>Ga0247725_1000059_pt1 | contig 149305 bp, 163 predicted proteins | sample OKSTACKMCFT3sol_FD_183021 | JGI IMG/M metagenome (GOLD analysis project Ga0247725, IMG submission 183021) | Subsurface sediment microbial communities from gas well in Oklahoma, United States - OK STACK MC-FT3-sol | ecosystem: Environmental > Terrestrial > Deep subsurface > Rock core/Sediment...
GCTGAATACTGTCCCACACGATCTCTCTTGCCCGCCCCCGGTATGGCTTACTCCAGTCAGGTGACGCGACAACTATTCTGACACCGGGGGATGGGCTCAATCAGTGCCATGCTCGCCCTCGGCAGAATGTACGTCCTTGGTGATGGCATCACTCGCGATCCAGTTTGTGGGGTCAATCTGCTCAGAAGCGCCGCATGGCAAAGAATCCCGTATCTCGACCGCTACGCCAGCGGCCGTGAAGGTTCCGTCTTAGACTTTGTGTTTGCTCACGAGGAGCGTGCCCAGACTCGAGCTCAGGAAGAGCTCGGTATGCTTTACCTCGACGGAACAGACGACATTTCACGGTGCACTGAATCTGCTCGCCGCTGGCTCAAACGTGCCGCAGAGAATGGTTCACCGACTGCGAAATCCGCCCTGAGAAAGCTGCCTCCACCACCATCGGTCCCGGTACCGCCTCCGCACAAACCACCACCACAGTCGGGCAAACCCATTGTTGACGTGGGTGCAAAGGTAGGTGACATGGACAGCACCACGGCCTACGAGCAAGGTATAGCGCTCTGCACTTCCGTCGATCCCGACTACAAGCGGGCCGCTCGCTACTTCCACATTGCCTTACAACTGGGTCACAAGGAGGCGAAGTCCGCCTACGATAAGATTAAGAAAACAGTCGGCGAACGGGAGTTCTCATTGTTTTTTGCCGGCTGGGGCGTCGGATCTCCACCATGATCTGAGCACCGCGCGACCGTTTTAAGACAGCCGTTACGTGCTGAGGTAGCCTGAGATCTAGGGACACTCATGCTTGGTAAACTTGCACCGACCGGAGCGTTTATGACGAAGCAGGGCCTTTCGATCGAGCAGACAGCGGCCAGCGTGAGCATTCCCAAAGGACCGCTCGCCCATTGGGCGGCAGCGGCCCGCGCGCTTTCGGCTAGCCGGCGTTACTCGCGACTTGGGCGGCCAGCGAAGCCGGCTCTAACCCACAGCATCAACCGCACCAAGTGCTCGGTGACTTGCCAAGTCAGCACCGGTACCGAGAGCAGCAGGAACCAGCGCGTCTGCACCGGCAGCTCGGCTGGCGAAATGGCTGGGACCTCTCGAGTCGAATGCCAAACCTTATCCCAGGGCGCAAGCTCGCGGCCGAGCTTCCTAACCTTGGCTGCCTCCAGTTCTTCCTGCAGTTCGGGCGCATACACGGAACGAGTGCCATGCACCCGCTCGGCCAGTCCTGGCCAGACATCTGTCACCATTTGCGGCGCGCGCCAGAGAACAGTGCCGGCCACGATCAGCCAGACGACGACCAGCACCACGCCAATGCGGCGCCAGCCGTTCAAGTGAGCCAGCAGTGGCGGGGCGTGACGAGCGGAATTGTCCATGGGGTGGGCTATCGAATGTGCAGAATGGCAATTCTACCGTTACTTTAGTGCCTGCTGTGGAGGTTGAACCTGGCGTTAAAGACCACTCTCTCAATGCACTGGTCAACGAGGATCTCATCCGTATTGCGACACTACAGTATCCGAGTTCTGATGGGAACCCAGTGTGCTTGCCTACGAGCAAATCTAAAATATGACCCGAAAAAGGCGCTAACTGCGGCGCGGTTTACTTCAGGCGTTGGCCCAGCGCGCGCAGGAACGCTTCCGCTTTCTGCTTGCGATGCGCCCCGAAGCCATCGCGGCGCAGCACCGCGCGCAGATGGCGTTGCGCATCACTAGCCAGCACTGCCATCGAGTTTGGGCTGCGGCGTAGCGCGGCGACCGCCAACGCGCGCCCCATCGCATAACGCGCCATGGCCGCTACCGGACGCTTGCGGTGGGCAGCGCTGAAGCTGTCGAGGCGTGGCAGCGCCCTGATCCGGCCTGGGGTGGGCAGCCTGTAGTACAGCAGCTGCGCTACCTGCAGCCGGCACAGAAGTGCCGCGCTGTCCTGCCAAAGGCGACTGTCCTCGCGTTGTTCCAGCACCTCGACCGCAAGCACGTTGGAGCACAGCGCGCGGCCGGCAGCGATGTCTAAGCTGGTCCAGAGCCGGTGAGGTCCAGCGCGCCTGAAGGTGTAGCCTCCCGATTCTCCGAAGATGCTGATATCGCGGGCTAAACCCTTGCCTGGAGCCAGTCTCACCACGCCGCGGGGCGCGCAGTAATGGCGCGGCGGGCGCAGCGTACGCACTTGCCCGTCCGGCTCCTCGATCCAGATGCGAAAACAGCTATAGCTTGGATCGAGCGCGTCGGGCACGTCGGCGAAGCGGGCGCCCTGGTTGTCGAGAACAACGTCCAGTTCGACCGGATCGAAGCGCCAGAACGCGTCCTGGCTGACGGCGATCCGCAGCTGCAGGGCGGTGCCATTCGAACTGTCAGGAGCGCGCTCCGAGCGCGCCAGGTCTCCCAGGTCGCCAAATGCGGCGCCGCCGGGCCAGATATGGGGGCTCCTGCTGCAGTGTGCCAGAAGCCTGCAGTCGTCCGCCACGAATTGGCTGGCGCTGGGCGGCAGCAGCGGCCCGGTGGCAGAACGGTACATATAGCTGGGCCGGTCATTGTGCTGTAGGTTGAACACGTGTCCCAGCTCGTGCACGCAGGTAAACATCGCCTCGGCAAGGGTTTGGGACGCGCCACGCCTCCCCTCGATCGCGTCCAGGAAGACGGCGGCGCCTTCGCGCGGCGTCCAGGTGCCAGGCGCGCTGCTGCCAGGCCGGAACATGTCGTCGAACATGAGCCCGAAAAAGCCTGGTGCGCTGTCGAAGCTGTCGGCGATCAGCAGGCCGATGTTGCTGACCCTAGTCTTCCCGCGCTGGTCCCCCGTCATGCGCTCGAGCGCACGGTGCATGTCGTCGCTCGAGAGTGAGCCGGACCGGGAGCCAGGCCGGCCGCCGTCAACCACGCGCAGCTGGATGTCCCTGCCGGATGCGGCCGCAAATACTGCGCCGATATCCTGGCTGACCTCTTGCGCGAGCCGTGCGGCCTGCTGGTGCTGCGTCAGCGTGCCAACCAGCAGGGTGAGCGCCGCCGTCATTTCTCGACTTTGACCGCGATCGTCACCTGCGCGCCCTTCTGCGCGTCTCCCTCCATATAGTAGAACGTATAGTCGAGCGTATAGTTGCCGGCCGATGTGTCCTTCGGTAGATCGATCTGCACGCTGGTCCGGTCGGACTGCAGGCCGGTCACAGGATGCCGGCTCTTGGCCAGGGGCGCCTCGACCCCATCCTGATTCATACTGGTCAGCAAATAGCCCACTACCGGCACGGTGCTGCGTACGGTCGCACTCAGCGCGCCCGTGCGAGCCGCCGGCCTCATTACTACCTCGCGTGGCAGCACCTCGAACATCACCGGATCCTTGGCCTCGACCGGAATTTTCCAGGTGTCGCGGTTGGACTGCTCGAAAGCCCTGGTCAGTGCTACGCTGTCTTCGGTCATGCTGACCTTGAGAAATACTGGTTCTGGCGCTTGTAGGCCCTTGCTCCCCGGCGCGTTGGCGGACTTGTAGCGGTCGGCGGTGGCGCCTTGGGCAAGCAGGGCGGCGCCGTGCCTGACCTGCGCTTCGCGCAGCGCCAGGCCGGCACCGGCGATCTGGTCGCGTAGCGTGTCCGGCGCGGCCACGGTTCCGGCCAGGCTGTTCAGGTAATCCAACCTGGACTGCGCGACCTGCACCGCGAGCGCCGCGTCAGCCTCCGCCTTGGCTGCCGCGGCGAGGTCGGCGGCCGCCTTGTCGGCGGCGGCTTTGTCTTCCGCTGCCTTGTCCTTGGCGCTGGCCGCCCCAGACTCGATCTCGGCCGCACGGTAGTCGGCGCCGCTGGCCAGCAGCTGCTTGGCCGTACCGGTCGAATCGGAATTAAAAGTGACGGTATCGAGGAAGCCTTCCTGTGTGCGTTTGACGTCGATCGTGTAGTTACCGAGCACGCTATACGCGCTGACACTGTAGCGATGCGCGGGGTCTGGCAGGTACACGGGCTCCACGGTCGTCGTACCATCCCTCGCGGGCGAGACGACCAAGAAAACCTGGGGCAGGTAATAAGTGATGCCGGTGGCTTTGTCCTTCGGCGCGAGCTTTTTCACGTCGACCACGGATACGCAGCCGCTCACACAGGCGGCGACCAGCAGCAGGGTGGGAATTTTGGCCATGGCGCCTTCTCAGTTGGCAGTGTAGCGGATGCGGATTGGCGTCGTGCCGTCGAGCGCTTGGCCGCCGTTGAGCTTCCAGTTGCCGGCGTCGTCGCCGTAAATCCGGAACAGGTAAGGGGACGGGATCCCATCCTGTCCGCCGTTGGCCGCCTTGATCCTCGCGGTTGCGACCTTTTCAAGTGCACTGACGATCGCAGTCGGCACGATAGTCTCGTCGACCACCGACTTGGCCTGCACCAGTGTACCCTTGTCGAATGTGAGCGTAGCCTCGTTCTTGGCCGCGAAACTGTAGGGCTTAATGGTGCGCAGCTTGGTCGAATCGGGCAGATACAGGATTTTGCTCACCAACCCGCCCTTGGCATCATTCGTGATTAGGAGAAAAGGCGAGGTGTCGTAGTAACGGAAACCGTCGTTCGTAGCATTTGCTGCAACAGATGGCGAATCAGTGGTTAGGCCGGCGCAGCCGCTGAGGGCGATGGTCCCCGCGACCGCAAGATGCTTGAAGGACATCGCGTTCTCCTGAAAATGCTGCTTGATGTATGGAAGCGAACATGAAGCGGGAAAGCGGCCGGCGAGCCAAAAACCTTGTGCTGGATCAAAGCCGCGTCTTAATTATTATGCAACCGCATCCATTCGTCCTCTTACTAAATGGATATTCTTTTTCTGGTTGCGCCATTCCAACCTAGTCGCGCCGGCCACATCCGTGGACTAGCCCCGCGGCTGCACGCATCGGCGGGCGACAGGGCACTGCTGGACGCTGCCGCAATTTCCCGCTCATCGACATGACTAGCGCAATCGTCCTAGTTGCCAGGAGCAAAGGCTCTGAGCGCTAGAATACTGTACATTTGTCCAGTACAATTGCGACATGATGGCAAGTGAACAAAAACCGGCTCTCGAAGACCTTCACCCTTCGCTATGGCGCGCGTCCCAGCTCGCTCGCGGCGTCACACGGTGTGTTGACTGCGGCCACAGCGCCTTGCGTAGCCAACTGCCCGGCGGCGGCTGGCCTATGGGCTCATCGGTCGAGCTGCTGGCCAGCAAGCCAGGTATTGGTGAGGTGCGGCTTCTCGCGCCTGCACTAGATAAAGTTGCATCGCGAGGAATTGTTCTGCTACAGCCCCCACACATACCCCAGGCCGTCGCTTTTGCCAGCCTCGGCATCTCTGCTGCGCAGCTGACCTGGCTCACTCCATCGAAAACCGCCGATGCGCTCTGGGCGGCCGAGACCGTCCTCAACTCCGGGGCCGTGGGAGCACTGGTTTTTTGGGCACCCCATATCCGGAACGAGTCGCTGCGTCGCCTTCATCTCGCGAGCCAAAGTGGAGACACGATTTTCTTTTTGGTTCGCCCCTTGGCCACGGCCCAGGACTCCTCCCCTGCCCCGTTGCGCTTGTCGCTTGAGCCTGCACTGGATGCTATCGAAGTGGGAGTGGTTAAGCGACGAGGTCCAGCTCGCGACACGAAGATCCTGGTGCCACTGGCGCCGCCCCCGGCATTCACGCGCCGTAACGCTCCTCAGCGCCATGTGCCTATTCCGATCCCGCAGCCGCTCGTCAAATCGGTGGGTACATGGGGCAACTATACCGAGCAGCTGGCTGAAGGCTAGTTAACGAATTGGTTTGGCTTTCCGAAATCCGGAATAAGGATCTTTCCCTGGTAGCGGACAATCATGGCCATGCCGGAGGGCCGGCAACCAACGGAGGAAAACATGGCCAAGCACGCCACCACGAAAACGCCGCGCGTTGCGGCGCTGAAGACACCCACCACCCGCGCTGTCGTGCAGCGAGTGCAGCGCAGCACCGCGTCGAAGGGTAACGGCCAGCAGGCCCCATGGGTTAGCGCGCTGCAGCGTACCGCAGACAAAACTGCGGCAAGCACGATGACCAGCCAGAGACCAGCTAAAGAGTCCAACAACCAGCGGCGTCAGGCCCCTCAGCCTCGGCCGGGACCTACTCCGGAGCACGCAAGGGACAACAGGGCGAACCAGCGCAACCCGAACAATGATCAGTTTTATAAATCCCGAGGGCTGCCAGGCCGGCCCACGGACAGGAACGCCCAATCGCCTCGACGCGTCACGTCGACGACGTGCTAGGCTTGGTAGTTCAGTCTCGGCCGCACGGGCGGCCGAAACGTTTGGCTATCGCCTAACTTTTTGACACCGCAAGACGACTACCTTCCTAAATATGTTCAGCCAACTGTCTCTGAGAATCTCCGAGCGCATGAATGGACGCAAGCTGGCGTCGATCGTCGCTCAACGGACCGCACGTAAGCTCTCGGAAAAGACCGTTCGGAATTGGTTGGGCGGACACACGACCCCGAACCCTGCCCATCTAACGCTGCTGGAGCGAGGTGGAAGCGAATGGCTTGAGAAGCATCTCAAAAGCCGGGACTGGACACAGGAGGACCGCGATGCATTTGCGCGAGAACTGGCGACCTGTCCAGGATTCGTCAGTGTGCAGGCATTGTCGCTGCATGCGCCGCTGTGGCGCTACCCAGCCTTTCTCCGCCTGGCGCAGAACCTGGATCTGCTCGAGCAGCAGCTTGCGGAACGGCGGGCTGCCAGTGATATCGCAGGCTGGGTGCAGGACGTTTTGGACACGCCTTGGCTCGAGGACGAGCACTTACACGATCCGGACAGCGACACAAATGCGGAAGCTATTCGATCCCGCATGCGCGGCGCCACAAGCTGGAAAGAGCTCGAGTTCCCGCTCCAGCTATTGATCTTCAACACGCAGCTGGAATTGCTGGCGACACTCGACCTCGAGTTCTGCGCGCGCTACCTGACCGACTTTGCGCCAACCCCGGTATTTGCATCGCTGCAGCCTCGCCTCGATCCGAAGCTCGATTTGGCCAGCTTCGACCGTTTTCCCCTGACCCGGAACACCTACCATCATCCGACGCGTCGATTACTCGATGTGGTCGCCTGCATGTGCATTGCCAAGCAAGAGCGAAAATGGCCAGCCGCGGTGCCGCCAGTTGAAGACATGACGCGGTGGCTTGACATGGCCGGGCAGGACAAGATGGCCTCAAACCTGTCGAAGTGGCGAATGGGCCGGACCTTTACTGCAGAACGGTTCGAGACCTTCTGGGAAGCCGGCCTGCACTTTTTGAAGGAAGAAGAGCGGCCACCGGCGCCGATGGCGATGCTATACGCTGCGTCAGTATTCACCGAACTCTTCGTCCAGGGCAGCCGTGAACAGCGGAACCTGACTTTCACGGTCCCCGATCCTGGCATCTACCTGACTTGGTGGGAGCGCCAGTACAGAGTACTGACGTCAGGCCCAGATGCCTTGCGCTTTGGTTCGACGCCTTGGATGCAGGGCCTCGGCTGATCTGGCTACCTGCCGGTATAGGGTGCCACGCATGCTCGTTGCTGAATCTTGCGCTCCAGTTCGTCACGTAGGTTTTAATCGTACGACTACGCCGGCCGTTAGCGTTTTCCAAAGGTCATGCGCTGTCGATTCTGGCACTCTGCTGCTCAACGTCACCACGTCCCCCAATAGTTCCACACGAACAGGCACAAAACCGACTGGCGTAACAACCTCGCCTACTAGCAGCTCGGGATCCCGAGCATCAGCCAGAACATGCTCAGCTTTTCTGATCGTCGCGATTGTCTCTGGTACTACCGGGAGCCGCTTCAGGTAGGCAATCAACGCTCCCAGCTCACGCTCAAGCGAATCAATGCGCACTCGGCAGCTATCCGTTTTCGGCATCATTAATATTGTTCAAGAGGCGCTGGGCATTAGCACGCACGGTACTCGAATCCGGCTGAGCAAGCAGTTCCTGCAGCACGTCCACAAGCGGATCATGGTAATTCCAGGAGAGCTCGATGCGATCGGCAATCAATCGTGCCTGAGGTTGGTCCTGTGCATGAACCTCAAGAACAGCATCATGAGCTAAGTGCCACTGGATCGACTTCGGCGTACTCCTTCGATTGGCTGTCTCAAGCCGCGGGCCATTGCGCACATACGGCGGCTTTAAGTTTGAGATACTCATTTTCTACCTCTATGGATCCTGTAGATTTTTACTGCGTCGCTCATCAGCCTTCCTCTTCTTAGTAGAGCAGTTTCTCATCAACTTAATGCCCAACAGGTCCCTATCACCTTGAGCCTCCCCATCTCGCGCAAAGCTCGGAGTCGCTTTCGCAGTACATCCTGCGGGTCCAGCCATTTAGTTTTATTTGCCTGGTCATCGACAATTTGATTACACAGAACAGTGATGCGGTCTAAATAGAGCATTCGGAAACGCAGTTTTTTTTCGGCCAGACGAGCGAATATTAGCTTATCCAGTTCGGCATAATTATCCATAACTTGCCCTTTTTCTTTCGCTCCTAAGCGCGACAGTGCTGTAGCCATCGAATATGCGATGCGCCCTCGACGTCGACGTCGCTCAGCGTCGTGATGTCGCGTAGCCTATTCTGGTCGAGCGGCATATGCTTTATCAAAGTCACGACCTCGCTTGTACAGCCTGACTATTACCGCGGCTATTTGAACTCGACTGGCTTCAGGGTTCTCGACGCACGCGGTAGTCGGAGCGAGATAAAGGTATCGGCACGCATCGCGGCCTCACACTCCGTGCTTTTGAATCGTTGCTCCATGCTGAGTGTTCTGCAACGCGACAGCGTCGATTCTCGAGCCGATTCGTTGAGGATCATGGCGCTGACCGGCTGCGGCTGCTTGTCTATTGCGCTCGCGGTAGATGCTGCCCAGCATTCCACCTCACGGCCTGCGCTCGCTGGCGGCGCCGTCATATAGGTTCCTGTGCAATTGCCGACCACCTGCTTATAGTGCCCGCCCTGCAGTTGTTTCTTCACGAGATCGGCATGGGGTAGTTCCCGCGCATTTGTAAAGGCTGCCGTAGCGGTAAGTGCGAATGCTAGGCAAAGGCGCTTCGCATCAATAATTTTTTTCATGAATTCTCAGCTCTATACTGGCTGGCATTTGCCACCCCTTTAATGCCACGGCCGCGTCGAGCGCGGCATATTGGTTCTTCCCCCCGCTTTAAGCCAACTCGTAATTACGCTTAAGCGAATTGTTCTTGAGACGGCACTTGCGCAGAGTTTGGAGCATGACGTGGCCATCCGCTACACCGCGCATTACGTCACGGAGAGCCTCAAGCCCAACGGACGTCTCGAGATCGACTTGGACATCGGGGAATGCGTCATCTCGATGCTTCACAATCGACGTCCTTATCTTTTCCCGCGCGCATGCCGACTTCGGGGCAGAGCCAGCACCATAGCCTGCAGCGCGGGCAGCATCAACGTCCTCGTAGGTTTTCCCCACAAACAGATGACCGACCTGATCCAGCGCCCCATTCGGGCACCGCCAAACCATTGAACACTCGAGGCCCATGGCTTCCAATTCCTGGCGCGCCCGAGTCAATATGGCATTGACCGCTGTAGTCGTTTCGTCTGTCATATCTTTCCGTCTCACAAACACAATTGTTGCCGAGATGAATGTTATCACATGTATCCACACCGAACCATCCGCGGGTCAAACAGGATCGCACCAATTGGCCGTGGTTGCACCGTCGTCGCTTGACTGATGACGCGAGTATGCGGACACTGCTCATCCGCATGACGGCCGTCACCCCTTACCCGACCCAAGGAAAGAATGCAAATGATTTATGCAACCATTAAATATGGCAGACGCGTGATCAGGATGACTATCTTTCTAGCGAAAGGCAAGGTCTCTTGGATCAGCTACAAGATGGCCCTGCGTCCGGGCCAGATTACCGTGCTGGCGCCGGGCGGCGGCATGCTGTTTTGCGATCAGGAAGTTGAAGACAGATTCTTCAGAGGCTGACGTCAGCCCGGCCACCGGCTTTGGCCATGTCAATGCTAGTCCTCATGGTGCTGACGAACTCGATACGGTCGCTCGTGCCAGCTCCCGCTCTTCCTTCGTATCACCGTAATACCGGAGGAGCAGGTGGTGCGCCACATTTTGAATCAGCTCCTGGATCGGCAGCGGGCCATCCCCTTCGTCGTCTGGCCTGAAACCGACATTGAGCTCATACCAGCGATTCAGGCCGGCGCGCCCGTCGATCTCGACCGAACCGAGCGTTTCCGGAACCTGGTCGTCGAACAGCGCCAGGATCATGTCGTCCACTTCCGGATCGACCGGAACACGGTTGCCGGTCCCATCCGCGATAATCGCGAACATGCCTGGCGCCTCAGGCTCTTCCACACGCCATGCGGTGGTTGTGTCACTGGTCTTGTAGACCTCGAGGCGCACCTCAGGCTCGCCTTCTCGGCTCCTCGTCATATCGTTATCCCCTTTGCAACTGGTTGGTGATTGTACTAAGCGCCGGGCCGCGGCGCATCATGTTCAATGTCTTCGTCTGCGTCGAGCACCAGGCCCTCGTCCGCAGGGTCGTCGACCAGCGCCACCAGGATCTCACCACTGACGTCGAGCGGCTCCACCGGCAGGCTCATGGCCGGCGTCCACACGCCGCTGTATGGCCGCTCACGACATGCGGCCAGCTCCGACAGGTTGCGCACGATCGGATCGTCCCGATCATCCAGGCGCCCTGGGCAGAGTCGATCTACCGCATAGATCACCATGTTGCCGTTCCCGATGTCGCGGCTCAGCTCGCGCCAGCCAGGCCGGGTGCTGTAGGCGATATTGCGCAGCGTGTAGCCGGCGCGCAGGCGCAGGTTGTAGTCGGACAGCTCGCGGATTTGCCAGTCGATTTCATTGGTGGTGAGCTTGACCACGCCGAGCCGTCGCGCCAGCTCGGGCACGACCCCCCAGATCAGGCGCGCCTCGTAGGTGCATTCGTCTGGCTTCAGGTGCGGCGAGGCCGCCTGCGCCTGGCGGGCCGCGTTCAGCAGCGCCGACGCCAGCCACGGGTTCGTCAGCCCATACAGCCTTAGCGCCTCGCGCCGGTCGTGCTCGATGCGCGCCCGCGCATCGGCCGATAGCGGGAATGCAAAGCGCCGGCGCGCCGGCGGCGCGCTGGCGCCCACACCGCGGGACGCCAGCTCGATCTCTTCTTCGGTCACCTCGCGCATCACAGCCCTCAGCAGCCCGGCGCCATGCCGCTCGCCTCTTCTTCCTCTTCCTCCTCGAAGTCGAAAGGCTCGTCCGGCGCGCCCAGCTGCTCGGCCAGCGGTGCGCATGCGTCCACGGATTTGTACTTGAGTTGGGACGCGACACAGTGTTCGAGGCCGCGATCGCCCCTGATGCCCTTGTAACGAGGCTGCGCCAGGCCGCCCGTCTGGTAGGCGTACAGATACTCGACGTCGACGACTGCGCCCACCGGCGGAATCTCGTAGTTGGCTGGAATCGTCACCTTCTTGAGCGACATCGACTGGCCGTCGGCGTCGTGCACAGCAATGTGGACGCTGCGCTTGCCTGCATCGTGGCCTTCCACGAAAGCGGTCACGCGATCGAGGTAGGGGAACTTGAACTGGTCCTCGCCCACACCAGGCTTATACGGCGCTGACTTGAGCTTGCCGACGAGCCCCTCGCCACCGCGCTCGCGCACGTCGCGATCGAGCTCGCGCGCTTCCGCCGGCGTACTGGCCACCGCAACGGCGACCCAGCACGGCGACGGCGCCGAGTGCAGCAGCTGCTGCAGCGCCAACCAGCGTGCCTCGCACGGCCGCGCGCCGGCCGGATCCTCGTTGGTGGCCACCAGGTCGAACGCGGCGTAGCGGCCTTGGCCCATGTCCTCGCCATCGAGCACGCAGAACGGCACTGGCAGCGCCGCAACGGAGTCGGCCAGCACCTTCGGAATCGGGACGATCAGGCCATCACGGTTGGTACCGATCACGGTTACCACCGCATCGGGGCCATCGCCTTCGGTCGTTTTCCTGATCATGCGGCGCTCGCCGTCCTTCTTCTCCTGCCACATGTATGCCGGGTCTTCCATGCGCTGATAGACCACGGCCTCGGGGATCGCGCCAAGCAGCTGCGGCGCCAGGCCCGAAACGCGCTCGGCCGGCACGGTGCTCTGGTACTCAACCCCCGCGCCCTGCGGCACGTAGCCGCCCTTGGCCGACGTCTTTTCCTTCATGGTCTGGTCGAACACCTTCTTGGCCTGCTCGTACGGCACGGCGCCGTCGATCTTCTCTTTGCGCTTGAGCGCAGCCCCGTGCTTGCCGTTCTCGTAGAACAGGCGCCACAGGCCAGTGCCGGCCACGTCGGGCTCGAGGTGCAGGTTGTAGTCCTTGTCGGCGCCATCCTTCTGGGAGCGCATGAAGACGTGTTCTTCGCGGTGCTGGGTCATGGTCATGTCCATCGAATTGGTGAAGACCCGATGGTATTGAGCCGGCGCAGGCGTGGTTGCAGAACTGGCCGCGCCCTGGCGCGCCAGCGCCGCCGTGCAACCACGGCGCAGCGCCCGCCCTACACTCGCCGCTCACAGACAAAGGAGGAACCATGGCCACTACCTTCAACCCCGACAACGCCACCGGCACGCTCACCTTCGCCCAGGGCGTGCGCCCTACACCGGCCATCCGCGCACTGCTCGGCGCGCTGGCGCTGGACACGGCCGGCGCCAGCGAGTCGGATGACACCCTGCCCTTCTCGGGCGAATCGACAGCCACCTGGGACAGCGTCCTGGCCCACACCGCGGCGCTGGGCGACGAACTGGGCCTGCCGGCGCCGGCGGCCGACGCGCCACTGGGCGAGCGAATGCATGCCTTGGTCTCGGCGCTCGCCGCGCGCGCCGGCACGCCAGCTGCTGGTATCGATGTCTGGTTCCAGCAGAACACGCTCATCCCAGGCCAACAGGCGGAAGTCATCGACCTTGTGGAGCTTGCCAAGCTGGTCGATGACGGGCACGGCCTGACCGGCTACCGAATCGAGGAATACAGCGTCAACGTCACCGACGGCCAGTGCCATCCCTGGAATCCGTTCGACTCGAACTTCGCTTCGCAGGCCGCGGCCGAGACGGCTGCCGAACAATGGCTTCTTGAAAACGAGGATCACACGGAAGCGGTCATCGGCCGGGTGGTGGTGGTCGACAACGTCCTGGAGTGCGACGACGCGGACGACTGCCTTACCACTATCTGCCGCGAGAACCTCGTGCACGCCCCTGCGCCGGCCGCGTAGCGCCGATCACCATGACGCCCCGCGCCGCCGCGCGGGCGCCGGCACCACGAAATAATGTTGCGCTCAACATGCTGCTGCATATAATGTTGACCGAGAGCTGCAGAGCTCCCTCAATACCTGACCTCATCCATACCCGCCGCACCGCCCCGAGCATGAAAGAAGAAAGCCAGACCTGGGATACACCAGACCAGCACCAGGACAACGCAGAAGGATCGAGCGCCACCGGCACCGGCACCGGGGACGCTGCGGCGAGCATGCCAAAGGAACAGCGCGCGACCAAGACTTCGACCGAGCGCGGGTCCGCTGCCGACAAGGCTCTGCTTGACGCCGGCGGCGCGATCGTCAGCCGCCTGCGCCTGCGCCCGGTCGCAGCTCGCGCGCTGGCGATTCTCATGGATCGTGAAGGCGACGTCTACGGCAAGCAGCGTGCGGCGATCGAGAACGCGCTGATCGCGGCCGCCGGCGGCACCGCGGTGCTCGAGCAGCTGCTGGCGCAGGAACAGGCCGTCCGTGAGGCTGAAGCTGCTGCCCTGGCCGCGGAGCAAAAAGCGGTGGAGGAAAAGGCGGCTGCTCTGGCCCAGGAACAAGCAGATCGCGAAGCGGAGGAGGCAGGGCTCGGTGAAGAGCAAGAGCAAGCGCATGCGGTTAACCGGAAGCGGCTTTCGCCGATTGAAAATGACCTGGTGGCGCTGCTGGAGAAAGGCCCGATCACCGGCGCGGCTGAATTGGGGCACCGTCTTTGGCAAGACCGTGCAATGCAGCCCCAGGGCGCTGCATGCGCCGTTAACGGGATTCTCCGGCGCCTGCTGGATCGTGGGTACGTCGCTTCGACACCAGTCGGAGATCGACAGTGCTTCAGCGTGACCGAGGCTGGATGCGACGCACGCGAGCAAGACCGTCTCGACGACATCGATCCGCGCCAGCTCACGCTACTCAGCGAAGAATAATATTTGGTCGGTTCGCGCCGTCGCGAAAAACGATATTCGGAGGACGCAACCCGCAGGCAGTATTTGTTCGGACCGGGAACGGCCCTGCATCTTCCGCGGCATTACCGCGGCGCGCCGTTCACCTCGCCCGCTTCCTCGACTTCATCGTGCTCGACGTCATGCTCGCCGCCGACCGGCGCCAGCGCCAGCGCCAGGCGCGTCGGCCGCTCAACGACACGCCGCCCGGCGCGTCTGCCCTCCCCGTAAGCGCTCACCAATGCCGTCCCATCACCAGTTGTCCCCGTAGAGAGCATGAAGTGGTCGGCGCCGGTCTCAACGAAAGCGAAGTCGAGCAGCTGCGTGGCCACCCGGCGGCCATGGTATTCGTCCTTGACGGCTATTCCGGAGATGTCGAAGCGGCCGTCCACCGCACGGTACAGCAGCAGTCGGCCGATCTGGGCGCCGTCGACGTGGGCCGTGAACTGCTTCTTCACGGTACCCACCGGACCAACGGCCGACTCCCACTCGGGCGAAGCGATGCGCACCGCGATCGGCGCGCGCCGCAGCGTGCCGTCGGCGCGACGCTGGTCAGCCACGTGGAGCCGGGCCCGACTCGCCCTCCTCGTCTTCTTCGGGCTCGTCGCATGGTGCTGGTGCAGCGCAGAAGACCGAGTGCATGCGCTCCTCGGACGGCTGCTTCATGCGGCCGCCGCCCGGAAGGACGACGTTATGGAAGGTCAGCGGGAACCGGGCGAACTGACGGCCGCGCACGCTGTGCGAGTACACGACATTGTTATCGACCGCGAAGCTCGCGCCGTCGGCAAACTCCACCTCCAGCATGCCACTGAGGTGTCCGACCTGGATCGTGTTGCCCACCTCGCGAACGCCGACCAGGTTGCCCTTGGTCTCGACGATCGGCGCGATCTTCTCGATCACCTTGAAGATGAATCCGTCGCGCAGTGCTGTCGCGTCTTTCTTGGCCAGCGCTGCCAGGCCCTCCTTGAAATTGCTCTTGAGCTGGTAGTCACCCCGCTGCACGCTGATCGGCACGGCGCCGGCGTCGACGGCAGCGCGATTTTCCGGATCCCTGAGCAGCTTCATGCGCAGCGCCGGGCTCCCCGACATGAAGAAGTCCAGGCGCTTAGCGTATTCCTTGGTGAAGTGCTCGACGAGCTGGCCTTCGTTGCGCTCGGTGACCTGCACCAGCACCGTCCACAGTTGCTTGGTCGCCGCTGGCGTCGCGGGGGTCGGCACGAACCGTTGTGCGGCTGCACGTTCTTCCGCCGACTTCACCGGGCGCTTCACGATGCATTCCTTCAGGGCCGTCACCCGGTGCGCAACCGGGACGAATTCGCTTAACACCTGGCGCATGGCCTTCAAAGCCGGATGGTCTATACCGCACGCGTTCACCTTGCGCAGCGTCGCCTCGACGCGATGCAAGGCCGTGCTATCGCCGTAGTAGAGGTCGAGCAGCTCGCTAGGAACGGTTTCGCGCTGGCCGTAAAAGAACGGCGCCGACACGTGTTTCTCCCAAGAATTCTCCAGGGCGCGACCGAAGTGCTGCTTCAGCTCGGTGTGCGTGACGTTGGCGATGGATGCGGCAGCGACGCTGTCATTGAGCAGCTGCAGGAATCGGGGGAACGCGACCGGAGAGGACGCAGCTGCAGCGAGGGGAAGCTCGGCGGCGGCCAGTGATGGGAGAGGTGAAGTAGTCATGCAACGATGCTACCTGGGCGGAGAAGGCGTGGTAGCAAGCCATTACCGCTCCAGCGCGAGGATTACTCAGCATACCTAGACCTGTGCATCTACGTTCGATCACCACTTTCTGCCGCCAGGCACGTAAGACGCGATAATATGTCAAACGGAATGTCTGCGAAATTCATCGCTTCACCAGAAAAGGCTTTGACGCCAGAATAAAATATTATGCTAAACCTCGATAATGTATTGAAAGAATGGATTCCTTATAGACTGGATACCCTCAGGACATTTCAAGCGATCTGGGATTTGTCAAAAGAGACAAGGAACCGCCGCGAGGTGCAAATTGTCGTCGACGGCAAAACGCGGCTTGTAGGTAACGTTGCGATGATCGCCAATCCAATTTGTGAAATCGGCCTAATTCATGCGCGATCACTTCTTGAGTTTCTCGGCTTGAGCTTGGTGAAAGGGGAACTAAAAACACTGGAGAAGAAGCGAAGTCCCGATGACATCGCGATTGAGCATTTCAAGGTCGATGGAGTCCCACTAGAGCGTCTCACGCCGAAGGAAGCTCTACTTGATTACCCAGGCGATCCGGAAGATGCGAAGCACGCCCTCATGGCCATCTTCGAATGGGCAAACAAAGGAGTAGCCCACTTGACTGAAGGACGACTGTCTCGAAACTATACGGAAGACCATCTCAAGATCGCTCTCAATGGCATTGAGCACCTCGTGAACAAACATTTGTATGCAAAGCTGGGATTGCCAACATACCAGCAATGATCTCTAGCAGAGCAACATTAAATTATGAATATCAAAAATGTAACTGCGAAAAATGGCGAGGATTACACGATTTCGATTGACGATGACGGAATCGAAATCATAGTCAGCCAGGGTGTCGACGCCCTTGGAACCATAGGCCTAGATTATATTCAAAATGATTGGCCGGATCGGGATCACTACTATATAACACGTTTAGCACTAGAAAAATGTGCCGGAATTGGCCTCGGCCGAGCGTGCCTTATTTTCCACAAAGAGTGTTTTGACGCGCCGATTACTGCAAGCGATGAACATGGGCAAAGGAGTCAAGACGGGAGCCACCTTACTGGAATGGGACCAGGTTTCATTTATAAAATGCGACAAGAAGGACTTGTTGCACCATCTTTTAGCGACCGTTACGATCGCGACAATGAAGACCATGATGAGTAGGCCCTGACTGGGTGAACTTACGCGACTAATGCGTGCCGCACGTCGTTAGCAGCCAGCGCCAGCACATAACGTCCACGTCCAACCGGCGCGCACCCACTCGCTGGCGTCCTGATCACCTTCCTAATCTGCTCGCGCCAGAACCTGGTGCTGGTGGGCCGACTGCCCTCGATCTCGCGGTAGATCTCCTGCAGGTCGGCCTCTCCGCCCAGACGCTCCAGCGCCTTCCTGATCACGCGCGGCCACACCGGGCCGCCGACCGTGGCCAGGACTTCCCGATATGCGCCGGCCAGCTTGTGCACGGCCGCAGTCTCCCGGTACAGCGCGAAGCCGATCATCGTGCGGCGCCGGCCCTTCTCAAAGGTGGCGAAGACCAGCGGCAGGCTCAAGCCAGGGAACAAGTTCCGTGGGATCATCGACTGCGACAGCGCCCATCGCTCGGCATAGCCGACCACACGTGAAGCGGTCTGGAAAGCATAGGCCGGCAGGATGAAACCGGCCTGCCCCCCATGCGGCAACAACTCGTGCGCCCTGTCGAGGAACCCATCGATAACGCTGAGGATGAACGGCGGGTTTCCGATGATATGCGTGGGCTCCACGTCGATTTCGACCGTGCGGAAATCCCCTTCGATCACCCGGCAGCCCGTGTTGCGCCGCGCCCGTTCAGCCATGAGCGGGTCAATCTCGACGCCGATCGCCTGCACGCCACCCGGCACTGCTGATAGAAAAGCACCTGGGCCACATCCTGGTTCTAAAACGACATGCCCAGCACCCAACGATGGGAAGAAGCTCTCTACGATTGCCTCGGCCGCCCACTGCTGGGTTGGATACTGGCCGAGCTCTTTGATGGTCGACATGCGCACTCCTCGTTCACTTGATCAGCTCATGTTACGGATGAGCCAAGCGGTCTCGCAAGGAATGGTGCTGGTGCTGGTGCTGGGGCTGCTGGAGCCTACGCCGGACGAGGTGCGTCAGGCCCGTGGCCTTCATCGTCCGGCGCCGCCGGTGGGAACGCATAGCGCTCCCACGTGGCCCACAGGTTCACGATCTCCACCTGGCGCGCACGCGCATACTCGACGCAGTTGGCCGTCCCGCCGGCCGTCCCGTTCCAGAGCGCCAGCAAGCCGGTCGCGTGGTCGACCATCCACTCGTTACGCACCTGCATCTTCCAGACAGCGTAGCCGCCGGGGCTGACGATAACTGCTTTGGTGGCGCGCGCCAGGATGGTGCGGAACAGCTCCTGCTGCTCCGGCCGCCAGCGGCGCTCCTGGCCCTCGAATGGCACCGCGGCCGTTAACGGGATGCCCAGCTCGATGGCGGCCAGCGCCAGCGCGGTATCCCAGCCCAGGGCCATGCCGGAGATCACCTCTTCCGGCCGGTATTTGATGAGCGCTGCGCGCGCCAAGTCGACCAGGCGAGACGACACAGCAGCGCCGTAGCCGCCCAGCTTGTCGGGCCGGTGGCCGGTGCCGGCCAGGACGATGTGAGGAAAAAGGGTAGATGTATCGGTCACGCTAAAGCCTCGGCGGGGCGCACTGGCGCCCCGAAAACTATGGCATTAATGCTCCGATACGCGCTGGGGAATGTCAAACACCCAGCTGCGAGCGCACGTCGCGGCCGACCAGGCAGCGGGCGGCAGCCGGCGCGGCGCCCTCGTGCGGAGTGATCGACTTCAGGCTGAATTCGGCAACGTTCAACTCGCAAGCCGACTTCGACTCGGCCTGGATAACGATCGGTTTGGCCGCATCCTTCCCCTTCACCACCATGTACCAGTCAGCGTCGTTGAGCGCGCCGAAAACGGCGACGTCGTCCGCGGCCGGGGCCTGGGCATTAGCCGGCGCTGCTGGTGCTGGTGCTGGTGCTGGTACCGAAGCCTGTGCTGGCGCCGGCGCGCGAGGTGTGATGGCTTGCTGGCCGCATGCCGTGAGAGCGACCATAATGGCCAACGCTGCTGCTGTTACGAGTTTCTGCTTCTTCATCTGACTTCCTGGATGTGCCCAGCGGCGCTGCACGCCGCCTGATCGGGCGGTTTTTAAGTAATTGGGACAGGCTCCGGCTGGATGCGAAGGCGTGCCGATTCTGCGTAGCGCTCCGCGGAGCGGCGATCGTGCAGACCGAGGTATTCCTCCAGGTCCGCAAGCGACGCGCCTGCCTCCAGTTCGCGCTGGGCAAAGGTATTGCGCAAGGTCCGGCCGCCCTCGCGCTTTAGGGTGATGCCGGCAGCGGCGTACGTGGTGCGCACTTGGCGGTAAAGAGTGAATAGCTTGACTTTGCCGCCGCTCAGCGTCGCCGGGAACAGGAGCTGGCCAGGCATCTTCATCTTGGCGCGCTCCTCAAGCCAGCTCATGACCTCGGGCACAGCAAATGGCCGGAGCATGGTCACGTGCTTACGGCCGAACTGGCTGCCGGGCACCGGCCACACCGTTACCGGCACTGAGCCCGAGTCATCCGGCTCGCCGATATTCTCGATGTACAGCTCGATGACCTCACTGACCGTCAGGCCGGCCCCGATCATCAAGGCCATCATCGCGCGGTCGCGCCGCCGGCGCCATACCAAGGTCGAATCTTCGGCCAGCTGCGCTGAGCGGGTGGGCAGCGCCTGCATGAAAGCGGCCTGCTGCTCGAGCGTCAGCCATTCCTTTGGCAAGTCCTTCCCACGGCCCCCAGGCATCTTCCCAAGCGCGTATGACGCCAGGCGCGCGGGGTTCGGCTGGATACGCAGGTGGTCGTAGACACGCTCCATGAGCCGCACGTACCGATTGCGGATCTCGCTGTTCAGGTCTTTCGTACTGCCTTTCTTGGGCGGCTCCATCGCGGCATCCAGGAACTGTAGGATGTGGTCCTTCGTCACCCGATCCACGGAAAGGCCCTCGGCCTGCATCCAGCGCACGAACTTCGAGAACATTGCGACGTAGCCCTTGACCGACCCCGCGCCGAGAGGCTGAGGTTCCTGCGTCTTGCCGTCGGCAGTGACGCGCTTCGGGCGCTTGCCCAGCTCGACGAACTTCACGCTCTCGACGAAACCGCCGAAGGCGGTCATCGGGTCTGCGATCCAGTGCGCTTTCTTGTCAAACAGATGCGTTTCGGTCGTGGTCATGTGCGTGCAGCCTCACGGCTCTCCAATAGCTTCGGTGGCACCATCATATCCTCGACCAGCTGCAGGACGGGGCCTGGCAATACAGCGACCGTGTTCGCCCGCCTGTGTACCAGGTCCCACTCGGGCGTATAGCAGACGAAGACCCGCTCGACACCCTCGACCTGGTCGTCGCCGCTCCCGGCGCCGCGCAGGGCCGCCAGAGTGCACCACTCGTCGCCGCGGCGCAGGCCAACCAGGAACTCATTCCACGATGTCGCCGGTGGCAGCCCGGCGTGCACGAAACCCAGGTGCGCCGCGCCGTCGCCGATCGAAATCGCCAGTGGCAGCAGTCGCATAGTGGCCACGAGCTGCTGGCGCTGCTGCTGGCCGGCGCCAGCCAGCCAGTCCATCCCGTGATAGTCCAACTCGGCGAGCGCAGCGACAGCCTCGTCGTCTGGCGGGCCGTCGGCAAACAGGTCCATGAGATCCTGCTCCCCGTTGCTGATCACAGCAAACACCGATGGCGTGCGCAGGAAGCGGATGCAGCTCGCGAGCGATTCGCGCCCGGCTACGAGATGTCCGACCGAGATCAGGCGGTCCCGGCTGGGGTCGAATTGAACATCGTGCATGGCCAAGAGAACCTGGTCAAATGCACCGCAAACGTCGCCAACGATAAAGTCCCGCCCCACCCTGTTGCGGGGCAGGCAGAGAACGGCCGGGCTCGACGCGCTCACGCGTGGGCTTCCTTTAAGTCGACCAACACTGGCTGCATCAGGACCATTTGCAATCACGCCTTTGACCTGCGGTTGTTCTCTTTTATGCTCATAGTACGTAGATGATACAGAAAGTTATAAAGCTATGGAACCTGCAAATGTCGCAATTGAAAGACGCACCGACCCTATGATCGGGCTGGCCTCGGTGATCGATACCGAGACAACGGGCCTCGATCCGAAGAAGGATCGGGTCATCTCGTTTGGCCACGTGCGCATGTTCGACGGGAAGATCACCGAGAAGATCGAATGGTTCTTCAACCCTGGCGACGTGCCTATCGCTCCGGAGGCGATGAGGGTCCACGGCATCACGCCTGAGTTCCTGGCCGACAAGCCGCCCATCAAGGGCTATCTGCTCAAGATCGTCGAGCTGATGGTCGAGGCGATCGTCTGCGGCCACAACATCAAGTTCGATATCGACATGCTCAACGCCGAGCTGTCGCGCCACCGCTACCCGCCACTGGAGCAGTTCATTGCTGGCAAATTCGACACCATGCACGACAGCCGCAAGCGCTGGCCGGGCAAGGCCGCCAGCCTGGACGCGCTGTGCGAGCGGGTTGGCGTCTCGACCGCGCATCGAGAGAAGCATGGCGCCCTGACCGACGCGGTCCTCTGCGCCGAGGCCCTGATCGCCATGCACAGGGAGCAGCGCAGCTTCCTCGACGTGTTCACCGAGGATACCTCACCTGTTGCACTCAACGACATTGCTGGTGACATGCCAGAGATCCTGGTGGTCCGGGCCTCTGCCGAGGAGCTGGCCGCCCACGCGTCCTATCTGGCCGGAATGAACGGCGACGCCCCGATCTGGTATTCCTACAGTGCGCCGGCGCCCGCGGCCGCAGACGATCAAGAAGAGGATGTCGAACAGGAAGGCGAACCTTCCATGGCGCCATGCTGATCGACGGGGATATCGGCTGGATGGCCGTTTATTTGACAGACCTGAAGTGCGCTTGCTTAAATGAATGCATGGGCAGAGGTTTTCCGCCCGATTTACAAGAGGGCAAGATATGAGTTTCTGGGATGCGCAAAGGAATATCGACACAGCCGGCCTCGTCGATAACATGGCCGAGATCGGTGGCGTTCTGCGCGCGCGGAAAGAGGCGAAGCGGGACGAAAAGCAGTTCCGTGAAGGCTATGCCAAGGCGCTTGAAGAGGCAAAGCGCACCGGCGTTATGCCGGCCATGTACCAGCAAGTTGTCCCCATCGACGATATGGGTGGCCAGGTCGGCATCAAAGTCGTTGCCCTGCGGGAGCTTGGCAAGCTCAACCCCCAACACCCACTGATCGTTTCGCCTACCGTGCGGACTAACATCGCAACACAAACGAAAATCAACTACAACCGGGCAAATCGTCCAGAACAGCCCAACTACAACGACTACGCACCGAGCGATACCGTCGCGCTCAAGATATTTGATTTCACGCTTGGTCGAGGATAAAAAAAACGCCCTGATCATTTCAGGGCGTTTTCACTTAGTCCTTCGTAGTATGGAGATTCACTGCTGCAGCCAACCCTGGTTGCCCGTTATTCTTCATGTCTTTAGCCATCTTCATCTTCATTGCCGTAGAGACCGCGCCACTACCACCGCGCGCTGCGTTGACGAAGACGCCTGCCACCTTGGTTTCCACTTCGTGACCGGTCACGGCGTTCTGGTTGTTACCAATCCAGCCGATCATTCGGTCGGCCAGGTTCAGCATCACCGAGAACGTCGAGTTGACCAAGGTCATACCCATCACGGTGAAGGTCACCATGTACGCGGCGATCGACATGAGCCCGGTCAGGCTGTTGCCCTGAGCGCTGCCCACGGCCGCACCGAAGTAGCGGAACAGGAAGGTACCCATCACCGTCACCGCTGCCGATGCGATGAAGAACGAGAAGGTCATGATGATTGGGCGCGCGAAATTGTTCAGCATGTAGGTGTAGCCGTAGCTGGTACGCTGACCCATGCCCTCGCCGTCCGAGTCGAAGTGAGCCATTGCCCAGAGCGAGGAACCGAGCAGGGACTCGATGACCGAGGTGAACCACTGGATGATGGCCGCGAACCACTGGATAAATGGCACCATGGGGATATAGAAGGCCATGACCGCCGCCGAGACGAACATCAAGCCAAGCACTGGCAGCATCAGCCCGCCGGCATCGGCCGCAATCTTGCTAAGGCTGGTCGCAATGCCGCCACCCGGCGTGGCGCTCAGCACTTTCCGTCCGAGGGAGCTATTCGCTACGCTTTTGGCTGCGCCGATCACAGCCTTACCGACACCCGTACTGGCAACGTAGTCGGCCGCACGATAAGCGAAGTACATCGCCTGCGCAGCAGCGAGCGCATTGTCGCCGATATTCTTGAATGTGATAATCGGATTGACGGTCTGGCCGGCACCCGTCGAGCTTGACCCGATCACGCCATTCAGCGCGCTGCCCAGGATCCACTGGCCCAGCGAGGTATTGCCGGTGGAAGTGGCCAGAACGCCCTGCTTCTGTGCACTGGCGATATCCACTGCGGCTTCCAGACCAGCGAGAAGATCTCGCGTCGTCGAAGGCATGTCGTCGTCTTCAGGCATGTTCTCGAACGTTACGACTGGATCGAGCATTTCATTCATCGCTTCGCCTACCTCGGCGTAGACGCTATACCAGATGCCCAGGGTGATCCAGCCGCCATCCTTCATGCGCTGCGCGAGCTGGTCCGAGATCGCTCCCGAATTACTGACGCTGTTCGCCTGAGCCGCCAGTGCGGCCAGCTTGCCCTGGAACGTGTTGGTGTAAATGCCGAAATAGCCGTCGGCAATCGTTTTGACCGACGCGTCGAGCTGTTCCTTGGTGCTGTTGGGCGAGACGCCTGCGACGAGAACTCTAGCCGCAGCATACGTAGACTGAAGGGTTGCTGCGTGCGCGTCCATCGACGTCTTGCGGATGCCCTCGTAATTCACGTCCGCAATACGGAAGCCGAACATGCTTTGCGTGATGCTGTTGGATCGAGGCGAGAAATTCATCGTGATCTCGCCACATGCTGAGCTACCGTACTGGCCGCTGGGCTGCCGACCGGCGAACTTCATCACGATCGACGTTCCGCTGCCGGTATCGAGCATCACAGGGAAGTCGGTTGGCGTCGGCTGTCCACCCGTCTGCATCGCCGCGGCCATGTCCTGGGAGGCGCGCTGGCACACGACTGCCTTGGCGATGTACAGCTCCATGTTCTTGAGCTGGGCCGCCTGCTTGACGTTACCCATCGGGTTGACGGTCGTGTGGAACGCTTCGGTGCTCTCAATCGCGGTTTGCTGGACCCTGTTCGCCCCTGCAATGCCGAGAAGGCACGCGATCACCATGAGCGCCTGGCAGAATGCCCAGCCGCCGAAGACCGGCATCAGGCTCGCAGTACCGAAAGCAACGCGCACGGGCACCCACACAGTCGACATGCGTTTGCCCAACACGACGCCCTCATGCATCGTCTGGGCCAGGCCGGCGATCATGTTGTAGGCCATCCAGATGCAGGCGGCCGAGAAGATGAACATGTTGAATTCTTTGAACATCGCCGCCAGCAGCGTTCCGGTCGACCCGTCTTGCGCGCGGAACGGGTCTAGCGCGAAGTCGCCCAGCACCGCGCGAAGCATAGCGAACGACTCATCGGTCTCTCGGTTGATGTCGGTGAGAAGCTCGGTGACGTCATCCAGGAGGCCAGCATGCGCCACCTCCGGCAACAGTAGACACGCGAGAGCAGCCGCGCCAGTGCGGAGGTGCTTCGATTTTATGGGGTTGCGCATGAAATTTCCTGTTGAATCTTGTTACGTATCAACATCATAAAACAAACATTCCGAGATGTCGCCTGACATCTCGGAATGCTGGGTCTGCTGTTGCATCGGGCCGCGCGCCGCTATTGGCGCATGGCCTGGGCTTCTTCTTCCTTGCGGATCGGCGCTGGTGTCGGCAGGCCTTCCAGGCGCGGTCCGGTCTTGGCCAGCTCGTTGCGCACCTGCTCATACGCCTCGCGCATCTCGGCCGCAATCCGGTCGACATTTGCAGCGATCTCGGACGCGCGAAGCGAGGCTTGCGCCAGGTGCTCGCTCAGCGGCGGATAGCGATTGGCCAGCACCGTCGACATCGTGCCGATGTTGTGGCTCATCGCTTCGACGTTCTCGGCGACCAGGACGGTGGTCTCGCGCAGGTCGGTAGACTCGAGCACGCGAAGGCACGATTCGAGCGCGCGGTTCACCTCCGCCGCCAGGGCCCGGCGCTGGCTTTCTTTGTCCAGTGGCAGAGTGTGTTCGGCCACCGCGAGCATGCGCTGCTGCAGGAGCTGGCGCGCGCTGCTCATCCGGGACGAGCGCAGTGCCAGAAGGCGATACGATGCGGGTTCGGCCACCTCGGCGCGCACCCGGTTCACTGCCGGCGAGTTCATTTCCATGCACACGCCGACGGCGTCTTCCCGCACCTGCTGGCTCAGCATGTCTTGCAGGGCGCCCAGGTCGAGTGCGTAATCGTGGGTATCGAAGGCCATTTAGCGCACTCCTGGTGCAGTAGGTTTGTCGGCTGGCGGCTGGTCGGCGTCGAGCTCATCCAGTCGGTCGGAAATAGAACGGAAGATCTTCGAGCGCAGTGCGTTGCGTGGTTCGTCGTCACGCTTGAGCTCGTCGATCAGCTCCTTGGCCTTCTCAGCTGCAGCATGCAGCAGCATAAGCTTGGCGCCGGCCGGGGTAGCGCTGGCCAGCTGCGCGGCCGGCGCGAGTAGACCCGCTGTCTTTTGCAGGAACATCGACTCGCTGAACTTGCCGCCGACCACGAATTCACTGGCCGCCTTGCCGCCATCGGGTACAAGCTTGGACGCTGCAGACAAGGACTGCGCGACGCGCCCGCCTTCCGGCACGTTCTGCATGAAGGCGCCGTTCGAGCTCTGTAGGCCGGCGGTCAGGACCGCGCGCATGCGGACTGGATCGAGCGACGCGATCGACTGGCCTGGCGCAATCACATCGGCCGCGCGCATCAGGTTCTGGAACACCGTGACGTCGAACGCACCGCCAGTTGCCGTGCGGTCTACGCGGTCACCGTAGGCCACGCCGATGACGACAGCGGCCAGGCCCACGAGCTCGCCAGTGCGGCTTGCCGGCGCGTTGTCGACCTTCTCCAAGGCCGGGGCCGTGCGCCCCGCCTCTGCCGGGCGCGCCGCCTCGACCTGCTCGTCGACGCTGCGCGGGCGGGAAGTGGTTGTCCCCTCCCCCAACAGGCGCTTGTACAGGCTCGCGATCGGGCTCACTGGCGTGCGCACGGCCGGCCGGGCTGGCGCCGCCGGCGCACTGGTAGTCGGCTTGGCCTTCTGGCGTGCTCGAGCAGCGTCGACGGCACCGGCGGCCATCGTCGCCCACCGGGCCAGTGGGTTGGACGGCGACAGGATCAGCGAGGCGGCCGGCGTGGCGCCGACACGATGGGGCGTGGCCGTCAACGGCGTGCCACTATGGTGCGACGCCATCAGCATCGCCGCCAGCCGTGGCGCCGACTTGACCGCGAGACGGGCAAGGACGTTCGGATCAGCGGTAAGGGGGACTGACATTAAGGGCTCCAGATAACGGTGTGTGAATGCTGGCAAGCATCCGTTTTACCGGATCGGCACCGGCGTGGTTGCACATATCTGTTATATGTACATAAAACAGAACAACTAAGGCTTAAAAAAAAGAGTGACTAATAATCGCCTGCTTGGCCGGCGCAATCGTGTCGACATGCCACCCCTGGACCAGGTCAAAGCCGATGCGGCGCGCGAAGTCCAAGAGCTCTGCCGTTTCGACGCCTTCAGCGACTGTTTTGATGCGGGCAGCCCGCCAGCTTGCGACGGACGCGGCCAGCATGCGCGCGGCCTGGGGCCGGGTGGCGGCGCTGATCAAGAGGCCTCGATCGACTTTGATGACCTCTACCCGGTCCAGGGCGTAGAGGCGCCGGCTGCCATCCAGGCCTGCGCCGAAGTCATCGATCGCGAAGTGGACGCCATTGGCGGCCAGGCGGTTGACCTTGGTGCACACCTGGTCGAACAGCTCGCCCTCGGCAACCGCCTCGCTCATCTCGAACCGCAGATCGTTAAGCGTGGTGGCGGCGGTGAACGCGCATTCGGGCAGCGCCAGCAGTGACTCGTGCGACAGGTTGACGAAGCACGGTTGCTCGACGCCGACGGCGATCTCGCCCAGATAGCGGATCACGCCATGGTCAACGCGCGCCCAGTCAGCTGAGGTCTCCGGCCGCACGGCGCCGCGGTACAGGAACTCGTAGCCGTAGACGGAAAGATCGACCGCATTGGCGATAGCCTGCAGTTCAAAACGCACATCACGTGCTGAGCTCGTACATCGACCAAGCCTGGCTTTGCCCCTGGATACCTGATTCGCCGTAAATCCCATCAAGATCAATCTCTCTTTTTCTAACGCGCTAATTGCCTTTGCGGTTCACGCAAAAGCGAGGTCCACCTTCACGTCTGGCTTGAATCGTACATCGGCGAGGACGCCCTTGGTATTGGACTTCGGCGCGACACCGACCAGGCAGATATCGGAGCCTGCCGGCATCGTCTTCATGCGCATTGGCATCAAGAGGCAGCGCAACAGCGGCATTCGCCGGAAGATCTCCGGAGCCACTTGCGGGAAGGCCAGCATGTACGAGGCTGGCTGCGCCCAGTTCACATCTGCATCGTTGATCTTTCGCACGCCTACCTGGTCGCGCGCGATTTCCATCCAGAGCTCGCCCAGGTCCTGCGCTGCCTCTGCGGACAGACGGCGTGAGACGATAAAGGGGGTCTTCTCGAGTAGATTGCGCGGCAGCTGGCCGTACAGGAGACTTTGTGAGTCCGATGGCTCCGGCGCCCGGTAGGTGAGATCGACCAGATAAAAGGTCAACTTGCGCTTTGTGAGGACACCTTTTTTATCTGCTGCATCGTAGGCCGATGAGAGAAATGGTTGCTTCGATGTCGTACTACCATGAAATCCATAGATCAGATCAGGATGCGTTCCTTCTAAATGCATCCACTCCGATGTTGGCGTCACGATAGCTGCATCATTCTCGCCCACGACTGGGGTAGTGAGGCATAGAGACTTAGTCAATTGCTACTCCATGCTCTTTAAGGAATTCTAAAATCTCACTCATGTCGAAACCCCGACCGGCCGCCATTGCAATTGCGGCTTTCCAGAAATTGGCTCGGGATGTATCGGGGTCCATCGAAAATACTTTCGACGAAAGCCGTCTCACTGGCGTTGCGACGGCTTGCTCGGAATTCTCCGCAGCGCGCAACCACCGATAGCCCGAGCCTCGATTTTTGCCGAGAAGCTTGGCTAAAAGCGATGCGCACTTTTTCCGTCTATCTGCCGCATATTCAGAATCAAACGAATCAAGGCCGAAAAGATAGTCGACCAGGGACTGCATATCTGGCGGACGGAAATGCGTTGGAAAGGATGGCTCAAGCAAATACAGACGAACCAGCATGTCCCGCGATTCATCCACAGGACCTTGCTGATAGTCTTTCAAGAAGGTGAGCAAAGCTTGATACGACGTGAAACCTAGTGCAAACGCAGCGTCCCAGTTCGTCAAATGCTCCTTCATCTGCCACGTTGCAACGTCATATCCAGTGAGCGCCCGCGCCTCAAAGGCCGGGTGCTTTCCTACTGATTTTCCTGCTGCTGGCTTCCTTGCTAATTGTGCTCGGGCCATTCCATTCCTATTGATAATTTGCAACACCGGTGGCTATTGTAACCAACTCATGTGCAATTTATTAACCGCCGACGAGATTCTCGCCCTCTTCTACTTCAAATAAATCGTCTACAACGTTCACGGCATCCAGGTCGGCAGTATTGCGTTGTGCCGTAGCAACATTACCGAACATGGAGCCGCTGCTGCGGGCTGCCTGAACCGCAGCAGCGGCCGTTTTCGCAGCAGCTGCAGAGACGGACACCGCGGCTACCGCCGGTGCTGGTGCCTGGGCTGGGAACGCGACTTCGCCAGTTTCCTTGACGAGACCGGGGAAGTCGTCATCCTCGCCGATCAGGATCTCGCCCGACGCCAGCTCGTCGAGCACCACCGCCGGCATCGGCGCCGCTGCCGACTTCTCGTCCGCCACCGCCACCAATGGCGCCGGTGCGACCTTTTCTTCCACCGTCGCCTGCGTCGCCGCCGGCGCTGGCGCTTCTTTCACCGACTTCGCGACATTGTCGATCGCCTGCGCAACGGCGTCGTGCACGGCCGGCAGCGTCTCGGGCAGCGTGCCCGGCTCGCCGTGGGCCGCATGGCGAACGCGCAGTTGCGAGCCCGCCATTTCGGCAGCACGCAGCGCCGCGTCGAGCAGCTCCTTACCGCGGCCGGCAAGCTCACTCGCAGACTTCGCCTGGCCCAGCATCGGCGCAAGTGTGGCCGCCATCTGGCGCATCTGCAGCGAGTAGTCCGCCTCGATCTTGTCTCGTACCGCCAGGCGCGCCAGCAGGCGCTGCTCGGGCGATCCGTTCCCCATCTGCGCGGCTGCACCAGGCGACTTCGCCGCGGCGCGCAGCATGCGTTCGATCGTCGATGTACTCAAACCCACGTAGTCCGGGTCAGCTGCAAGCGCTTTCATGACACTTCCGACCTCGCGGGACACCAGACGATGCGCATAGCGCGAACGCTCGGCCGCCTCTGCCAATTCGACGAGATGGGCCGCAACCTCAGCTTCCTGCGCGTTGGCTGGCAGCTGCGTCTTGAGGATTTGATCAATTTGACGCATCAGCATCGGCACTACTACGTCGAGGTCTTCCGATTTGCCGGTCAACTCGATGTCGAGCTCCCCATTCGGGTTTTCCGACACTTGCTTGGCCAGGTGGCCGACGTCGGCGTCGCCGTCTTTTCCCAACTGGAGGGAACCGAGCGACTTGTCGTCGTCAAAAGCTTGTGTCGGAGCGGCCGCGCGACTGGCCGCTTCATCGCCGGCGCCTTCGGAATTTCCCTCAGCACCGGCCTGTTGCCTGAATAATACCCGACCTACTATGCGAAATGGCAGCAAAAGCCAATCGAGCATACGGCGAACTGCCTTGAGGAGTCCTTCTAAACCAGCACGACCGCTGATTTCCTGCTGCTCACGCAACTGTTGGGCTGACAGCAGCTGCGCGGTTCGAGTTTGAGTGGCGGTAGACATCGTACTCTCCATTAATTGTTATCGACCAGGTTGGCCAATTCTGTAAATAGGATCTCGATGTCGGCTGAGGAGGTCTGGGTCTTGTTATTGTCGAGAAGCGACAATCCTTTTGCCACGGCTTTCTCCGTTCGCTGGGCCGCATCCGTAGCCTGCTCCGGGGTCGATCCAAGCGTCACCTCCAGGCCGACCAATTCATCCTTGGTCGCGTCCTTCAGGCCAATCACCTCCGGCCCCATGCGTTCGATCAGGGCAGCCTCAACCTTCGTTCGAGATAGTGCTTCCAGCCCCGCGCGCATTTGCTCGGAGCCCTCGGATGAAAGTGTAGAAGCATCACCCACCACAGGCGAAGGCGTGGTTGCAATAATTGCTTGGTCGATGGCGCTGCTTGCCTCATCCTGGACCTCGTCGGCCGGATCGGTGTCGATCACCAGCTGAACATCGTCGTCCAGGTCGGCCAGGCCGGCGTCGAGCTGTACGTCGTCGTCGACCTGCTCGATGTCGATCACGCCCTGGGCCAGCGCCACAGGCGGCTCACCCTCTTCGGCCGAAATCCCCATCTCGTCGCCAAACACGTCTTCCTTCGGCCGGCGGATGATCGGAGGCGAGATTCGCATCACCTCGTCGAACGGGTCAAAGCCGATAAGCGTTTCTTCGCTGGCCGTCTCTTCCGCGGCCTTATCCGATGTCGCTTCGGCCGCGAGCTCGGCCTCGAGCTCCGCAGACAGGCTCACCGTGTCGAAATCGCCACCGGCGAATGCACTGGCCGCCTCGAGTTCGGCTGCGACACGGGCGGCAGGATCAATGGCCCCGCCGCCGAACATGCCGGCCGATCCCGCGGACGCCGCTACGACAGCTTCCTGCACGGGCGGGGCCACAGCCTGGTCGGTCACTGCCGACGACACAGCTGCTGCTGGCGCCGTATTCACTGGCGGACGCTGGCTGCCGGCCGAGCCAAGCAACGACGCGCCGGCGCGCGCATTGTGCAGCGCCTGGATGCCGGCCTGGTACAACACGATGCCGCGTTCCACCGCTGGCGTGTGCGGGTTCATCGTGGCCGCAGCGCCTGCGATGCTCTGGATGATGTCGCTCGTGACCTGCTCCGGGTACGACGGCGCTGCGCCGCCTTCGAGCAGCCCACGGATCTTCTCCATCACCCACTTGTCGGCGTTCGGCGCTAGCTCAACGGTGCTGGTCAGCATGGTGGTCTCGCCGAGGTCGTGGATCTGCAGGAAGCGGTTGATGCGCGGGTACCGCACGCGGGGCACTTCCGGGGACGGATAGAAGGTGCGCATCACGTGCGCGCGCTCGCGGTAGGCGAACGTTGCAAAGCCCGACGCCAGTTCTTCCAGCACCTTCCGGCCGATGCGGGGGCGCTTTTCCATCTTGTAGTTGATGTCGCGGCGCACGCCGCCGATCAGCGACTCGGTATTGGTCTCGAAGCCGGCCACGACAGCAACCTCGGCTTCGCCCAGGGTTTTCTGGGCCAGCTCGTGGGTTTTGTCCGAGCCGACGATCTTCATAAAGAACTTGGTGGCCTGGTTCGCCATCATGGCACCGGCCTCTGCCGCGCGGTCGCCTTCGGTCAATTTCTCTAGGTCCTGTGCTAATGCGCAAAGAAAAAAATTCAAACTGCGTGCTTGTGCTGCGGTTAGCGCTATACCTTCGGCAAATTGGTACGCAAATTCGTCAAGGAACAGTGCAAATGGGGTGGCCGAGGCCGTGATCTTGGCATCGACGTTCTGGTGCACATCGCCCTCGATCGACGAGCCGAGTGCGCGCGCCATCATCACACGCAGCAGCGCGAGGTTCAGCTTACCCAGACTCTCCTGCTCCTGCGCACCCTTTTCCAGGGACGGGATCAGCGAGATGCAGATGCGGTTGTTGACCACCACGTCCTGCATGTCCACTTCCGGGTGCTTGCGTTTGAAGATGTGGCCGTAGGTGTCGATCAGCAGCGACAGCGCCGGGTACACCTGGTCGGCACGGTAACCGTGCTGGTTGTAGCACTCATTGGTCTGGTTCGTCGCTGGCTTCTTCGCGGGCGCCGGCGGGCGGCCGAAAGCTTGGTTCAGGGCCGCGGCTTCATCCTCCGCCTCCTCCTTCAAGCAACCGTGCTTGCGTAGCATGTTCTGGATCTGGAAGCCAGGCAGGCCGACCTCGAGGTAGGACTTCACGCCCAGATACGGCGTTGGCCACGGGCCGCCGTTGGCCTGTTTCCAGCCTTCGACATAGAGCTCCTCGATCTTGTCCAGCGCCAGGTACTCACGCATCGTCTCGATCGACAGCGTCAGCTCGCCCAGGTCGCGCTTGTGCGTCAAGGCGCGGCAGATACCGCGGAACAGGTTCAGTCCACGGTCCTGCCAGGTCTTGGAGTCACCCGACGCCTTGACCATAATGTTCGATGTCATCTGCACCAGGGTGTCGGCGTCGGCCGCGGTCGCCGGCTGCAAGCCATTGGACAGGCGCTCGCGGATGTTGGCGATCTGGGTAGGCGACAGCCCGCCCAGCAGGTAGTTCACCACCAGGTAATCGTAGTCCCGCGCGAACATGCGCACTTGAGAATACATGTCCGTCGGCAGCTTGTTATCTGCCTTCGCATCAGCCACGAAAAATCCGCTCGCCCAGCACAGAACGTTAAATGTCATCCCTTTCAGGAATTCACTTTTTCCTGAGCCCGTGGTCCCCAGCACGAGCATATGTCGAGTCAGGTCGTCGGCGGACAGGAACACTTGCTTCCCGCGCTCATAGGGGTCGCGCGCATCGATCACGCCGAAATACATGATCCCTGTCGGATCCATCGGCTTGTCGGTACCAGGATGGAGCAGGCCCGGATCAGGCACCTTGCACCAAGCAGGGTAACGCATCGGCGCGTACTGACCGGTCTTCTGGTATTCGTCGAGGAATGCCAGAAGCACGAAGAACAAGATGGGCAGCGCGAAGGGGAACACGAGACAGATCAGGCCCAAGCCGACCATGACCTTGCTGAAATTGCTCGGATAGACCATCCAGTCCTTGAACAGCTGGCCGTTCGTGCGGACGTCGACGATGATCCGATTGGCTGATACCTCCTGGCCGCCTTCAATGGTGGTGTAACGACCATGCTTCACTTGGGCGCCTCACTTTCTGGCTGCTCGTCGTCGACCACGACCTCCACGCCGGCGGCAGCCTGGCGGGCGCCGACATACTCGCCGACCGGCTTGACCACCGGCTCGATCACGCTGGCCATCAGTCGCAGGTGATCGACGCTGTGCTGGCTCGCCGCATCGGTCAGCAGCTCGTAGACCCTGGCCGGGTGGGCGCTCACGAAGCGCGTGTCCGGGGACTCATGGGTTTCGACAGCAAGTTCGGTCGTCCCCGACCGCAACCACTGCGATCCGAACTCGACCAGATCCTCGACGAGGATCACACGGCCGCGCTTCTCGCGAAGCACCACGGCCGGCGCCAGCAGCGCGGACCAGACAGTGGCCACACGGCGCTGATTGTCGAGCCGGTCCATGTGCGGCACCCCAACACAGAACAGGCGGATGATCTCACTGGCCAGGCCATCAGGGTCCATCGTAGCCGCGGCCTTGGCAAACTGCCCGCCCACGGAGCTCACGTTGCGCGTGATCTCACCAGCACGAAGCGTCTTGGCGCCCTTCTTCGGCTTTTGCTGCATCAGCTCACGCATCGCCTTGTATCCCTGCACCACTGAGCGCTGGTAGGTCAGCTGCAGTTCGTCGCCCAGCTCGCGCCCCGCCGGCGCGCACGACGCTGGGAGATAGGCAGGGCGAATCGCGCGGGCCGTCCGGCTGGCGAACCAGCCCGTGACTGCCTTGAAAACGGTACCGGTGCTCATGCTCATTTCGCCAACCAGCTCGTGATTGCTTCGGCCGAGCGCAGGTCGCCGTCGAAAGTCTGCCCGTTGGGCTTCATCAGGGTCGGGGTCTGGGACAGGCCAGCGCGGGCGAACATGACGGTATTGCTGTCGGCTGTTCCTGGTCCCGCTTCGCACTGCAGCGCGAGATCCAGGTCTTTCGGCGTCTCGGCCATCAGGTTCGCCCAGCGCGCGGCGCGCTCTTGGGCCGTGCGACCGCAGCTCGCATACGACACTAGCGGGCGCGAGCCATGCTTGAATGAGACAGGGATGACGGCCAGGCCGACGCTGGCCGGCAGCTTGGCCAGCACCTTCTGGTCGAAGTCACGGCAGTTCGGGCACAGCGGGTCCGACCAGATGATCAGGCCCTTGCCGCCGGCGCCTGGCGCGAGCAACTCGATCGACGTCGCTTTCGACAGCGCTTCCTTGACGCTCATCGGGCCTGCCTGGCGATCGACGGCCGCCTGCGCGACCGCGGCTGACGACATCCCGTCCGCTTCCATCGTCGATAGCGTGGGCGCGGCCCGCAACGGCTCGGCTGCGCCAGCGATCGATGACACGCCTGCAGGCGCCGCGGCCGGGGCGGGATTCGATCCGGAGATATTTACAAGGGCAGCGTAGCCGATGAGTAGGGCCGCTACCGCCGTCGTGCGGCTATTGAACTGGATGGCCAGGCCTCGCGGCTTACGGTGCAGGGCCGCGTCCAGATCGGTGCGCACCGCCTCGCGCAAAGCACCGGGCCACTCCAAACCGAGCAAGGTGATCCGCTCCACGCCTTTCGGCCGCACCACCACGCAGACCAGGCCTTGCGCATCGTTGACCATGGTCATCTCGCGCATGCCCTCACCGCCCAGGTCCACGAGCTTGGTCTGGACTACGCGGCCGAATAGCCGCAGCGGCAACCATGGACGCTCCACGTAGCGCAGCGTCAGCGCCACCACGCCATCGTTATAGGAGACGCAAGCGGCGTACTTGCCACGCGTGTCGGGGTGGCCCGGCACTGTTGCACTCAACTGCGAGCCGTGGGCGTCTGCCGCTGGCGGGTTCATGTCGGTCATTGCTGCTCCTCTTGTTGCGGGAAGGCGCCTTTGGCGCCACCCATCATTTTTGCCATCTGCTCGTTCTCGAATTCACGGCGCGCCGAAGCTTCGCTGGCGTCGAACTCGGTCTCGGTGCCTGGCGGCGGTGTATTCCTGTTGCCGGGGTTGAGCAGGTCGACGACGTGCTGGCGGAACAGCTCGCCATCCAGCTTCGACTGCTCTTTCGTCATGCGGCCCCAGAGCGTCTCGGGCGTCTCCCCTGGGTTCGCCGAGCGCCAGAAGTTGTACTCCTCCTGCAGGCTCTTGAGCGAAGCCACGACCACTGGCAAGATCGGGATTCGGTTGAGGCGCTGGCACTTCTGCTCGTGCTCCCAATGCTCATGCGCGCCGGCGCATTCGGCGAACGCGGTGCGCTGGCGGCCCACGCTGTTCAATGCTGCGTACAACGGGTTGGCGTTGGGGCGCAGCCAGCCCACGAAGTCCGCAGTGGTCACCTTGCCCGCGCGCTTGCACAGCTTGTACACCTGCATGAGATACGTGACCGAGAAGTGGTGCGAGCGCCAGAGATTGTTCAGCAGCGGGTGTGCGCGGTATTTCTGGTACTGCTCATTGGCCAGGCGCAGGTCCGGGGTCTGGGTCGCGTTCACCGCCGAGTAGTTCAGCTTGTCGAGCAGCTCGCGGTATTCGCCCAGGCCTTCCTTGCCGTGCACGGCCGCTGGCGCCAGCAGCGCGAAGACGGTTTTCTCCCAGTCGTTGAGCCGGTCCGCAAAGATCATGTCGGACGGGTCAATCCCAGGGCGGTACACACGCGTTCCCAGCTGCGCCAGGAGATAGCGCTCCGCCTTTTCCATGTCCAGGTCGCCGTTCTCGTTGGTCAGACCGAAGTGCTCGACCACCTCATGCGGATGATACGGCGGGTGAAAACGCGGATCTTCATTCTTGTAGAGCTGCTTTGCGATCGGGACGATGGGCGCGATCGGCGAGTGGATCGTGGCCTGGTGGCGCAGCAAAGCGTCGACCGTCAGGCGTCCGCGCAGGCCGCCCGTTTCTTTGCTGATCGGGTGCTTGGCCGCGGTCCAGGCAAAGCGAAACGCCAGGCACGCCAGCAGCAGCGATGGAAAGCGCCATGCATTGCTGGTCCACTCGAAGAACTTGCCGGCCGACGGCGGCTGCACCACATCACGGATGATCTCCATGCGATAGGCGTGCACGGCATCGAACATGTCGAACGGCCACAGCATGTAGTAGGCCATCTTCGCGGAGCCGTAGAATAGGCCGCTCCCCATGACGAACCAGCAGATGACGAAAAGGCCAATGATAAGCAGCGGGATGACGAAAAACCCCGATACGTCGGCGTTGGGCGTTTGTGCACTGCGTGCCATCAGAATTTGCCTTTCGTGGTCATCTGTTTGTATGCGCCGTACACCAGGTTGATGTACTTGTTGTGATGCTTGGGTGTGCGCGAGTGGTAGTTCCCGACGCCCTTCCAGAGGTTTCCGCCGGCGCCGTTGATTTCAGTTCGCAGCGCGAAGCCCAGGGCGCGGACCGCCTGGCACATGTCGTTGATCAAGGCCTCGCGTGGGATCTTGTATTTCTCGATCAGGACCTTGGCCCAGCTCTGGGTGTTGAACTGGGAGGGCCCCAGGTCGTCCGTGTTGTTCGTGTTCCTGGACACGATCCCGGTCCGGCCATTGCTTTCGACCTTGAGAATCGCCAGGAGCAGGAGCGGATTGAGCTCGTAGGCGCTGGCGCTGGAATGGATGCATCGCGGGGGGATACGGTCGGGGACGGAGACTTCGTACTGCGAGCCCATGTTAGCCATTGCCTGCAATGCGAAGCTCGCGGCCAGAACGTCGGGCGCACCTGCCGCTGCCGGCGCCACCGCGACCAGCGCCGGCCGCGCCGGTGGCGGCGGCATGTTCTCGATGACGACCATGGTTCAGTCCAGGAACCAGAAGGCGCGACGCCAGATCCACATACCCGGCCGCGCGACCAGCTGGCGAAAGCTCCACAGGGCGCGCTCCTGAAGCTGGGTATAGAAGCACACCGTCTTGATGCAGCTCGCCGTCAGGTACAGAGTAGCCGCGCTGCCGTAGGTGAATGGCCGGATACCGAATCTGAACGTCAGGCCGATGGTGATGATGATCGTAAAGATGAGAAGACAAAGCCTGATCGCGTGCCCCTTGGCCATCGCGCGCATCTTTTGCTCGATGTCGGCATCGGAGAATTTCATCTGCTCGGCCATGTACTCGAATCGCTCGTGCTCCTCGAGCTCGAGCACCATCTCGCGGCCGATCTGCTCCACCTCATGCCGCTTGAGCTGGACCTCGTTCATGTCTTCTGGACGCAATGCTCGTCCGCGCCGCGCCATGTGGGCTATGCGTTTGATCGAGTCCTTGGTGCTCACCAGATTGCGCCAGGCTTGAACCGGGAAGACGGCCCAGAGAATTCCCTTGCCGACTTTGCGCGCGGTTTCGCGGATTTTCATTCTTCACCTCCGCCGAACTGGCGCTGATATTGCTGCACGTCCTGCGCGATTCGGCGGATCTTCTCCGGCGCCAGCAAGTTCGACAGCGACACGGCACGCAGCACGCGCGCCAGCATGGCCTTCGTGCACGGCATGTGCTGCAGCAGGCTGACGTCCTTCTGCACGATCGTCTTGATAAGCGTGCGCACTTCTTGCGCGTGCAGGTTATCGATCAGGCAGGCATCGATCACGCTGACTGCCAGATTCAACCTGTCGTTGACTTGCGCCGCTGCGATGGACTGCACCAGGCTCTCGCACATGGTCAGGATGTTGTGGACCTCTTCGTCCGTCCCTCGGTACGGGGCCTGGTAGATCACCTCGAACTGGCGGCTCGCGAGCAGCGCCAGCACGTGAGCCTCGGTCATCGCGTTGATCACGTTCATGACGGGGTCAGGTCGGACGGGACCTGGGGCGGCCACTGGCAAGGAATTTGGGGTCATTAAGAGGGATGTCAGGGCGTTGCCGAAAGGCTCACGATATTTTCTAGGAACAACATTTGTGCTACATTGTAGCGATAATACGTGACAGAATACAAGAATTGCCAGATAGCAATTTGGCGTTTCTTCCCTCTTTGATGACCGCAACCCTCCACCATTCACCGGAAAAAGCCCATGCCGGCGACGACCTCGTCTGTCACCCGCTGGCTGCTATGGCCTCGCGAGGGTTCGATCGGGAATGCCTGCTGTACATGCAAGACGCAGCCTTTCGACACGCCGCGCAGTCGCTACAAAACAACAGGTCACAGCAGAATTCGCCTGCTGCGCTACTGGCGCTTATCGACCAGCAGTTGGGCGGTTCCGGACGGATGACTGCGGAAATATCGCCGGGCCACCTCGCTGCCTACATCAGCACAAAGGCGTTCCTCGGACAGTTCCGCCAGCGCGACGCCATGTTCGACGTCGACTCGCTCTCGACCGGCGTCGCCGCGGTGCCTGTCACCGGCGCCCGTACCGGCTGGCTGGCTCATACCCTGACCGGGCTGAAGAGAGACGCCGATCGGCTCGCGACCAGAACGCCAATGTTTGCCTCTGATATCGCCGCCCAGGTGCGCCGTGTTGAGAAGGACCCAGCGCTCCAGGGCCTGGCCCAGGCGATGCATGCTGCTGCGGCACTTCCTCCCCCAACCTCAGACGAAGAACAGGTCGACGAGCTCTCCGCACCTATATCCAGCTGATCCATGACTATCCAGAATTCCAGCTTCGGCTTCATCGACTACTTCATAGACGGGGTTCGCCAGCGCGTCGCCTGTCAGTTTTTCAGGGTGGGCCGCAGCATGCATGCACGGCTGGTGCCCGATCAGGCGCAGCCGATCATGACTGCCGTATCAACGTCTATGCGCGCAGAAATACTCGGCGCATTTCCCGAAGTGCTCGATCGGTATCGGCACGAGTGCTCTCAGGTCCTTGCAATGACGAGGTTCTGGACTGAATGCGCGGCCCACGGCGGCGCCGCACTCGCACTCTTTCAAATCGCCCATCACATGCGTCTTGTCGGGGCGACGGCGAGCGACGGGATCGCCGTGTGGGATAGATTCTGCGAGCGCCTGCGCACGAGCGAGAAACTCGCCGCGAATCGCATCCGCGAACTGCTTTCGCAAAACGCTGCAGGGGTCCAGACCGGGGCCGTGCTCACGGCGGCAGGAACATCATGAATTCGGCACAGGACTTCAGCCAGGGTGGTGATGCCGGCACGGCACCGAAGGATGAACAACGCTTCCGCAGCATGTGGGGCCAGCTGTTCGGCGACGCCGCTGTCCAGGTCTATTTTGTTGACAGCGAACTCAACGCCCGCGTCTACACGCTCGACGGGGATTCAGGCTACAAGGTAACCCACAAAAAGGTCGGGGGCTCGAATCCGATCGACGAGCCCGAAGAGCAGGCGAATCAGCACCTCACTTTCCCGAAGAAAGCCCGGCGCGGCGAAAAGCATGGCCGCGCGCAGCTGGGTGAAGACGATGTTCGCGCGATCCGCGCTTGGGCCGCGGACCTACTCGCCAGGAAGGAAACGCCACCTTGGACCGCAAAAGCCAAGGCTCTGAACATCAGCGAGGGCACTCTACGCGACATTGTCAGTCGGCGGACCTGGTCGCACTTGCATTAGCGCCTGCCTGCCCGTCCTTCCCACTGCCCTCCCCTGCAGCCAGTCGAAACAGCACGCGCCTGGCTGCGCAAACTCTTCCCATACCAATCCTGAACGACACTTCGGCATAACGCAGCAGCATGTGCCGTGGAATCTCGCCGCGCGGCGTGCGGAGCATTTCCGTAGGCGAGCACCCTGCCGCCAGCTCGCCGCGAAGGCGCTTCATCGAGCGACGCAAGCTTAGAAGATTCGCTATCTCGATCGCGATAACACGACGGTAGGCTGGAAAAGGTTTCTGGGTCATCACTTCGTCTCTAACTTATCCTATTGCGGGCGCGCCGCCGGCGAGCCGAGATGGCACTCGGCCGAAAGCGTCGATCGAGCACCCCTCTTGTACATTATGACGACGGCACAGAACGTCTAACAAGGATAGGGCGCGACCACAGATGCCCAGGTAGCGAATCTGTCCTCACCCCGCGCCGTTTTCGTTGCGCTCAACGCCCCTAGCCGGAGGGGTCACGTCAGCTTCCGCAGCGTTGCGAACCAGCGCAGCAGCGGTTCTCCGCCGGCCGCGGGTTTCGAACAAGGTCGGCGCCTCGATCGCCAGTTCGACCTCCTCTAGAATCCGCGCCTCCGACTCTCGCACGGATGGATACTTCCCTTGGAACAGTGCAACTGTCATCGACCGATTCATTGCCTCGGTAAACTGATCGTGTAGCACGTACCGAGCCTGGTCGTTTCTATAGGCATTCCACCCCGCATCGATCACCTTCCGTGCGTAAGCCCGCATAGCATGGTCGTCCGGATGGCGGCGCAGCCACGTGCTGGCGCGCCAGGCCGTGTAGAACGCGCCCGCAACGGTGTTGGGCGCCGCGAAGTTTCCCAGCGTGCAGGAGCGCCAGAATGCAGAAGTTTTGTCGTCGTCGCCTGGCACGGTCCCGCACTTGTCTGCGTGCGCAAAGTCGGCCTTCACGCGGTCCACCTGTCCCTTTGTCAAAATGGAGTTTCGCAGCTCGTAGTAATTAATCAAAGGGCGAGATAGGTCGATCGCCACTAGCGTAGACGCGACCGTGAGACTAACAACGCCGACCCTTACGACACTGCGAAACTTTGGGCTTAGAGAAGGTATTTTCATGGATGCAAATTCAGTGTTGAAGATTGTGGACGCCGATGTAACTGCGGAGAACTGGCTTTTTAAGCTTCGCATCTCGTTCCGGCACCACACAGCCGCAGCTGGGGCGGCCTGATTGCGGAAAGCTTAGCCCACAGGTATCGCCGCCGAAACTACCTTTTGAACATAGCCAGTGCGAAAACCGGTCGAAAAATTACCCGACTGGTAGCACGAAAGCGCAGCGCGCAGCGCTACCTGGGGGACGCGATACTTCGGCAGCGCGCGGGTATAGCAGTCGGAAAGAATGAGGCCGCCGACTCGAATGTTATTGCACGGGTCGAAGACGGTCTCGGCGGTCAGGCCGTAGCGCCGGAAGTTACTGGAGTTGACCTGCACCGGCCCTGCGTCGAACACATAATCGTTCTGCACGAACCACTTCGCCCAGGCGATTGCTTGGGCGCGGCTACGGGGCTGCACATCCAACTTGAACACGCGGCGATCGCTTCGCCGAACGATCTTGTAACCGATCGCATACGGGTTGAAGCTACTCTCCACTCGCATGACGGCCTGCATCGTCTGCTGTGAAACGTGTGCTGGCGTGCACTGTTGGATCAGCGCTGGGAGGTCCATACAACACCTACTTTACTGTCGTTACACAAAGATTGCGCCGGCCGGGCTGTGTCGGGATGTTCTCCGAAACCGCCCCGGCCGGCGCTGCGCTACCTGCGCGGCTGGACGCGCGGCCCAGCTGCTAGATGATCCGGGTTCACTTAGACCCGTATGGCGTGTACAGGATGCCCGAGTGGACTTCACCTGCCACCTGCCCCTTGTTCTCCGCGCTCTCGCTGAACTCGACCAGCAGCTGTTCCAGCGTGCCGCCGTTGGCCAGCACATGCGCCCAGAAGGCCTTGCCAGCTTCGTCCGGCTCACGGTGCAACACGTTGCGATACAGCGCGCGCAGGATCTGTTCTTGCGTCGGCGCACGGCCGTACAGCGTGGCGAACTCGGCCGACTGAGCAAACTCGCGCGCTACGGATTGAATCGTCATGCCTTTGTCCATTGCGCCGATCCAAAAGCCCAGGCCGTTCACGTCTGGTCGGCGGTCGAACGCTGCGCGGTAGAGTCGATATGCTTTGCCGGCGCCGCCTTCGATGTCGAAAGCCAGCGAGGCATCGGTGAAGTCGACTCGCGTTGGGTTCTTGACGGTCTGTACTCCATCGCGGCCAGTCCGGTCGGCCAGGGTCAGCACGTTGTTGCTGTACGAGACCATATAGTCTGCATGCACACCACGCAGGATAGGACCAGCATCGAAAACCACGACTTCATAGGTGAAGCTGCGGGGCTGCTGATTGACCATGACGTTCGAGACCGTCACCTGGTAGCGCAAGTCCTCTTCAGGTTGAGGATGTGTGCCACGCTGTTCGATCCCTGGCATTTGCCAAACGATTGTAGGTTCACTTCCCGTTTTGTGTTTGAGAGGCTCGATCTTCAGATTTAAAGCGCTTCCGTTGAGTGTAACGGTCACGTTGGCGCTAGTGAAATCGGCGCCGGGGTACGCAAATGACCATCGAGAGAAGACAGTCTGATATGGCACATAGCCGCGCGAAGGCCATGCGACGAATCCGTCACGGACATGCGGCCTAGCCCCGAAGAAGTCGCCATCAAGGACCCAAAGCGCGTTCCCGGCCCAAACACGCTTTCCGTCGACGACTCCCGCTGGCACGTCACCCACACCGAAACTTCTCATGGTGGGATCGAGAACAAAGCGGCGATGCCCGACACCGTAATTGTCGTCGCCCCAGTCTTTGATGTACTCGTTGATTGCTTCTGGGCCGTTATATCCAAGCGCAAGGTTGGACGATACCGCAGCCTCAGCCGCGTCAGGTGTATAGAACGCCCAGGCCGGAGTTGGGTAGTGGTCCAGCATCCCGTTCATGCTCATAATGAATGCTGCTTGCTGAGCTTTGGCGCTTGTCACGCTCGAAAGCGGTACCGCTGCGGGGACGCCGGCCATTGCGCGATACCAGTTGATGCGCTCGACGGTCGAGAGTTGATATTCACGACTGATCGAACCAGCTGCCCCAGGTACGTGGCTGCCAGTCCAGCCCATTGGCACCGATGGCTTCATGTATACCTGGGCGAAGAGCTTACGGACTGCTTCGCGGTTGGTCGTATCAATCGCGGCGACGGCTTCTACCCCGCCAAATACCTGCGCGGATTTGTTGCTCATCGAACCGACGGACATGCCACCAGGGCCAACTGGTCGCGTCACGACAGGTTCAGCCCCAATCGAAGGGCCGCGGGCTTGATCGCCAGGCATGCTGTTCGGTGCAGTCATAGCCCTTGCGGATACGGCTGTCATTCGCGCTTCCTCGACGTCTGCCTGTCCGCCGCAGCCTGCGAGGCCGGTCAATACGATCGTGGCGAGCGCCGCGTTAAATTTTTGCTTCATCTGCATGCCTCCATCTCCTACGCGCCAGTCCGGCGCCAAATGCCACTCAGTACAGTCTTGTTAGCGAACCGACGAGGCATTAGGATCCATGCAACATCACGTTCAACGTGATTACATAATAACTACGTAGCGGGAAGTTGTCAACAGGAAAGTGATCACATGTAATCACATCGACAGCGGATTGTGACAGTCCGTTGACTGCGCCGCACTAGACCATCAGATAACGGCGAACCGCTCGGGTTGCGAGAAGTTCGCCGAAACCTCAGTGATCAGTAGTATTCGAAATCGGTCACTTCGCCCGTAATTCGGTCGCAGTAAGCCGTGCCGATCAGGATCGAAGAACCCGTTGGTGTGCTGGAAACCTGCTTCCCGCCCCTGTAGCAGATGTTGTAATGATTCCCCCTAATTCGTACCTGTCCCGAGCCTTTATTACATGACCAGGCCTCTTCAATTATCTCGACAGCGCAAACGAGCGGGTCTTCCACTGGAACTGGAATGTCCGTGTCTTTCGTAGGCGGCGGCGTCTCCGGCGCTGCACAGGTCTTGGTCTGAGGCCCTTCGTAAGCGTAAGGGGCGCCATACGCGCCGCTCGGACACGTCTGATACGTAGTCGAATACCAGCTACCCGTGGTGCCTGCTGGGCACGAGTAAGTGTTCGGCCAGCTGGCTTCGGTGCAGGTCACGACGGGCGTTGGTGCCGGATCAGGAGTCGGTGTCGGTGTCGGCGTCGGTGCCGGGGCCGGTGTCGAGCCGCCTCCAGCGTGACAGTCGATGGTATGCGGGCCTTCAAACGTATAGTCGGGAGCGTAAGGGCCGCCTGGGCACGTGCGATAGGTCGTCGAATAGTGGCTACCGGTCGTACCAGCTGGACATTGGTAGATGTTAGGCCACTGGTCGACCCAGCAAATTGCATCGGCCGGCCTGGATGGTTCTGGCGCTGGCTCTGGTGCTGGCGCCGGGGGTGGATCCTCGCAGTAATCGCCCACCGTGTACCATGATCCGGTCGAAGTGTTGCCCCACTTGTCCGTCGTGGCTACTCTCTCTTCTTCCCTGTAGCCGATCTGGCCGCCATAGCAGCTGGCATTACGATACGAGTACGACGGTGGTGGAACCGTTTGACTGGCCTGGCTGTTCCCGAGCCATGCTTTTGCCGCCACAACAGCAGGTACACTGCCGCGGGGGTTTGGCAGCGTGATGCCCTTTTTTGCGAGATTCAGCGGGTCATTGGTGGCATTCGTCCAGCCGGCACCATTCGGGACATATCCTGCGATCAGGCCCGCCAGCTGTTGGTCAACTTTCCCGGCCACCTTTACGCTGCCGCTGGTCACCGCGGTCAGGTGCAAAACGCATTTCGCCGCCACACAGCCACTCGGCTCCCGCCGAATCTCGAAGAGCAGGTTTCCGCCAGGCTGGGACGAATCATCGAACGACGCGGCCGCGAAGCCAAGCCCCTTCAGCTCGGCAATCGTCGGCGCCATCGGGTTCGCAACCCCTGCCACGCCAGTGCCAGACGTGAGCGCAGTCTGATACTTCCGAGAATAAGCGTCCAGCTGATCCAGGGCCGAGCCGATCTGCTTGGCACGCCCCTGTGCGGTCAGGTCTTCCTGGTAGTTGTTGTAGAGCACCGTGCCGCCAATGGCCAAGGCGCTGACCACGGCGCCGCCGATGAGCGTTCCCATCAAGCTCCAGCCTCCCTCATACCGACGATGGCTTGCGAAGTTCAAACTGCTGCTGTCTTCTTTCATACGATTCCTGTTGTTGTTGTAAACACTTACGTGCTGCTACGGGGCTACGGACACAAGCGCGCCGACGGCACCAGAAGCGCCGCTCGGATTCGGGATCTGGGTGTACAAATTCCCGAGCACCGCAGGGTTTGTTGGCGGCGCACATATACCGATGCGACCCAGGGCCTTCGCGATACCGCACGCGCGCGCTCGATCGGGATTACCTGATTTGTCAACAATGCTGCCCGTCAAATACACGGCCCCCTCGATAGCGCCAGTGGGCTTGACGGTCAGCGTCGTCGCGAACGTCCTACCCCATGGCGCCGTCACTTCCGGGCCACTCGCGCTCAGGAAGCCAAGTGCGCGCAACTCATCGAGCGTTGGGGCGAGTTGGTTGCTCACGTACATGATCTCGTTACTAAGCTTGAGGGCCGCTTTGTTGGCCATCGCGTACTGGGTCAACGCGCGCTGCATGTGCAGCAATCCCATAGCCTCAGTGGCGTAGTAGCGACTCTCACGCACGGTGCGCGCCCAGTCCATTGCGGCATAGGCTGCGACATGGAAGAGAAACGCTGCGATGATTGCCGCAACCAGCGCATCGCCTTTTTGACGGTGTCGATTTCCAAAATGCATGTCAGACGGGGCTCGCAAGATAGGCCCAGGCGCATACTACTGACGGACCAACAATCGGACTGGGGACGTCGGTATGCGCGGGACCATTGAGAACGCTTGGCGTAGCGATGCTGGTGCGCAGGCCCGCGCCGCCAGCTGCCACGACGACGGCGCCGGCGAGCTGCGGCGACGGCTCACCCGCATGCGTGATCGACTGGGTATCGCATACCAGACCAAACAGGTCATTGCGCGCGCCTTTACGGATGATGAACTGCAGCGTGCCATCGAAAGGAGTTCTCGGTGGCGTGTAGCGAGGCAGGAAGTCAGCGGCCTTGAGCTGCTCGGCCGTCGGCTGTAGCGGCGTAGGAAAACCAGGTGCGGTCCCGTTCTTCACGATCGACACGCCGTGCATCTTCAGATACGCGTCGAGGCCCAAGGCGGCTTCGGCGAGAATCTCACCCTCGCGCGCCGCCTTGTGCATCAGTCGGTAGTGGTTGAACGCAAACATGGTCGCGCTCATGAACGCGATCCCGAGGGTGACTGCCACCAACGTTTCGACCAACGAGCCACCTGACTGCCTTTGCCGCATCATCGCTTTAGGCTCGTTTCATCCGCTCGAACATGATCGCGACGTTGTTCGCGCTGTCGCACTGCACCTTCAGCGTCGCTGCGTTGACAACGCCGTTCAGTGGCTTGACGATGGTGCCGGCCACGGTGATGCGGTCAGCGTCGTCGGAAAGCTGGTTGACCAGGGTCGGGCAGGAGTCACTGCGCACGTTCCCATCGGTATAGGTCAGCGCGTCGTTCGCCGAGTTAATGGTAACGATGCCGAGGGTGACAGTGCCGTTGAAGCGGTTGTTGATGACGCCACCGCCTGGCAGATACTTCGTCTGCACGATGGATGGCGTGGCCATGCTCGCCGTCGTCAGGCCGGTGTAGTTGGCGGCTCCGGCAAAGACGTTCTCAATCTTGCTGATGTGGGTCGAGACGGTGGACGCCTCCATCCAGCCCAGGAGCGGACCGTAGACTTGCGATTTCATAAAGTAGACGAAGCCGACTACCGCGACCATCACCACGACCGAGACGAGCATCTCCGTGAGCGAGACACCTGCCTGCTTGATCTGGTTGATGCGGTTGAAGGCCCGCTGACGGCGAGCTGCGTTGGTGCCGGTGGCGAATGCTTGTTTCATGTTTTGTGTTTCCTCGTATTGTTAGAAAAGAACTGCTTAAATACCCTTGCCTATCGTCTTGATCATCGCGGCTGCCGAGGCGGCCATAATGATGAAAATGATTACGCCAATTACCACTTGAAGCACCTGCTGAATTAGTGGGCCGAACCGCTTCACCTCGTCGGTGACGATGTCCATGGACGTGTCAGCGATCGACCGCATCTGCGTTTGCCAGTCCGACCACCGCGCATAGTCACTGATCAGGTCTGCCAGGTCTGGCTTGAAGAGTCCAGTCGAGACCAGGACGTCACCGAAGTTCGACGCTTCCTTGTTGAGCATGCCGAGCATGGCCCGCACGTGCCACCGCATATACGGAGTGGAGATGCTCTCGATCTTCTCGAGCGCAGCTCGCGGCGAGACGTTTGCCTCACGTAGGAACGCCAGATTCACCTGGAAGATCACGCACTGGAAATCACGGTACTTGGTGTAGACCAGTGGCAGCCGCTCCAGCGCCTTGCGCGCCGGACCGGTCATACGCGACAGCGACCGGGCCCAGGCAGCGATCACCACCGGCATCGCAAGAACCAGTCCGGTGAGAATATTGCCCATCTGCTCAGCCACTACGGCGACAAGGCGCGTGATGATTGGCCACTCGCGGCGCGGCAGCGTGTCTTCCACCAGCGGGAAGAAATACATATCGATACCGATGATCAATCCGGCCAGGATCGTTACCGGGATGGCTACCGAGCGGATAGCGTCGATGAAGGAACGACGCATCTCATTCACCCGCGTCACCGACACGGCCAGGAACTCGAATCCATGTGCAAGCGCCTGGTTATCTTCGGCAATACGCAGCAGGCCATACTCCGTATCGGGAATGGTGCCCTGCATCGCGCGCGCCAGCCGGCCAGCTGCCCGGCCGCGCAGGCTCTCGTACCAGTAGCCATAGACCGGCGCCAGGCTGCTCTTGCGACGGACCGAGTTGGCATACATCGCTTTCAGCTCGCCCGACGGCGTGCCGCCACGGCGAAGGCCAAATGCCATTTTTTGGTAGATCGCAGCCCGGCGCGCACGGAACGTGCGGGTTGCCAGGAGAAGGGAAATCGACTTCATCAGACTCCCCGTTCCTGCAGGGTCGCGCGAGTAACGCGCGGCGTGTAGCTCTCCAGCGTGTCGATCTCACGCTCGAGGTCCGCAACGTCCATCGTGCCCTGCGACACCCAGTACAGCGCCGTGGCCATCATCGGTTTGCCGGTGACGTCCTCATCGGTCACATGCGAGATGCAAGTGTCGAGCCAGTATTCCTTAGCATCGCCGTCAAGGCCGGCGCGCATGAGGCGCATGTACTCCTCGTCCGGGATGACCAGCTCGACCACCGGTTGGCGGCCCAGGCGCCCGCCCTTGCAGTGCGAGCAGCCATTGTTGTTTGCCGCGCGCACCGACTCCAGTGGAATCTCGAGGCGCTGCAGCTGCTCGACGACGCGCTCCGACACCGCGCCCGGCTTGGCCGCAGGTACAGAGCAATGTGGGCACAGCTTCGGCACCAGGCAGGTATAGGCCAAGCCGGCGATCATGTTGGTGTCGCAAAGGCTCTGGCGAGGAATGCCGATCTCTTCGCCGGTCAGGCGGTCGATGATCTGGTTCACGGACAGTACGTGTGTCGTGGTCAGCACCTTCTGGCCCGTGGAACTGAGCACCTTGACCATGCGACCCATCTTCTTCTCGCGCACCTCGCCTACCATGGCCCAGTGCACGCCCATCCGCAGCAGCTTCTTCTCCAGGTTCTCGTAGCCGATCTTCTCGACCGGGATACGGGTGATCCCGTACTGCTCATACTCAGGTGGATCCTCGACCGTCACGACATAGCGATCGCGCTGCTCCTTGGCGCGATACAGCAGCGCGTACAGGAGCGTCGTTTTGCCGCCGCCGACAGGACCGCAAACATAGATAGCGCCGCGGCGGCGCTCGGTGGCCGCGCGGATCATGCGGATAAAGGACGGCACAAAGCCCAGCTTTTCCAGTGACGGAACCTGGCCTTTCGACGCTTGAGGCAGGATACGCATGGTGACGTCGAAGCCGCCGTCGGCCTCGGGTACCGATGCGTAACGCAGCTTGTAACGCGCGCCATCAAGAGTGCGCATGATCGTGCAGCTTTGGTCGCGTGACGCATGCGCGAATTCGTTATTCAAGTGCTCATAGGAGTCCTGGTCAGCCAAGTTCGTAAACGCATTCGACAGCAGCTCGATACCAATCTGGGCCCTTACCGAGTCGGCCTGATACAGGCGGCCGTCGATCAGGTGGGTAATCCCGCAGGTCTTCTCGCGAACGTGGTAATGGATCTCGTCAGCGCGGGCCTTGATCGCGTTGTGCAGCAGGTGGTCAAACAGCGCCGTATTCTCGGACTCGACGCGCTTTTCGTCCCTGGCCCCAGCGTCCGAGCTCTTGCCATACCGGCTGCGGATCTCAGTTGCAGGCGCCGTGCTGGACTCGACGATCCAACCATCACGTTCCAGACGCGCTCGCACGGTCGCGAGCTCCGGGCTGTTCTGGTAGGTTTCCGTCACGAGGATGCTGGCCATCTTCGGCGCTTGGGCCAGCGCGACAATATTAGCCAGGAGATCCGGACGAAGAACAACAGCCGCGCCTTTGCCCTGACCCGTCAGCAGGTATGGGTAGTCGCGCGATGCCTCGGCGCTCGCCTCGCGCGCGCTCGACATCCGCCCAAGAAAGCGTGTAATGAAATTTGCCATTGCGCTCAGATTCCCTTGATGAAGGTGAGCATGTTCTTGCAGTGATCCTTCACCTTGCCCTTCGCCGGATACACGCAGACACCGTCCCGGCGAATCTCACCGACGATATAGGTGAGCACTGGGTCGCCAGTTCTGACCTTGCGTTGCATACCCTGGACCCACAGCACGGCCGAAACATCGTCGCCCGAGCGCGAGATGCGCGTCAGCGAAATAGTCGGCACCTTGCTCGCCTCGCGGTCGGGCGAACGCATACGGTTGCGAGCAGCATCAATGCTCGGCCCGGTGCCATCAACGCTCGTGATCGCGGGAACGTCAGGACCTGACGCCGTCGACAAGGATGCTGCTGGAGCTGGTGCGCTTTCGCGAGCCATGTCCGACAAGCTGACTACCCCTTGCGCTGCAGGAGCTGGCGCCGCAGCTGCACCGCGCTGGGCCACGGGCGCAGTCGCCGATGCGGCGAAGGGGGGCATGTTCGAGGTGGTCTGAGCGAACGTGGTGCTCGACGCTGCCACAAGACCAAGCACGAGGACGATTGCGTTAGAGCGCATAGTATTTACCGATGAATTTGATGTAAGGTTTCGATTCAGCGCTGGCTCCGCGCGACAGTTCGATCTGCTCGATCGTCATCATGTCCGGCAGGTTAGCCACCGCTTTAAGGTCGGTCTCTTGGAATGGCACAGTGAACTGGTAGGCGGCAAACTGAGGACGTTCCTCAGGCGCTACCTGCACTCCGTTCTCAGGGACCAGCGGCTTCAAGGCATCCAGAGTCGGGCGCTCGAGCCTGCGGTCGGAGAGCGACTGCAGCCATGAGCCGACAATTTCAGAGAAGGTCGAATTGGGCGCCAGGATCAGCTTCTTGCCCGTCCCCACCTTCTCGAACTTGAGCGTCCGTTTCGCATAGTCGACGTCGTAAAAGGTGACGGTTGGGTCGTTGGCCGGAACGTTCAGAGCGCGCAGAAAACCTTCAGAGGTCGCACCAGCCTGCCGCTTCCAGACCGCAGTGCAGTCGGTAGATACGCACTTCAGGCTCTCGATGTGCCAGCCTGCGGCCTGACCAGGTACCGAAGCCAGGAATGGAATGAAGCCACCCATGACGCTCGATGGAAACTGGTTTGCCGTCGATACCTCAGCTACGGCCGCAGCGACCTGGTTTCGGTATTGCTCCGCCGGCGGCACCACAGGCACTGCAGGCGCCGGCGCCATCATTTCGCTGATGTCGTCGGAGAACAGCACGGCAGTTGCGGCGACCGCACACATGAGGACCAGGACGATCCTGTTGTCTGTCTGCCGCACAGGTTTGAGCTCGGCCGAGATGACTGCGTCAGCAGTGATGCGATCCAAGGTGAGCAACTGTGCGCCGTGCATCTCTTCCACGTGCAGGTCGCCGAATACCTTGTTCGAATACGCTGGCTGCGCCTTGATGAAGGCCAGCGCCGCGGAGATCACTTCATTGCGCGTGCCGATCTGGTCCATGCCCGGCACCGGCATGCGGCGCTCGATGTCGATGGCGATCAGGCAGTGCTGGTCGTCGTCGTTGATCTGATGAATGAAGATCCCGCCGTCCGTCAGCGAGTCGGCGACTGCAGCGGCGGCCGAGCGCACCTTGCGCCACTTCTTCAGTTCCGCGAAACCGTACATGCGGCCGACGTCACCAATGACCTCGGTATAGACGTTGGCCTTGAGGCGCTTGGCCTCGTTCGCCATCTCGTCGCGAGTGTCACTTGTGGAAGTGCACCACTCCATGCCGAATGCCAGCCCCCTAGCGACGACCACCATCAATGTGCTCCGACGTTGGCAATGTACGGGGTGACCAGGATGACGGTTTCCGTCGTGTCTTCGCTGGCAACTTCGGAGCCCAGACGTTGGCCTTCGAGCAGTCCCTGGTTGTTCGTGCGCTTGGTCGAGCGCTTCATCGCCGACAGGATCATGGTGGAGCCTGGCTTGACGATCATCGTCGTGTTGACATTCGCGCCATTGGTCAGCACCGCGTCGATGACGCCCTCACCTACCCCTTTGTTGATCTTGCCACTGGTATCGTCCAGGGCGAACGAAACACGGATGCTGCCGTCAGGCATGATCGTCGGACGAACCGACAGAATCTGGCCGAACGTCGCGTAGCCAGGGTTTCCAACGTAAGCCGGCGCGCCGCCGAGAATGGTCGAAGGCACCACCGTGTAGGACTGGGTGTAGCTTTGCTGCTCGATGCTGGTCAGGGTAACGTTTTCGTTGTTCGCCACGACTGCCATGTAGGGCTTCACGTCAACGAACTTGCTTGCGGTCGAGATCGCGCGGTAAAGCACGTGGCTGCCGTCCCAATTCTTCCCTGCAACGCCATCCAGCGGCTGAAGAACGTTCTGGACCATGCCGGCCGCGCTGCCGACGAGCGACGCCGGCGAGGCGATCTGGAAGCGGTACTTCCGGCTATCGAGCACGGTGCGGTAGACCAGGTCCCAGTCCACACCTGACTCGCCGGTATTGCTGGACGCAACGGTGATCTCTTGGACCTTGAAGAGCACCTGTGCAGTCGAGATGTGGTTGATGTTGTCGACGAACTGCTTCACGGTACGATGGCAGGCCTTCGAACAGTCAACCGTCACGGAGTTGAACGCCTTACCGACGACCACTTTCTTGTCGCCAGCGATCTGCTTAAGGGCGGCTTCGAGATCCTTCCAGCCGTCCATGTCGATCTCGGCGCTGGACGTGATCTCATTGCTGAAGTTGCCCGACACGCCGCCGCCGGCGCCACCAGATACACCGGCTGTCGAGTTTCCTTTCTTGCCGATATCGGACTTACGCTTCGTCGAGTGCTGCGCGATCGAAACACCATAGGTGCGAGTAAACGTCGGCTGGATCAGCAGAGTGTCGTCTTGCCAGTCCCAGTCGGTACCCAGCAGGCGGGTAACAGTGGTGATCAGCTCGCGCAAAGGCATGGGGGGCAGGGTCGAGAGATCAACGCGGGCCTCGGTCGACACTTGAGGCGCCGACGCCTGCGCTGCGGCTGGTTGCACACCGGCGCCCTGAGCGCCCGCAGCTGGCACTGCTTGCGCCACCGGCGCGCCTAGCTGCATGCCGGTCTCGACTTTCACTGGAAGACGATAATCCTCGGTCAACAGGCGAGCGAAATCTTGCACTGTCATGTGCATGTTCGACGCGTGGTGCTGCGGCGTGGTTGAGCGCAACACTGGCGGAAGTGCTGCCTTGAACGAACCGCGGGCGACGGATTGCTGCGGGAGATACGGCACCTTCTGGGTCTGCAGGATGATCGGCGCGTAGGTACGGTCGGCGGCCGTGTGCGCTGCGGCTACTTGCGCTTCGACTTCGCGATGTGCCTCGGTTACCGACTCCACTACCGGGGTGCTCGCGCAGCCAGCGAGCGATGCGATTACTGCGACGGAGATGAGGGTACGGTTCATGGCTTATTGGGTAGCAACAGTGTTCTGACCCATTGGCAGGATCACGATTTGTTTGAATTCGGTCGGCAGGACCTGGAAGGCGCCGTCGCTCTTGCGGTAGGTTTCACCGATGACGCGCAGGGCTTCCCAGAAGTCGGCGTCGCGCGCGATGGTGATGTCGCGCCGCAGGTTCAGCGCAAATTCGCGGGCCTCATAGATCAGCTCGAAGTCGACGCGAGCTGCGAACTCGTCGAGGGCCTCCTCGAGCGTGTTATGGGCGTCGGCGCGTAGTACCCAGTCGCGCTTGAGCTTGTCTGCCGACGCCACCGGGGCCACCGGTACCGTTGCGTGCTTCGCGCTACCGACGGCCGGCGCCGGCGAGGAGCCGCTGCGGACGCGGTCCGAGATGTGGACACGCTGACCCGGCAGGTCGATGGTGACGATAACGTCTGTCGATACCGTTGCCTTGTCCAGCAGCTGCTGCCAAGTGCCCTGCCCGCTGACCTTCAGCGGCTTCTTGCGCAGCTCGGCGCGGGAGTAGTTTGCGTGGAAGCCAGGCGGCACAATCTCGGCCACCAGGTCTTCGACGGCGATCGCCTTGAAATTTACTTCGATGACGGCGTCGGTTTGACGGTTGTCGACAAAGCTTGCGTGCGAGGCGCTTGCGGCGAACCAGAGTGCTACTGCAACAGCGATCTTATTCATTTTCATGGGATTTACTTTTCAATTTTTGCCGGTTCGAACGTAGCGCCAGTACCGCGGGGTTCGCGCCAGGATTACTCCGCCGCGCACCCAATAGCGCGCGCGGCGCCAGAGCCATTGCATGGAGCGGCCGCGAAAGGACATGTAGAGACTCATGCCGGCGTACAGCACGAGGCAGCCGATCGTCACGTAATGAAAGACAATCGCCGAGAGCAGAAGTGGGAAGATGACCGAGCCGTCGATGCTGCCGATCTTGGTGCGGTAACCTGCGTTGCGCCAATCCATTACGCTGCTGCCTTTTCAAAGTACGCCTGCGCTTCAGCGCGGCCCATTTGGGTAATCTCGCGGAACTGCTTGATGCTCATCTCGCCGTTGCGGATGTGTGGAATGCACTGGGTGGCGAAGTCCTGACCGTGCTCGATCAGGTAGTTGCGCACGTAGCTCGCCCATTTCGGGTATGGCCACTCTTCGCTCTGCAGGGCATCCTTGATCTCGGAATCGAATGCGATCCAGGATGTGAGCGGCACGACGTTGCCGCTTTTGAGCTTCACGATCTGGCGCGAGCAGATCATCCGCAGCGCGCCAAGGATCTTCGCTGCTGCTGCCGATCGGACTTCGAACGGAAACATCTCGACCAGGCGGAACATCGTTTCGTTGGGCGTGTCGGCGTGGATGGTCGCCAGCACCGAGTGGCCGGTGATCGCCATCTCGACGGTCTTGTCGGCGGTTTCCTGGTCACGTACTTCACCCATCAAGAGGATGTCCGGCTTCGAGCGCATCGCCGATGGCGCCGCGCGGCCCCAGTTCAACAGGTGCTTGCCGATCGCAGCTTGCGCCACCAGTGGGCCGCGGCCGAGACCAGCCTTGCCGTAGCTGATCTCAATCGGCTCCTCGAAAGTCTGGATGCTCGGCGCCGGCACTTCCTTGGTGCGCTCGTGCAGCACGGCGCCAATGAGCGTGGTCTTGCCGGAGCCCGTAGGGCCGTTGATCAAGACCAGGCCTTTATCGACCATGAGGTCGTCAGCTACGCCTTCCGGCAGGCTCATTTTCGACAGCTCAGGAAGTTTCTCTGGGATCGTTCGGATCGTGATCGATACGCCATTTTTCTCGCCACCGACTCGCGCTGCAATGGCGTGCAAACGCAGACGAACCAGGACACGGTCTGCACCTGGTCGGAAGAAGTCAGGATCTTCGTCCACTTCTTCGCCTTTACCGAGCTTCGGAATCGCTGCCGGTCCGCACAGGATCTGCAGGATTTTCTTAGCCTCGGTGTCTTCGAGCACGCGGGTCGTCAGCGGGTACCAGCTGCGGCGCCAGTACACAGTGACGTAATCGTTACTTTGGACCTTCACGTCCGAGCAGCCCTGATCGAGTGCGGACGTGATGAGCATGTGCGCCTCGCGTTCCCCGAACCCGGCCGGCAAGACGAAGGGCGTCAGGCCCTCAACGGTATTGGCGATCACTTCGTGGCCTTCCAGTCGGCGGAGTTGCCGTTGAACGTCGGTTGCGACGAGATGCGGAAGACCGAGTCGCCAATGATGATGGTGTTCGGGTCTGGGCGGCTAACGGTGTCGGTTGCAGCTGCAAACTTCGGCGCGCTGACCAGGCCGCGGCCGTACAGCGCGTAGAACAGGCGCATGCCGTTGAAGTCGCGCTCGAGGCGCGCCAGGTTCAGTTCGAAAATTTTTCGGGACTGCTTGCGGCCCTCGGCGTATGCCGAGCGCACCACCGATTCCCAGTACTTCTTCTCGGCTTCGTCTTTCGGGAGGATGCTGCGCTGTGCGTCGCCGACGATCTGGTCGTCGCTGTCGGTCAGGCCCAGGTAGAGGTAGTTGCGCCAGTTGTTCTGGCCAAAGGTCGCTGGAGAGACGATGCGGTACACGCGGCCCTGGACGCGCATGGAGTACTCGGTGATCGAGATGACATCCTTGGCTTCCTCGATCACCGGCGGGAGTGCGCCCGATGGGAACGTCAGCGAGCCAAAGTTGAACTTCGTGTCGAGAACAGTCTTTTCCTTCTCGATCTCGGCGATGATCATGCGGCTTTCGTCGGCCAGGCCGGCGCGCATGCCCAGGCCGACACCGAGCTGCTTGAGTGCGGCAGCGCGGACTTCGGAGATCCCGGTGGGAATAGAAGAAAGCTGCGACGTGGCGGACAGCACCTTATCGAGAGTGGACAACGGGGCCGCGGCTTCGGCGCATGCGAGCGGCATAAGCGTCGCGAAAACTACACCGGCGCCGGCGGCGCCTCGGGCAAATATTCCGGCCATGTCAGTACAGCTTCGAGCGCAGCTCGATGGACGTGTCGTTCAGGACGACGTCAGCGCGTGCGCCGCACTGCTCGGCGATTTCGGTGAGCGCTTGAGCCAGCGTTGCGCCCCGCAGCTTGATGAACACAGGCAGCGCAAGGCGAGGTTGGGGGCCGGTGATCTTGAAGGCCAGGCCCTGGGCCGCAGCGATGCGCTTCAGGATCTCCGCAGCATCGCCTTCCCAGATAACGGTCATTGTGTTCCCCGCCAGACTTGCCGGCGTCGTTGCGTCGGCCATTTCCGCCTTCTTCGCGTCTGCGCGGACCGCAGCTTGCTGAATCGACATGCGCACACCAGGGGTGTCATCCGGGGCTTCAACTGGCTTCGACGACGCACAAGCCGTGAGCAGTGCAGCGACCACGGTAGCGATCATCGAACGGCCCATCAGAGGGGTGGTGCGCATCATTTGTTCTGTCCTGTAACTATAAAACGAATCAAGGCGATAGATTACAGCGTCACGTTCTCCAGTGCAAGAAAAAGGATGCACTCAAGCAATGGCGTTGACATATTGGAAAGGCATGCGCGGACCACGCTGGCGATCCACCCGAGCCGACCGAGGACCACGTTCATGCGCATGTCAGGTGTTAGCTTTTCGGGGTTGAAGTTCTTCTTCAAAAAACAACAACGACAACAGGCTGCCGAAGGCTGCTTGTTGTTGTTAACTTTAAAAACAACAACCTTTAGTAAACCTTTAAGGGCTGAAAGCCACTATCCATGCGGGTTCCAGAGGACCATTGCCATAGTTTTCGGGGTGAAATGCCCTAGTTTTCGGGGTGATCCGCCATAGAGTTCGGGGTATCGCCATAGTTTTCGGGGCGAGATGCCATGGTTTCCGGGGCGCTTTCCAGGGGTTTTTGGCCTAATGCCATAGTTTTCGGGGTGACAGGCCAAGTCAGAACGAGATGCCGCAGTTGTTCGTCCGCAACAATTTCTTGCTGTCATGAAAAGCGGTAGCGGGAAGTTAATTTTGTCAGGGAGGCAATACGGGCTTTTGCGAAATCTCACAAAAAGTAACAAGTAGGCCGTTTCGAGCTCTTGACAATCCAACATCCAGTGCTTCCCTCCATAGAGGGCTCGCACCCGCATTGACCTGTTCCGCGGTCTCAGTAATGCATTCATGCCATGAGAAGTTTTTAGAAAGACAACAGAACACGCGCTAATGCCATAGTTTTCGGGGCGTGGTTGCAAATCCGGTGAATAAAGCCATAGTTTTCGGGGTCAAAATGCACTGACTGCATTCCGCCGGTGGGCAAATGCCATAGTTTTCGGGGTAGCTGCCCTATTTTCACCAGACGTGGTTGCAATTACTGCTTCTCTTGTCGCGAGTTAGGATGCGAGCCGCGGCAAAAAACGGTGGTTGAGTGAAGAGGGCCTCCATGGCCTCGACTACCATTGTGGAAGAAATGCCATAGGGTCATTTGCGACACTATGGCATTGCCTGATAGCATTGCCGCATGTTGTCGAATTCGGAGTAGCAATGCCTGGCAAGACGAAGCAAAGTAGTACGGCCCTTGAAGCCAAAGTGAATCCGCAAGAAACAGATGTAGTTCCCGACGATACCTCCACTGCTCTCAGCGTTCCCCGCTTGGCAACCCGTCGAGGTGAAGTCATCGGCGGCAAGCAAGAGGTAAAGAAGCACGTTGCAGCAATCCATACCTCAGGCGAGCTTGGCCTGGTGGAGCGCAAGCTCGTGAACATCCTGCTGCTTAACGCCTACGATAACTTGGCCACAGTGCGGCAACATCGCTTGCCGACGAAATGGCTCATGGCGATGCTGGGCTGGGCCGAGGGCGACGACACGGTCCACCTGAAAAAGGCCCTGCTCCGGATCGTCACGACCCCAGTCGAGTTCAACCTTATGGAGGATGCGCTGACTCAGCCGGGCAAGAAGACACCGCGCTGGACGGCAACCGCCCTGCTGGCGTCGGCGGACCTGGTGAACGGCTACTGCGAATACGAGTATGCGTCGCGTCTGGCCGAGGAGCTGGGCGATCCGGATGTGTACGCGATCATCAACGTGGGCATCCAGCGCCAGTTCAAGTCTGGATATGCCCTCACCCTCTACGAGAACTGCGTGCGTTACCGTCGTATCGGCTCTACTGGCTGGATGACGCTCGACATCTTCCGGAAGCTGATGGGCGCCAGTACGCCGACCTATGACGATTTCCGCCGGCTGTCGGAGTTGGTCATCAAAAAGGCCGTAACCGAAGTCAACAAGGTCTCCGACATTATGCTCACGGTCGAGTACGAACGCGTGGGCCGCAAGGTTGCGCGAATCCGCTTCGTTGTGGAAGAAAAGGAACAGGCTACCATCTTCGATCAGAACGAAAACGTCATCGAAGAGGTAAAGCAGGGTGACACATTCAAACGCCTTCGCAGCCACGGCATTGGCGAAAAGCTGGCCGTTGCCTGGATCCTCACCGACGAGAAACGTGCTGTAGCAGCGCTGGATATCACCGAGCAGAAAGCACGGGGCGGCCAGATCAAGTTCAAAACGGGTGGCTACGTGCGAAAGCTAATCGAAGACACCACGATCGACCTATCGTCCAGCACGTTCGATAAACAGCTGGAGGAGGAGGCAAGCGCCAGGCGGGCGGCCGAGGCTACAGCTGCAGCTGCTCGGGAAAAGGCGGAGGCAGAGAAGCTGGCCCGCGGCGACAAGCTGCGTGATCTGGTCAAGGCCTTGTCCGAGACGGAAATGAAGAGCTACGCGGCCGCGTATGTCGCCGGCGAAGGGTCGAACCGTGCGACCAGCTATGACCCGGCTACGGGTACGTTCAAGATTGCAACCGAGCGAGTGCCGTTCATGACCTGGGTTCGCAAGCAGCTCGCGGAGAAGCATGGCCTGCCAACCAACTATGACCTTCCAGCCGCCGCGTGACAGCAGAAGAAAAAAACTACCGTTTTGTTGAGTTTTAATAGAATCGGTAGTATGCTCCGAGGAATGTTGTTTACTTGCCACTAGGGTGACCTAGTCAAGACAAAAATTCTTCGGAGCTCGAATGGAACTTGGCATCTCTCCAGTACCGCAGCGCGTCACTCCTGACGATCTGATCAACGTAGCCGATCGCTCGGCCGCAATGCTCGATCGAATCAGAGATTCGATGCTGCAACCTCACCCTCGTAAAGAGGCTCCCGTCTTCCCGAGTAACAAGGTCCAGGCCCTCTGTGGCATTGACAAGACCAAGATGAACACCTTGCTGAAGGCAGGGAAGCTGCCTCAGGGGACGCAAGAGTCAAAGGGGAAGATGCGCAGGTTCACGCTGGCCGAGACGATGCAGTGGGTCGAGGCGACGGTGAAGCCAAAGAAGCGCGGCAAAGGCAAGAAAGGCCGGATCATCACGGTCGGCAATTTCAAAGGCGGTGTGACGAAGACGTCGACGGCCATGAATCTGGCCCAGGGACTTACTCTGCGTAGGGGCCGACGAGTGCTGATCATCGACCTCGATCCGCAAGGATCGACCACCACCCTCTTCGGCATCAATCCAAGCGCTGAGATCCAGGTCGAGCAAACGGTGCTTCCGGTAATCGAGCAGTCGCAGGCCGACCTGCGTTACGCTCCGATGAAGACCTACTGGGAGAACCTCGACTTGATCCCGGCTTCGTCGGACCTGTTCAACGCAGAGTTCCTGCTCCCAGCCCAGGTGCACCAGGGTGACGCCACCTTCCAATTCTGGCAGGTCCTGCGTAACGCCCTCGAGCCGCTGCGCGACGAGTACGACTACATCATCCTCGACACGGCGCCAACTCTTTCGTACCTCACGATCAATTCGATTTTCGCAGCAGATTCCATGCTGGTGCCCATTGTGCCGGACGTGCTGTCGTACTCGTCGATGGTGCAGTTCTGGTCCCTGTTCTCCGACCTGGTGAACGGTATGCGCAGCTTCGGCCGCGACGGCGAAATGAAGTCGTTCGACTCGGTCGAGATTCTCATCTCGCGTATGCCGAGTAAAACCTCGGCACAGCTGGTCAACGAATGGATTCGCAAGACCTACGGGGCCTACGTATCTCCGATCGAGATCCCGGAGACGGAGCTCGCACGCACGATGAGTACCGAGTTCAAGACCATTTACGACATGCCGAACTACGACGGTAGTGCTGAAGCCTATCGTCGAGTTCGGGACCCGTACGACAAGCTGGTCGATCAGACGGATGACCGGACTTGCCGACTCTGGGAAACAGAAGAAGTTGAAGCGTAGTAGAGAGAGAGATAACGATGTCGACTAGCAAGGATCAGATAGCGAAAGCTTCGAAGATTGACCTTGGTGATGACCTGCCCATGCGCGGAGGACCACCAGCTACTGAACGCCCACCTCGCACGGCTCCGGGCCAGCTAATGGGGCTGCAGGGCAAGTATCTGGACGCCATGGCCAAGATCTCTGAGCTCGAGAAGGGCGGTAACGCGATGGAGCTTGATATCTCCCGCATCATTCGCGTGCCGGGCCGCCAGCGGCCGTTGGCGCCAGCGGAACGGGAAGAGCTGAAAGCAAACCTCGATGCGAACCCCCTTATCCACCCGGTCGTTGTGCTGCCGGAGACGCCGGAAGGGTTCGAACTCTTCTCAGGCTACAACCGTGTCGAGTTGTACGAAGAACTGGGCCGCACGAAAATCTTGGCCGTAGTGCGCGATGTTCCGCGCGATCGAGTAGAGGTGCTGGCGTTCTATGCGAACTTGTTAGCGCCCAGCCTGCCGGACTTCAAGAAGTATCAGGGGCTGAAGGCGCGCCAGAAAGAAGCTGGACTCGAGCAAAAAGACCTGGCAGCAGAATCAGGCCTGAGCACGTCGACGATTTCTCGCCTAATGCAATTCGATAGCCTGCCTCAGGAAGCGATTACGGTGCTCGAGCAGAATCCATTCGTTCTCGGCTCGTCGGCTGCTGAAAAGCTTGCGAAGGCTGCGAAAGCGGGTCGCAGCGCCCTGGTTGTCGAGGCGGTGAAGAAACTGGCCGAATCCAATACGACCAGCTCGTCAGAGCAGTCCAAGGCCGAGCGTTTCACCGAAGAGAAAGCCGTAGCTTACGCCTCTGGTCGCGTGGCTCCAGCAGCACGGCCGGCAGCTCGTGAGCCTGTTATTGTCAAAAGCGGAAAGAAGCATTTTGCGCAGCTCACGGTGCGCGGTGATCAGGTGACTGTGAAATTCAGTGACCCGACTGTATCGCCCGATGAATGGGCCGCTAAGTTCGAAGCGTTTTTGAAGGCCGAAATTGCCAAGGAAACGGCATGAAGACGCCCTGACCTACTTACAGGATAACGCCATGAGATAAGCACTGAACGGACACACGAGTCCCGAAAAGACAAAAGCCCAGGTCGCCAAACCTGGGCCTTGCTTTGAGAAAGACTTACGACTGTCTCCCACACTTCGCTACACACCGACGCCAATCGGTATCAGCTAACTTTCAAGCCATCAGTGTAGCGCGGAGACCGCCGTTGTCAAGTCTCGGGGACTCTTTTTCTCTACGAAAAGGAGTTTTTTTATGTCGCTATACCAGCAGATGGCTGGGCGCGCGGTCGCGCTCGCCCGCCCTCTTCCACTTCCCTTGATCAATGCACGAGCTGAGGTCTTCAATCCCCTCACCTGTCTGGATCTAAATCAGACCGCCCGCCGTGTGTTGTTCGGCGTGCTCACGTTCGTGCGCGCACGTTCGCTCAAGAGCGAGATTTTCCCGAGGCGCGACACGCTCCGTGCCGAGGCGCTCATGAATTCGTTGTCGCCTGTCTACCGCGGCCTGAAACAGCTGGAAGAAAAGGGCTATATCACTCGCGGCCAGCTGCGGAAGCACCTTGATGGCAAGTTCTATCTATCTCCAATCTACCTGACTGATAAGGCAGTGGTTCTGCTCGGTCTCAAGCGCGTTATCCACACCGAGCCGTCTGCCAAAAAGACTGACGGCCATATAAAGAAGGAACCTACCAACAAAAAGCAGTCTATTCAGAAAACAACCGGGGACCAGAGTTCCGAGAAAAAACACGACATTGACCGAGAAACGCGGTTGCCAGTGGAGTTGCTGCCCCTGCTGGAGCTGGGAGTGAAGCGCACGGCCGTGTGCTGGCTGATGGCCATGGCCAAGAAGGCTGGAAAGCGGTTGGGCGATGTCGTCCAGGTGGTCAAGGGCAACATCGCCGCCCTACGAGGCCGTGAGGTAGTGGCCTACCTCGCTTGTCTCCTCAGGAAGAATGTGGACTTCGCATGGGTCGCGCGCCAGTCGCGAGAGCAGCAGCAGTCAGCGGCGACGGATGACCTGGCGAAACGCAAGCTTGAGGCCCTCGACCATCGGTACAACGGGTACCAGGTTATCGCCGACGATGGAACGATCCTGGGCGTCTTCCGGGCAGCAGATGGGCCGGGCCAGCTCGCGCTGGTCGAGTCGGCGACGGGTTCCATGCCGGTCAACCTGCGGTTTGCACGCGCTTTCCTCGACGAGAACGTGCGACTGGTTGCGCCGCGGGAAGTGGAATGGGACGACGACGTCAAGGAGTGGTGACATGGGGCGGTTGCCAGTATAGTTGCGCGTCCTGCCAGCAGACGGCTGACGCAGCAACCGCTGACCATATTTCCGACCACCTTATGAACATACCCGGCCTCAATATTGACCACTTCCATCACGTCGAAATGGACTTCACCGACGCATCGTGGCGACGCCAGATTCCAGCAGTGCCAGGCTGGTACGCCATTGAAACTAATGCGCCACTGGACGCCCTGTCGCGCTTTCCGCTGCCTCTGGAAGAAGGCCTACACTACCAGATCGCGAATCGAGCGGCAGATGCCCAGTATCTGATCGCGCACGGCGCTGCGATCGTCCCGCTAAAGGGAGGCGCTTCATACATCGTCTACATGGGCGAGCATGGCGATTTAAAAGCTCGTGCCCGCGAGCATACCCGAGGAAACAAGGGAACTGGGTGCCTGTCGTTAGCTCAGTACCAGCTCGCCGCTGAGTATTCCTGGGTCTTTCATTACCTACCTTGTGAGGAGCACCTGCCGGGAAGTGCGGGTAATAAGCTGCTGCGTAACTACCTCGAACAAAAATGGCGCGGTGAAAACGGCTGGCCTATCCTGTGCTCACGTTAATTGAGCAGAGTCGTGACTAATCCCAACTTGGGATTACTTGAAAATCAAGCACTTAGAAAAAGGCGTACGAAGTGCGCACCGCTAAGTTTTAAAGCGCTGGGCTACTAGGCCCTCCAGCGAGCGTCGCTGTATGGGTTCGTCTTCGCGAGCGCTCGCCTCCCCTTCTATTGAGCCTGCCCCCCTCACCCGCTCCAGTCCGCTTACGTCTCATGGCCCACAGCTCGTTTGAGCCCGAGGCCGGCTTGGCGCAGGGCGCCTGACCATGCCATGTCGAAGGCGTTCGAGATCCGCGAGCGGCTTAGACTCGTGTGCCAGAATATCCCCATAGGCTTCGCAGACGGACCAGACGCACGTGACGTGGCCGAGCGATTGCGAATTGACGCCACACTCCGGTGCTGCGCTGGGGCCGCGCGGCCACAGGGGGGCATCCCAAGTAGGGAGTGCTTATCAAGGGCTTGCGACCCGGCTTGCGGATGCGAGACAGGCGAGCGCCCACCTGCGATGTCAAGCATGCCAGGGCATGGTCAGCCGACTCGCCACCCGGCGTCCGCGAGCTTGCGGCGAACTTAGCAGTCGGCGGGGCACGGCTCTAGACCTATACCCGGCGGTTTAGGGGGTAATTGGAAACGGTGGCTCAATCCCAAGTTGGGATTCTTTTGAAATCAATCACTTAGAGGAAAGCTGTCGAAGCCGGCGGACAGAGGCTCAGCCGAAGGCGTCTGGTGCTCTGGAAGGGAGAAAGGGCTCCCATCAGAACCATAGCTTCGTAGAAGCCGGCCTGATGGGAGAGACCTTACATGGACAGCCCGCGGAGGTTCGACGTCAGATCGTTGTCTGGACGCTGAGGGCTGGTGGTAGCCGGTGGTGCCGGTGGCACGCTTGGCTGCGACGCTGGCACTTTGCCAGGTTGAGCGGCGGCGTGCTCAGCGACTTGACTACTAGGCGCCGCCGTATGAGACGGCCGGACAGTCGATGGGGCAGGTTCTGCAAGAAAGCTTTCCGAAGCCACAGGAGCGGCTGGCGCCGCACCTGCTTGCACTTGGTCAGCTGCGAACACGCGGCCGGCATGATAGACCGTCGTCCCGTCCAAGCGGAAACCAGCCTGCTCCAGCGCGTAACCTAACTCGACCCAGCGTCGAGCGTCGGCCTGACGGTCGGTGCCCTCTGCCTTAAGCCGCTCGATAATGGCATTGCCGATCGGGGTAGGGCGCAAGAACAGGCGGAAGTTGAACAGAGCCATTGGTTCACTCCAGCGTTACGCTGCGACCTTCTTGGGTTTTACGGCCTCTTCGGTCGAATCTGCGATGTCAACGACGCGATCTTCTGGCTTCACAATGAAGTTGGCGAACTTCCACATGCCCCTGGCATTTGCGAACTCTGGATCGTCTGAGATCATGCGCTTGCCCTTGTAGACCTCGCTGAAGGCATCATCACCCAGGGCTGAGCGGATGAGTGCAGCGCCGCCGCCAACGAAGATGACTGCGCCCAGGTCCGAACCATCGCCGACTTTCGCAACGAAAAAGTTCTTCACGTCAGCCAAATACTCACGGCACGAACTCTCGATGATCTCGGACACATCGTGGTCTTCGCCGAAGAGCTCATACTTTTTGGTGCGCAGGGCTTCTTCAACGTAGCTCGGCGGTGGGTCATTGCTCAGATTGAACTGCGACTTGATGCGGGCCGTGATCTTGGTCAGCAGGGTGAGAACACCGACGTTCTCCGTGCCGCTGCGCTCGCCATAGACGCCGCGGACATTCTCGATAACGACAGCAATGTCCAGGGTCTTGCCACCGAGGTCGACGACCGCGACAGGACGGCGCGTAATGATCTGGCTCACGCTTTCGTTGTAGGTGCCGTCGGGGTTGAGGAGGGCGTCGTAGAAAGCGGCGATCCCCTCGCTGACTACTTTCTGGCGGGTGATGGTGGCCAGCGGCGCGCCGACGCCAATGCGTTCGACTGGCTTAGCCAAGCTATCCATCTTCTTCTCGATCAACGCCACGTTTGGCGCGCTGTCCTTGTAGTACTGGTCCACTGGCAGACCAGTCACCAGGAAGAGCTGCTGGCCACCGAGGCCGACGTCGGCCAGCGCGTGATTGACCAGCACGCGATTGAGGTTCGACAGCGGATAGTCGACCATCCGCGTGTCCATCGTCTTGATCAGTGCCTGGCCGTTCGCGACCGTCCAGCTCTCGCCATCGGTCGTGTAAGCGGATCCCTGCTGGTTGCCGACCGCCATGACCTGATTGACGCCAGGGGTGGCCTTCGACTTGTGATAACCGTACTGGAATTTCTTCTCAGTGGCGTCGTAGCCGAAGCAGGTTTTGATGGTGTCGTGGCCGTCGTCTTGGCCGATAGCGATGAGTGAATGCTTCATTTGATCTCCGTCGTTGCACTATGGCGAAATCGCCCTTGTTACGTTTCATTACTACGTGACGACACTCTACAGTATCCTTGTAAGTTGTCAAGATGAAACCTCTTGCAACCACGCCTTTTTCGGCCCTTTAATGCATTTTTCATGCACTCTCATGCATCCAGATGCCGCGAAGGGCCTTATACAGAGTGCTGAGAAGTGCCGTTGATGGATGAAAAGGGCCTTTGATGCATCTGAGGTGCCGAAAAATGCACTCCCAGCATGTGAGGTGGGCCTTTCGTGTGCGGCCGGCTATACGAGGATGGCCCCCTGTATAACCGAGCAATTTATATTCAGGGTTATATTCAAGCTCGACTTATATATCTACGCATATTCATCTGCGCGATCCGCCGGGTGTAGCGCCCGACGGTCGCGCTCACTCGAAGGAAGGAAGGGGAGGGCAGGCTCAGTGGTATGAGCCGGAGCAGCATATGGCGCCGAGCCGCTTGAGCATGAGCGCCTTATCTAGGCGAAGTCCCGATAAAACCGGTTTCATGGGCCATTAGGTACGCAGAAATTGCTATCAAAAAAGTGGTTAGGTGCGCGCTGCTACCTAACCACCCTGTTTGATCTGCTGGTAGATCCAACCTAACAAGCAGAATCAACGACTTAGCACTTAGCGATGTCGGGTTTTGAAGACCTGCTGGGATGATGTAATTAGCCGTTAGGTAAGCGTGGTTGCAAACCTAAATGTTCGCACCTGTGTAACACTCGAATTTCACGGATGAGCTGCCGGCTTTGTCGTCACCGCGTCGTGAAGTCGGCCGGGCAAAACCAAAGCGCCCAACAGGTGCCGCGATCGGTGTCAGGTGACTTCCACCTGACCTGGTGCGCCGCCTGTTTATTTGCTCTTTTGCTTGCAAACCTGCGAGTCGAAGTTGGCGGCGGTTATACCGCGGCGGTTATTCAACTCTCGTAGGGTTGTTTGTGGTTAGGTGACGGGTCAAAGGGGGGTCTCGACCCGACACCTAATGGCAGGATAGAGGCAAGGGAGTATAAAAAACCAGTATACTGTTGACGCACGGCAATGCGGCGCTCCGTGGCGCCACTCCGCCCCTGTTTTTCCAAGGCCCACGGCCCCCGATCGAAAAAATATACCGCCAATGCAGCAAGCAACCGCAACACAATCCCCTGACTTCTCACAGCCACTGCCGACTGCGCCAGGCGGCACTCCAACCGCCCTGGCTCTCAAGAGCATTGATGCCGAGACGCTCCTAGAGAACATGCCGCAGGATGCGGCCGAGCAGATCGTCGCGGAATGGCGCCAGGCGCGGGCCGACGCCTCAATGGGGGCGCCCAACGTCCGCTCCCTCAAAACGTACGAGACGAACTCGCGAATACTCGAGATCAAGTATTCAAACGAGATGCAGGCGGACGATATACTCAATCCAGTGGATATAATCCGCCGATTATTTCTCCACTCGGCGAGTATAAGCGCGGCGACATGGCGCCTGTACAGAGCTGGCTTCCTCCACACCATGAACCAGCGGGCACTTCAGTGCGAGAGTCTGGGCCAGCCGCAGCCGTCGCTGCTCCGCGCGCTGGCTGCGCTGATCGTTGTGTCGTCCAAGCCATACGGTTCCGGCCGCCCGCGCGCCAAGAAGCCGGCGCGCGCCAAGTCCATCCCGGCAAAGCAGTTCGACAAGGTCATTACGCACCTGGCCACGGCCTACTCCGAACGGAACCAGTGGGCGCGCCGCTCGCAGTCGTTCGCCATGGCGACAATCGCTACCGGGCTTCGCCCGACCGAGTGGGTCAACGCAGTGATCCGACCGGCGACGGCCTCCGAGGTGCCCATGGGTGAATCCGAGGCGGCTTGGCTGGCGGTGGTCGTCGACACCGCCAAGCGTAAGGCGGGAGAGCCTGATTGGGAACGCACCATCGTGGTGGAACCAGGCGTGTACCAGATCCACGTCCGTCAGCACTTCGAGGAGATCCAGTCGGTGATCAACACGAAATCCGATCCCCACGAAGTCGTGCGCAATTACTCGCAGCGATGCTCACGTGCCCTGGGCCGCGCATGCCGCGAGCTGTGGCCGGCGCCAGTGCAGGGGAAAGACCCGATCCGCATCACGCTCTATTCGCTCAGGCACCAGGCGCGCGCAAACGTCGCCGCGGCGTATGGCACCTTCGTTGCCGCGGCCATGATGGGCCACTCACCCTACGTCAGCCAAAATTGGTACACCGGAAAGCACCGGGCGAACGCCTACGCCGGACCGCGTAAGGTGCGTAGCGCCGGCATACCAGTTGCAGTCCCAGGACACGACGTGTTGGCCAAGGCCGCCGTGTTCGAGCAGAACCCTGCGCTGCTTACGACCCTGGCTGCGGAGGACGACCAGAGCGAAGGCGAGGACTACTCAGCGTGAAACAATGAGAGGCGGCACCCGTCGGAGAAGAATCTCTTCTGTATCAAGGACATAGGCGCGATTTCCGACCAAATTAGACCGTGAAAAGGCGATTGTTTCACGGCCTATAGATCAGTTCCACGCGCTTTTCCGTTCTTCTGTACCATACGGTATCGTTTCGCGACCATTTGGTTTATCGATGTCCACGTACATACCAGCCCTTCTCACGTCGTTCCCATGGCTGACCGAGCCTGAAGCTGCCCGCGTGGCCGCGCAGATCGCCCAGGTCGAGCAGTTCCAGTCGGCTGCCGACCAGATCCAGGCGTTCGCCCTGGTTCTCGACCAGACCGGCTTGCCACCGACATCGACTCTCCTGCTCAGCTTAGCTGGGCGCGGCTCCAAGCAGACTGCGGTCGCGGTGGCCCGCGCTACCGCGCGCGCGCGTTTCGAGCGGGCCGCCAGCGAGAAGGCGGCTCATGCAGAACGGGACGGCGCCTCTCCAGCACCGACGGCACCGAGCGAGACGACCGTTCGCCAGATCGTCGAGGCTACTGTCGAGTCCGTAATGACCACGCTGCCTGGTTCCTTCTCCAGCGGTGAGATCGACGAGCGGGTTGTCAAGATGCTGGGCACCCTGGCCGGCGACGTCACCTGGCTGAGATCTACGATCGACACCGAGCGTCAGCTGCGCAGGTACCGAGAAGCTCACGGACCGCTGCCCGAGCACCAGGCGCCACAGGGGCCGCCTACCACTGCGCAGCGCCGTGACGTTGTGCAGCAGCTCGCTGGCTCTCTGGAGCGCGACCGCTTCAAGGGTCACGTCGGACCCACGGACAGCGCTGACGGACGCGACGAATAGGCTACTTGCAACCACGCATGTGAAAGCCTTCCAGAATTGCGGATGACGCCATCCTGGAAAGGCACTTATGAAGCAGACTCACTCAATTAGCAAGATCGCCCAGTTCTCCACCCTCACGCGTGAGCAGGGGGGAGTGGTTCTTTCTCAAGCGAAGAACATCAAGGTTGTCGCTCGCGCAGGTTCGGGCAAGACGAAGCTGGCCATGGCATATGCCGCTGCCCGTCCGAAAGCCCGCGGTCTGTATCTGGCATTCGGTAAGCCGACCCAGCTCGAGGCCAGCACCCGGCTGCGCACCCTCGGTGTGAATACTGAAGCCCGCACCGGCCACAGCCTCGCGTGGGCAGGCTTCGGTTCCAAGCTCGACGCAGCATGCAAGCTCACTTCCAACGGCTCCCTGCGCACCGGCATCACCGCCAACCTGTTGGGCGTGAACTGGCCAGTGGCCAAGGCTGTGAACGAGACCATCAGGAAGTACATGTGCAGCGCCGACAGGGAGATCTCGGACAAGCACCTGCCGGACGAACGCGACTTCCCGATCGTGCGCGCGGCCGCCGGCGCCATCATGGACAACGCCGGCACGTTCTGGAAGCGCCTGACTGATCTCGACGACCAGGAAGCGAAGGCGGTGCCGGACGTCTATATTAAGCAGTGGATCAATTCCGACCCAGTGCTGAACTACGACTTCATCCTGTTCGACGAGTGCCAGGATGCTAACCCGCTGATGTCGCACCTGGTCGAGCAGCAGAACCATTGCTCGCGTCTCTATATTGGCGATCCACACCAGTCGATCTATGGCTTCCGCGGAGCGGTCGACGCCATGTCGACACTGAACGTCGACGAAACGCATACCTTGACCGCCTCGTTCCGCTTCCCCAAAAACATCGGGCTGCTGGCGTCCACCTTCCTGCAGCACTGGAAGGGCGAGAAGGTACCGCTGCGCGGCCTGGGCGCCGGCGGCCGCATTGTGCCTGGTGACCAGCAGGCATACCTGGCGCGCACCGTGGCCGGGCTGATCGGCAAGGGTTTCGAGCTCCACTCGAAGGGGCACCAGCTGCACTGGGTGAAAGGCTTCGAGGACTACCGCGTTGCCCCGATCATGGAGGCGTATCGTCTCTACAAGGGTGAGAGCAGCGCGAACTTCCAGGATCCGGTGCTCAAGCTGATGCGGAGCTGGGGCGAGCTCGAGGATTATGTCGAGGTGACGGGTGACGCTGATGCCGGCTCCGTCTTCCGCCTGGTGCAGCAGTACCGCGACGAGATCCCGAACATCATCGAAACGCTCAAGCGCGAGCAGCTGCGTAGCAGCGATGGCGCCCCTTTCGTTCTGACCACCGCGCACAAGGCCAAGGGCCTCGAGTGGCCCGTCGTCCGGATGATCAACGACTTCTTCTCGTTTAAAGACCGGTCCGACGGCACGAAGTGGCTTACGCCTGAGCGTATCGATCCCCAGGAGGCCAACCTCGCCTACGTCACGTTGACCAGGGCCATGAAGGCAGTGGGGCCGACTCCCGAGCTGATCGAGTGGTTCCGTCAGCAGCCTGATACCCAGCATCTTTTTCCGAAGCCCGTCGAGAAGGCGGCGCCAGCACCCGCGCCAGCACCGGCCGAGCCTGAGCAAGAGGCCGAAGCCGTGCCACGCGCAGCATAAATAAGGACTTCACAATGAGCAGTACACCATCGCCCGTATCGACCCGCCCAGCTGACCTTGCCTTGGCATGCGCCACCAGTCTGATCAGTCACCAGGAGCTGCTGCGCAAGGCCTTGCGTGAGGCTGCCGTAACCACCGCTTCAGCAGGTGAGGCCTCAGCGCCCTATCGTTGGGAGGCGATACGCCTCCAACTCGACATGGTGATCGGCGATACCATGCGCAGCATCAGCGCTTTGTACAATGCCGCGGCCGAGTCGCGTCCGGCCATCGAGCCTGATAGCGCGCGCCGCACTGCTCAGCGAGCGCAGGCCTTCCTGAACGGCGTCTTGCAACTGCACCAACCGCTGAGCGAAGCGGTCAACATCTGCGGTACCAACAGCAGTTCTCCGTCGGGTACCTGGCCGATTGAATGGGCAGCGTTGTCCTTCACGCTGAACGAAATGCACTCGCATGCCTTGGCTGCACTCGAATCGGTAGCCCTTTCCGCACGCCAGGAGCAGGCGGTTGTGGCTGCGAAAGAGCAGGTGTATGGCGACGGCGACCACGAGTTCGAGGTCCTAGTCACCATGGACACGACCGCATACCGCTTAATCCAGGTGCGGGCTGCGGACTTAACCCAGGCCCAGGAGCAAGCCTTGGCAGTAGCGCGCGATGAAGGTGGCGCCCACTTCACGATCAATGAGGGCAATGCCGTCAAGGCCGACGACGTCCACGTCAACACGGTTTACGACGCATCCGGCGAGGAAGTGTGGAACGACAGTGAGGGCGAGGTCCTAGCGCACGCCGACACCCCCATCTGACCGTTGCTGGCGGGCGTCGCCGGCCACACCATTTGCAACCACGGAATCGGTCTCTCGGCAGACTGCGGTTTTCTTCAGTGAGCAATGACCGATGTCGAATATCTCCTCCCGTCAGCACTATCAAAACCTCGCTCGACAGCTCTCCACGAGCGTTGCTGTGGGCAAGGACGGTCTTCCGATCGTCGTCTACCGCGGCGAACACGGCGAATCCAATGACTTGATTCATAGCCGCACGCGAGCAATCTCGTTCAGCAATGCCACGGCCGCGAGTGCGTATGCGTCACAGCCAAATAACCCAGACGACAAGCCCGTAGCGCCGCGCGTGCTTGCGGCTTACTTGTCGATCGAGAATCCAGTGGTTGTTGACCGCGATGATCCGTTCATCGACATCAGCACTATTGCGGCGCGCCTGGGCGATGCGAAGGCAAAGACCATCGCGCTGCGTCTGGCCGACCATATCGAGCACACATGCAACTGGGTCGACAATTTTGAGCCGAAGTTCGCCTCGGTTGCCGACTTGATCGATCGAAACCCAGAGCTTATGTCCGAGCTCTATCTCGACGCATACCCAGTCTTCGACGACGACGAGATCGTCAGCTGGTTTGCCGAGGCCGGCTACGACGGCGCCATCCACGCGGGTAATGGCGAGACCGCGATGGAGGTCGAGTACAAGGTGTTCTACCGGCACCAGATCCACTTCGCGATCGGTGTCGAGCAGGCGGCCCTGGTTCGTGCCATGGCAATGCTTCGTACCGAACAGCGCGTCCTCGAGGTCGCTGGCGCTGACCGTACGCTTCCTGGCGCCGGCGCCGGCGCCGGGGACTCGAGTGGTGCCGAGTCGTCACTGCTGAAGTTCCAGTCGAACTACAGGGGCCAGGCCGCCTACCTTGTTCTGGCGGGGCCGCTTGCCGGTAAGCGTGTGACCTATCGCCACATGAAGCGTGAGTTCTACGAGCAGGACTACGCCGACTACGCCGGCCAGGTCTGGCGCGGAGATCCTGCGAGCTATCGACGCGAGGTTCTCAACAGTGTCGGGCTGGTGTGCTGCAGCAATGGCAGGGTGCCTCAAGAGATCGTCGCCGAGGTGAACCGACTCGCAGGCCCATGGCGCGCGCACGACTCCATGATCTCTCAAAAGCCAGCACGCGCAGGCGTGTATGTCGGCCACCATGGCTGGACCGAAGCGGCTGACATCGTGTTCCGGTACGGCACTGTGCTCGAGCGCTTCAGTAGCCTGGTCGAGGCAGAGAAGCGGCTGTCCCAGCCGGCGCGCGCATGGCCAGATGAAGCGTGGGAGGAGGGCGCAGGTGGACAGCGGCTGCGTGAGTTCTCGCCTGTTCCAGCTCGTGATGGCATCGCGCTGATTGAGCTCGAAATCCCGGAGAGCGGCACAGACGACGTTCCAGCTATGGCGCCCGCTGGCTAATCCCGACCTGGGCGGGAGGGGACGGAAGGTCGACCGGCAAAAAAAGTCGCGTCGGCGTCGCGTTTTGTAACCACGCCTGCCAAGAAATCCTATCGTAGCGACATGGCATCTCGCCAATAACCACTTCGATAAGGATTGTCATGACCATTCATCGTTCCCAGCCAGTATCCGCCTCGCACAGCATGCCGGGCGACTTCGTTCGTATCGTCAGCGCCCGTGGCGCCAGCTACCCGCAAGCGGCTGCGCTGGGCCCGGCGGTCGTCCTGCTCGCAGACGGCATGTTCGGCAAGATCGACAGCCAGGGCGGCCGTACGGTGCTGCTGCCAGACGCGCGGATTCCGGCGCTGCTCCGTGAGATCGGCCCGATGACCCTGTCGGAGTCGGTCGTCATCGAGCGTGTCTCGGTCGACCACGAGCACGAGAAGGCGATCATGGGCCTGCAGTTTCTGCGTCAGGTATCGGATGTTGCACGCCAGCGCGCGACCGGCCCGGACGGTACCGTCCAGCGCGGCGTCATGCAGGCCATGCTCGGCGACGCCGCCGGCTCGGACCTGGGTCGCATCGCCGAAGAACTGCAGGCGGCAGGCATCCAGGTCGTCGAGAAAAAGGTAGTCCGCACCACTGAAGAGAACGTGGTCTTCCTGACTCGCGATCCAGAAGCCGTTCGTTCGGGCCGCATCCCGCAAGACACCATGCAGTTCGAATCGGAGCCGAAGGCTTCGAACAGCGTGACCTTCGAAGTGTACGACGCGTTGCGCACCCGCGAGCTGTTGCTGGCCACCCATCCGGTTCGCGAAGTCCAGCCGCAAGTGGGCGAGCCAGTGGCGCCTGCCGAACCAATCCCGCCTGCCCACGCCAGCATCATGAATCTGCTCGGGATCCAGGGCATGCTGACGCCGCAGGACGTCGGTCTCGATCCGGGGATTACCGATGACCTGGGTGGCGACCCGGACGAGGACCAGGAACAGCCAGGCATGCGCTGATAGAGCATGGGCGCGCCCTGCGCCCATCCTGCAGCCCGATTTCATTTGTCACCTGCACCGCGGGCTGACAAATGAAATCGTCTTCACCGACGCCCGTCATGCCGCCACTATCCCACCACCGGCGGCGCTTTCTTCAAGAGGCACCCCATGACCAAGACCCTCATCATTGCTGAGAAACCATCCGTGGCCGCAGATATCGCGAACGCCATCGGCAACTGCACCAAGACTGCGGACGGCTTCGAGCGCGCCGACGTCGTTATTTCGTCCGCCGCCGGCCACCTGGCCACCGTAATCGCGCCAGGCGCAGACAAGAGCGGTAAGTCCCTGGAAACCCTGCCCGTAATCCCCGAGCAGTTCGAAGTGCGGCCGATCGACGATCCGCGCGCGCTCACCCGCTTCAAGATGCTGCAGCGGCTGATGAGCCGCCCAGATGTGACCGCGGTGGTCAACGCCTGTGACGCCGGCCGCGAGGGCGAACTGATCTTCCGCCTGATCTACGAAGCTGCTGGCTGCCGCAAGGCCTGTAAGCGGATGTGGCTGAAGTCGATGACGAGCGACGCGATTCGCGAGGCCTTCGACAACATGGCGCCAGCTGCTGAGTACGATCGCCTGGCTGATGCTGCCCGGTGCCGTTCCGAGGCCGACTGGCTCGTGGGGATCAATGGCTCGCGAGGCGTCTCAATCCTGCACCAGATCATCCGCGGCGCCTACCAGTCCACGCCAACCGGCCGCGTGCAGACACCGACCCTGGCCATCCTGGTCGACCTGGAAGAGAAGATCCGCAACTTCAAGCCCGTGGACTACTTCGAAGTGCACGGCACGTTCGGGGCGGCCGCCGGCGACTATACGGGGCGCTGGTACAACGCCAACCCGACTGCTGGCCCAGGCGAAGACGGGGAGGGCAGCAAGTACCGGATCACCAAGCGCGAGGACGCTGAGGCAATCCTGGCAAAATGCCGCGGGGCCGCGCCATCGTCGGTGCGCGACGAGACCAAGCCATCGATCGAGACCGCGCCGCGCCTGTTTGACCTGACGACCTTGCAGCGCGAGGCGAACAAGAAGTTCAAGCTGTCGGCTGCGGACACGCTTAAGATCGCGCAGTCTCTGTACGAGCGCCACAAGGTCACCACCTACCCTCGCACCGACGCCAGCGCGCTTCCGGAAGACTACGTCGAGCCGGCCAAGCAGATCCTCGCCGACATGAGCGGTACCAAGTACGAGGCGCACGCACAGCGCGCCCTGCGCAGCGAGTGGGTGCGCCCGACGAAGCGCATTTTCGACAACGCCAAGATCTCCGACCACTTCGCGATCATCCCGACCGGGTTAAAGCCCCAAGGCCTGACCGAGGCCGAGGAGGCGATCTACGACATGATCACCCGCCGATTCATTGCGGCGTTCTATCCGGCCGCCGAGTATCTGGAGACGGTGCGCATCACCACGGTGGTGGGTGAGCAATTCCGCTCCAGCGGTCGTGTCATGCAGCTCGAAGGCTGGAAGGCTGTGTACGGCGCCCTGATCGACAACGATGACAAGACGCCTGCGCTGCCACCGGTGTCACCAAGCGAGCGCGTGGTCACCAAGGCAGTCGAACTCAAAGCCCTGAAGACGAAGGCGCCGAAGCGTATGACCGAGGCGATGCTACTGTCGGCGATGGAGCATGCCGGCCGCCTGGTCGACGACAGCGAGCTGAGCGAAGCCATGGCCGGGCGCGGCCTTGGTACCCCGGCGACCCGTGCGGCCACGATCGAGGGCCTGTTGAGCACGGCCGGCAATGGCGGGAAAACGAAGGAGCCGTATCTGGTCCGCGACAAGAACTACTTGGTGCCGACGGAGAAGGCGATTCACCTGATCTCGTTCCTCAGGCAGATCGGTGTCGGCGCGCTCACGTCGCCAGCGATGACCGGTGAGTGGGAATACAAGCTGCAGCTCATGAGCGAGGGAAAGTACGAGCGCACTGCGTTCATGCACGAGATAGAGCAGGCCACCCGTGACATGATCGATGCGATCCGCGGTAAAGCACCTGCGGTCGATGCGGTCACCTTGGCGGTGCCATGCCCGAAGTGCGGTGGAGCGGTGAAGGGCGGCATTTCATCCTTTACCTGCGAACACCAGTGCGGCCTCGAGGTTCGCAGGCAGCTGCTGTCGCGCGCGCTGGCGCCGAACGAGGTCGCTCAGCTGCTGGAAAAGCGTCTCACCGACAAGCTGGACGGCTTCGTCAGCAGCAAGTCGAACAAGCCCTTCTCGGCGATGCTGAAGCTCACGAACGAGTGGAAGGTCGAGTTTGAGTTCCCGCCACGCGAAGAAGCTGATCCTGCAGTCCTGGCGGCTGCGCCAGCGCTGCAGCACGCGTGCCCGAAATGCAAAGGCACCATGCGGGCGCTGGAGACGAAATTCGTGTGCGAGAAGGGTGACTTCTATTTAAACCGGACGATTTCTGGCCGCAGCATGACCGACGTTGAAGCGGACTATCTCATCGAGAAGAAGAAGACGCCCGTTTGCGGCGGGTTCTTGAGCGCACGCACTGGCAAGGGTTTTACGGCCGGCTATAAGCTCACCCGCGATCACAAGGTCGAGCTGTTCTTCGACTGACATACCGCCCGCATGCCGTGGAGTGCCGAGATGTGCGCCCACGGCCTTCCACTGCATTTTTTGACCGCACAGATGAAGCTCCTCACTGCATTTTTTATCGTGGCCACCGCCGCCGCGATCATCTTCTATGTCCTATTGCCGCGGCCGGCGGCAAAGCAGCGGTACCGCCGGCGCGCCGTCATGACGCCGAACGAGCTTGAATTCTTCGGCCGCATCGCGCGCGCTCTGCCTGGCATGCACGTGTGCCCGCAGGTGGCCATGCACGCTCTGATTGAACCGACGTCGCCAGATGCGAAAGTGCGCCTGATCGATTTCCGCCGGATCTCGCAAAAGGTCGTCGACTACGCTATCTTCGACGCCCAGTGGACGCTGGTGCTGGTGATCGAACTGGACGACCGGACGCACGTGGCAAGCCGTGATGCGGTCCGCGACGGATACATGAGCTCGGCCGGCATCCGTACACTTCGGTACCAGTCGCGTTCGAAGCCCAGCGAGGCTCAGATCGCAGCTGACGTCCTGGGGCCCCGTGAACCAGCGCCAGCCGCGGCGCCAGCGATTCAGGTCGCAGCGATCGCAAATGGGTGATGTCAGCATCGGCCCGAACGACGTGCTCCAGCAGCTCGCGCGGGCTGCTGGATTTCGCGTATATGTCTGGGACGCGGTTGAGAACGGGGATGGAGCCGACAGCTACTTCTGGATGGCGTCCGGCGCCGGCGACGGCATGCGCCAGTCTGAACTCACGTTTCCGTCGGACCGAGACGCGTGGCTGGACTGCTGCGAGGCCAATGGGCTGCTGGCGCCGATTGCCCAGGAGCTTGCCGCGCTCGGGTACGGAGTATTCCGCCAGCCAGGCTTCATCGCATATCGCTGGGCCTACCGAGGCGGCATGGAGTCGGGCGTCTCGTTTCCCAGTGCGGCCGAAGCTCTCATTGCATGCGCGATGTACGCAGCCGAGCACGAGGAGCCCGCCGAGGCCGAAAGTCCGCATTGCATGCGATAGCACGCCGTATAAATATTATTCCCGGTTAGGCTCCTAGTTTAGTGCATGTATTAATATACTGAGTATTCTCAAGTATAACCGGAGGGGTTTGTGGCAGGCGGGATCGAGGACGAAGCACCGGAGGACAAGCAGCTGTTGAGCGCGATGGAGGAGCTCGAGCGCGCAAAACAGCGGGTCGACCAGCTGCGCGCGCAGCACCGCGCTAAGGCAATCGCCGAGGTCCGCGAGAAGATCAAGATTTATGGATTGACCGCAGCTGAGCTAGGGCTAACGGGCACTTCGACAGCGCGTGCTACGAAAGAAGCGCCCCAGGAAAGTGACCGGGCCGGTGCAGACGGGCGTTCCCAGGTAAAACCGAAGTATCGGTCCCTAGACGGGAGCCAAACATGGTCCGGTCGCGGGAAGGCACCGCTTTGGCTTCGGGTCTTGTTGGACCAAGGCCATAAGAAAGAAGAGTTCGAAATAAGTGAGGTCGACCTCGGGTCGGCAAAATAAAGGAGTATAAAGTGACTACTGTGGTCAGTTTAAATGCAGAAGCGGTTCGGAGAATACTAGACGTGAATAATCTTGGGTCCGGTATGCTGCTGGTGGAGGAGGGCAAACTGCGCATTTTCCTTGATCAGGAGCCTGCGACCGTACTGGCGATCCACCAGGCGACCAGCGAGCTGGAGAAAGCAACCGGCGCTGTCGTCGAGATCGGGCAAAAGTCCAGCCTCGGGCCGGCACAGCTAGTTCGGCTGGAGAAAGCCGGATCTCCTATTTGATGGGAATATCCTGGTCAGCAGTTTGCCAGCTCAACTAGGCTGTACCAGGTATGTGATTACGCCTGCCTGTCAGGCCGTGAAGCGGGCCGGATCGTCCTCACCTAAATCTGCATGATCGAGTGGTTCGGCCCGGCCAGCAGTCCGGCCAGTCAGTCGATCGATATGCAGCATCTCGTACAGCTGCCTGACGTCGAAGTCCGGCTCCAGGTCTTCCGACCAGTGTTTGTACATTGCCTCTTGCACCTGCTTTTCCGCGGCAATAGCGTCCCAGTTCATTCGAGTTGGCGCGGGCATTTCGACCGGGCAGCTCTCGCTCATCCACCATAGCATCTGGCTCAATGGGTGCAGAATCGGAGGCTTGTCCAGGTCCATCGAGACGGCATTCTTCGACAGCTGCAGCCAGACCTTGGCGCCCACTGGATAGATCACGGTATCGCGCACGCGCGGCATGGTGCGCGAGGGCCGCAGGGGCACGGCCACATGAAGAGTCTCGGTATCGCACCAGCCCACTCGACGCAGCGACGATGCCCCGACCAGCAAGATGTTCCTGCCTACGCTCCTGGCCAGGCTCTCCAGGATCAGCCTTTCCTTATCCCCTTCCGCCGACGCACTCATGTAGCACCCTGGTGCAGTTCGATGCACAAGGCCTTCGTTCGCCCACCGCTGCAGCAGATTGGCCGCCGAGCGCTCGGTGATGGCCAGTGCCTTCGCCACATTGGTACTGTTGAGAACCTGCTTCGAGTGGAGCAGCTGGGTGCGGCTGAAAAAAGGGGAGGGCTGAGTCATGAGAATTTCGGTAAGACGTGCTCAAGATAACGCATTTTGACGATTGCAAATTTGCCGCAAAATCGCCAAATACGCAATTTTTTACATCGAAACCGTGTATTTTTAGTCGATACTGTATAAAAACACAGTATATCGTCATTTTCGCACCTGTTACAGCCGGGTTGGTTAAAGCCTAGCTTGGTCGAGTAAAGGCGACAAGGCTCTACATTACGGCGGGGGAGCGAGCTTGTCTCTGCAACCACGCCATCGAAGTGCAGGCTTTGCGTTTGTCTTGCTGGTCGACGGCCGCGGCATCAGGCGTGGTTGCACTGAACTGTTGAGCCGCTTGTGACACCATGCCGAGCATCAGATACAACCTCGGTGACAGCATCATGGCAAAGAAGGTCTTTCAACTCACGGGCGGCGCATATCCCTTGTTCTCCTGGCGCCTGCCTCAGGAAATCGCAGCCTACAAGCAGGCCAAGCTGCAGGCCGCACAGTGGATCCACGTGATCAACGGCTTCTCCCAGAAGGGTATCAAGCAGTCCGAGATCGAGGACTCCGGTATCGCTGCATGGCTCGCTGACCAAGGCAAGCGCCAGGTCACCCGTGAGGAGCTCGCGGAGGTGGCTTCGTACGCACTTCCATCGATCAAGGAAGCGCGGCTCACGGGTGCGGATGTCCACTACCGGAACTATTCCTTTGCCGAGGATGGCGAAGACTACAACGAAAGCCTGTTCTACTTCCCTACCGTCGACGAAGACCTGGCTGACCGAATCGCCGACCTGGATGACCGCATCGCAGCTCTGAACTTCGACTTCGACAAGCTGGGCGAAGATCCGGACGCAGTGTTCCGGCTCGACGACCGGCGCAATGACCTCATCAGGCAGCAGGACGAGGTGGCGCAGGGTGTCACGCTTCAAACGCACTTCTCGTCGCACCTGCAGAGCATGTGCCCGGACGCGCGCGCCGACTTCGCGCACATGCGCTGGTCAGTGAAGATGATGGAGGGCGTGCGCACTCTCTTCGTGCACGAACTGCAGAGTGACTGGGCGCAGAAGGGCCGAGCGTACGAATGGAAGGGTGCCTACAAGCGCGCGCCCCTGGTGACCGAGACCGAGCACTGGACCGCGTTCCTGCTGCGCCGGGCGATGCTCCTGGCCGTCGAGCAGAACTGCGGGCAGATGACATGGATCAACGGCAAGGACATGGCCAACGGTGGTCGCTTCGGCGCCGAGGGGCTCAACGAGTACTACATGAAGATCGTGCCGAGCCTGGGCAAGAAGCTGGCCAAGCCCTTCAAGTCCGAGCTCCACCTGGCGGACTTCGTCCTCAAGGGCGAGCCACGTCGCCTCGCTGTGATGCCAGTGACGGCCGAGATGCGGGAGAAGTTCACCGCTGGCGCGCCGGTGTATTCCTATGCGCGCGTCGTCGAGCAAGCCAGTTTCGACCCGGTGCGCGCGGCCCAGCTGGAAAAGGCGCTGCAGCTGCGTGCGGACACGACCCTGGGCGAAGACGTGCGCATGCGTGTCTCGATCGTCCGCGAGCTGATGTCGGCCTACGAGGAGCATCGTCCCGCGGCCGAGCTCGTCGGCCACACCGCCCGGATTGCCTTCAACGCTGAAGACCCGGTCGCCGCACTGGATCATGAAGGCTTCCACCTGGTGATGAACCACCACTTCAGCGCGCGCGAGCGTGAGGACGTGGAAAGGCAGTTTGCGTATGGCGCGCCGCTGCTGGTGCGCACCGTGCGTCTGCTGCTGTCGCATGGCGAGCTCAAGGCCGCCAAGCAGGCCATGGGCAACTGGGAAGAAGCGGCTGCCCACGCGTATGCGCTGTGGCGAAAAGGAAAAATGCCGCTGTCCCGTGTAGAGAGCCTGGCGATGAGCGTCGAGGCCAAGGCCGGCGCCAGCAGGATCTTGTCGAAGGTGTTCCCGAAGGCGCAGGAGCTGGTTAAGTCGGTCTGCAGCTGGATCCGCGGTAGCGGCGTCTCGCCCACCGACTTCCTTGCCAAGATCGTCCGTGCACACAAGGAAGGCTTCATGGCCAGCCAGGCTGGCGTCGAGGATGACCTGGTCAACGCCGTGAACCGGCGAGACGACCGCCAGGACGACGGCGGTGAGCATGCCGAAAAGCTCGAGACCCCGGAATACGCATTTAACTGACAGGAGCGACACATGCGCATCGAAGTGAACCAGTTCGGCAGTCAGGGTGAGGTACATACTTCCTTCGTCGAACTCTCGCAGGAGAAGATCCAGGAAATCGTGAATCGTGCACACGACGTCGCGCGGCTGCGCCAGCAGGGCCAGCCGCTGGACGCCGTGCTCGATGGCCTGAGCAACGTCTTGACCGAGTCGCAGGTACTCACGGCGGCGCCGGCCAAGCCGCGGGAAGCATCGGAAGCACTGCCGGTCACCACGGGCCTCGTCGACGCATTCGCTGCGCTGCGCGCTTCGGCCCGGCCGAGCACGGCTGGTGGCGACACCGCGGTGGTGAGCCAGGTCGCACTGGACGCGATCGGCGAGGCGTTACGCGCGGCGGTCGACGGCGGTGGCGTGCAGGAGTGGAAGTGGAAGCGCGTGGCGCCGCCGCCCATGGGGGGCCTGGAAGTTCACTCCTATGACCTCCAGAAGGTGCTGGAGAGGATGTCGCAGGCGGCGGCCCTGGGCGGCGCGCCGACCGTGCGGGAAGCCCTCACCAATCACCCGCTGTTGTTCTGCCAGGCGCTCGCCGACCTGGTGGCGCAGGATGAACGAATGTCCGCGCGCGATGCACATGCGACGACCGTTGTGCACCTCGATAATGGCGATCCGAATTCCATGGTGACGTTGGGTGCGCCGGCGGGGATGAGCGAGATGGATGTGCGCGCGGCCGTACAGGCTGCGCTTGTCAGTGCGGGGGACTACGCGGGTATCCCGCAGCAACTGGTTGGGGCTGGCTTCAAGCCAATCGAGCAGATCACTGTAAGCGTGCCGGCGCCACCTGTCGACGATTTCGACGTCGAGCCGGAAGCGCCGCGTTAGGCAAACGCGTGATTAGACGCCGCCGCCAGCCAGGCCCGACCTGGTGACGATCGGGAAAGCATCGCGCAGCCAATCCTTGGCTGCCGTTTTCGTATCCATGATGGTTTCGACTGGTGCGGCGTTCTCGCTCAGTAAGAGGCCGCGGAAGCGGCCATGGTCGTCGACGTAGAGCACGAGGCGGCCACCGGGACCATCAACCGTACACGCACGGCCAACCTGGATCGCGCGCACGCCGGCCGAGACGCTCTTGATCGGGATGGCATCGGCGATCGTCCCGGTCGCAATCCCTGGCATGCCTTCGATGGTGACAGTAGCGGCGCGCCCAGTGCGCGTCGTTGGCCGGAAGCGGATTCTAACGTCCTCATTGGCTCGTCGGCTCTTGACGACCTTCAGGGTGCCCTGTCCGAACACAAACACGGTTTCGCCTCCAGCCAGGCTCTCTCCCATACGCTGCCCGATCTCGTCGAAGAAGAGAGCGCCCGCTTCCTGAGTGACACCAAAACGTGCGGCGACGAGTTTGCCAAACTCGCGTTTGTTGAAGCCACTCGGGGCAAGCGATTTGTGAGGCCCGTCGGCGGAACCATGGTCGGCCCGGCGCACTTCTTGATGGTCTGTGCGGGTTGGATCAGTAGCGGTCATGCGGTGCTTATTCAGTACTGGGCAGAGAGGGTTAACAAGGGAGGTCTTCCAGCTGCAACGGTGAGCCGGCAAGGTAGCCTGGGAAGTCGTCTGGCATCGGCGGAATGCTTGCGGGGTCGGCATTAGCGGGCTGTGGCAAGTACCTGGTGCGCTGCGCGAAGAACGACGGGCCGCTGCTCGCCGATGTAACAGATGACGGTCGTGCACTGACGTTTAAAGAACCGGCGCGCGCGATACGAGAGACGCGGTTAGGCGCGGCCACCGCAACGTTCTGACAGGACTCCGGGTCGTACTCGAGGCTGCCGCCCACACTGACGATATCACCCGCGGCGAAGCCGGTTCCTGGGGAGGAGACCAGCTTGATCAGTTCTGTGTCGCGCAGCTGAACAGCGACCAGGGATTTGACGGGGCCAGCGCCTCCGAGCAGCAGGTTCAGGCTGCGCGGCGTGCTGGTGATGCGTTCGATTCGCCCAACTGCAACAAAGCTGTTCTCATTCATAATTATTTTTCGGGTTGTTACGTTCTATTAGTATGGCACAAAAATGCACGCATGCAGATAGAAACGCGGATTACGGCAGTTTTGCAGGCGTTAGGTGGCTCATGACACCTAACGCCTTAGCGTTGACCATAGATAAGCTTTATGAAATGATCTTGCCTGACGACAATAAAGCGTCGATTTCTATCAGGGAGTTGCGGTGCCAGCAGTAGTGCAAAGCAGTGTCGAGCAGGTGGTCGAAAGCGACTACGAGACTTACCTCAAGCAGCGGTCCCTGAACGCTGCTCTCAGCAAAGTGGTTGTGTACTCGGGCGCCTGGTTCGTGCTCGGCGCCGTTGCCGTTGGTGCAGCTGTTTTCAGTCGCCCCGATCCTGCTGTCGTAGGCGTGGATTCTGCCGGCCGCGAGTACCCTCTGCTCGTATCCAAGATGGTAGCCAAAGCACCAGGAGCCAAGCAATAATGTCGAGCCAGCCAAACGCTCCGGATTTATTCGGGATCGATCTGCATAGAGAGGTTGCGCGACTGCGTGAGCTCAATACAAAGCTCGCCGGCGGAGCAGCTCTGGGCATCGTAGCCGGGACCATCGGCCTCGTCGTTGGCTTCATGGGAATGACTGGCAAGCCAGAGCGCGAACGCGTGGCCCTCGATCCCGCTGGCCGCTTCTATCCAGTGCTTTCGCTCACGAAGAACGATCCGCCAGACGCGGCGATCACCCGAATGGCTAGCAACTGCATCAGCGGGTTATTCAATCATGCCTTCCACAACTATCAAAGCACCGTGGAGCGCACTATTGGTGAGTGCTTCACTGGCGGCGGCAGTGAGTCAGTGCGTAAGGTGTTGGAGCCGCATCTGAAAAAGATGAAGGACAACAACGCCAACTTGGCCGGAACCTACGTCATCCAGCCCTTCATCAATGCCCGTAGTGTGGCCGGCACCGGCGCTGCCGCGCGCAACGTCTTTCATGTCCAAGGGGTCATCGATATCGGGTATCGTGGGGCGAAGGCGAACACGTCGTTGCGCCCAGTCTCATACGCATTCCAATCAGACATCGTAAGGGTGTCATACGATTCGCACATCGAAGGGATTCGCCTTCAAAATGTCGTCCTGGTCCCCTGGCAGCCATAAGTCGACCAGTTTTGCAGAAGAGGAAGTTTACGGATGAATATTACAACCACGGTGTTGAGCCAAGCAGAACTGGATTCTTTGGCGAGCGCGGACGAGGCAAAGGTTATCGAGCTGTGCCAGCTCGAGCACGAGCGCGTCCTGCTCGAGCACCCTGAGTACGCTGATTGGATCGAAGACATCGATCCATACGTATGCCCTCGCCAGGAACTGATCGACGCCTTGCGCAAGGCGCCCAATGGCTTCGTGCGCCAATATCTGTTCTCCATCTTCGCTTTCCGCCAGAGCATCAATCTCGTTTCTGGCCGTAGTTTCCTCTGAAGGTCCCCCAATGAAGTTAAGAGCATCCGTCGTGGCTTTGTCGGCCTGTGCCTGTTCTGTTGTATGTGCACAAAACGTACAAGGAGCCGCAGCGGCGACCCCAGCAGCGTCTCGCGCAGCTGTCGTCGAGAATTTCCCAACTCGCGAAGCCGCCCAAGAGAATTGGCAGCGGCTCGACCCACCTAAGCGCAGCGCGACGGCGAGCGGCCCGTCGGGCGACATCGGCCCGTCCGGCGCTGGCCCGCGAGCTGGTGCGCAGGGCAGTGGCCGCCGAGTCGTCGGCGGCGCGCTTCCAGATCCGAAGTTGCCGGCGCCTGACCTCGCGGACGAAGCTATCGATCGCGTCTCGCCCATGAGCCCGCGGGAGATCCGTGAATTTGGTGAGGCGATGGCGGAGACTGCGCGTGCAATGGCGGAGACGCCAGGCGGTCCGTACACGGTTCGCGGCAGCAGGATCATGCAGATCAGCTTCGAGCCGAACTCGCGCCCGCAAACAGTTGATGTTGCGCTCAACCACGGCGCGCTGATCACCTTCGTCGACCGCTCAGGCACGCCGTTGATCGTTGATGGTGTGAAGAGTTTCTCCTATTCGTTCGACATCGGCATGCTGGCTACTGAAGAAGTGAAGCAGCGCGGCTCCGCGACAGTCGAGGTGACGGCGAAAGCGATCAGCGGCCAAGGCAACATGATGGTCCGCCTGGCTGGCGTGCCGAATCCCATCCTCCTGCAGGTGCGCGTGGGTAGCACGAGCAAGATGGTAGACAGCGTCATCCAAGCTGTCGTTCCCGTTTTGACCGCGGCGAAGACCGTCCTGCCAGGTGACCGCCTTGAAGCTGATGGCGGCACCCAGGTTGGCGAGATGCAGGGCTTCCTGATGGGCATTCCTCCGGAGGGCGCGGTCGAAGTGAAAGTCAACCAGGTGGCCTCGACCGTCGCCTGGATGTGGCGCGGTCACCTGTACATGCGCACACCGCACACGATCTTCAGCCCCGGATGGTTCAGCCGCCAGGCCGCAGTCGATGGTACCGCAGTCTACAAGATGCCCTACACGTCCCTGGTTCGCATGGGTGTCGATGGCCGTGAAGCTAATGCCGTGCTCGATCTGCCATACATCCCGCCAGTCGCAAGCCGCAATAAACAGTAATTGAAGAAGGAAATCATGGATTCGAACGACACCACGGCACCGGGCGCCGCACCGGTCTCGAGTGATGCGATTGGCGGAGCAACTGCTGAGCCGACGTCGAGCAAGCCGCGCTGGGACCCTAAGGGTAAGCGCAACATGATGATCGTCGGCGGCGTGGTGGCAACTGCAGCATTGCTCCTGGTCGTGCTATCCGTCGGCGGAGATGACGCCGAGGAAAAGAAGGCCTCGAGCGTTGTCGAAGCCCCCGCGCAAGCGATCCCTGGCACGATGCTGAGCGAGGCAGATCGTGAGGCCTTGCGCAAGCAGGAAAATGCGCACATCGCCGCAGCACTCAGCGGTGGACAGAGCGCCATCGGCAGTGCCCCGGCCGTGAGCCCGGCGCAAACACCGGCCATTCAGCTGCAACAAGGCGAAGTGCGACTGGACACGCAGCCGCAACAGCCCCCGATTTCACCTAACCCGGCGCCGGCGCAACAGCAGGCCAACGTGCCCGCGAATGACGCCAAGACCGAAGCCCTTTCCAAGCAGATGAACCAGCTCATGGATGCATGGGGCATCGGTGGCGGCAGTGGCGGTGGTCAACGGGTTCTGTCGACCTATGTGCGCGAACCGAGCAAGGCATCGGGCGCGGCCTCTGGTGGGCAGGGCGCACAGAATCAGGGCGCCCAGGGCACCCAGCGCGACAGTGACGACGTCATGGTGATCAAGGCTTACGAGCAGCCATACGCCGCGGAGATGATCAGCGCCACCGACTCGGATACGCCGGGCAAGCTGCGTGCGCGCATCCAGAGCGGTCCGCTAGCCGGCGCCGTGCTCACCGGTGCAGCGCGCCGGATCGGAACCCAGGGCTTCCAGGCTGACTTCGACACCGCATCGTTCAACGGCCGCACCTTCAAGGTCGTTGCTTATGGGATGGACGGCGAAGTCGCTGGGGACGTGGTTAAAGGTGAGTACAACGGCCGCTACATGCAGCGCTATGTGTTCCCGGTCCTGGCCGAGGGCGTGAAAGCCTACGCTGGCGCGCGCGCGCAAGTGGGTACCACCGTCATCGCGATCCCGATCCCAGGAACCAATGGCGCCGGCATCGTCACCGGCGGCCAGCAGACGCCTACGCCGTCGGCAGAGCAGGCCCGCAACGCCATGTATTCGTCGGGCGCCAACCAGGTCTCACGGGCGTTGGCGACCGGGCCACAAGATGGCCACGTCACCCTCGCATCAGGTACCCAGATCGGCATTGTCTTCGAAGAGTCGGTTTATCAGTCCGACCTCGCAGGCCGCGCACGTAATAACAAGTAAATAAGGAAAACACTCATGTCTCACGATCGCCTTTACCCGACGCCCGACACTGAACCAAGCCTGGGCGACCAGATGGACCCACTCGGTACCGCTGGCGCTGCGGCGCCAAGCGCGGCAGAGCCGGCACCGGCGGCCGCGGGTGTGAAAATCGGCAAAGTGAAGAAAGAGAAGAAGAAGCTTTCCACCGGGCGGAAGGTCGCATACGGCGTCGGCGGTGTGTTCGCTGCGCTTCTCGGACTGATCGTGATCGCTGACGCGACAGCGCCGAAAGTCGAGGTCAACCCGCAGCCTTCACCGGCTATGGCGGCGCCTGCCGGCACGATGATGGGGGCAACTCAAGAAGAGGCGACGACGGTAATGGGCGGCGCGCCAGCACCTGCGCCTGATGCTTCCATGGCCCCAGCCCCTGCGCCGGCTGAGTCGCCAGCGCAGGCGAATCCTGCTCCCGCGGCCGCTGCAGTCACTGCTGGTACCGGCGCAGCTCCAGCGCCGAGTGCCGCACAGCCAGTCCAGATGCCGGCAGCGGTGCAGCAAGCGGCTGCGCCGGCACCAGCACCGGCCCCGAGCCCGGCATCGCCGTCCGAGAAGCTCGTGCTGGCGAAAGCGAAGCCCGAACCTTCAGCGAAGACCGCCGCGCCGGCCCGTACCGAAGCAGATCTCGCAGCTCGCGTTGCGGTGCTCGAGCGTCGCCTGGCGCGCTACGAGCGTGCGGAAGCACAAGAGCGTGCACGGGCAAGGGAAGCGGCGAAACGGGCGGCCGCAGTGAAACCAGCGCCAGCGCAGAACGAGAAGGTCAAGGTCGTAGCGCAGGTGGCGCCTGAGCCGAAGAAGCCGGTGTTCCTGGCCGGCGACAGCGTTCGTGTAATCGGCATGTCGACGCGCCATGGCGTGACCAGCGCGCTCGTCGACTTCGGGGGCGTCAAGCACCGTGTCTCGCGCGGCGAATCGCTCCCAGGCCTGGGCGTCGTTCAGAACATTGCTGTCGACGCGGCTGGTAATCCGGTTGTTGAGGTCAACGGCGTGCGCTACCAGTAATCGCGGGGAGCTGCTGACATGGATCTCAACACGTTGCTTGCCACGTTTCATGAAGGCGCTGCCGTGGTCAAGGAGCTGGCGATCGCGGTGTGTTCGCTGGCACTGGGCTGGTTCCTCGTCGGGAGCGCAGCGCATCGGATGACCCGGTGGAACGATGCACGCCGAACGTATGGATGGGGCTCTGTGTCAGCCCGTTTTCTAGTCGGGACCTTCTTCATCAACGCCAACGCGTACCTGAACATGCAGGTCCTGACCTGGACGGGCGAGGCAATGCCCCTCACGAACTCGATGTCAGTGATGCCGAGCGGTGGCGACAGCGTCCCCAAGATGATCCTCCAGTGCGTCCTGGCGTGGATGGCAACCCTGGGTGTGCTTGCCATCATCAAAGGTACGCGCCTCATCGTCACGCTGGGGGACGGAAAGCAGAGCCAGACGGAAGATCCAGGATGGACTGCAGCGGTGTTCATCATTGCCGGCGCGATGGGCGTGAACCTCTGGCGCTTCGTCGGCCCGCTGATCTAGTTGCAACCACGCAGAAAGAATTCGGCTATACACCGGATATGTAATTAAACACCAATCTAAATAAGGGAAATCCCAAAATGAAATTCTCGAAACACTTCCTGAAAGTAGCTCTGCCAGTCTTCGCCATGAGCATGATGGTCGCGGCGCCTGCGAGCGCCAGTGACCTGTTCGAGCGCCTCCGTGCGATCACTGGCAACCTGACGGTAGTCAAGGATCTCGCAATCTACGCCTTCTTCCTGGCCGGGCTCTTTGGTATCGGTTGGGCCGGCATGGAGATGTTCAAGAAGTCGAAGGGCCGGGCTGGTGAAGACACCACCTGGGGCAGTATCGGCATCAAATTCATTGCCGGCGCTGTCCTGGTGGCGCTGACCGCTACCACCGACACCATGACGCAGACGGTCTTCGGCACCTCGACCAGCACTAGCTCGTCCGCCAACCTGAACTAAGCGAGATGGCGGAACTCGTACCAGGCGTCAGCCGAAACACTTTCCGGGATCACGATCCGCAAGCGGAGGCGGCAGACGCCGCCTACCGCGCGAAGCGACCCTCGGTTCTGCAGCGCGCATCGTTCACATGCCAGGCGTGCGGAGTGAAGTCGAGCGGCGGCCTGGAGGTGCACCACAAGGACTGCAATCACGCCAATAACGCAGACGAGAACTTTTCGCCGCAATGCGTGTTTTGCCATCCCGTTAACCATATCGGCGAGCTCGCCAGTCGTCTGGTCCGTGCGGACGAATCGGAGCTTGCCGGCGGCGCCTCACACCTGGCATACCTGCCGGACCTGCAGCAGTCCGATCTCTCACACCTGATGCGCACCATCGGCCACGTGCTGGCCAGCGCCGATGCATCGGAAGAAGCGAAGGCCGATGCGCGCATGCTTCACGCGAGCTTGCTCGAGTACTCCCATTACATCGAGTCCGTGTGGGGGTCGTCCAAGGCATCGCACTTTGCCATCGCGCTGAAAGAGGTGAGCGAGCCAGTGTACGCGGGCCGCGCGGAGCCGATGAAGGGGCTGCGGGTTGTTTTTGGTCTCGGCGTCATCGCGAAGCAAGCGAAGAAGTTTGCTGACGAATTCGCGTCGCTGCCGATGTCCTCTTGGCCGTCGATCTTCACTCGACGCACGGCCGCTAGATAAGAATTGACGAAGCACGGAAGCACAGGGATCTGATGTTTGAGCTGAATGTAACGCACCGCAAGGCGGCGCAGGCGGAACCGAAGCCGTCACCTCGCGAGGTGGCCGAGAGGCTCATGGTCGGTATCGTCCTTCACGATAACCGCAACACGCTCGCGGAAGGGTGGGCATTCCTTCCTCACCGCGAGCCGTTTCGCGTGCGTGGCCTGTACGACCTGCCAAATGACGTCCTGTGGATCTCCTCGGGCGACTTCCAGGACTTCCGCAAGCTCGGCGGCGCACAGATGCACCACGTCCGCCGCACCGGCTACTTGGGCCTGAAGCTGTCCGAGATCGCCACAGACTTCGGGATCCGGATCGACGGGCACCATGCGCTCGAAGGCGGCAAGGCCCTGGTGGTCTATGTCCAGCACGCCGTTCGAATGGCCGTCGAGGTCTATAAGCTGGATGACCCGACCCGCAATCTCCAGGACGACACCCTGGTGGCCACGATCAGCAAGGCTCTGCCTCCGACACCGCCGTCCAAAGACATGCTGCTGCGCAAGCTCTCGTCCGCCTACCAGAGCTGGTCGTCGAAATACACGCCCTTCATGGATAACTGCGTTCGCGTGCGCCTGCGCTTTAACCGCATGCCATACGCTGAGTGGCTGCTGAGTAATCCGGTCCCCGATTCTGGATGGTCTCATGCGCTGTCCGACGTCGGCTTTGACCACGAAGCTGTCATGGCCGGCACCTTCCCGCCGACCTTAATCGAGTCTGTCGTGGAGCTCGATGGTGTGCCGGCTGAGCTGGCAGGCCTGATCGCCTACGGCTTCGGGGCATCGCGTCAGCGTTCCAAGCGCGCCTGGATGACCGACGTCGAATATCGCTGGGTGAGCCGCTTCGCGCGTGTGCACGTGAAGTCGTACCTGGTGTCGTCGACGTGCTTGCCGCTTCCTTCGGGCTGCCAGTTGCCGTCAGGCCTTACCCAGGATCGCCTGATCAAGGCGCTGCCGGCAACCGGAATCGTCTCCTATATCCACTGCCAAGCGCTGATGGCGGCGAAGTATTCGCGAGTGACCAACGACCAGGAGTACGACGTGCATGCGACATGGTTGCGCGCGCACGATCGCGCAATTTGTTTCGAAGCCGCGCTACGCATGCAGCAGGCTGGGTTCCAGGTCTCCGGATATGGAAACGGCTCGGTCATGGTCCACGTCGATCGCGAGAAGCTGGTCGAGCTGGAGCAGGCCGCGATTGCGAACGACTTCACGATGCCGCGCTGGAATGCGCTTCTACAGGAGTTTGGCTATGTTAGCCCCGATCATTCCCATTGATCCACTCGATCGAGCGATTAGCCAGATTGTCTGGCGCTTGCCCCTTCAGCTGACCGCGGAGATGGACGCGATCTTCCACTTGAGCCCGGTGCAGCGTATCCAGCGTTTGATGGAAATCATCACCACGGCCGCGAAGCGCGATCCCAAGATCGTTGAGGTTCTACGCCAACCCGATGTGCTGACTGGCCTCAAGCAGATCGCTGACGACCGCCGGGCAGAGCAAGACCTGGTTGCACAGCAGCAGAGCCCGTCGCGCGCCCCGTAAGCGGCGCGCATCATCCCTTACACGAGTAGCAATATGACGAACATCCTGCTTTCCCTCGCCGAGTCGGCGCACGATAACCTGGGCGGCGGCAGCGCCATGGTGCACTGCCAGTGGCGTGGCGCCGTTGTGCCGGCCCAGCGTTTGGATCAGGGGGCATTCATCAGCGAGCTGCTGCAGGACAGCCACCTTCCGCAGAGTACGCACGGCGGCGCCGTCGCCAGCGACGAAGGCCCTTTCCCGGAGCCGTATTCGCTGGAGATGGCAGACGGCACGCTCGTGTCGTTCCTGCTGGTACGTGGTGCGCGCACGAACATCCGCGAGGTCGACGCGGCCAGCATGGCTGAACTCGTGTCGACTAAGGTCGCAGCTTACATGGCCGGTGGCAAGGGAAGCGCATACTCGTTTGGACTCTACTTCCTGCACGACCCGAACACGGCAGCCCAGGTGTTCGAGCAGAAGATCGCCCCGATGCTGGCCACGGCCAAGCGCCTCGGGGGCGACGCGGAGTCGTATCGGCGCGACCTTGCCTCGCGCCTGGCCCAGGGTGCAGCCGAAGAGATGACGCTCCTCACGGTGCGCACGCACATGAAGGCCCTCCGTCCGGACGAGCAGAAGCGCGCGACAGAGCAGTATCAGCAAATGATTAAAAAGATCATGGAGACCGGCAAGGGCGTGAAAAATCTGCCCATGGCGATGATGTCGCCTTTTGGCCAGGTACTGCTCAGCCGCAGCGCAGCGATCCTGCAGCGTCACGAAGGTATGGTCAAGAACCTCCTGAGCGACTTCAACAGCCGCGCCATCGGCTTGTCGATGCAGCTGATGGCCGTACGCGAGGCCTTCGAAAGGGTGCGCCGCTTCGGTGATCGCGAGATCCCGTTCCAGCCGGGCTGGACGGCGCGACTGCTCGGGCAAGAAGGGGCTATCTACTCTGCGACGGCAGACAACGGGTCGCCGGCGCCGCTAGCGCTCGGAATGCAGGTTCTTTCTCGGAAAGTGATCGGCCATATCGACAACTACGAAACCGCCAGTATCGGACACACCTGGTACGGCACCGCAGTAATGGAGGTTGGCCCAGTCTCGCCCCGTAAGCTCCCCTCCCAGACCATTTTCTCGGCGCTGATGCAAAAGGTTCGCTCGGTCGGCATCCCGATGAGCATCTCCTACGAAATCTTGCCGCGGGGCCTCGAGTACAACAAGCTCAACCAGCTGCTCAACGCTTTCCTGGCGCCCTTCAATGCAACGAACCGGCAGATCCGGGACGCATACAAAGAACTTCGCCACCACCAGGAGCGCAATGCTGCGACGGACCCGATCATCGGACTGCGCGTTTCGTTCTCCACCTGGGATCGATCGAAGGAGAAGGCGGAGAGCGCCCTTCAGGAGCTCGATCTTGCGATTAAGAGCTGGGGCGGCATGCAGGCCTCGCCCGAGACTGGCGAGCCCGACGTCGCGCGGCTTTCGAGCATCCCAGAGTACACCAGCACCAGCGTGGCGCCGGTGGTGCCAGCGCCGCTCTCCGACGCAGTGTACATGTCGCCCCTCATGCGTCCGGCTTCACCATGGGAATTCGGACAGCTGCAGTTCAAGACAAAGGACGGCGTAATCTATCCGGTTCAAATCGGTTCGAGAAAGCACCCTTCGTTCGTCTCAGGCTGGTGCGCACCGTCGGGCTCCGGCAAGTCCTTCCTGATCAACCGGATGATGTACAGCCTTTCTCTGACGCCTGGCGCCCAGCAGCTGCCGTACGCGTTGCTCATCGACGTCGGCGCTTCCGGTAAGGGATTCCTGCGCCACCTGCGGACCGTTCTCCCGCCGGCGCTGCACAACCAGCTGGTGTACTTCAAGGTGCTGAACGACGCTGAGTTCTGCGCAAACCCGCACGACCTCCAGCTGGGCTGCAAAGGCCCGACAGGCATGGAGCTGGACTTCCAGGTCGCAGTCTACGAAGTGATCTTCAAGAACCTGGGTGAGGAAGCCAGTGCGTTCATCAAAGCGATGATCGCCGAGGCCTATCGGATGTTTGCACCGGAGTCGACGGACGCGAGGATTTGGCAGGCTGCATACAGCGAAGATATCAGCGACCAGCTCGCGGAGATCGGCTTCGAGATCGATCACGCGAAGCCTCCCACCGTCTACATGGTCGTGGACGCGCTTTTTGCAGCTGGTCGCATTGAAGCGGCGCGCATCGCACAACGTTACGCCGTTCCGCGCATGGAAGACATGACCAAGGTACTGCAGAGCGACCGTATCCGTTCAGTGTACGGCACCGCGAAAGTCAGCGATGAGTACATGATCGAGCGTGCATCTCGCGCCTTAATGAATGCTACATCCGAGTTTGCCGTCCTCTCTGGGGTCACCCGCGTCAATGTGGACAATGCCCGGATCATGGTGGTCGACCTGCAAAATGTGCTCGGCGGCTCCTCGGCCAGCGGCCGGGAGTTCGCTGGGATGATGTACCTGTATGCACGCCATCTCGGTGCACGCAATTTCTTCCTGGACGTCGACGAGATGGCGACCCTGGTTCGGCCCGCGTACAAGGACTACCAGATGCGGCGCGTGCGCGAAATCCAGCAGACGCCGAAAGTGCTGACCTACGAGGAGTGGCATAACGTCAACTCGGTGCAGGGCCTGGTCAACTTGAACGAGAAGGAAACGCGCGAGACCCGTAAGTTCAAGGTCTACCTGAACTTCGTTACCCAGTATGTCACGGACTTCCCGACGGCGATCCTTGACGGGATGACGACAGTGATGGTGACTGGGCAGCAGTCGGAAAAGCAGAACGTGTTCGCGAAGGATGCCCTGGGTCTGTCGAATACCGATCTGGACATCCTGCGAAATGGACTGGACCGAGTCGGCCGTATCTGGTCGTGGTTCCGCCTGAGGGACGGTATGGTCACGGCGGTCTTCGATAACGAAGTTGGGCCGGTCGAGACCTGGTGCTATACCACTGACGACACTGACGCGCCATTACGCAATGAGCTCGAGCTCTTGATCGGTGAGCGTGAGGCCCTCCAGTGCCTGGCGCGCGAGTTCCCCAAAGGCTCGGCCGCATCGTATATCGAGCAGCGCAGCCGCATCATGGGCACCGAGAGAGTGGGCGACCGGGCGACTACGATTACCTCGATCATTGCTAAGGAAATCGCCGAACGCCATCACGAGTCAGCGCGCGCGCTGCATGCCGCCTGATCCAGCCCGATGTTATGCACCAAAAGAGTGGATAACTCGGGACTTTTTTGCGCTTAAAGCCAGTATCCATGCGGTTTCCATCGGGAATGACAAAACTTAGGCAAGTCCGAGATCACCGCTTCGGAGCGACCCTTTACTACCGGAGAACTGAAGCATGAAAAAGACGAATACGCCTACGAGCCGCGGTGATGTCGCGGTAGGTGTTTTGCTCGGTGGCGTGGCCGCCTGCGCGGGTGGAGTAACGGTCGGGCCGGTAGGCGTGGCGCTGGGCGTCGTCCTGGGCCTGGGCGTGACGACCGAACGCCGGCGCCAGCGTGCGGCGCTGCAGGCCCGCATCGATAACCCAGCACCCGTCGAGTGGGACGTGGTCATCGACCGCGTCAACGTTGGTTCCTTGCCCGATGCCGGCCTGGCCGAGCTGGAGAAGGGTGTCCTCGAAGACTGGTGTGTCTACCGTAGCCAGGCTCTTAACCTCTTGGGCACCGCAATCCGGGCAGCCCAGATGCTGGCGTGGGTCGTGCCGGTCGCGCTGTTCTGGGTAGCACTCGCCGCCGCGCTGGTCAGCCCAGAAGCCTTCCGCGGGGCCGTGGGCGACCTGGGAGCAATGACTGGGCTGGTGAGAGCGATCGCGCACGTCGTGCTTCCTGCTGCTGCCATTCTCTGGGTGGTCCTGATGGCCGTGGCGGTGGGCTTCTATCCCTGCCTGGGCTACGTAAACATGTTCAGCGCCGAAACTGCACGTGCGGTGCGCCAGCGCGTGCGTGTTGAGGCGGGCGGCCGCATGATGCTCGTCCCACATCCAGCGTCCGCAGTCGCTGCCTAAAGCGAGAGGTTCTCGGGAGCGCAAGCACTTTTTGCAACCACGCCTGACCAAAATTTTTATGATGGGCTCATCAGCGATCGCAAAGCGGTTTGCTGAAGCGGTTAAGCAGCAAGAAGTTTAAGCGATATGGCATCGTCATCGGCCCAGACGCTGCCCTCCAGTCCTGGGCCTATTTCTACAAAGGGAACCATCATGTTCGGTCGCATCAACGGCAACAGCAACGGCAACACCACCTGGGTCAACTACAACGGCAAGACCGGCCTGTTCACCATCGATCACCGCGAGCAGAATGCCGAAGGCAGCTACCGCGAGCACCTGACCAGCACCGGCCGCAAAGTCTTCAAGGAAGAATACCCGGACATGATCTCGGCGTTCGTGCGCCGCGTGATCGTCAAGGAAGAAGAAGTCTACCAACAGCCGGGCGTCTTCGAAAACAAGATCCTGGTGTCGCTGCGCAGCCCGGATGGCAAGGACGCTGTCGTCAAGTTCAGCATGGGTAGTAGTGCTCTGCAAGTCTTGGGCGCAATCAACGCCGCTGACCTGACCCAGCCGATCACCCTCAAGAGCTACCTGTTCCCGGCCGGCAGCAAGGGCAAGGACAAGGAAGGCCAAGAAGTCATCCGCCAGAAAGATGAAGTGCGTCTGGTCGGCTACCAGGGTGAGCAGAAGCTGGCCAACAAATATGGCGAAGGCGAAGTGCAGATTCCGCGTGTCGAGAAAATCGAAGTGAGGAACCCGCAGGGTAAAGTGATTCAGCAAGTCAACGACTTCTCCGCTCAGCACGAGTTCACCATCGAACTGGCGCGTGCAGTCGATGCCAAGGTGAAGGCTGCCACCGGTGCTCAACCGGCCCCGGTGGCGCCGCAGGCCCAGCCGGCCCTGGCCTCGACCCTGGATGAGGACGCCTCGCTGAACGCTTCCGACATCCTGGGCGAAGATGACGGCGGCGCTGCCGACGCGAACGCCTTCGGCAACAACGGGTAAGCCAAGTTGGTCGCTGCGGCGGCCATCTATACAAAGCCTCGCACCAGTGCGGGGCTTTTTTCGTTTTGTCGGCAAGAAGCGCAACCACGCCTACACCGTTCCTTTACCGTAGAGCCATCGGTCAGTTGCACTTTGCAGAATTCACAAACAGGAGTAGATATGCCGACTTGGTTCGATCTCGGTAAAGAAGGGGTAACGCTGCGGTTCATCAAGGAAGAGGGGTTCAAGGAGAGCCTGCTCATCATCGCCGGCGTGCCGATTGGCTCGCCGGAATGGGAAGCGTGCCAGCGCGAGCCCCTGAACTTCAAGAAGGTCAAGACCGGCAAGCCGTTCCTGATTCGACCGTTCTCGCCGACCAAGACGCCGATGCTGTCGGAATTTCGCACGGTCTTCCCGCTGGCCCGCCAGATCCAGGTGCCAAGCGCGCAGGACGTGCGCCTGCGCCTGCAGGGCGGCCCTACGCTGTCGGCTCAAGAAATCGCGATCACGGCCGCGATGCGCGTTGCGGCGCCGATCGGCATGAACCTGATGGGCCAACGTGTCTTCGAGCGCCCTGAAGGAGAGCGTTTCGTCGTCGATGCCGAGGGCCAGCGGGTCGAGGAAGGCGCGCTGCCGGCGGCCTTCATGCTGCGCGCGGACGATTCCAACCTGGTGAGCTGCGTGCGCGGCTTCATCGCAGGCCTCATGGCGGGCTCGCACGCCGACGTTGCCGACGTGAACCGATTCGTGGACGTACTGTACGGGCGCGGCGCCTCGCTGGATCGCCGCAAGGTGGAAGAGGTGGCCCAGACCATCGAAGCCGAGATGGCAAAGCGCGTCCTGGAGCGCCACGAGCTCGCCGGCGACGCGGCGTACCGCGAAGCCCAGCTGCTTTATGAGAACTCGCCTCCCTATGCCGGCCCCCAGAAGGATCCTGGTGCTATCCCGCTGCCGGCGGCCATCGCCGCCCAGGAACTGGTGCGCGCCTTTGGCGGTGAAGGCTCGGTCCCGATCTACATCCCGAGACTGAACGACGGCGCAGTCGCCTCGCTGCTGGGCCGTAATTACGTCGCGCTGACCGATCCGACCATGCCGGAGTCGGCTGAGGCACGGCTGCGCAGCTTTGTCCCCGAATCGGTGACTGTCGTCGAGCGCGCGTTTACCGAATCAGTGCCCCCGCACCGCCTGTCGATGATCAGCCGCGACGACGTGACGGCCGAGACGCTCGAGGAAGTGCGTGGCGCCATGGCGCGCCGCCACCAGAACGGCTTGAGCATCCTGACCTTCCCGGAATACTCGAGCGCGGCCGACGTCGACCGCCATGCGGAGAAAGAGCGCGTCAGCGCCTTCTTGCGCGGCCTGCAGACGGACTATGATGTCCTGGGCATCGGCCTCTTATCGCCGGTGATGCGCCGGAAGATGAACCTCCAGTCCGGCCTCATGATGGTCACTGTCGGCCGCAAGTTCAGCGCCAAGGAGCGTGAGCTGCGTGGCGAGGACTGGGTGCCGCGCCGCCAGGAGACCATGTACGACTGGGATGCCCTGCGCACCTACACGAACGACGTGTTGGTCCGCGTGCACGAGTCTGCCGGCCGCAAGATGACCGCCGAGGAAGAAGCAGCCCTGCGCGCCAGCGAGAACGCGGAGAACAGCTACCAGTTGCCGTACGAATCCTTCTCGCGCAATGGCGACGTCCAGCTCATGATCCCGCGCAACCTGGCAGGCCCGAGCTACAAAGCGCTGCAAAACCTCCAGGACCGCAGCGGCAACATCGACGAGTACGTGCGCAATGCGATCGGGTTCACGGACGAGCAGTTTGCTTACCTGGCCCCGGAGCAGGTCGACGCGTCCGCGCTGATGGTGAGTGCCCTCGACCGTGACAAGGGCTTCGTGCTGGGCGACCAGACTGGCGCCGGCAAGGGTGCGACCATTGCCACTTCCGTCTCCTACGCCTGGCAGCGCGGCCTGTCCGTGATCTTCGTGACGAAACAGGACAGCTTGTTCTCGGACTTCTATCGTGACCTGAAGAAGACCGGCCTGCACACCCAGCTGCGCCCCATGGTGCTGAACCATGGCGCACAGGTGGTTGACCAGTTCTCGGAAAACCTCGACAAGATCGCCACTGGCGTGACGCGCAAGAAGTTCGCCGAAAACTTCCAGTTCGGCCTGGAGGGGTTCGACAACCCGAACCTGGTCTTCTGCACTTATTCGCAGTTCAGCAAGGGCGAGGACTCCGACAAGGCCGAGTGGATCAAGTCGATCGCGCCGAACTGCATCGTGATCTTCGACGAATCGCACATTGCCGCGGGCGATACGTCGCAGCTGGGATCGGTATGCACCTCGGTGGCCAACGCCGCCAAGGCCGTCGTGTATTCGTCGGCGACCTGGCTCAAGGATGCGCGCCAGATGAGCTTCTACAGCCGCATGCTGCCGGCTTCGATCGACACGTCCATGGTCTCCGAAGCGATGCAGGCCGGCGGCGAGAGCATCCAGGAAGTGTTCACCGCAATGCTGGCTGAGGATGGCCTGTTCATCCGTCGTGAGCGCGATGCCTCGCAGCTCGACATCATGATGACCGTCGACGACGCGCGCCTGGCCGACAACGAGAAGATTTCCGACCAGGTGGCGATCATCCTGCAAGGCCTGCAGCGCCTGTGCGGCGTCACCGACCAGGTCGGCCGTCGCCTGACCCGTGGCCAGATCCAGAAGCTCGACACCGCGCAGCGGTTCATCCAGGCGACCCTGGACCGTGCCAACAATTCCTCCCGTGAGGCGATCCTGGCGCTGCGCGCGCGCACTGCGCAGGATGCCACTGCTCAGGAAGAGGAAGCCGACGGCGGCAACGACGAGGCGATCGACGAAGCCGCGCGCCAGGCCGCGGAGCTGGTCGCTAACACCTATGCCCGCCAGATGGCGAACGACGAAGGGGTCGCGGGTCAAGCCGAGGCTGAGAACGAGGAGTTCCTGGCCGCCGGCCATGCGGCGCACGTGATCGACGCCGAGGCGATCGCCGTGGACGAGGCGCAGGCGTTGCTCGACGGCGGCATGCCGGCCGAAGGCGGCCTGGCGAACCTGCTGGACCTGCGAATCGAAGACCTGGGCCTGACGGCGGAGCAGACCGCCAAGCTCTCTACCGACATCGGCATGCTGGGCGAAGACGGCGACGCGCTGCGCCGCCTGCAGACCGAGATGCGCCGCATCAAGCGCATGATCGACGGCGTCAAGACGCAGACCACCAGCTTCGGCAGCCTGCTGTTCACGACCCAACGCACGCTCAACGTGGCGCTGCAGGCCCGCTTTGCCGGTGAGCGGGCGGTCGAGAAGATCCGCGAAGGCAAGAAGCCGATCATCTTCCTGGAACAGACCTTCGAGCAGCGCATCAAGGAAGCGCTGGACGACCCGGATACCGTGAAGAACGAGGACGGCACCTACACGATCCGCCCGCAGACCTTGAAGCTGACCCTGCGCGCCATGTACGACACCGTCGTGCGCATGACCCACGTCGATGCCGAAGGCAATCGCATCGAAGGCAGCGTGCTGGACTCGCAGTTCATGGCGTCCGAGGCCGAGCGCGAGGCCATCAAGGAAGGCCTGAATACGCTGGACGAGATGATCGACCAGCTGCCCGATGACTTGTACTGCTCCCCGATCGACACGATCTGCAACGCGATCCGCAATGCCGGTTTCACGGTCGGCGAGGCAACTGGCCGTAAATATAAGGTCGTTGAGATGAGCCACGACCACTGGACTGTCGCCTCGCGAACGGCCCAGGAGTCGAAGATCAGCAACATCGAGCGCGGCTTCAACTTCGGCGACTACGACGCACTGGTGGGCAACAAGGCGATGTCGACCGGCATGAGCCTGCACGCTTCGGAAGACTTTACCGACCAGCGCCAGCGGACGGAGATGTTCTGCCAGGTGTTCGGCGATATCGTCGACTACGTGCAGGCGATCGGCCGCGCGGATCGTCGCGGCCAGGTCGTTCCGCCGGAAGTCGAAATGCTCGCATCGGGCCTGCAGTCTGAAGCACGGATCATGATGGTGCACTATGGCCACCTGCGTAAGCTCTACGCCTCGGCCACCAGTAACCGCTCCAGCCGCTTCGAACTCCACGAGCTGCCGGACCTGTTCAACAGCGTGGGCGACGCATCCGTGCGTGACTTCCTGCAAGCGAATCCGGCGATCGCAACCCGCCTGGGTATCGAGTTCCGTTCCTTTATGCCGGCGGCGATCCACCCGGACGGTACCGAGGTCAATGCGTCCATGCACGGCCTGGCCAAACGCACCGTTTCGCGACTGGACCTGCTGCCGGACAAGGAATCGCGCACCGTGTACCAAGAGATTACCTACAACTTCAACGAGGTGGTCGCGGAACTGAACGAGCAGGGAATCAACCCGCTGCGCACCAACGTGCTCGACATGGCCAGCTTCGACGCTGCGGCGATCACGGGCTCGGAAGACCTCTTGCCGGCTCGCCTGAACGAGCAGGGCGACGTTGATTCCGTCTTCGACGAGGCCGTCGAGCTGCAAACGGTCACCACGAAGTACCGCGTGGCAGCGCGCAAATGGGACGACACGCTGGCCGAGATCGAGAAGAGCACGCATCAGATGTTCTTCGAGTCGCAGCGCGCGCGGGCCGCCGGCGGCACGCCAGACTTCGTGCCTGACCTGGAAACCCCGGCGATCTACCGTTCCGCGGGCAAGGATGTGATGGGCCCGATGACCGGCGCCATCCGCATGGTGCCCTCTGGCCTGCGCACCCGCGTCGAGAAGATGTTTGACGCCATGCTGGTGATGATGCGTTCGTCCGACGCAGCACGCCAGGGCGCCGATCAAACCGTTGAGCCGGGCCGGGCCCAGGATGAACACGGAAACCAGCTGATCACCCCGACCCAGGTGATCGAGCGCCGCCGCAATTGGCTGCTGCAGCACCTGCAGCATTTCATGCCCGGTCAGCACGTCATTGTGCGCGAGCGCCACTTCGGTATCGGCGAAGAGAAGGTGCTGAAGGGCGCCGTGACTTCGCTGACGCTGCCCCCGCGCGGCCGTGAGACCAACCTGGCACGCTGGGTGGTCACGGTCCAGATGGCCGGCTGGACGGCCCCGCAGCGCTTCACCCTGGCCGACCTGTACAAGAAACAGTTCACCGGCTCGGACCTGTGGCTGCCTGGCGTTGAGCGTATCGACGACGGCTTGCTCAGCCGCGAGGTGCCAGAGGAGTTCAATGCTTACCTCGAGCGCGACCACGTGTCGAAGCGCTACGTTCTGTGCGGTAACCTGTTCCGTGCCGCCTCCATCGCAGCGAAACACAGGATTGGCGCCGGTGCTGTGCTGCAGATGCCGGCGGAAGCCCCCCGCCGCGTGATCAACATTCGTCCGTACATGACGAAGGAATCGATCTACTCGACGGTGCCGGTGGAGCTGGCGCCTGAAGGTGTCACCACGCTGTTCTGCTCGACCTGGTCAGGCCTGAATCGTCCGCCGGCGAAAAACGCCCACTACTGGCAGGAATTCATGCGTTCGAGCCTGGAAAGCCGTGCACTGCATTCGAACGCCGATTCGAAGAACGCCGATGTGTCTCTTTACTGGCTGCCGACGCGTACTACCTGGCAGCAGGACCTGCAGGAAGGCTTGAGCGAGGACGAAATGGATCAGCGCCGCACCGCTCGTGGCCAGCAGGGCGAGCACCTCCTAGCCGGTATTGGTGCCCGCATTCGCAAGACCTGCCTGGACCGCGAGGAGCAGTCGGCCCTGGCCACGGCCATCAATACGGAACTGGGCTACGAGATGCTCAAGATCGAGCGCGGCAAGCAGGGTGCTGCCACGGTCCGGATGATCTTGCGCTTCACCGACGCTGACGGTAACCGCGACAGCGACGAGAAGATCCGCGAGAAGCTGGCAGTGTTTACGCGCCACGTGATGAGCGCAACTGAGACCCGCCAGTTCTACTCTACCTCGCCGGAAATGCGTCTGCTGGCCATGGCCGTCACCCAGCGTACCCGTGAGCAGTCGCGCGCCCTGCGCGAGGCCGCGCACGAAGACAAGATGATGCGTCGCCAGATGCAGCGTATGCACCTGGACGGGGATGACGACGACCAGCTGGACGGCGAGGGCGAAGTCGGTCCGGATGGCGGCGAGGATGACGTGAGCGAGCAGCGCGCCGCCTGAGGTCGCTTACGGACTAGGGGCCTGGCCAGGCTCCTCCTCCTGCAGGATCTCGTCGCTCTGCGCTGGCCCTTCGGTGATCCGCTTTCCAAGGCGCGTTGAGATCGACGAGATCCGCTGTACCAGGCGCTCGGCCATGACCTTTTCCTCTGGGTTAAGGGCAGGGCGCAGCTGCTCGACCGCTGCCGACGCTGCCGCCGGCACCTTGCGAGCCATGTCGAGAGCGAGGTTCACCATGTACTTCGGCGCCACGCCGAGCATGGCCGCGAGATCCTGGATATGGGCTTGAGTGATCTTGCCGGGCTCTGTCTCGCCACCAATCGCGAAGGCGAACTTCGCAGCCAGGCCGGGATAGACCCGCGTACACATCAGGTCGTAGAACGGCGCCAGCCGCAGGCCACTAGCCGTCGCGAGAATCGACAAGTTCTTCGCGTGAGAGTCGTCGTTTCCGGCGCACAGGTTGAAGAAGAGCCAGCGCAGCAGCTGCAAACGGTCTACCGCCGGGCGTGCCGAGACCGAGAGCAGATCATAGCAGTCCTTGAACGTCGGGCCGCCTTCGGCCTCGTACTTCACGTCCGAAGGCTTCTCGAGCATTTGGCAGAAATCTGCCTGCCAGATGCGTCTCAGGGAGCCGTCTGGCTGCCGTTCCCGATCGTATCGCTCAACGAGGCACGCGCGAGTGTTCGGCTGGTACGCCACCTTCGCGGTCTGCAGGCCGCATTTGCTGGCCGCGAGCATGATAATCGTCTCGTTCACGGCCGATGCGAACACCCTGATGTCGCTGCGCTGGATATCCGGTTTGAGGATGTGCGTGGAGGGCGCGTTACCCATGGGCCGCGCGGGCTCGCCCTCTTCGTCGACGTACAGGAGAAGCTTGAACTGCGCGCCAGACAGGGACATGCGAGGCGTAGGCAGGGCCGCTGCCTCGCGTTCGATTTCCTGCCGCTCAGTCGACTGGGCTCCGTCAGCGTGGACCAGCAGGTCGACCTGGTCCCAGGTGAGGCGCTGGTAGACAGGGGACTGCAGGGTTTCGCCATCCGGAACCAGCACGAACGCGCCGGCGCTCTCCCCCCCGACGCGCGAGAGCAGGCCGAATACCGTTGAAACCTTCTCTCGAATGCTGATGACCTTGCGCTGGTCTCCTTCAGGAAGTAGGTTTTCGAAGAAGGCGGCAACGGCAGGTGTCTCGACCTGGTCGGGCGTCAACGGCAGACCCGGCACGATCGGCTTGGCGCCGGGCGTGGCCAGCCAAGCCCGGCTGTAGCTGAACGACAGTGGGTCAGTATTGTGGAGCGTACCGACCAGCCCGTCGGGGCTGTAGACCCAGAGGGCATCGGGGATGCGCTTGGCGGATGTTTGAGACGAACTCACGATTTCTCCCTGATAATGAGTTCCAGACCTAGAAGCGACAACACATCGATCACCATCTGCATCTGCAACGTTTCTTTACCCCGTTCAAGGTCGATGAGGAACCTGTTGCTTTTTCCAGCCAGGCCCGCCACGTCGAGCTGGGTAAGCCCCTGCTTTTTGCGCGCTGCACGCGCGATTTTTCCGAGTTCGAGTGTCGAAGTGACCTTCTTATAATCAATGCTGTCCATGGTTACCTCAATGTGAGCGCTCAATCACATTCTAGCACCGTTCTCAAGGCAAGCAGCAAAATATGAGCGATCTATCACTTTGGCAGCGATGGGGAATGGATTCGTGCGGGATATGATCGATCGATCACATGCGGCGGACTGTTACGAGATGTATGCCAAATAAAATTCGTCCCCAGCGTGTTTCTTTTACGCAACCTATCATCATGCATGGGACATCTTGCCAACTTTCAATTCGGCATTGATTCTTGTACCATAGCCATCTTATGAAACAAAATCAGGACCTCTAGAATGCCTCGGACCGTGATCCTGGCCGAAAAAGCTGCGGTGGCGAAGGAGATTGCATCCTTTCTGGCGCAGCAGCAAGGCGGCCGGTCCAGGCGTGAGGAGTGCGGGTACCGGCTCCCAAACGGCGATTTTGTCGGCTACACCAACGGCCACCTGATCGACATGGCGCCGATCGATCAATACCTCGCGCCGGAACTGGCGTGGGACGATCCCTTTACCTACCTGCCAGTGATTCCCTCGGTCCATAAGCGTTCGCCCCGGCCAGCTCGGAGCGAGGATGGAACGATAGTTCTGCGCGATGGCGCTGCCGCCCCAGATCCACTTTATGTCGCCATCGAGCGCGAAGTGAAGGCTGCCGACGTCATCATCAACGCCGGCGACAAGGGCAGGGAAGGGCAACTCGTGATGGACGAGCTGTTCCGTCAGCTCGGGATCGACCCGGCTGCATCGAATGTTCTGCGCGCCGCGGTCACCGATATGCATCCCAAGGCCCTAGAAAAGGCTTTTGCCGAGCTCACACCCAACGGCCTGCCGCGCTGGCAGTTCTCGGGCGAGGCGGCGCGTGCGCGCCAGGAGGGCGACTGGCTTGTGGGTTTCAACGGCTCGCGGGCTTACCAGTCTCTGCTGCACGACCGCAGTGTCGCTGTTGGCCGCTTGAAAGGCCCGATCCTGTGGATGGTGGCGAAGCGTCAACGTGAAATAGAGCAGTTCGTCCCGACTCACTTCTACACCCCGGTGATAACCATCCAGGACGGCACCGAGCTCAAGTGGAAGGCGCGGCCAGGTTGCGAAAATACCGAGGGCTTCGACGAGCGTGGGCGGATTACGAGTGAAGAGCTCGCGCGGTCGATCGTGGATCGAGTCAATGGTGGCTTGCAGGGTCGGTACCAGAAGGCCGCCGTGCGCCGCAAGCGCAAGGCTCCCCCGATGCCGTTCACGAAAACGACACTGGAGATGGAAGCGAGCCGGCGCCTGGGCGTGCCGATGGAAGATGTCACCGAGGCGATGCACAATCTGTACCTGAAGCACCGGCTGATCTCCTATATCGGTACCGACTGCCCGTATATCCCGGAGACTATGCTGCTCGAAGCGCGCCAGATCATGGCTGGCTTGTCGCCCATGTTCGGCAAGGTGATGCGCGGGGCGAACGCCAGTGCGCGCCCAGGGTCGGTAGACGACGCCAAAATCGGCGAGAACGAGCACCATGCGATTGTCCCTTTGGGGACGCTTCCGGCATCCGGGCGGGACCTGAACGCGACCGAGCGCGAGGTGTTCGAGATGATCACCCACCGCTTCGCCGCCCAGTTTTATCCTGACTTCGAGTACGACGTAACGACGGTCGAGGTGGCCTTCGGGGACGATGTGTTCGCCGCCGACTCGACTCAGGTGGTCCGCTACGGTTGGACCGAAGCCGATTCCCAGGAGCCGGAGATGGATGTGGAGGATGATGAGGCGACTCAAGCACTGCCGACGGAAGCGGAGCTGGACGAAGACACCGAGGCGGAGGCCGGATGAGCAAGCTGGATATCTCGGCGGTCCGAATTGGCACCATCGTCGGCGCCGTCTCCGCACGCGTTGAAGTGACGCAGAGCGAGCCGCCGCCCAGTTACACCGAGGCCGGCCTGCTCGAAGACATGCTGCTGGCAGCGCGCCACGCGGCGAGCCCGGCAGATGCGGCCGTGCTGGAGGCGACCAACGGCATCGGGACCGCGCGCACGCGCAGCGAGGGTATCATCGACCTCATCCGAAACAAGTCCCTGGCCCGCGAAACGCGCACCGTGGGCGGCCGTCCGACGACGGTCGTCGTGCTGACCGAAGCTGGCAGAAAATTGGAAGCCGCTTTGCCGGCCGAGCTCAAGAGCGTCGGCCTGACAGCAAAGTGGGAAATGTTATGCAGGCGAATCGAGCGAGGAGAGGTTACGGCCGAGAACTTCCTGGTCGTGATCCGCAAGTTCGTCGCCGCTGTGGTTGCGGACGCAAAAAAACGCAAGGCAAGTGGTCGAGTTGCAACCACGCCAGCGCGCGTCCGTCAAAATTAAAGAGCGGTAAAGCCGCACATATTCGAAGGACAACCACATGAGAACGGAGCAAATAATGAAGACGCTGAACGGCGCCCGTCGCGCAATTGGTTTGAGCGGTCAAGGCATCGGTTGTAGCCCGGTCGTGATCACCAATACGCTCAAGCAGCTCGACCGCGAAAACTGCTCCGCAGCGCTGCCGCTGACGGTTGCAGCGCTCAAGAGCGTGCTGGACAAGAAGATGCCAGTGTCGGAGAAGGTCGCGGTCGGCTCGCTGTCCGAGATCAATCAGCTGCGCTCGCAAGTCAAGCAGCGCATGGCGATGGAGCAGGGCGAAGCCGAAGGCCAGGACGAAGACGATTCGAGCGAGATGGCGCCAGGCCGTCCGTCGTAACTGGAGTCCCACATGAGTCTCCAGAGTCAAGGTGTGTCGGTTGTCGTGCGCGCCTACGACCAGTTGCCGGATGAGCAGCGCGCTATCTACAAGGCGCGGTACGTCACCGACGAGACACGCGAGGCGACATGCCAGCGTCTCGGGATGGCGCCTGAGCGATACGACCAGGTGCTGGAAGACATCATGCGCTCGCTGCGCAAGATGGTCGCCGGGCCGGCGCTTCAGCCTTCTGGCCAATAAGGGGACAACATGCCAAAAATCGTGGTCGATTTTGACAAGGATGTGCCCGCCGAGCTGGTCGAGACTGGCCCGATCGACGGTTTCTCCGAGCGCGGCCGTGGGCTGCTGTTCATCGAGATGATCGGCAATGCGGCCAGTGATCTGGCCAAGCCGGACTGTGAGTATTACGACGAAACGCTCGCCTGGGTAAAAGACCCTCGCAACATTGAAGCATGGCTGCAGATCGTGGACGCTTCACCCTCGGTTATTCCCGCCCTGCAGACGGCCCTCCTGGAGCGTCCGAGCGAGCTGAAAACGGCATGCGCTTACCTGTCGCGCTCCGCGGCCCGCACCGGCGGCAGCCTGGATCGCTTCATGCGGGCGATGGGCATGCAGTCGGCGACTGGCAGCTCGTCGCTTGCCAGTTGGGATGAGGCGGACGAAGAAGGCGTGACCTACAGCGCCGACTACCGGGCAGCGTGACGCTCGAAACCAATCTCACCGCACGAATTTTTCGCTGATATATCGGCGGCCACAAGGAGAATTGATTTGAACCTGATGGAAGCTATGCTCGCAACCGCCGAGCGAGACGACCTCCCTGAAGAGCAGCGCACCACGTACTGGCTCGATGGCGGGATCATCTACGCCGACGAGGTATTCTCGGCCCAGGGCTTCATGCCCCTGCTTGGACGCATGGCCGAGCGCAAACTGATGCGCACGCTGACCACGCCCGAGATCAACTGCGGTTTCTCGTACCTCCCTGATCGCGCCGGCATGTTCGGCGAGTGCTTCATGGCCGCCGTGCCGGCGACAGGCATCCTGGAAGATAGCCTGCGCCTGGCTGCGCTGTGCGAAGCGGCCCGAGATGTCTTGGGCATGGGTGTCCCTGGGATTATCGACATCACCCCGGTGTACAACTATTTCCGCGCTATGCCCCGTGAAGAGCGCAGCAGCCTGAAACAGGCCGAGGATAAGGAACTGAAGCAATGGCCACTGTACCAGCCGCTGCAGCAGCCGCTGGCAGCGTAAGTGCGGCGCCGGCCGGCGCCAGCAAGACTCAGGCACTCGTCAAACAGGTGCTCGAGCAGCATTACCGCTCCGCGGCCGACGATTCCAAAGACCGATTCTCGGCGGCCTGGAAGGATGCGAACGTCTCGATCCGCTACCTGAACCATATGAGTCCCTTGATGTTGGGGATCATCCAGCGCCCTGGCACCAATGCCAGTATGGAGGAGCGCAAGGAGGCGCTCAACTTCATGGTCGCCTCGACCGACGCCCTGGCGAAGGTAATGTCGGACGGCCTCGGCGTGAGCCCGGAAGCGCGCGCATACGATCGTGTTGAGCTCAACTCCATGCTGTCGCACATCATCGGCGCTATCTGGGAAAAATCGACCCCGGAAAATCAGGAATCGCGCGTCGACGAGTTTGTCCGCACGGTGGCCGCGACCTACTCGGACGGTGAGTTCCTCAAGGGGCAAGAGCGCATTGCCGGCCTCATGATGGGGAAGGTCGGCTACTTGAAGGTCGATTCCCCCGAGACGATGCAGACCCGACTGCAGGTGTCCATGCACCAGGCGGCGCTGCGGTTCTACGAGGGCGTGGTTGACGACAGGCTGAAGAACCCGAAGGGGCTGTCCTTCACCTACGGGCAAAAGAAGGTGTCCATCGTCGCGGCCATGCAATCGGACTTCGCAGAAGCGATGAAGGAATTCCTGGTCGACTCCGCCTTCTCGCCCTCGCTATCGAATGACCAGCGCACCGCGATTATGCAGGTGTGGGTCCGTCACGCTTCGGAGATCTACCGCGCCGAGTATGTCGCGAGCACCCAACGAGTGATGGACTGGTTCCGCGCCGGGCAGAGCGTCTCGCAAGAAGAATTCGAGCGCCGCTTTGAGCGTGCGAAGAACACGCTCCCGGACGTACTTCTCAAGGCGAGAAACGTCACTGTGGAGACGCTGTCCGATCTTGTTCAAGTAGCCGGATTCGACGGCGTAGCAGCGCCGTGCGAGGTCGATGAACCTCAGCCCAGCAACGGGAACGCGCAGTAGCGCGAGAAATGTTTCCATGCGACACTTATGCATTCCCTTTGAAGGCTTGAAATGAAACGCCGCTTTTTTCTATCCACCGTTGTTCTGTTTTATGCCTATAGCACGTCTGTCGGCGCGGCCACCACATGCAATGAGTTCCGTGCAGACATGCAGGCGATCCAGCAACAGGTTCGTCAGATCGAGTTGAATCGGTCGACGTCGGTGCTCGACTCCGTGCAACAGGCATCGCAAGCAGTGAAGGCGAGTTGCCTGGACCAGCTGTCCGGGCTCGACATGACGTCGTTCGGGCTGACACCTGGTGCCGCGTCCATGATCACCAAGCTCGCCAACCAGGCGTGCCAGAAGCTCTCGCAGCAGCTGGCGCAAAAGATGAATGACGTCCGCCAGAAGGCGCTCAACGGCGTCAACAGCGCGCTTGATGACGCAGGGTTGAGCACGAGTCCATGGGCAGGCTCAGGTGGGCTGCAGCCGGCAACCGGCATGACAAGCGAGCCGTCCACCACTCGTTCCGCCACCGGATACGTGGCCGATGCGTGGGACAAGCTCAAGAACTTCCTCTTGCCGTAAGGGCTGTAATGCGATTTAAGAAAACACTCTTGGCGGCAGCGGTGCTCGCGGCCGTAACCGCTACCCCAACATTCGCGATGGGCGATTCCGCCGTGCTGGCGCCGTTGATCAACGCTACGACGGCCGCTGTGAATGCAACGACCGCTGCTGTGACCACCGGTTTCGGCACCATCACGCAGTCCTTGATGCGCATCGAAAATCTGCTGTCTGCAAACTCGGCCAAGGTCGCCAACCAGGTGGCTGAGTCGAGTCAGAACATGGTTGAGCGCAACATCGACATTGAGCGCAGCAGGCAGACGGTCGAGCTCGAGCGCCGGACGAGAATGCCCCTGGATCCATGCGCCAATGCGTCTCGCGGCATGGCCGATCCCAATTTCGACCAGATCAATCCTGGCTTCCGCGGCGCGAACGGCGCCACTTTCGGCCCGCGTGGCATGGGCGCCAGCTTCCGACCAAAGACGGGATCGCCGGCGCTGGACCAGGCTGTCAGCATCGCGCGCAATGATGCACCCGCGCCTCCGCCCGAAGTGCAGGCGGTCATGGCACAACGCGGCGCTTGCGAAGCCTACGCAAGCGGTTCGGTGCGCGCTCAGGCCTGTACCTGGGCCGGCACGTCGCCCAAACTGTCCAGTGGACTGCCCGATGCCGACATCCGCGCTTCGACGATCTTCGACGGAGCGCAGCCGGCCGCTGACCAGGGCAAGGTGTCGCTGACGTTCAACGAGAAGCAGCTCGCGGCCGCAGCCGCCTATGTCCGCAATCTCTCGGTCCCAGTGCAACTGCGCGACCTGACCAAGATCGAGGCGCAGACTGATGAAGGGCGTCGATACTTGGCGCTGCGCGACAGTTTCCAGGCACGCGTCGATCTGGCCATGCGGCCGATCGAGGAGTGGACGAGCAACAGCACTCCATATGCAGCGACGATCCCGATCCTCAAGGCCATGAAGGAAGGTGGGGGCGCGGCGTCTCGGTACCTGGCCAAGCACCTGCCTAAAGCCGCGCCTGAATGGGAGTCGAAAGGCGTCTCGCTTCATCATCTGCAAAACATCGACTCGGCACGCCGGTACGAAAATCCCGAGTGGCTGAAGGAGATCGGAGCCGCCGACGAGGTGACGCTGCAACGCGAGCAACTCTTGATCTCAGCGCAGATGGCCAGCCTCCTTTCGAAGAACTTGTTGGCGACCGAGAAGACGAACGCGCTGCTCGGCGCGGTCTACCAAGCGTCGCTCAACAAGGACTTCATGCCCGAGCTGGCGGCGCAGCACAAGCGCGCAACGTCGACGCGCTGAGCCGGAGATGGAGCTATGCCCTGCTCAATGATCAGCTGCATTCGAAAGTAAAAATGAGCGAGAAGCACCTTAAAACCGTGACCCAAGTTCGGGCGCAAAACGCCGAGTTCGATTGCCCGAATTGCGGCGCTGAAGTGATTGGCTGGCTGGCCGACCCGCGCGGCCGGGAAGACACTTGCGACGATTGCAAGCAGCCCTACACCATTGCCGCCAATGCATCGGTCGCAATCAGCTAAGCACGCGGCAGGAGCCAAGGTCACCGGTGCGCACCGCATTGGCCGATATCCAGACAGAGAGGAAAAACAGTGACAGACCACATGCGAGCAGCTGACCTGCATTACGCCTATCAGTGCGGTGAGGCGGTGGCAAGAGGTGATACTGATGCCGAAGCGGAGGCCAGGGAGAAATTTGCCAATGATGCCGAGGCTCAAGCGGAATATCAACGCGGCATCGACGAGCAGTCCGCTCGTCAGGTCAGCATGTCCAGCTCGTCCCACTCGGGTTCATAAGACCTACCGGTTTCTTCGCCATCACGCGCGGCCCTGGCGGTTGTCCGGCAGGTGAGTGGCATGCACGACGATAGCTTGCTGCGCGATTACGCTTCACGACCGCCCGGCTACTGAGCAAACCCCATACAAAAAGAGCATGGATAATAACCCCCACTACGATCCCGCCAACCTGATTGACACGCTGCGCCGCATTATGGGTGTGCAGCACGACAGCCACCTGGCCATGCGCCTCGGTGTACGGCCATCCCAGATCAGCAAGATAAGCAGGAAACTCATCCCGGTGTCGTCGTCGTTCCTGCTCAACCTCCACGAGGAAACTGGGCTGAGCTTTTCCGTACTGCGCGGTCTAATGGGGGACTTCCGCACGAGCACTTCGCCCACGGCCGAGCATCCAGCGATCCCGCCCAAGGCGCGGCTGCTCGAGCTAGAACACGTACTCGAGACCAAGCACCCGCGCATGCTGCGTCGTCCGAGGGCAGTATCCGGACATGAGAGCCGGCTCGGTGGCGCGGCCTGACCAGATCTACGCTTCGCCGCGCCGGCGCCTCTCAACAGCGGAGTTGCAGCGCATCGGCTTCAAGTATGAGAAGGGCAGTGGCAGCGTGCTGGTAAAGCGTGGCGCCGGCCGTGTGCTGCTGGCGACCGCGTCGTCTTTGGACGGTAAGGTCTGGCGTGTGACGCCCTACGTGCGCCGCTGGCGCTGACAGGTAGCGCCAGCGGTTCCTAAGGTGTCAGGACCAGCACCCGTCGATCTGTCTCTGCCATGCCTTTTTCCGCATCGGTACCCATCAACAGCTCGCCGTTCGGCAGCGGGGTGCCGTTTTTGATCCTGCGGCCGTTCTGCATCACGATCCCATCCGGGCGGATCTCCCGAATCCCTAGCTTCTCGCCGCTCGCGATGTCGGTCGGCTTGCTTCCGGCCGCCTTGCTCAGGCCTACCTGCGAATGCGCCTGTTCCGCAGGCTGTAGAGCGCTCATGGGCTCCTGCGGCTTCGACCTGGTGCTCTCCTGCGGCGCCGGCTGCAGAGCTGCAGGTGGCTCCGCCTTTACAGGCTTGGACGGCACCGGGGCCTTTACGTGCTCGGGCGGTGCCGGCACCCGAGGTGCCGGGGCAGGTTCAGCGGCGGGCGGCGCCAACTTCTGCTTTGGCGCTGGTTCCGGTGTAGGCGGCTTCGCGGTTGGGCGCTGCTTCTGGTCGACCAGCTGCGGCTTCGCGACTGGTTCCTCACGCCGGGAAGGTGGCGGCACCGCGGCCGGGGCGGCTAGCGCGGTCGGGGCAGGCGCCGGCGCGCTGCTCGGCGGGGGAGGTTCCACCGTTTTCACTGGCGCTGGGCGTAGTGCTGGCGCCACCTGGTCGCTTGCTGAGACCAGTGGCGCGGGCAAGGGCCGGTGGGGAAGTGCTTCGATTTCATAAGAGGCCAGGACGACGCGTGGCAAGACCGTACTCTGGCGGTACGCGATCGCGCCCAGCACGGCGCCGGCCGTGAGCGCACTGGCGACGCCGCCGAGTACCAGGGCAGCACGGTAGCGGGTGTGCATCCAGCCGTGGTCTTCGGGCACGTAGCGCTCGCTCAGCGCTTTCTCAGCCCAGTAGAGATCGACTTGAGCCATTACTCGGGCAGCTTGGATTTCTGTTCTGCGAACATCGTGACCTCGTACAGCGGCCACATAAGGCGCCCGCTCCTGCGCTTGGCCACGGGCAGGCCGACCGGCGGCTCCTGCAGGCGGCGCTCAGCACGCTCCTCTGGCGACAGGGAGTTCAACCAGGAATAGTTGCGCAGGGTCGCTTCGGAAAAGCCCATCAGCGCGGCGGCAGCCGGTGTGCTGATGAGCTCTCCCGCTGTAGCGGCCGCGGTAGACGCGGGCTGAAGCGGGAGAGAACTGCTGGGCGAGAGCTTTTTAGCGACGGCCGGCATGCTTACTACCGCCACGAATGGCCTTCTGGAGTGCTTTGTCGCGCGCGATGCCCGCGCGAGCTGGCATTGTGGCCGCCGCCGCCGCCGCCGCCGATGGCATAGGCGTATACATTGGCATGCGGGCAGGAGGCGGTTCCACGACAGGTTCCACGACAGGTGCCGAAGTATCCAATTGCGCGGAGGCCGTAAAGAATAGGACAGGTGCGTCTGGGACTCGAGGGAGCTGCGGGAGCGACGACGTGTAGCAAGTGGTCTGTGCGCGCCAGAACAGCTGTACGAGGGCACCAGGCAGCTGACGCGACCAATGCAGGATCGTAGAGTCCTCTTGCTGCTGGTTGACCATCAGGGCACTCATCCGGGCCGCATGGTCGATCAGGCGACTCAATGCGCTTTGAAGATCCTTCGCAGGTTCGACGACGTGCATTTCCACCGCGGCGTTATGCTGTGCCAGCACTTCCGACAAGCGATTTCTGGTGCTGAGCATCGCGTCGTGCCAAGCTGCAACGATCGCGCGGGAAGCGAGAGTTGTGGAATCACGCGGCGCCGCTTCGTCGAGCAGGCGCAGGAACGGCTCGACGTCGCGCTCAGCGTGGTGCAGCATATCGAACAAACGATGTGCTTCTTCGATGTGAGGGGGCAGGTTGGACCTGGCCTGTTCGTTGGCAGCTGCGACCGAAGCTTCGGTGAGCGAGCGCTCGAGCTCTTCTCGCGCAGCAATCTCGTTGGCGGCCTCGCGTGCCGCAGCGGCTTCTGCTTCGCGCTGACGGTCTAAGCGGGCGGCCACCTCGCGCTCAATGTCACGTTCTCGCTGGGCGGCCTGTTCCTGCTCGACGTCGCGCGTTCGCTCGACGTCGCAGCTGCTGGAGCTTTTAGGCGCCAAGCGCTGCTGGATGTTGGCGCGATCCCGGCGGCGCAGGAACACTAGCGCAAGGATTGACAGTCCCGCGACACCAGAGCCGAGATACGCTGGCCAGTTGGAGTTGCTCTGCTCCTGAATCAACGGAACGAGGCGGCGGGGCCGAGGCAGGCCGTCCTCGCCGACAGGCATGAGAACGTCCTCGGGTATCCGCGCTGGAGCATTGGCGAGAGCGACAGGGGCATTCGCGTTGTCGACCATTTGCTGGGGCGCGGGCTCGGCGATGATGTCCGGGCGGACCTGTACCGACGGTTGCACGATGCGCGTTGGAGCCGATGCCGTGGTATTGACCTCGTTCATTGCCTCAGCTGGCATTGCCATCGTAGGTTGCACGGGAGCCTGGGCATCGGGGACGGCAACGGGCAATCGGGTAGAATTGGGCGGGGCAGCAACAACTGTAAGGGGTGACTTCAGGGTGCTGCCATAAGTTGCCATCCGCGGCTCGCTTCCGTGCGAACAAGCCGAAAACGACGCCAACATGGTCAACGCTGCAATATTGATAGCAGCGCGCGACGGGGCCGGCATTTCGCGCATGTTACGCATGGTCCGCTTCCGCACGCGGAATCATTTGACCGCGAATGCCACGGTTCGGGGTGGCGACGCTGAAGGTGTCGTAGATGCAGTCGCCGATGACCTTGGAGCCAACGCCCAGGTGCAGATCGCCAACGTTGACGGTAGTAGGCTGGCCCTGCACACCGATATCGCCCTCGTTCCAGAGCGACGCTGCGTGAATATTGCCCTGTACGACGCCGCCGGCCATCACGAGGACGCGGCCGGCGCACTCGACGTTGCCCATGACCTTCCCACGGATGACCAGGCTCTTGTTGCCGCCAATACGGATCGTGCCTTCGATGACGTCCTCAGTACCGATGGCCATGCTGATATCCAGGGTCTCGCACAGAACCTCGGCAGTGGCGCCAGAAGCGACGTATTCGCTCAGTGACGACTCGTTCATCGTGTCGCCAGGGTTCGACTGGCCTCCGCTCTGCGGGGCGGCTGGTGGGGCCACTGGAGGATGCTTGTGCACGTGTGGCGTATCGAGAGAAGGCATTGCGCCAAGGCTCAGGTCTGGTGGATTGCTCATTGTGGTTTAACTCCTGGTTGGTTGGGAAGAGATCTAGGATCAGCCTGGAACAACAGGGTCTGGCGATCAATAATTCGGGTTGCGGTAAAGCTATGGCGAAGAGAGTCCACGGCATCGAGCCGATACTGGCCGTCCGGGAAAAAGGCGCCGACAGCGACTGACACAGCTTGTTGCCCGAGGCGGCAGATGACCGAACTCTCGGTTGTGCTTGAGACCAGGCACGGCGCCGAGAGAGCGGGACTGGCGGTATCGGGAGCGTTGCGTGTTAGCTGCATGGCGACAATTGCGCCGACGGCGACCGCGAAGCCACACGCGGCGCCGATGGCGAGACTGTGCGCGGTGGCGCGCTTGAGCATCTTCTTGGCCAGTAGCCGATACTCGTCGGGCTGAACCCGGACAATGGCCACACGGGTGAGTTCATAGGTGCCGTCCGCGCGCGCGTGAAGCCCGTTGGGCGGGCCAGGAGGGAGCTTCGTCGCACCTTCGAACCGGTCGGCGATGAGCAGCGGCGTCGTGATCTTCAGCCCCTCTCGTGGCAGCGTCAGCGCAGCGATCTGCGCATCGGTCATGCGATCGAGGCGTCGGACAATGTCGTGTAGTTGATCTCGCTGCATGAACGGCTGCGCTTCGGTGGTGTTTCGTTTTATAGGTAAGTTGCAGAACAAGAGTCTAATGATATATCATTAGGTTGTCCAGAGGAACTATTGCCCCATGTCCACAAAGCAGAACAAAACCCCGGTCGATTATTTCGAGTACAGCAACGGCGGCAGAAGCCCGTTTATCGTGCTGCAGCACCGTAAAGGCCGGCTTCCGATCATGCGCACTGTTGTGACGGCGGCTGGCGCCGTCGAGATCACCGGCGCCGACGGCGCAATCGAAGTGATTGGGTCAGCCGACTATCCGTGCAGCGTAACTATGCTGGAGCGCATTCGCACGCACCACGAAGGCCTGCTGCTGGTCGACGTTGATCCGTCGCGGATCGACGGAGTGCGCGAGCACGTGCTCAGCGCGAGGTTTGCTTAGGCCGAACCTGCTCCTGCTCCCGAATAGAAAACGGGCCGAGGATTGCTCCTTCGGCCCGTTTCCTATTGGTGAGCGCGATCTGCGCCCGCTACTATTTTACGGCCGCGGCGCTGCCGTTTCAGCCGGCGCGACGGCGCGGCCGGTGAGCACCGCCAGGTGGTAGATCGCATCATTCTCGGCGGTGGCATGCGGGAACTCGCCGCTGGCATTCATCATCCCTGCCACCATCCCTACCAGGTCGCCGATGTTGTTCAGGTCCGGGCAAGCGCCTTTGATCGGCACAACCAGCACCGGTCGCACGCCGTGGTCAAACGAGATCGAGACGCTCGCCGCGGACACGTCCTTGTCCTGGGTCAGGGTGTGCAGGTACTGATTGAAGTCGGTACCTGGGTCGTTCAGCGAGAGGCCAGTAATGCTCTCCTCTGGGTCGTAGAGGAACCGCTTCGTCTCCGGAGTTGCGCCAGCGGAGCGCTGCGCGCCAGCGCGCATGACCGCGAAGTCGACGCAGGTGATGTTGGGAGGGGTGTCGGGAATGGAGAACATGGCTTTGGCTGCTGTAGCGTTTGGAATGAAGCGATTATAGGGCAGTACGCATCGGTGCGATGGCGTGGTTGCAGTGGCGCCGGCCGGCGCCCGCGGCTGATCAGGCTCGAGGTGCGTCGTCGCCGGCCTCGTCTTCAGGAGCATCGGCAATCTGCAGGCGCGCCAAGAAGAGATTCTGGATCTGGTCGTACAGCTGCATCGCCTCGGCCACTTGCTCGGGCGGGATCTTCGCCCCATGGGTCGTGAAGGGAACGACCGCATCCCAGATCTTGCGATCGTATTCGTCGAAGTCGCGGACCGGGTTCGCTCGTTCGTCAGAGCACACCATGTCGACCACTTCTGGCGTGGCTAGTACGCGGAGAACAGCAAGGCGTTCTGCGGCGTCAGCCAGGTGAGCGAAGATCGGATTGTCGCAGAGTGCCGACTCGATCAGGCCGACGTCTGGCTCAGCAGCGTAGCCGTCGTAACCGTAGTGCACCACGTCGGAGATCCAGGCGTCGTCGCCACTTTTCTCCCATGACTGGCGCGCGGCGACCATGCCATTGATCAGATACTGGCGCTCCTCTTCGGACAGAAACGACACGCGTTCACGCGCATGCTGACGCAGCACAGTGGAGACGGCCAGGTCCACCGCCCGGCGCGCCGCAAGCGAATCGGCCAAGGATGGCGCCAGCAGCTGCCATACGGCGTCGCTCGGCGCGGCTGCGTGGGTGACGGCGATCGACTTGATGTGGGTCGTTTCGTCATCGATCGGCGTCAGCATGCCCTCGTTGCGGGCGATGTCGATTGCTTGCTCGAAGCCGGCGCGCATAGTGGAGGTGTCGAGATCCGGGCCGGCTGCGTCGACGGCGATGATGAAGTGGGTTGGCGGGTTCGTTGCGTTGGTCATTGTCGTGTGTGGTCGTGGTGATAACAAGGTTGGCAGCGCCTACATGCCGGGTGCCGGCGCAGGGTCATCGTCGGACGGGGCAGTCTCTGCCGGCGCCGGCGCGAGCAGATGGGTGAACTGCGGTGCGAGCTGGCGGACGCGGTCGGCGCACAGCATCTCGAGTACGTATTGGTAGGCGCTGGCCTGTGCGCGATGCCAGATCACGGCGTCTTCCGCATCCATCCCGAAGGGCGAGTCGAGGTGGTCGGCGCGCGTGGACTGTACAAGGCATTTTTCGATGATATCCAGGCCGCTGCAGACACCGCATTGGCCGAACAGGAGGTCGGCAATCGCGCGATCCTGCGCGTCCCGACTCGCACCCGCGGCCGGCGCCGGGCCGAACTTGCTCAGCATCTCGCGGATGTACCCGCTTGACACCATTTCCAGGCTGTGCGTGTAGGCGGCGACCGATGCTTGGTGATGGATGTTGGCCTGGGGTGGCGTGAGGGGAAACGGGGCATCGTTGGGCGCTGCTTTCTTCGCGATTCCCAGCTGGTGCTCAACCAGCGCTATCCCAGGCAGGAGGCCGTGGGGCCCGGTGAGTGCGTCGCGAAGAACCTGGTGGTCCTTGCAGGGCATGGCCGCGGGTGCTGGTGCTGCAGGTGTCGCTGCGCTGCGAGCAGGGGAGTTGGTCATTCTCGATCCTTCGGGTAGTTGAAACAATGCGGTGATACTAGGCGGGAGCTCGATACGTGGTTGCACCAGCGACCTGGAAGAGCGCGTCGGCGCTTGACCCTCCGGCCAGTGCACCACGACACCGGCGGCCGCAAGGATCTCCTTGCAGCGCGCCTTTACGGATTCTCGATGGGCGCGGTAGGTGACGTACAGGCGCGGTGCGCGGCACGTGGTCTCGCGATCAAACGCTGGGGCGCGCAGCAGCGCCAAGCGGGATGCGATCGCCCGCGCGCCAAGGTTGTGCGCCTCGGTCTGGACGTTGACGAATTCCAGATCTGGAGCTCCGGCGACGCACTGCTGGTAGGCCAGAGCGCTGAGAATTGTGGCCAAGCCCTTTCCGCCGGCCTCCGGACGCACCCCGTAGGAGATGTTGCAGCCCAGGCCGCCCGTCTGCTTGCTCCGGACGGTGCCAGCCCAGGCGGCGGCGACGACCTGGTTACCACGGCATGCGGTCACGCAGTAAGGGGCCTGGTGAATTTTCCAGTCCAGTAGCGGCACGATCTGGCCCACTGTGCGGCCGCACAAGTCGGTATAGCGTTCCATGTCGCTGGCGAGCATGTCGCGCACCCGCGCCAGCGCGAAGCCTTGGCCTTCGGCGTAGAGATCTAGATCGTGGTGGCGCCCGATGTGGACGGGAGGCAGGGAGAGGAACTGGTCGAGGTACATGGCGATCGCACTGGTGGACAGGCGATCATGGTGCCGGAGTGCGCCGGGCGTGGTTGCGCCCGGCGTCAGGACGCTTTACTTCGAGCCGACGTTGACCAGCGCCTGCTTGAGGCGAGAGACCGACTTGGCCTTATATCGGCGGGTGGTGGTGATGGAGCCGTGGCGCGCGATCTCCTGCCCGAGCGTGATGTCGCCCGTGGCGTCGACGATCATCGTGACCTGGGTATGCCGGGCGCAGTGTGATGCAAAGCTGTTGAGGCGGGTGACTGCGGCCGGGTTATCGGACGCTTCGGCGATCTGGGCGGCGCGCGCGAGCAGCTTCTTGATCGCGCGATTGATGGTCTCGGGGTGGACATTGCGCATCGGGCCGCGCACCGGCAGGACCAGCGGCGTCCGGTCTTTGTCGCCGTTGGGAAGTGCGGGCAGGCCTCTGGCCAGGCGATACTCCCGCATCCCATCCATGAATTGATCGGCCAAGGGCACGGTATTGACGGTGCCGCCTTTACCCACGATTTCGATCATCCAGGTAGGCTCGCCGTCCTCGTCATTGTCCTGGTGCACGTCGCCGGCGACGGCAGCTGCCAGCTCGTGCCGGCGCAGGGCGGCCCAAAGCAGAGCGGTCCACACCCACTTTTGCTGGTGATACTCAAGGATCTGCCCCTCGCGCTTGAGTTCGTCCAGCGCCTCATCGACATAGCCGCGTTCCTTGGCAGTCAGCGCCTTCTTCCGCGGCGAGGCCTTGCTCATCACCGACGAGACCTTGAAGCGATTGAAGGGGTTACGCTCGATCGTGTAGCCCTCTTCGAGTGTCATCTCGATAAGGTCGGCGTACATCGCCTTGAGCGCGCTGATCGCCCGGTCGACACTGGCGCTGGCCAGCGGCGTTGCCCGGAAAGGAGGCCGCTCCAGGCCCGCGCGCTCGAGCACGGCTTGCGGAATTGCGTGGTCCTTCGGCCCGGCCAGGAACTGGGCGTAGGCTGCAGCGTCGAGGGAGCTCGCCTTGTCGAGCCAGCGGGTGAATGGCTGTCCTGCCTTGCACCACATCAGCCAGGCCAGCCAGCGCCGCGCCTCAAAGCCGAACGCGCGCCGCGTGTGCTCGGAATTGCGTTTGGAAGCTACCCAAGCGACGATGGCCTTGAGGTCGTCGATCGCCACGCCAGGTGCCAGGGTCACCGCACTTGGGGAAGGCTCCAGCAGTACAACTTCACTGTCACGCATTCGTTTCTCCTATAGCCTCGTTTAGTGCCGGCGCTTCGCCGATGAGCTCGTGCACGGTGCAGCCCAGGACGTTCAGCATGCCGTTGACGACGTCCATGTTCACCCTGGAGCTCTTGTTGTCGATGATGCGCAGCAGCTGCGCGTCAGATATTTCCACCCCTGCGTCCAGCAGCAGCCGGCGCAGTGCCGCGGCTGATCGGATCGAGCGGCTGGCCATGACTTCTCGGACGCGCAGCACGATCCGGCGCGGCTGCCGGGAGAGGGGAGCAGGGGAGGCTTCAAGGGACTGGACATGCATCCAGTCATTGTAGAGCCGCCGAGCACTGGGTGCAAAAAAATTGCATTAAATGAAGGTCGAGTTCCCGGCCGGCGCCAACAGGTCGGGGTTGCAACCACGCCCCGAGGGTTTCCAGATAATCGCCGCAACTACATATCTGGAGAGCTTGATGTCCCAAATTAAACCGCGCACCTTTGGCCACACGGCTGCTGCACTGATCGAATTCGATTCCACCGCCGCGGCGCGCGCCGCAGCCTGGGACTCGGCGCAGACCAACGAAGACGTCGACGCCGCTGAGCAGGCGGACCATGATGCCCTGGGCAAGGTACAGGTGGCGTTTCACAAGGATACGGCTGACATCAACAGCCTGTCGAACTGCATGCGGGTCGACCTCGCCTTTATGCGTCGGTTGGCAGCCAACTCGGTGCCAGGCATGGCCGCAAGCGCGGACCAGGAACTGGCGGCCCATGAAGAGCCTGACGAAGCAGACGACTCGGACGGCGCGCCGGCCCCCCGGTAAGCACGATGGGCGAGAAGCTTCTCAAGAAGGCCAAGGACGAGGCCAAGGCGCGCAAGCGCGCCGGCCGCGCGGCGACACATACTGCGGCGCTGAAGCAGCTCGCTGCCGAGAACGGTTATGAAGACTGGGCAGCCTATGCCAAGGCGCTGGCTGCGCAGACTGATCCCGCTCCGCAGCTTCGCGTGCGCCTCGTCCCGCCCAGTGGCGAGGTGCGGGAAGTAACCAGCACACTTCGCCATGTGCTCACCTTCCACGATCTCGACGAACAACAGTGGCGCGAGGCCACGCCAGAGGAGCGAGTAAGCCTGGTGCTGGAGCTTGCGCTGTCGATGCGGCGCACGAAGGGTGACATGACGCCCTACACGGCGGAGCTGGTCGAATCGAACGTCCCGTCGGTAGTCGTGCCTGGACAGAGCGTGGCGCGCCCGCATGACCAGGTGCCGGGCGCACCTGGTGAGCCCGACTTCGTGGTCGTGCTCGAAAGCCGGGAGTCGGGGCGGAAGGAAGTGGTTGGCGTGCAGCTCGCGGATATTCTCGAGTTCCACGGTATTGACCATGCCGAGTGGGAGTCCAGCACCCACGACGAGCAGGAGCTGCTGGTAGAGGAGGTCGCGCTATGGGGCAAGCGCAGCGCCGGCGACCTCAAAAGCTATTTTTCTGAGGTCGTCGCGGGATTCGGTGAGGAAGGGGAGTCGGGTGCCGCTCCCAGATAGTGTCGGTGCGCGATTGGGCTTGCCAGACGCCGCTTTGTGACTCCAGAAAATGCAGTCAGATGCCTTCGGCCACGTGCGAGGCACCTGAATGCATTTTCCGGCCTTCTTAGAACGCTTGAATAATCAGATCAGAGAGCCAGGGCCTTCCTGAGAAATGCGAAACGGCCGCAATTACAAGTAACGCGCTTGCAGCTGGAATAAGAATGGCACGCGCAATAGCCGACTTCCCATCGTTTAACAAACATTGAAAAGAGATGAAAATGAAGGCAGAGCCAATTATGAACGTTGCCCAGAAAAAGACGTCGTCTCCAAAATCAGAATACTTCTTCCCAAAAAGAAGGGAAATGTTGACGAGGACGTAGACCGCTAGGAAAAAGAACGAATAAATGAATGAGAGTTGTGGAGAGTCAGATTTTTCATTGTCCTTTTCGCTCATGAACACGCCGCGCCCACCATAAAGCGCAGCGATGACAGCAGAGCAGTTAGCAAAATAGTTCTTTAAATCAGCAATATCAAGATTGTCGCGAATGCCAAAGTAGATAGGCGCTAACATCAGAATATAAAAGATTCCGATAGCCACATCGATGCGGCGCAGTGACTTATCATTGTCGCTCAAAAATATGTCCCCGAAAAAAATTGAATTATAAGCGCTTGTAAGCGTGCGGGATCGGGTTCGCCCCTTTGCTGGACAACAAAATTGTGGCATTAACTGCTTGTTACATCGGCAGCGACGACTCCCGCGGTGGAAAGTAAAGGCGCATCCCACCGCTGCTCTGGCGCCTGATTTAGACCGTCTCGGACGATCTTTTCAAGGTTGAGCGCCTTGGCCTTCTCGCGCGCCAGCACCATCGCGTTTTCGACCCGCTCAGCAAAGCCGCCAGCCGCCAGGATCTCGGCAGCCAGCAGGCGCTCAAGTTCTCGGCGCGTGCGGCCGTCGAGCTCCTCGCGCAGGACGGTCGCTGGCGGGACCACCTTGTCCGCGTGCTCGGCGAATTTCGAATCGAGCCACCGGATGAACTCTGGCGAGGTCATGGCGTTGAGCTCAACACGCTGGGTTTGCAGCCAATCCTTCCAGCGGCGTGGGACGTACTCAGCGACCGGCAGCTGGCGGTCCCGTTTCCCGCCCAGCTCGCGGAACTTTTCGACCTGCAGATCCATGTCCAGGGCCTCCCATGGGTCGAGGCCCAAGTTGATCACATGGACCTTGCGAGCGCCCCGTGCGCGGGTAGCCTCCGTCAGGGCCTGGTAAATCATCGTGCCCGATGCGTCCGCATCATGGATACAGAAGAAGTAGATTTCTTCCTGGGTCTGTCCGATGAGGTCGATCACGTCGCGCGCGGCGCGCGAGGCGAAGCCCTTGCTGGTCAAAAGCGCGCAGTCATTACGCTCTGGCCAGCCGGTATCGCGTAGAATGCTGAAGAAACCTTCCTTCTCCGAATATACGATTTTGTTAAATGTCCATGCTGAGCGAGAGTAGTTTTCAACGTTAATCGTTCCAAGCGGGATCTCTTCTCCAGTATGCGGGTGGTAGATGACGCCACGTGCATCGCGGTAGAGGCCTGGTAGATCAGCGCCGAGCTCGGCCTCGAGATCGGTGACGATCTGAGCGAAGTAGTTGTAGTCGGGCTCCTTGCCGAGCTGCTCCAGCATGTATGGGCGGACGGCGTAGAACAGCTGTCGGAGAGAATAGCGGTACTGGCCATCTCCGCTGGCCTTCTGGATCGAGGCCTTCATGTTCGTCAGGATCACATCCTTCTGCGAGACGCGCGCCACCGTGCCGACGCTGTCCTTGCGTTTGGCCTTCTTGGCGGCTTTCTCGATTACGGCCGCCAGTGGCGTCAGGTAGCGCCGCAGGTCTGGCTCTTTCCCGTCAGTCGTGATCGGCATGTAGGGCGTCGTCACGTTGATTACAATCCGGACGGGCTTTCGGCCGACCTCGAAGACATGCTTCAGGCCGCAGCCGATGATGCCGATCTGATGCGACTTCTGGCGTATCACACTGACCTCGCCAGTGATCGGGGTCCGGTTCACGAGGACAACCAGTCCATCATCATCGTCGTCGGACAGGGTTTCTACGAAGGCCTCGATACTGAAGGGCAGCTGTGCGCGCATGCCGGTTCCCACGAGGATCTCGCCGCCGGCGTAGGCATGTGACATTTGCGCCAGCTCGCCGATCTTGCCGAGCACGGCCGGTTTCGGTGCCGAGGATCGGTCGCGTAACATGGTCAGCAGGTGGCTCGCCTGGTCGCGCGACACGTCTTGACACTGCGTCCTGCCAACCAAGCTCGCCGCCATCGTCGGGGTTACGTCGCGGAACACGCTGCACAGATCCGCAAGAGGTCTGGTGCCGGCTGCCCTGCACATCTCGAAGAAGCTCTCCGTGTCGTACCACCAGGGCGACGTCTTGCCGCGATAAACCTTGCCATGGTCAGCAAATGCGATCGCGATCTCGGACCACGCGAGAACATCGTCTCCGACAGGGATGTCCTCGCCCAGACGCAAGCCGATTTTGGCGCCGACCTCGCGCCCGTGTGCAGGCGTGGACGTGATGTCGCTAGTGCCGTCGTCCCGCGGGCGGATATCATGGCGCTGGCCACGCGTCTCCACGAAGAGGGCTCCACTGGAGGCCAGCACCGCGCCGACTACCACGCGCAGGCCGTTGCCCAGGGCGCCTCGGGACGGGACGCGAACCATCTTCGAGGAGGTGAGGGGGCGTTGGATCGAGAACAGGCGCGCGATCGCATCGGCGTCACCAGGCAGCCCTGGTCCGTCGTCGGTGACATAGATCCAGTCGCCGCAGCGCTCGACGTGGGCCGTGGCGCCGGCGTCGAGCGCATTGTCGACCAGCTCCTTTATCACCAGGGCTGCGAGGCGGCGGAGCGGCACGCCAGCCTTCTGGCCCAGGGTGCCGAGACTACGGAAGAGGGTCCAGTCTGGTCGTTCGAACATACATGCTACTTTCTGCGAGTTGGTTGTGAGAAATGATGGCTGTGCTATAACATAGTAACGATACGCAACAATGTCTCGCAACGATCCCCCATCCTTTATGAAAATTGAAACCCTTGCTTCCTTCGACGCCGCGCTCGATTCGCACATGTCGTCGCTCTTCGGGCGCGGCAATGTTTGGCGTGGCACCTGTCACCGAGCTGCGAAGGTTGCAGCTGCGGCGCTCTGTGAGATTTTCCCGAGCGAGGACGTGCAGGCCGTCCGTGTAGAGCTGTTGGCTTATATGGAGCAGGGCACGCGGTTCGCGCATGTCGGGTGGCGCGGCGACGAGCGCGCAGTCAAGGGGCAATACCCAATGCACTGGGCCGTCCGCATTGGTGATGACCTCTATGATCCCTGCCTCTGGCAGCTGCAGTCCGTGTCAACGCCACTGCGGCTCCCTAGCACACCGTTCTTCTTCGCCGAGGGATGGTTTGAATTCGCCAAGAGTGGTCGTGGTACCGATGCGGGCGGCGTGACTTGGGTGGTCGACGGAGGAGCGCCCGCGCTCAACATCGGCTACCTGGTCTGTAATGATGCATTACCGGATGATGTCGTCGCAGCCTTGATGACGAATGACCAGGCACGGCTCCATGCGAAAATGGTGCGCGCGGCCTACGCTCTGAAGGCGGCGGCATGAGTCGGGGTGGCCTTCGTTTCGGTGAGGCCGAATTCCAGCAGCTCGTGGCGCGCACTCGAGGCGTGGCCACAAGCGTCGGCGGCCTGGCGCCGGGGAAGGCGCGGGTGATCGCACCAGCGCCAGCGCCAGCGCGAGCGGCAGTCGACACGCAGTCAGTTGCGCCAGGGCGGCCGGCAAAGGCACCTAAGGCGCGCCCGGCTGGACCGCTGAAGATCAGCGAGGACGACCTGCAGATCAGCTGCTTCGAATGGATCGAGCTGATGCGCGCGTCCCATCCGATCCTGGAGTGGATCATCCACGTGCCGAACGGAGGCAAGCGCCCGCGCGGCGCCGCGGGCAAACTCAAGGCGATGGGCGTGAAGCCTGGGGTGCTCGACATCCTGCTGCCGCTTCCGTACAACGGGTGGTCCGGCCTGGCCATCGAGCTCAAGGTCGGCTCGAACAAGACCACGGAGCAGCAGGATGACTGGCTGGCGGTGCTGCAGGCCTCTGGCTATTACACGGCCGTGTGCTATACCCTTGAGGCTTTCATGGGCCATGTGTCCCGATTCCTGAGTGCCGCGTCGGAGGCAACGAGCGCTGATGTCGCGAGCCGGCAGGAGGCGTACCTAAGCGCCAGGCGCTCGGGAGCGCAGGAATAGCGGTAGAGTTGGGGCGGTGGCGTGCTGCCAGTCTACTGCCGTCGCTGTCCAGCGCTGTCGCAGCCCTGGACAGCGCCCCGCACGTTCCGAATCAAGCTTTCGCTTCGCCACCCAGCTCGGCCACCAGGTCGGCCAGCAGCTGGGCCATCTCGGCGGTCATCATCATCATCTCGCTGTCGAAGCGTTCCAGACTATCGCGCGCGACGCTATCGCCTTCCTTCAGCACGTCCAGTGGTTTGATCGACTTCAGGGCGAGTGTCTCGGTCAGGACGAAGCTGATTTTGTCCTGCCAGGTCATGGCCAGGCGGGTGCACTGCTTGCCGGCGGCGATGTGGCGCCGGATATCGTCCGGTTCCAGGGTGTGCTTCACGAAGCGCACGGCCGCGCGACTTTCGCCGGTGGCGCGCAGTTCGGTGTCCTGGTCGATGGTGAAGCCATGCGGAGCTTCATCTGCCTCCAGCCAGCCGGTCATCACGGCCACCGGCGAGCGCTGCACGCGCAGCGATTCGAGCGGCATGCGGTCGACAGCCTTCAAGAGCATCTTGATCACGTCGTCAGCTTTCGTAGGGCTGGCCGCATCGACAACCATCCATCCGTTGACCGGGTCGATCCAGGTGTGGACGACGCTGTTGATGCTGAAGGCGCGCGGCAGCAGCTCGTCCGCCACCCGCTCCTTCAGTTCCTTCATGGCCTTCTTCCCTGGCGCGTAGCCCTGCTGCTCCTCGATCTCCGCAGCCTTGGCCTTGGCCACCTGGTTCACAACGGAAGTTGGCAGCAGCTTCTTCTCGGTCTGCAGCGCGATCAAGAGTTGCTTGTTCACGGTATGAACCAGGCCGCCATTTGGCAGTGGCGCTGTCCAGCCCGAGGTTGTCAGCTCCGCGCTGGTAGCTGGGCGGAAGGCTTGCGGCGCCAGCAGTTCAGCGAGGGTCGCGGCGGTCATCCCGTAGCCCGCAGGGAGGCGATAGATTTGGGCGTTCTTGAAAAACATTGTCCGATTCCTTGAGTGGTAGTTCGATAGAATGACTATAATACAGAACAGATGTTGCTGAGCGGTATTGTTGGTGCAACCACGCCTTACGCCCCAAAGCCTTGGCGATTGCAACCACGCGCCCGGCGCGCGCGTAGGATCGGGGGATCCCAACAATCATGAGGAACCAGGTAATGTCCAGCAAACCATCCCGTTCGTTCTCCAGTGCTTTCGTCGCGGCCATGTCCGACACGGCAATCCAGGCTGCGCGGCACGAGGTGCTGTCCAACCGGATGTCGGCAGCAGCGACCGCGATCATCGCTGGGCTGGCAATCGGGCTGACGGCGGCGCCGGCGCAGGCGCAGACGCAGACCCAGAACAACCAGGTCATGCGCATGGCCGCGGACGTCGTCGGCGGCATCGTTGGCGGAGCGATCGGCAACCAGATCGGCGGCGGCAGCGGCAAGAAGGCCGCGACTGTCGCGGGCGCGGCGGCCGGCGTCTGGGTAGCTGAAGCAATGCAGTCCGACTCGGGGCAGCCGCAGCGTAGCCGTACCAGGCCGAGCAACTTCGGTCCGGCCATGGCCGCGGGCTGGGGCAATGCACCAGGATCGAACACGACCACCCGCGTGGTCACGCGCTCGGCCGCGCCTGACGTTACCTACACCGAGGTGCCGGTGCGCCATCAGCAAGTCCAAGGCGCGTCCTCGGTACCAGGCGTGACCTTCACCAGGGTGCCGGCGGCGCCACCGCAGCTGCACAGCGGTACGACGCGTCTGTCGGAAGAGCGCATGGGTAAACTCCTGACGATGGAGCGCACGTTCCTGGCCGCGCGCGACGGCTATGCCCGCGCGATTTACACGGCGGAGCAGGCTGCTGACGACGTGGCTCTGGATGGCGGCTCGCGCAGTGTGCAGCAGCAGCTGTCGGCGGCGCGCGCGCAGCAGCTCAAAGCGCAGGAAGACTTCCAAGCCGCACGCGTCACGTTCACCAACGCGGTCGAGCACATGGGCAACCGTGGCTATGACGTGCACCAGTTCGCGCATTCGCACAAGCTGGCGCAGGCCCGCGTGACGGCCGGCGACATGCGGCATGGCGACATCGTCCATGCAGCTCGCGGCCCGCGTGCCGCGATCGACCAGGACGACAGCGATACCATGCGCGGGCAGAGCTACAGCGCCCGCTAGCACGTTTCTTTATCCTCGGCGCCGGCTTGCGCGCCGATTTTCCATCAGGTAGGAATATGAACAAGAGCACAATCAGCGAAGCACTTGCGGAAATGCGGATCCCTCATCGCCACATCGAAGCGATGATCCGCGAGACAGCAGTATTTCTTGGGGACGATCGACTCGACGATCGGCTGCGTGGTGAGCCGGGGTTCCACATCAAGGCAGTGGAGCTGACCCAACAACTGGTGATCGCGATGACGCTGGCGCAGACGCTCAAGCCGGAAGAGAAGTTCGCCAACCTGATGGGACCGGAGCGTTTTGCAGGTGGCGATAGCTGCCTGGAGAGGCTGGGCACCGCGATGCTCGAGAACATGGTCCAGTCGCCGCGCCTCGCCGAGAACCTGGTGTCGGACGACATGCTGCGCGAGCGCGCGCGGGCAATCCAGCTTTGGATGTAATTACGAATTCTCGGGTTGCGGCCGCTGTCCGGGCCGCGCAGTAGAAACTGGCAGGGAGTGTTCGGCCGGGCGTGCTCATCGAGCACCCCGGCTGTTTTTTTACATGCCGGAAGGGCGATCGCTTTGTTCGTCCTGATCGTCGTCCTCGTCCTCGGAGTCGTCCTTGCCCGCGGGCGTGCCGGTCATGTCAGCGATGGCCAGTGCCTGGTACGAGATTGACTCGTCGAGCTCTGGTTCGAATTCTTCTACCAGCAGGCCGATCATGTGCTGCTCGCTCGGCACTTCCTTCGACCAGGTCGTGTAGAAGGTTTCGCCGTGCCGATGCGAGTGGATCACGACGTACGGCTGCATGCCGTCGAGCTCGTGCGCGCGCTGGAGCAGGGTGCGAGCAAGTTCGCGCAAGGTATGGGCGGGCAGCGCGCCGGCGCCGGAAGCATTGAGGACCGCGTCGGCGCGCCGGTCAGCTGCGTTGAGGTCGGCAATCAGCTCGGCATGCTCCGCTTGAACCGAGTCTTCTTCGTCTTCCCAGGCGACGAGTGATTCGCCGAGGTTATCGTGTAGATCGTGCGCGACAGCCATCACTGCAGGCGCCGCCGCGATCAGGTGGCCCAGTTCGTCGGATTGGCGCGGCGGCACGATACAGACGATGCCGCCGTCGTTCGCCACCACCGTGCGGGTGGCTGGGTCAAATTTCCAAAGGGTGTCGATATTACTCATCAGGGCTCCATTCAGGGGGTAGGGCCGGCCATGGGCTCGGCGTCGACGTCAGTGTCGGTGTCGGTCTCGATCTCACTCTCGGCCGCGCGGCGCTGAGCCGGACCCACGTGTACGTATGCACAGTGCTCGCGAACCAGATCGACACCGCCGCGGCCGTAGCGGGAAGTGACGCCGAATTGCAAGTCGCGCATGTTCACGTCCAGCAGCTCGCCGTTGGCGAAGCGGATCGGCGCAGTCTCGGGCATGTCGGCCGCCTCGTAGCTAACCAGGACTTCGTGCAGCCACTGGTGCATGCCGTTGGTGTCCGGTACCGGATTGAGGGCGTTGCGGACCCATACGTAGGGGTAGAGCGCTTGGGGCTGGCGCTCGGCGAAGAATTTGTCCAGGGCCGCAGATCCGACAGCGGCGGAGACGGCACGCGACACACCGGTGTTGAACTGGGCAAGGCTGTCGAGGAAACCAGCCTTCTTAGCGGGGAACGTATCCCAGAGGGAGGGAAAGCGGCGCCAGGAGGGTTCGCTGGCGCGCTGGCGTAGGGCGGCTGCAGGATCGAAGGGAACGGTAGCGAGCATGGATGGCCTCATAAATGAATCAGCCATGCAACTGTATCGGGGGTGCGCGCGCGTGGTTGCACCCCGGTGGGGTCAGGGTCGAGGGCTCTCTGGTTCCTCGTCATCGTCAGGTGCCGCTGCCGCGTGCGCCTGTGCTTGAGCCTGCGCCACGATCAGGCGGCTCTTGCGGATGATGTCGGCCAGGTGAGCCTGCGCGGTCCCTTCCGTCAGGACCTTGGCGTTGCCGTCCAGTCCGACCTCGCCGGGCAGCGCCATCTGCGACAGCGAGATGATCAGGTCGCGAGCTGCGTCAGCAGGCGCCGGCAGGCGCTCGGCCGAAGGCTCCTGGACGGTCTCGGCGCGCACGGTGCGTTGCTGCGCCTGGATCTCGGCCTGGCGACACTCGACCACGAAGTTGAAGTGGTCCTGGCTCAGTTCGGTCAGCCTGGATACCCCGAAGAAGTCGCACATCGAGTCGACCAGCTGCACTTCGTGCGGGCCATCCCATTGCACGTGTGCCTGACCAATGACGTCGGACGAATCGTTGTTGTCTCGAATGCGGATAACGTCCTTGTGCGGCATCGACAGGATATGGAGCGTGGCATCGAAGCGTTCTTCGTCGAAGTAGATCGCGTCGTTGCCGTCACGGCCGCCCCACATCTGCTTGGTGAAATCGCCCATGATCCGGCGCGTCGAGAAGGAAACCACTGGCACAGAAGTATTCTCGAGTTCGACGGTCACGGTCACGTCCGGCTTTTTCAGGCAGTGATAATTGCGGGCAAATGCGATCGCCTCAGGCAGGGTGTCTTCAATCCCGACCCTCATAAAGGTCACCTGGGCTTTGCTCATTTGGTGGATGGTGTACATGCAATCTCGCGAGAAGGTGGAATTGTGGGCTGGCGGTTACGCGTAGCTCAGGGACGAGACTTCAGCGTGCTCGAGCGGCTCGCCATGGGCGTCAACGCGCTCCTCGCTGACGTAGACCATGTTTACAGTATCGAGCCCGGTGAACTTGGCGAAGGCCGCCGCCACGTCGCCGTCGAACAGGTCCACCAGCGCCTCGGGCACGTGTACGTGCTGGCCGACGCCGTCGTAGTCGCCGCCGCGGTAGTTGCGGTCGAACTCCACTACCAGATGTGGGTCTTCAGGCTCGCACATCATGGCGTTCATTTCCGCGCTGGAGAAGTTGGCCACGAATGCGGCGTGCTGGTCCCTCGACCAGTCACGGCCGGGCATACCGACCAATTTGGCGCGCAGGCGCCAGACGAAGGTGTCGCCCACCGGGGCTCCGTCGCGGTCAACGTAGTCGTCCGCAAAGATGCCGGCGGCGCGGTTATTAAAGTAGAAGTTAGTCATGATCGCTCCACGATATTGATACGAAGCGATGGTAGTGGGGTGAGGCGGGCGTGGTTGCACGCCCTTGGTTGTTACGGTACCGGGCGCTCGCCGTCGCCGTCGTCTTCGCCTTCGTGCTGGGCCGCGTCCTCGCCCTGTTCAGCGGGGCGCGCCTCGGCCTTAACCGCCAGGTGGCGAAGGCGTTGATATTCGCGGTCGGCCCGGACGTAAACCCTCGAAAAATCGCCGCGCAGGAAGGCCCACTCATCGCGAACCAGGCGGCCATACATGGCGCGCATTTCGGCGCTCGACGCGCATCCGGCCAGCGCCTGCAGCTGGGGCTGCAGCAGTGCCGCCATGCGGTCCTCCGCGCAGTCGTGCACTCGGCGTCCCAAGCGGCGTATTTCTGGCAAGGCGCGCACGGTCGCACTTGCATGAACGTCCGCTGCCTGCTTCACGCCGCGCATCGTTGTCGCTGACCTGATGCGAGCCTGCGCGGAATCGCACTGGGACGAAAACTGATTGAACAGCTGTTGAAGGTAGAGTTGCATGCTCATATTCATCGGACGTGTTCGTCAGGGGGCCGGAGCCTGGTGCTCGTCGTCATCGGTGGAATCCAGGGCGGCTGCAACAGCAGCGCGCTCGGCCCGCATCAGCGTTTCCACGTATTGAAGCAGGCGGTCGGCCAGCTGGTCTTCGACCTGCACACGGCAATTGAAGAAGCTCATGTCCGGGGCATGCATGTTGGCGGCGTCCACCCACGGCACCAGGCCGCCGCCGTCTTGCGCCAGCACGAAGGCATGTTTGTCCATGAAGACCACCGTGGCGCGGGTATTACTGCATACGACGTAATCGCGTTCGCCATGGCTCGCAAGTGCGGTCATCATAATGTCGTTACGTTTGCCGGGGAGGTCTGGTACCAGCTTGAGGATTTCGACGGCTACGCGAGTCGCCTTGTTGCGCAGGGGCTCGTCGTGGGTGTCGTCCATGATGGCGGCGATGGTTGCTGGGTTGGCGCTGGGGGCCTGGCTTTCAGTCAAGGGCATGATGGTTCCTGATGCTGCGGGCGCAGCGTGGGTCGTTTCTGATAGGGGGGAGGGGTCGACAACGGCCCTCGGCGGCAGTGCAACCACGCCGCCCAGGGCCGCCTGGTGATGCGAGGCTAGATAGTTGGCGCCGGCTCGGCAGCTTCGCGCGCTTGCTCGCGCTGCTCGACCACCACGTCGATGAGCTGGTCGAAGGCGTCGATGTCCAGGCATGCGATGTCGGACGGCTCGACAGGCTTGTCGTTGAACCAGAGGTCTGGGCATGCCTCGGGGATGGAGCTGATCTCGATGTCGTGCTCGCCGACGAAATGCAGCGCCGGGCGCGGTATCGCGCGCGATCCAGTGCTGGCGCTGGCGCCGGCGGCGGCCGGCACGTATTTGACCAAGGCCACGGTACCCACGGCCTCGCCGTTCTCGGCCAGTTCGATAGTCAGCGGGGCGGTGCTGTTCGCGTCACCTGCTCGAACGAAGGCCTCGAAGCCGCGCCGGCGCAGCACCTCGGCCATCTGCGCGATCGGTGCGCGGGCGACTGGCAGCAGCTTGTCCCAGAAGGCCTGATCGTGGTAGCTCGTGAGCTGCTGGTCGATCCTGTCTGGTGCACAGACAAGCTGGAGGGCAGCTTCGCCGGCCGAGAAAGCGTCGATCGCATCCACGGTGATCGTGACGGTTGCCTGGCAGCTGTAGAGGCGATCGCGCCCTGTGTCGGGGACCGACTCCTTGACCAGGATGGAGATCGGCTCGGTATTGGCCGATCGGGTCAGCTTCTCGCCGGCAGCTGCTCGAATCGGCCCCACCGTGTAATTCCACGATGGAAGGAATTCGTGAGCGTCGTCGGCCGCGTACTTGCTGGCCGTGAGGCGGTTGGTCGCGGTCACCTGGAAGTCGCAGACCGTGAGATCGACCGAGTATCGCGACAGCGCCGGCGTGGCGCTCGAGTTGGGGACGATTGGGGTGGGCATGATGTACGTTGATGTAGGGATGTGCAACCGTACCGCAACGAGTGACGAAATGCAGTGCAACCACGCCTTCGACGGAAGGCGCAGGACGCAAGGGAGGTGAAGCGGGTGGGGCGAAGATACTGCTGTTGGGCGGCCGGCGATGCGCGCGGCCGGGAGGGTGGACAGTCGCTGCCCGGCGCGGCCGGGCTGGACCGTTTATTCGAAATCTACGTTAGTGGTGAGCGCCGCGATCTGGCGGAAGCAGAAGGTCTCGCGAAGGGCATGACGCAGGGGGGCGGTAGGGGCCAGAAGCATCGCATCGGCGAGCTCGGCGCGCGAGCAAGTGAAGCGGTCGAGATCCGACAGGCATGCCTCGAATACCGGATGTGCGGCCAGCAGGATGTCCCATTCGGCCTTGGCGCCGGCGATGACGACCGAAGCACGGTCATCCACTGGTGGCTGCTGCAGATCGAGCATCGCGGCCATCTGATCGCGGCAATACGCGACTTCGCGCAGGGCCTGACGAAAGGCGCTGGTCGGAGCTTGAGCAATCATCTCGGCGAGGCTGACCAAATCGCAAACGTAGGGGTCGCTCGACTCCAGCTTGTCTGCAAATTCAGGATGCTGGGCCAGTAGCTGCGCCCAGTCCGCTTGCATGAGGTCAAACATGGCCATGTCGTCGGCCACATCCAGGGTGTGCATCAAAGACGTGTCCTGGCGTGCTGCGCGCATCACAGCAATAGCTGATGCACGTGAAATTAAGTTGGCTACGCCCCGAGTGTCGTGAGATCGTCGGACGGCGAGTTCCGTTAAGTTCGAACTGCCCATTCTCTTCCTATAGGTGTTAATTCAGCCCAGTTTCACAATTTAGACTGAACGTGCAACTATTGCCTTGAGGCAAAACGTTACTGTACGGGACAGTTGCGCACCAATCAAGAAATGGGTTTGCACAAAAGGAGAAAGGAACACCAACTGTCTCTACATAGCGACATTACTTAATGCGCATATAACGATTCTGTGACAATTGGTGAGAATCTATAGTGATGAGTATTGACAAAACAGGAAACTAAGTAGAAGAAAAATGGGGGAACCACGTTTTACGCGATCGGCGTTTGAGTGGCATCAGCGGCTTCGTCTGGATCCGGATCGCTCTCTTGCCTTTGAGGAGCGTCTCCACGCAGCGCCGCAGCAGCCGCCCGCTCGGCATTGGCCTGCGCCAGCTTGTGGTTCCAGTTCCCCATGATGTGCGCCGGCGTGTACCAGTGCGAATACTCTTCCAGGGTGAGCGTGTTGCCGTGCACGACCACGGCAGGCACGTGCAGGAGAGACAGCTGGACGTAGGCCATCATTGCCGATGTCGAATCCAGGTCGACCGCGGTGACGTGAGCGTGGCGCTGGTAGTTAAGGTCACGCTTCTGCAGGGCCATCATTGCCGCGATGATGGTGGCGCCGGAGCCAGAGGCCGGCTCACAAATAGTCACGAACCCTTTCTTTGCCACCTGCTCATCGACGTTGTCGGACATCGTTAGATTAGTCATCAGTGAGATCTTAGCCATAAGCTCGCAGATGTGATGCGGGGTAAAGTACTGGCCGATTTTGCTGTTGCCCAGTTCGAGCTGCATGTAGATCTCGCCCAGGATGTCGCGCGGCGCTACGGACAGGCCGTTCTGCAGCTCGGCGAACATGTGGGCGATGGTCTTGGCCTCCTCGCTGGTGTACTTGCGCACCGTCTGCATGTAAAGCTCTTCGCGCGCCTCGGCCTGGCGGAAGTCCAGCTTGCTGAGCGCGACGGCGCTCATCGTGACGAAGTCCCTGAAAACGGTCTGACGGCCGTGGCGCCGCCCCACGTCGTCGATCATCTTGATGATGTTCGTGCGGTGATCAGTGGCCTGTTTCGAAAGGTTCGCTGATCGGTCGTGCTCCGCGAGATGGGGCGCTGCCTTGCTCGGCCGGGCCAGGGCTGGATCCAGGTCGCGCTTCATGCTGCGCCTCGCGGCATTCGGGAAGGGGAGATTGAAGACAGACGCGTTGTCGCATTGCAGAAGAAGCTTGGCATGGCTCACGGATCAGAACGATGGAGCCCGGATTACACCAGTTCGCATCTGACGTGGTTGCACATGTTGGACCTCGGTGCCGATCTAGACGCTGTCCCTTTGAAGCAACACGAACTCGAGCGCGAGCGATACACTTACACGGTCGACCTCATTTTGCTGATTCACAACGTGCCTACTCAATACGATATTGCCGCTCAGCGTGAGCTACCCCGCCCTAACGACCCGTCCGGGCGCCGGTTTGAGGAGATGTGCCTCATCATCTATTCGCACCAGTATAGCGACGGCATGTTTTACAGCCGTGGCCATGTGCAGCACGGAATCGACCTCAAGATGCGTGAGCGTTGCACTGACGGCACGGTGCGGGACGTTCTTGTACAGTGTAAGGACAAGAAAGCTCTCTCGCCGTCAGATGTCGAAGAAGACATGGCTGCGGCGTTGAAACGTTGGGCGCCAACAGAAAGCATCCAGCCCGATCTACTGTACGTACTCGCTACCACCGTTGAGAATCCGAACACCGATGGCTTCAAAGTAAAATTTGCCAAGATTCGCGATCAGATCGTGGCGCCAGCTTTCCGTAACAAGGTCGAATTAGTTGTGCATGGTTGGGCGGACCTAACGTGCTTTGTCCGCGGCCCCCAAGCTCTCACCGATTATTTCTGCGAACCTGTGGCTGACCATGGGGCTCCAGATAGTATCGAGCTTGAACGCATTGGAGCCTGCCTTGGCGAGTGCCTCGAAACCGGACGATTAAAAGACGCGCGTCAATATTGGGAGCAGGCCGAGAGAGCGCACCCCGGCGCGAGGTTGCCGGCGGGTTTTTCCGACAAGCTGGTCGAACTGTTCTTGCGTGCAGGCGACTTTGCAGCCATGGACCGCCACCTTGATCGTTTGCTGGCATCGCGCCGCTATCGGGCCGGATATTGGGTTGCCTATTTCAGGGCCAAGCGGTTTACCACGAAGGTCACGCGGCCGATGACCTTCAGCGAAATGATGGCTAGCCGTCCTACGCCGCCATTCGACCTTGGCGCGACAATACGGCAGCAACAAGCATCTCTACTCGCGGCCCAAGGCACGCTCGACGAGACACTGACGTTGGCGGGCTGGATGGTTGCCTACGGTGAATACGCTGTGGCCAGAGCCGGCCTACTGCGCGCGTTAAGTCTGATTCGACAGCACTGGGCACACGAGACCGGCTTGGATCTGCCCGGTCCGGAGCACCACCTAACCATCCGCGACAACCGCCTGGTTCCCATTAACCAGCCGCTCCGACCTGATTACGTGGCCCCAGTGCCCACGACGGCCGGTGAACGCGCTGCAGTAGCCTTCGTGCAGGCCTACGAATATCTGCGCATGCTCTTCGCTACCCGGTTTGACCATGCGCGCCTGTTAGACGCCGAGACCTCGGCGCAAGGATGGACGCAATTCTTCAACGAGGACCGGCACGCGTTGTCGGTCGAGGACTATTTTGCTCTTCTCCATATACGCGGATTCGAGGCCGAGGTCGAGGCGCGCTTCCGCGAAGCTGGTTTGGCTGGCTTCTATGCCGAAGCCATGCGCATGCAGTTCAGCTGGAACGAGACCGACATGGTGTATGTGAAAGAGCGTCATGCGAGAATCCCCTACAGCGCGGTATGCACGTCGAGCGTCATGCTGGCAGACTGCGAATTTAACAGTTTCGACATGCGTCGCTCTCAGGCTTGGTTAACAGCGCCAACTCTGGCAGTCGAGCGCATACTAGCGACGCTCAGCCTTCTGGACATTCTCGATGACGACGTGCGGCGATTCTCCGGACGGAACGAGGCGAACCATCACTCGAAGCGCGCTGATAAAGTGCGAGCTCTGCTGCGCGTGTGCTCGGTCGACCGGCGAACGGATGGCAGCCGCAACGTGTTGGTTCGACCTGTTTATGAGAACGCTCAGCTCATCGGCGCCAACACCGCGTCCAGTATCGAGCGTGTACGGTCTCCTTACAGCGACTATCCTGGCGGGCTTGGTTGGGCGAGCGTAGACCGCCACAGCGCAGAATTGGACGCGGTGATCGCAATGTCGGACCAAGGCAGGGCGCCCATGATCGGGAGTTGGTCGGAGCGAGAACGAGCTAAAGCCCGCGGTGCTCTGCGCGTTCAGTTGCCATGGCTTGTGGTTTCGAATGACCTGGGCGAGCCTGGAGCATTTACAGTAGCGGAGAGCAAAGAAATGTAGAGCAACCACGCCTGCCGCAACTCGGCAATATGGCGTCCATTTTTTATGAGGACGCCATGCCTACTCAGCCTTTCATCACCCCTGAACGACAACTCACCCTCCGCAACATCCTCGGCTTCTGCGAGGAGTTCAAGCGCCACCACGGCCGCTGGCCGCGCGTCACCGATGGCGACGAGCAGTTCCAACAGGCCGGCATGCAAGGCTTGTCCGGCGCCGCGATCGAGCGCGTCTTGCGCAAGTCGAGCAACGGCCTGGCCGATGATCTCGAGTTCCAGGAAGTTCGCTCGCTCGCGTTCGCGAACGGTGGCTGGGACGTCTCGATCCAGTTCATCGATCCCGAGCTATGCCGGCGCATGCCGGAAGCCCAGCTGGAGCGCCTGGTCGATTCGATCTCGGTGCGCACCGAGCGCGGCGCTTCAACTGCCGGGGCGGCCGAAAGCCGGATGTATGTGAGCCTGCCGATCGTGGCGAATTGGCGCACTGGCCAATCCGCCTATGCGCCGGTCAGCGGCGAGCTGCTGGACTACATCGGCGCCCGCGGCCTGGTGTACGGGAACAACCCGGCCTCGGTGCCGCAGGAGTACTACTTGGAGGTCGTTCCCAACGGCCGCCTCTACCTGAAGTACAAGCGGATTAATGGCAGCCGCTATGTCGGCACTGTCTCGCCCGAGCGCCTTGAGCAGCTGCGCGAGCGCCTGGTGAGCGAATCCCTGCGGGCGCGCACTGCCGGGCCGCGAGCTGGAGCGCGTGCGGTGGCCGCGGCCCTGGCCCTGGCCCCGGCGCAGCTTACGCTTTCGCAGGAGTTGGCGCTGCTGACCGTCGTCGACGGGAGGCTCCAGCTGCCCAAGCAGCAGCTGCGCCACTATGACGACATCAGTCGCCTCATGGGCAAGGCCGGCGGCCGCTATGTAACGGGCCGCAAGCAGTTTGTCTTCGACGAGGGCATCGACAGCGCGGATCTGCTCAAGCGCCTGGCCGTCGGAGAAACCGTGAATTTCCAGCAGCAGTACCAGTTTTTCGCCACGCCGGAAAAGGAAGCAGTCGCCGCGGCCGAGCAGCTGCGCGCAGCACTGGGAAGCCTGAAAGGGATGCGGATTCTAGATCCCTCGGCTGGGGACGGGGCACTTGCCAAGGTGGCGCGCAGCATGGGGGCTGAGGTGGTCACCATCGAACTGTGGAAGGTCAATGCGATCAAGCTGCGCGCGCAGGGCTTCAACGTACTGGAGCGGGACTTCCTGACTGTGACGCCAGACGAAATTGGGAAATTCGATGGCGTACTGGCGAACCCACCGTTTACCTCAAATCAGGATATTGCGCATGCGAAACACATGCTGCAGTTCATCCGCCCAGGCGGCGCGCTATCGGTGATCATGTCGACCGCCTGGACTGACGGCCGCACTAAAGCGCATGCGGAATTCAAGGAGTTCCTGGCGTCGCAGAACGTGACGATCACGCCGATCGAGGCGGGCGCTTTCCGCGAGTCCGGCACCACGGTCCCTACAGTGCGGCTCGACTTCAAGGAGGTCAACGTGCCGCGCCTGGCGCAGGACTTCCAATACGACCCGGTCCCGGAGGAAGTGGAGCTGGAAGAGCCATTCGCCCTGATGATGCAATAAGCACCCGTCTCAACAATTCCTAGTTTATCTAAAGAAGTTTAGATAAACTAGAAATCCTATCGGAGCCAATATGCCAAAACGTCAAATTTCCCCTACTGAGGCCTTCGACCTGCGCCAGGCACTTCATGTGGCCGTGCTCGAGGCCTTGATGGCTTCGCGCCGATGGGCGCCGGGCGAACTGATTTTCCAGGGCGGCACGAGTCTTCATCTGGTGCACGGGTCCCCTCGATTCTCCGAAGACCTGGACTTCCTCGTTTCCGATGCGCTCAAGCTCGGTTCGATCGGCGCATCGGTGCAGTCGCGGCTGGCCGGCATGCCCTGGGTACCTGCGGACATGGCGCTGAGCGTGACGCCGGCCAAGGATGGGCGCAATCCTCACATGTTCGATGTGGCCATCAGCGGCGAGGGTGTGCTGGGCTCGGTGCGGGTGAAGGTCGAGTTGTGGCAGGCGCCTGCCGAGGCACTCAAGCCGCTGGCCACCACTGTCTCACCCGTGCGCGTCATCGTTGGCCGCGCGGCCGGCGCTCAGGCTTTCGTGCCGACGCTCGAACTCAGGGAGATCTTCGCCGACAAGGTGTTCGCAGTGGCGGCGCGCCCATACTTGAAGCCGCGGGATGTATTCGATCTGTACTGGCTGGCCGAACGTGGCGAGGCCAGCTCGTGCACGAGCGCAGACCTGCAGATCCGCCTGGCCACGTATCCGAACGAGGCGCCGGAAAGCTGGCTAGAGAAGGCCGCTGTGCGGCGCCAGGAGCTCCTCGGCTCGGCCAAGCAGGTGAAGGCGGACCTTCGCCGTTGGCTGCCGGCGTCGTGGCCTCTGACGGACGACAAGGTGGCCGCCATGATCGAGGCTTCGGTCGCAGCACTCGACCGCGGCGTGCACAGCATGCGCGAGCTCGCGCATGCGCGAGTAGCGCCGGCCGACGATGATCAGGACGTCGAGCCTGAAGGGGATTGCCCAGCACCATGAAAAGCACGGTTTCCGCTTACGAGCGCCTCGGCGCGCTGTCGCCAGTCTTCCGGGGCGCCGAGCTGACTGTCCGCTTCCAGTGGACGTCGAAAACAGCCTCGCATTACCTCTACCTGTGGAAGCGGCGTGGCCTCGTGGAGTCTCTCGGCGGCCATAGTGATGTCTTCGCGAACCTGGTAGTGTGCCGCGAGCCCGACTGGGAAGCGGCGCTGCGCCTGGCCATGCCGTCGGCAGTGCTTATGGGCGTTGAGGTACTCCGGCGCGCCGGATGGACGACCCAGATCCCATTTCGCGCGGAAGTGGCGGTCAACTCGGCTGAGCCGGTGTACCAGGTAGAGCAATTTGACGTGAAGCCGCGGCCCCCAGGCTGGTTCAAGCTGCTGGCGCCGGGCATCTGCCGATCGCAGGCTCGCGGCCCGAGCACGCTGTCTCCCGGCTGGGCGCTGGCTGAGATGATCAGGTCGGAAGGATGGGGCGCGTGTGGGCTGACGCCTGACGACATCTACTGGGACGAAGTAAGTGACCAGGATCGAGCCGACTGGGCGCAGGCGTGCGAGCAGCTTGGACTCGGCGAGATTGCGATGAACCCGGATGAAGACGGAGACGGTAGCCGCTGCAGGTGACGCATGCCGGCCAGTCAAAATGTTGCGCTCAACACGCCTTTCTGAGCTATTATTGCACTGGTACAACATTTGCCGGGCTTCGCAGGCCGGCTCATCCGCAAGAGGCTTGTTTTGGACCAGATCGCGACCTTCGGTGCCTGCCGCACCACTCCCCTCCATGAGCTAGAACTATTCCAAGGCGAGACCGACCCGGCCGTGGGCGAGATGGTCGCCGACAGTGCGATCGTGCGAGTGTCGGCTGGCAAGCCGGTCGAGCACGAAGGTCGTGCGCGCATCTATATCGTCCTGGCGGGCGAGCTCGAAGTTGCGGCCAGTGCGAACGCCGGCGGCGGCGTGGCCAGCACTGTGCTGCCGGGCGAGTGCGTGGGTGAGCATGCGGTGCTCGACGGCGCGGCGGAGCTGGCCACCATGACGGCAGTACAGGACAGTGAGCTGCTGGTGATCGAGTCGGATACCGTCTGGGCGCTGATCGAGCGGTCGCACCTTGTCTCGCGCAACCTCCTGCGTCTCCTTTCCTTCCGCATCCGCGCGGCGAACGCGCTGCTGCAGCGCCGCCAGAAGCTGGGTGACTTTTACCGCCAGCTCTCGCTCAACGACGCGCTCACCGGCTTGTACAACCGGGCCTGGCTCAACGAGATGCTTCCCAAGCTCGCCTCGCGCGCCATGGAGCAGGGCAGCGCCCTGTCCCTGTTGATGATTGATCTCGACCATTTCAAGCGCTTCAACGACACGCATGGGCATCCTGCCGGCGACGCCGCCTTGGCGGCCGCGGCGGGCGCGATTCGCAGTGCTCTACGGCCGACGGATTTCGCCGTGCGCTATGGGGGAGAGGAAATGATGGTGCTGCTGCCCCACACGACCCAGGAGCAGGCGCTCAGCGTCGCAGGGCGCCTGTGCGAGTGCCTGCGAACGGCCGTGGTGTTCGACGACATGCGGTTGCCGCTGCCGCACATCACCGGCTCGCTCGGCCTGGCCAGCCTCGGGCCGGACGGGAACGAGCGCGCCCTGATGGATGCGGCCGACGCAGCCCTGTATCGTGCGAAGGAACAGGGCCGGAATCGCGTCTGTACGTGACGGTCGCATCGATCAGGGATGACCGCGTCAGGCCATCCTTGCTGTGCTGGTGTCGCGGTCGTCCGGTGCCAGAGTAGCTTCGACCTGGTCGAAGTCGATCTCGGAAAGCACGTCGCCCACGGGATCGCCCAGCTGGTCGACCCATTCGAAATAGGCGTCAGCGCCACGGCCGCATACGCGCAGCTGGTACACACCTTCGTCGAGCACCGCGGTGTGCAGCGTCGTGTTCGCATCGCGCGAGAGGTGGCCGCATTGCAGCGCCAGCTGGCCGCTCGACACCACGCTCGTGAAAACGTCTTCATACTTCAGCCCGGCGTCTTCCAGGACATGGCTGCGCGCCCTGGCCAGATCGCGCCATGCCTGGTTCTCGACCAGGTATTCGCCGCAGGTGACGTCGTCGCGGTCCTGCTCGTCGCCCCAGTAATAGCGGCCGTCTGGAGCGCGGGCGACATCGTAGCCATCATTACGCAGTTCGGTCTTGACCTGGTGGGCCAGCGCGATGCGCTGAGCGTCGGTACTCGCCAACCAGCACACGTCCGGATGGGCGCCGAGCGGCAGACCGAAGATGCGGCTCTGCTCGGCGGTGAACTTGGTTGCGGCCTCGAGCACGGTCCAGCCGGAACCATTGGACCAGAAGCCGGCGCCGTCGCCGGAGATGTCGGCTTGGCGGGCGGAATAGATGACGACGACGTCGTCGGGCAGGCTTGCGGCGGGGGTGGTGGTATTCGTCATGGCTATCGAGGACAAGTAGATTGCGCCGGCGCGCAGCGCGCCAGCTGGGGTTATGTGCGGCCGAACCTGGCCGTGTGCTCAAGCGCGGGGCGCCATGCTTTCCTGCTCGTGCTCCTCCGCACGCGCAGGTGGGATCGAAGCGAGTGCCGCGTTCGCGAGCTCGGGCGTGAGGCCAGCTTCGGTGAAGCGCTCGACGAGCCTGTCGTAGCTGTCGATCCCGGTGCCGACGGACACGAAGCCCTGGGCCTGCAGTTTGTAGAGAAGATTGGCGGTACCGAAGGCGCCTTCCGACTCATAGCCGTAGTCGACCATCAGGTGGCCATCGTCGACGCCGATCGCAACAGCGTTGTGGTCGGGCAGCGCCAGGATGCAGCGCCGCGTGCGCCCGGTCGCGTCGGCCACCAGGGTGTAGTAGGACATCATGGCTGGCAGCCATGGCGTGCCGGCCGGTGAGCCTGCGAACAGCGAGCGGTACATGCAGGTGCGGTTCGTCACTGGAAAGCCCTTTGCTTCGAGCATTGCACAGTGCTCCGCCAGCCGATTGGCCGCCTCTTCGAAGAGTTCGCGATCGCGGTAGTCGAAGTGCTCCACCTCGCGGCCACGCCAGGCGATGTAGCCGCCCCGTAATTGGGTGATCAGGTGCCGCGAGCTCATTGATGCATTCCTTCTGCCGGAGCGTCGATCGGCGCGACCTCTTCGGACAGGGCATCGACCAGGAGCGCATCAAGGATCGCAGGGTTCACCATGACATGCGGCTGGCGGATAATCGCATCGGTGTTGAACGCGGTCAGGCGGCGCACCGGTTCATCTTCGTCAGCGCCCTCGAGGTCGTAGTCGCCCAGCACCACCTGAACGCCGAAGTTCGCGGTCGCGCCCTGAACCATGCCGCCTTCGAGGCCGACGTAGACCTTCGGCACAAAGCCGGCGCCAGTGACGGCCGCGCGCAGCTGCTCAAGTGCCGGCGCCGGCGCGCCGGCCGGACCCGACAGGGTGTTGTTCAGGAGCGCAGCGAGTTGCTGCTCCATTTCTGGCGTCAGGGCGATGAGTTTCATGGTTCCTTTCGTGTCGTGGCAGCGCCACGGTTGATCGTCAAATTTGGCTTAATAGGGCTGATCAGGTCAGTGTAAGGAGCCGCCGCGGGCGTGGTTGCACCCACAAGGTCGGACAGCTGGGTTATGTTTCTCCACGTCACTTTTTTTGCCAGCCGACATGCCGCCTAACGCCGACACCAGCACTTCGTGCAAAACCGAACTCGCCGCCTACCTCGCGCGCCGCCTGGCATATGCCGCCGAGAGCCACTCAACGGGTGTGATCAGCGCCAGCTTGATCGAAGGCTTCATCGCGGACTTCGAGCGTGCCGGCGACTCCTCAGGCCAGCGTCGGCTTTCCCTGGTGTCGGGCTTCGACCAGATGGAGCTGGCCAACGCAAAGCAGGAATCCAAACAGGTCGCGGAGACGCTGCGCAGTGCCCTGGATCCAGCCGTCATCGCAGCCGTCGGCGAGCAGGCGCAGCACGCTGGCACTCTGGCTACCCTGGTGGTGGAAGAAAACCGGGATATGAAAGCCCAGGTCCAGGCCGGCAACCTGGTAGTCGACATGCACAAGGATCTCGTGCAGATGCTTGGTGAGATGCTGCCCAAGCTCGAAGAGGCCAATGCGGACAAGGCGCTGCTGGCCACTGCGCGCGGCCTGCTTGATCGAGCGCTCGCGATCCAGGAGGGGCGCGGCGTGATCCCCACGGGCGTTTCTCCGATCCGCATCCTCAATGCGATCGAGCGTGTGTCGACGGCGCACCACGAGATCCTGATGCGCCTCGGGAAAACGCTGGACAGCGCCACGCTGGTGCGCGGTATCCGTGTGGTCGGCGAGGCCGCGAAACTGCTCGAAGAGATACATGGCCCGGCTGCCCAGGAGGAGCTGGACGACGAGGAGGGCGAGGCGCCCGGCCAACGCTGAGCGCTGCGGTTCCGGCACCAGGCTTCGGCATACAATGGGGCATGAAGAGATTCAAGACCCCCTTGACCAGAGCGGTCCTGCAGGAGATCCAGGCACGCAATCCGCGGCGCCCTGGTGATCAGCAATCGGACGACCTATACGCTGCGCTATGGGAGATTCAGCGGCTGCGCGCCATGGTGCTGCGCGCCGACCAGCTGCAGCGCGCCTATGGCGAAACGGTCGTTGGGGGAGGTCTGGAGTTGGTGCTGCAGGCGTTTCGCGCAGACCTGGCGCAAGAGCCGTGTGTGCTGGAGCAGGTGAACTTGCCCGAGCTGTCCGCCGGCCCCAGGATGCCGCCAGGTGATGGGGCGAACGAGGGACCGGCAACGGCCGGTCCGTAGAGGTGCTTCACATGCCAGGTGCTTCGGTGGTGCCTTCTTCCTCGTCGTTTTCCTCGCTTTCGGCGAAGAGGTCGAGCATTTGCGGCGCGCGCACTGGGGCTGCTTGCATCTGCGCCCTGGCCGGTCCCATGGCGGGCGCAGGTGTCGGCGCAGCGGTGGGCTTGTATGCAGGCGCGGGCTCGCTCGCGGCCAGCATCGCATCATAGTCGACTGTCGGCGCCCAGAACGGCTGGACAGGTACGATTTTCGGGATCGACATCGGCTTCACTGGCGCCTGGATGGCGCTGCTGCGCCGCGTATAAGCAGCGTGCTTCTCGTCGTCGCTGAGGGCAAATTCGTCACGGCGAGACAGGTATGTCCTCGTGCCGCGGGCGTTGCCATAATTGCGGAATCGACCCATGTTGTTACTCCTTTACGATACGGATGGGGAAGTGGCTTCTTCGTCTTCGTCGTGGTCAATGCTGTCCGGCGTGACCTGCGGATTCCTGCACGCGTAAATGCTGGCCGTGAGCGATGCCCGCAAGTGTTCCAGTCCGCCCGCGCCATGCCGGAACGTCACGGAGACCGGCGACTCGGTGCTCACCAGCAGTACACGGTCTGGGAAATATTCCTGTTTGGCCAGACGAAGCCAGCCGAAGCCGACGTCGCTGGCGGCCGGGTGCTCACGGAGCTCGCAAGCGCGTGCTTCGGACACGTGTTCGCATTTGATTTCCAGGGATTGTGCGCTGATGGACGGTTGCATGCTCTTCGGTGACAAAAGTAGAGCGCCCAGTATCGCGCGCGCGGCGAGCCGTGGTTGCAAAGATGGTGCTTGTCAGCGTCGAGCTGCCATGCCGCGCGCAGTCGGCTGGCGCTCGTTGCACCTGTGGCGCCGCGGGACAAAACCGTAGGAACGTCAGGTATTGGGGAAGATGCGTGCGCAGGAGCTCCGCGCACGCGCACAGAGGGCTCAGCCCTGACGGGGTGGCTTGTGCAGGGACCGTCGATTGCGAGCGACAGGTTTTGTTCCAAGCGCCTTGCCGCCGGCGGGCCGTACCGTCGGTTTCATCCGCTCGGCCTGGGTGGCGCCGGCATGCGCGGCGCGCAGCGCTTCGGTCATTCGCCTGACTTCCTCGGCGTGGGCTTTACGCAGGCTCTCCAACTCCTTGCGGGCCGCTGTAGCCTCTGACTGGGCCTGCGCATGTTCGTGCACCAGGCGCCTGTTCTCGCCGACCTGACCCTGGAGCGAGAGTTCGACGCTCTTGGCGCGCTGGCGAGCCATGTCGATCTCAAGCTGATCGCGCCTGCGGTCCTTGGCTGCGTCCTCGAGCAGCTTGTCGGCGCGGTCACGTTCGGCCTTGCGCACATCGTTCAACTGGACCTCGTGCGCCGCCTGCTTCTCGTATGCGGCCTGCAGCTTGGCATTGAGCTCGCGCACCTCGGTGCCGGTTGCCTCCAGCTGCTCCTTTGTCCCGGCATGCGCCTGGAGCTCGGCCTCGTACTGGTCCTGCACCTCGGCCAGGCGCTGCTCGATGCCCTGAACCTGCTCTTGCAGGCCGCGCACGACATTTTCAGCCTCCTGCGCCTGGCGCTGGAAATCTGCGCGCTCGACGTCGAACTGCGCGCTGGCCGCCGCCTGCAGCTGCATGACGATGTTGTGGAAGGACTCGGTGAAGATCCGCTTCACCTCGCCAGGGAATCCGCTCTCCTGTGGCACGCTTCCCATCGCATGATAGGTCGGCCAGAACACGTCCTCATGCCATTTCCTAATCTCGTCCTGGATAGTCGACGCTGAGGGATTCATCGCGCCGTTCGTGACCCTGCTGATCTGCTTTCGGATCACCTCAGCATTCGGAAATTGGTTGTGGGCGACCATCTCGGCTGCCAGGTAGCGCGCGAGCTCGCGCGAGTTCTGGAACGAGGCGTAGTCGACGTCGGTGCGAATCGGTTCGGTCATATGTGTTCGTGTTCGGCCGGCGCCTTACCCTGGGGCGCAGTCCATGGTTTCTTCGATCTCGGCTACCAGGGCGCTTTTAAGCGCCTGCCGGCATGCCCAGTACTGCCGGCTCACGCCTTCGCTCGGCACCAGCACCACCATTTTGCGTGGCGCGGGCACGGCAGCGAAATATTGTTTCAGTGCGTCGACCAGCGCCAGCGGCTGGCTTGGTAGGTCCAGACAGGCACGCTCGATGTCACCGAGACATCGAATAATAACCTTGTCCTGATGGGTTTCATACTCGCAGGGCATCCACAGGCCGTGGACGCGCACGTATTCGAGCGTGACTGGGGTACTCATTGCATTACAGGTAATTCCGCCGGCTCAGGATGGGGAGGGGGTAGATACTTGAGCACCGGCTGGTTCTCCGCGAAAGCGAGGGTGACACCATCTTCGAAGGGAAGCCGTCCGTCGCGATCAGGCCAGAGCAACTGGATGGCCTGCAACGACGTCGATGTCGCCACGGCGTAATCAAGGGCAAACAGGGCGCGGTGATTGGCCTGGTCCGTCGGCACGTGGACCAGCATGGCACGCGTGCCTTTGAACACGTCGTGAAGCACCGTGTTCATCGTGAACGGGGATGAGGCTGCCGCTTTGTTATCTGCCAATGCTCGCCTGATGATTCCGTCGGCCGCCTCGATCGCGACGTGTGGGTCGAGGCCGATGTGCGGCTCATACCCCATCCGCATGTCGGGGCCGACGATGATAAGTTCCGGAAGGCCTTGCTCCGCCAGACCAATTGTGTAGCAGTAGGCAGGGAAAACTTCACCTGAAACTGCTCCGTCGTCGCGTCCAGCGCACATCCACGCCCAGCCCCTTCTGTCGATCTGGTCCAGTAGATTATTCCAAATGGTGGCGCTGATTGACACTCAAACTCCTCAGTCAAATAAGGTTGGCCACGGCATGGCGCCGGGCAGGGAAACTACCAGATTATGCCGCAAAAGTTGTTACGTAGCATAGGCACGCGGCGTAAATGTTGCGCGGAGGGATCATAGGGGTGGCATGAATTCCGTGTACGTAGTGTGAAATCCGCATCAGGCAAAATAGAGCTTCACAACTACTGGAGCATTGCGATGAACCCTACCGAGAAGAACACTACCTGGAACGTAACGGTCGAGGACGAAAAGGGCGAGAGCCGCGTGATCGATATTCAGTGGGGCGCGACGGCGCCGACGGTCGACGAGGCGGCCAGCGCCATCAGGCACATTGTCCTGGCCGGCACGATGTTCCCGAAAAATGACACCCGCGAGTCGAGCTACCACACCGCAACGCTGCTGGAAGCGCACGGCCACAAGATCACCAAGATCGAGAAGGCCTAGAACGGCACGGCGCCCTGCGTGACCTGGTCGTCGGCCGGGTCTTCCTCGTCGAGGTCGGCGCTGGGCTCCGCCTCCGGTGCACTGAACTGCGTTGGCGCCGGCGCGGCCGCGGCGATGCGGGGATCGTCGCTCGGTACCAAGGCCTCTTTCTTCGGCGGCCGCCACGCGAGCTGCGCTACAGGTGGGAGCTCCTCGAACGGCACCGAGCGCGCCAGCAGGTCTTCTACCGAGTACTCCAGGGAGAGCCCCTGGCGATCCTTGAAGGCCGTGCGACGCAGGACTTCATCGTGCTTGGCCAACTGCCCGTGCGAGAGCGTGAGTACGCCCAGCAGCACGTATCGCTGATAAGCGAAGCCGGCGCCGTTGCCGGAGTATCCCCTGTCGATGTCCTCGTAGATTCTCTCCAGCTCGAAGTCCTCGAACATCATCGCCGCCTCCATGTCCACGCCGAACTGCAGCTCGCGGTTGACGTCCCAGACCTTCGTCCCGTCCTTCAACTCCGTCAGCGGCACGCAGCCGCTGTCGCCGACAAGGCCTTCGATATAGTCGCTGCGCAGTCCAGTGAAGTTCGACCTGCTGTTGTCATCCCATTCGGTACCGACGTACAGGTACCGGGAGCTGGGAAACGGCTGCGCTGGGGTGGTCGGCACCTCCGGGATGTCGTAGCGGATGCCGCGCTGGTGAATATCGCGGTAGTCGGCCCAAACCTGGAAGGGGCGGGCCACGCCGTTGAGGTTTTGCATCGCGTCGACAGCGATCATCATGTCGACCGGAAGCAGCTTGAATTTCGGTGGTTCGCCGGCGCGCCGCGCGCGCAACTCTTCATCGTGGTCGAGCTGCAGCATGTAGCGGGTGAGCTCGCGGAGGAATTTCGGGTGGTATGTGTCAGGCTTGATTTCGACCCAGCCGCCCTTGATCGTGCGGCCGATCCAGTGGCGCCTGGACCAGTCATAGCGCGTTGCGCGAATAAGTTTGTTCAGCTTATTCAAGCCCTGAGCGTATGCGTAACGGGGGTCGAACGCGATCATCGCTTCGAGGCTTTTGTCCTCTGCTCGCTGACAGCTGTGGCAACCATGTCGCGCACCACAACCTTTGCTCTTGCGAGCCTGATGCTCGTCCATAGCCATGACTGAGCACGACGTTCCGGCCGAGTGCGCATAGATCCGGTCGGTCTCTTTCATGTCCGAGTACGAGTCGAGCAGGCCATTGGAGATGTTGCCCAGGTGTTCGAACACGTCGTCTTCGGACCAGTCGGCGATCGGCGACAGCACCAACTCGCCGGCCTTGTTTCGGACCGGTTCAATCGCGTTATCGCCTCGTGCACGCATGTTGTTGCCGCGTGCGACCGACTCATCCAGGCGCATGCCGAGGACCGTTACCGGCTCTGGCAAGCCCTGCTTTAGCCAGTGCACAAACAGGTTCTTTCTGAACCGTTTCTGTGATGCACCTTTCAAGTCCGCGCTGCAATCTGCAGAGCCGCCAGGGAAGCTTGGAATGCCGCGGCCGGACAGGATTTTCACCTGCCAGGTCGAGGCCAGAGTCGGCGTAACAATCGCGGTTTTGAGGTTCAATCCGTGCCTGCGCGCGTATTGGCCCATCTTGTTGAGTTCGCTGCGATAGTGGTTTGAAATCTCCGGATTTTCAACGAGAGTGTCACTGGTGGGTTCTGTCGCGTTGTTGATCAAACGGCGGAAATTGGCCGAAAACGGAGCTGCGCCCCTCACACTGGACGGACCACTCCTGCCATCGCAGAAAATTGGTCGGCGAACGACATCGCC
>Ga0247725_1000060_pt1 | contig 149018 bp, 122 predicted proteins | sample OKSTACKMCFT3sol_FD_183021 | JGI IMG/M metagenome (GOLD analysis project Ga0247725, IMG submission 183021) | Subsurface sediment microbial communities from gas well in Oklahoma, United States - OK STACK MC-FT3-sol | ecosystem: Environmental > Terrestrial > Deep subsurface > Rock core/Sediment...
AGAACGGAATATCGTCGTCAAAGTCGATTGGTGGTTCCATTGGGCCACGTTGTTGTGGTGCGGCCTGATTAAAACCGCCTTGTGGCTGGTTAAAATTGCCCTGAGGCTGGAAGCCACCCTGAGCCGGACGTTGCTGGTAACCACCCTGAGCAGGTGCTGCTGCAGCCGGAGCCTGTGGAGCATAACCGCCCTGAGCCGGAGCCGCTTGTGGCATACGTTGTTGTGGTGCAGCGGCTGGTTGTTGATAACCACCTTGCTGACCCATTGGAGCACCACCTTGGTTACCCATAGCCGGGGCCTGACCCATGCCAGCTCCCTGGCCTTCGCCGCGGCCGTCTAACATTTGCAGCTCGTTGGCAATGATTTCAGTGGTGTAACGCTCAACACCTTGCTGATCCTGCCATTTACGGGTACGTAAACGACCTTCGATATACACCTTGCTGCCTTTACGCAGGTATTCACCGGCGATTTCAGCTAAACGCTGATAAATCACCACACGGTGCCATTCGGTTTGTTCTTTCTTTTCATTGGTGGTTTTATCCGTCCAGCTTTCGCTGGTTGCAATAGTCAGGTTGGCCACTGCACCACCTGTTGGCATATAACGGACTTCAGGATCACCGCCTAAGTTACCAATTAAAATTACTTTATTAATTCCACGAGCCATGCGACTTCTCCTTAACTTTTTTGGCTGCTCTCAACCAAAGACTGTGCCTCTGCCAAATCAAACTGTTGCTGGCCGACTTTTAAATACAAACGTTGTTCCGCAACCACCACCGTAACCTCCAACACGCCCTGGAGTTGGGTCAGGCGCTGCGCCAATTGGGCTGCGGCGGCTTCATCGGCCACTTTGACAGGCAATGACAGTCGTTGCGATCGCGCTGGCACTGTCATGCGGCTGGCATAAGCTAACCATAGTAAACCAATCAGGGCAGCCACGGCAAACAAGGATTCACCGCTGCTGAAACTCGCCACAGCACCGCCCAAAATACCGCCAGCAAAGGCGCCAAAAAACTGCGCACTGGCATAAGTACCCATAGCAGTACCTTTTAATCCAGCAGGAGCAATACGCGACAATAAGGCAGGCATGCTGGCTTCTAAGTAGTTAAAACCAACAAAAAATAACAACAGCGCCAGAGCGATCGACCACAACTGCTGATTGATTAAAATTAACACAAAACTAACAATAAGCAGGCTGATTGCCAGCAATAAATAAGCTTTTTCCTGTTGCTTGCGACTGGCCAAAATCATCAGTGGCACCATCAAAATAAAAGCAGCAATTAAAACAGGCAGATAGAGTTGCCAGTGTTGTGCTGAAGCAAAATTTTGCTGCAGCAATAAAGTGGGCAATACCACAAAAATAGCTGTTAATAACAGGTGAAGGACCAGCACACCAAAGTTCAGTCGCAATAATTCAGGGTGACGAAACAGCGCCGCGATTTGGCCTTTGGTCGCCAGGGTTTCGGAAGCAGGTGCTTTGCTGACCGCCACTGGCACCACTTTCCAGACCAACAACAAGCCGGTGATTGCCATTAAGGCTGTGCACCAGAAAATACCACTTAAACCACTAGCCGCAGCTATAGCAGGGCCTGCCACCATAGCTATGGTGAAGGACAAACCTATAGTCATACCGATCACAGCCATCACTTTAGGTCGTTGTTCTTCGCGGGTAATATCGGATGCAAGAGCCATTACTGCACCAGATATAGCGCCCATGCCCTGCAGCACCCGACCCAAAGTCACCATGTAGACAGAATCAGCCAAAGCGGCAACTACAGAACCCAGCACAAAAAAGCTAAGCCCCAATAGCATCACAGGCTTTCTTCCCCATTTATCCGACAGCCAGCCCATAGGAATTTGTAATAGCGCCTGAGTTAAGCCATAAGCACCTATAGCTAAGCCTATCCACAAAGGCGAAAAGCCGATCAGGTCTTTACCAAAAATGGCAAAGACGGGGATCAGCATAAATAAACCAAGCATCCGGAAAGCAAATACCAGTGCCAAAGACCAGGCGGCACGTTTTTCCAGTGGATTCAGATGGGACATCCGCGACAATTCTCCGGGTTAAAGCGGGCGGCGATTGTAGCACAAAGTTTGGATTCAGAGTCGGGCTCAAGGCCAGACCCTGCACCATTTTTTTCCGACTAGAAAGTTTGTTACAAAAAGCGCTGAGAGGTTACAGTTGGTCTGTTGGCGCTGCAGTGCAACACCACTAAAGTAGTAATAAGCCAGTTACACCTTAGTTTCATAGCTTTGGAGATTTTATGCTTAGTACTTTATTGCTGACTGCTTTACTCAGCCCAACCGAAGCACCGGCTGCTATCGCTCATCCAAAAGTCGATACTGAATTCGCTCAGGCCGTTTATCTGGCGGATCTGGCGGCAGCAGAGCGAGGTGGACTGAGCCAGATCGCTGTGTTGGGCACTTCACATTTATCATCCCTGCCTGCCGATTTTAACAAAAGCAGGTTGAACCCTTTATTAGAGCGGTTGGCTACTTTTGCCCCTGACAAAATTCTGATTGAGGCGCTGTCCGGTGCACAGTGCGATTTTCTGCGGGATTATCAGTTTGCTTACCCCGATACCGCAGAGCAGTATTGTTACGATCCAACCGCAGCCAGACAGGCACTTAAGCTATCAGGTGCCGAAGCCAGTCAACAGATAGCCAGGATATTAGCCATCCCAACCAAGAATCGTCCGCACTCAGAGCGTCGGCGGTTGTCAGCCTTGTTTATGGCGGCAGGCAATCCGGTCTCAGCTTTAGTGCAGTGGTTACGATTACCAAACACAGAGCGCATTAGTGCCGATGGCCTGACTACGGAGCTGGTGGCTCAACTGCAAAAACGCAGCCGGCAAATGAATGAAAATGTCAGCATTGCTGCTGAGTTAGCTGTGCAGTTGGGCCATGAACAGGTGTATCCGGTGGATGATCATACCGGAGACTCAGCCATGGGTCAGATGGACGAACAAGTCTTTGCGCAAGAAATCAGGCAAATTTGGAACAACGACTGGGCTAAGCAACGTTCAGCCTTGCTTGAGCAGCAACAAAAACATTTTATTGAAAATAAAGACGCCAGTGTGTTGGAGTGGTACCGCCATACCAATTCAGTAGAGGAAGCACGTCGCGCCGTAGCAGCTGACTTTGGTGCTGCTGCAGGTGCAAAAGTGCCGGGCAATACGGGACGTAAATATCTGGCCTATTGGGAAACACGTAATATGAGAATGGTTGCCAATATTCGTGAAACCATAGGTTCTGGCGGCAAAGTATTGGCCATTGTTGGCTCCGCACATAAAGCCTATTACGAACGATACCTGGGTGTCAGCAGCGACCTGAGTATTGTCGATATCCGTCTGTTGTTGCAGCCATAAGTACAACCGGCTATACAGGGTCTGTTGCAAATTCTATACGATCACGGCCTCTGGCTTTCGCCCGATACAAAGCATGGTCAGCACGGCGTAGCTGACAATCAAAATCAAAGTTGGCATCAAATACTGCAATGCCAACACTGATGCTTAATCCTGACAGATCACCAAGCTGTGACAGCGGCATAGTACGCACAGCCAGCAGTAAACGCTCAGCCGCCAATTGAGCAGAGTCTCTGTCAGTTTGTGGTAAAAACACAATAAATTCTTCCCCACCATAACGGGCCAAAACATCGCTTTGCCTGAGTTCTTGCTGCAGTGCTTCAGCCACTGCAATTAATACGGCGTCACCACCATCATGACCTATCTTGTCATTAATTCGCTTAAAATGGTCCAAATCAATCATAAATAGTGCGGAGCTGTGCGGTTGACGTTGTAAATAACTCAGGTTGCCCTGTATTGCATGCTCCAGACCCCTTCGGTTCAACAGGCCGGTTAAGGCATCGTGTAAGGCTTCATTTTTGAACTTCTGCTGGGTTTCTTCCATATAGCCAGTTAACGCAAAGATGCAATAACCCGCTGATATAAATGGCCAAAATGACTGAGAGATCAGCAAACCCGACAACAACCAATCTGGCGCTATCAGCAACATCAAAGAGCGCAGCACACAGATGATCAACCAGGCCGCAAAAATAGCTGCGATCATAAAATCAGACAAAGTAGGATTTGGTTTTAGGTAGCGGAAACACCAGAAGCCCGGGCCTATCAACATAAAAGCAAAGAGGGTCATTAAGTGCAAACTGACTTCCTGTTGCTGCAGGTAGGAAAAATAACTGTAAGAACTAGCCAGCGCCAAACCTACAGGCAGAATCCATCGCCATGGCACAGGTCTCGCCGCTCTTTTAAAACAAAATGCTGTTAGCAAGCTCATATTCAAAGCGGACAAACTAATTGAAAGGATTAAACTTAAGCCAGGTTCAGGCCAAAAGTAGAATAACCAACTGAATAATTCAGCGCTGATTGCCCCTTGCAACAATGGCAAGGCTCTGCTGGTCTGGTCTGTTGCGCGCAATCGAAAGCTTGCCAGTAAGAACACCAGCAACACTTGCATCATGGCAAAACAATAGAGTTGTTCTGAGGTCATTGTACATCTGATACTAAGGAGACACTTTTAACTTAGCCTCTGCCATTTCAATGCGCAAATCTGGTTCCAAAACAGATAATTAGCGGCGTAGTACTTTGTTGTTTTTCTAAGCGGTCAGCTTGCTATAATGCATGTATTTATATACAGTATCGCCAATTGAATTATTGCCTGGCTGATCCGGTTCTGGCTTTGTCACATAAAGCTTCAATCAAAATCAAACTGACTGCCCCGCAGCAATTTTGCGATAATTCGTTTTCCCAGGCCGACTCAACAGGCAAGAGACCCAATCCTATGGATAAAATAGATATTCGGGGTGCCCGCACCCACAACCTGAAAAATATTTCACTGCAAATTCCACGTGACAAGCTGGTGGTGATCACTGGTTTATCCGGCTCAGGTAAATCCTCTTTAGCCTTTGATACCTTGTACGCTGAAGGCCAGCGCCGTTATGTTGAGTCCTTGTCGGCCTACGCCCGGCAGTTTTTAAGTCTGATGGAAAAACCCGATGTTGATCATATTGAAGGTTTATCCCCTGCTATTTCTATTGAGCAAAAATCGACCTCGCATAACCCACGCTCTACTGTGGGCACTATCACTGAAATTTACGACTACCTGCGTTTGTTGTTTGCCCGTGTCGGTGAGCCGCGTTGCCCAACCCATGATCTGCCTTTAGCCGCCCAAACCATCAGTGAAATGGTCGATAAAGTAGTGGCTTTTCCTGAAGGCACCAAGCTGATGGTATTAGCACCAGTGGTGCAGGAGCGTAAAGGTGAACACGTTAAAACCCTGGAGACCTTAGCGGCCCAGGGTTATATCCGCGCCCGTATTAATGGCGAAATTTGTGACTTGTCCGACCCACCAAAGCTGGATTTGCATAAGAAACACACTATCGAAGTGGTGATCGACCGGATCAAAGTGCGCGACGATATCAAACAACGTTTAGCCGAAAGTTTTGAAACCGCGCTTGAGCTATCCGGTGGTATTGCCAAAGTCGCGTCTATGGACGATGACAAAGCACCAGAGCTGATTTTCTCCGCCAACTTTGCCTGCCCGACTTGTGGTTATTCGATGGCCGAGCTGGAGCCCCGTTTGTTTTCCTTTAACAACCCGGCCGGTGCCTGCCAAAGCTGTGACGGCTTAGGGGTAAAACAGTATTTTGATGCGCAAAAAGTAATAGTCAGCGACGAGTTGAGCTTATCCGGCGGTGCTATTCGTGGCTGGGATAAACGTAACTTCTATTATTTCCAGATGCTGAAATCGCTTGCAGACCATTATGGTTTTGAGCTGGAAGTGCCTTTTGCCAGCCTGAGCAAACAGCATCAACAGGTGATTTTAAACGGCACAGGCAAAACAGATATTGAATTTAAGTATCTGAATGACAGGGGCGATATCATCAAACGTAAACATCCGTTTGAAGGCATTTTGCCGAATATGGAGCGGCGTTATCACGAAACCGAATCCAATGCGGTGCGGGAAGAGCTGGCCAAATATTTAGCTTCACAGTCTTGCCCAACTTGTAACGGCTCACGTTTACGCGAAGAAGCCCGCCATGTTTTTATTGGCAAAACTACCTTGCCTGAAGTGGTAGAACTGTCGATTGGTGACTGTTTAGAGTTTTTCCGCCAACTGACCTTACAAGGCCAAAAAGCGCAAATTGCTGAAAAGGTGTTAAAGGAAATTCAGGACCGGCTGATGTTTTTGGTTAACGTTGGCCTGAATTACCTGAATTTGTCACGCAGCGCCGAAACATTATCCGGAGGCGAAGCTCAGCGCATTCGCTTAGCCAGCCAGATTGGCGCTGGTTTAGTAGGTGTCATGTATGTGCTGGATGAACCTTCAATCGGCTTGCACCAGCGTGACAACGACAGATTACTTGGCACTTTGACGCATTTACGCGACTTAGGTAACACTGTCATAGTGGTAGAACACGACGAAGACGCAGTGCGCGCTGCCGACCATATTATCGACATAGGCCCTGGTGCCGGTGTTCACGGTGGTTCTATTGTGGCGCAAGGCAGTCTGGAGGATATTAAAAATACCCCAGAGTCGCTGACAGGCCAATATTTATCCGGCGTGCGCAAAATTGCAGTGCCAGACAAACGCCATGCCGGTAAAAAAGGCAAAGAATTGCGGGTGTTAGGCGCAACAGGCAACAACCTGAAAAACGTCGATTTAGAAATTCCTTTTGGCGTGATGACCTGTATCACAGGGGTGTCGGGCTCAGGTAAATCCACCTTAATTAACGACACCTTGTTCCGCGTGGCGCACCGCGTGCTGAACAAAGGTGAAGGCGACGAACCAGCACCGCACAAAGCCATTGAAGGCATGGAACATTTTGATAAATGTGTCGATATAGACCAAAGCCCGATAGGCCGCACACCACGTTCTAACCCAGCCACTTACACTGGCATTTTTACTGCAGTACGGGATTTATTCGCCGGCACACAGGAAGCGCGCTCCCGTGGGTACCAGGTCGGCCGCTTTAGCTTTAACGTCAAAGGCGGCCGCTGTGAAGCTTGTCAGGGCGATGGCATGATCAAGGTAGAAATGCACTTTCTGCCAGATGTGTATGTGCCATGCGATGTCTGTAAAGGCAAACGCTACAACCGCGAAACGCTGGAAGTGAAATACAAAGGCAAAAACATTCATGAAGTGCTGGAAATGACAGTGGAAGACGCGCACGAGTTTTTCGAAAGCATTCCGGCCATTGCCCGTAAACTGAAAACCCTGATGGACGTAGGTTTAACCTATATCCGCCTCGGCCAGTCGGCGACGACTTTATCTGGCGGCGAAGCCCAGCGGGTCAAACTGGCGCGTGAACTCAGTAAACGCGACACAGGCAAAACCCTGTATATACTCGACGAGCCGACCACAGGCCTGCACTTCTTTGATATTCAGCAACTGCTAAACGTCCTGCATAAACTGCGTGACGCTGGCAATACCATAGTCGTCATTGAACACAACCTCGACGTAATCAAAACCGCAGACTGGGTGGTCGATTTAGGCCCTGAAGGCGGCAGCGGCGGCGGTGAAATACTAATAGCAGGCACGCCAGAACAAGTGGCAGCTTATGAGAAGTCCTATACAGGGCATTATCTGAAGCCTTTGTTGGGGATGTAGATTTAAATACGGGATGGGCGCAGCTGTGCTGCGCCCTTTAACTTTGTGGAATTTGTTCAAGTCGCTGCTTAGCCACTAACCAAGGTAAACGTCGGCCAGCTTGCTGCATTTTGTCATAGGCTGCCAAGGCCGTAGCTTTATCAATAATTTGAAGAGTCACCATTTGTTCCACCCCCCAAAGCGTACCAAGCACAACCACAGCTTCTTTTTCAGCAGTAGTGCGCAAAGCCATATCGCCAGTTAACAAAGGGCATTGTTCTTGTTTAGCCAGAGCCAACGCAAAAAAATCATTGGTGCTCGGCCCCATATAGCGTTTCCTGAGTGAAAAGGCATAAAGCATTCAGTCCGGAGTGAGCTCGCCCAACAATAAACCAAACCCCAACAAATGCTGATGCTGGGCTCTTAGCTCTTCCTCAAACAAAACATCTGAAACTTTAAACAGGTAAGGCAAGCGAAAGAATGATTCAAGCAGCAAACCTTCTTCTAAATCAATCAGGATATTGGCATCACTGATTAACAGCTGCATTTTAACCAGCTCCGCTCTCTGACAGCATAGTACGGCTTTTATGCAGCAACATCAGAGGCATACGTAACAGCTCAGCGGCTTTAGATTCAGAAATGATTCCCTCAGCCATAGCGCGATAAATCAAACGTTTAAACAGGCGGGTATTTTCCTTTGAGTAGGGATCACCTGGCTCGGTTTTACGCCAGCCTTCGCGGGAGAACAACATAAACAGGCTTTGCCGCTTTGCTGACGTAATCACCCCTAAATCAGAGGCACGATACAAACATGCCTGCATACTCAAACCATATTCCTGTTTCAGGAAATATAACTCTTGTGGTTCAAGCGTGGTGCGGCGGGTTCCTAAATGCTGGAATACGCCGCTAGCAGGTAATAAAAAAGCAGCAGCAAACTTGTTGCAGGCCTGTTCTTCATCCAACTCTGCCGGTAGCAGGGTGTGCAGTAACAAATGGCCCAACTCGTGCGCCAAGGTAAAACGCTGACGACAACCCGGCCAATGTGCAGACACAACAATCACTGGCTGCTCGCCTATATGGGCTTGCAAGCCATCAAATTTGTCCGCTTGATCTACTTCAGAAACGATCACCAGAATGCCTTTAGACTCAAGCAAATCAATCAAATCAGGCAACGGATTCTGGCCAAGCTGCCAATGTTCACGCACCGCAAACGCAACCTGTTCAATATCATTCAGCGAATGAATAGCAGGCAACTGACCATCAAAGCCAAAAGCAGGCAACGGGAACTCAGGCCATAAATTCGCCAGCTCCTGCCAGCGCTCAGCCTGCTCTATAACGTCGGCTTCAATCTGCTTTATCATTTTGGCAGATGCAGAAGCTTTTTTACGGTATTCAACCTGAGCCAGGCTAACCTGAGTGGGCCGGAAAAAATATTCAGTGCGAACAGACAAAGCGGTGGCCAGTTTTAACAACACAGCTGAAGACGGCATACTCTGGTTATGCTCATACTTTTTGATCATATTAGCGCTAAGCCCAACCTGATCCGCCAAAGCTTGCATAGACAAGCCTGCAGCAGCCCGGGCACGCTTTATACGTTCTCCAATCATGACCTTCTCTGGTTTATGAAATTAAAATATTTATAAAAATATAAACCAAATTGGGTTAATTGTCGACTGTATAAAATTCATCCACGGCTTTTTGTACTTAGCTGCAGACACAGCAGATTTGTTGGGCTTTTGAGGCCGAATTTCATAGTAAGTACGTCTTTTGAATTGGTTAAGCACTGAAACTGCTTATCGATCTTATGATTTCAGGCTTACTCAACTGAGTTAGCTATAAACCTTAAACCCTTTCTCAAAAATTGTTTCTCTATGCATCGCCAAAAATTCGGCATGTGGACTGGACTTGTCTGGTAAAACAATACTTTTGCCATGAAAGCTTTTTATAGATGAATCAAAGAAGTGGTCATTGTTGTAATTGATTTTACTCGACACCACCACACGATAACGTTCATCAATAGTCAGCAGCCCCAAATCAAAAGCTTTATCATGCAAAGCCGACAAAGCTAAACCATTGGTTGGATTTAAACGATTCTGAGGGTCTTCGCTCCAAGGCACTATATGACTAGCTATCAGCAATTTAGGCACAGCTAAACCACTGATACAACAACGGTTATTGTAGGCACTTAATACCGCAGATCTAAAATATGACTGGCCAATACGGACCTTAGTTATCACTTCTTTTGTCATACCCTGATAACTAACAAGTGGCTCTTCACGCACATTTGCCATAGCCTCTTGCAACGGCTCTCCAAATGCTGATATTGCTGAATTCATCTGCTCAGAAAAAGCTAACCAGTCAGTTTTCATCTCCAGCCACATAGCGCGATCTGCGGCGGAAACACTTGTTAAACCTGAACGGCCAGACGAAGTAATTACAGGGTCTAAACTGGCAAGATTAGACAACTTCATCGCTAGCGCAGAAGGCGTCCGCCCAATCAAATTAGCAAAGTAAATCACTGTAGGATTGCGATGGTCAAACTGACCAAAACGCAACCTAAAATACAGGTCAAAAGCAACCAACAGCTGTTGCCGATCCCAAAGTTTTGACTTTCCCAAGCTGCAGTCCCTTTATTTAGATCTTCCAATGAAAATTACTTTGCCAGGTTAAATTCATTTCTCAAAGTAAATCATTGCTTTAGATAGCGAAACTCCTCACCCCGGCCAGGGCAACTCACCATCCAGCAAAAACAACTCCAGTGGGTATTGATAAAGCTCTGCTTCGCCATGTTGTTTAAATACCACTAAATCGGCGCTAAGTTCACAGAGCCAGAGGCTGCTGTGATCGGGTTTGCTGCTGGTAAAGGCTTTGGGGGAAAACAGGCCGACGCAGATACCATGATTTGGGTCGCGGGCGGACTGGTATTCGAATAACTCGACACCAGCATTTCGCATAGCCGTGCCCAGTTGCTGGCTTTGGTGGTAGTTAGTTTTAGCTGTGAGTTCTGCGCTATAGGCGCTGAAAGGCGGCTGATGCAAAGCCACTGCTTTGGCTGAGCTGTAGCCGACACTAAACAAGCTATGTTGTGATCTCAAACTGGCTTTGGGAGCTTTGGCGTCTATCGAAGCCCAAAATATAAAACGGTAATAAGCAGATTCGGCAAGGCAGCTGGTGACAGCACAGGCACCATAAAAAATACCGGGTTCGAACACAGAACCAAAACGGGATCCCCATTGCAGCGGTGGGTAGCGAAAAGGTGATTTCAGTAAATAATGCAGTGGCTCTGTCGCTTCTGGTAATGCCGGTTTGACGCTTTCCAGCAGCTGCTCCAGTACAGCCTGCTCAGCCAGGGTGTCGACATAACTTAAAGTAGCCACTTGCTGCTGGCTTTCGACCAGCCGGAACAATTGCCCGCTCAGTTGTTTGATCTGCTTGGGCCCGTCGCAGCTGGCCCAGAGCTCAGCTGACACTATAATTTGCCCCGCATTGCATCCACAAACTGCAGCACCTGCATCAGGCCCTGAATACTCTGTACTTGTTGCGCAGGTATACCACCAGTGACTTTATTCGGGCTGTGCATAAAGTGTTTAATCCACTCCGGGTCGCCGCCGGCCAGACTATACAAAGCGCGAGCGACTCGAATAAGCAGCAACGCCAGTTCACCTTGTTTTGACGCAGGTTCCAGCGTCAGATTTTGCTTCAGGCGGCTGACTGCAGTGCGGTGCACGCCTAATACAGCAGCTAACTCGGCCTGCTTTAAGCCCAGTTGATTGGCAGCATTTAATACAGCTTTGGCCAATACCAGCTGGGGTTGTGGCGCTTGTTGCAGCAATGCGGTCATCATTCACCTCGCGATCAGTACAGCTTCAATAAACATGTCGTTTATACACAAAATATACACTTAATGTGTAATTTGCACAAACCCAACTGAATGCAAACAGGCTCAGCAGCTTGCCTAAGGTTAAGACAGAAAAATAATTGCGAACCATTTCTATTTGTAATTGAGATCTATTTGCATCTTGGTTAATATAGCAACGCACTAAACAACACTTTGATCTGCCAACTAAAACCAGCCGGAGAAACCTATGCGCCCTACTGCTGTGAAGCATTTTCAATTATCTGCTTTGGCTTTATGCCTGAGTGCAGCCCTGCCATTGATGGCACAACAAAGCCCGGATGGAGTGGCAGAAGAAGCAGCCATTGAAAAAATTACAGTGCGTGGTGAAAAAACCAGCCGTAGTTTGCAGGAAACCACCAGCAGCGTGGCAGTTACTACAGCTTTGCGCATGGAACAGGAAAACCTGCATAGCTTGTTTGATATTCTCAACCGCACCGCCAACGTGTCACAAATGTATGGCAACAGAGGCTTTACTATCCGGGGCATAGCCAATGAAGCCGGCGCTCCGAACCCATTGGCTACAGTCTATTTAGATGGTGCGGCTTTACCCAGCCAAATCAGTGATTCAGGCCCAACCGACTTATGGGATATAGCTCAGGTTGAAGTGTTACGTGGCCCTCAGTCTACTATTCAGGGCGAAAATGCCCTGGCTGGCGCCGTGATTTTGCGCACTGAAGATCCCAGCATGGATTGGAATGGCAGAGCTCGCGTACTTTGGTCTGATCCATCGGATCGTCGTATCGCCTTTGCTGGTGGTGGCCCTCTGATAGAAAACGAGCTTGCCTTCCGTTTGGCAGTGGAACAACGTGATTTTGATGGTTATGTCGATAACCCAACCCGTAATACGGGCGAAGATCAAACTGATTCGATAGTGGCCAGAGCCAAATTACTTTGGACTCCTTCAGCTTTGCCTGGTTTTACCGGCCTCCTGAGTTTTATGCGCGATGACCGTGAAGGCCCTTACATGTACAGCTACTCGCGGCTGGATGTAGAAGATTACTTCAACAACAGGGTGAATACTTCCAACCGGCCTAACACTACCGACATTATTAGCGATGTCACTACACTTGATTTAAGTTATGAATTTAATAACAGCTGGTCTTTATCTGCTGTCACTTCCAGTACTAATTCAGACGCCCAGCGTGCCTACGACAACGATTTAACTGAACTGGATTTGTCTTACGGCAGTACGGATGAAAAATACGACAGCCTTTCGCAAGAGCTACGGCTGCATTTTAGTGGGGACAAGCTGAAAGGCTTGGTGGGCCTGTACTGGTCCAAACGCGAAACCGACAATGAAAGTACCAGCTTAACTAACGTTAACACTCCACTGGGCACCATAGCAGCAGTCTTACAGGCCAATGGTTTAGATGCGGCAACAGCCAACTATCTGGCCACTTTGTATGGAGCGGCTTTACCGGAAATCCCAGTGGATTATCATAGCGAAGCACCGGGTAAATCTGAAAATCAGGCCTTCTTCACCGATCTGGAATATCAGCTAAGTACTGATCTGGCGCTGCTGGCAGGCTTTAGATATGACACAGAAGAATATACCTTTGCATCCCAAACAACGGCCAAGTTTGTCGGTACTTTGCCTGATCCATTAGCTTTTGGTGCCGCGGGCACGCCGCTGCATGCCGCAGTCACGGGCATCAACTTTGCGGTATTAGGCTTAGTGGCCGACGCCAATGGCGTTACCCCATCCAGCACCCGCGACTTTACCGCCTTTTTACCTAAACTGGGCTTACGCTGGAGTTACAGCGCCGTTCAATCGCTGGCATTCACAGCTCAACGCGGTTACCGCTCAGGCGGCAGTGCCTATAACATTGCCCGTAGTGAAGTGTTTGCCTACGACCCGGAATTTACCACTAACTATGAACTGGCCTGGCGTAGTAGCTGGCTGGATAACAGCGTCACAGTGAACAGTAACCTGTACTACATCGACTGGAAAGACAAACAGGTGATCGCCAACTTTGGCCTGAATACCTACGACTACCACACAGTCAATGCAGGCAAAGCGCATTTGTATGGTTTTGAACTGGAAGCCAGACAACACCTGAACGACAGCTTTGACTGGTACAGCTCTTATGGTTATTCCCGCACTCAGTATGATCAGTTTGAAACTGTGATGAACGCCAACATCACCGACTATTCAGGTCAGGAATTTGCCTATGCGCCACGTCACACTGTCTCTGTAGGCTCCAACTATTATTTTGCTGACAACTGGTCCGCCAATCTGAACGCCAACTACCGCAGTTCAGTCTTTATGAACGTAGGCGCCGCTGACGAACAATTGTCATCGCGTACTGTAGTTAACGCCAAGCTGAGTTACGACGCCGATGCCTGGTCTCTGTATCTGTTCGCCAATAACCTGCTGGACAAAGGTTATGTGCAGTATCGCTGGCCCACTGAACCTAACGCCATTTTTGGCGCGCCAAGGGTTCTGGGTGTTGGCTTAGAAGGCCGCTGGTAATAAGCCGGGAAGCCACAGGGGATCACTATGACACTCGCTTATCTGTTGACTGCAACACTAGCCGCTGTGCTGTTTTATCTGGCCTCAGCACGGCAACAGTTCTGGCCTGTAACAGCCGGGAAACTAAAGCTGATACGGGCTTTGGCCTGCTTATCCTCTGGATTGGCCTGGGTGTTTGCCGCTTTGGCCATCGGCATCTGGGCCGGCTTTTTTGCCACTTTAACCACGCTGATGCTGGTGTTGGTGGCTTTGCCCTTTATCGACGCTTACCGGAGTAAACAGCATGTGGGGTAAATCAACTGCAGCGGCTTTGCTTGGTTTACCTCTGAGTGTTGCCCTAATAGGTTTAGTCGCCTTGCTATGGCCGGGCCAAAGCAACCAGCTGGTTCTGCCCTGGTTGCTGATGGTGTTTCCGATCTGGATTGGCATTATGGCTGGTACTTTTTTATTTCGTAGCGGTAAACAAGCCTGGTTGATCCTGGGCATAGCAACCTTAAGTTGCTTTGCGCTGCTCTCCTTAGTCAAACAATTTGTGAGTGCATCTTTATGAAAGTGGCCACCCAACGCACCTTCCGTGCCGTCCATACCTGGACGGGTCTGATTGCTGGTATGGCGCTGTTTATTGCCTTCTACGCCGGTGCTATTTCTGTGTTTGTGCATGAATTACATGACTGGCATCAGCGGGGCGAACTGGTACAAGCTGATTCACTGCAGCAGGCCCAGCCTTTGGTGGATCAGCTGTTGCAACAACACCCGGAAGCGTCTCATGGTTTTTCACTGTTGCTACCAGGTCATCATGGCCCTGAACTCAGCGCCTACTGGTATCAGACAGACACAGGTACTCAGCATAAATTTCAACTGACCCACGAACAGCAACTGCAACAAGGCCCATCCAGAGCCGACTTTGTCAGTTTTATCTACGATTTGCATTTCACTGCAGGTTTGCCACGTTTAGCAGGCACTTACCTTTTTGGTCTGTTTTGTTTGTTGTATGGCTTAGCCTTAGTCAGTGGTGTGGTGATTTACGCCCCGGTATTTTTAAAAGACTTATTTGCGCTGCGCCTTGGCCCCAGTGTGAAACGTTTATGGCAGGATGCTCATAATGTGGTGGGGATTTTGTCTTTGCCTTTCCACATTTTATTTGCCTGGAGCGGCGCTGTACTGACCATAGGTTTTCTGATGCTGGCTCCATTTCAGTTCGCCGTGTTTGACGGTAAATTACTTAAAATACTTGAGCCAGATTTTGAAGTTGTGCCGCATGTCGAACCTGCAGGAGTACAAAAACCTCTGGTGCCTGTGCATGAATTACTGGCGACAGCCAAAACTGCCATGCCGCAATTAGAAGTTGAAAGCATGTTTTATCATGACGCGGGCGATTTGAATGGCACTGTCACTTTGTATGGCGAAATCGACAGCGCCACTGTCACCCATTCTGCCGCCGTAGTAATAAATACGGCCAGCGGTGAACTGATAAAAACTCTGACCCCGGACGAATTTACGCCGGGCACCAGCTTTTTACGTGGTATCCAGAGCCTGCACTATGGCAACTTTGGCGATTACCCGGTGAAATGGCTGTATTTTGTGTTGGGCATGGCCGGAGCATTTTTGTTCTACAGCGGTAATTTGCTCTGGATTGAATCCAGACGTAAAGCCACAGAGGCACAACAACCGCGCACTACCCGCATTATGGCCGGGTTAACTTTGGGTATAGCGCTGGGCTGTATGGCGGGTGTATCGGCTTTGTTTATAGCCGGAGCTTTATTACCCGAAGCTCTGCATATCCGCTGCTACTATCTGGTATTTTTTCTGGTGTTGCTCTGGTGTTTAGTGCGTCATCCGTCCAAAGCTGCCTTTGAAATGTTAATACTGACAGCGCTGTTGACCGCATTGATCCCGGTAGCCGGTTTTATCCAAACTGGCCAGCACCTGTTTAGTTCGCTCTGGAACGGCTATTGGATACGTGTTGGCGTCGATGCTACAGCCTTGCTGATGGCCTGGTGTTTTTGGCGTATGGCAGTGGCAGCCCGGAAACGTGCTCAAGAAGGAGCAGAAAACAGCCTGTGGGCTTTGCCTGCAAAAGGCTAATTTAGGGTCAGGCATTCAAAGGGGATCAGGCTCCTTTGAATGTTTTTAATAGCCCCGCACTAAAGGTGATCTTTTCATTACTTAGCTGACGGTAATCAAAATAAGGCGTCACCAGCACTTTGTTGGTTGGATCTATCGCAAACTCTTCGTTCAGCCAATGCAGCTGACAAGCTAAACCCCGCTCAATCAGTTGCTTAGCATGGGTGCGGCCAGCAATTAAATGAATAGTGTTCCCGGCAGGGTTGAGCTTAGGCCTGTCAAATAACAAGGCAGTGTCTGAAGCTTTTTGTAGTAAAAACTGATCACGATACTTCTGCCAGCTGGCGGCCTGAGTCGGGAAGGGAAATAGCTTTGGGTCCAAAGCGCATAGCAACTTGGCGTAGACATTAAATAACTTGCGCCAGCCATTACCACAATGCTGATAAATCAGATCGATATCGCCTTTTTGCATTGCTTCGCAGTCAAATAGCTGCTGGTACTGGGGCATTTGGGGTCTGTTTTCCACATAAACCCTAAAGCTGGCGTTTTGATCTCCAAGTCCTATCACTTAGCGTTGTCCCACTGCTTAAAAACTGGCGTTATGGTAGCGGATTTTTGTGGTGATTACCTGCTGCAGCTCAGTCCGCGAATTGCTGTCGCATCGCAGGACTTGCCAACATATCCCACAATAAATGTAGGTTTAGCCTGACGCTGTTGGCCTGCTCTTCTGCAAAAGCCTCCAACTGTTGTAAAGAAGCTTTTGGATACCAGTGTCCGGCAAGCACCACAGCTTCAGGTTGGCGCATAGTCGCCAAATCCAGCAAAGGGTTATGATTAAGCAGCAGCAAATCTGCCCTTTTACCCACTGCCACTGAACCCGTTTCTGCTGCCATACCGGTAAAAACAGCAGGGTTGACAGTGGCAGTCTGGATCACTTCTAAAGGCGTTAAACCTGCCTGCTGATACAGCGCCAGCTCGTCGTGTAAACCCGAGCCTGCGAACACAAAAGAGTCGGGCGTGTCTGTGCCCGCCAGAATTTTTACTCCTGTTTGCCGGGCTTGTTTCAGTTGCTGCTGAGCTAATTCCAGCAATTCTGCATGCACATTAAGGCCATTGGCATCGTACGCATGTTCCAGCATGGCATCGGCGTCGCCTTGCCAAAGTGATTGCAGCAGATAAGGCACATACTTAAGACGTTGATCCTGCCGGAATTCGGGATCTCCGGCTTTAGCTCCCAATTGCAAAGTGAGTAAGGTTGGGCTCCACCAGGTGTTGGATGACGCCATCTGTTGCATTAGTTGCTGGCATAAAACAGGGTTTTGACTTTGCAGCAGTTCACGCCATTGCTCTGGCTGAAAACTCCGGTTCAAGGCTTGCTGTTTATAGGTTTTGATCGCATCGGCACATTCAAAAATAAAGACCCGGCCATGTTCCACGCTACGCTGCCCGGCCTCTAGCATCAACGAAAAAGGCACCAGCCAGGGCTGATGTCCGGCCAACGCCATATCAGCCTCTTTGGCCGCAGCCACTAACCACTGGTATTGCTGCAAGCTAGGCTTTTCATAGACCTTAATAAAATCAGTACCTTGCGCCTTGTAATACGCCACCAAAGCTCTGGCATCGGCTGGCGACTGCAGTTTAAAAAAAGCCGGATAATCCTCTGGCACTTCAGACCCGCCATTGAGCTGATAACTGCTGTGTACCCAATAATTAGGGCTGGTTCGCTTAGCTGCTTTTAGTTCCTGCTGCCAGCGTTTTCTGTCTGAGGTGCAGGCCTGAAAACTATCAGGCTGCAGCATACAACCCGATAAATCCCGCACTGCAGTCACACCGGCAGCTATCCAGAGCGGATGGTGCAGTTGAGGGGAAAGTTGTAAGGAATGTGTGTGCATATCGCTTAGGCCTGGCATTAAAAAGCGCCCGCCTGTATGCACTTTTAAGCGGCCATCGGCCATCAGTTCAGTGCGAATTGCTGTGCTGCTGTTTGCCGCTACCGCTTCTGAAGCCGTAATTTTGTTAATCCTGCCCTTATCAATCCATACCGCTTGATGCGGATGAATTTGACCTGTTTCCACATCAACAATACTGACATTGTCCAGCAATAAAGCTGCTGTACTGGCAGGGCCTGGCGCTTCCGGCAGTGGCCAACTGACGCAACCTACCAATACTAAAGAACAGCTCAACAGCACCGCAAAAATTGTCAGAGTGATTTGTTTTATCAGAAAAAATAGCCGGTACATAAAAAGCTCCAGTTGATGAATCTTCAGCACAATAGCGGAGCAGATGTGAAAAAAACGTCAAAGCCTTGGCCAGACAAGCATGACTGTCAATTTTAGCTCTGAGCGCTCCAGTTGAAGTTCCAAACCGGTTTGCTGGCAGAGCCGCTGCACTATGCCAAGTCCTAAACCATAACCCTTACTTTGGCGGCCTTTGGCAAATAACGCGGTTAACTCAGTGGGAGCATCTTCGGCTTGTAACGGGTTGCTGATCAGCAAGCACTTTGTATCAACACTGATTCGGATCGCACCAGCCGCACTATGTAAAAAAGCATTTTGCAGCAAATTGGTCAGCACCATCTGCAGCAAGACAGGGTTCAGTTGTAGCTGTAAATCCGGCACGACCTGCAGCTCTAGCTCTATGTTTTTTCCTTCCAGCAAAGGCGATAAATTCAGTATTAATTGCTCCAGCAAGCCTGCTACTTTGATCCTTTCCGTCTGGCCCAGATGCTGCTCCCGCGACATAGCCAGCAAAGTACTGATCAGCTGGTTCATTTGCCTGCTGCTGTGCTGAATTTGTTCTAAACGTTGTTGCTGCTCTGCTGGCCATGCTTGTGTGGACATCTGAGCAAGTAACAACTCACAACTGCTTTGGATCACCGCCAGTGGTGTGCGCAGCTCGTGGCTGGCATCGCGGCTAAAAGCTTGTTCCCGAGCGATAAACTCTTGAACTCGTTGCCAGTTTTGCTCTAAAGCTTCGGCTAATACACCAATTTCATTGGCCGGAAATGCTGCAGCAAAACCCGGACTAAATTGGTCTTTTTGCACCAGCTCTGCCAGTTGAGTTAAAGGCCGGGTCGCGCGGCGGGCTAAGGCAAAACCCAAAGCAGCAGCCAGCAGCAACATCAGTAAAGTGCTGACGCCATACAGTAAAAACATTTCATCCCGAATCGGTCGCACCACCAGTTGCTGGCTGACTTCGGCCACTAACCAGATGGGCTCTTTGACTGAGGGGTGACTAAAAGACCGGATATGATAATGCCGCCCTTCCTGGCCACTGTATTCAGTGCGTTGAGTATTGGGTTCAAACTGTTGCTGCAAATCGGCAGGAAAGTCCTTAGGGCTTTGGAATATCTGCATAGCCGCAGCTAAAGGCGGCGATAACTGTGGCTGTTGTAACTGACGTTTTTCTTCATCCATTAACTGATGACGAAAGAATTGGTCTTCGACCGTATAAACAAAAATTACATTAAAAAAACTGAACAACGAAGCACACAACAGCGCCAAAATGACACAAGCCCAAATGATGCGCTGGCCTAAACTGCGGGCTGGTTTATGCATCAGCTTGCTCCTGTGGCAATACCAGCTTAAAACCTATACCGTAGACGGTTTGTAACATAGTGTCTTTAAAGGGTTTATCCAGTTGCTGGCGCAGCAGGTAAATATGAGCCCGCAATGCATCTGAGTCCGGTGGCTCATCACCCCAGAGCTTGTAACTTAAATCAGAACGGCTGACCAACGCCGGATAAGCTTCGGCCAGCACCACTAAAATACGATAACCAAGCGGATGTAAATCCAAAGCCTGACCTGAACGGCTGGCTTGTTGTTGTGATCTGTCTATCTGCAAAGGCCCAAGCTGCAATAACGGGTCAACACTCAATATATGACGGCGACTTAAAGCCAGACAACGCACCTCCAATTCAGCCAGTTCAAAAGGCTTGGTCAGGTAATCATCTGCACCAGCAGCAAAACCCTGCAACTTATCATCCAGACTATCCAAAGCTGTTAGCATCAGCACGGGCACAGCTTTTAACCACAACTGGCGCAGCTGGATACAAAGTTGCCTGCCATCCGTATCCGGCAACATCAAATCCAGCAGCACTAAATCGTAGCTATGCTGTTTTGCCAGTTGCAAGGCCAAAGCACCGGTGGCGGCATAATCCAGCTGATGCCCTGCTGCCGTTAAGTAATCGATGATATTGCAGGCCAGCGCCTGCTGGTCTTCCACCAGCAGAATACGCAGGCCAGGCTGAGTTTGGTTTTTCACCTTATCCCTTAGCAGTGTTCAGCAGCTGTTGTGCTGCTTTGGAGTCTGGTTGTTGTTTTAGCACAGCTTGTGCCAGTTCAACAGCACGGCTGGTATTACCCAACTGCAACTGGCCTTGCGCCAGGGCCATTAAAAACTGAGGTTCGGTAAAGCTGCCGCTGACTAACTCCATCACCTGCACGGCTTGCTGACGCTCTGAGTCTGCTGTGGCAAATTGCAGGTAGTAATAACCCCAAATCGCCAGTAGCGGAATATCCACCTGCTTTTCATCCAGCTGTGGTGGTATCGTCTGGCCTGCTAAAAACTGCTGAATGATGCTGACAGCCTGTTCATCCGGATAAGGCTTCCTTGCGGCCTTACTCAGTTGCAGCTTAGCTAATATCGCATCGACCAAAGCCGGAGTAGAAAAAGGGTTTTGGCCTGTAATGAGTGTGCCATCCTGCACCACCAAAGGCAGCATAGGGCCTGTCTGTTGATACAAAGCTCCGGCTTTAGTTAAAGCATCCTGCAATAAAAACGGATACAACTGCAGCATTTCTTTGGCAAACATAGTTTCTTCCTGATTACTGAAACCTGCTACTTTTTTGCCTTGCAGCAATAAAGAACCGTCAGCTTTTTTCACATGGACCAAAGCCGCAGGACCATGACAAACCGCTGCTATGATTTTCTGCTGAGCCGCCATATCTGCCAGCAGGTGCTGTAACGGCTGATGTTCAGCCAAATCAAACATAGCGCCTTTGCCACCCAGCACCAGCACAGCCTGGTAATCTTTTGCTTTGGTTTCACTGAGCTTTTTGCTGTTAGCGAGCAAAGCCATAGCATCTGGCAGGGCTAAAACTGCAGCGTTATAAGGCTTGGTTTTATTGTATTCACCCACTTCCACTTTGCCACCTTTGGGGCTGGCCAATTCCAGATGAAGGTATGGACTCAGCAACTGATAAGCCATGGCGTATTCATCAAACTCCATGCCCGGCTTTGTCGGGTCGTCGGCTACGCCATAACTGCTGGCGACTAATAACACTTTAGGTTTAGCTGTCGGCTCTTCCGCTTGAGCCACACTAAACAGAGTTAACGCTGCTAAAAGAACGCAGCCAAGTTTTTTAAAGCCTATTTTTTTAAATAATGTTGAGTTCATCTTTTGTTACTCCGTCGTCAAGTTCGTTTGCAGAGTGGCAAAACAAAAGTGAAAAGGGCGTGAAAGCAACTAGCTTGTGCTGGATCAAAGATCTGTTGAGTGAAAGGCGTAGCATAAGAAACAGAACACAGAAAGGACCTGAGACATGATCGATCCTAAACTGACGCTGCTTGCCCTGGAGCAACAACTGCAACATAAGCTGACTAAGATCCATGCAGATTTTGCTGTTACGGCAAATGCAGATAGCAACGAACGCGCAGTAGAACGTGAGAATGACGAAGTGCTGGATCAGCTGGAAAAACAGCTCTCTCTGCAATTAAAACAGGTTTATACCGCGCTGCAGGCTATAGCAGACGGCAGTTACGGCCGCTGCAGCAGCTGTGGTCATGCCATTAGCACCGAGCGTTTAACTGTTTTGCCTTACACCTTGCACTGTCAGCAGTGCGCTTAACTATTCAAGGGGAAAAACTATGCCAGATAAACATGATTTACATGCCGAGTTTCCAGAATACAAAGAGCAAATTCATCAATTAAAACAACACAATAACCACTTTGCCGTACTGTTTAACCGCTACCACGAAATTGACCATGAGATACATCGTATTGAGCAGGGCTCTGAAGTATGCAGCGACGAGTATCTGGAACAACAGAAAATGCAGCGTCTGCACCTGAAAGACGATTTATATCAGATGATCAAAGCAGCCGAAGCTACCGCATAATCTTTTGGGGTCAGGCGCAGCGCCTGACCTCAGTCAGAGACTAGGGTTGGAACTCCACAGCGCCGATGTCTGGTGCTGCAACTCCATCGCCATTGCCATCCAATGGACGGACAACCCCCTTTACATCTGTGTTTAAGCCCAGATCAACAGCAGCGTCTATGACTGGTGAGCCAATAAGGGGCATACCAAGTTGATTAATCCTGGGATTAACAACCAACTTACCCGATTCCTGCAACACACCAGCTATACCCTCATAGTTGGCGTAATTATCCCAGTACAGGTTATTTTTGAGTTCGGCAGATATCGAGGAAGAGTCTGAAGACCAGCTCAACCTTAGGGCATTAAGCGATGCAGAAAATATATTATTACTGAGCTGCACTTCCGCCACGCTATCAAAACTATATTGTTCAACGGATACGCCGTAGCCAACACCAGAGATTGTGTTGTGATTAAACGCCAGTTTAATGGAACCCATGGCTGAAAATACTGCACCTCCACAAATATCACCCGAGCCTGGAGTGCGCTTCAATGGCCCCACAAACAAATTGTTTTCAACAACAACTTCCACCGGGTTTAATTCTTTATTCAGTATATGTATAGCGCTACAGCCATTAATACTACTTGTTGAATAGTTAAAGTCAGGGACAACAAAACTCTCTGTAGCTGTGTTCTTGCGAACTATTACATCGTGTTCGCTATAAATGGAAACACCAGGACGATGCCACTCTGTTTTACCAAACACATTGTTTTCAATCAGACTGTCGTCTTGCTCTACGACAATAGTGTGACTGATGGTGAAATTTGAAATTGAGCTGCCATAAGCAAGTTTTATTGAACTTGCAGGAGCGCCAAATTTAAAACCTGGTGCAAACAAAAAGGTAGTGTCCGCCCCAGAGACAGACTTAAGCGCAGTCTTTTTGGCGGTTAAATCTATCGAACCAATATAAATGCCAGCTGGTACTTCTACTGTTGCCTCATCTGCAGAAGCATCCACCAACTGTTGAATAGCAGAGGCAGGTTGGCCAACAACTATGGGCATTTTAAATGCTTTAAGCGCACCTAAAGACGGATGAGATACAGCTAAAACCAGTTCATCACTGCCTGTTAACTCCCCCTTTAACGTCATTCTCAGCTGTAATGAGTCTGCTTGTAAATTCCAATGAGTTTGCAGATCGCAGCTTACCCAGGATTGCGCTACGGGATCATAACAACTCATAGTTTCAAGGCTAACCTGAGGTGGTAATGTCATCACGACAGCAGAGCCATCCACATGTTCGCCGTAATTAATCAGCGATAACTGATAGTGAGCCAGATCACCCACAACACCAAGGAAATGAGTCATAGGCTCGTCTAAGGTGACTTCAGAGCTAATCCGGTAATCCGGTTTAGCTTGGGTCCTGGAAACATTGAATGACAGTTGGTTATCCGCAGGATTTGGATCATGAGCGAAACTGCTGACAGTGGCAGTGATACTGACGGAAAGGGCGTCAGTCCCTTTGGCAGGGTCGACCAAACCGTACGAGAAATTCAAAATATCCCTCGCCGGCAGTGTGTTATAACGACATACCAGTCGCTTATTGCCTTGCTCCAGTGCACAACCAGACGTCTGCCGGAACTCTGCATTGCCTGTCACCACTAAGGTCAGCACTATATCAGTCGCATCAACAGTAAATGAGCGGTTGCCAAGCGCAAGAGGCACATGGAAGTTTTCACTAAAACTAAACTGACGGTCAGAGCCACCTAACTGTAAATCGGCTATTGCAGCAAAAATAGCGGCATTATTCGGGTCACCCAGATATCTGAATTCATCAATGTTTGTAAAGCCATCGCCATCAGTATCCAACAAGGCGTCATTAGGGTCAGCAGGCGATAAACCTAAGGCTAACTCCCAGGCATCCTGGATACCATCCTGATCCTGGTCCACGAAAGAGGTTAATAATGCAGCGGAAAAGTGCTCATTCAAATACTGGTAGCTGACATCGTATTTCTGATCACCATCAGAATCGATCGCATAACGATAAAAGGTATCGGTAAAACGGCCATTCTGATAACTGTTGATTGACCAAACCGCGTTGGCATTATTTGCGCCGGTGAGTTGTATGCGGCCTTGCTCCCTGGCGCCAGCGATCATGGTATTGAGTACAATAACTTCGCTGGACAAGTAGGACATGGCGCCATAACGCGAATCCATGACTTCGCCAGCCAAATAAATCCCTGCGGCGCTACAACGCACCTGAGCATTACCTACGCGTCGAAATTTAAAGTTATTAAAAAAGACCTGATGTGATGCCGGGCCGTTTAACAACAAATTATATGTGGTTGTGGTATCAGGGCAGACATCTGCAGTTGATGTTTGCCTCATCACCCCCTTTAAAGTATAAGTACCGAAATCTGCGGCGAGCTGAACATCCTGAAATATAAACTGAGCGTCGGTGACATCTCCCAGGCTATTTGTCGATAAAACCCTCGCAGTCACTACGCCTGTGACCTTAGTTCCTTCACTTTTGCATGATGCAAAAGTTAGCTTCAGTTCATTATCTTTTGACGTCCGCTCAATATTGACTGAACCACCTTCAGGGCATGAGTCATTTAAAAATCCGGCGTTGTCAGAATCGTCATAGTCAGGTAAAAGCTCTGGCGCAACAAAAAACAAATAGTCGTTGAAACTGGTCAGGGTGGTTAAATTGACTTCGGCCTTATTTTTATTGCCGCTATACAAGCCAGATACATTAATAAACTGAGCCAATGGATCGCCGGAGTTCCCACCGCCCGTGCCGCCGCCGTTACCAGCTCCTGCGCCACCCTCAACAGAATCACCACCACCGCCACCACAACCCGTCAGCAGCAAAGCCAGTAACAATACATAAAAAACTTTCATCAAAATACTCCACATCCCTGTAAGAACAGCACACAAATACTTCACATATCCTGGCAATTTATCATTTTCCCGATGACGGAGATATCAACAAAGCAGCTTTATTTTTCTAATTAGCATATTTAGGAAGTCGCAGCGGCCGAAGCTACAGCCTAACCTTCCAGAGCCAGGCCCTGAGCCTGACTCTAAGTTATGTTTTTTCACAAAGCGACTTCATCTTTTTCCTGTCAACAAGGTTAAAGGTTGTTTTGTCCTACAATAGGATGTATAAAAAACCCTCACCATCCAACCAGCAGCACAAACTCCCCACCTGGCCAAAGTCATTGGAATTGCAGGGAGAATAGCAGCGAGCAAGATCCCGGCAGCATAGTTGCATGATGCAAGCGGGTTGAATCGCACATTAAACAAAGCTGCGGGGGTGCAAAGGATAGACATCAACAGGAGAACCCGATGAGAGTAATAAAACCACTATTGCTGGCCCTAGGTTTTGGCCTGAGCGCCAACGCTCTGGCTGCCACACAAATTCAGCTTGATAGCAGTGCCAAAGGCGCTGTGATTAACAAAAATATCTATGGTCAGTTTGCCGAACATTTAGGCCGCGGCATTTATGAAGGTCTTTGGGTAGGGCCGGACTCTAAAATTGCCAACACTAAAGGCTTTCGTAACGATGTATTGGCTGCGTTAAAAGACTTGCATGTGCCTTTAATTCGCTGGCCAGGCGGTTGCTTTGCTGATGAATATCACTGGCGTGATGGCATAGGCCCAAGGGATAAAAGACCAGTGAAAGTAAATACCAACTGGGGCGGCGTAGAAGAAGACAATGCGGTTGGTACCCATGAGTTTTTTGATTTAGTCGAACTGCTTGGCGCTGAAGCTTATGTCAACGGTAATCTCGGCACAGGCACGCCACAGGAAATGGCTGAATGGCTGGAGTATATGACGGCTGAAGGCAAGTCTACCCTTGCCGAATTGCGCCGCAAAAATGGCCGCGATAAGCCATTTAAAGTGCATTATTTTGGTGTCGGCAATGAGGCTTGGGGCTGCGGCGGCAATATGTCGGTAGAGTACTACACCAACTTGTATAAACATTACACCACCTTCCTGAAAGCTCCACCACACAATACGCCGAAATGGATAGCCAGCGGTAGCCACAGCGAAGATACATCCTGGGCTGACTACATGACAGCCAATATTAAACAAAAAATAGATGCCGTCAGTTTCCACTACTACACCCTGCCAACAGGCCAATGGGATGTGAAAGGCGCAGCGCTGCAATTTCCGGAAAGCGAGTGGGCCAGCACTATGCAGCGCACCCTGGCGATGGACACTTTTATCACCAATAACAAAAAGGTGATGGATAAACATGATCCAGAGAAAAAAGTGGGCTTTTATGTCGATGAATGGGGCACCTGGTACGACGTTGAAAAAGGCGAGAACCCAGGCTTTTTGTATCAACAAAATAGCTTAAGGGACGCCATAGTAGCGGCGCTGAACTTCAATATTTTCCATAAGCATGCCGACCGGGTGCATATGACCAATATTGCGCAAATGGTGAACGTATTACAGGCCATGATACTGACGGATAAAGAAAAAATGATCCTGACGCCGACTTATCATGCCTTTAAAATGTATGTGCCATTTCAGGATGCAACAGCATTACCATTAAAACTGAGCAATGTACCGGACTACAGACTGGGTGAAGTTGCTATACCTTCCATCAGCGCCACAGCAGCCAAAGCCAAAGATGGTTTTGTCTATCTGGCTTTGGTGAATGCCAATCCAAATAAAGCGGAAATGGCAGAGATTAAGCTGGATGGAATTCAGATCAATAGCGTATCAGGCCAGTTATTAACTGCTGATGCCATGGATACCCACAACACCTTCGCTAAACCAGAAGCCATCAAGCCTACAGCCTTCAGCGCCAAAGGTAAAAATGGCAAGCTCAACCTGGAATTGCCTGCGAAGTCTATTTTGGTGGTAAAAGTGCAATAAGTTGACGGAACACTCATAGCACTCAAAAGGGCAATTCAGTTTGCCCTTTTTTATAAAACCGGGTTAACGCAGAAAAGAAAAGCCTTCCGGATACTGATGCCAGCCGTCAAAGTCACCTTTACTTAAAGGTACTTGCTGAGATTTTGCTATGGCATATACCATGCCGTAGTGAAAGTAAAAATTCGGCAAAGCATACAAATACAAAAACTGCTCTCCCTTCAGTTCCAGCTCTGCAAAGCCAGCCTTGGTCTCAATACGCTTTTGCTGCCAGCCAACAAAATCCTCAGCTTGAAGCGATTGTAGGAACTCTATGGTTAAATGGATTTGCTGCTCTAAATCAGTCCAGCCTGGGTTAGGTTTGCCAAAAATTGGTTTTTCCTTGTCAGCCAAAGGACTGCAAGCCCTTAACGAAAAACATATAGCAGTTTGCGCTTGCTGCCATAACGGAAACTGTTCAGGGGTTAAAGCCGCATCCAGCAAAGCAGCATCATACTGCTGAATTTTCTGCAACGACAAAGCCAACTGGCGCAAAGGATGAATAAAAAGCACATTGGGTAACATAGAGTTGTCCTTTCTCAATGCTAAAAATTGTAGGGGTGACCTTTATGCTCACCCGCTGTTATGTCTGGTGTCATGCCAACACCAGCAGCATAACGCCAAAATCAGTTTATTACAGCCCACTAATATTGGTGAGATCGACATGATTCAAAAAGATGTCGAAAAAATCCGTTTTTTTAAACATGTTTGCTTGATATGTCGATGGTATCGAGCTGTTTAGGCTTGGGTAGCAACAGAATGTGACTGTTAATTGTAGGGGTGACCTTTATGGGCACCCGCTGCCATGTCTGGTGTCAGGCAAATTCCAACTGATAAGGCAAAACCTGTAACTGTGCTTGTTGCTCACGCACCAGCCACAGATCGTAGGCGTTTTGTAACCGCAGCCAATGCTCAGCCAAAGGTTTGCTAAAGGCCAGCTCCAGACGCAGCGCCATTTCCGGCGTAATAGCGCCTCTGGCGTTTAGCACTTTGGATAAGGTTTTACGGCTGATATTTAAATGCGCTGAAACATCGGTCACAGTTAAAGCCAAAGGCTCAATAATCAGCTCTTTCAGAATCTCACCAGGGTGAGCCGGGTTATGCATACTCATTAGTGATAATCCTCGTAGTTAACAATTTCAGCATCACGGCCAATAAATCTGAATGTAATACGCCAATTTCCATTCACAGTAACAGACCAAATACCTTTTCGGTCACCCGAAAGTTCATGCAGCCGAAGGCCAGGCAGATCCGTATCATCTATGGCTTGTGCCTGATCAAGGTTTGACAGGATAAGTCTCAGGCGATTCTGATGTTTGGCTTGTATGCCAGCCGTACTGCCTGTTTTATAGAAGCGCTCAAGACCTTTATGCTTAAAGTTCTTAATTATGTCAAAGTTGTAACCTATGAGGTTACACTGTCAAGGTCGAATAATTCGCACCAAACTCAACACCCTGTATCCATTTGGTGAAAAACCACTTGCCTAACTTATCGTTAGTATTTACTTTGGATACAGAACATTAAATCGTCGGTATTGGCGAGGTATTGATTGCATCAGGCAAGGTTTGTTGAAGACAACAGTCTCTGTACTACCCGACAGTATGCCGATGAGCCCGATGAGTATCGAGGTTTGATTATCTGCGACGAGTGTAGAGAAAAAGCCTGGTTTGTTAAAAGCCATATCTTTGGCGATCGTGAACGTTCCGCCTATTTTTCTGCTCACCATAAAGAAGGCTGTAATGCCTCGACCATCGTACTGACCACAGATGACGATGAGAAAGATCAGCCGGACAATTCAACCTACAGAGTTGATTTAGATAAAAATAAAGGCGGCTCTATTCTTGTTGCCGAATCGGCTGGAAAATACAACGACGAACCATCGCCCTGGAAAAATATAAAAGGCCAACAAGTTCTTGGCTCAAGTGGCTTTCCTACCAACAAATCATTAAGGCAACTTTTAACCCATCTTTGTCGCAATGCTAACTTTGCTGATGCCGGCCAAACTATCAAAATTGTTGCAGACTCCGGCAGAGTATTGCTGGAGGGTGAGTTAAAAACACTACTGGTTCACGTCACAGAAATTGCAGACGAATACTTAGAGTCACTGCATATTTTCTGGGGGAGAATTAACAACGTAAACGAAACAGAAGAAGAACTGTGGCTAAATATGGGGGACTACCGCAAAGAGCCCAGCATTTTGCTCGACAACGACTTAAAACGAAACTTACTAAACAACTTCAAACTCAAGGACGTTGACGACCTGCAAGGTGCCGACTTTATCCTAGTTGGACACTGCGGCAAATCAGGGCACGGCAAATTTACCTTGCGTTTTGGTATGACCAAGTACACTTCGTTTAGATTTCATAGAGTCGTTGAAACATAGCTCTACTTTTTGCGTATAAATAGACATGCGATTTGTTAACTGGTTAACTAATGGAAATCCAATATAAAGTGTCATTCAATCATATGCTAAAACAAAGAATTACAAGATGGCTGTCAAGAACAGTTCCACCAAAGGGAATTAACACCGCAAATGAGATTGAAGTAGCCCTATTTAGTGACATTGGTCTGTCCCGAACAGAAAATCAGGATTGCGTGGCAGGTATGAGAGTGAACGCCTCAGCTACTACAAAAGCGTTCACTACGATCGTTTTATCTGATGGTATGGGAGGAATGCATAGCGGCAAAGAATGTGCCACGCATGCAGTTTCAACATTTCTATCAGAAATGGTTGCGAATCGTCACGAGCCCGCTTATGCGAGATTAGAAATAGCCGTCAAACAGGCTAACAATTGTGTTTATCAGATGTTTGAAGGAAAAGGCGGAGCCACTTTATCGGCAATTGTAGTAGAAGATGGCGAATTACCTTTAATAGCGAACATTGGCGACAGCAGGATTTATGCGACAGCTACAGACAATAAACTTTATCGTCTAACTAAAGACGACACGTTAGCAGAAGTATTTGGAGGTTCAGGTAGAGATCTCATTCAATACATAGGTATGGGAGAAGGTATTTTATTGCACATATCTGCAGTACATCCAGACGCTAGTAAGATAATAATGACATCAGATGGAGTTCACTTTCTTTCCCATGAAACCATATCAAGCATAATAAAATTTGAACAAGATCCAGGTGAAATATTAAAGAAAATAAATTTATTAGTCCGTTGGTGTGGTGCACCTGATAATGCATCAATGGCAATAATTGACATAAAAAACATTAAAAGCACTTTATTCACCACATCAGAACCTGGCATAAATATAATTGATCCACATGGTTCAATGTACATAATCTGGACCAAGCAAAATAACACATCTGATGACACTCACACGGATCGCCCGAATGCAGAAAAAAAATTAGATACCGAAGAAGTCCAAGGTAAAAAGAGAATTCGTCGTTCAAAAAGCAAGCGGCAAAAATCGCCTACCCCACAAATCGAAATAGAGATAGATAATATCAAGGAAGATGAGTCTTGAGAAATAGATACACTAAGATATCATCCATACCTGGTGGAGGTATGGGAGATTTAGATAAATATAGAGACGTCAATTTATCGAGAGACGTTGTTATAAAGAAGCTGAAAGATGGTCAAGATGATCAGCGGATGGTCGACGAACTTAAAGCATTAAGTAAGCTCAGATCTAAACACGTCGTTCAACTTTTTGATATATTAAATCAAAATGGAAAAGTAGAGATAGTTTTAGAATATATTGATGGTCAAAACCTAAGTTCAATAGACTTCAAAACTGACACAGAATATATGCGTATTCTATGGCAAATTGCTGATGGCCTTGATGATATACATAAGTCTGGAATAATACATAGAGACATAAAACCTCAAAACATAAGGTTAGATCAAGCAGGTGTTATTAAAATACTGGATTTTGGCTTGGCCAGAGAAAACAATAATGCTCACACTCAAAGTATTATTGGAACGCCAGGTTTTATGGCTCCAGAGTTATGGAAAAGTTCAAACATCAGTTTTGATAAAACTATTGATATTTACGCATTTGCCGTTACCGCAATCGCTTTAATATTAAAAGATCTCCCTATACAACTGAAACAGATTCCACCTGAGCATGTGCCGGAAAAAGATATACAAAAAATACTAGCGGGCATACCTGACGAGATTATATCACTAGTTTCTAAATCAATTAATAACCCCCCTAAACATCGGCCAGATATTAAAAACATTAAAACCTCACTAGAGAAATACCTATTAAGAGATAGGCACAAGGCATTATTAGTTATGCCCGATAGCATACATGAGATATCAAAGGACAAGCGAGAAGTTCAGCTTAAAGCTGGGAATACAAGAATATCGATCCAATACGATGGGTTTGATTTCAAAGTAAGCTACTTTGAAGGAGATGTTACCGTAAATAATATGCCTGTGTTGCTAAATACCGTTCTTCCTAAGTGTTGTGTAATTACGTTTGAAGCAAAAAGTTCAAATAGAGCATTCGTTACTTTCGATGTATCAAATCCGGAGGTTATATCTTAATGTTCCCAGGTAAAGTTGTTGCTGGAAGATATGAAATAAAAAACCACATTGGAAGAGGTGGTATGCAGGATGTTTATTTGGCTATAGATCGTCTTTTAGATCTGGAAGTAGCATTGAAGACGCCTCAGGTCGGTCAACAAGCAAAGCGATTTAAAAATAGTGCAGTTATTGCCGCAAAAATTAACCATCACAATGTTGCTAAGACATTGGACTATGTTGAAGAAGATGAAAATCAGTACCTTATTGAAGAATATGTGCCGGGTGAAACATTAGATAAAAAACTTAAAAGCTTCGGTTTTTTGGATCCACACTTAGCTGCCAGAGTATTTCACAATTTATCTAAGGGGCTTTACGTTTCCCATAAAGCCGGTGTCATTCATAGAGACATCAAACCAAGCAATATAATTGTAACTGGTGGCGTCAACTTAAACGAATTGAAAATTACGGATTTTGGCATAGCAACGTTAACGGCAGAAGTTTTTGAGGATGAAGCTCGTGCGGGTGAATTGACTCGTTCAACATCAGGCACCGTTAAAGGAGCATTGCCTTTTATGTCCCCGGAAATGATGTTTCGTAGTCAAGGGGACATAATTACCACGTCTGCTGACATATGGTCATTTGGCGCAATGATGTATTTACTGTTAACAGGTGATTTCCCTTTCGGTGTGTTTTTAGAGGCTGCAGTGAACGTTAGTACAAAAAAAAGAAAACCTTGGCCTGATTTTATGGTTCGCAATAGGCAATTTGCACCTCTTGCAAATCAACTCAAAAGAATTGCTGAAAGCTGTCTTGAATACGATCCTAAAAGTCGCCCATCTGCTGAAAACTTAGTAAAGTTATTCCAAGAAATGTGTTACCTATCTGTTGATCGCCAAGAAGGTGAATTTTCTCACTACATTCAAAACGGATATAGTGGATTCATAAATAGACCATCAGGAAATGTTTTTTTCAGCAGAGAAAGCATTTATGGTGCTAGCCGACCTGATAACAATGAGAACAGTAGAATATGCTTCTCCAGTTTTCCAGGAGCACCAAAAGAGAGAGCACATCCAATAGTCATACTGAAAAAAAATAAGTGAGCACTTTTCCGCAGCAGATTGTCCGCGACAAATGTCGCAGATTTTACTTGACCTTAGTGTGACATTTGTCGCACTCTAAAGGCATAGTGAAATCACGGACTCAATTTTATGCACCAACCTACGGCCCCCGAGCTGGAAATTCTGAAATTGTTGTGGTTAAAACAGCCTCTGACTGCGCGTGAATTACATGACGAGCTGGAAGCCGTATTGGGTTGGGGTTATTCCTCTACCCGCAAAACTCTGGAGCGGATGGGCGAAAAAGGTTTTGTCGCTTGTGAAACTTTGGGCAATAAAAACAGCTACAGAGCGCTGCTGGATAAAATGCCAACCCTGGCGGCTTTTGCGCAGGATTTTGCCAAACGTGTGTTTGAGCTGAATGGCCCTTTGCCTGTAGCCATGTTTGCTAACAGCAAATTGGTGAATGCCGATGAAATGGCTGATTTGGAAAAGCTGCTGGCCGATTTAGCACAGCAGCATCAAATCCCACAACAAGATAACGAGGCGTAAGATGGCAGAACAAGTCTTGTTGTCCTTGCTGCTTTGTAGCCTGTGGTCTGGTGTACTTTGGTTTTCCAGTCAGTTTTTACTGAAAAAATTCAGTGCTTTGCAGCATTGGCCTGCTTTGTATTGGTGTTTACTGGCATTAAGTTTTTTACCTTTGTTGCCGATGCCAGAGCTCTATCAGCACTGGACAGTGCCTTCGGTACTCCTGCTGGATACGGTCAGTTCGGTACAGGCTTTCACAGCACAGCCCCAACACCCTTCTTTAACAGAACCAGCCACTGATACAACTTTTTACTGGCGTCTGGCCTTGGGTTTGATTGCCATTATCAGCCTGTTCTCACTGTGGCGTGTGGTGAAACAATGGCAGCAGGTGCAAGGGCTGATCCAGCTGTCCGAACCTTTAGATAAAACTGTACTGCTTAACAAAACCCAACTGGAACTTGTACCTGCAGAGTTTGAAATTCGCCAGACCCAGGCCGCTATTTCGCCTTTTGTGGCGGGTTGGAACCGTATGGTTTTGGTGTTGCCGGCTTATATAGCTGCCATGTCAGAGCAGCAGCGCCAGTTATTGATCGATCACGAACTGACCCATCTGCAAAGACGCGACCCACAGCAGCTGTTACTACTGCGTATTCTGGTGGCTTTATGCTGGTTTAACCCGGTATTACGCCAAATTGAGCAGGCTTTTATCCGCAGTATGGAACTAGCCGTGGACAAAACCGTATTGCATAAGCAGCCGGAACAAGCGCTGCTCTATGGTCAAACCTTGCTTTGCAGCCTGAAACAAAGTCAGGCCGGGCAGATGCCAGCGCTGATGCCGGGTTTTATTCAAGTCAATGCCAATAACAGCTTTTATCAACAACGATTGCAGCAATTATTTCAGCCAGCGCCAGTATTGTCGTTCTGGCAAAAATGGCGCGCCACTGCTCTGTTATGCAGCTCGGCTTTACTGCTGAATGTGGGTTGTGCTCAGCTTAGCTTCAGCTCGCCACCGCAAGAATGGCTATTGCCGGTCGGCAAAGTGCCTATCAATTCCTTTTATGCCGAAAAACACCCTTTTCGCCAGAATAAGCCACATCAAGGGCTGGATTTTGGCGCCAAACGAGGCGCCACGGTCAAAGCAGCACAAAAAGGCAAAGTGTTGATTGCAGATGCCAAAAGCCTGAATGACAGATATGGCAAAGCTGTATTGATTGACCATGGTCATGGTTATCAAACGCTCTATGCCCATCTGGATGGTTTTTATGTCGAAGCAGGCCAAACGGTGGAACCAGGCCAGCCTATAGGCAAAGTAGGTTCGACAGGCCGGGTGACAGGGCCACATTTACATTTTGAATTGTTGATTGACGGCAAACAGCAAAACCCAGCCCCTTATTTAAAGTTGTAAAGGCAAGCGAATGAAATTATTGATAAAAACTACCTTATGCAGTTTGTTGTTCTGCACTTTTTCCAGTGCAGCACAATGGCAACAAACCGAATTACTGCAAGGGCTGGATTTGCAGTTCAGGGTACAGTTGAACAAAGCCAAAGTGCCCGGTGGTGCTTATGCCGTAGTGCGGGGTAACCAGATTATTGCCACTGGCAGTTATGGTGTGCGCTCTATGGGCAAACCGGAAAAAATTGATGCTGACACCGTATTCCGGCTGGCTTCAGTCTCAAAAACTTTTACCGGTGGTATTAGCGTATTGGCCGCTCAGCAAGGCAAAGTGAATTTAGATTTGCCATTAATTAACTATGTACCTGAATTTAAATTAAAAACTGCAGCTGCATCCCAGCAGATCAAAGTAGACCAGGTATTAAGCCAAAGTACGGGTTTAATGCCCCATGCTTATGAAAACCTGCTGGAAGCGAAACAAACTCCTGAACAAATTCTGCCCAAATTCCAATTATTGGACCCAGGCTGTAAACCCGGCACTTGTTACAGCTATCAGAACATTGTGTTCGCATTGCTGGATCAGGTGTTAAGCCGCGGTACAGGGAAAACCTACGAAGAATTACTGCCGGAACGTATTTTTAAACCTCTGCAAATGAGTACGGCCTCTGTCGGTTACGCGCCCTTTTTAGCCACTGAAAACAAAGCTATGCCGCATAAAAGAGGTGGCAAAGGCTGGCGTCCGGTGAAAATAGATCCGAACTTCTATTGGGTCAATCCTGCCGCAGGGGTTAATGCCAGCGTGAATGATATGGCCAAATACCTGATCGCTATGCTGGGGCATAGGCCTGGAGTATTTAGTCCTCAGGCTTTAGCCAAGTTACAGCAACCTATGGTGAAGTTAAGAGGTAAATCTCGCTGGCCGGTCTGGCAGCAGTACAAGCAGGTGTCCAACTGGTATGGCCGTGGTTGGCGGATGATCCAATACGATAACCACAAACTGTTTTATCACGGCGGAGTAGTGGATGGTTTCCGGCCTTATATCGCCTATTCACCGGAGCAGGACATAGGTTTAGTGCTGCTGACCAATGCAGAAGCAGATATCACAGGCGATTTAGCCAAATGGTTCTGGCAACAGGTTTTAAGTTCTTAACTCTTAACCATTCAGAAGGATTCGATATGAGATTGTTTATAGTTCTGTGGGTATTATTCAGCCTAAACCTGATGGCCGAAGAACAATTTCCGGCCTGGGAATTACCTAATACCCAGGTGCATCAGTTGCCAGCTAAAAATACGGGCCGACACTACGAAGTCTGGGTCGAACTGCCGCCCTCTTATGGCAAAACAGAGAAAAAGTTTCCTGTGCTTTTTGTGTCGGATGCTAATTACGCTTTTCCACTGATCCGTAGTATCCGCAACCGCTTAGGTGCTGGTGGTCAGAATATTGAAGACTTTGTCATTGTTGGTTTGTCCTACGCCAAAGAAGACAATCCAACCGACAGCCGCAGCCTGGATTACACTCCAACCAATATTCGGGCCAATGGCAAAAAGCCGGGTAAAAACTTAACAGCCAAAGCTTATGGCGGCGCAGCTTTGTATGCCGACTATTTAAGGCAACAGGTTATTCCTTTTGTGCTGAACAACTACAAGGTCGACCCCAAACGTAAGCTGTTTGTCGGGCATTCCTACGGCGCTTTGTTAGGCACACAAATCCTGCTGACGCAGCCCGGCACTTTCGATACTTATATTTTAAGCAGCCCTTCGTTGTGGTTTGACGACAAAACCATGTTCAAACTGGAGCAAAAATACGCAGCCAAACACAAAGATTTGAAAGCTAAAGTGCAGCTTTATGCCGCTGAATTTGAGCAGATAAAACCAGGCCCACGTTATGCCAACAGAGTAAGCATACTGGACGACATGCTATTGTTTGAGAAAACCCTGAAAAGCCGTAACTACCCGGGTTTACAGATCCAAAGCCAAATGATTGCCGACGAAGATCACCTTTCGGTATTCCCGTCTATGATAAGCCGGGCTTTGGTGAAACTCTTGCCAGGCCATGGCCCTTATACACCGGGTTGATCACTTAGACTGTCAGCAACATTGCTAAAACAAGGTGCAACTGCTGTAATGCTGTTATCTTGATTCAGGTGGGTCTGTTATGGAAATTCTGGATTTATCCGCTTTAGCTTTGGCGTGCAAGTACTTGTCTGAAGCAGTGCAGGACAGCAAAAATCAGAGTTTTATTGCCAGCTTATCTGACAGTCAGAAGCGTCTGATGGTGGCTGGTGTGATCCAGAACTTTGAGTTTTGTTATGAGCTTTGCGTCAAAATGATTAAACGCCAGCTGGAACAAGATGCTGCGGCATTAAGCGATATAGACCAATACTCTTTTCGGGATTTAATTCGTACCGCTATGGAAAAAGGCTTGCTGGACGACCCGGAGCTTTGGTTTGAGTTCAGGCGGCAACGCAACATTACGTCTCACACTTATGATCAGGACAAAGCTTCTGTTGTGTATCAGGCCGCTTTGAATTTTGAACCCCAGGCTTTATCTGTATTACAGCGGTTGCAGCAACGTAATGCTTAATCTGTCTGATGCTCAGCTGTCTTTGTTGCGGCAATTGCTTAGCACTCATGCACCTGATGTTAGGGTTTGGGCTTTTGGTTCCAGAGTCAAAGGTACGGCCAAAGCCTGGTCTGATTTAGACTTAGCTCTGATTGCGGAGCAGATTTTGCCGCAACAACAACTATTTAAACTGCAGGATGCACTGGAAGAATCCGACTTACCTTTTAAGGTAGATCTGGTGGACTGGCATGATATTTCGGCTGAGTTTCAACAACTGATCCTGAAAAATCATCAGGTTATCCAATAAATCAGCTGAACGAGGTGAATTATGAAGTTACTACAAAAGCTGTTTTTGAGCACAACTCTGGCCTTGCTTACTTTTACCGCAGCAGCCGCAAATTTTGGTGCTGTGGTTGATAAAACCAAACTGGTGGACGTGGCTGATATTCTGGCAAAACCACAAAATTATCTGCAGCAACAAGTGACAGTTAAAGGCACAGTCGAAGCTGTCTGTCAGAAAAAAGGCTGCTGGATGCAACTCGCTGCTGATGCGAATCAACCGACTTTTCGCATTAAAGTAAAAGACGGCGATATGGTGTTTCCGGTCAGCGCCAAAGGTAAAACGGCCTACGCCAGTGGCAAGCTGGATCCTATTGAAATGGATTTAGAGTCTACCCGCGACTATCTGGCGCATAAAGCGCTGGAGCAAGGCGAAAGCTTTGACCCAAATAGCGTTACACAGGCCATCACTTTGTATCAGTTAGTGCCAGTCGCTGTTGAAATTGTTGACTAAGATTGCAATGACAAACTTTGTAGTCGCTGCGGATTAAAATGACCACTCAACCTGCTGCTGCGCAGCTGATGTTTCAAGCTAGTAGCCAGTTAGCTGCTTTGGGTTTTAGTCAGCATCAGCCTTGTATTGAGCTACAACAATGGGTGCAGCTTTACTGGGCTGTGCAAGTACCAGAGCAGGCTGATGTCAGTCAGATTCATGCCTTGTACCCTGATGGTGGTAGCAATCTGACCTTTGATTTTATTGCCAATCAACGGCCTGAGGTGTATTTGCAGTACACTCAACAACTCAGTCAGCGCAGTTTTTCTGTCGGCCAATGTCAACTCAGCGTGCGCTTTCATGCCACTGGTGCTTTTCAGTTATTGGGGATCAGTCCGGCAGAACTGACAACTGCGCAGTTGGATTTAACTTTAGTTAATCTCAATGGGCTAAACTGGTTGCTGGAGCAACTAGCCTGCACCAAGGATCTGTCGGTCAGGCTTACCGCCCTTGAATGCTGGTTATTGCAGCTCGCCGAACAGATGATGACACACAACAATCTGGTGCACAAAAGCCTGCAGCTGCTGCACCAACCTGCGGCTGACCTGCAGCATTTGTATCAGCAGTTACCAAAAAGCAGGCGACAGTTTGAACGGCTGTTTAGACAGGAAACGGGGTTATCCCCGGCCCAGCTGCAGCTGCTGTTTAAAGTCAGACAAGCGAGGTTTTTAATCAGCAAGAACCCGCTGAGTGACTTAGCCAGCGTAGCGCAACAAGCTGGTTTTTACGATCAGGCGCATCTGCACCAGCATTTTGTCCGCATTACAGGCCAAACCCCGGGTCAGTATAAAAAACGTAAGATGTCGCAATTCTCCAATTCTGAGCGCTAGCAGACCCATACACTAAACGCCTCAACCAATGGAGGTGTATATGTCAGAACGTATCAGTCGCACTGCAGTGTATAAAGCTCAGCCAGCCATAGTGCAGCATTTGGTGGGGCTAGCCAAAGCAGCCGAAGATTCGGGTTTGGATAAAAGCCATATCCACTTAATAAAAATTCGTGCCTCTCAGCTTAATGGCTGTGCGTTTTGCCAGCATATGCATGCCAATGAAGCCCGGAAAGACGGAGAACAGCAGCATAGACTGGATGTTTTGCCGTCCTGGCGGGAAGTGACATCTGTTTTTACTGCCCGTGAGCAGGCCGCATTAATCTGGACTGAAGCTTTGACTTTAGTGGCAGGTAAAGGTGTATCGGCTCAGGACTACGCCGCTGTCGCAGCTGAATACTCAGAACAGGAAATAATCAACCTGACGGCGCTTATTGTCACCATCAATAGCTGGAACCGTATCGCAGTGGCCTTTCATTTTCAGCCTGAGTTTTAGGTTTTCGTTAGATAGACGGGCGGGGACAAGCCACCGCCCCTACATTTTTTTGTTATCAAAATTATCGTAGGGGCGACCTTTATGGTCGCCCGCCAGAATTACAAATCGATATCAGCCAGGCTCCACTGCCCGGCGTAGCATTTGCACCAGAATGCTCAGATAACAAATCAGGCTTCCGGCCTGCGCCATAACCAGATAGCGACAACAGCAAGAAAAACCGGTAATACAACTTTAAGCCAGAAGGGGGCTGTGGATAGCAGCAACATAACCACTGACAAGGACATCATCATACTAGCCAGATATTTGGCTTTACGCGGCACAGAGCCATGTTCACGCCAGCCTTTAAGCGGTGGACCAAAGCTGGGATGCTCTAATAACCAGATTTCTAAACGTGGCCAGCCTTTACCTGCTGACCAGGCAGACACCAGCAAAAAAGGCACTGTAGGTAAGCCAGGCAATACAACACCAATTAAACCCAGCAGCAAACTGATGCAGGCAGTTAAGCGCCAAAAGGTAACAGTCAGCAGCTTTACCATAAAATGTTCACCGCATTATCACCTTAGCGGATCCAGCCTTTGCTGATAGTACGGAAGCTCTCTGTACCTGCTTTATCCAGCCATTCAAAAGCCAACATTTCTTTACTGATAATTTGCGCGCCAGCCTGCTGTAAACGCAATAACGCCAGTTGACGGTTTTGTTCAGTGCGGGAGCCTACAGCTTCTTCGACAATAAACACCTGATAACCGGCAGCTAAGGCATCCATTGCAGTTTGCAGCACACAAACATGAGTTTCAGTACCTAGCATCACCAACTGGCATTTACCGCTTAACTTTAAACGCTCAGCGATCAGAGGTTCACGCAAAGCGCTGAAATGAATCTTTTCCATGACATGGTTTTCAGGCACTAACTCGGCCAAAACAGGCAAAGTAACACCTAAACCTTGTGGATACTGTTCTGTGGCAAGCACAGGCACACCCAGCTGCACAGCAATTTGTAATACCCAGGCTGCGGCTTGTTCTACTTCTTTACCCTGATCGATCACTGGCGCCAGTTTTTCCTGCATATCAATCAGCAAGACTAAGCTGTCTGCTTGTTTCACCAACATATCTATCCCCTTCATACTTGAAGCCGCAGCATTGTTGACTGCGCTCTCTCGCCCCAGCCGCATAGGCAACTATGCTCGTAGGGTCTCATTCACATGCCGCCGCGCTGCAACTCCAATTATCCTGGGTATAATCTTTCTCTAATCCGGTTCATTGGCGGCCTGTTGCCGTTCTTTGCGTTCCTGCATTTCAGCAAAAGCGGCGTTAATTTCATCCAGCACAGCGCTTACGTCTGCAGCCTGTTCTGACTCAGCAAATTCGCCTGTCAGTTCCGTGTTTGGATTGAGATTACCAGCTTCGAACAAGGACCAAATCTCTTTGGCGTATTTAGTTGTGGCCAGTTCTGGCGCAAACTGAGCGTAGTACTGGGTAATGTTATTGACGTCCCGCTCCAACATCCATTGGGCGTTGTTGTTAGCTGCTGCATCTACAGCTTGCGGCAAATCTATAATCACAGGGCCTTGCGGGTCCTGCAGTACGTTAAATTCGGATAAGTCGCCATGCACTAAACCTACGGACAACATGCGCAGAATATCCTGCATCATGGTTTTGTGGTCGCGCCGGGCTTGTTCTGCCGTCAGTTGAATATCATTTAAACGAGGAGCGACATCACCCTCTTCGTCTAAAATCAGCTCCATCAGCAAGATTCCATCAAAACAGCCATAAGGTGCAGGCACACGTACACCAGCATCAGCCAGTTTGTATAAAGCATCTACTTCAGCATTTTGCCAGCTTTCTTCCGCCTGCTCACGACCAAAAGCCGAGCCTTTTTCCATAGCTCTGGCTCGTCTGGAACTACGAACTTTGCGGCCTTCCTGATACTGCACTGCTTTTTTAAAACTGCGCTGACTGGCGTCTTTATAGACTTTGGCGCAGCGGATCTCGTCCCCACACCGTACCACGTAAACGGAGGCTTCTTTGCCACTCATCAGTGGCCTGAGTACTTCATCCACCAGACCTTCGTCGATCAGCGGCTGAATGCGTTTTGGAGTTTTCATTGCGCACTTATACCTTGTTTAAGGCGGGCGTAAAAGAGTAAATCACGATTTTTATCAAGGCAAAGAAAGAGCCGCTGATTAAGGCGGCTTTCTATGAGGCACAATATACCAGTCGTACTTAATACTTGATACTACAGCCGTATGGCTTAGTCACAGCTGGATTGGCTGGGTTGCCCGCTAATACTGCGCTTAAAGCGTCAGAAAAATAGGGTGTGGCTTTGGCGATGTCATCAACTTTGGCAGACGCAATGCTGTCGATACCGCCCATATATTGCAAGACACCTTTTTTATCAATCACATACATATGAGGTGTAGTTTTCGCGTCGTACGCTTTGCCTGTTACACCTGTCTCATCAAACAGCACGGCATCCGGCATCGCATTGCGGCTTGAGGTTAACTCATCGGCTTTGGCTGCGGTGATATGGCCTTGCTTACCTGGGGCTGAGGAAATCACTGTCAGCCAGACCACATCGTCAGTGCCAAATTGTTTTTGCAGGCTCTGCATATTGCCGCTGTAGTGTTTCACCACAAAAGGACATTCGTGGTTGCTCCACTCCAATACTACGGTTTTACCGGTGAAATCGGCGAGTGTATGACTTTGACCTTTCGAGTCCTTCAGGCTGAACGCAGGAGCGGCCTGGCCGATTTGTGGGCTAGCCAGCAAACTGCCGGCGAAAAATAGTGCAGATAAGCTTAACGCAAGTTTAAGTTTCATGGTTTAACTCCTGTGGCTATTGACTGGTAATTAAAGGCTGTTTACTGCTCAATTGTTCCAACGCCTGACGTAACGAATCCGGCGTTAAAATTTGTGGCAACACTTCAGGGGGTTGGCCAGGCCAATACAACACATACAAAGGCACCCCATCGCGCTGAAACTGGCGCAAATAATTGCTAATGGCAGGGTCTTTGTTGGTCCAGTCCCCTTTCAGATACTTCAGCTTATACAAGGCCATAGCAGCTTTGCTGCTATCTGTATCCAGGGCTACGCGCTCATTCACCAAACAGGTAATACACCAGTCAGCTGTCATATTGACCAAAACTGGCTGGCCATCCTGCACCAGTTGCTGTAAACGTTGTTCAGACCAGACTTCGGCATGATCAGTTTTTGTTGTGCTTTGAGCTTGTGGTTGCGGATACCAGACTAAAACCAGAGCGGTCAGTAGCAATAACAAAGCGATCAGAGCACTGACTTTACCCGCCTGTTGTAGTTGTAATTGCCCCCATAACCAACAAGCTGCCCCAACCAATACCAGACCTGTTAAAGCTAAACCTAACGCATCCAGCCCTTGCTGACGTCCGTAGACCCATAACAGCCAGACAGTGCTTAAATACAAAGGATAAGCTAACCACTGCTTCAGTTTTTCCATCCACAGTCCGGGTCTTGGCAACATAGCGGCAAAACCAGGCCACCAGGCCAATAACAGGAAAGGCAATGCCATACCCAGACCCAAAGCGGCAAAAATAGCCAAAGCGGCTAAAGCCGGCTGAGTAGCGGCATAACCTAAAGCTGTGCCCATAAAAGGCGCTGTACAGGGGCTGGCCACTATGACAGCCAATACCCCGGTAAAAAACGAGCCTTTATGACCCTGGTGTTGGGTTAGTTGCTGACCGGAATTCATCCAACCTAAGCCAAGTTGCATGACACCAGACATACTTAAGCCGAGCACAAACAAAAGGTAAGCTAATGCAGCAACGACCAGAGGATTTTGTAGCTGGAACCCCCAACCCACAGCCTGACCCGCAGCTCTGAACAGCAGCAATACAGCAGCCAATAGCACAAAACTCAGCACCACTCCTGCGCTGTACCATAAAGCTTCGGCTTTGGTGTGCTGCGCACTGGTTTGGCTATTAACCAGACTTAGCGCTTTTAGCGACAACACTGGAAATACACAAGGCATCAGATTCAGTATCAGGCCACCTAAGGCAGCCAAAGCCAACATAACCAACCAATCCAACAAGCTAAAATTGGCGACTATTGGTTCTGATGTTTGAGCTGCGCTCTCATGCTGCAACTGCAACAACACAGGACCAGCTGCAGTATTCAGCACTAAATCAAAGCGGGCCGGAGCCTGATTGAAGTAAGTGTTTTGCTGCTGCCGTAACAACAACTCACCATCCAGCCAGTCAATCTGCTGAGGAGCTGCATGATCAACCAACTCAGTCGCGGCAACAAAAAAAGCTGAGACCTTAAGATCTTCCGGCATTTGCACAACAGCGGAAAACTTCTGGTTTTGCACGCCATAACGGCCTTGCAATTGCAGAGGTTTAGCTTGTCTTTGGCTTGCTTGTTCAAAAAGTTGCAGATAGTCCGTGGCGACAACAGAGGCTTGAGTCACAGCTAAATTCAGAGCAAAACTGGCCTCAGCCGGAATACAAATTTCTTTGCATACCAGCCAATCAACCTTTGCCTTGATCTGCAACTGTGAGCCGCTGAAATCAGAAGGAATAGTTAAGTCTGAGACTAAGATGGTGGGACCTTCAAAGCCATAATTCACCAGTGGTGGCACAGATATAGCAGCAGGTGCTGGCCATTGAATAGCACCTGCAGTGACACCATCCGGCAAAGTCCATTCTATGCTGGTGGCTAAACCTGAATCACCGGGGTTTTGCCAGTAGGTGTGCCAGTGGTCATCCGGGATAAAATGCAGCGCCAGCTTCAGCTTCTGACCTGGCCGCACATCCTGATGGTCGCTGACCAGCTGAGCTTTTAACTGGCTAGCCTGAACCCAGCCGCTGGTTTGAGCCTGAACAGACTGCAGAGCCAGAGCCATTAAAACCAAACAAAACACCAATATGCGCTGAAACAGACTCATCAGAGGAAGCTGACTCCTATTACCCGGGTTAATTTTAGTGTACGGCAATATGGGAACAGCGATCAGTCATCAACCGCAGCTGGTTGGGTTTCTGCCTTGTTCGGCTCAACTCAGCCAGAAAAATTTACCCACCAGATTGCCGCATTAGGGTGTGACTCAGGACTTGCTTTTAGCAGGCTCAGCTTATAGTTTGAGATTACAGAGGGATTTAAAATCACAAGGATAGTCATCGGATGTCGGTGCAATTTAACAAATTTGATCAATGGCTTATGTCTGTTACAACGCCAAAGAACAGTTCAGCGGCGCTAAGTTTCTGTTGGGAGTTTTTGTTCTTTGGCATCAAACAGGCCAGAGCCTGCTTATTTGTTGGTCTGTTTTTCTTGTCAGTTTTACTGGTTCCACGCCAGGGTATAGCTGGCATCAGTCGTTACGATTTACTTTTGATTCTGGCGTTGTTGATCCAGCTTTGGATGGTCTGGGCCAAACTGGAAACCCTGGACGAGGCCAAGGCCATAAGCCTGTTTCATTTGGTAGGTTTTGCGCTGGAGGTGTTTAAGACCTCGGGCAGTATTCAATCCTGGAGCTATCCGGACCCAGCCTTTAGTAAGGTTTTTGGGGTACCACTTTTTGCTGGCTTTATGTACGCCGCTGTTGGCAGTTATATCATTCAGATTTGGCGATTAATGGAGCTTAGAGTACGACACCATCCCCCTTATTGGATGGCCGCTTTGATTGCATCTCTGATTTATCTGAATTTTTTTAGCCATCATTACATAGGTGATTATCGCTGGTATCTGGCCGCTATCACCCTGGGTTTATATGCCAGAACTATGGTGTACTACCATCCGCTGGAAAAAGAACGGCAGATGCCGTTGTTGCTTGGCTTTATTTTAGTTGGCTTTTTTATCTGGCTGGCAGAGAACATCAGTACATTTATGGGGTTGTGGAGCTACCCAAACCAACTGGGCGCCTGGTCTGTGGTCCACGTCGGCAAATGGAGTTCCTGGTCCTTGCTGGTGATCATGACCTTTACCATAGTGGCGCAATTAAAATACGTAAAAGCCCGTATTCATGTTCCGGACTGACACAGAGGCTAAAAGTGAGAAGTTCAGGGAGATTCGGGAAATATCTCCCTGTCACTCAGGGCTTTCATCAGACAGTCCATGACCAGCCTGACCCGATCAGACACAGGCCCACGCTGTGGCCGGTAAACGGATAAAGGCCAGGCTTTTGGCTCAAGTTCAGGTAACAAACGTACTAAAGCGCCGGTACGAATATGAGGTATAGCGCTGTATGACGCCAGCTGCGATACCCCCAGCCCGGCCAATGTAGCTTCCACTTCAGATTCGGCGTCGTCCAGACTAAAACTACAACGCTTTGGCGACCATAACACTGCATCCTTAAAGAACCAATGCCATGGTCTGCCTGTCCCCTTGTCCATCAGTACAGTGACGGGCAACAAGGCTAATTGCTGCAAATTGTCAGGCATTTGGTAGCGCGCTAACAACGCCGGACTGGCCACCAGATAAAACCCAACCTGAGCCACCTGACGGACAATAAAACTATTGTCTTTCACTAAACCTATCCTGACGCCAAGATCAATTTGTTCGTCAACGACGTCCGCAATTTGGTCCGAAAAGCGTAAATCCAGCTGCAATGCCTTGTGCTGCGAGGCTAAAGCGGTAAAAACAGGCATTAACACCGACCGCAAAACCTTTGGTACTGCAACCCTAACCACACCAGCAATCTCTTCTTTGCTCTGAGCCTGCCGTTTTTGAAACAAGGCATCCAGTTGCTCCAGGCTGGCCTTTGCCTGCACTAAAAACTCTTCGGCAAAGCGCGTCAGTCTGATATGGCGGGTGCTGCGATGGAACAATACTTCACCTGTATGCTGTTCCAGTTGTTGTACTGCTCTGGTTACTGCCTGAGGAGAAATATGCAAACGCACCGCGGCCGCCTTAAAACTATCGGCTTGGGCGGCAGCACAAAAAATTCGCAGCAATTCAACTTTGTTCAACATAAACTATTCCAAAATAAGGAATTGTAATATCAAAATATTTCCATTTTTTGGATTTGTCTATCCCTTCATACTGTTGTTGTCGAAATCAATTTTGTATAACCCAACTGAGGACAACAGCATGAGTCAGAATATTTCAGGAAAAACTGTAGTGATCACGGGCGCCAGCAGCGGTTTAGGTGAAGCAACGGCTTATCATCTGGCCAGCCTTGGAGCTAATGTAGTGTTAGGGGCTCGCCGTGAAGATAAGTTGCAGCAAATAGTGGCCAGTATTGAAGCCAAAGGCGGACAAGCCGCTTATCTGGTGACAGATGTCACTAAAGCCAGCGAAGTGAAGGCACTGGTGCAATTGGCTGAAAGCCGTTTTGGTCAGTTAGATGTCATCATTAACAATGCTGGGCTGATGTCGATAGCCCCCATTAGTGAGTTAAAAACTGATGAATGGGACAGGATGATCGACATCAACATTAAAGGGGTGTTGTACGGTATAGCTGCAGCCCTGCCTGTCTTTGAACAGCAGCAACAAGGTCACTTTATTAACATCTCTTCAGTAGCTGGCGTTAAAGTTTTTAGCCCTGGTGGCACTGTGTATAGCGGCACTAAGTTTGCCGTGCGAGCTATCAGTGAAGGTTTGCGTCATGAAGTAGGAGGCGCCATCCGTACTACCACTATACTGCCTGGCGCTGTGGATTCAGAGCTGAAACACGGCAGCAGCCATGCGCAGAGCGCGGAATTTGTTGGCAATTTCTATCAGATTGCGATTCCGGCTGATTCAGTGGCAAGAGCTGTGGCTTATGCGATAGAACAACCGAAAGACGTAGATATTAACGAGATAGTACTGCGTCCTACGGTTCAGGATTTCTAACTGACTATTACCAGTCAATCTGAGTTTTATTGCGGAAAAATGCACCTGTCGGGCCGTCATCATCAAGGCTGGCGAGCCAGACTGGTGTTTCAGCACCTTGTTCCGGGCTTAGGTCAGCGGCTTCTCCGCCCATACGGGTGCGTACCCAGCCGGGGCAAGCCGCATTGACTTTCACTTCTGGCATAAATGCACGGGCACAGCTGACCGTCACAGCATTCAGTGCTGCTTTGCTAATAGCGTAACAAGCGGGACCTTCCAGTCCTTCAGAGAAACTACCCCAGCCAGAAGAAATGTTTACGATACGGCCGTAACCCCTTTGTTTCATTAACTGGCCAAACACTTTACACAGCATAAAAGGCGCTACTGTATTGACGGACAAACTAAGGATTAAATCTTCAGCGTTGGTCTTAGGTACTTCACTGGAATGCAGCAGGGCAGCATTGTTAATCAGTACATCAACAGGGCCATACTGGCGTTCTATTTGCAGAGCTTTTTGCTCCTGCAATAAGGGATCAGTTAAATCAAGCCGCACAGCAATACCGCCGCCTAAAGCAGTCACAGCCTCTTCTGCATCTTTTTGTTGGCGCGCAGCCACTAAAACCCGGTAAGTTCCCAGTTGCAACATCTGTTTGGCAATCGCAAAACCTATGCCCCGATTTGCCCCTGTGATCAAAACTGTTCTATGCTGTTGTGCCATATAGTTCTCCAACGCTGGTTTTTTATCCTTATGGTGTATTTTTAACATTTTTTCGTGAAATAGTGATGACGTTATTAAAGATTTCCTCAATCCCTGGCGCAATAATCTGAAGCAAAGCGTTTAACTACAGGTAAGGATCGGATGTACGGCATAAGCCATTTTCAAACCTTAGGGCTATGGGCCTTGTCCGTATTTTTTGCGGTGTCCAGTTTTTTGCTTGATGCTTGCGAGTTTAAAGTTCCGCTTGATCCGTCCTGTGCAGCACAATTAGAACAACATCTGATAGAACACAAGGCACTAAAGGTACAGAGGAACAGTAATTTTTTACATCTGGAGACTGAAGCCGGAGCAGTGTCTTTTCCGATTTTTAAAGAAAAAACCGACGAAGATACTCAACCCTTTGTGGTCGCTTATCTGAAAGACGTTGAATTGATAGTCGTTTGGGTTTTTGAATCACCAGGCCGTAGTGTCTATCTGATCAACAGGAAAACCGGTATTCAAACACAGATCAATGGCTTCCCCTTGTTATCTCCAGACAAAAAACGCCTGCTGGTGTATTCAGAAGCTCATACAGATAAAGAAAATGCTAACCTGATTGTAATTTATAAAATCCGATACACTAAACTGCGCGCCGAAATAGTGCTCAGTGGTGATGACAACAGACTACAACCATGGAACCCAATGAATATGCGCTGGGTCAACCCCACTCAGGTTGAGTTTACCAGGCTACACAATCAAAACGGTCAGCCAGAGCATAAGAAACAAAATCTGATCTTTGAAAAGGGTAAGTGGTTGTTGCACTAGTGGTTAATGCAGCACCTGCTGACCGACCAACTGGTTCGACAATTGCCAATGCCTGCGCCTTTGGCACAGGACCTGATACTCAGCCCTGAGTCTGGCCGACTCCTGCAGCACCGCAACACTAGCCGGATGCCCGGCATCCAGATTATTCAGCATATGCTCAAACCAGTACAGTCCTTGCTTTAAGGTGGTCTGGCAACGGCGCCAGCGATGCTGCCGTGCATAAGCTTCAGCCAGATTCTGAATGGAGACAGACAAACAAAACGTAGGTAATGACGCCTCTTCACAACTCAGCTGTGGTGGGCAATTCACAAAAGCACAGTGATACCAGATAGGCCAGACATCGGAAATTGCCTGCCGATAAAAGCTGGCAGCGGCGGCCCAATGCTGTTCTGTAAAAGCCTTATTCCCCTGAGCTATAAAGTGTTGCCATTGTTCCATACGACATCTCCAATTGAGAATTGATGTCATCTAGACTATTTTAATTGAGAATAGTTCGCAACAAAATCAAGAGAAACTGTGAAAATAAAAAACCGGCTTGTGTTCACAACGCCGGTTTTTACTCGGTACAGGCAAAAAAAGCTGTTAGTCTTTTTTCTCTAATAAAAATGCCACCAGCTCATTGAGTTCCTGCTGAAAATTCTCCTGGCTTAAACCAGCAAACTTCACCAGGTATTTACCATTGACCAGCAGTGTGGGTACACCACGCAGTACCTTAGCTTCGGAATAATGGTCCTGACTTTGTTTCATCTTGTCGACTTCAGCTACTACAGCAGGATTCACCATACCTGCATCAAACAACATTGCAGGAATATCATTCACTATCATCAGGTTACGGATGTCATGTTCGTTACTGAAACTAGCTCGCTGATTATGCAAATAATCAAAAATAACATCAGCGATACGATCGCCCTGACCTGCATTTTTAGCCACCACATAAGCCTTAGCTAAAGACTGTTGTAAGGCTGGTGGAGCTACCTGTAAGAAATCAACATGGTATTTCGTCAGGCTGACACCTTTGGGCAGATTTTTATTCAGGTTTTGTGCAAAAGGCTCAAAGGCTTTGCAATGAGGGCAATAAAATGAAAAGAACTCCAGCACTTCAGCCTGAGCCGTCGCTTTTTCAGCTACTACGTCATAGTGCACTCCTTGCTGAAAAGTGACAGGAGAGGATGCGGAAGCAAAAGCCATTACAGGAGCAAACACCAAAGCAGCCAGTAATTTTTTTAACATAGGTAGCGCCTTCTAATTAAGATTGGGTCAGCAAAAAGTTGACCAGTTGCTTAAACTCTTCGTCCTGATTTTCGCGGCTCAGACCTTGACTCAGAATTTTGTATTTACCGTTAATGATAAAGGTAGGTACGCTGGTTAATACACGACGAGCGGATAACGCATCCTGTTCTTTTTTCATTTGTTTAGCGCCGCCAGCAATAGTGAAACTTTTAATGGCTTTGTCGTAAGTGTCCGCATCAACACCCTGAGCTACTACAACCGCTTTGATATCGTCATCATTGGCAAAAGCTTTGCGGTCTACATGAATATGATTAAAAAACGCGCTGGCCACCTGATCGCCTTTGCCGAGGTTTTTTGCTACCAGATAGGCCTTGGCTAAAGTCACCTGGATCTCTGGTGAAGCATGTTGTAAAAAGTCGACGTGTACTTTTTTCAGCTCAGCACCAGCAGGCAATTGTTTGGCTAACGCCTGCACTTTCGGCTCATAACCAAAACAGGCAGGGCAGTAAAAAGAGAAAAATTCTTTGACTTCAGGTTTGGCAGTGGCTTGTTCTGCAATCACTTCGTAATGTTTACCTTCTTCAAACTGAGCGGCAAAAACAGCCACAGGCAATAACAAAGCACCTACTAACAACGCTGTTAACTTTTTCATTATTCGAATGTTCCTTGGAATAAAACTGGCACTACTCTAACAAAATCTTACCATTGCGGCATCAAAGAAAGTGGGCTCTGGTCACAGAATTTCAGCTGTTCATCCAGGGCCCGCAATTGTTGCTGCCAATATTGGTCTGTGCTGAACCATGGAAAGTTCTGCGGAAAAGCCGGATCGCTCCATCTTTTCGCCACCCAGGCCATATAGGATAAAATCCGCATGGCCCGCAGAGGTTCAATCAGCCTGAGTTCTTTATGGTCAAAATCACAGTACTGCTCATACTCTTCCAGCAACAACGACAACTGATAAGTTTGTTCGGATCGATCACCGTTGAGTAACAACCATAAATCCTGTATTGCAGGACCGTTACGGCTGTCGTCAAAATCCAGCATCAAAGGCCTGTCGTCATGCCACAATAAATTACCTATGTGGCAGTCGCCGTGCACCCTGCGGATTTTTTCTGGCTTATATAAAGGACCGACCTTGTCGCATAATTGTTGCATCATGGCCTGATAATCTTTTTGTAACGAAGGGGGTATAAGTCCGGATTGCAGCAAGCTTTGTTGGCTGTCGAGCAAAAAAGTCTGGTGGTTAATAGTGGGCCTGTGTAAAAAAGATCTGGCCGCACCAACCTGATGCACCATGCCTAAAAAACGCCCTAGTTGCAGCATTTGATTTTCATTGTCAGGTTCTAAAGTACGGCCACCCCGGCTGGGGAACACGGATAAATAAAAGCCACCAAAAGATAATACTTGCTGCCCATCCCGCTCTACGGCTTCTGCTACCGGTACTTCAATTTCAGCCAGCTCGCGCACAAACTGATGTTCTTCATTTAATTGCTCTAAGCTCCAGCGTTCGGGTCGGTAAAACTTCACCACCCAGCTGTTACGATCCTGATCGCGAAACTGACAAACTCTGTTTTCAAAGCTATTCAGCTGCAATAGGCCTGAACCGACATCAAAACCATAATGAAACAAGGCATCCAGCATTAAATCCGGACTTAAGGTAGAAAAATCAAAAGTGCTCATGGAATTCCGTTTGATCAGTACAGCCAATCCCAAAAAAATAGGGAGCCGAAGCTCCCTAGTCTAACGCTTTTATTCTGTTAGCGCCCTGAAAAGAACTTACTGCCCTGAGTCAGACGTATGTCTGGCTCGTCGCTGTCTTGCAGTACAAACTCGATTTCCAGTACTGGCCTTTTCGCATCAACAGGATCCAAAGACAAGCTGATCGGCAGGTTGGCTGTTTCACCACCTTTGATCGTCAATTCTTTTTCGCCTAACCACTGAGCGTAATCCAATCCTTGCACCGACAGCTGGTAGGTTTGTTCCAACTGCGATTTGTTAATGACTTTTAGGGTGTAGGTATTTTCAATTAAACCTTCGTCGGTTTCACGGAACAAGGCTCCGCGGTCACGTACTATGTCCATCACTACGGGTTTACGCACTACTAAGGTCCAGGCAAAGGCAGCGCAAACAGCCACCAGCACCAAAAAGTATCCGACTAACTTGCCCCTGATGACTTTGGTGGTTTTACCTTCCAGACTATGTTCAGTGGTGTAACTGATTAAGCCTTTGGCATAGCCCATTTTATCCATTGTGTCATCACAAGCATCAATACAGGCACCACAGTTGATGCATTCGTACTGTAAGCCATTACGAATGTCGATGCCGGTAGGGCAAACATGCACACATAAATTACAATCGATACAGTCACCTAAACCTTTGGCTTTATAATCAGTATCTTTACGGGCACGTGGACCACGGTTTTCCCCCCGCTTGGCGTCGTAAGTGACTGTAAAAGTGTCTTTATCAAACATTGCGGACTGGAAACGGGCATAAGGACAAATATGAGTACACATAATTTCGCGCATCCAGCCCGCATTACCATAAGTACAAAAGGCAAAAAACCAGACCGATACCGCAGCCCAGAAACTGGCTTCCAGAGTGAAAAACTGGATAAATAGTTGGTCGATAGGGGTAAAGTAGCCTACAAAAATCAGAGCTGTCAGCACAGAAAAGGCCAGCCAGCTAAAATGGGTCAAACCTTTTTTCATGACTTTACTGAAGGTCCAGGGCTCCTGATCCAGCTTCATCCGCTGATTGCGGGTACCCTGAAATTTCTCTTCAAACCACATAAAGATAAAGGTCCAGACAGTTTGTGGGCATAAATAACCACACCAGACCCGACCATAAAAGGTGGTGACAAAAAACAACGCAAAAGCACCAATGACAAAAATCCAGGCCAGAATAGTGAAATCCTGCGGCCATAAGGTCATACCAAAGATGTAAAATTTCTGCTCAACAATATCAAGCAAAATGGCCTGCTGACCATTAAATTGCAACCAGGGCAGCAACATAAATGCCGCCATAAACACAAAACCAATATTACGTCTTAAGGTTTGATGCAAGCCCTTCACCGCTCGGATATAGATGCGGTCTCTAGGGTTATATTTGGCTTTTTTATCCGGATCGGGTTTGTGCACCTCAACCGGAATATTTTTGATATCTATTTTATTATCCACGCCTTTTCCTCACCCACTGCTACGACCCCAAACAGAGTGTAGCAGGCTGTTGAATGCAGCTTGTTGATACAGGACAAACCCGGCTTTGTTCTGTTACCCCTCAATATCACCACAGGTCTGCTTTGGGCTGAGGTGATCAGGAGAAACCAAAGCTATAGGATTTTATCCTGTGCTGCTTTGTTATGACCTTTGAAACTACTGCAATAATTGAACCAAAGAGCCATAGTATATAACACTATGATCCTTATTGAATTTTAATCTTAGGTTCAGTTTTAATCTGTCAACATTGTTGACAGCCTCTGCTATTTTGGTTGTGTCATTGACAGTGGCACCAGGTTATGGCTGTGTTATACCAAATACAGCTGAGTAGAAATTTCAGGCGGTTGAGTCATATCAGGTGATGTGGAGTAAGGCTAATGCGTAATTTTTTACTGCTTTGTTTGCTAGTTGTCAGCACCCTGACATTTTATGATCACCCAAGAATACTGCCTTATTCAGAGCCTGTATTGCATTGGTTAGCTGAGCATGTTTCCCTACCGGGTGCTCAATCTGATTCGGTAGTAACCAGGAAGATCCAAAAGGCCTTTTATGCCATAGGCCAGGATTACGGCACAGGCCAGCAGGAAGCTTTGGCCAAAGCAGCGCAGGATATCAACAGCCTGCTGCAGTTTCGCCGCGATTATTGCCAAAATGGTGATTTTCATCCGGCCTTATTTGGCGACGCCATGCAAAGAGCTTGTGATGTGTTAAAGCAGTATCCGAAGTTGGAGCAATTCCAGCAGTGATGGCCAGGGGAGTAACAGACCCCAAAGCGGATTTAGCTGATCCAACTGGTCTGATATACAAATTCAGTGAGTTGTAGCTCTATCCACTCTGAAGCCAAGGATTAAAAACCTGTTTCTTTAAAAAGCATTTATTGAACTGATATTTTGTGCAACAGGGGCCAGGCGGCCCCTGTTAATTCTGCGCTCATAAAACAGGCTCTAAGTTTGGGCCTAAAGCACCTCAACCTTAATTTGCGATATCACATCCAGCGCTTTTTGTTTGGCCTGTTCGACGTTATCGCCCAACGCTAAAGCCACACCCATACGGCGTTCACCTTGTACTTCAGGTTTACCAAACAGGCGCAGGTCGGTGTCAGGTTGCATCAAGGCCTGAGCTAAGTTGCTATAGCCAATTTGTTGCGAGTTGCCAGGCACCAACAATACAGCTGAAGCGGCCGGGCCGTATTGGCGGATAAGCGGAATAGGCAAACCTAAAATAGCGCGGGCGTGCAGCGCAAATTCTGAATAGTTTTGCGAAATTAAAGTCACCATGCCGGTGTCGTGTGGCCGTGGTGATACTTCGCTAAACCAGACTTCGTCGCCCTTCACAAACAACTCGACACCAAATAAACCAAAACCACCTAAAGCTTCTGTCACCAAAGCGGCATAACGCTGAGCTTTTTCCAAAGCCACGGCTGACATGGCCTGAGGTTGCCAGGATTCGCGGTAATCGCCTTTTTCCTGACGATGACCTACTGGCTCGCAATACTGAGTGCCAGAAATAGAACGTACTGTTAATAAAGTGATTTCATAATCGAAGTCGATAAAACCTTCGACTATCACCCGGCCTTTACCAGCCCGACCACCTTCCTGCGCATAAGCCCAGGCAGATTCTAAATCAGCATCGGATTTCAGCACCGACTGGCCCTTGCCAGAGGAGGACATAATAGGTTTTACCACACAAGGGTAACCAATATGGGCCACAGCAGCTAAGTAGCTGGCTTTGTCGTCGGCAAAACGGAAAGGCGAAGTAGGCAGTTGTAATTCTTCAGCCGCCAAACGGCGAATGCCTTCGCGGTTCATGGTTAAATTGGCTGCTTTGGCGCTTGGGATCACGGTAAAACCTTGCTGCTCCAGCTCAACCAGCGTGCTGGTGGCAATAGCTTCCAATTCAGGCACTATCAGTGCTGGTTTTTCTTTGATCACAATTTGGCGCAGCGCTGCACCATCGAGCATAGAAATGACATAACAACGGTCTGCCACCTGCATAGCCGGCGCATTAGCGTAACGATCTACCGCTATCACTTCGCAACCAAAACGTTTGAGTTCAATACATACTTCTTTACCTAGTTCACCACTGCCTAATAACAGTACTTTGGTGGCGTTGGCGGCGCCTGGGGTTCCAATCTGGCTCATCTGCAGCTCCTTAAATCAATGCTCAGGAGCATAACAAAAATCATCAGCCAACACTTAATGATTTCAGCCCAAAGTTTGGCGCTGAGGTATAGTAAAAAGGCAGCCAAAACAGAGGTATTCTATGTCAGAGCAACTATGTCCTTTATGCCAGCAAGCCAATTTATGTAAAGCTGGCACAGCTGAACAAAACCAATGTTGGTGTATGACACAGCAGTTTCCGGCTGAACTGCTGGCGCTAGCACCGGATCAAAGCAGCTGTATTTGTAGCCAATGCCTGCAAAAATTTATCGCCGAACCAGATATTTACCATCCTGCCTGACCAAACATTATCTCTTTGAATGAAATGGTTCATGAGCCGGGGCAAGCCCTGATAAAGATTCGTCTGGAAATTCAAGACGGGCGGGGACAAGTCCGGCCCCTACGGATTTATTGATGACCCCACTTGAAATTTGTATACAAATTAAATTAATGTATCCAAAAATATCTATTCAGGTGAAATTTCATGTGGCGCGACTTTAGCTTATCAGCCCTGGCTGCTGGTTTTGTTGCTGTATTAGTAGGCTTTGCCAGCTCAGTGGCTATTGTGTTTCAGGCTGCTGCCGCAGCTGGTGCAGATCAGGCCGTGATGGCGTCCTGGATTTTAGCTTTGGGCTTAGGCATGGGTATTACTTGTATTGGCTTGTCTTTGTATTTTAAAGCTCCGGTATTAACGGCCTGGTCCACGCCGGGAGCAGCCTTACTAGTCAGCAGCTTACAAGGCCTGAGTTTAGCCGAAGCTGTAGGGGTATTTATCTTCGCCGCGGCACTCAGCCTGGTACTTGGCCTGACAGGTTGGTTTGAAAAACTCAGTAATAAAATTCCGCTGCAAATTGCTTCCGCTATGTTGGCCGGTATTTTATTTAACTTTGGCTTGTCGATATTTACCTCCTTGCAGCAGGACCTATATTTAGTAGGACTGATGTGTGCTACTTATCTGATCGCTAAGCAGTATCAAGCCCGTTACGCTATTCCGTTAGTTCTGGTCGTAGCCGTGCTTTATGCCAGCCTGCAAGGCCAACTGAGCATGGCACAGGTGCATGTTGACTGGCCTGCGCCTGTCTGGATTTGGCCAGAGTGGTCTGTCAGCGCTTTAATAGGCGTGGGTTTACCGCTGTTTATTGTCACTTTAACTTCGCAAAACATTCCGGGTTTAGCAGTGTTCAAAAGTAGCGGCTATGACCTGCCGGTATCCCCCCTAATCAATGCCAGCGCTTTGACTACTATAGTGCTGGCACCACTGGGCGCTTTTTCTGTTAACTTAGCAGCAATAACTGCCGCTATCTGCGCCAGCCCAGAAGCTCATTCAGATCCGGCCAAAAGATACAGCGCAGGTGTGGCTGCCGGGATTTTTTATTTATTAACAGGCTTGGCGGGCGCAGCTGTTGTCGCTTTATTTGCCGCCTTTCCCACTACTTTGGTCACAGCTTTGGCTGGCCTTGCTTTGCTTGGCACCATAGGTACGAATTTAGCGCTGACCACACAAGCTGGCTCTCACAGAGAAGCGGCTATAGTGACCTTGCTGGTGACTGTATCAGGGGTGAATTTTTTTGGCATAGCATCCGCCTTTTGGGGCTTAGTAGCCGGATTGGTGTGTATGCTCGTACTAAAACTACCACTGAAAAAGGCGGTTTAATATGACAAAGGCCAGTTTATATCAGCAACTAAAACAGGATATCCGGCAGGGTCTCTGGCCTGCGGGCACAGTAATGAACCAACAAAAGTTATCTGAACATTATCAGGTCAGCCGTATCCCGGTGCGGGATGCATTGCAACAACTCAAAGCCGAAGCCTTGCTGGTGATGGCAGGTAAAGCCAGTTTGATGGTGCCGCCTTTAACAGCAGCAGAAGCCGAAGAACTGTACCAAATCCGTCTGCAACTGGAGCCTATGGCGCTGCGCCGTGCTTTTCCCCAGCTCAGTTTTAGTTTACTTGGCCAGGCCGAAGATTTATTGCATCGGATTGAGCAGGATCAGCATTTATCCGCAGCAGACAGAGGCGCACTCAACTGGCAGTTTCACCTGATGTTGTATCAAGCCAGTAACTGCCCACATTTGCTGCGTTTATTACACAGCCTGCACCAGCAAGTAGAACGTTATTTAGGTTTTCAGGAAATCAGTCTGAATTATGCAGATACCAGTCATCAGGAACATTGGCAGCTACTGGAGTTACTGCGGTCACAACAACTAGAGGCTGCCGTAGCTTTACTACAGCAGCATATTCAACTCGCAGGTGAGTTATTAACCAGTCATTTACGACAACAGTCTGCCTGATTAGGCGCAACTGTATGGGCAGGGTTGATCCGCGCTCTTCTTTAAGCCAACAGAATTCCCAACCTATTCAGATTAAACCTTACGACGGCGCCAGAAGGCCAGGCCAGCTAAAGCCAGCAATAAAGCTGAACCTACAGAGCCACCACCTCCACCTGATGAGTCGTTTCCAGCATTCTGGCCAGCCTGAGTATTCAACGCAGGATTCAGGTTAGCTGCTGTTGTCGGGCTGTCATTGATCACTGTAATACGCTCTATTGTAACCAGGTTGCTGGCGGTTACAGCCACGTTATTGGCTAGATCTGTAGCGCTGTAATTACGCAGAGGCACTCCGGCAAAATTACCAGTATTAGCCCCAGGAATATATAAGTTCTCAATACTGTCGAGGATAGACATACCAGTTCCGGTAATTACACCAAATACGGTATAACCGCCATTTTGCCGATCCAGGTTTTCAGAGTAAGCCGGATTCGCATTGTTTTCCAGGTTCACAAACCATTGTCTTTTAGCGCTGTGTTGATCACCCGCTACTTTCGCCATGGCAACAGTACCGCGTACATTCGATAGTTTTGGCTCGTTTTGTACCGGACTTTTTTCTGTCAGCGGAGTAAAAGGATTGGCATTGTTACCACTGTAACGAAAGCCTCCAGCCTGCACTACAAAGTCTTTTACTGTGCGTCGTATCACAGTGTTGTCATAGGCGCCCTCTTTTACGTAAGACAAAAAGTTTGCCACGTTTTTTGGTGTAGTTTGGTCAAACAGGTTGATTTCAAAATCACCCATATTGGTTTCAACTAAAACAATGGTAGCGGCGGCGTTATGGCTGACAGCTAATGCAGCGGTAAAAGTCGCCGCAAGTACAGATTTTTTCAACATGCTATAGTTCTCTGAGTAAAAAGTGCACCGACTTTAATCTAACAGCCCAAGTTCAATCCAGCGGCATTACAATTAGTAACGAACTAAGCAATTTTGTTAACCCTTTTACGAACTGTTTTAGCTTGAGCCCCAGCTGCAGGCTGGCGCCTTTTTTTCTTATACCCTGGTTTTTGCGGAGCTGCTGTTCTGGCGATTTCCGCAGATACCCTTGCTTGTTGTACTAAATTGCAGATCTCTGGCTGCAACTGCGCCATAAAGTGCGGATAGTCTTGTTGTTGATGGCAAATCTGCTCCAGCTGCGCCTCCCATAAAGCCGTCAGATCAGGCGCTGTAATGCGTTGTGGCAAACTTTGAATAAAGACCCGACCCAACTGACTGGCACGAATTTGTTTACCCTGACGTTGCAAATACCCCCGTTTAAACAATAACTCCAGAATACCAGCGCGGGTCGCTTCGGTACCTAAACCTGCGGTTTCTTTTAAGATGCGTTTTAACTCTGGATCTGTGACAAAACGACTGATGCCCGTCATGGCGGCTAATAAAGTCGCGTCAGTGAAATAAGCCGGTGGCTGGGTTTGTTTGGCTAGCAATTCTGACTGACCAGACTGTAACTGCTGACCTTTGGTGAGTGGCGGCAAGCTCTGCTGTTCGTCGGTATCCTCTTCTTGCTCATCTTTCTGACTGGCTTTATAAAAAGCCTTCCAACCTAAAGACTGCACTAGTCTGGCCTGAGCTTTAAATAAACCGCCGGCGATTTTAACTAGTGCCTGTTGCTCCAGATAACAGTAGGGAGGAAAAAATTGCCATAAGAACTGTCTGGCTATCAGCCAATAAAGTTGAGCCTCACCGCTGGTGAGGCTGGCTGATTTCAGCGCCTTGTCCGTTGGAATAATAGCGTGGTGAGCAGTAATTTTACTGTCATCCCAGGCTTTACTGCGCAGGCTCAGATTAGCTTGTTGTTGCATCTCGGCAAGCTCTGGGCTGTTGGCTACTATGGCGCGACATACAGCAGCAGACTGACTAAATTGTTGCTCCGGTAAATGCCGGCAATCCGAACGTGGATAAGTAATAAGTTGATGGCGTTCATAGAGTTGCTGACAAGTATCCAATACTTGCTGAGCCGTCATGCCATAAAGTTTGGCCGCTTCAATTTGTAACGCCGACAAGCTAAAAGGTAAAGGCGCATACTGCTTTTTTGGCAACTGCTGCACTTGTTCGACAACAGCAGTCTGAAAACTGGTTTTACGTTGCACCAGTTCAGCCAGCTCCTTATTCATCACTCTGCCTTCTTCATCCTGGTAAGGAGCACAGGCCTCGCTGGGTTGCCAAATCGCAGTAAAAGGCCAGTCTGCGCCGGACAAATGCGCTTTGACCTGATAAAAGTCACGACTGACAAAATTCTCTATTTGTAGGTCACGTTGCACCACCAATCCCAAGACCGGAGTTTGCACCCGGCCTACAGACAATACCCCCTTATAGCCTTGCTTCTGGCCATGTAAGGTATAAGCCCGGGTTAAGTTAATGCCGTATAACCAATCGGCTCTGCTGCGGGCCAAAGCACTTTGAGACAGAGGTGCAAATTCAGCATTCAGTTTTAACTGCTGTAAAGCTAAGCGCACAGCCGCCGGCGTTAAATCGTTCAGCAGCAATCTTTTAGTTTGCCTTAGTTTAGTTTGGCTGACCTTAGTATGCTGAAGCACTTCATCAACCAATAACTGGCCTTCGCGATCAGGGTCGCCCGCATGCACCAGTTCTGTCGCTTCTTTGATCAACTGGGTTAACACTTTAAGCTGAGCTTTGCTTTGTGCTTTAGGGATCAGCTTCCATTGATCTGGCACTATAGGTAAATGCTCCAGCCGCCAGCTTTTAAATAAAGGGTCATAAGCTTCAGGTTCCGCCTGCTCCAACAAGTGGCCAAGGCACCAGCTGACTTTATCGCCATTGGCTAACTGCAAATAGCCCTGCTGCTTTTGGTGCGCCCCAAAGGCGTCGGCAATAGCACGGGCCATGCTGGGCTTTTCAGCTATATACAATCTCATTGGCAGATCACTGTATGAAAAAACAGTTAATTTAACCGCAGTTTTCCTAAAAAAGCAAAGGTTGGAGCATTTGTTTTCTTTGCCCCTCAGAGTAAGCTAAGGTTTTGCCGGGACAGACCGGTACTTGCTTTGGTGAAGTATCAGCATTGATTAAAGTTTCAGCCTCTGGTTTAACATTGTTGCGGATCTTCCTGCTGGCATCTGCCTATTTTTTATTTGGTCAGCTCGCTATTTTATTGGCGATAGCCCCGGGCATGGCAACCTCGGTATTTCCGTCTGTGGGCATAGCTATAGCTGCAGCCCTGCTCTGGGGTTACCCCATGCTGGCGGGCGCTTTTTTCGGCTCACTGCTGTTTAAGCTGGTACAGCCTGACTGGCCAGCAAGCTTAACCTGGTCTGACAAAGTCGTATTCAGTCTGAGTATGGCCACTATTACTACTCTGACTGTCACTTTTGCTTTATGGTCTGTTCGCCGCTTTGCCAACTTTCATAGCGCTCTTACTTTTGAAAAAAGCATCCTCTGGCTGTTTTTACTGGCAGGCCCTCTGGCCTGCCTAATCAGCTCCATCTTTTCTACCTTGGTTTTGTGCAAGTTTGACATAGTGACGTCTGACAATGCCGGACTCAACTGGTTTACCTGGTGGATAGGCGACATGATTGGAGTGATGATTGCCATTCCCCTTATGTTTATGCTGTTTGCTAAACCCCGGGTTTTATGGCGCTCCCGCTGGCTGACCGTAGGCTTGCCTTTATTGGTTTGCACTGCACTAGTGGTTGCTTTATTTGTGCTGGCGCGTTTTCAGCACAGTCAGAACCTGCAGCAAAAGTTTTTTGATCAGTCAGAACAAATCAGCGCCACCTTTCAGTTCAGAGTCGGCAGAGTACTTCAGCAAATGCGCATGCTCGAAAGGCTGTTTGCAATTCAGCCAGAAGTGACAGAGGCTATGTTTCAACAATTTTTGCAAGGCTACCCATGGCGGGAAGCTGGGGTACTAATTTTTGACTGGATAGAGCAAATTCCTCATTCAGAACGGGCCGCGCTGGAGACCCAACTGCAAACGGGCTTTAAAGAATATGCCAACCCTGGTGTCCGACCGGCCGCTGTGAGGGCTGATTATAGTGTGGTTAGGTTCATGGCCTCTGAGTCAGGCGATAAATCTTTGATTGGGCTGGATTTTGCTGCCGACCCAGCCCGTAAAGAAGCCATGGAGTATGCAAGGGATTCAGGCAGTATCAGCATTACAGCTCCGGTTCGTCTGGTTACTGGTACAGACGCAGCAATGTTTTTTATCCCTGTGTATCACCAAAAAGGGGTTCCGGCCAGCCTCGAAGACAAACGTAAACTAATACGTGGTTTTATTTGCGGCATATTTGATACCAAACAATTGGTAGACACCAGCCTTAGTCAATACGACATTACTGAGTTCCATTTACAGATCAGAGATTTAGGCACAGGGCTGGCTTATTACGGTTCATTACCTGAATTACCGGCTCAGGCAAACTATTTAACCTGGACACAACATTGGTCCCATGCTGGACGATCACTGGAGCTGACATTAATTCCCAGTAAAACTATGCTGAACCTCAATTCTGGCCAACAAAGCTGGTATGTACTGACGGGTGGTCTGGTGTTGTGCAGCTTGTTGGGCATTTTCCTGCTGGTTCTCACCGGACGCTCGGCCCGTATTGAACATTTGATCACCCAGCGAACCAAAGAACTAAGTTCAATCCTGGATAACGCTATTGAATCTATAGTGATAGTGGATCAACAAGGCCATATAGAAAGAGTGAATAAAGAAACCTCTTTATTGTTCGGTTATGGCATGCAAAGTCTGTTGCGCCAACCTATCAGCAAATTGCTTGCCTGTTTGCCTGAACATAAAAACCATCAATTATTGCAGCCTTTAACAGTAGAGCAGCTGAATTTATGGGTGGGACAGACAGTAGAGGTCACAGGGCTGAGTGAGGATGGACAACAAATCCCGCTGGAAATGGGCTTAAGCCGGGTCGACACGGCAGACAAGCATTTATATACCCTGATGCTGCATGACTTGCGTGAGCGAAAAAAAATAGACCGGATGAAAAGTGAGTTTATCTCTACCGTCAGTCATGAACTGCGCACACCTCTCACCTCTATTAACGGCTCTTTAGGTTTATTGGCTGGTGGTGTAGTGGGAGAGTTAGCACCCGCCGCCCAACAACTGGTGCAGATAGCCAAAACTAATACAGACCGGCTGGCCAGGCTGGTTAATGATATTCTTGATATAGAAAAGCTGGAATTCGGTCAGTTAAAACTACAACCTGTTGAAGTCGAAGTTGGTGCTTTATTGCAGGAAGCCAAACTGCAGAATCAGGCTTATGCAGATAAATATTCGGTTCAGTTGGATCTGCTGACCACATCGGAGCAAAACAGGGTTTATCTGTATCAGGATAAATTCCGCTTGCTGCAAATTTTGTCGAATTTGATTTCCAATGCCATAAAGTTCTCGCCAAGCCACTCAGTGGTGAAGTTAAGTTACCAGCTAAAAGACGGCCAACTGGTGATCCAGGTTAAAGACCAGGGTGCAGGTATAGCGGAATCATTCCGTAGCAAAATTTTCCAGAAGTTTGCTCAGGCTGACAGCTCAGATAGCCGCAACAATCAAGGCTCAGGCTTAGGCTTAAATATCAGCAAAACTCTGGTTGAAATGATGCAAGGCAGCATCGACTTTGAATCAGAATTGGGTAAAGGCACCTGTTTTAGCCTGACCTTTCCATATTATGAGCATTCCGATCGCCACAACAAACTTCAAGAGCAGAGTTAAAGTTGTTGTATATACTCTAAACCGCTGTGACCACCTAACTACATAACAAGAAGGTAAGCCAATGAAACCTGTTTATAAACTCAGCCTGACAGCCTTGCTGGTCAGTTCGGCCTTGCTAGTGACCTCATGTGGCGAACAAGCGACAAAGCAGGCAGAAACCAAAACTGTTGCCAGCGCAGCGACAGCAGATGAAGCGAAAGCTTTTGTGCGGGATGCCAGTGAGGAATTCAGCACTTTATTGCTTGAAGTCAATCGCGCCGACTGGATAGCGTCAAACTTTATCACCGAAGATACCGAAGCTTTATCTGCCGCTGCAGGCCAGAAGCTAACAGAAATGGTGGTGCGTTTGGCTAATCAGGCAGCCCGTTTTAATGATACTGAAGTGGATTACGACACCAGACGTCAACTGGACAAACTCAAACAGGCACTGACCTTAGCCGCGCCACAGGACAAAGCTAAAACCGAAGAGTTATCCGGCATTGTCGCCAAACTCAATGCCATGTATGGCAAAGGCAAATACTGCAAAACGCCGGATAATTGTCTGGATTTAGGCCAGATGTCGAGCACTATGGCCAGCTCACGTAACTATGACGAACAACTGGAAATGTGGACTGGCTGGCACAACACTGCAGCGCCAATGAAATCTATTTATGCCCGGCAGGTAGAGCTGGCCAATGAAGGCGCCAAAGAATTGGGTTATGCCGACACTGGCGCTATGTGGCGGTCAAAATACGATATGGACCCCAATGCCTTTGCGCTTGAGCTGGATAAACAGTGGGGCGCGGTCAAACCTTTATACGACGCCTTACATTGTCATGTACGGGCTAAGTTGTCGGAAAAATACGGTGCCGACAAAGTTCCTCTGGATAAGCCTATTCCTGCCCATTTATTGGGTAATATGTGGGCTCAAAGCTGGGGCAATATTTATGATTTAGTAGCGCCAGCTGATGCCGACCCAGGTTATGACGTCACCAAACTGCTGGCGGATAAAGGCTATGACGAGCTAAAAATGGTCAAAGGCGCTGAAGGCTTTTTTACCTCTTTAGGTTTTGCGCCTTTACCTGAAACCTTCTGGACCCGATCCTTGTTTGTGCAACCTAAAGATCGGGATGTGGTCTGCCATGCTTCAGCCTGGGATTTAGATGCCAAAGACGATTTGCGCATTAAAATGTGTATTCAGCGCACAGGCGAAGAGTTTTCGGTGATCCACCACGAACTGGGACATAACTTCTATCAAAGAGCTTATAAAAATCAGCCGGTGTTTTATCAGGAAAGTGCTAACGATGGTTTCCATGAAGCCATAGGTGACACCATAGCTTTATCAGTGACACCAAAGTATTTGCAACAAATTGGTTTACTGGAGCAAATTCCGGACGAGTCGAAAGACATAGGTTTATTACTGAAGCTGGCGTTGGACAAAGTGGCCTTCCTGCCTTTTGGTTTATTAGTCGACCAATGGCGTTGGCAGGTATTTTCTGGCCAGGTGAAACCAGAACAATACAATGAAGCCTGGTGGAAATTACGTGAACAGTATCAGGGCGTTGCCGCTCCTGTTGCCCGTACTGAAGCCGACTTTGACGCCGGAGCTAAATACCATGTACCGGGCAATACACCTTACACCCGTTATTTCCTCGCTCATATTCTGCAGTTCCAGTTCCACAAAGCTTTGTGTGAAAAAGCCGGTGACACAGGTGCTATTCACCGCTGTTCCATCTACAACAGCAAAGAAGCTGGGGCTGCACTCAACGAAATGCTGGAAATGGGCTCCAGCCGGCCATGGCAGGAAGCTTTAGCTAAATTAACAGGCAAACCAGAAATGGATTCCAGTGCCATTCTGGCCTATTTCGCACCGTTAAAAACCTGGCTGGATGAGCAAAATAAAGGCCGTCAGTGCGGCTGGTAATCACAGATTGATCGGATTAAAGGGTAGCTTTTGCTGCCCTTTTTTATGTCCATGGAAGGACGGTATGTCGCAACTGTCGGGAACAGAGTTGCGACGATGATCTTCTACACAAAAACTAAAATAATTCATAGCCCTTGTCGATTTTGCCAGAGTACAACCGACTAAGCTGTGCAACACAATAATTTTTAGCCTCAACAAACAGCCAACAGGAGGGCTTTATGGCCAAAATGCTTTTTGTGAATTTACCCTGCAGCAACTTGCCAGCTGCTATCGAGTTTTATCAGGCGCTTGGTTTTAGCCAGAATATGCAGTTCAGCGACAACACCGCCGCTTGTATGGTCTGGAGTGAGCATATTTTTGTCATGCTGCTGACTCACGCCAAATGGCAAAGTTTTACTCAAAGACCAATACCAGATAAAGGCAGCAGCGAAGTGATGCTGGCGTTAAGTTGTGACAACAAAGCAGCTGTGGATCAGGTCTGTGATGCAGCGGCTAAAGCCGGTGGTACAGCTGATATTAATGCCAAACAGGATTTAGGTTTTATGTATGGCCGCTCTGTGCTGGATTTAGATGGTCATATCTGGGAGTTTTTCTGGATGGACCCGGCCGCAGTGGCGGGCTGATTCCCAAACACCCTACGCCAAATCAAAAGTAATTGCAGTTGCAGCGAGGCTCACGGCGCAGTCAACAAAGCTGCAGCTTCAAGAACGAAGAGTTTTACAGCATTAGGCGATAACCAATACCAGCTTCGGTTTTCAGGTACTTAGGTTCGGTAGGGTCGTCGCCTATTTTTTGGCGTAAGTGGCTGATCACGATACGTAAATAATGGGTGTCCTGACCATGGGTTGGGCCCCAGATTTGTTCCAGCAGCTGTTTTTGTGTGATCACACATTGCCTGTGCTGAGCCAAAGTCGCCAGCACCGCATATTCTTTTGGGGTGAGTTCCACGTCCTGCTTGTTGCAGGTCACCAAACGGCGGGCCAGATCTATATGCAGATAACCATCGTCCAGCACAGCCGGGGTTTTATCCGGTAAACGGTCACGCAATTGCGCCCTGACCCGCGCCAGCAACTCTTCGACACTAAAAGGTTTAGTCACATAATCCTGCGCCCCTATATCCAGCGCTTTGATTTTGTCGGAGTCGCCATTACGTACTGACAGCACTATGACTGGCACTTTGGAAAAACTGCGCAGTTCAGTTAATAACTCCAGGCCATCGCCATCGGGTAAACCTAAATCCAGCACCAATAAATCCGGCTGCTGCCGCACTAAAGCCGCCAGACCTGATTCGACAGAATCCGCTTCTGTCACCTCATAACCGACACTTTTTAATGCAATCCGCAGCATTTTGCGGATTTGCATTTCGTCATCAACAACCAGAATTCGGGCGGACAATAGGGTTAGTCTCCTGCTTGAATTTCAGGCAATGGCAATTCGACAATAAAACGTGAACCAGTGCCAACACGGGCTGAAGTGGCTTTCACCGATCCGCCGTGCGCACCAATCATGCCACGACAAATCGCCAGCCCCATGCCGGTATTGTGCCTTTTACTGTCGCCGTCAGCCACTACATAAAACATATCAAAGACTTTTTCCCGCAAAGCTTCCGGAATACCAGGGCCACTGTCTTCAATTTCAATGCGGCAGACTTTGCCTTGCTGACTAACCCAAACCCGCACAGGCTCGCCGTCCGGGCTGTATTTAGCCGCATTTTCCAGAATATTAAACAACCCTTGTTCCAGCAAAGCGGCATGGGCATAGAGTAAAGGCAAATCCGGTGTTGCTTCGTAGTCCACTTCGACTTGTGGGAAAAAACGCTTTAAACGTTGTTTGGCACTGCCAATAATATCGGCCACTGACACCCAATCACGTTCCAGCTTTAAAGTGCCGTGCCCTAAACGCGTCATATCCAGCAGGTTTTGGATATATCTGTCCAGCCGCTGACTTTCCAGCAGTATGGTGCTTAACAGCTCATTGCGATCTTCCTTGGATAACTGCTGGTCCAGCACCTGTAAACTCTCGGCAGATCCCATCATAGCCGCCAGCGGAGAACGTAAGTCGTGCGACACCGAGGACAATAAGGCCGAACGCAATTGCTCCATTTCAGCTTTAAGTTTTGAGCTCTCCAGTTCAGTATTCAGACTAATGCGCTGCCAGACACTGACTGCCTGCTGGTTTAACGTGGCGATTAAATCTCTGTCGTCCGGCCTCAGTACTTGTTGACTGGCTGGGAATTGCAGCAACACGACCGCCACTGTTTTGCCCTGATCCAACAGCGGTATAGCTGTCCACTGGCTGGCATTGAGGGTGTCACTAAAACGACCTGCCATTTGTTGATGCCGTCTGGCCCAGTCAATCATCGCCTGATCCAACGCCAGCAACGGCTGATTGAGCGCAGGCAGAAGCTTCTGTTCTGACTCAAAACTGACCAGATGCACAGGGCAACGCAGTGCCTGGGTCAGCTGAGTCGCCAGAATGGTCCAGAGTTCATCGGCTTGATGGATCACTGTCAGTTGCTGGGCAAAGTCACGTTGTAGTTCTGAGTATCTGTTGGCTTCTTTTAACAGCAATAATTGCTGGCGGATCCGTGAAGCGGCCGGGCCACAGGTCATGCCAATCACCAACATAAAAATCAGTGTGGCAACGTCGTCGTTTTTATTCACATTAAAGGTGAAATAAGGTTCGGTCAGGAAAAAGTTAAAGCTGAAAAACGACAACAAAGCGGTAAAAATAGCGGGGCGGGCGCCGTATTTCAGACCACAAAGCACCACAGCCAACACAAAAATCAGCACCAGATTGCCACTTTGCAGCCATTGGTCCAAAGCTAATGCCAAAGCACTGGCTGCTGCGGTAAAAAGTACACCAAAAGCATAACCGGCTTTTTGACCAAAGGTGCCTGAAGCTGGCGCAGCCACTCTGGTTTGCTGGCTTGATTCGCCGGAGCGGTACACCGATACCTCTAACGGCAAACCGCTGTTAATCAGTTGTTGATACAAGGGCTTACGCCAGGGCTGCATCAGACGTTTTGTGCCGGCACCCACCAGCACGGCGTTAATCCTATGCTCGGTGATATAAGGCAAAATGGTTTGTAACGTGGAAGGGCCACGTAAAATATCGGTCTGAGCGCCGAGTTCACGCGCTAATGCAAAAGCCGACTGTAAGCGTTGTTGTGTCGACTGATACTGCATCAGCCCTGTATCGACCCAGACCACAACCCAAGGCATCTGACGTTTTTCTGCGACACGACGACCAATGCGGATCAGGTATTCGTGATCACGGCGGTTGGAGATCAGCACCAGCAATTTATCCTGGATCAGATAATCACTGCCACGGGCTTTGGCGTCCTGCTCGGTTTTTAACTGCGCATCGACATGGCTCATCACCAGCTTCATCGCCATTTCACGCAGCGCCGTTAAGGTTTCCAGCTGGAAAAACTGCTTAACAGCCAAAGCAGCATAATCAGCGACATAGACTTTGCCTTGCTGCAAACGCTCCAGCAGATGGTTAGGCGCTAAATCGACAAAAACTAACTGCTGTGCGCTGTCGATAAACTGATCCGGTACTGTTTCCTTTACTCTTATGCCACTGATTTGCAGCACTAAATCGTTCAGACTGGCAATATGCTGCACATTGATAGTGGTGTAGACATCTATGCCTGCCGCCAATAACTCAGCGATGTCCTGATAACGCCTTTTATGCCGGCTGCCCGGAATATTACTGTGCGCCAGCTCGTCCACCAGCAGCAGAGCAGGTTTGGCGGCTAAAGCAGCGTCTAAATCAAATTCGGTCAGTTGTTGGCCCTGATACTCCAACTGACGCCGTGGTAACAGTTCAAACCCCTGCAACAAAGCTTCGGTGTCGGCGCGGCCATGTGTTTCCACTAACCCCACCATCACTGCTGTGCCTTGTTGCATGCGCTCGCGGGCGGCATTGAGCATGGCGCAGGTTTTACCTACGCCAGGCGCTGCACCTAAAAAGATCTTCAGCTGGCCACCCTGCTGCTGTTGCAGGTTTTTTAACAGCGCATCAGCTTGTTGTCTGCGGGAGTCTGTTACCACGGATTATTTCCTTAAAAAGTCTTACCGACGCTGATGAGCCAACGACTATCACAAAGTTCGCTGCAGGCCGAACTACTCACTGAAGTTCCGGCATAACCCACAGACCAATTCAGACCCAGCTGAGTGGTGTTTAGCTTGACACCCCAATCGGTATAACCTGAACCATCTTCTGTTGCTGAAGCTAAAAAGTTTTTAAATTCCAATGCATTAGCAAACTTATTGTAGCCCAGATGCCATTGTAGCTGCAGCTGTTCCGTTAATTGCTGATTCCAATCCGCGCTTAAATACCAGAATTTACCTACACCAGCGCCAAAATAATCGTCAGTCAATGCCAGTCCAAAAGTCCAGTTTTTGTAGAGTAACTTGCCGTAACCTTCGATAAAGTTAAATTGGTCGGTGCTGTTATCGCCCTTAGGGTAACGGTATTGCATCAGGCCCAGATCCACTGTCCAGTCCTGGGCTACAGCAAAGCTGCGACCAGCAGAAATATCCAGCTCCATGCTGCCCTGACCAAATTTAATATTGGAACCCCAGGCACTGGCATACCAACCCGAGTCGGTGGCCAAGGTCAGGCTGCCCTGCAACGCAGGACCTTCATCGGTTTGTGAAATACCGCGGTATAAATAATCTGAAATCAGTAGCACAGAGCCCGTGCTATTAAAGGTTTCCGCCTGAAGCGGACTAACGAATAACAGGCCTGAACTCAGAATGGCCGCACTAGCCACACGAACAGTCGATACTAAATAACGCATAATTTTTCCTGATTAAAGCGGGAGAAAAACTGCATAGTGCAGCATGTATATCCCCTAAGTAATTGATGTTGCAGGGCGGCGACAAGTGCCCGAGACCCCAGGAGCATAGTTAACCTATGTGACTGGGGCGAGAGCACGCAGTCAACAAAGCTGCAGCTTCAAGTACGACGGGGACAGCGGTTTAGTGTCCCGTGAAGCACCCAACCTAAAACGGATTAACGCAGCGGAAAATGTTTATCCAAAGCCAGATTCAGCAACAGCACATTGACGCGTGGTCGACCAAAAATGCCCCACTGTGGCGCTTCGGTGTGTTGCTCCACTAATTTACCCAGCATCTCTGTTGGTATGCCGCGTGCAGCGGCCACCCGCTTTAACTGCAAAGCTGCAGCTTCAGGTGAAATATGCGGATCCACTCCAGAACCAGAGCTTGCCAGCAAATCCACTGGCAGTTCATTGGCAGAGAGCTGATAACGTGCTGTCAGTACCGCACTTTCTGCTGCGACTCTGTCGCGTAAAGCAGGGTTGGAAGGCGCTAAGTTACTGCCGCCTGTAGACATAGGGTCAGTATTGACACTGCTTGGACGACCATGAAAATACAGGTCGCTGCTAAAAGGCTGGGCTATCAGAGCAGAGCCAACGGCTTTGCCGTCGACTATCACCAAAGAACCGCTCGCTTGCTGCGGAAAGAACAGCCCGGCTAAAGCTGTAACACTGGCGCTATACACCAGACCACAAGTCACCAGCATCACCGCGGCTAAACCCAAAGCAGGACGCCAGACAGCGTGGTGTGTAGCCACTGCGGTGTCAGAGCCAGCCAGAGCAACTCCAGCACGAGAAATTGAAGTAGTGTTCATAGTTAAAACATCCAGTTCAGTAAAACATCAATCAATTTGATCGCGGCAAAAGGCAATAACACACCACCTAAACCGAAGATCAACATATTGTTGCGTAACAGTTTTTCAGCGCTGATAGCACGGATTTTTACGCCTTTTAATGCCAGCGGAATCAGGGCAGGGATAATCAGCGCGTTAAAAATAAGCGCAGATAACACCGCCATTTTGGGGTCCGGCAGCTGCATAAAATTCAGCGCAGCAATACCAGGCATAGCGGCAGCAAATACGGCTGGTACTATGACAAAGTACTTAGCAACATCATTGGCTAAAGAGAAAGTGGTTAAAGCACCACGGGTGATCAGCAACTGTTTGCCGACTTCCACCACAGCCAGCAGCTTGGTTGGGTCTGAATCCAGATCCACCATATTGCCCGCTTCTTTAGCGGCCTGAGTACCGGAGTTCATGGCTAAGCCAACATCAGCCTGGGCCAAAGCAGGGGCATCGTTGGTACCGTCACCAACCATGGCCACTAAGCGGCCTAAAGCCTGTTCGCGGCGAATAAGCGCCAACTTGTCTTCAGGCCGGGCTTCAGCAACAAAGTCATCGACACCAGCAGCAGCTGCAATAGCGCCAGCCGTAATAGGGTTGTCACCTGTCACCATCACAGTACGCACACCTAAAGCACGCAGCTCGGCAAAACGTTCAGCCACACCAGGTTTAATCACATCAGATAACTGGATCACACCCAAAATACGTTGCTGATTGGCCACCACTAAAGGCGTAGCCCCTTGTTGCGCCACCTTAGTGACTATAGGCTCCAGGCTGTTGGGCACAGCCAGACCGCGGCTTTGCGCCCATTTTTTTACCGCATCGGCAGCGCCTTTCACCCAATGCTCACCGCTATCCAGTTGCACACCGGATAAACGGGTTTGAGCGCTGAACGGAATAAACTGAGCATTGTCTGGCAGAGTTTCAGCCGCAGCACCTTGCTCCTGCGCCAGACGCACCACAGACTTACCTTCTGGTGTTGGGTCCAGCACTGAGCACAGCACAGCACCACGCACCAGTTCAGACTGAGCCACACCAGGCAGAGCAAAAAATGCGGTCGCCTGGCGGTCACCAAAGGTGATGGTGCCGGTTTTATCCAGTAATAAGGTGTCGATATCCCCTGCTACTTCGACCGCTTTGCCTGACTTAGCCACAACATTGGCCGCCAGAGCGCGGTTCATACCGGCAATGCCGATGGCAGGTAACAAACCGGCAATAGTGGTTGGAATTAAACAAACCACCAGCGCTATCAGCATTAACAAGTCCAGTTCAATACCAACAAAAGCGGCCATTGCAGGTAAAGTTGCTACTGCTATTAAAAACACTAAGGTTAAAGCCGCTAACAGCACGGTCAGCGCCAGCTCGTTGGGTGTTTTTTGTCCGTTGGTGCCTTCGACCAGACTGATCATTTTATCGAGGAAACTATGACCAGCTTCAGCCGTCACCAGCACAGTAATAGTGCCGCTTAATACCTTGGTACCAGCAATAACACCTGAGTGGTCGGTACCGGCTTCACGCAACACCGGCGCTGATTCACCTGTTAAGGCCGATTCATTGATAGTGGCGACACCCAGGATAATTTCACCGTCTGCCGGCACAAACTGGCCAGCTTCCACCAGAACTTTGTCGCCAGCTTTTAACTGACTGGCGGATACAGCCTTAGGTTCTTCGGATTCACGCAGCAACTGGGCTGTTAAATCACGACGGGTGGCTTTTAAGCTGGCGGCCTGACCCCGACCACGGGCTTCGGCAATAGCCTCAGCAAAGTTGGCAAACCACAAGGTGAAAAACAGGATCAGGCTGCTGGCCAGTTCAAAGCCGTAGTCCAAGCCTTTGATTACACTGTTGGCTGTCATACCCAGCGCCAGCACTGTACCTACCCATACCACCAGCATCACAGGGCTTTTAATCGCCAGTTGTGGCTGGAGTTTTACAAAAGCCTGTAGGCTGGCCTGAGTTAAGGCATTACTCATTTTAAATCACCTGCAATTGAAGTTAATTCCAGTGCTTCGCCAATAGGACCCAGCACCATAGAAGGTAAAAAGGACAGGAAATTCAGGATTAAAATCACTGTGACCAGGGTGACACCAAAGGTCAGGTTATGCAGAGGTAAAGTACCATTGCTGACCGGGATCTGACGTTTCTTCGCTAATAAACCTGCAATCACCAGCGGGATCACCAGCGGTAAATAACGACCTAATAACAGCACTATCACACAGCTGATATTCCACCACGGCGTGTTGTCACCTAAACCTTCAAAACCGGAGCCATTGTTGGCAAAAGCGGAGGTGTATTCATAAAACACCTGGGCGATACCATGTAACCCAGGGTTGCTGTTGCCGGTAATAGCAGGGATAGCGACGGTAATAGCGGTAAAAGTTAAAATCACAGCACTGGGTAATACCAGCAGGACACCCAGCCAGCTGATTTCGGTTTTTTCCAGCTTACGGCCAAAGATTTCCGGTGTGCGGCCTATCATCAGACCAGCGATAAACACCGCTATCCAGACGTAGACGATAAAGTTAACAAAACCACAGCCAATACCGCCCCAGATGGCATTGATCAGCATGCCAGAGCGGGTGACTAAAGCTGCCACAGGATTCAGCGAGTCGTGCATTGCATTAACTGAACCATTGGAGGTTTGCGTGGTTAATGTGGCCCAGAGCGCGGATAAGTCAGTACCAAAACGCACTTCCTTGCCTTCCATATTGCCCGCCTGCTCTGCCAACCCAGTAAAGGCGGCATTCGGCTGCTGTTCGCTGTATACGGCAGCGCCAACACAAAGCAAACTTAAAAAGCCCATTACAGCCAGCGACATTCTGGCAAAACCACGCTGACGTAATAAACCACCAGCCATAAAAACAACGGCGATAGGGATCAGCACCAGCGCTATGGTTTCAATGGCATTGGCTACAGGGGTTGGGTTTTCCAGCGGGTTAGAACTGTTAGGGCCATACCAGCCACCACCATTGGTACCCAGTTGTTTAATAGCCACCATAGCGGCAACAGGACCTAGTGGGATCTTCTGCTCAGTCAGGCTCTGACCTTGTTCCACAACAGGCACTGTTGGGCTGGCCTGATAACTGGAAGGCACACCCTGACTGGCTAATAACAACGCCACTACAGCAGCTAAAGGCAACATTAAACGCAGCACAGCACGTACTGTATCCTGATAGTAGTTACCTAAATCACGTTCTTCGCCTTCATCAGCATCTTTTTGATTACGGCCTCCAATCAAACCACGTAATACCGCCAGACAAACAGCCAGGCCCATAGCTGGGGTGACAAACTGCAAAGTAACAATCAGAAAACCCTGACTTAAATAACTCAGTTGCGCCTGACCAGAATAGTGTTGCTGGTTAGTGTTAGTTAAAAAAGACACCGCCGTATGCAAGGCCAAATCCCAACTTAATGGGCCTATACCATCCGGGTTCATCGGCAATACATGCTGGAACATCAGCAGTAAAAAGGCGATGACACCCAGTATCAGGTTACTGACTAAAAAAGCTATGCCATAGCTTTTCCAATTCATGCCTGCATTGGCCTTTACGCCAAGAATTTTAAAGATCCCGTTTTCAACAGGAGCAAAAATCGTGTCACTCCAATGCTTTTGACCTGAAAAAATCCCAGTCATATAAGCGCCCAATGGCCATGCCAACAGCAAAGCCAAAGTTAAAATCAGCATAATTTCCATCAGTGGCTCCTCAGAACTTTTCCGGTGCCAACATGGCGTAAATCAACAAAGCGCTTAAGGCGCCAATCAACATCAATAACAACCAGCCCATCACGGCAATCCTCAGTGGGTTAAATCCGGTGCAAAGCTTAGGAGCCGGAGGCGTAAAGTCTCCAGATGGATAAAATGCAAGGGCGTAAAGAGATCGTAAAGATTGGGGATTAGAAAATAACTAAGTAGCAAACATAAACAAGACAGGGCAAGTGCACTTACCCTTTATCCCAACTCACATTATTGCCCCCAGCCACGGCGCTGTTAAGCAATTCCATTAAAGGTAAAGCGCGGTGGTGCAGGCTGACTGACGAATCCGGGGCGTGGCCGGTTTTGGCCATAATGCTTTCTTCGGGCCAGTACTGCATTTTTTCCTGCAGGCTAGCCAAGTGTTTCGCTACATCTTCGGCATACAAAGCGCCTGGCACTTTGCCGCTGTGCCCCATCATATGTAAAAGCTGCACTGCGACCTGACCAAATAAGGTGACAGGGGCTGAATCTTTGGAATGGAAAGTCACTAACATAAGCAGACTCCTGGCTACAGAAACCTGACTTAAGTATATGCAACGGATACAAAATTGCCTGTGTAAAAGTGTCTGACGGGTTTCCCCTAAGTAATTGGGGTTGCAGCGCGGCGGCAAGCGAAAGAGTCCCCTGAGCATAGATTCACTATGCGACTGGGGCGAAAGAGTCTGGCCAACAAAGCGGCAGTTTCAAGTACTACGGGGAAAAGATTTACTCCCAACTGACGCCTTTTTGCTCCTTTACCGCCGCCTGCATTAATTGAATAAGTGGCAAGGCTCTGTTACGCAGCGGAATGGATGCCGGATTATCTCCCTGCAGATCGGCAGAGGCTGGTATTTGTTCTGTGGGTTGTGACGCCAATCCCTGTTGCAGTTGGGCCAAAGCAACAGCTACATCTTCAACATACAAAGCACCTGGAGCTTTAGGCTGGCGGCCCATCAGCTCTAACAACTGCAAGGCAATATGGCCAAACATCTGGACTGGCGCGCTGGCGGTAGATTTAAAAGTAATTAACATAACCATCTTATCGTCGGAACTAATCAGGTATTAGCATGCGCTGTTAAGTTGTAAACCACAAGTACATAGGGTCGAGCCTATACAAAAGCCTATTACCTCATTAGAATTCAGTAAAATCTGCAATTTTTCACATTAGCTAACGAGCTGGTTACAAGGATGATGTATGACAGTGTTGCCGCGTTTTTTCTCTGGTCTGTTTGTTTTGCTGCCGATGTTGATTTTAACTGCTTGTGGCGGTTCAGATAAAACTGAAAACGCTACCGCGGTGAGCGTCAGTTCCAGCACAGACAACCTTAATATTGGTTTTCCGGAACGTTTTACTACTATTTCTGCCACTGTCAGAGATGGCGACGGCGAGTTATTGCGTAATGCGACAGTGCAATTTAGCACCACTTTAGGCAGCTTTAGTGCAACAGAAGGCGTAAGCCGTACTACTGCCGAAACAGGCCGGGGTGGCTCAAATGATGCGGGAAATGGCGTGGCAGCTGTCCGACTCTACCCAGGTCAAAGCGCTGGTACAGCTACAGTGACAGCTTATGTCAATGGTGTGCAAGCAACAACCACAGTCGTCATAGCTGGCACGGCGCCAGAGCCCGAGCGTCCTGTCCCTGCCAGTATTAGCATTAGCGCCAGTGAGCGGGCTATTTTTGTAGCCGGCGTAGGACAAAAAGAAAGCAGTACTATAACTGTGCGCTTACTGACATCCACGGGCGGAGCAGCTCAGGATGCACCACCTGGCATCAATAACGTTAGAGTGAGTTTTGTGACTCAGCCGAATGGCGGGGAGGTCTTGTTCGGTACTCAGGCTTCGGGGCAATTAGTTCAGCATAACAAAACTGTCGATGTCGCTACCAACAATGGTGTCGCCACTTTAACTTTAAGTTCTGGCCAATTACCCGGCGTAATTGAATTAAAAGCCGAAGCTCTAAACACCAGTGGTGCCAGCTACAATCCAGCAATTCAAGCAACCATCTCCGCCCTGAGTATAGCGTCAGGACCTACTCATTCAATTGTTCTTAGTTATCCAACGGAAAATGCTATTGAAGACATGGGCAACGGCATCTATCGACGTCTTGGTGGCTTACTGGCGACAGACAGATACGGTAACCCAGTTGCCGATGGAACTGTAGTAAATTTAGGTGTGATTGACAGCGTCTTATTGTCCAACCGGGCACCGCAGATTAACTATGGTTTCAGCAATACTGTGACTGACAGAAACGCCTCTACAACAGCGAATTCAGCTTTGTTAACTGATTTAACTAATGCCTTATTTAAAAGCGCTGTGATCACCCGAAATAATACCAACCGCTACATTGAAGCGCAGGACAGGGTGTTAATCCTCAATGCTCAGGCATCAGATAAAAGCCGTTTTGTTGCTTCACTGCCGGATCAGAACTCTAGCTTGAATACCAATAAAGCGTACTTCAACACCGCCAACCAACTGGAATATATAGTGGGAGCTTCAATGTTGGGCGCCCAAATCTCAGGGGTTGATCCAACCAAAGACCAATTGGTGAGTGGTCAAACAGTCACAGTAGATGGTGCAGCAACTTTTTATCTGACCTATCCCGCGAATCAAAATACCATTAGAGCAGGCTGCGTCGACGCAGCAACTGAAAGTCGTTTCTTACCTAAGGGATCAGCACAGGTCTGGGTAGTAGCTGAGGCTAGTGGCAGCAGTGCCACAACAATAGACAATCAGGAATGCTTTAGTTATATCAGCCCTGCAACTTTGAGTGAAACAACAGGACAAATCAGGATCAACGGTTCTACGGTGCTTCAGCTTGAAATTGAAGATGCCTCCTCAGTATTACTGCCATTTATGAGCATAGGAACAGCTGTTAATTACGGCACTACCAATACCGGCGGGTTGGAGGTCACAGTGGGAAATTGCAATTTAGGAACAAACAAGTTAACAGACAAAAATGGCCGGTGTGATCTGCCTATAACTGTATCCGGAGGAACACGCTCAGATACAGCCACTGTGACTTTAAGTACAATAGATGGCAATACACTGGCGGTAAATATCACCATCCCTTAATTATGTTGTGCTGACGGTAAACTAATCACTGCCTGAAAACCACAAACCTCACCCGAAGCTGCATAAAGATTATGCAGCTTTAACTCTCCACCACAACTTGCCACCGCTCTTTTGGCGATACTTAGACCCAAACCAACCCCTTCCTGGGTGCTTTGACCCCGGAAGAATGGATCAGCCAATTTGGCTAACTCATCTGGCGCCACACCAGGGCCTTGATCGGAAACCAGAATCTGGACTTGTCCATGCTGTTGTTTCAGTTGTACTGTCACCAGACTATCGGACTGAGTAAATTTAATGGCATTGCGGATCAGGTTTTCCAGCGCCCGGTAGAGTAGATCGGGGTCTGCCTGCACCTGCACTTTTGTATCAGCTTTGACCAGCAGTTGTTTATGTTGCGACAAGGCCTCCAACCGGCCATCTTCAGCCACAGATTCCAGAAGTTCCAGCAAGTCTACCTGCTGTAACTTTACAGCCGCAGCACCACTTTCCAACCGGGAATAGGTCAGAATCTCCTCCACCAGAGCATTCAGTTTCTGAGTCTCAGCTTCTACTTTATCCAGCACCATAGCGCTTTCAGCTGGAGTTTGCCGTGCCAACCCAACCAGTATTTGTAAGCGGGCTAAGGGCGAGCGGAATTCATGAGAAACATCATGTAATAAACGGCGCTGGCCACTGATAGCTTGTTCAACACTTTTCGCCATCTCGTTAAAACTGCGGGCCACAGCGCCAAACTCATCACGTCGCCCTGTCACTTTAGGGCCCAACTGAGTCAGCCAGTGATCGGATGCCAGTGACTGCAAAGCCCTTTTTAATTGCTTAACAGGTGAAGCAAAATACCAGGCCAACCATAAACTAACGGATAAGCTGGTGAGCAAAATAGCAGCCAGCAAAAAGGCTGGATGGAACCAGATAGGAGGCATAGGCATAGCTCTGGTGGCCATACCTTTTCTTTGGGGAGGAGGTGCCTGGTCCATGAAATCAGTATCACCAGGGCGGGGCTCTACAAAACCAACAGATTCAGCAGGAGGTGGACCTTGCGGATGCCTGACAGCTGCGTTTTTTGGTCCAGCCAGATGCTCGGCAGGTTGAGGTTGGCCAGCCATTATACCTTTGCCTGAACGCAACCAATCCAGTAAAAACTCATGACGCGGCACAGCTAATAAAAACCAGCTGCGACCCGCCTTGTCCTGCACTTTGTATTCGGGTTGTTCCTGTAGTAATTCTGCCCAGTTTTGCGGCACATCACGCTGCAGGTAATCTTCACCTTTGTCAGTGAGCAGCAGGATTTTGTCGCGGGACATAGGATCTTCTTCCCAGCGCTGCAAAACATCCCCAAGCAGGCTGATGCCCCCTGAATCGACCATCAACTGAGCAGAACCTAATACCAATCGCAGCTGTGGGCCTATCCAGACAGCTTTAGGCTCATCATCTGCAGAGCGGCTGACCTGATTCACAGCCCAGACTAAGGTTCCAGCCAGAATAAGCGCGCCCCAAAAAGCTAATAAGAACTTCCAGAATACCTGACCCATAATGGCTACCTACATGAATTAAAATTGCAGGGAAGAGACTAGAGAGCAAGATCGCTACCGAAGAGGGAACGACGCTATTGCATTAATTGATAGCCTTTACCCCGGACAGCTTCAATCCAGGCTTGTTGGTCAGTTCTTTTACCAAGTTTTTGCCGGATATTGCTGATATGAACGTCAAGGCTGCGGTCATATTGAGTTAAGGTTTTGCCCAAAGCCTGTAACGACAGTTCGGCTTTGCTAACCAGACGGCCAGCCTGACAGGCTAAAACCCAAAGTACGCTGAATTCGGCTCCGGTTAGCTGAATGTGCTGACCATCAACCCAGGCCTTGCGTGAACCAGGTTCAAGAGTTAAGGGCCCGACTTTGACTTCGGTCGGTTCGTCTTGTTGCTGCTGAACACGACGTAAAATGGCCCGGATCCGTGCCACTAGTTCTCTTGGCAAACAAGGTTTGGCGACATAATCATCGGCACCCAATTCAAGACCTAACACTTTGTCTATGTCGTCGCCCTTAGCTGTCAGCATAATGACAGGTACTTTGGAGTGCTGACGGATCTGGCGCAACAAGGATATGCCATCCAAACCCGGCATCATCACATCCAACACCAGTAATTCGAAGGTCATAGAAATGGCCTGACGCAAACCCAACTGGCTGTCGTTAGCAACCTGCACCACAAAACCCTCGCGCTGTAAGTAAGTACTTAACATCGAGGTCAGTTCCTGGTCATCGTCAATCAGCAAAATAGGATTCAAAGGTTGGTTCTCCGGATTCAATCAACCGCAGTTTAACCTTAAGCTGCTACATTTATGAGCAGCTTTACATTTCTATACACAGCCTTTTGCTTACACAGCGGTTTTGAGTTTAATGCGCAATAAATAACTGGACGCCGTTATGTATAAATACTCTTTATTCAGACTTAAAGCCACATTGGCCGCTGCAACTCCGGTTTGAATAGTACCCAGATGTTCACCTTTGGCATTAAACACCAATACGCCGCCTGGACCAGTCGCCAGCAAATGGCCCGAAGGTAATACTTTTAATCCATCCGGTAATCCAGGTTTACTACTCACCCAGGCTGTCGCATCAAAAAATAGCTGCCCTTCCCCTACAGTGCCATCCGCAGCCAGGGGATATTTCCACCACTGGGCGGCCTGAGGATCGGAGTTGGCCACATAGAGCCACTGCTCGTCAGGTGATAAAGCCAAACCATTAGGGCGGGTCAGTTGATCGGTAACCAAAGTTACATCAGTCCCTTTGAGCCAATACACGCCATTAAAAGCCAGCTGCTTTTGTTTCGAGTCATCTGCATCTTTTAAACCATAAGGTGGATCGGTAAACAGGTAGCTGCCATTGCTGTGTTGCACCAGATCATTAGGACTATTAAACAATTTGCCCTGATACTGTGCCACCAAAGTTTGATATTCTGGCCCTTTGGCGCTGACTGAGGTTAATACAGCTAACCGTCTGTCACCATGCTGAGCTAAAACCAATTGATTTTTTTGGTTAAAGATCAAACCATTAGAACCCTCCTTGATCGACGGCTCGTCTATCAATCCTGTATGACCAGCAGGGCTCAAATACAAAGTTAAGCCGTCTTTGCTATTCCAACGCCAGACTTTATTGTCCGGTACATCGGAGAACAAAATATCTCCGGTTTCAGGTTCAGCCACAGGGCCTTCTGCCCAGCGAAAGCCATCCGCCAGTATTTCCAATTTAGCGTCGACAGCTATCACCTGACTGAGTTCTGGCTTGAGTTGCTGCACCGGAGCCGCAGGAATTGGAGATGGATTGGCATAAGCCAAAACAGATGTAAAAAAAAGCAAGGTTAAACTAGTACGCATCCTTGTCACCTTTGTTGTCATGGAAAGCTGTTGATGTTTCAAACAATGTAGCATTGTTAGCGCAACCAGAGCACTGTCTGCGCCTGATAAACTTAAGTTTCAGCTTTATTTTTTTCAGGACTGCCATGGACATCGCCGAAAATATGCTCCGGCCTTCGCTACAAGCGATGGCGTGATATCGGCGAAATGCCAAACTGTTGGCATTTCGAAAGACCGCTATCACCCTGCATTTCCGGCATACCGTCCTTCCGTGGACATCGCCGAAAATATGCTCCTGCATTTCCGGCATACCGTCCTTCCGTGGACATAAAAAAACCGCGGAATCAATCTGCGGTTTTTTCATAGGTTCGACTTACAACATGCTTAGAAGCTGACGTTTACGCTTAGCCATAAGTTGCGTGCCTTGTCTTTGTTGTTGAAGTGGTCCACATAACTGGCCTGATAACCGTTGGCGCCATTGGCATCCAGAATACAACTGGTACCACTGTCACATTCAGCAAACTCCAGATCGTAGGTGGTGAAGTCCTGATCAAACAAGTTGTTGATACGAGCCGTAAAAGTGACTGAATCGCTGGCCGCATAACTGGCACCCAAGTGATAAACGTCATAGGCTTTGTAATAGAGCGGGGCATTTTTAAGAACGTCCCATGAACGGAAACGCTTTGTGCGGATCTCAGACGTCAGGAAAACCTTTAATTCGTCAGTCGCATTCCAGTCGACCGTCAGGTTCGCCATATGTTTAGCAGTGTTCGTCAACGGCTGGCCTTTGTTCGCACCACTTTTCTGCTCACTGTCTGTGTAAGTGTAGTTAGCACGGAAAGCTATGTTGTCGATAATCTGCCAGCGCCCTGCAACTTCAGCACCTTTGATGGTTACGCTATCAATATTGACAGTTTTGGTACTGGTGGCATAACCCAAATCGGCATATTGCCCTGTACTGCTGCACACCAGTGTTGTTGAAGCACCACAAGGCTGAGAGGCAATTTTATCGTCAAATTCGTTATTAAACACTGTGATATTAAAGTTGTGGTGATCCGGGTGTTCCCAGTAAGCCGCAATTTCAGTCGAGGTACTGGTTTCTGGTTCCAGATCCGGGTTACCAAACTGTGGTGATGTACCTTGACCACCAAAACCTACCACGCCATCGTACAACTGAGTCGTTTTTGGCGTTTTAAAGCCAGTACTGACACCACCTTTGACTGTCCACTGCTCTGTCAGCGTATAAACGCCATACAAACGCGGACTGATTTCACTGCCAAAGATTTCATGGTCGTCACGACGTAAACCTGCTGTGATGGCAAATGCCTGAGTGGCGTCCCAGGTGTCTTCAGCAAACACGGACCACATATTGTGTTCCTGCACGCCACCAGGAGTGCCGCTTTCCATACCAAATACACCGTCTTCCAGCTCACCACGGATCACTTGTGTACCAAACACTGCTTTGTGTTGGCCTGCCAGTTCAAATGGCATATCCATTTTGGCATCCAGAGTATATTGGTTACTGGCCATTTTACGTTGAGCACGAGGTAAGAAAGTCTCTTTAGCTATGGCTTTACGCTCGTCGACGCTCAGGCCTGCATAAGCTCCGGTGGCATCAATCATCGTCAGTAACTGCGCACGTTCTGCCAGAGTAAAAGGCAAAGTACGGCCATGGTTTTGGGTATCGACATAAGACAAAGACACAAAGCTGTTGCCCAGCTCCCACTTGCCTTCGTGGCTTATTGACCAGGTATCACGGCTGAATTCCTGAGTTGGGCTGTAGCCCACCTGTGGGTTAGCACGACGAGACCAGGTTCCGCCACCAGCAGCACATTTTTGCTGTTGGTTACCGCCAGTGCTTGGTACAAAGCCTTTACAGAAACTACCTGCGGCCCAGATGCTGTCGATATTGTCGACAGTACCAACAGGGTATTCGCGGCTACCATCGTCGTTGATCACAGGACTGTTGTCGTATTCTTGGGTCGAAGTGTCGATATCAAACCAAATAGATTGTTTTGGTGTTGGGGTCCAGCTCAGTCTGGCGCCTAACACAGAGCTATCGTTGTCCACTGTTTTGCCACCAGCGCCAAAACCTAAAGAACGGTTACGGACTTCGCCATTCGGGTAAACAACAGGAGCATATTCGGGCGTAGATGCCATACGATTGTATTCACTGCCACGAATAGACAGACCAAGCAGGCCAGGGAGCAGCGGGCCCATCACATTAAAGTCGGTGGTTATTTCCTCGCCAAAGCTGTCATCAGTTTGTGCTGTACGGCTGTGGCTGACAGAACCTTCCCATTCTGTCGCCACTTTTTTGGTGATGATGTTGATCACACCACCCAAAGCGTCGGCGCCATACAAAGTCGAAGCCGGGCCACGGATCACCTCAATACGCTCGACTGTATTCAGCGGTGGCATATGGCCAAACTGGTTACCACCAAAGTTATTTGGATAAATATCACCGTGGTTATTTTGCCTTTTACCATCCACCAGAATGAGGGTGTAATCCGAACCCATACCCCGCATACTGATGGTGCCCTGGCCGGTTTTGTCGCGGGTTTCGCCTATATCTACACCTTCCAGATCACGCACTGCATCCAGCAAAGTGGTGTAAGGGCGGCTGCTTAATTCTTCAGAAGTGACAATAGAAATACTGACAGGAGCATCAACCAGTTTTTGTTCAAAACCAGAGGCAGTGACCACTATACGTTCTATAGGATCAGCTTTGCCGGCTGCCAGATCTTCTGCCTGAACTGTTGTCACCAAACCTAAAGCAAGCTGGGTAGCGAACACCAGTTTGGCCGGGCGGGATTTGAACATAAACACTCCTGTTGTTCGGACAGATCACCGCGACGCGGACAAAATCTGACCTCGATTTGTAAAGATACGTTAATAAACTCTAATGGCCGACAATGATAGTGATTCTCATTAGAAGATCAATAGCAATTGCGAACCATTTGTAATTGCACTTATCGTCACGCCGCCGCAAAAATGAATATAAGCAATCAACAACCAAATCAGCATCTTGTGAAAACCTTGCAAATAAGAACAATTCTCAGTAGCATGACAGCTGATTTTTAGGGGGTACTGTGAAGAGTTCAGCTTTAGCTCGTTGGATGCGTTGGTTACATACCTACAGCGCTATGTTGGTGTTGTTGCTGTTGTTATTTTTTGCCATCACAGGCATTACTTTAAATCACCCTGAACTGAGCAGTAGCGCGGGCAAAACCAGTCAGCAACTGCAATTGGAACTGCCGGAACAATTACCGGATTTGTTGGTGCTGCCTGAAGATCAGCAACAAGCAGCCATAGCTTTATATGTCGACTGGTTAAAGCAAGAACAGCAATTAAAGGGCGGCTATAACCTGAATTTTTCGCCAGAAGACGAAGTTCTGGAAATTGATTTTAAACGTCCTGCAGGCTATGCCGCTGTGGTGATTGATTTATCAGCACGCACAGCTGAAGTAGACACTGAATTTGGTGGTTATCTGGCTCTAGCCAACGACTTACATAAAGGTCGTTACGCTGGCAGCAGCTGGAAGTGGCTGATTGATATTACCGCTGTATTTTGTCTGATCTTTGCCTTGTCAGGCTTTTATTTATTGTGGCGTCAGCCGAACAGAAGAGATTTTGGTAATGCCACAGCAGTCGCTGGCGTGGTATTGGCTTTAGTTGCTTATATAGCGTCGTTTCACTGATTTAGAATCGTTTCGATGATCTTAAGTCGTTTCACTTAGAGGGAAGTTTATGTACAAGTATTTAGTCGCTGCTCTGCTGTTTTGTTGCGGCTCAGCTATGGCTCAGCAACAGCTGGAAATTCAGGTCGAGCTGCCAAAAATTGACACGGGTACTTACCACAGACCTTATGTGGCAGTCTGGATTGAAAACGAACAGCAGCAACCTGTACGTTTAGTTGAGGCCTGGCTGGAAAAACCAGACTGGATTAAAGACTTACGTCGTTTCTGGCGCAAACTGGGCCGCAGCGAACCACAACTAGTAGATGCAAAAACGGGCGCCACTAAAGGCCCTGGCAGTTACAAAGTCCGCTGGGATGGCAAAGACGAACAAGGTAATGCCGTTACTGCTGGTAACTATGTACTTTTTGTCGAAGCAGCCCGTGAACAAGGTGGCCGTAATCTGGCAAAACAAGTATTCACATGGGACGGCAGTGCCGTTCAGATCGAAATAAAAGCCAGCAAAGAGCTGGGCAAAATTAAACTTACTTCTGTACAGGGAAACTAGTCCAATGAAAAAATCTATTCTGGCCTCCTTACTAGTGGCAACAGCAATCAGCGCTCCTGCTCTGGCTCACACCTTATGGGTAGTACCAAGTCATTTTGTCTTATCAAAAACAGGCAGCTGGGTATCGGCTGATGTCAGCGCTGCCAACATGACTTTTGTCGCCGACAAAGGTATTCCGGTAGACAACGTGGCTTTATACACACCAGATGGTAAAAAGCAGGCCATTGAGCATAAGTACCAGGGTAAACGTAAATCTCAGGTCGATGCGCAGTTAAATGCTGAAGGTACCTACAAACTGGAATTAGGCGGCCCTGTACGTTTTGGCACTATGTACAAAGTAGGTGATGAGCGTAAACGCATTATGGCTGACAAAAAGACCCGCGCTAAAGAATTACCTGCTAATGCAACTGACGTAGTGACCAGCCAAAGCCGCAGCCGCTCTATAGCTTTTATCACAGTGAATAAACCAACTTCAGAAGTGTTGGCGCTGAAAAACGAAGGTTTAGAGTTTAAGAGCTCTGTGCACCCGGCTGACATAGTAGCGGGCGAACCTGTAACTTTTACCTTTTTAGTTAATGGTAAAGCTCAGGCCGGCGTGGAGCTGGAAGTGTCGTACGAAGGTGAGCGCTACCGTGACGAAGCTGGCCGCGTGCAGCATAAAACTGACGCCAGTGGCCAGTTTACTTACACCCCTGTTGAAGCGGGCGTATTTCTGATTGAAGCCTCTTATTCAGCTAAAGCTGAATCTGAATTAGCTGACCAAATCCGCGAAGGCTTAACATTAACCTTAGAAGCTGCTTTACCTTAAACAACTCACAGCCTCCGTATCAGGCGGAGGCTGTTTTACCCTATATGAATAGCGGAATTGCGTACCACCAGTTCAGGCTCAAACACATTTTCAACTTCAATGTCTTTCTTATATAAATTCTTTAGTAACCATAAGGCGGCCATTTTTCCCATTTCGTGGATGGGGTTATTCACAGTGGTCAATTTAGGTGATACGTAACGGGCAAAAGGAATATTGTCGTAACCAACAAAAGATAAATCTTGTGGGATTTTCATGCCACGTTCCAGACACACCGAAATAGCACCTGATACCATCTGATCGTTGGCGCAAACCACTGCAGTAAACTTTCTGTTTTGACTAAGCAAGTAGTTCATCCCATCTACACCACTGTCTTCTTTGTAATCTCCCTCAAAACACAAGGCTGGATCAAAAGAGAGACCCACTTCGGCCAGGGCCCTTTTATGCCCCTCCAGACGCTCAGCCGCATCGTGTTTTTTTGCAGGGCCGGAAATATAGGCGATATCGCGGTGCCCTAACTCAATCAGATGCCGGGTAGCCATATAACCGCCCAGTTCATTGTTCAGATAAATACAGCAATCGCTGATTTCAGCTATGTATCTGTTGATTAGCACTATAGGAGTTGAGCTTTGGCTCAATTTAATCAGATATTCGTCTGAGATAGCTTCAACGTCGAGGATCAGTGCGTCGCAGCCTTTACTTAGCAGAAACTCCACACTGTCAATTTCCTGTGCTGCATCACTATGCCCCACAGCAATAATGACATGGCGGTTGTCCGCACGCAGTGCAGCTTCAATTTCAGCCATCATAGGGCCGTAATACGGACCATCCAGCTGAGATACCAATACGCCAACACTATTGGAGCAGTTTGACGCCAAAGACTGAGCAAAAGTGTTAGGCCTGTAGCCTAATTCAGCCATAGCGGCTAATACCTTTTGTCTGGTTTTTTCACTGACGTTGGTGTTTTTATTCATCACTCTGGAGACGGTCGCCAGAGATACACCTGCAAGCTGTGAAACGTCGTAAATGGTCGCCATATAGTGCTGTCACTTATTGTTAAATCTAAGAGAATCGGGAACTACAGAGTAATTCAGCAAAGACTGAATTGCTCTGTAAATTCTTCATACTATCAGCTTTTACTCTGCAGCTCTCTTCAATTCCAGCGTGATTTCATCAACTTTTTGTGTGTTGAGTTTATAAGCGCTCATTACAACAGCGACGATCAAAGAACCAATGGCAGGATACAAGCTAAAAGCCAATAATAACCCAGCTTTGGTTTCTTCAGTTTGAGCCACGTCAGCCTGATAGCCTATGCCAGCCAATAACCAGCCACCCAAAGCGCCGCCTATTGCAATACCCATTTTGATAAAGAAGATAATAGAGGAATAGACCATGCCTGTAGTGCGGACACCAGTACGCCACTGGCCGTAATCTACTGTGTCAGCCATTTTGGCCCACAGCAGAGGTGTACCGGTGTTAAACACCAGATTCCACAGCACATAGAGCCCTATAGCCACAGTGACATTATCGGCTGCAACAAAATAGCTACTGGCACAAAGGACTGCGGCTAAAATTTGAATGCCAATATAGAGCTTCACTTTGCAGTAACGCTTCGCCAGTGGCTGCGCAATAATACAGCCCACCATACTGCCCAGCATACCTAAAGTGATAAACAAGGTGATGCTGTCCGGCATTTCCAGATAATACTTCACGTAATAAATTGCCAGTGTTGTACGCAGTACATAACCACTCAGCAGACACAAAGCGACCAGAGCTAATACACGCCATTGATCGTTTTGCCACAACTGACGGAAGTTATCCATATAGCTGCGGCTGACTGCTTCTTTAGGTGGATTGATGCGCTCTTTGGTGCCATAAAAACAAGCTAAGAACATCAGAACACCTAATACGCTCATCGCCATGATCGTCAGCTGATAACCTTTAGCTCTGTCACCCTGACCAAACAACTCGACTAAAGGTAAAGTTAAAGAGGTCACCATCAGGCCACCAAGCATGGCGAAAACAAAACGGTACGACTGCACCGACACCCGCTCTTTTGGATCGGCAGTCAGTACAGCACCTAAAGCACAATACGGAATATTGATAGCGGTATAGACCAACATCAGCAGGGTGTAAGTGACAAAGGCATAGATCATTTTGCCTTCTTCAGCAAAATCCGGCGTGGTAAAAGCCAGTACGCTGATCAGGCCAAAGGGCAATGCGAACCAAAGTAGATAAGGGCGGAATTTGCCGTATTTGCTTTGAGTACGATCGGCAATAGCTCCCATAAGCGGATCTGTCACTGCGTCAATAATACGCACAGCCAGAAACATGGTACCGACAAAAGCCGGCGAAATGCCGTAGATGTCGGTATAAAAAAACGTCAGAAACAACATGACGGTCTGGAACACTATATTGCTTGCCGTATCCCCAAGGCCGTAAGCAATTTTCTCCTTTACACTAACCATGTCAGGCGCATCCTATAAACTGTTGATTTGAAATTATTATTTTTTATAAATTAACGATTACTTATTAAATTTTTATAAGCCAGACCGCTGTTTTTCACAGTTCTTTGCTGGCTGTGGTAGTCGACGTACACTATACCAAAACGCTTTAAGTAGCCTTCAGCCCACTCAAAGTTGTCCATTAAACTCCAGGCAAAATAGCCCTGAATATCGACACCTTGTTCAACCGCCTGATGCACCGCATTTAAATGCGACTGGTAATAGGACAAGCGCAGTTGATCATCCACTTCGCCATTGTGCAACTGATCAGCTGCCGCTGCACCATTTTCGGTAATATAAACAGGAGGCAGTTTATATTTCTGATGCAAAGACACTAACAGATCGGTAAAGGCTTGAGGGTAAATTTCCCAGCCTATGTCTGTTTTCGGTGCATCGACCATATCAACTTCAATAAAATCACGACCTTCAGTGGCTTTATACACAGTGCGGGTGTAGAAATTAACACCCAAAAAGTCCAGCGGAGCTTTAATAATGTCAAAGTCACCCTCTTCAATTACTGGCTTGTCTTCGTCCGCCAGCAAGGCGAATGAATCCGGGTAAGCGCCATCAAATACAGGTTTGATATACCACTGGTTAAAATATTCATCGGCCAGCTGTGCAGCTCTTTGATCGGCTGCGCTGTCAGTTAACGGGTAAGCAGGAGTGAAGTTCAGTACTATACCGTTCATGCTGTTTGGGCTGTTTTTCTGCAGTACCTGCATCGCCAGACCATGAGCTAACAGTAAGTGGTGTGCTGACTGACGGCCATAGGCTTTTTTAGTTAAACCAGGCGCATGAATACCGGCCTCATAACCTAAATAAGAGCTGCAAAACGGCTCATTTAAGGTGGCATACGAATAAACTCTGTCGCCAAAGGCTTTGCTTAACTTGTCAGCATAATCCTGAAATAAATAGGCCGTATTGCGATTCAGCCAGCCGCCCTGATCTTCAATATGCTGCGGTAAATCCCAATGATACAAAGTGACAAAAGACTTAATATTTCTGGCCTTCAGCTCATCCAGAATATTGATGTAGAAATCGACACCTTGCTGATTCAGGCTGCCGTCCTGATTCATTACCCTGGCCCAGGCAATAGATAAACGATAAGCGTCGACACCTAAGGAGCTGATCAGAGCAATGTCGTCACGCCATAAGTTATAGTGATCACAGGCTATATCGCCGTTGGAGCCATCTTTTACTTTACCTGGCGTAGCGCAAAAGGTATCCCAGATGCAAGGCAGACGGGACTCAACTCCACCTTCAATCTGGAAGGAAGATGTAGCCACACCATAGGTAAATTCTTTCGTTAATAATCTTGAGCCTTTTGGCAATTCATAGTTCATCGTTATCTTCTTTTCATCTTTAAAATAGGAGGGTAAAAGTGCTATCTGTGCGACTAAAACAGCTATGTAATCGCTTCCATTTTTATTTTTGTTAAAGCCATACTCAGTTCCTTTTTAGCTGGTATCACACTGGTTCTGGGTTTATACGAAATCGACAAACATATTGGCGGTTAAGCGCCCTGTGACAGCAGAGCTGTCTATATCTGTACTGACATCCACCAAAGACGAATGCAGCAAATGGCCAGGGTAAATAATCAGTCTGTTGGCCTGGTATGGGATCTGGTGGTACAACTCATAATGTTCATTACTTTGCACCTGATAACGCTGAGGTGGCGCACCATGAGTATCAATAAACTGTTGAGCAGACTGAAAATACTCTTGCCTTCTTTGATCAGTGACCCGTTCAAACCCAGTGGGCTTATGGCGGAAAAATCCAGTACTGCCATGAGGCGAGTCATTCAGGTAATGCAAAAGCGCAAAATAGTAGGGCGCGCTGGTATCAAAATGCGGCATGCATTGCAGTGGATGCAGGCTGTTTTCTGGCTGAGTGATCAGCGCATAAAACAACATTTGTGGTTTTAACCGCAACTTTTCAGGCACCTGATATACCTGATAAATCAGCTGGTACAACGCATTTAAACTAGCCGCCACATAAGCTTTTGGTAAAACAGCACGCTGGCCAGGATAATAAGTCTGGTTCTCGCGCATAAAATCACTGTGCCGGGCATGCTGACGTAAATCAGACAAATCTAAGCCGAAGTCATCAATCAGGATCAATGGTGTTTTTTCCAGCCCAAGATAAATAATTTCGGGCCGGATAGCGGTATTGACCTGAAAATTCAGCGCATCCATAGTCGTCAGCTCAGACCAAAGATGACTTACAGTAATGCTGAATAAACTCCTGATGCGTAGGGAATTGACTCACAGTGCGCTTCACATTCTGTTTAATGCTCATCAGGAAATCGTTTAATTCAGAGTCCGGCATTAAATCGACAATAGGATGATACTGCTCTGGCATTAAGCCCTGACCAATCAGTACCTGTAACCAGGAACTTTCGCCAAACAATTCCTGCGCAAACTTATAAACCTTGCCCGATTGTTTAAATAATTCCATCCGGTGAGTTAGCGTTTCGGGAATATCCATATCTTTGCAGTAACGCCAAAACCTGGTGTCTGTGCGCTCCGTGGCCTTGTAATGCAAGATGATAAAGTCACGGATATTATCCATTTCGATTTTAGTCTGGCGATTAAACTCAGCCACATCAGCAGACACTATGCCGTTTGACGGAAACATCTGCAGCAGGCGAATAATACTGCGGTGGATCAAGTGGATACTGGTCGATTCTAACGGCTCGAGAAAACCGCTGGATAACCCAATGGCCACACAGTTTTTATTCCAATGCTGGCGGCGGGTACCAGTTTTAAACTTAATTAAGCGTGGCTCAAACATCATCTCACCTTCGACATTGTCGATCAGTGTTTGTTTAGCTTCTGCTTCTGTCATAAATTTGCTGCAGAACACCAGACCATTACCCACGCGACTTTGCAGTGGAATTTTCCATTGCCAGCCTGCACCGCGGGCTATAGCGCGAGTGTAAGCTACAGGTTCCTGTGTAGTTTTGGTTTGTACCGCATAAGCACTGTCACAAGGTAACCAGTGACTCCAATCCTCAAACCCAGTATTTAGCGTTTGTTCGATCAATAAAGCCCTGAAACCGGTGCAGTCGATAAACAAATCGCCTTCTACCAGCTCGCCGGATTCCAGCAATAAGGCGCTGATATTGCCATCTATATGCTGTTGGACTTCACGAATTTTACCTTCGATACGTTTGATGCCATGTTGTTCAGATAAACGACGCAGAAATTTGGCGTACAAAGAGGCATCCATATGGTAAGCGTGATTCAGATCCTGATTTGGCAGCACAGCAAAACGGCCCTGACGAGCACCTAAATGCTCAACGCAATAGTCACCTATTTCAGTGGCTATGCCTTTTTGCCTGCCTTTGACCCAAAAATGCTGAAAACCGCAGGCCCAGCAGTCTTTGCCCAAAAAGCCAAAGGAGTGAATATAGTCTTCGCCCAGTGTTTTCCAGTTTTCAAACTGAATACCCAGTTTAAAAGTGGCGTTGGTAGCGGCCATCACTTCGGATTCTTTGATATTAAGTAAACGATGGAAGATATGCATAGTGGGGATAGTGGCTTCGCCAACACCCACAGTGCCAATATCATCAGATTCGACTAATACCACTTCGAGGTTTTTGCCAAGTAACTTGGTCAGTGCAGCAGCAGTCATCCAGCCTGAAGTGCCACCTCCTGCTATCACTACTTTTTTAATTCTGTTCTGTTGGTTATTCATCTGTTTCCCCTGTTGCCTGACACTGTTTTTGTTATAGCTTGTGGTCAGCGTTTTAATTTGTTCAATAAATCAGCTCTGATTTGGCGCGCATTTAACTCATCTAAAGGCTTGGTCAACATTTTCAAAGCTTCAGGCTGAATATGATCCTGAGATACGTCGTCATGCTCAAAAATGTAGTAATCAAAAATAGCTTTCCAGGCCTGACGCTGAGCTTTAGGTAAGCTGCGTAAACTCAACACAGCCATAGATAACGCATTGTTCGGCCGGCCTAAAAATGCCGGGGTGTCACGCCACCAGTGGCTGATCAACACATTAAAAGCATCCTGTGCTTCAACATGGTGCCACCACATGCTCGGAATAAATAACACATCACCAGGTTCAAGTTGAGCAACCTGAGCATGCTGTAAGGCTTCAGCAAACTTGGGAAAACGTGCAAAGTCGGGCGCAGCAAAGTCCACCATACTGACGTCCTGGCCGCCAGGAGCAAACTCCATAGGACCAGGATACAAATTGCTGATTTGCTCTGGAGGAAATAAGGTAAAAGTGCGGTGTCCTAACGCATTACAGGCCAGATTCTGCGGGAAATCATAATGGGCGGCAATACGGGATCTATTACCTAACCAAACACTGGTAAGGGGGTGAACACCAACTATGGGTAAGGTATTGTGCTCTGCTAACCCCGGAAACCAATGATTGATTTCGGTCGATCCCATGTAATAGGTAGGCGCATTGTCCTGGCTGTTTAATGCAAAAAGGCGGTCCAACAACTGATTAAAATCAATTTTACCGCCTTGATAGTTAAAGCCATTTTGTTCTGAGTTATAAAACACTCTGCCCTGGTGTTCAGGTTCTATGTAACAGGCACTGACAAGCTGGCCCTGATAAAACTGCCGCATATAGTCTGCAGCTGAAGCAGCAGAGACTAAACCCGCTTTTACTAAAGGCCAGTCTTTGCATAAACCTTTGAATATCAGCGGATAATCAGCATCAGCAATCAAATTCAACGCATCAGTTAAGCTAACTCCTTCCAAAGTTTTTACTTGTGCTAATGGCGCTGGCTTTTGCATAGCTATTCAGACCTTACTCAAACTGCTTATTTTTTAACTGCAGTAAATGCCGGATATTGGCTTGCGAAGCAATAGCCATATAAATAGCCTGTAAATAACCTTTTTGGTGCAGTAAGGCCAAAGTTTCTGCCGGTAAGGTGGCCAGATTATCTTCATGTATAGTGTAAAAGCCTGCCAACTGTTGTTTCTGACCATTACTGAAGGTTAAATCCAGCGTAAAAGACTCAAGCAACTGATGTTCCAGCAAGGCCGCCATAAAGTTTTTGCTGTCTTGCATCCCGTGATGAATAGTCTCCAGCATAGAGGCGACTTCATCCAGGTAAGGACTGCTGCCACCAAAAGGCAAAAACAGCGCTTCACCTTCTGTGTTACTAACGCGGGGATTATCTAAATCTATATGGATAACACGTTGTGGGGTTTCAATACCGTCTTCCCGCACTAACTGCTGACCAATCAAAAATGGCTGGCGTCTGAGCATCAAAGGAATATAACAACCACGCCAGTTGTCCTGCTGTAAAAACAAGTTTTCCTGATCCTGAAAACCAAACAGGGTGACAGCAAAAAACTGATTGCTGCTGCTGTCTTTGTGGAAAAAAATTGGATAGTGCGCCTGGGCAGTGCGAAATTCTTTAGGAAAGGTAATAGCAAACCATACTGCATCACCATATTCCGCACTTCTGGCTGTAATCACCTTCAGGTCGCGGTGCTCCACACTGTTCAGTAAAACATTCTTACTCATGCTGTATTCCGATCCGTTGTCTGAAATTTTTAGTTATAGTTTGATTAAACCTGCCGCCTGAGACAAAAGCTACTGGTTTTTGTTTAAGTACGAAGGTGCAGAAAACTTCAGGATATAGCACCCCCAACACAGAGCGGGGATGCTTATACAGACGGGGCCATATCCTTATGGCCCTTGGTCAGCTTAGAAGCTGTAACGGGCACCTATACTGTAACGGGCTCCCGACTCAACCAGGCTTAACACTTGCTCTTTGGCACGACCATGCACACGGATGTGTTCATCAGTGATGTTAAGTGCTTCAACAAATACTGTTAAACCTTCCACTTGTGGTAAGTCATAACTAACTGACATATCAATTTGATGGTAGGCCTCAGTGTAACGCGGGTTAGCTCCTGTATCCTGACCTTTAGAATTCAGGAACTCGTCACGCCAGTTGTAAGCAACACGGGCCTGGAAACCATCCATTTCATAAAACAGAATGGCGTTGGCTGTGTCACTTAAGCCGATCAGTGCAGGCTGGTCCTGCAACAGGAAGTTATCGTAGGACGTTTCGCTGTCTACCATGGTGTAGTTGGCAATAGCACCAAAACCAGTTTCACCAAAGGCGTGCTGTATCGCAAATTCCCAGCCATCAATGACTTCTGAATTTGAACCATTGGAAGGAGTATTGATATCGAAGACTAAGGCATTGTCTTCACCAGCAACACCATCAATAGTGCCAGCAGCTACGTTCACACCCGGAGCAGTTGGGTAGTTTGCAAAAATCCAGTTACGAATATCGCGTGCATCATTACCTACAGCAGCCACAGCTTCAGCATACTTTTTACCATCAACAGGGTTTGGAATATTGTAGATGGTCGATTCCACAACAGAGTTGCTGATAAAGTTGCTGGTATCTTTACGGAAGTAACCGATAGAAGCATAACTAGCTGGTGAGTAATACCATTCAGCTGACAAGTCGATGTTTTCAGATTCTAAAGGCAGCAGACTTGGGTTACCAGAAGAACCACCGCCACCGGCCCGGTTGGCAATAGTATTAACTACTGTACCACCCTGAATCGAAACATAATCTGGGCGACCGATGGTTTCGCTGTACGCAGCACGTAACATTACGTCCTCAACCACTTCAATGTTGAAGTTTAGGTTCGGTAATACATAGTCGTAATCACCAGTCTGAGTCTGGAACTCACGCTCACCACTGGCTTGCAATACGATTTCAGTTTCAGCAACCCAACGGGCTCCATTGTAGGCTGCAACAGCTGATGTTGAAGTCACATCAGTGGTTTCGTAACGCAGACCTACATGCACATCGTACGGCATACCGGAGATTTCATTTTCATAGTTGTACTGTACATAGGCAGATTGAGACTCTTCCAATGTATAGCGGTTTGTATCACTGTCGTAATCGGTAGAAGGACAGAAGTTAGTACCACAATCACCAGCACCCACAAAACCTACTGGGGTGTACAACTGCTCAGCACGAGCACGTACAGTATTGAAATCCCAGAAGAAAATAGTGTTTAACACTTCAAAATTACGACCAGGCATTAAGGAGAAATCTCCTTTGCTACCATTGAATTTGTCGTGAATAGTACCGGCCGGGAAGTAAGAGGCGTCAAAATCACCTGCTTTACCTACACCACCCCAGTCGTTACGTTGAACGTTGACTGATTTAGAGTGGTTGTCCACATCCGTCAGTGCAATACCGAAGTCGATACTGCCAGCGTCTTCAAAGATGTACTCGCCGTCAAACTGGTACTGTTCAATTTCAGATTTGTTGGTCGAGTTACCGAATACGCTACCAGTCACTATCATGTCTGAAGGCTTGACCGAATTACCGCCTTCTACCGCCAACAGAGGAATATCACCGGTAAAATCAGTTGCTGCACTTTGACGGATAAATGCTGCAGTACTCAAAGTGTTGCTTGAACCCAACGCATGATTTGGCTTGAATTCAGCATCTGATTTGTGAGCGTCGAAACTCAGTTTTAAGTTGTCACTCGCTTGCCATTCCAGGTTTAAACCCAAAGAACCACTTTCGTTGCGCACACCAGAATCACCAGCGCCCATCGACAAGTCTGCAGGGTTATTACCATAATCTTCTGAGTAAATCAGTGGAGATGAGACTGGACCATCAGTCCAGACGCTTTGAGAAGGCACATAGGTATACCAGGCCGACACGTCATTGTATTGAGTGTCGATGTCGTTGCGCATGTAGGTGTAGTCTAAAGTAGCCGTCAGATTATCAACAGGGGCATACTGCAACACTAACTGACCGTTAGTACGGGCACGTTGTTGTTCTTCAAATTTATAAATTGTAGTTTGTGGCACAGAGTACACATCATTCGCACCAGGACGATTTACCTGATTATCAACAGGGATGCTACCCCACTGACCTGAAGTGTTGTCCACTGAACCAGCAAAGCTACGCCAGCCTGTGCCTACGTTGGCCTGTTGGCTGCCGCTTTCACGCTCCTGATAACTCGCAGAAACTAAAACACCAAACTTGTCGTCATTAAAAGTAGTTGAGTACAAACCAGCTAATTCAGGGGTAGCACTACCTTCCTCTGTCGATTTATCGTCTACCATAGCAGCACTAAATACAGCTTTTTCGCCGCCGGCACTCAATGGTCTTAAGGTTTGAACATCAATAACTGAACCTATACCACCTGTTGGGTTGGAAGCAAAACTGGTTTTATTAACTTCAACACCGCTGATGGTATCAGCAGAAATGTTGGCGAAGTCAAAAGAACGTGAACCTGTAGTGACAGGCATTTGGCGACCGTTCAGAGTCACTAAGTTAAAATCCGGACCAAAACCACGAACAGTTACTTTACTACCTTCACCGTTGACACGGTCGATAGACACACCACTGATACGCTGCAGTGATTCTGCCAGGTTGGTATCTGGGAATTTACCTATATCTTCAGCTGAGATTGCATCCACAATACCAGTGGATGAACGTTTGGTGTCCATGGATTTGATCAGACTACCGCGGATACCGGTCACGCTGATCACTTCAATTTTTTCTTCGGCTTTTTTAGCGTTTTGTTCCTGCGCGGCATCCGCGAAGGCAGGCATAGCAACGCCCACGCCAAGCACTAACGACAGACTTGTGGCAAGTCTGGTCTTTGTAAATGTTTTGGATTTCATGTGTAGTTCCCTGTCGACTGTTTTTGGTTTTTTACTTTCTACGAACTTATTGACGCCCGACAGGTAGTTTATTTACTCCTCAAAACCAACTGTAAGCGCTTTCACAAACTTAGGTGATTTTTTTTAACTCGTCAATACAGAAAAACTAATTCTTACATTTTGGTTAAAAAACAGTTGGCAATAACGACTTTATCAGCTAAAAATGAAACCGCTTACAATTTCGTTTTGACTGAACTAATCTGCTGATTTCAGATTGGAAGAGCGACAAAAAACGAAGTGGCTGAAAACAATAATAAGCAAATCAAAGATTTGCATACCGGAGCTTCTAAATAAGCCCGGAGGACACGGGGATAGAACACCAAGCACCCATCAGTGCTTTTGTACGCTTTTGCTCATACAAAATACTGATTTGCCTGCCAGCCCCGCCGATAAGAACTCTACTGCCCCTTTTGCCCGGTCCCAACTTTTCATAGAGCGGACACAAAAGCAGACAGAGCTAAACAGGATACCCATTATGTTTCGAAACACTCGATTGGCGTTGTTGTGCAGTGCAGCCCTTGTCACCACTTTGTCTGGCTGCGGCCAGAAAAACACTAGCCCGGAAACGACTGCAGAAGTAAAAACAGCGGCGGTCCAAAACCCGGCACTCTGGCCTGAACTTAACAGCCCTTTAGTCAGTGCTGATACCGAAAAAAGAGTGCAGCAACTGCTAGCCACTATGACAACTGAGCAAAAAGTCGCTCAACTGATCCAACCTGATATTCGCTGGATGACAGTCGAGGATATGCGCCAATACGGTTTTGGTTCTTATTTAAATGGCGGTGGCGCTTATCCAAATGACAATAAGAACTCTACAGCAGCAGACTGGGTGGCTTTAGCTCAGGCTTATTACGACGCTGCTGTTGATGCAAGCAAAGATGGCAGCAGTATCCCACCTCTCTGGGGTACGGACGCCGTGCACGGTCATAACAATGTGATTGGCGCTACCGTATTTCCACACAATATAGGTCTTGGTGCCGCCAATAATCCGGCTTTAGTCGAAGCCATTGGCAAAGCCACAGCAGTCGAAGTTGCAGCCACTGGTATCAACTGGATCTTTGCACCCACAGTAGCTGTCGCCCGTGATGACCGTTGGGGTCGCAGCTATGAAAGTTATTCAGAGGACCCAACTGTTGTCAAAGAACTGGGCGCAGCCCTGGTCAAAGGTATTCAGGGCAATGTTGGCTCAGACTTTATGCAAAACGGCCATCTGATTGCCACAGCCAAACACTATTTGGGTGATGGCGGTACAGAAAACGGTAAAGATCAGGGCAATAACCTCAGTAGTGAGGCGGACTTAGTGCGCCTGCACGCTCAGGGTTATGTCACGAGCTTAGAAGCCGGCGTGCAAACTGTAATGGCTTCTTTTAACAGTTGGCATGGCGGAAAAATGCATGGTAATCATTACCTTCTGACTACTGTGCTGAAAGAGCGAATGGGATTTGATGGTTTAGTGGTAGGCGACTGGAATGGTCATGGACAGTTGCCTGGCTGCACCAATAATAGCTGTGCCGCTGCTATCAACGCTGGTGTTGATATTTTAATGGCTCCGGAAGATGGTAAGGCTTTGTACAAAAATACTCTGGCTCAGGTCAAGGCTGGCGAGATCTCTGCAGCCCGTCTAGACGACGCCGTCAGTCGTATTTTACGGGTAAAAATCAGGGCAGGTTTGTTCGACAAAGGCAACCCCGCTCAATCTGAACTGGCAGGTAAAGCTGAGCTGATTGGTCATGCAGATCATCAGGCCATCGCAGCTCAGGCCGTGCGCGAATCTTTGGTGTTGCTGAAAAACAACCAGCAATTATTGCCATTAGCACCCAAGCAAAACGTACTGGTGACGGGAGATGGAGCTGACAACATCGGCAAACAAAGTGGCGGTTGGACTTTGACCTGGCAAGGCACAGGTAACGTCAATGCCGATTTCCCGCATGGCCGCTCTATCTATTCAGGTATCAAACAACAAGTTGAAGCAGCGCAAGGCACTGTCGAATTAAGTGTCGATGGCTCTTATCAGCAAAAACCTGACGTCGCTATTGTGGTGATAGGTGAAAACCCTTATGCCGAGTTTGACGGCGATATCCGCACTCTGGATTATCAGGCGGGTAAAAACACCGATCTGGAACTGCTGAAGAAACTCAAAGCTGATGGCATTCCGGTAGTGACAGTATTCTTAACGGGCCGGCCTTTATGGGTCAACCCAGAGCTAAATCAGTCAGACGCTTTTGTTGCGGCCTGGTTACCTGGTACTGCAGGTCAGGCGGTAGCAGAAGTGTTATTTAAAACAGCTGCTGGTGAAATACAGCATGACTTTAAAGGCAAACTGCCATTTTCCTGGCCAAAAACCGCTGATCAAACTCCGTTAAATCAGGGCGATAGCAACTACGATCCGCTTTTTGCTCTGGGCTATGGCCTGAGCTATCAAGACAAGATCACTGTTGCCAACGACTTATCTGAGCAAATCAACAGCTCTGCCAGCAGCAATAATGACAGTTTAAGTTTATTTGAACGCCGACCAGCCTCTGGCTACAGCCTGATGTTGCAGGATGAACAAGGTGTTGTGGCAGTGACAGGCAACAAAGCCAAAAGTGCTGACCAAAGTCTGAACTTAGCCGCAGTCAATTGGCAAAAGCAGGAAGATGCTTTACTACTGGACTGGACCGCAAATTCTAAAGCTAAATTAGTACTTCAAGCTGCAGTGCCTTTGGACGCCAGTGGTTATGGCCAGTTGGTGGTCGATATGAAGTGGACGGCGGCTCCGGCAGCTGCTGTCACTTTAACCCAGTCTTGCGGTTCAGGCTGTGGTGGCACCTTAGATTTAGCACCATTACTCAGTAGCAAAGCCGCGGATCAATGGCATAAAGTGGTGATAGACCTGAACTGTTTTGCAGAAAAGGGCGCGGCATTGAATCATTTGCAGCAACCTTTTGTCTTACACAGCCAGGGCGCTTATCAGCTGACTATTTCAAATATCAGATTGACACCAGCCACTGCAACAGCCGATCTGAGTTGTGCGGCAAATTAAATATCATCCATAACAATACAGGCTGCCACAAGGCAGCCTGACGGGGAATAGAATGCAAAGTGTTCAAACTACAGAGGTGCAAAGCACCCATACTTCAGTCAGCAGTTGGGCCTTGCCTGCTCTGACTTTTTTGTTTTTTATCTGGGGTTTTATTACTTGTCTGAATGACATTTTAATACCGCACTTAAAAGCCGTGTTTGACCTGAATTACACTCAGGCTATGTTGATCCAATTTTGCTTTTTCGGCGCTTATTTTGTGGTGTCTTTGCCGGCTGGCGCGCTGATCAACAAGCTGGGTTATCAAAAAGGCATAGTGATAGGTTTAGCTATTGCGGGTGTCGGTACCTTTAACTTTATTCCTGCCGCCAGTTTTCACAGTTATCCCTGGTTTTTAGCCGCACTTTTTGTGCTGGCATCAGGCATTACTATTTTACAGGTGGCAGCTAACCCTTATGTCACCATACTGGGCAACCCAAAAACAGCGGCCAGCCGCCTGACGATGACCCAGGCTTTTAACTCTTTAGGTACCACTGTTGCTCCTCTGATTGGTGCAGCATTGATCCTGAGTCAACTCGACAGCACTGAAGGTGCCGACGCTGTACAACTACCCTATCTGGTGCTGACTGTGGCTTTGTTTGCTGTCGCCTTTGTGTTTTCACGCCTGAAGTTGCCTGTGGTAGAAAACACTACAGCTGCGGAAAAAATCTCCCTTAAAGCCCTGCTGCCATATAGCCACTTGTGGCTGGGTGCCTTAGGTATTTTTATGTACGTTGGCGCTGAAGTCGCTATAGGTTCTGTGATGGTCAATTTTATTGCCCTGCCAGAAATTACCGGGCTGCCAGAAGCGGACGCAGCTCATTATGTGGCCTGGTACTGGGGCGGAGCTATGTTGGGTCGTTTTGTTGGTGCAGCGCTGATGCAAAAAATGAATGCCGGTTTGCTGCTGGCTATTCACGCTGCTGCTGCTATTTTGCTGCTGGCTCTGGTGATCACAGGACAAGGGACTCTGGCGCTACTGGCTTTGCTGGCTGTAGGTATTGCGAACTCTATTATGTTCCCGACTATCTTCAGCCTTGCACTGCATGGCTTAGGCAAATACACAGGTCAGGGCGCAGGTTTATTGTGCCTTGCTATAGTAGGTGGCGCGCTGTTGCCGGTTGCCCAGGGCATGTTGGCTGACAGTTTCGGTCTGACGTTATCCTTTATACTGCCGATTTTTTGTTATCTCTACATTTGCTACTTTGGTTTACGCAGTCGCAAAGTTACAGGTTAAGGCGCAAGCCGGGGCAAGGTGCGTATTCCCGGTTGACCTTGCCTATTTTATTCGCGCCATCCGTGGCGCTCAACCGGCCAGTGGGCAGAGCCACTGGCGCTCATCCGGGCATTGCCAAACTGTTGGCAATGCTTTATCCGGCTTCGCCCTGACAGGCCAGCTAAAGCTGTTCAACAACACTCCCGATGTTGTTGTATTCGCGCCATCCGTGGCGCCCCCCTTGCGGGCCAGCTAAAGCTTTTTAAAAAATTCCTGGTGCTGGATGAGTATTCATCCCTTAAGGCTGAGTTAAACCTCAGCCTTTTTTTCAACTGCCGTGAGAGCTACCTCTTGCTCAACTGAGCTGGCGCGGCGGAATTTGCTTAATGCCAGATACACTGCTGGTGTGCTGTAGAGAGTCAGTAACTGACTGACCAGCAAACCACCTACTATGGTAATACCCAAAGGCTGACGCAGCTCTGAACCTTCGCCCATACCAAAGAGCAATGGCACAGCACCTAATAAAGCCGCAAAATTGGTCATTAAAATAGGACGCAAACGTTGTGCTGCAGCCAAAGCCACCGCTTCTTTGGGTGATAAGCCCAGATCACGTTCAGCGTGTAGGGCAAAATCGACCAGCAAAATGGCGTTTTTCATCACTATACCAATCAGCAAAAACAGCCCCAGTAGAGCTATCAGGTTGAAGTCGGTATTGCTGATATAAAGTGCCAACAATGCCCCCAAACCGGCACAAGGCAAAGTCGATAAAATAGTGATGGGTTGAATAGTGCTTTCATACAACACACCGAGCAGCAGGTAGACAGTAAAAATCACGCCAATAATCAGCCAAAGTTGGTCACCACTTTTAAACATGGCGTTACGCTGATCTTCGCCATTAATGGTGTGAATGCCACTGGGCACCATAGCCAGAGCCAATACCCTGTCAATAGCAGCTGAGGCTTGCTGTAAAGTAACGCCCGGCGCCAATCCATAACCTATACCTACAGAGGCAAACTGACCATCACGCCTTATTCGGTCATTGGCCAGACTGTACTGGTAGCTGGCGATACTGGATAAAGGTACGCGGTTACCATCTGCAGTCACTAGCTGCAGTTGTTTTAACACTTCAGGCTGAGCTGTATAACCAGGCGTCAGCTCCATCACCACCCGGTATTGGTTCATCTCATCGTATAAAGTCGCCACCTGCCGCTGGGAGAAAGAGTTATTCAGCAAGGTCGCCACAGTGCGCATATCTACACCCAAACGCTGTGCGGCTTCGCGGTCTATGGTCAATGAAATTTGCTGAGCATCTTCGCCGCTGGGTGTGTCGACATCCACCAGCTCCGGCAATTCCTGCATTTTTTCCGCTACCTGTTTGCTCCATTTGCGTAACAGCTGCAAATCACCGGACAACATCAACAGCTCGTAATCGCTGCGACCAAAAGGGGACGATAAACGAATGTCCTGGTCAACATTTAAAAACAACATGCCACCTGGCACTTTAGGTGCTGTAGCACGAATACGGTCCACCACTTGTTGGGCAGAAATCTTCCGTTCAGACAGAGGTTTTAACCGCACCCGCATCCAACTGTTGCTGATGCCCATATCACCACCGCTGGAGCCTGTCACATCGGCTATAGCCGGATCCTTTAATAAGTGCTGACGAAAAGCTTCAATTTTGGGCTGCATGATCTGAAAGGAAAACCCATCGTCACCACGGACAAAACCATTCAGCTGGCCTGTGTCCTGGTCTGGCAATAAACCAGTCGGAACTTTGGTATACAACCAGGCATTGGCAGCAAACAACAACATCAAAGCAGCCAGCAACCAACGATAATGACTTAAGCTCCAGGCTACGCTGTGGTGATACTTCTGCTGAAACCGCTGAAAAAAACCACCTTCGGCTTCACCCGGCTTTTTGGTTTTGAGCAGCAGGGCAGACAAGCTTGGCGTTAAGGTCAAAGATATCAACAAACTGATGGTCATGGCGGCGGCCAGTGTGATGGAAAACTCACGGAATAAACGCTCGACCAAACCACCCATAAATAAAATCGACAGGAAAATCACCACTAAGGCCAGATTCATCGCCAATAAAGTAAAGCCAACTTCAGACGCACCTTGCCGCGCAGCTTGCAGAGGTGTTAAGCCGAGCTCTATATGGCGTTTGATGTTTTCCACCACCACTATGGCGTCATCCACCACTAAACCTGTGGCAACAATCAGCGCCATTACCGATAAATTATTCAATGAAAAATCACACAAATACATCACGGTAAAAGAGCCAATCAAAGACACAGGAATAGCCAGACTGGGGATCAAAGCGCTGCGCAGGCTGCCTAAAAAAGCCCACACCACCAGCACCACCAAAGCCACAGCAATCAATAGGCTGATTTGGGCTTCGGTTAAGGTCGCGCGGATCACAGGGCTGCGATCCATCACTACAGCTAAATCTGCGCCGGCTGGTACCAAAGCTTGTAGCAATGGCATTTGCTGGTAAATCGCATCTATAGTTTCGACAATATTGGCGCCGGTGCGGCGGCTGATCAGCAATATCACCGCATTTTTATCGTTATGAAAACCTGCGCTGTAGCGGTTTTCGGTCGAGTCTGTGACTAAAGCCACGTCCGACAAGCGGATAGGTGCGCCATTGACGTATTTCACCACTAAATTCTGATAATCCGAGGCTTGGCGTAAAGTCTGGCTGGTCGCCAGTTGCCAGCGTTGGTCGCTACTTTCCAACACACCCAAAGGCACAGAGGCATTAGCACCACTGATGGCGCTGCGCACTTCATCCAAAGCCACACCGTATTGCGTCAACATGCCGGGGTTTAATTGCACCCGCACAGCAGGCAAAGAAGCCCCTGTCACTTCCACCTGACCCACGCCGGTAATAGCAGCCAGTTTTTGTGCCAGCACAGTAGAGGCCGCATCATACAAGGCGCTGGAAGCCAAGTGTTCAGAGCTTAAGGCCAAAGCCATCACAGGAGCCTGGGACGGGTTAAATTTACGGTAACTCGGATTACCCGGCATACCGGAAGGCAACTGACTGCGGGCCGCATTAATAGCAGCCTGCACTTCACGGGCTGCTTCATCCACATTACGGTCTAAATCAAACTCCAGCCGTATTTGCGCTGAGCCCTGATTGCTGCTGGAACTGATGCGGTTAATACCAGCAATACTGCCTAAAGCCCGTTCCAGTGGCGTGGCCACAGTGGCCGCCATACTTTCAGGGCTGGCGCCGGGTAAACTGGCAGTCACTACTATCATCGGGAAATCGACAGCTGGCAAAGGCGATACCGGCAATAAGCGCCAGCACAACATACCCAATAACAATATTGCTGTGGCAATTAAGCCACTGGCGACAGGGCGCTGAATAAAGGGCTGAGCTAAATTCATAGCGCTTTAGCCTCAACGTCAACCACACTGTCGTTGTTGCTTGCTTTCGCACTAAAATGACGATCAAACCATAAATACACCACAGGAGTGGTAAAGAGTGTCAGCACCTGACTCACCAATAAACCACCGACCATCACCAAACCCAAAGGCTGACGTAACTCGGCACCTGAACCGCTGGCCAGTAACAACGGAATAGCACCAAAAAGTGCAGCTAAAGTCGTCATTAAAATAGGTCGGAACCGCATTAAAGCTGCCTGATAAATAGCTTCGGTTGGCGTTAAGCCCTGATGCCGCTGCGCTTCCAATGCAAAGTCCACCATCATAATGCCGTTTTTCTTCACTAAACCTATCAGCAGCACTATGCCTATGACTGCGATCAAATCCAGCGGTTGGCCCGCGATCAGCAGCGCCAATAAAGCACCTACAGTGGCTGAAGGTAAAGTCGACAATATGGTGACCGGGTGAATTAAGCTTTCATACAAAATACCCAGCACTATGTACATTGTGATTACAGCAGCCAGCACCAGCCAGAGTGTATTGCTGAGCGATGCCCGAAACGCTTCAGCGGCCCCCTGAAAAGTCAGCTCCATTTCGGCTGGCAGTTGTAATTGTTTCTGCACTTCTTCAATAGCGGCCACAGCTTCACCCAGCGAATAACCGGCAGCCAGGTTAAAAGACAAAGTAACAGAAGGGAACTGGCCCTGATGGTTAATCAATAACTTAGCGGGCCTTTGTGTCACTTTCGCCACAGCTGACAGTGGCGCAGGAGTACCAGAGCTGGTGCTGATATAGAGTTTATTCAGCGCGTCGACGCCACTGATCTGGTCCGGGTCAACCTCCAGTATCACCCTGTACTGATTAGCCTGAGTAAATAAGGTGGTGATCTGGCGCTGGCTATAGGCACTTTGCAGCACAGCGCTGATTTGCGACACATTAATGCCTAAACGCGCAGCTGCTGTGCGATCGATATCGATATAAGCCTGTAAACCCTGTTGCTGTAAATCATGTGCCACTTCGGATAATTCAGGCCGTTGTTGCAAGGCTTCAACTAAATCCGGTAACCACTGATTCAACACGTCTTGATCGGGAGTAGTTAAGCTGAACTGGTATTGAGTGCGGCTGACACGGTCTTCAATACTCAGCTCCTGCACTGGCTGGAACCAGCCTTTAATGCCAGGCACAGCCTGCACTTGCTGTTCCAACTCGCGGATCACTTCCACTGCCGACAAATCGCGCTCGTCATGAGGTTTCAGGTTGATTTGAATACGGCCACTGTTAATGCTGGTATTGCTGCCATCCACACCAATAAAAGACGACAAACTGCTGACGGCTGGATGCTGCAGAATGTTTTCTGCCAGTTCCTGCTGGCGTGACGCCATAGCCTGAAAGGAAATATCCTGCGGCGCTTCAGTCACCACCTGGATCACACCACTGTCCTGCACAGGGAAAAAGCCTTTTGGCACAGCCAGATACAATAGGGCCGTCAAAGCAACGGTCGCCAGCATGCTGCACATGGCTAAGGTTTGATGGCGTAGCACCCACTGCAAACCACGGCCATAAGCAGCAATAATGCGGTCCATCACACCGTTCTGATTTTGATGCTCCGGCAGGGTTTTCAGTAAACGGGCGCACAGCATAGGCGTCAGCGTTAAAGACACCACTAAGGAAATCAGAATAGCCACAGCCAAAGTCACTGCAAATTCAAAAAACAGCCGGCCGACCACATCCGCCATAAAAAGCAGAGGGATCAGCACAGCTATCAGCGAAAAGGTCAGGGATATCAGCGTAAAACCAATTTCTTTAGCACCTTTGAGCGCAGCTTCCATTGGCGAGGCACCCTGCTCACGGTGCCGCGCTACGTTTTCCAGCATAACAATGGCGTCATCCACCACAAAACCTGTGGCTATAGTCAACGCCATTAAGGTCAGGTTGTTGACGGAGAACTCCAGCAACACCATCACGGCAAAAGTACCAATTAAGGATAAAGGCACGGCCAGACTGGGGATAATAGTGGCAGGAATACTGCGTAAAAAGGCAAACGTCACCAACACCACCAGCACTATGGCGAAAACCAACTCTTTTTGCACATCACGTACTGACGCACGAATACTGTGAGTACGGTCTGTTAAGACTTCGACCTTCACAGCAGCAGGCATAGTAGCAGTCAGTTGCGGCAATAATTCCTGCACTCTGTCTGCCACATCTATCACGTTAGCACCAGGTTGGCGCTGAATATTCACCAGCACAGCGGCTTTTTGATTGGCCCAGGCAGCAAGAAAGCGGTCTTCAGCGCCATTTTCGATCTTCGCTACGTCTTTTAACCGAATAGGCGCGCCTTCACGATAGGCAATAATCAGCTCTTTGTATTCGTCCGTGCTGCGAATTTGATCATTGGCCTCCAGCATAGTGGAGCGAAAAGCACCGTCAAAACTGCCCTTCGGCTGATTGGTATTGGCTGCGGCGATCGCAGTGCGCAAACTCTCCACGCTTAAATTTAAACTGGCCAAAGCCGCAGGGTTAGCTTTGACGCGAATAGCAGGGCGCTGACCGCCCGCCAGGCTGACCATACCCACACCAGTGAGTTGCGCCAGCTTTTGCGCCATACGGGTGTCAACTAAATCGTAGACTGCGGGTAAAGGCAAAGTATCGGAGCTGACGGCTAAAGTCAGAATAGGCGCATCGGCTGGATTGACTTTGCGATAGACAGGAGGTGTAGGTAAGTCATTGGGTAATAAGGACGACGCCGTATTAATAGCGGCCTGCACTTCCTGTTCGGCCACCCCCATATCCACCACTAAGGCAAATTGCAACGTAATAACCGAAGCACCAGCAGAGCTATTTGACGACATTTGTTTTAAGCCGGGAATTTGGCCCAAACGCCGCTCCAAAGGCGCTGTGACAGTGCGCGCCATAATGTCTGGGCTGGCGCCTGGGTTAAAACTAAACACCTGAATAATAGGGTAATCCACCTGAGGCAAGGCAGCCACAGGCAACAAACGCCAGCTTAAAAGTCCGGCTATTAAAATCGCCAGCATCAATAAGGAGGTGGCGACAGGGCGTAAAATAAAAGGCTTGGACAGGTTCATCATTTACCCCTTAGGCGCGTCCTGGATCACCTCAACTTCACGATCAGGACGTAAACGGTCCAGTCCTTCCAGCACTACTTTATCACCTGCTTTTAAGCCTTCTTCCACAGCAACTAAACCGTTATCCACAGCACCTAACTTCAATACCCGGATTTGCGCTTTATTGTTGTCGTCGATCATATACACATAAGTGCCCTGAGCGCCGTACTGCACAGCATCCTGCGGAATAGTCACAGCGCCACTTTGCACCGCCACATTCAGACGCACATTGACAAACTGGTTCGGGAATAACTCTTCGTTCTGATTGGCAAATTCAGCCTTAAGCTTCAAAGTGCCTGTGGCTATATCAATCTGGTTGTCCAAGGTGGTTAAAGTACCACGGCTTAACTGCTGCTGTTCTGACCTGTCCCATGCTTCCACAGTCAAAGCGGCTCCGGCACGAAATGCCGTACGCACTTGCTGCAACTGAGTTTCAGGGATGGTAAAAACCACAGCTATAGGCGAGCTTTGGGTAATAGTGACTAGACCTTCGGCGCTATTGGCCTGAATTAAGTTACCAGGGTCAACAGCACGTAAACCTAAACGACCACTGATAGGCGCCTTTATTTGGGTATAAGACAATTGCAACTCTGCCGCATCAATAGCAGCCTGATTCGACTTAATAGCGCCCTTGAGTTGATTCACCAAGGCCTGCTGCGTATTCATTTGCTGCGCTGCTATGGTGTTTTGTTCTTTCAGTTTGGCGTACCTTTCTAAGTCCTGTTCGGCACTTTTTAACTGCGCCAGATTCTGATCCTTTTGGCCCTGCGCCTGCGCCAACTGCACTTTGTAATCAGCCGGATCAATCTGAGCTAACAGCTGGCCAGCCTCAACTTTCTGACCTTCCTGAAAAAACACTTGCTGTAAAGGACCTGAGACCCGGCTTTGCACCAGCACAGTATTCAGTGGCGTTACAGTACCTATGGCTTTAATCTGCACTTTTAAGTCGGTAGAACCGGCTTCAATGACCCGCACTGGCACAGGCATGGCCCAGGGATTATTGGCCATAGCAGGTCGTGGGCCAGCTGGCCTTTGCCCACCAGGCCGCTTTCCGGGGCCTTGTGGTGCAGCACTGCCTTGTCCGGCTCCTGCTGCAGGCTCAGTAGCAGGCCAGAACCAATACAAGGCGGCAGCAGCAAGGGTCAAACCAACGGCGAACACAACAGGCTTTTTCAGCAAAGACATAACATAAATCCCTATAACAGAAGTGCAACTGAGTAAAACGGCCTTACTCTAATTCAGGCGGTAGAACCCTGCAACGAAGCGAGTGTCAAGATTGAGTAAAGATGAGCTGACTTTCGGTCAGACGTCTTTTTACAGCGATAAAAACCGAAGAGGCAAATCAGATACAGCGAAAAAGTACAAAAGGATCAGCAAAAATTGACAATAGCTTCAGCTCCTGACCTACTGACATCTCAGCTTTGCACCTGAGCAGCTAACCCGGCCTCAGCTAACAGTTTTTTGTTTCATCATGACAACAGCTACTGACATAAGGTTGTCAGTTTGGGTTGCTAATCTGACAGGGTTAAGTAAAAGGAGTGCATCATGACTGAGTTAGATACAGCTATTGATTGTTATTTTTCCGCAACTAATGCACGAAATAACCAACTAGCCGCCGAGTGTTTTGATCCGGACGCATCCGTCTTTGACGAAGGCCAACAATTGACAGGTCTGGAGTCCATCCGCAGCTGGCTACAGCATACCCAACAAAAGTATCAACCCAAGGTTCAGATACTAACTGCAGCTCGCAGCTATGGCGAAGTCTGGGTAAAAGCCAATGTATCAGGTCGCTTTCAGGGCAGCCCTGTGCAGCTGAACTATGTATTTGCCTTACAGGATGGCAAAATCAGCCGACTGATGATCCGTTAAATCCGGCCGGACTAAGGGAAACTGATGAATCGTATTGACCGCCTGCTGGCGCTGATTTTGTATTTACAAAGTCGCCGCACCTGCACAGCTGAAGCCATGGCAGAACACTTTGGGTTAAGTGTGCGCACTATTTACCGGGATATTGCGGCTTTAGGTGAGGCCGGTGTGCCTATTATGGCCGAAGCTGGTATAGGTTATAGCCTGATGAAAGGTTACTTATTACCCCCGGTGAATTTCTCTGAACAGGAAGCTTATGCGCTGTCGACCGGCGTGATGCTGGCACAGCGTATGACGACGCACAGCTACAACGAAAAAATGCAGTCGGCTTTAGATAAAATCAAAGCTGTTTTACCCAACGAGGCCAAACACCGGCTGGAGCTTTTAGCCAATGGCATGGCCACGCCACAGACAGAACATCCACAGCAGGCTGATTTATCGGTATTGCAACAAGCTATAGCACGACAGCAGCTACTGACTTTTGAGTATCTCAGCGCCAGTCAGACGCAGAGCAACAGGACAGTCGAAGCAGCGGGCTTGGTATTTTATCTGGGTCGCTGGCATTTGATTGCCTGGTGTCGACTGCGGCAGGACTACCGTGATTTTCGCACCGACCGTATCTGCAACTTGCAACTTAAGACTGAGCAGTTTCAGGCCAGAAGTGACTTTAACGCCAAAGAATTTTTGCAAAGCGGTACCCCACCTGCGCAACTGACAGCACAAATCCTGTTTGCTTATACAGCAGCGGACAGAGCCAGACGTGAATGGTGGCAAGGCATCACCGACGAACAACAGAATGCAGAAGGTGTAGTGATGGCTGTGCATTGCAGCGATTGGGGCTCTTTAGCCTGCTGGTTATTGTCACTGGGTACAGCAGCGAAAGTGCTGGCTCCTGATGCATTAAAACAGGAGCTTTGCCAACAAAGCCAGGCTATTTTAGCTTTGTACTCTTAAACTTTCTTTTCCGCTTCTAACTGCTGCACTAAACGTGCTTGGTGCACCAGTTTCAGTTGAGTTTTAATCCTGTGTTTCAGCGTTAGTGCATTCACAGGTTTGATCACAAAATCATCACCGCCCGCCTCCCAGCATAAAGCCTCCTCTTCAGGGCTTTGCATTCCGGTAACAAAAATGACTGGTACATCAGCCAACTCCGCTTTTTGCTTTAACAAACGGCAGGTTTCCAGACCATCGAGTTCAGGCATTAGCACGTCCAGCAAGATCAAATCTGGCGGGTTACTCTGACACAAACTGATCGCCTGAGTACCGGACGTGGCCATAAAAATCTGATAGTCAGTATTGAGCATCTGATGGATGATTTGAATATTGACTGGCTGGTCGTCCACCACCAGAATTTTTGCTTTTTCTGCACTCAACTGGGTAATACTCATCACCAATTACCTTTTTAGTAAAGCCTGATACTGCTCTGTATATTGCAGCGCAAGGACAAAATTCAACTGCTCCAAAGCACTTTCCAGCGGCCCCTGCCATTGTGGATTAAGACGGTCTAGCGCGCCTTTTATCCGGCTAAAGTGATCTAAAGCACTCATATCAAAATTCTGCAAACAAGACGCCAGTTGCTCTAATACCTCTGTCAGCTCGGCCTGGTCAGTTATAACTGCTGGATCCTGCTCCGCCACAGGTGCAGTTTCAGCCACTAACACAGGAGCAAAAGCAGCAAAAGCCTCCGCGTCCGTAATAAACTTCGCTACTGCTTTAGGTAAATCCAAGGCTGTTTTTTGTTTGATAGATTGTTCAATAGCAGCTGCAGGCTCCGATAAACACAGAATGCCCAAAGAGGCGGCAGAGCCTTTTAAAGAATGAGCCAGTAAGTACAGTTCTTTTTCTGTTAAGGCAGCAAGACCTGCGTTCAGCTTAATCAGCGCTGCGTTGAGTTCTGCGATAAAAGATTTCAGGGTTTTATGGTACACAGCCACAGAATTGCCCAGACGGTTTAGAGCAGAATTCAGCTGTACGCCATGCTCTGACGCCTTAGCCAACAACTCAGGACTGAGCAAAGGTTGTGATATAGCCGCAACAGAGACGCTGGGATCCATAGGAGTTTTAGACCACTTTAGTATGGTTTGAACCAAAGTGTCGATGGCAAAAGGCTTAGCGACATGATCATTCATGCCTGCGTCCAGACAAGCTTGTTTGTCCGATTGCATTGCATTGGCTGTCATAGCCACTATGGGCATAGTCAACATAGCGGCTCTGCTGCGAATGCGTCTGGTTGTTTCATAACCGTCCAAATCAGGCATCTGTATATCCATCAGCACCAAATCATATTTGTCAGGATTTTGCTCCAGCATAGCCAGAGCAAAAGTACCTCCCGGCGCTATATCCACTAATGCACCTTCATTGCCCAACAACTCCGAAGCCACTATCTGGTTGGTGGGATTATCTTCGACTAATAGTAATTGCAGACCGTTGAGCCGGCTTTGGCCTGAAACCCTATTGTGTTGACTGGTCGAAAACATTTGTTTGCCCGCCAACACATCTAACACCGCATCTAACAGGCGGCTTGGTGTAACAGGTTTGACAATAAAGCCGTTTAGTAAATGCTGACGTTGATCTTCCTGTTGTTTTTGCGCTAAACATTCTCGACCATGGGCTGTGACCATAATCACCAAAGGCATATCAGGTCCTTGCACCAGTTGGCGTATTTTCTCTGCAGTCTGCCAACCATCCAAGCCAGGCATCAGCCAGTCCAGCAACACCAGTTTATAGCTATTCTGCTGCTCCAACATCTGCAGCGCTTGTTCACCACTACTGGCCAAATCAACCTGACAACCATACTGACGCATAACTTCAGATAAAATCAGCCGTGATTGCTGATTATCATCCACGACCAGTACTTTTAAACCTCGCAGCAGACTTAAATCAGCCTGAGTTGCACTCAGGCTCAGGCAATTAAACCAAAGTTCAAACTCAAAACTGCTACCCATACCAAACTGACTATCAACACAGAGTTGTCCTCCCATTAATTCAACCAGCCCTCTGCTGATCGCCAGGCCTAAACCTGTGCCTCCGTACCGACGACTAATGGAAGACTCCGCCTGACTGAAGCTTTGAAAAATCACCGCCAGTTGTTGTTGCGTCATTCCTATACCAGTATCTTTCACTCTGAACTTAATTTTGGCCGCGTCATCAATGCGCTCTGTCACCTCCAGGCTGACCACTACTTCACCTTTTTCGGTAAACTTAATAGCGTTACCAGTCAGATTCAGCAGAACTTGCTTCAGTCTTAAACTATCGCCCACCACAAGTTGCGGTAGGTCATCGTCGAACTGGTACAAAACTTCGACATCTTTACTGCCCAGATTCGCTGACAAAATAGTTCCCAACTCTTCCATCAGAGAGGACAATTCAAAGCTGTGGCTATCCATCTCCAATTTGCCTGCTTCTACTTTTGAGAAATCCAGAATATCGTTCAGAATGGCCAATAAGGACTTGGCTGCAATTTCGGTCTGGCGGATATACTCTTCTTGTCTGTTGGTTAAGTTGGTTTGCTGCACCAGTTGTAACATGCCGAGTATGGCGTTCATAGGTGTGCGGATTTCATGGCTCATATTGGCCAAAAAGGAGGATTTGGCATCATTGGCTGCATCAGCCAGTTGTCGTGCTTGCGCTAATTCCTGCTCCCTTCTGTGTTGTTCCGACCTGTCTCTGGCCACCAGATAAAAATAACTGCGTTGATCAAAGCGGATCCATGACAAATTTACAGATAAAGGGATTTGTCTGCCTTCTGAATCTTCAAACTGGCTTTCAAACTGCACGCTACGTTTTTTTTCTGCGTTTTGCATCAACTGGGGTAATCTGTCGCCAACCAGTTGCGATGCGAGTTCTACCAGACTTAAGCCACCAGCACAGCAAGCCAGTGCGGCAGGATTAGCTTTAATTACATCAGCGCTATCAGTCAACCAGAATACAAGGTCAGGGCTCTGCTCTGTAGACACTTTTGCCAACGCCAGCTCAAATTCCAACTCTTTCTGTAAGGTTAAATCCCGGGCAATTCCTAAATAACCTACGACCAGCTTTTGCTGGTCCAACAAAGCTGTGACCGCAAGTTGTACAGGACAACGGCTACCATCTTTGCGAATATAACTCCATTCTCTGTTATCCGTTTTCCCTTGCTTGGGCTTAGCCACAAAAACGTCAAAATCTGGCGCCACAGGATAACCAAGCTGTTGGGTCAGTTGCTCTGCATACTCCAACACTTCGACCTGATCATGAAAAATGGCAGGGCTTTGGCGTCCCACCAATTCGTGAGCCTGATACTGCAGCATGGTTTCAGCTGCCGGATTAAAAGAGGTGATCACACCATTTAAATCTGTAGTGATAATGGCGTAGTTGGCATTACTCAGAATGCTACGCTGCAAGGCTGAAACCCGCTCTATTTCTGCGGTACGCAACTCAACCTGATGTTCCAGGTCCTCATTCGCTTGTTGCAGCTTTTGCTCAGCCTGCTTGATATGGCTGATATCATTCACCGTAAGGGCTGAACCTATAAACAGACCTTTTTCATCCAATATGGGTGACAGATTTAACGATACCGGGTGCCGATCACCAAACTGATCCTGAAGCTCAGTCTGAACATATCGAATTTTCTGTCCACCACGTACTCTTTGCTCCAGTTGTAGCTGCTCGGCTTTTAAACTTGCTGGCACTATCAGATCAACAATAGTTCGCCCCAATGCTTCATCTTCGGCGTAACCAAACATTTGCGCTGCAGCAGGGTTCCAACTGCTGATAAGACCTGTTTGGTCAGCCCCAATCACTGCTTCATTCGCATTTTCGACAATAGCGGCCAACACAGCTCTGTGTCTGGCCAATTGCAAACGTCTGATCAGAGCTAACTGGAAAAAAGCGATGATCAAGATAATCAAAGCACTAATACTCAACGCGATGTAAAACACAGTTTGCGGATCCTGCAGGCCCAACTGCTCAATAAAAGCCTGGCTGGCTACCAATCTAACCTGCCAATTACGATTAAAAAGAGCCAATTCAGCTTCAGAGTGCAAATCAGTTAAGGCAGATCCTGATACAGAGCGGACAAAAAAGGGTTGCTGTGGCGCAGCATCGAGATCAACAACCTCCAGTTGGATACCTTCATCCTCACTGCGGATGCTAAACAAAATCTCATCAATCAATAGGGGGGCATAGGCAAAACCATACAATGCCTGGTAACGCTGCGCGACATCGTCAGGAACTGGCATTTGACGATAAATGGGCATCAGCAATAAAAAACCCTGCGACTTCTTATTTTCCGCCTGCACCAGCGTTATTGGTTCTGTCAGCACGGCTTTATTCTGGCCAGCAGCAGACATTGCAGCCTTATATCGTATTTTTTCTGAAGCAATATCGAGCCCTATAGCACTCGCGTTATCTGTCAAAGGCTCAATGTATTGGATGATGAACAAGTCATGCTGATGCGGACTGTATTGATTGAGCTTAAACTCCTGACCTCTGTCGACCGCAGCCTGTTGCAGAAAGTTCTGTATCTGATCTGGTGCGATTTTACGAATAACGCCAAAACCACGGGCGCCCGGAAACTCCAGGCTCAAATCGCGGCTTTGGCTGTAAGACAACATATTGTTATAACTAAAGTTTTGTGGACCAGCACTTAACACGGCTCCTCGCATACCACGCAAGCCATATTGATAAATAGTCATTTTTTCAAAAATAGCCTCTGAGAGCCTATTCGCCTTATCATCCAGGCTTTGTTGAATGCGCTGTTGATTTTGCAAAAGCTGACCTTGCTCCAGATGAACAGATAAATAAAAGCCCAAGGCAGCTAATACCAGCGCCGGGACAGCTATCGCTGCGATCTCCTGCAGATTACGCTTTAGCCATGTCATCAGTCTAACCCCTTCACTTGTCTGTTTAGACTCTGCTTTAAACGTTCTGCAACAGCCGTAAAATTTAACATCATCATGTCCTGCTCCATCAGTACAAAATCTTCGGGCCCAAGGTAAGCAATCCAGCCAGCTCTTTGTACCTGAAATAAGCTATAGGCTTGCATATCATTATTTTCAAGGTATTGAATATACAAAGAAACATCTGGCAGGCTTGGATCTGAATTGTATTTAAACTGACTCACCCACAACTCTAATGCTGCAGCTGTCTGCTGCAAGCACTCCAGATACAACTCAAATTCGTTCGCCGAAGGCAACCGTCCCTCTTGCTGTAAAACCTGTTCAATAGTGCGGGATATTTCAGGTAAAGCTTTGGCCCCTAAAGTAGCGTAGCTACCACGCAGCTTGTGTAATGAGTGCTCGAAGCTTTTATGATTTTGTTGCTGATAGGATAAAGTCAGCTGCTGAACCTCATGCGGCGTTGACTCGATCAATTTAGCAATGGCTGGAGAAAGCTGCATAAATGCTTCACGGGAAAAGCCTATTAATTGCTCCAGCACTTTAAAATTAAACAACATAACAGCTACCTTAATGATTTCTCACAGCATAATTGGCTTTAAGTGAAAAATCCTCTGCTTTGTCTGGTTAATTTTTCGTCTACACTAACCAAGGGATGTATAAGAAACAGGGAAGAGCCAGGTGCAAAGAACTTCGCAGGCCGGACCGGCGGCAAAAATTTTATTAGTCGATGATCAACCAGCATCCTTGCTATTGTTACGAGAACTGCTGCAAGACCTTGCAACTTTATATTTTGCCACAGACGGTGCTCATGCCCTTGAACTAGCACGTCAGCACCATCCTGAGCTTATAGTACTGGACATAGAAATGCCCGGTATGGACGGTTTTGCGGTATGTAGATCGTTAAAAGCAGACCCCGCCACTCGCGACATAGCTATCGTTTTTATAACCTCCCATATTGATATAGAGCATGAAATAGCCTCCTTGTCTGAGGGCGCTATAGACTTTTTACGCAAGCCTTTGCACGCGGTGTCCAGCCGGATCCGGCTTAAAAATTTGCTCGACTTAAGCTGTTATAGCCGGCAAGTGGCCGCAGAAAAAGAATGGTTAAAAGTAACGCTGGACTCAATAGGTGATGCAGTGATTGCCACAGATCTGGACGGAAAAATCTGCTTTATGAACCCTATAGCGGAAAGGATGACCGGATGGTTAGCAAGGGAGGTATTAGGACATCCCATAGAAGAAGTAATGCATCTGCGGGATGCCCATACTCAGGAACCGCACTGGAATCCTATTTATTTTGCATTAAAGGAACAACGGGTAGTTGCCATGGCACTCAATTGTCAACTGGTGTCTCGTTCAGGGCAGCTCTTTCAGGTGGAAGATTCGGCGGCGCCCATTATAGACCCCAGTGGCCAGTGCCTTGGCAGCATAGTGGTATTCCATGATGTCAGTGAAAGCATGGCTTTGGCATTAAAAATGAGCCACCTTGCCAATCATGATGCTTTGACAAACCTACCAAACAGAGTCCTGCTCTACGATCGTATTGAGCAAGCTTTAAAAAGAGCTGAGCAGTTGCATCATAAATCAGCTTTGCTACTGATTGACCTGGATAACTTCAAATATATCAACGATTCAATTGGTCACAATCTGGGGGATTTACTGATCAAGCAAGCCTCTGAGCGCTTAAGCTCTATCTGCACAGCAGGCACTACGCTAGCTCGTTTAGGTGGTGACGAATTTGTGCTGGTGCTACAAGAGATGTGGTCCGTAGAAGAAGTGAGTGTGTTCGCCAGCCAAGTCCACAGTCAGTTCCAACAGCCTTTTTTATTAGAAAATACAAAATATCAAATGGCCGTCAGTATAGGAGTCAGTATTTATCCGGACGATGCTCAAAATATAGAAATGTTTATGCGTCATGCTGATGTAGCTATGTTTAAAGCCAAATCTGAAGGCCGCAATAGGACTAGTTTTTTCTCTGAAGAACTGGAACAGCATATTATTCATCGGCATCAGCTCGAGTTGCTACTGCGCGATGTCTTGGCCACTCAGCAGATCCAAGTGCATTATCAGCCCAAACTTTGTCTAAAAACAGGTAAATTATTAGGTGCTGAAGCTTTAGCACGCTTAAAGAACCAGCAAGGGCAGTGGGTGTCACCCTCTGAATTCATTCCTCTGGCAGAGGAGACAGGTTTAATTATTGAACTTGGACAACAAGTGCTACGTCAGGCTTTTATAGAGTGTCTGAGCTGGCAACAAAAGGGTTTTCAGGTGCCTGTTTCCGTTAATATTGCGGCAGCTCAATTTGCTGACCCGCTGCTGGTGAAACAAATCAGTAGCCTGATGAACGAACTGCAAATGCCGGCCAGCCTACTAGAGCTAGAAGTGACCGAAAGTGCATTAATGCTGGATGTCAGTAAAACCCAATGCATGCTGAGTCAGCTTAAGGCAATAGGTATCTGTATTTCGATAGACGACTTTGGTACTGGCTACTCAAGTTTATCTTATCTAAAAAAATTCCAGGTTGACGTGCTGAAAATAGACAAATCTTTTGTACAGGACATGCTGACAGACAAAGGCGATATGGAAATAGTCAAAGCCGTGATATCTCTGGCCCAATCGATGAATTTGCAGTTAATAGCCGAAGGCATTGAACTGGAAGCGCAAAAAGACAAACTGCTGCAACTGGGTTGCCAAATGGGACAAGGCTATTTTTTCAGTAAACCTTTATCGGCTGCGGATTTTAAAACTTATATGACAGCACACCACAACAAATAAAAACGTTTTGGTCATCAGCACTGACTCTTAAATCGCAGGACAAAGAGTCAATTTACTGCTGTTGGTCGCAAACAAACACCACTTGACCAACCTTATATTTACCTCAGACCAACACACAGGATATAATGACAACAATTCTCATTTAGATAAAGTCGCTATTCTGTCGGAATCCTGATCACCCTATTGATCATGGGACAGTGGAAGGAACCTGCTAATGAAGCCCCGATTTCGTGATGCCATGACCTGGTTGCATACCTGGACAGGTTTGTTGGTTGGCTGGATACTTTTTGCCATTTTTCTGACCGGTACCCTGTCTTTTTTTCAGGACGAAATCAGCAGTTGGATGCAACCCGAACTAAAAAATGCAGCCACTCCAGTGCAGGCCATAGCTCAGGCAGAGCAGTTTTTGCGGCAAAAAGCGCCAGATTCTGAGCGCTGGTCTATTACCTTACCCAACGCCAGGACTCAGACCACAGATCTGATCTGGCGCACAGCAGGTCAGAATGGCCGTCGTTTTGAGCGGCAATCCTTAGATGGCAAAGGTCAGGCTGTGGCATTAAGAGATTCCAGAGGCGGTAGCTTTCTATACAGATTCCATTTTGACCTGTATTACATGCCGGTGATTTGGGCCCGCTGGCTGGTCGGCATTTGCAGTATGTTTATGCTGCTGGCGATGCTAACAGGTGTGGTGATCCATAAAAAAATCTTTAAAGACTTTTTTAGCCTGCAATTTTTTAAAGGCCATAAAAGCTGGTTAGATGCTCACACTATTACCTCGGTTTTAGCTTTGCCTTTTCATCTGATGATCACCTACACAGGTTTGGTCACACTGATGTTTCTTTATATGTTTTATGCCGTGTCGGTGAATTTTGGTGGCAGCGGCAACTTATTTGATCAGATTTCCGGTCAGGAAAATAAAATTGTCGCAACAGGCATAAAAACTCCGCAAGTGCCGCTGGATAACATCTTGCGTCAGGCCCAACAGCAACTAAACGGCGCTGAGATTAGCTTTGTTTCCGTCCATTATCCCGGCGATCAGGCCGCTCTGGTGGAACTGCGGGAGGCGGCAACCAGTGCATTGGTTTCCGGTTTTCGAGTACTGCAATACTCAGGCGCTACAGGCCAGTTGTTGCAGGAAACCACTACAGCCTTTAGCTCAGAAAAAGTCCGCCGCACTTTAATTAATCTGCACTCCGGCCGTTTTGCCGATCCTGTCTTACGCTGGCTGTACTTTTTATCGGGTGTGATGGGTACAGTCATGGTGGCCACTGGTTTATTGCTCTGGTCGGCACGGCGTAAAGCCCGCTTGCCAGCGGGTAACGCAGCAGGCCTGAACCTGAAACTGGTCGACTGGCTGAATGCAGGTGCTGTGATGGGGTTGATGTTAGCTGTTACCTTTTATTTCTGGGCCAACAGGTTATTACCGCTGCAACTGGCCGACAGGGCTGAATGGGAAATCCGCTGCTTTTTTATCAGCTGGGGCCTGACTTTTATTTATGCCGCAGTGCGAGGTGCACACTCTGCCTGGCTGGATGGCTTTAAGTTAACAGCAGCTCTTTTGCTGAGCTTACCTTTACTGAATTATCTGACCACAGACCGGCATTTAATGAACTCAGTGCTGCAGTCTGACTGGGTGATGGCAGGTTTTGATTTAACCTGTTTTGCTTTTGGTTTGCTAAGCCTGCTCGCGGTCAAACATCTGAAAAAACGCGCTCACACTAAAGCGCAGACTGCACAAAATAAGCACAGACTTCAGGAGCATGCCGGATGAAAACCTCAGTATTTCAGTCCTATAGCAAGCTGTACCACATCCTCAGTATGCTAAGCCGACTGGTATTGGCTGTTGTGGGTGGTTACCTCTGCACTGTGGCCCTTGTTACTCTGGCATCCCGCTTGATCAGCCTGCTGTTTGGTATTGAACTGGCCGGTGCGCTGATGGGCATGCTGCTAGTTAGTTTTTTATTGTACAGCCTGATCATTATGGCGGTGTTTGCCGCCACCCGCTTGGGCCGTGCCTGGCTGCTGCTCAGCTTTATCACTGCAGCCAGCGCCCTGCTGTCGATGCTACCCATTCTGACGATGGGAGTCATGCCATGATCTCCCTTTTGGCCTGGTTATTATGCCAAATCGCTTTTGTATTGTTGTGTCAGGCCATGCCGCGCCATGCCAGACAAATCTGGGGTAAAGCCTTAACTGACCAACAGGCAACGCTCAGGCGCCGCAGCGGTTTTGTGCTCTTAGCACTGTCACTGCTGGTGCTGCTTGCCACTCTGCAAATTGCAGCAGCCCTTTTGTTATGGCTTGGTTTGCTCAGCCTGACCGCTTTTACTGTGAGTGCTGTTCTGAGCACTAAACCCCGGCTTTTACGTTGGTTTTAACTAAAACCAGCTTAGTTGTAATCAAGGAGAAGTTTTCATGCGTGTTACTAAAAAACGCAGCCAGCAGCTGATAGTTACCGCTTTATCGACACTGACAGCGCTTGCGGCACAACAGGCGATGGCCCAGCAGCAAATCCAAACGACCAAAGCCCAGAAAGAACCGGACATTGACCGTATTCTGGTGGTTGGCCATACCGAGAAGTATCAGGTCAGCGAAACCAATACCGCCACTAAACTACCACTGTCGTTAAAAGAGACACCACATGCTATTACTGTGTTTACCCGGGAACGTATTGAAGACTTTAACCTGATCACTATTGCCGAAGTGATGGAACAAACCCCTGGTATTACTATTCAGTCTTATGACAGCAACAGAACCCGTTTTCAGGCCCGGGGTTTTACTGTCACCAACTTCCAGCTGGATGGTATTCCGTCCAACTTTAACGTGGGCGCCAGCGGCAACAGTATAATGAGCGACACCTCAGTCTATGAAAGAGTGGAAGTGGTGCGGGGCGCTGCAGGTTTAGTCACAGGCACAGGCGATCCTTCCGCCACAGTCAACCTGGTGCGTAAAAGACCTGGTTACGATTTTTCTGCCAGCACTAATCTGACCTTAGGTTCATGGGATTACCAAAGAGCCGAAGTGGATCTGGGTGGCCCTCTGACAGACAGCGGCGCGCTGCGGGGGCGTTTTGTCGGTGCTTATACCGACCGCGGCAGCTATGTCAATTACCAAAAGGACAGCTCTCCAAGCCTCTATGGTGTGATGGAAGTTGATTTAACTGATAGCACAAGAATACGTGTTGGTGTCGACCAGTTAAGTACGGACTCCAAAGGCGGTGCCTGGAGTGCTACGCCGTTGTTTTTCACCGACGGCACAGCCACTGACTTATCACGCTCTTGGAGTGGTGGCGCAAAATGGAACCGTTGGGAGAGGGACAACACCAATACTTTTATAGTCGCAGAGCAAGAACTGGGCGACTGGGCAGGTCGTTTTGCTTATAACAAACGCTGGACAGATACCCGCAGCTTGCTGATGGCCGGTTCAAACAGCCAGACCTTCCCGGATAAAACCACCGGCTTAGGTTTATATCTGGTGGATACCTTCAGTGTCGGAGAAACCACAGAAGAGTCTTTTGACGGTTATCTGACCGGGCCTTTGGCGTTGTTTGGCCGCGAACATCAGGCCATGTTAGGTGCCAATTATTACGACCTGCAACAAGATACTATGGCCACGACTTTGCAGCGCAACTATGGTTTGCCCACTAAAGGCACTGCCATTTTATTCCCCAGTATTTATGACTGGGATGGTGATATTACCGCACCAACCGTCAGCGAACGGGGTTTTCCTTCCCGTGTAGTGAATGGCGATCAATCGGGTGTATATGGAGCCATCAAACTGAACCCGCTGGATAAACTGGACATACTGCTGGGTGGCCGTTACACCGAAATGAAGACAGTGACAGATAACTTCAGTACCTCAACAAACCCGGCACTGGCAGGCACTTTAACCAGCACTGCCGAAGTGTCGGATGACCAATTTACTCCTTACACTGGCCTGATGTATCAGCTGACAGACCAAATCTCAGCCTTTGCCAGCTATGCCGAAGTATTTAGCCCTCAATCGGTACGTGATATCAACGACCAGCAACTGGACCCGTTAACAGCCACTAACTATGAATTTGGTTTAAAAGGTGGTTTTTATGATGACCAGTTGTATCTGGCTTTAAGTGGTTTCCGTATGTTGCAGGACAATGTGGCTGAACGTATTGATGGTGCCGATCCGCTGCCGGATGGCTCAACACCTTATCGTCAGGTGGATGGCATCAGCACCAAAGGTGCTGAGCTTGAGGTGTCAGGTGCTTTAAGCCCGCAATGGAATATCACCGGTGGTTACACCTATGTCAGCAGCAAAAATGCTGACGGCAGCCGTTATTCAACAGACACAGCCAAACATCTGTTAAAGCTGAATACAACCTATCAGCTCGACAATTGGATGCTGGGAGGCGGCGTGACAGTACAAAGTGATATTTCCCGCCTGATGGCAATTCCGACCGGAGCATTTAAAGCGGACGGTTCACCTGTGACAGCCACAGGCCTGGCCAAACAGGGCGGTTATACCTTGCTTGATTTAATGTTAAGGTACAACCTGAGTAAGGACCTGAGTTTGTCCGGTAACTTTACCAACGTGCTGGATAAAAAGTACTACCGCAACATTGGCTTTTTTAATGGCGGTTATTATGGCCAGCCCGCCAGAGTATTGGTGAGTTTGCGCTGGAAATACTAAGCCGGATTATTAAAGCAGGCGATACCCAGGCCTCTTTTATGAGGCCTTTTTTATAAGTCCAACAGAACCTGTTGCACAAGGAATTAGCTCAAAGACAGCATCTGCGGTTAAACCAATTTCAGCCCGGTGTGAGATATAAACAATAGCGCTGGTTCTGCTGGATGCCATACGATTGATAAGAGCTATCAACACCGCACTTTCTTCGTCATCCAGCCCGACCAGAGGTTCATCCAGCAATAACAAAGGCGGGTGTTTCACCATAGCGCGCATCGCCAAAATTAATCGTTGTTGCCCGGCACCTAAATGCGCAAAAGGTTGTTTGGCGTAAGCCGTCATACCGACCAGCTGCAGCCACTGTGCTGCCAGGCGTTGATGAATAGCAGCAGGTTGTTGATACAAACCCACAGAGTCAAAAAAACCTGAAATCAGCATATTTTCAACACTGTCGTGGCTGCTGAAATTCTGCACCATAAGGCGGGTAAAACAACCTATGTTTTTCTTAATATCCCAGATGCTTTCGCCACTGCCTTTTTTCCGGCCAAACAAATACAGCTGCTGGCCATAGCCCTTCGTACTTTCGCCGTTAATCAGCTGGACTAAGGTACTTTTACCGGCGCCATTGGGACCATGTAGTTGCCAGAATTCACCGGCGCGGATATCCCAGTTAATGCCGTTTAACACAGCTTTGTCGCCATAACTGACCTGTAAATCACGCATACGGATCAGCAAAGGGTCGAGTGACGCTGGCTCATCGGCAGCAGGCGGAATATCACCTGTTAGCTCTGGTACTGTGGCGTTAACGCAGTCATCCGGCACAAGCTGCGAATGCTCCAGCCGGAACTGGTGCTGAATGAAAGCTAATTTGTCACGGCGGCGACTCAGCAATTGCACCAAAGGAATTTGATGCTGCAACTGCTGCAGCCTCTGTTCTATCAGCTGCTGTCCGGCCAGATCCAGGCTATCAAACAGATTGTCGAGGATCAGATAATCAGGTTTAGTTGCCAGCAGATACTCCAGCAACAGGCGTTTTTGTTCCCCTTCAGACAAAGATGCCAGAGCTTGTGGCTGGCCAGCTGTTAAATCATCCCGGCCATGCCGGTATTCTTCCGCCAGAAACTGCTCCAAAGTTAAAACCGAATACAAAGCGCCGCGACCGCTGAGCTGCAGCCCCAACTCAGCACCTGCAGCGCCGTTGTGCAGCTGCTGGATTAACAGCTTTTTATTATCCGAACTTTTCAGGTAAATAGCGCAATGCATAGGCAATCAGACTCAGCTTTTCCGGTTTTGCCGCTAATCAAATAGAGACGGTTACGTGCGGATTTAAAGGAGAATAAAGCAAAGTCGCATAATTGGTTTGATTCGTCCAGCGGATCACTTTGCCTGAACATAATCCACCAGCCGGATACCTATGAGCATAAATACAATAAAAATCAGGCCTTCCACAGAACCTGTCCCAGCCAACACCAAAGCTGGGCCAGGACATAAGCCAACTAAGCCCCAGCCTAAACCAAACAAAGTGCTACCTATCAGTAAAGGACGGGTAATAGCTGTAGCCTCAGGCCAATTGAACTTCGTTTGTAACAGACTTTGTGGCATTTTTTTGCTGAGGGTAAAAGCGATAAAAGCCACAGCTATACCGCCCAGCATCACCAAAGCCAGCGATGGATCCCATAGTCCTGCTACATCTAAAAACCCCAGTACTTTTGCCGGGTTCGCCATACCAGCCATCAGTAAACCCAATCCAAACAGCAGGCCGCAGATAAAAGCGCTTAGAGATAAAAACCGGTGTTGTAGCATGATGGAGTCCTTACAGCAGATGACGAACGATAAAAACTGTGACCACAGCCACTGTCATAAAAGTAACAGTAGCGACCAATGAACGCACTGACAGTCGGGATAAACCACAGATGCCGTGACCACTGGTACAGCCAGAGCCTAAACGAGCACCAAAGCCAACCAACAAACCCGCCAAGGCTAATAGCTGGTAATTCGACGTAACCTGAACTTCTGGCAAAGGAGCCAACAGCAGCCAGACCCAGGAAGACAATACCAACCCCAGCACAAAAGCCAGCCGCCACTGTCGTTCAGAGCCGGAAGAGCTCAAAACTCCAGCCGTAATACCACTGATCCCGGCAATACGGCCATTTAGCAACCATAACAGGGCGGTTGCAAAACCAATCAACAACCCTCCAGATAGTGACTGTTGCGGAGTAAAATTCATCCAGTCCATCATCAATACCTCTTGGTAACTCGGGGAAAACAACTGTGCATTAAACATCGAGAATAATCACTTATTAATATAAGCATATACCCAAAAAGAATATTAGTAAACGCTAAAAAACATTTAAGTCTTGCGATTAAAACACCCAAAGCCACAGAGGCTTAAAACTATCTGTACAAAATAATGAACACAGCATAGCCAAATTTCAGGCATAAAAAAAGCTGGCAAAGCCAGCTTTTTATTTGTAAATCAATAATATAGATTCATCACCAAATGAGCGGAAAGCTGCTTTTTGGGGAAGTTTCAAACTTAAATTTGAGGCAAAAGTTTCATCACCAACTTTCGCTACACACCTAAAAATAGATTACTTGTTAATAATAAAGTTTCATCACGACCGAATTAGTACTTTGCTACCAGCTATTAAGTTATCAGGTACCACCCCGACTTCATTCTCCTAATGATCAATATTTAAATAAGTCTGAAGCTGAGTTAAAACCCTTTTTAAAATGAAATCCGGTACAAAGCTGTAGACCTTTTAAACCATTCGCTGTAAATTTACCTATATTGGCTCATGGATGAGTTTTCCAGTCTGGTCTCACCATAACCATCTGAAACCCTCCTATATGTATTTAATCTCCAAGATATGTCTTTGCCCGTGATTTAAGGAAAAATGGATGTTAGAAGCAAAAATTAAGTTTTTCGATATCAGAAAATGCGGGTTCTACCAACGCGCAAAAGATACTCCTGAATTCGGAGAAATTACTGATATTTTAAGCAAACTGAAGAATTGGGCTGGTGGTTTTGACAAGCTAGTGAATACAACAACCTATGAGTTAGACCCCAATAACCCAGACATACTAAATACATATTTTTGCAACTGGACACGCAATACTGCCACAAAAGACAGCCTACTCATTCTCTGGAATGAAGTAAAGAATGATAATGGCGCGATCTATGGACTGAACCCAAACAAAGCACCAGGCAGTACAGAAATGTTAAAAACGGGATTTGGTAAAACCCCTGCCATCCCAGGTTTTCCCAGTTACTTTTGGTTCATTCCTGAGCGCAATGTGTTCGCTACCGTTACGTTCTCTCATTCGATGCAAGGTAAAGGGCAATTAGATCGATATTTGAACGGTTTTCTGTCTAACAAGTCTCCATATAGAGTGATCAACGATGAAGGCGAAGTAATTGGTTATTCTGAAAAAGGAAAGCCAACAGCGAATAGCCCTCAGGTGATGCCAAAATTTTGGGCAGTATCTCGTAAACGTGATGAATTGTCTGATGAGCTTATAACCAATTTAGGTAATATTCGAAAGCTGATCAAAAGAGAAGTATTGAACTACTCTGTCGAAGATGATCGTAAGTATGTCGAAAGATTATTTTCCAAATTGTTGAAAAACAATCCATCTTATGTCGGAAAAGGTATGATCACTCATGAACTCGACTACAGACCAAGTGAAGATGAGTTAAAATCAATTATCAAAAACTACGATGACTTAGCCGTAACAAGCTCAATTCGGAATGTAGGGTTTGTATATAAAGATGGAAAACGGGTGATGCTCAACGGTATTAATGTTGCTACCACTCGAGAGATTAAGGTGAGTAGAAAGGATAATCAAATTGTTCCAGCGGAGAAGTTGTTAGCAGCGTTGGTTGTAAAGCGTACAGACCTATTACGCGTGCTGGACGAACCTGACGACGAGAGTTCAGAGGACTAACGGTTATGCTGAAATACATTGCGATTGCATTTATTATGGCTGTAACAAGCTATTTTCTGAGAGATACGGTGGTAACCCTCGGTTATGCCGCGTACAAAGATACTTTGGGGGCTCTTCTTAATATATCGTCTATTATTTTTGCAATTATAGGCGCTTGGATAGCGATTATTTATCCAAGAGCAATTGGGCGTGTTTTTAAAAGCTCACCTCAAACAAAGCAAACGCTGGCTGAAGCGGACACTGATGCTGAATACTTAAGTGAACTTGTCGAAATTGTGTTGGTATCAGCCATTGTTTTGATGATGGTTTTAGTCATTCAATTTGTAGCACCGTTGTTCGCAAGTGCTGCAAAAGGCCAGATTTTAACTATTGCCAAGTTTGGTTTGTTTTATGTCGTTGCTGTACTTACCTTATCTCAAATTCATGCCGTTTTTCGTGTAATTTTAGCGAACTACTATTTTTTGAATGAGCTTCGCAAAAAAAATGTGACCGATAAAATAACTGACCTTAACAACAGATAACGTGCTAAATCTGTTGTACACCTAACATGTCGCCAACCTAATATGCAACGAAACATTACTGTATATTTAAAGCTTCTAGTAGCTACTTATGCTCGATTTAGCAAACGCCTGTAAAATCTGACTGCTTGGATGGGAAGACAGACTAACCAGCTTGTTGACCAAAGCTATTGGAATTAAAGCAGACTCATACATGTCACAGTGAAGCTCCTCTACAAGTGTCAAGATAGACATCAGATTATTCAAATCAGAAATATCAGGCTCTTTTTTTAATTCCCGAACCGGCACAGACACAACATGCATTTGCCCCCTTGGCGTCTTGAATATTACCTTGTGCCCGTAATATGAAGTATTTGCATATGGCCTGTTAGGACTCTCCTCACCAGGCGAAATAAACCTATAAATATGTTTATCTCCTAATATAAATATGGAACCAGGCTCAAGCATGTCTTTGATCATATTCGCATGCTCAACAAAGGCACCACTTTTCTCCAATCCAGCCCAATAAAGCTGATGATTATCAAAGAGCCAATTAACTAATTCCTTCATGGGTTCATGCAGTCTAGCGACTTGACCGAATAGACCTGTTGGTCTGTCCATAATAAATATTGTTTCATTCAATGAGCTTGGGCTAGTCATTAGTAAGTGTCTAATAATATGCAAAGCAATTAAATGTTCTATCACTCCAGCCAAATATCCACAAACACCTGCAGCGCCAGAATCTTCGTGAATAACCTCATGTAATCTGAAAATATCTATCAAGTACAGAATTTTACCTGTGCTAGCACAAGTAAATGTGCCATCTGTATTCATTTCGCTCTCATTAAGAATAACAGGCCCTTTTACTGATTCATAAGGGCTAGTAGACATTAAGTCGCAAACCTTATCCGAATCATTCCTAAATGATTTATAACGCCTAAATACAAACCATTTTAATGTATCAAGTAGGCTAGAGCTCTCTCCTAGCTTTTCTTTGGAGAAAAATTCATGGATTGTCAATCTCACACTATCCAACAAAGAAGACGTACCTCGTCTTCTAACACCTTTCGTTGGCAAAGGTAACTTAAGACGATGTATATTGTTCAGTTTAGCCATGTCTTCGGGAGCGATATGTGGTGTCAAATCTAACTTCTGTAGGTCCTCACGTTTAAAATACAAAGCCCCAAACTGAAAAAAATGTATTACGGATGAAGGATATCCGGTTCGAACATTTGCCTCGGTATAGCCCCCATCTACCGCAATTATATTTTTAATCTTCGACTCTTTGACAGGAGAGTATTTAACTATCCTATCTTTTATATCCATAGTATATTCTCTTGGTGGGAAATCTAATTCAGAGAGAACATACTGAACGGATGAATCATTGACTATATGATGATGTGAAGATTTACTGGCCCGTTCAAATGGCTTTGACCCCCTTGAAGAATAACTCATTACGGCATCCTTACTTTATAAACCTTCTGGAGGAAACCGGTCAATTTGAACCGGCACAACAAACGCACTGCTATATGTCTTAACTCTTGCAAACCCTTTATCTGTATCCTGACTAAACTTTATTAAAGCATCTGAAAAATCACTGAAATCATAGTATTTGTTTAACTCTCTGATTTCATCGTGATTATTTAGGTGGGATATAAACCAATTTTGAGTTGCTTTTAATATGTTATTACTAATTGAACTGACCTCTTGAGTTGCATAGACCAATCCAAGATTCAATTTTGCGCCCTCTTTTGCTAATCTATTGTATATTTGCGATAGGTCTTTATCTTCCTTTTTAGGAAATAAGTTATGCGCTTCCTCAAAATAGAACTGTATAAAATTATTTGGCTTAGTCGAAGTAAAACGACTTAAAGCATCTCTAAATATTTTCTTTGTAATTCTCTCACTGAACATCCTTTGAATATCTTCATCTCCAAGGGATAAATCAATTATAACTATTCGGCCCGCCCTGAGTTGCTCTAATACATCTTGATCGAATGGCTTTTGATCTACTGATGTGTGTTGAGGAATAACACCTTTGAGTATTCTGAAGCCGGAGCAGTCAGCTTGAGAACTACTTGGATTTCGTTTTCGAGTGAGTATGGTTAATAAAGCCTTTAGATCATCATCAGCCCATTCTTTACCATTATCTTCTTTATATTTAGTAAAAACTTCTGACTTTCCATATATTGCCCAAAGCTTGTCCCACCAAGTTACCGCCTCGTCTAAAGAAAGCTGTAATGTGCCTCTACTATCTGAAGCACTCAATGAGGGATCAACGGCTTTAAGTATCTCTTCGGAAACGCGGAATTTTACAGTAAAGCCTTTTGGTGGAGAGAACCCTGCGGCCTTTAGGCAGCAAAAATAAACCGCGAGCCTACGTTGATGTCGAGTACCTTCTGAAGAGAAGTAATCCTCTGGCGCCTCCAACGATACAGATTTAAAATTCGTAACAAATCTTGAACTATCATCCGCAATGGGGGGAAAAGACTTAATCAGGCTAAATCCTTCATCAATTTCCTTATAAAAGTTAACTTTCATCTCTCTAAATCCCTCTTTCGGTACATTAGAGTATCTGATTGTTTTGTCTTTATAGAGGTCGAATATTGCTGTTCCTTGATCCTGAAGATTAGGATTAGCATATTCACCATTGATATCAAAGATAATTTGACCTATAGGATATTTGGGTTCACCTGACTCTTTAAATGGTTTCAGAACTTCAAAAGCATTTTCGACTGATTTATCTAATAATAAATCAGCCTTCTCACTCATCTCGACGCAAGCTTGAATAATTTTTTTTGTTGTATTCGATTTTCCCGTTCGCGTCATCCCGAACAAAGCCGTTCGTTTACCTGCAAAGTCTTGTGCGTGAACAAATACAGGAACTAAATATTCGCCACTTTGAAATCGCTGGCTAGAGCTATATCGCACCTTGCCAATACGAATATCATTCGGTCCACCAGGAACACTAGACTCTCTATAATTTACTATGTATTTTAGAATTTCATCTGTTGGTTTTATTACGGAATAGTTATGTGCACTGTAAAAGTTCTCTAAATCAGCACCAAATCGGGTTTTGCCCTCAGAATCTATATAAAAACATCCTAGAACTGAACACTTTATCCCACTAAATGAATATCTATATCTAGTGTGGCTATCCAACTGAGAATTATCACCTGTGCCTGTTTTTATGTCCTCTTGGTAGTATTCAATCATACTTGTGACAACATCTTGGTCTTGAGGAAGGCTCGTAGGCTCTATGACCCTTAATAAGATAGCTTCTAAGGTCTTTTTATTGTTAACTTCACTATCATAATAAGCTAATAAAAATGCTCCTTGAGGAATGCCACCTGAGCGCTGTTTCCATGCGTCTGATACTAATATCTCAGCTGTGGAATATGACATTCGAAATGGTCTACCTACAAAAAATCCAGTATCCCAATCCCAGCTGTTAGCAGTGAATTTCCTCTTGAATAGATCTATGCTTGTAATTAGTTGTGAAATTCCCATAAAAGACTCCTTGTTAAACCTTATGCCCTATCCTTTAAAATTGGGTCTAAAAATCTTATTTTTGATTGCTCGACATACGTATCTTGTATTTCAAATGATATCCATTCTCTACGCTCTAACGCTGCAGCAAATCCTGTTGTATTGCTGCCGCCGAAAGGGTCTAAAACAATATCCCCTTCGTCGGTTAAGAATCTTATAAAAAATGACGCTAGGCCTATTGGCATTCTCGCTGGATGAGGTTTAATACCATTCCTCGCACACTCTTTATGAAAGAAATCAGATGATGCTGAATTAGCCATTGAAAAGGCGTTTGGTAATCGAACTTCCCGCTCGGGATCCATTTGCTCAATTTCAAAAAAGTTGTGTGCAATAGATCCACCATGATCCTTTAGAAAACTTGTCTCGCTAATAACGTGCTCTGATGGTCTTACACCAGAATTATACTTACCAGTCTTGAGAAGGTTTTTCATTGACTTACTGTAAGGTCTCAACGCTTTCGTATTGTCAGCTTTAGGGAAATCAGATTTTGCAAACCACCATACATGCGTAAAACTATCAACTGTTCTTATTCTATTGACGGTAACCCACTGTGCGGGCGAGGGAAGCCTTGAGGGGTTATAACAAACAAACTGTTGAATTAATCTCAGATCAGACTCAGGATGCTCTGCAAATCCCAATAATGCTTTCAGATGCAGTAAGGACTGTACTGGTCGCATAGGTTCCCAAGCATTTCCAATTTCAATTATGAGCGAACCATCGTCTGTTAATAAGTCGGAGAATACCGGAGCCATAGACTTAAACCAGTTTAAATACTCCTCACCTTTTAAATTTCCATAACTTTTTTTGTCATTCAGTGGATAAGGCGGAGACGTAACTATAAGATTTACCTTTCCTTTTAAGCCTTTCATACTATCGCTTTTTAGAAGCTCGATTGAGTCTCCTACTATGTATGCCCCACCATGAGTCGAATATGACACATTATCTTTCGGAATAATCTTTAAGATCTTACCTTTAGTTTTCATTCCTTTTTCTTCTTCTATGTTCCCGATCACAATTAAGGCTCACAATAAAAATCACCACATAGCTTAATAAGCTCTTGTTTTTAAACAAAAAACAAACTCTACGAAAGGTGTGATTTACTTACAATTGACTTTGTCAGATTTTGACTTTCTTTCACTAAGATACTGAAGCAGTAGTCTGTCTGCAAGTACTGATTTCGGAAACTCGGAGTCAAGTAGAGAATTGACCCTCGATCATATATCACATATTCTCAAAAAGTGTGATATATGTTCGAGGCAACTAAATGGCAAGTGAAAATACTGTTGCGCCGCCAGTAACTTGGTTAGGAAGCAAAAGTCGGTTGGTTAAAAGTATTGTTAAACATTTCCCTGAGCACCATACATTTGTCGATGTTTTCGGTGGTAGTGGGGCTGTTTTACTCGGTAAAAAGCCCAGTAAAATTGAGGTTTATAACGACTTAAACAAGAAAATGGTCGCTCTTTTTAGAGTGTTGTCGAATAAAAGCAAGACTAAGGAATTAATTAAACGACTCTATGATACACCGTACAGTAGAGAGTTTTTTTTGTGCTCTCTGCAAGCTATAGAGGTGGAGCAAGACGATATTGAGCTAGCAAAGCTGCTAATCGTTACTCAACGGCAATCACATGGGGGATTCGGTAAACAGTGGTCTTACTGCATTGATGCCATTGCTGGAGGCTACAGTGCAAGTGTTAGGAAGTATCATGCAGGGATAGGCCGCCTAAAAGATATTCACGAACGGATCCGACGAGCACAAATAGAGAATTTATGCTTCAAGGATATTCTGCCCAGATACGATAGAGTTGGCACCCTCTTTTATTTGGATCCTCCTTATGTACCAGAGACGAGAATAAATGGGCGTTACGAAATAGAAATGGATACTAATGACCATGTTGTCTTAGTGGATCTTTTACTAAACTTAAAAGGAATGTGCGTATTGTCTGGATACAGCACACCAATCTATAGCCCCTTAGAGCTTGCGGGTTGGCAGAAAGTTGAAATAGCAACTTATGCTGGATCAAGCCAATTCCGTACAAAACGAACGGAGTGTCTGTGGATATCCCCAAATTGTTTGAAAACAAAAGTCAGTCACCATGAAACGACAACCGTTGATTCGCTTAACTTAAGCAACCGTCAAAAAGCCATCTTCAGGATTCATGCGCAACGGAAAGCGGACTCTGAGGAAAAAATAACCAACGCTATTAGAAGTCTTAAGCGGATTAATGAGAAAGTATCCAAAGTAGCCGTAGCAAATATCACGGGCATTAGCCGTGAACACATTACTCGTTATTACACTCACTTATTTTGAAATTACAGTTAATGACGACATTAAACGGACTACCCAAGATTCGATTCTTTTTGTATTTAGAGCGTCCTGCATTTTAAATTCTGGATGTTTCACAGCTATAAATGTCAATGGCTTAGCTACATGCCACCTCAATGATTTTCTTAGAGTCAAAACAAGCGTCTTTTCAAGTAACTCATTAAAATCCGGACAGGAGTGAAGTATTAGGGTTGAAATAGCTCTGGCGCCATCTGAAGTATCAATATCCAATATGTACCGCAACTCGCCATCAGCTCGCTTAAACTTGGCTAGTAAATAGCACCTTGGCTGTTCATCGTTCATTTTATGATAGCTACAGCGTTTAACCAGGGGCAATGGCTCAATTTTTGTTCCTAAGTACTCTAAACGCTGATCTTTTGACAATTGCTGTATAACGTCAATCAATGCAGTAAAACGTTCTGCATAACGGTTCGTATCGCCTTCCTGACCCAGCCCTAACTGATCAAAATCGCTAGCTCGACCACACCCATCAATAACATCATCTTTTGTACTTACAGCCTGAACAGCTCCATCATTCGACAAGCTTTCCCCAACCCCTTTACCTCCGGGATATCCTTTCTGCCCTTTGTAATTTACTTTGGTTTTTATTTCCCGATCGAAGGACAGGCTTTCGCTGGGTAATTCAATCCGAACACGTTCATTGTCTTCGGACGGCTCATTTTCGGTATCAATCTCAATGGCAGTTGGGGAACCTCCGCCAGCTCCACCACCGTCAGCATCTCCATTTTTTACTGGTTGTTTTAATTGCGGATGGCTAAATATAACTGTGCGGAGGGAGTTGTGCGGCAAACCGGAAAGCGATGCAATTTCCCACACCAACATCTCTTTTTCTTCATGGTTGTATATGCCACGGAACATTGCTTCCACTCCAGCAATACTGGTCGGCGGGTTGAAGTTAAACACCCAACGGCAGTAGCCATTTTTAATGGTTTGTTCAGAGTTTAATGCCTGCCAGATGGATTCAAACGAATTGCGGATATCTTTATTCACCAGAAGCCACGAAAAAAACTCTCTATAAGCAGGCTGTTTTAAAAAAGCTATCGGGACACCGGTTCGGCTGGGTGTGAATACATCATATGAAAGTTTGTCAGCACCCAAACGCATCTGGAACAAATTATCCAGACCATTCGGTAAATAGGCCGCTCTAATCATAAACCCTGCATGAAAAAACAGTTTTCGAGCGAGCTCCAGCTTTGGTAGCCATACTTTTACTCCACCAGATGTGAATACAAAGCATCTTTGATTGGCGACTTCCGATTTGGCAGCCAAGCGCTTTGCTAATCGAGGGCAATCCCCAAGCAACGCATCTTCCCATTGCTCAACAGGAGGAAAAGTAAGAGTTTGATGGAAACCACTGGATGTATACAGCTGTTCTGTATTTTGCATAAACTTTCGGCCGAGTCCCATGACACAAAGGGCCTCCAGTTCGAAGTTTTCAGAATATTCCTGACGATCTAGCCTGCTGAAAAATGTTGAGAAACGCCAGAATGAAGAAGGTTCATCCCTTCTGAACTGATTACCTAACGCGACTAACTTTGCCTCTGGTGGAATTCTTTTAAAGATCTTTTTTTGCATTGATGAACAAGACTTCCCTTTCTAACAAATCCATAAACTTCAATGTCAGCGGTCGAGTACGGCCAGCAGCTAATCCACACAACCGCTCTAATTCCCAGCACAGATGGCTTTGATTATTCTGACGATCCAACAAAACTTGATAGGTTAATCGCCGTATTTGAAACTCGGCAACAGTCTCACTGTACCTATTTAAGAAGGATTGGCAAAGGGGTAATTTTGATAAATGTTTTTCAGCGGTCGATGACCGCGTGAGCTGCTTTAAAAACCAATTTCGGCTCTGCCTTGGCGTTTTAAGCTCAAAATCCCTTAACGCCAACACCTGATACAACCTGCGTAAATAGTGTTTATCTCTGGCTTGCCAGTTCGTATTGCTGTGATTTGTTCTCTTTAAATGCCAGTCCTTATTAGTCTCCAGCAACCATGTTCGGTCATTTCGATACAATCTGGCATACAAGGCTTTGTCATACAGAACTCTTGCCTGCTTTACGCTTAGACCAGATTGCAATAACTGAAGCCAACGATCACGGTCAGCCTGGTTCATTGGCCCTTCCGGTAACACTTTCTGTGAAAAGCTGGCTGATTCAGGCAATGAGTGTACGCAAGCCAGTACCTGAGATATTGAGAGTTGAGGTTTCAGTACCTGCCAAACCAGTAAATGCTGCAGATAACTAAAAGACTTCCGGTGTTTGCGAAACATGGCTAATAACCAGGAGCTGGGGCCGACCGGTATCAGGTTCAGGGGCACTAAAAATGAATTTGGCCAGTAACTTCTGAACTTGCTGTGAAGCTCAGTACCTGACACCTGCATGCCATTTTGCATACCGGCTTCAGCAGCCAGTTCTCGATAGAACAACGTCCATTGGTGATATGTAGGGCTCTGGTTTTCGGTTATGGTCAACAACTCCATAATACTGGAAGAAAGTTGTACCAGCTTAGAACTATGATTTGTGGCTACAGCGAAGTCTTCACAATACTGAGGGCATGCTGCCAAATATTCGTGCCTGTGGATAGATCTCAGCGGCAGCTTAGAGTCACAAAGCTCGCAGCCGTGGATATGGCACACCTGATAACCGGGGACCAGCCAACGCCGTAACCAGGCAAACTCGCCATACTCTTGCTGCAGCTCATTCATACACAAAGGACAATATCGGAAAAACGCTGGTAACTTTACCGTACCAGCGCTCATACCTATCTCTACATACACAGCAGAGCCGTCACTATTGATCAGCAAATCAGTCAGGTGTTGCTTACGGCTTTCGGGAATAAAAGGGGCATACAGCGGGAACAGAGTTCTTTGGTAAAGAAGTTGTTTGGCGTTTAGCTGCTGCACATGCTGGAGACTGTTACACAACAACTGCAGTTGAGCTGGTAAGTCTGGTACAGCAATGACGGTGCGTTTTTGGTAGAGCAGATCCAGCAAATGCTTAGGGCTCTCTATCCCCATATGAACCTTACATCTGGCGAGCATGCTGTACAACAGCTCGTCCGAATAAGGCTTGGGGAAGTAAGCCAGCATAGCTAGCCAGTCCTGTCCCTGACTGATTTTAGGTCGTAAATCAGCCCCTGCTCTTTGAATAGCTGATATACATTGTTTTTATCACTACTGGCGTACACATAACGTAAATCATTGGTTGGTAATTCCAGCCATTGAGTTCTTTTTATCCGGTTGATTTTTGGTAGTTCTTTACTAACCTCTGCAGTGTATTCAGTGACTTTATGCACCAAAGCGGCCACTGACAGCTCAGGATGCTGCCGAACAACCCGATCAACAAGCGGAATAGCAATATCCTCCGGGATGTCCATTTGCAACAACAGCGCAAGCAGCTTTTTGCTCTTATCAGTGGACACTTCTGAGCGAATATTTTCGGGAACTGTCTCTTCCAGTGACGACATCATGGAGAATAGTCGTGCTTCAATATCCGGCATCAGCAGATCATCATACTGCTCTATTGAGCTCGGATTATTGCTGCGAAGCGCGGCGAGCATCGGATGAACAGGTTTAAACTCGTCGTCATATACCTGCTTCAGCAACTGAACAGTGATACGTTCCATACCAGTCACAATAGCTCTGACCTGGGCCAACACATAAAGCTTCACTACTATGTCCATAACGCCTTGTGTCAGGTCGTACATTACATCGCCGAGCTCATCAGTGAATGGCTCGGCCTTGCGCAACCACTGGTATTCCCAGAGTTGCTTTAGGAGCAACTGCCACTGCTTGTCTTTGGGTAACCTGTCCCAAAGCAAACTGCCAAACCCTGAAATACGCCGCGCAGCGCGAAAAGTTCGCTGGAAAAACTTACGAGCTCGATGAGTGCCAATCTGGATCACCGGCACACCAATAGTGTTCACCAGGGATACAAAGAAGTTATGCATCTTCTCTGCACCACCCGACCTGGCTTCATTAAGGTTTTGCACCTCATCAATCACCAAAACCCCTAACGCATGCAGATTTGCAATCTGGCACATACTAGCCATCAGCCGCTTGGTACCCAGTTTTTTTCGCCCGTGAGATATGCTGTATTGAGTATGTAAAACCCGGTCGACCTCGTTAAAAAAGCTCAGACAGAGCTCATCCAGATCAGCGTCCCCCGGACATTCCACTTTCAGATAGGTCAGTTGAGTTATGTTGTACTCGGGATGGAATATGGCTTGCTTATAGACCGAAAAAATTCGATTGATGGTTTCGGACTTACCGCATCCTGAGCAACCAAATAATGACAAGCTATTTGCACTGGAACGAACCTGATCAAACACATAAGCATCCAGGTCTTCGTCCTGAACCCGCTTATATCCGTTTTGCAGGTGGAGGTGATAAGCACCCTGTGCAGGATTTCTACTGAGATAGCCCTGGCGCAATATCAGCGATATTTTTTGCTCGAGTTCCAGATGGTGATTCAACGGCTGAAAAAAACGATTCAGTAGTCTGGCTATGGTATGAACTCTGAGCCGACCATCCAGATTTCGCTCTGCAGCATCAAATATAGGCTTAAGCCGCAGTTTTTCGACGACTTGTTTAACATCGTATATTGGCGGCAAGGCAGAAATGAAAGGGTTATCCCGATACTCTGGCAAGCCAGGGTCTATATATTCAGCATGAGGGATACGGCCTTGCACTGGGTTATTCATTGCCTGTGTCTTCCCCAAAAATCAAATCCGTCATATCCGGGAAGCGGCAATCTTCATTAGCATTGCTACGAATAGGCACCACTTGTGCTGGCGTACTGGTTTCTGTTCGTTCCGGTCTGAATGCTGTCACCTGTCGCTCTACTGATTTTTCTAACTGCTTGTTTTGCCCGATATGCTGCCCCAGTTTTTTAACTCCTGGCCGCTTAATTTCAGTCTTTTTCTCACCAGCTTCAGCGACAATATTTTCAATCTGCTGAATCAACTTCCCTTTGGCTACCGCAGTACTCATCCGTACCTTGGCATCGGTTTTTCGCTCTTCTTTGGTGATAAGCCAAACATCCCAAAATGACAAACCACGAAAACGCCTGCTGCGATCGGTCAGGTCACAAACCCAGTATTCACTTAAATCGGAGGAAGGTCTGATATAGATATGATCTGCAGTTCTTGGATCGTAGGCGACCAATACCTTGTCAGGCCTTTTGGTTCCGGAGCGATGTAACCAGCCGGCTTTAATCAATTCAGGGCAAGTGTAGAAACAGTTGAATAAATTGACGCCAAGCTCTGAAACTGTCGCCTCAAAGTGCGGCATCAGGTTAATCTGGACCAACTGCTCTGGCGCAGTGCGAAGCCTGCCTGTCAGATTGGATACACCCCAGCGCCACAATTCAATAGGAATTAAGGGTAAGTCAGTCGGCATATCCTCTGTACGGTCATATCCTTCCAAACCTTTATCGGTATTGTGGTAAAGCACGCAGGCCAGAATAATTCGGGTGAACTCCGGCAAGTTCAGCGTTGCGTCCTGACGATAATCATGGCCACCGCGCTTTGTACTCATCACCGCTTCAACAACACCAGGAGTGTAGGGTTTAAATTCGTCCTGAACTGTTCTAAAGGCTCGTTCGACAATACCTTTAGCGTCACCACGACGGGCGGTAGCGTTTTCAATACGAACCCCAAAAGCCTCAGCAAACTTTTCAACCTTGGTACCGTTTATTTCGCCTTTATCAGCCAGAATAACTGCAGGTAAGCCTTTGGTGGGCCAATCATCTTCTGAGATCTCAATACCAAACCTTTTGCAGTACGCTATTTTATCCTCAACTATATGAGCAAGTGCGATCATCGCGCTAACCCATGAAGGCCCTTCAAAGCCAATATAGAGGCCAACAACCATCCGGCTGAATACATCCTGCACTATGTAGATCACTGGCCTGCCAACAATCCGGCTGCGGTCATGCTCAGACAACAGATAAACATCAGCAATGGTGGCATCAATCTGGTACCTGTGGCCTGGGCCAAAGGTTTCTGCTGTCGACGTGCTTTTCAATGGCCGAATGTCTTTGGCAAATTTGACCGCTGAATGCTGCTTTTCAACAACCAACGTTTTGGCATAGCGGCTTTGGTAGAAGTAGCGGAACTGTTCAGGTGTTGGCAGTTCTTCAGGCTGAAGCTCCGGCATCAGTGCGCCAATCAGATTCAACGCACTGGCGTAGGCCTGGCTTACCGCCGTATTCTTTTCGATGAGTAGTTTACTGGTAATAACCTGGTGAAATACTCTTTCGATCACAGGTGTAATGTTGGTACCCACACCTGACCGTACAGTCCTTGGTCTGCCCAGCTTTGCTTTTTCAGACTGCCGTGGCTTGCCTTTAGCGCCTGAATTTACGTAATCCGGCAGTAATGCGTTTTTACACATACCACGCTGCCAGTAGCGACGAATAAAACGGTTTATCGTCTGATGAGTGGCCCCACTTACAGCCATCATGCGTTTTACAGCAGCGCCACGCTCTCGAAGATAAAACAGGGCAGTATTTTCAATTTCATCTTTAATAATGGACCAGGCATACTCGCGCTTTTGCCAGTCAGTTGAGCCTTCCTCTACGCTGCGCGCAACAAGACTGAAGCAGGGGTCATCAACCCGGGTTATTTCCTGCTGAATTAATAATTGCTCAATACCTGTTACAGCAATCTGCTCTGGCCATGCAGTTTTCGAATACAGATCAATCCAGAATGAAAGCTCGCCATCCAGCCACAACAGCCGGTAGTACAACTCGCCACGTTTAAAAACCTGATTAACCGGAAACATAGTTGGCCTCCGTGATCTCCTTTTCAAAGGTAGTAGCGATGAGATTTGCTGCAATTAACTTTCGGTAGGGCAGATTAATATCAAACTGGAAATAACGTCTGGCCAGCAGATGGCGCAACCAAAACAGGGCCTGACCGGGTTCCTGGTTATAGGCAAGGTCTAACTGCTGAGCTATTTTGATGATTGAGTCGTTCGGTTGTTTGCCAAACTGGGTTTGAAACAGTTGGAATTGGTGGTGCAACTCGTCTTCAGCTACCTTTTCGCTTTCTGCAGGATAAAGCCACTGAATATTCATCACCACCTCTTTGCTGATTTCCTTCTCAGTGATGATAGCCCATGGTATCTGTTTATCTTCCCAGTATCGTTTTTCCAGTTGCAGCCGTTCAATCACTTCAGGTTTGGATAAATCAGTGCTGTATTTAGCCTGAAACGCCATTAAGGGTTGAGTTTGTTGGTCGAACGTAACCAAAAAGTCTGAACTCAACACCTGAGGCGTGCCTTTGAAGACAGCATGGCTAATACCGAGCTCATCAGCAAGACGGGTTGTATCTTCAACACGCAGCGGAAACTGTTCACGGATATCCAGCACAGAATGTTGCCAGTCCAGTGTCAGAAAAATAGCGAGTTCCAGATCAGAAAGCAGGTGATGCAACCGGCGACTGCGGTTACCAAAAATACGGTGAGACCGGCCAAGTGAAGATATATCCCAGGTTTGAATCCAAGGCTTGTAATTACGACCTTCGCCTTGCCCGCGGCCTTCTTTAATCCGTTTCTGGATTTGCTGGTCGGACAGACCTTTGTAGCTTCCTGCCATAGCCAGACCATCTAGAGTGTTGATTTTTATAGCTTAGTACAACCGCCTAGCTAAATAAATAGTTACAGAAAGTTTTGGGGAGAATGGTCGGCCTGCACCAAAAACTCTTTTAGTTGAGTGCGGCAGCAGAGCTATCCAACATTAACACCAAAATAGACCAATTATCAGACGTGGCGTTACCGGAGTAACACATCAAAATGTAATATGTAAATCAAACGTTTTTATTCATATATTGTAATTTTTTAAGTATATCAGTGTGTTTTTTATGCAAAAAACCAACACTGCTATTTTTCAGAATCGAAACTTCTATTGAAATCTCTGCCAATAGTAACGACACTATTGCCCAAACGGGTAATTCTTAATATTTTTCCGTTATTTAAGTGCTCTACAGCTTTTTTTAACCCCCACCCTCCCTTATTGATAGCTAACACATTAGTTACCTTATCTGGGTCTACAAAGCTATTAAGCCCATCGAGGGAACATAAAGCTCTGAATCTGGCATCACCTTGATGTTTTATAAAATCATCAAGTACTTCAGAACTCATCCAACCAATTAACTTTAACAAATCTTCAAAATGCTTAAGAAGCAGCGAGCAGCTGGCATTTGATCCATAAACAGGGCGATTATAATCAGGCTTACCAGTAGCTGGATCGTCATAAAAAAACTTCCAAATGGCTTCGTGATGAGTAAGTCTGTTACGCAGTTCCCTTACCCTGTTAAATTCACTCTCAATATCCTGACGGCTTATCCCTTGAGGGGCGTTTGGAAACACGATTCCGAGTAAATTTGGCCATAACAACATTTTCGATTGATGGTCTTCATATTCCTTAGATAAAAAATTGGTCCAGAATCCAAAGTCCATGCTAGAAATGACCCTGTTAGCAGTTACTGCTTTTCCTGCCTTTGTAAGCTTTTGCACTGCATCAATAACTTTCCTTTCTTCCCATAATCGCTCTACAATTAATCTGTCCCCATTTTGACCAAGCACATACCCACTTCCGTCAACAGCTTGTCCTGGCCGACATTTTTTAGTAAACCTTTTTTGAGGCTTGATTTTCTTTTTACCCATATACTCGGTAAATGAAAAAATCCAGTCTGGCCCTGTACTGTACAATCCTTTTGCCGCGAGAGGAGGGTTTGATTGTACTGCTTGGACTATTGCATTTCTTAATGTTACCTCGAGACACTGAATTGCGGGGAACAAGGCTCCAGCAAGAGCAGTGTTCCAGTGGTAAGCTGCGAGAGCAGTCTCCTTTTTAACTTTCAGATGTTTGATGTAAACCGACAACCGCTCTTCTGTTATGTACTTCATTCGATATCCTGAAATTAAAACTATAGTTGACAACCTACCGTATCATCGCTAGGATCACATTTATAAAGGCGGAGTAGCCTAAGAACACGTTCTTAGGTCTCATGCGACAAAGTAGACGGAAAAGCCACTCTAAGAGTGGCTTTTCTCGTTTAAGCTGATAGCCTCACATTTAATAATTCTGGATGCAGTTGTTCTATCGTACGTCCAACCAGACAACAAAACTTACACTGAAACTCCCAAGGAGCTTTCTTCGGATGTTTAGGATTAGTGTACTGGCTTAAACTTGATTGAGCGCATCCAAGTGCCTTAGCAATATCTGCCTTGGAAACACTCTGGCCGCTAGCTCTCTTTTGGTAAATAAATGTGTTAAGCCAAGTTTCCATTTGGCTTTTGATGCTCTGTTCTTTAGGAGACAACATACTAATGTTCCCCCCATGAGATGTTTTGCCACTCAACACGATAATCATTAAATAATTCAGACATAAAATGTAAAATAACTAGTTTTCGTTGGCAAATTTGTGTGCGATTAATAAATTTCATAAGTCGTACCTCTAATCTTTAAAAGTGAAACAGATAACGTCTTCACTTCCTGCTAGAGGTGAGAGAATTCCAGAGTTTATAGTGAGAAATTCTCGTTCATTGTATGACTCACCTGTATTGGGATTGAAATCACTTGAACCCGATACATTTATATGCAGATTATCTCTATCAAAACATCTAGCGATGAAGGGATCAGTACCTTCAATCAGAGATTTAAGTTTCACCATTGCTGCCCTGACTTTTTTACCTGGAAGCGGGTAGTGACTGCAATATCCCTCATCTACATATCCATGATCATCATATTCGTTGGCTATTTGATAGGGATTAAAGACACTTACAGAATCGGCTCCAATACACTGAGAAAGGTATTGCAGTATCAGATCTCCAGCTTCGCTTTCATAAAAAGCAGTCAACGCTGCGTCTCCTAAACCAAGCTCAACAACTTGCTTGTAAGATTCATTTTCGCAAACAAGTGAATGTCCAAGCAAAGCATCCCGATCTAATTCTTTTTGCTCTACAAATATGTTTAATTCATGCTGTAAATGTTCGATATCTTCTTCAGCCGCGCCTTTCAGGCTAATGCATGTTGTATCGTCAGCAATGGTGGCTAAATATTTGACAATGGTCGTAAGGAAATTTTTAAATGCACTAAGAATCATTATCTTATACGCTAGAACTAGGGGCTTATCTCCGACTCTGTTGAGCCAAGTTCCTTCGTCATAGCCCCGTAATAATTTTTCGCGAAGCATAGAATATTGCCGTTCAGAATGACGGTCTGGTGAAAATCCGAAAAATGAAAAAAGGCCACTCGATAAATTCGTAATGCAAGTTACACCAGAGTTCACGAGAACTCTCTCGCCGTTATATAAAGTCCCGTTACCTATATTGCATTTAGGCGACATTCCGTGGATAGACAGCACGTCTTCAATCGCACTCTGCATAACGGACTTATATTGATAAGTTGGTATAGGGTAGCCATTCTTATCACGGATTATTTTAGTAAGTTGTTCTAGATGAGTATTGATACTTTGAAAGACTGACAATATGAACTTCTTTGAAGAGAAACAAATAAAAGCTTCATTTAATTCATTTAACGTGGTGAGGAACTCTGCTTTCGCACCTGGAATGTCGTCGACATTCTCAAAATTCACTTTAAAAGACTTGCCCCAGACATTGATATGACTAAAAAGTGGAGCAATTTCATTATTAAAAGTTATTTCAACAAGTGTCGAAACGATTGGTTTTTTAAATTGATAATCTTTTGATGTATGAACATCAAGATTGACTGTTTGGCCGCAATATTCAGCTAAAGTCGCCATTATATTAACCTCTGTATACGACTATTCCGGCTACTTCAAAAGTAGGGGCGGAGATAGATTATGTATTAAATGTCAGTTCAAAACTGACACATGGACAAACGACCCCGAGAGCCGAAAGGAGGATGCTTTCACATCTCACTTGGTCAGTTTATGTTCAGTCTTACAAACTGGCAAGTGATGATTAAACGTGGGACAAATTTGTTAGCATACGGCTAAAAGAAAAGGCCACTCAAATGAGCAGCCTTTGTGATGACACTATATTTTCAATGATGACACTTTATTTTGTGGGGTGAAACTTTATTTTCACCCCACATTATTTTTAAATCAACAACTTAAACCTACTCTACGGTCACAGACTTAGCCAGGTTACGTGGCTGGTCTACGTCTGTGCCTTTGATAATGGCGACATAGTAGCTTAATAACTGCAGCGGAATGGTGTAGATGATGGGTGCAATCAGCGGGTGTACGTGTGGCACACTGATCACACGCTGCGTGGCGTCTGATTTAAAGTGCGCATCTACGTCGGCGAACACGTACAAGATACCGCCACGGGCACGCACTTCTTCCACGTTTGACTGTAATTTTTCCAGCAGTTCGTTGTTTGGCGCTACCACAATAATAGGCATATCAGCGTCAATCAGCGCTAATGGGCCATGTTTCAGCTCGCCTGCAGCATAAGCTTCAGCGTGAATGTAAGAAATTTCTTTTAACTTCAGCGCGCCTTCCATAGCGATAGGATACTGGTCGCCACGGCCTAAGAACAAGGAGTGATGCTTGTCAGCGAACTCTGTCGCCAGAGCTTCGATTTTTGGCGCCAGGGTTAAGGTTTCTTCCAGTTTGGCTGGCAGAGTTTTTAAAGCCTGCACCATATCCTGTTGCTGCTGGGCTGTTAAACCATTGTATTTACCAATGGCCAGCGTCAGCATAGATAAACCCACTAACTGAGTGGTGAAGGCTTTAGTAGACGCCACACCAATTTCAGCACCAGCACGAGTCATAAAAGCCAGATCCGATTCACGTACCAGTGAAGAACCCGCGACGTTACAAATAGTTAAGCTGCCGATATAGCCCGCTTCTTTGGCTAAACGTAAGGCTGCTAAAGTATCTGCAGTTTCACCAGACTGGGAAATGCTGACCAGCAGGCTGCCTGGCTGGACAAAAGATTTTCGGTAACGGAATTCAGATGCAATTTCGACGTTACAGGAAATACCACCTAAAGACTCCAGCCAATAACGGGCCACCATACCTGAGTGGTAGGACGTACCGCAGGCGACTATTTGCACATGACGTACTTTTTTGAACAGTTCAGCTGCACCGTTACCAAAGGTTTCGTCCAGCACTGAATCTGAACCTAAACGGCCTTCTAAAGTGTTGCTGATAGCATGTGGCTGTTCGTAGATTTCTTTTAACATAAAGTGACGATACTGACCTTTGTCACCTGCATCGTAGCTGGCAGTGGATTCAGTAATAGTGCGCTCGACCTGTTTGCCGTTTTTGTCGTACACAGTCACGCTGGTGCGGGTAATTTCGGCCACGTCGCCTTCTTCTAAAAACATAAAACGACGGGTGACTGGTAACAGAGCTAACTGATCAGAAGCGATAAAGTTTTCACCAATACCAAAGCCGATCACCAATGGGCTACCTGAACGGGCAACCACTAAATGGCTTGGGTCGTTTTGATCCATCAGTACAGTGCCGTACGCGCCGTTAAATTGTTTGACCGCAGTTTGTACTGCAGCTAACAAAGAACCAGCGGCTTTCATTTCTTCAGCCACTAAATGCGCTATCACTTCAGTGTCAGTGTCAGAATTAAACACATAACCTTTGGCTTTTAACATCTCACGCAGCGGGCCGTGGTTTTCGATAATGCCGTTGTGCACCACAGAAATATGGCCGGAAACATGTGGGTGAGCGTTACGCTCTGAAGGTTCGCCGTGGGTAGCCCAGCGGGTGTGCGCAATACCAGTGCCACCAACAACAGGGGTTAATTTTACGGCGTCAGACAACTCTTTTACTTTACCTAAACGGCGGATACGTTGTAATTCGCCTGTTGGGCTGATGATCGCCACACCGGCAGAGTCATAACCACGGTATTCCAGACGGCGTAAGCCTTCCACCAGAATTTCCACTACGTCACGTTGTGCTACAGCACCTACTATTCCACACATAAAGTCTTACTCCACTGAGCCAAGGGGGGCGCAAATCACTTTCACGCCTTGTTGTTCTATTTGCTTTTTTGCGCTGGCGGGTAACTTGTCGTCTGTTACCAGTATTTTAATGGACGACCAGGGCAATTCTAAGTTGTGGATTTTCCGGCCTATTTTGTCGGACTCCACCATCACCACCACTTCACGCGCTACTTCGGCCATCACGCGGCTTAAGCTGGTCAGCTCATTAAAAGTAGTAGTACCACGCTGCAGATCAATGCCATCGGCACCAATAAACAGCTGGTCAAAATCGTATGCACGTAAAACCTGTTCCGCCAGCTGGCCCTGAAAAGCCTCAGACTGCGGATCCCAGCTGCCACCTGTCATCAGCAGCGTAGGTTCGTTTTCCAGTTCACGTAAGGCATTGGCAATAGACAAGGAATTAGTCATCACCACTAAACCTTGTTTATGTGAAAGTTCTGGCAATAAAGCTGCTGTGGTGCTGCCGCTGTCTAGAATAATGCGGTTGTGATCACGGATCAGTTGTGCAGCGGCTTTGGCCAGAATTTGCTTTCGTTCTGAAACTTTTTCGACCGCAGCTTCCTGGATCAGTTCATGCGGAACTTGCACAGCACCACCATAACGGCGTAACAACAGACCATTGTCTTCCAGTGCAGCCAAGTCTTTACGAATAGTCACTTCAGAGGTTTCAAAGTGATGGGCCAACTGCTCAACACTGACTTCGCCCTGCAGATTCAGCAGGTCAAGAATAGCGCGGCGGCGTTGTTGGGTGTTTCGTTTGTTCATCTGCCAGTCATTTAAGTTTCGTTTCGAAAGATATTTTACAGAAACGAAAGATAAGTGCAAGAGTGAAAGCTCAATTCAGCTTTAATGGATAGATTGGTGGAGGACGATATTTAGGAGCGTTGCAGGGACAGGACTATCAAATAAAAACCGTAGGGGCTGGGTTTATCCCTGCCCGTCTTATGATACCGCGGTACGCGCGGAAGGGCGGGGGACAAGCCCGCGCCCCTACAACAACTTAATGTTGATGTGAAGCTTCAGGACCAATCAGCACCAGCATTAATAAAACGCCGAGTCCCATCATCAGGCCATGTAACCAGAGCGGTTGTTCGACATTTTTGCGCAGCAGCGGCATTAAGTCGGCGCTGGCCAGATAAATAAAGGCGCCTGCTGTAATAGCCAGTAAGATATTCAGATTCGGCGTTAGCCAGTGACTGATGGTTAAGGTGGCGACTGCACCTAACACACAAGCGCCAGCCGATAACAGGTTATACAACAAAGCTTTTTTGCGGCTAAAACCGGCGTGAAGTAATACAGCAACATCGGCAATTTCCTGCGGAATTTCATGGATCAGAATAGCGACAGTGGTGGTGACACCCAGCAAAGGGTCGACAAGAAAACTGCCTGCTATCAGCACACCATCAATAAAATTGTGAACGCCATCAGCTACTAAATTCACTTTGCCATAACTGGCTGTGCTTATCGCCTGATCCGGTAGTTGTGGATGGCCATGTTGCAGTGCACGTTCCAGAAAATAAAAACCTAACAAACCTGCCAGTACCCAGCCAAAGAGCTGACGATGCGACTGCTGATGCTGCAGTGCGTCCGGCAATAAATGTAAAAAGGCGTTAGCCAGTAATACACCCACAGCCAGGCTTAAAATCAAAGGTAAAAAACGTTGCAGTTTGTTTTGCGGCAGCAGAAATAACACGGCCCCGGACAGGGACACCAGCATCACCAAAAAGGCGGCCAGCAGGATAAACAGAGTTAACATAAAAAATCCTGTCCTATGGGAAATAATAGCGGATAAAGATAGTTAGGTTCAGGCAGAAAGAGTCTGGCAAAAAACCTGTGACATTATAACGTTTTTTCTTCGATCGGATCTTTGTTTTTTACATAAAAAAACCACCTGTCTTCCCAGCAGGTGGTTGAGCATTCTCTCAAAAGACCAGGGTAACGCAGAAAGCGGGATAATATAGGGGCGCGGTTTATCCGCGCCCGCCTGGAGGTTTCATCCAATATCAGCAAAGACTTAGAAACTGTAACTGACACTCAACTTGGCATAACGGCCCGGCTCGCTGTAACGCTGAATACCGTCGGCACTGATATTGTTCCGGCTGCTGGCTGCATAACGAATCCGCTCCCAGCGGTAGTATTCTTTATCCAGCAGGTTATAGACACCGACGTTCAGTAACCAGTTGTCGCCAAACTCCATATTGCTGACCAAATCCACCACAGTAGAGCTGTTTGGTAAGTAGGTGACCAGCGCGGTCTGGATGCCGTCGTCTTCGGTTTCATAGGCGTCTTCAGCTTTAACTTCAGCGGTGTAGCTTAGATTCGCAGCCAGACTCCACCAGTCAGTTGCTCTGTAGCTGACTCCAGCCACTAGTTTATCCGGACTGATGGTGATCATCGGATCGCCGTTTGCTTTTTCGCCATCATGATGAGTGTACGCCAATTGAGAGCTCCAGTTCTGACCGAAACGCCATGCGCCCTGGATCTCAATACCTGTTACATCGACGTCACCGACGTTTTCATTGATGGTATATGCGTTGCCTTGCGTTTCTGTACAGCCTGAAGTGGTACAGTTTTGATACACAGTGTTCGGATTTTGCACCC
>Ga0247725_1000061_pt1 | contig 148837 bp, 124 predicted proteins | sample OKSTACKMCFT3sol_FD_183021 | JGI IMG/M metagenome (GOLD analysis project Ga0247725, IMG submission 183021) | Subsurface sediment microbial communities from gas well in Oklahoma, United States - OK STACK MC-FT3-sol | ecosystem: Environmental > Terrestrial > Deep subsurface > Rock core/Sediment...
CCTACACTTGCTCCAGAATGTATTCTGGTGCCCACGGAGGGACTCGAACCCCCACACCTCGCGGCACATGGACCTGAACCATGCGCGTCTACCAATTCCGCCACGTGGGCACTGCAACAACTCTGCTACAATAGCAGGCTTTGTCATTTTCCGCTAGATCAACATTTCCTGATCGTCACGCAAAACACCCTGCTAATTACTGCCTTTTCTTCGCTTCGTCGTTACCGCCGTTGCTGAAGAGAGCGAGATTATAGCGGATCATTTTCAATAGTCAAAGACCCACGATGAAGTTCGTATCGAGGTGAACCACAAGTTTCCAGCGATGTCCGGTAGCACGCCGCGTTAGGCGAATCGGATGGACCTCCGTTACACTACGCCTGTCAAGGTGTCAATCAAGCATGACGCCGCCTTTTATTCATGAGCGGCGCTATTACTGGCCAAAAGAAAAAAGAACCGATTTGAAGCAACCTACTCATACCATTCCAAGCCGCGAGGAAATCCTCGCAGTCTTCCGCGACGCTACCGCACCGCTCGATGCAGCCGGCCTGGCGCGTGTCCTCAAGGTCAAGCCCGCCGCCCAGGAAGTCCTGGGCCGCCGCCTGAACGCGATGGAGCGCGACGGCCAGATCCGCTCCGACCGCAGCGGCACGTATCAGCTGGCCGACCACTCCGCCTTCGTCGCGGGCAAGGTTGCCGCGCATCGCGACGGCTTTGGATTCGTGATCCCGGACGAACCAGGTCCCGACCTGTTCCTGTCCGACCGCGAGATGCAGAAAGTGCTGCACGGCGACCGCGTGATGGCGCGCGTGACCGGCACCGACCGCCGCGGCCGTCCCGAAGGCTCGATCGTGGAAGTCGTCGAACGCGCCAATACCCACATCATCGGCCGCCTGCTCAACGAGGGCGGCGTGTGGATCGTCTCGCCCGAAGACCAGCGCATTGCGCAGGACGTGCTGGTGTCCGGTTCGCCGGGCAAGGCGCGCGCGGGGCAGGTGGTCAGCGTCGAGCTGCTCGAGCAGCCGGGCCGTTTCCAGAAGCCGACCGGCCGCATCGTCGAAGTGCTCGGCGAGCTGGACGATCCCGGAATGGAAATCGAGATCGCGGTGCGCAAGTTCGGCGTGCCACATGTGTTTTCGCCGCCGGCGCTGAAGCAGGCCGCACGCCTGCCGAACGAAGTGATCAACGCCGACCTGGCGGACCGCGTCGACCTGCGCGACGTGCCGCTGGTGACGATCGATGGCGAGGATGCGCGCGACTTCGACGACGCGGTCTATTGCGAGCCGGTCAAGATCGGCGCTGCCCGCGGCTACCGCCTGCTGGTCGCGATCGCCGACGTCAGCCATTATGTGAAGCCGAACGACGCGCTCGACGCCGATGCGATCGAGCGCAGCACCTCGGTCTACTTCCCGCGCCGCGTGATTCCGATGCTGCCCGAGAAGCTGTCCAACGGCCTGTGTTCGCTGAACCCGGCGGTCGACCGCTGCACCCTGGTGTGCGATATGGTCGTCACGGCCGACGGTGAAGTCACCGCCTACCAGTTTTATCCCGCCGTGATGCACTCGGCCGCGCGCCTGACCTATAACCAGGTCGCCGACATCCTGGCCGATACCGACGGTGAAGAGGCCGCCCAGCGTCCGGGCATCGTGCCCCACCTGCTGAACCTGAACGACGCGTTCCGCGCGCTGCTCAAGGCGCGCCAGGAACGCGGCGCGATCGATTTCGAAACGACCGAAACGTATATCGTTTGCAACCCGCTGGGCAAGATCGAGAAGATCATCCCGCGCACCCGCAACGACGCGCACCGCCTGATCGAGGAGTGCATGCTGGCCGCCAATGTGTGCGCCGCCGACTTCCTGTTGCGCCACAAGCATCCGGGCACCTTCCGCGTGCACGCCGTGCCGACCGAGGAGAAGCTGAACCAGCTGCGCACCTTCCTCAAGCAGGTGGGCCTGAACCTGGGCGGCGGCAGCAAGCCGACCGCGCGCGACTACGCCGCAGTGATGCGCGAAATTCGCGAGCGTCCCGACGCGGCCCTGCTGCAGACCATGCTGCTGCGCTCGATGCAGCAGGCGGTCTACAGCCCGGACAACGTCGGTCACTTCGGCCTGGCCTACGAGGCCTATGCCCACTTCACCAGCCCGATCCGCCGCTACCCGGACCTGCTGACCCACCGCGCGATCAAGGCGATCCTGCTGGGCAAGCGCTACGAGCCGAAGGGCATCGAGCTGGGCAAGCTCAACACGACGCAATCGAACTCGGCGCGCAAGCAGGCGGCCAAGGACAAGGCGGATGGCAAGGCGCCCAAGAGCGAGAAGGACCTGACGATCTGGGACGCGCTCGGCGTGCACTGCTCGGCCAACGAGCGCCGCGCCGACGAGGCCTCGCGCGATGTCGAGAACTGGCTCAAGTGCTTCTTCATGCAGGACAAGATCGGTGAAGAGTTCACCGGCACCGTGGCCGGCGTGACCACCTTCGGCATCTTCGTCCAGCTCGACGAGCTGTTCGTCGAGGGCCTGGTGCATATCACCGAGCTTGGCGCCGATTACTTCCAGTACGACGAGGCGCGCCACGAGCTGCGCGGCGAACGCACCGGCCAGCGCTACCAGCTGACCGACCGCGTCGCCGTCCGGGTCGCGCGGGTCGACCTCGAGTCGCGCAAGATCGACCTGACCCTGGCGTCGGCGCCGGTCGCGCTCGAGGCGGGCGAGGGTGCGGGCCGCAACAAGCAGGGCCGCAATGTAGAACGCAACGAAGGCCGCGACGAGGGCCGCAAGGACGGCCGTAACGGCGGCAAGCGCTCGCGTGGCGGCCGACACCGCGGACCGAAACCGGGCGCGCCGGGCGTGGTCGAAGCGCCAATCGCCGCGACGCCGCTCGAACGCGCACGCCAGGTTGCCCAGGAAGCGATGGAAGTGCCGACCAAGGCGCCGAAATCGCGCAAGGCGCGGGCCAAGGCCAAGGCGGAAGAACGTGCGAATGCAGCCGCTGCAGCGCCGGCGCCTGTACCGAAGCCTGCTGCTCCTGCTCCTGCTCCTGCGCCTGCCCCAGTGCCGGCGCCTGCGCCGGCGGTGGTCGCTCCGACGCCGGTCGAGGCGCCCGTGGCCGCAACGCCGCCAGCGCGCAAGCCGCGTGCTGCGAAGGCCGCTGCCAAGCCAGTCGTCGAGGCCGCGCCGGTCGCCGCACCGGTCAAAGCCAGGAAGGCGGCCGCCAAGGCAGTACCGGTGAACGAGGCCGTCGAAGCAGCGCCGGTCAAGCCGTCCGCCAGAAAAGCGGCTGCACCGCGCAAGGCAGCCGCGAAGCTGGTCGCTGAGCCGGAAGCGCCGAAGCCAGCCAAGGCCCCGGCCAGGAAGGCCGCAGCCAAGACTGCAACGAAGACTGCAACGAAGACCGCAGCTAAAACTGCAGCGAAGACCGCAGCTAAAACTGCAGCGAAGACCGCGGCTAAAACTGCAACCAAGGCCGCGCCCAAGGCCGCAGCCAAAACCAGCAAGACAAAAGCACCTGAAAGCGATTGAGAAGTAGCAAATGAAAAATAAAATGATTTTCGGCTTCCACGCCGTGACTTCGCGCCTGCGTCATGAGGCGCAGTCGGTGGAAGAGATCTTTGTCGACGCCGAGCGCAACGACGGCCGCATGAAGGACCTGATCGCCAATGCCAAGGCGGCCGGCGTGCGCGTGATGCCGGTCGACGCCGCGCGCCTCGACAAGATCACTGGCACCCGCCGCCACCAGGGCGTGATCGCCTTCGCCAGCCAGCTGGCGCTGGCGCGCAACCTGGACGAGCTGCTCGACGCCATCGAGGGCCCGCCGCTGCTGCTGATCCTGGACGGCATCACCGATCCGCACAACCTGGGCGCCTGCCTGCGCGTGGCCGACGGCGTCGGCGCGCACGCGGTGATCGTGCCGAAGGACCGCGCGGTCGGCCTGAACGCCACCGCCGCCAAGGTCGCCAGCGGCGCCGCCGAGACAGTGCCCTATATCACCGTCACCAACCTGGCGCGCACCATGCGCGAGCTGAAGGAGCGCGACATCCTCCTGATCGGCACCTCGGACGACGCCGACCGCGGCCTGTACGAAGCCGATTTCACCGGCCCGGCCGCCCTGGTCATGGGTTCGGAAGGCGAGGGCATGCGCCGCCTGACGCGCGAGACCTGCGACGTGCTGGTCAGCATCCCGATGTTCGGCTCGGTCGAGAGCCTGAACGTGTCGGTCGCCTCGGGCGTCTGCCTGTACGAGGCGCGCCGCCAGCGCATCGCGCGCGAAGGCTGAGTTTCACCTGCCGGCAGGACGGCGGCAACGGCCTGGCATCGCGTCCAGGCCGCTTTTCTTTGCATCGATCGCGCCGGCAAGCAATCCATCCCCGGATCGGCTACCATGAAAGCCGTCCCATCTCCCGTACCACCATGTTTTTCTCACGACTGCGCGAAGACATTCGCAACATCATCGAGCGCGACCCCGCCGCCCGCAACGGCTGGGAGGTGCTGACCTGCTATCCGGGCCTGCACGCGATCGTCGCCCACCGCTGGGCCCACGCATCCTGGAACCTGGGCTTCAGGTGGCTCGGCCGCTTCATCTCGCACCTGGCCCGCATCCTCACCGGCATCGAGATCCACCCCGGCGCCACGATCGGCCGGCGCGTCTTCATCGACCATGGCTTCGGCGTGGTGATCGGCGAGACGGCCGTGATTGGCGACGACTGCACCATCTATCAGGGCGTGACCCTGGGCGGCACCACGCTGGTCGCCGGCGCCAAGCGCCATCCGACGCTCGAGCGCGGCGTGATCGTCGGCGCCGGCGCCCAGGTGCTGGGCGCCTTCGCGGTCGGCGAGTACGCCAAGATCGGCTCCAACGCGGTGGTGGTCAAGCCGGTGCCGGCCGGCGCCACGGCGGTCGGCAACCCGGCCCACCTCATCCAGAAAGACGACCAGTCGCGCAGCGCGCGCATGTTCGCCGCCTATGGCGTCACGCCCAACGGCGACGACCCGCTGTCGAAGGCCCTGCGCGGCCTGATCGACCACGCCGCGCGCCAGGACGAGCAGATCGAACGCCTCACCGACACCCTGCGCGCCGCCGGCCTGTGCTGCCCGCGGGTGGAGGAGGGTGATAAACTCGACTCGGAACAACTGAACCGATTGGTAGATTAAGGAACCGCATGACGAATGAAATGGCGAGCAGTACTGCGAGCGGGCCTGACGCCGCCGCCGTGCTGGACCCGGTCGAGCTGCGCGTGCTGGCCGTGCTGGCCGAGAAGGAAGCGCTGACGCCCGATAATTATCCGATGTCGCTGAACGCGATCGTGAATGGATGCAATCAGTTGTCGAGCCGCGATCCGGTGATGCAGCTGTCCGACGAGACCGTCCTGGACACCCTGCAGCACCTCACCGAGCGCAAACTGGTCAACGCGATCTCGCAGGCCGGCGCGCGGGTGGTCAAGTACGAGCACCGCATGCGCATCAAGTGGACGCTGGAGCAGGACAAGCTGGCGGTGCTGACGGTCCTGATGCTGCGCGGCCTGCAGACCGCGGGCGAGATCCGTACCCGCAGCGGCCGCCTGCACGAGTTCAAGAGCGTGCAGGACGTCGAGACGGCGCTGCAGTTCCTGATCGATAAATACCCGCCGCTGGTGGCCAGGCTCGAGCGCGCGCCGGGCACCAAGGAATCGCGCTACGGCCAGTTGCTGGGCGGCGAGATCACCATCGTGGCCGGCAGCGCGCAGACTTCGCCGGCATCCAGCGGCCAGACGCAGGGCGGCCGGATCGCCCAGCTCGAGGAAGAGGTCGCGTCGCTGCGCGCCGACGTCAGCGATCTCAAGGCGCAGTTCGAGGCGTTTCGACAGCAGTTCCAGTAACCGCCGCCGGCGCGAATCCGAACTGGATCAGCGCGTCGTCGCTCCACCTCGGGTCGTACAAGGGAACGCTGTAGCGCTTGCCGCTGAACTCGATATTGGCGCTGCGCGCGCCATCTTCCAGGAAGGCGGTGGCGATCGGGTGCGCGGTGCTGTACGTGAAACGGACTTTTTTATCCTTCATGAAGCCGCACCAGTCGTTGGTGAGCAGCAGGCTGTTGATCGTCAGCGTCCACATCAGTCCGATCTCTTCCTTGGCCATTGCGACCCGCACCTGGCATTCCAGTCTCAGGTCGCCCAGCCTGCGCACATGGTCCGCCAGTCCCGGCGTGCGTATGCTAGGCTCGATTCGGTAGTCGCGGCGCTTCTGGTTGAGCACCAGCTCGCTATTGGCGTCCAGCGCCTGCGCGCTGCGCGGCATCAGGATCTCGCCGTCGGCGTCCAGCGGCAAAGGCAGGACGAAGCCCCCGTCGCCCTCGAGCCGCGCCACCGGCGCCAGGCTGGCCTCGGCCTGGCGCTGGCGTTCGACGCGAAAGCGCAGCGCGTCGGCGCCGGGAGCGAGGCGCCGGTGCTTGTCGAAGGCATCCATCCCGGCCACGATCACCTGGTACTTGCGGGCTTCGGCATCGCGGATCGCACTCACGTGGATGGTGTCGGGATTGCCCGGCGCGCTGGTCTCGCCTGCGCTGGCCGCGTCCGCGATGCCGCAACCGAGCGCGGCGCCGAACGTCATCAGGAGGATGGCGCGCATCGCATCAGCCTTCGTCGCGCCAGCGGCGCAGCCGGATCGCGCCGTAGATCATGGCGCAGCCTGCGGCGGCCCCGATCCATACACCGGGCGTGGCCAGGGTGCCGTAGGACATGGCCAGCAGCATCGGGGCATCGATGCCGGCCTGCTGGTCGATCAGGGCCGCGCCGTTCGATTCGCCGAACCACACGCCCGGCATCACCCCCAGCAGCACCCGCGCCACGACTTCCTCGCCGAACCATTTCACGTTCAGCGACAGGCCGGCGAAGCGGGCCACCAGGAAGTCGAACCAGGCCAGCAGGGCGAGCGTGACCAGCGGCGCGCCGACCGCCCACAGGAAGACCTTCGAGCGCGCCCAGCTCGACACCAGCAGCAGCCAGCCGACGGTCGGCAATGCCCACACGATGTACAGCGGCAGGAAGCTCAGCAGGTAGAGCGGCGACAGGTAAAAATTGCTATTGGCCAGCACCGGTGCGACCAGGTTGACGCCGCGGATGGCGCCGCCGACGAGCCCCAGGGCCAGCAGGGCGAGGGCGGCGGCGATGCCGATCGCCACCGTCACCAGCGGCGCCACCAGCAGCGCGGTCGCCACCTTCGACAACACGGTATCGCGGTCCGACAGGGGGAGCGACTTCCAGAACAGGATGCTGCGGTCGCGCCGGTCGTCGTACAGCGCGGCCAGGCAGTAGAAGAACACGACCACCGGCAGCACCAGGAACAGCGGCGCCGTGATCGCCAGGTAGCTCGAGGCCGCGACGGCGGCGATCCTCGCGACCATATCGGGCGGCAGGCCCGAGATCGTCATCACCGCGCCTTCGCCGGCGTTGATGTGAATGACGCCCGAGCTGGCCATGCCGTAGATAAAGCCGCCGCCGATCAGCAGCACCAGGGCCGCCGCCACCGCCAGCGGGGCATACAGGAAGGCGCCCTTGTGTTCCCACAGTTCGCGCCGGATCAGCCATTTCATCGTGCTCAGATGCGTGCTCATATGCGTGCTCATGCGTAGCTTCCTTTCATGGTGGCGACGAACAGGTCGGCCACGCTGGGGTGGCGCACTTCGCCGAGGGCTTCGAGCTGGCCGCGCGACAGGCCGCCGGCGCGTTGGGTATCGAACAGCATCACCGACTTGCCGAACATGGCGCGCTGGTCGATCGGTTGCAGCGCCCGCGCGGCGGCCGCCTTCTCGTTCGGCACCATCACCTCGACGTAGCGCTGGCCGATCTCTTCCATCGAGGCCGCCAGCGCGATCCTGCCTTCGCGGATGAACAGCAGGTCGGTCAGGATGTGCTCGATCTCTTCGACCTGGTGGGTGGTGATGACGATGGTCTTGCCCTCGTCAAAATAATCTTCGAGCAGGTTCTGGTAGAACTGCTTGCGATACAGGATGTCGAGGCCCAGCGTCGGCTCGTCCAGCACCAGCAGCCTGGCGTCGATCGCCATCACCAGCGCCAGGTGCAGCTGCACGATCATGCCCTTGGACATTTCCTTGACCTTCATGGCCGGCTTCAGCCTGGTGCTGGCGATGTAGCGCTCGGCCTTGCTGCGGTCGAAGCGCGGATGCACGCCGGCGACGAAGTCGACCGCATCACCGACCCGCAGCCAGCGCGGCAGGATGGCGACGTCGGCGATGAAGCACACGTCCTTCATCAAGGCGTCGCGCTGGGTGCGCGGATCGAGGCCCAGCACCGACAGCTCGCCCTCGAAGGGGATCAGGCCGAGAGCGGCCTTGAGCGTGGTGGTCTTGCCCGAACCATTGGGGCCGATCAGGCCGACGATGCGGCCGGCCGGGATCTCGAAGTCGATGCCGTCGACGGCCACCTGCTTGCCGTAGCGCTTGCGCAAGCCGCGGGCCGACAGGACCGCGCCCTGCACGGCGTCCGGAAGCGCGCCCTGGATTGCGTCCTGGACCGAATTCATGCCGCACCTCCTTCCAGCCTGCCGCTGTCGCGCAGCAGCTGTTCGATATCCAGGCCCAGGCGGCGGATGCGCTCGACCATGGCCGGCCATTCTTCGCGGATGAAGCGCTCGCGTTCGCTTGCCAGCAGTTTTTCGCTGGCGCCCTCGGTGACGTACATGCCAATTCCCCTTCGCTTTTCCACGAGATTGTCGTCGACCAGTTCCTGGTAAGCCTTCGACACGGTGATCGGATTGAGTTGATACTCGGCGGCGATCGAGCGCACCGAGGGCAGGGCGTCGCCGGCTTTCAATACGCCGTCGAGCATCATGCCGACCACCCGCTCCTTGAGCTGGCGGTAGATCGGCGCGTTATCGTTCCAGCCGGCGGTCATTGGCGGCCTCCCTGCGGGTGCGGTACAGAAGAATGTGCATACCTGCCTCCTTGGTGATGTATTGCGGTGGTGTTGTAGTTAACTATAACACTAAGCGCGCAAATGTAAACATGCATATCCGTAAATAATGCATGGGCGCCGGAGGATGCGGTCGGATTACAGGGGGGAGCCGTCCAGGCCGTGGCGCGCGATGCTTCCGTCGGCATGCAGCGCGATCCAGCCGCCGCGCCGCGGTTCCATGTCGAGCTCCCAGTCGGGCAGCACGTAGCGCAGCCGTGCGCCATGCTCGTGCACGGCGGGGCGATGGGTGTGGCCATGGATGATGACGTCGGCCCCGGTCGCGGCGTAGACGGCGTCGATCGCCTCTGGCGTGACGTCCATGGTCTCGCAGGACTTGTCGGTATGCGCCTCGCGCGAGCCTTCGCGCAAACCGGCGATGATGGCCTTGCGCTGCGCCAGCGGCATGCCGAGGAACTGGGCCTGCCAGGCAGGTTGGCGCACCTGGGCGCGAAACGCCATGTAGCCGGTGTCGAGCGTGCACTGGGCGTCGCCATGGACCAGGGCCACCCGGCGCGGGCCGGCCTCGATCACATGCGGCTCGTGCAGAAGCTGCAGGCCGGCCGCCTGCGCGAAGGCCTCGCCGGCCAGGAAGTCGCGGTTGCCGGCCATCCAGAAGACGGCGGTACCGGCGTCGCCCACCGCGCGGATGGCGGCGGCGATGCGGGCGTTGAACGGGTCGGCGAGGTCGTCGTCGCCGGCCCAGTATTCGAAGATGTCGCCGAGCAGGTAGAGCCGTTCGGCGCGCGCCGCGCGCTGCGCCAGAAAGGCCAGGAAGGCCTCCGTGGTGCGCGGGTGCGAGACCTGCAGGTGCAGGTCGGAGACGAACAGCGCGAACGGGCGCCGGGTACGCGTCATCGGAGCGACGGCTGCCAGTGCGCGCCGCCCATTACAGGACGTCGATCTTCTCGATGATGACGGCGTCGACCGGCACGTCCGAGTGCATGCCGCTGCGGGTGGTCTTGACGCCGTTGATGGCGTCGACCACGTCCTGGCCTTCGGTCACTTTGCCGAACACGGCATAGCCCCAGCCGTCCTGGCCCGGGTAGTCGAGGAAGGCATTGTTCTTGGTATTGATGAAGAACTGGGCCGATGCCGAGTGCGGCGCCGAGGTGCGGGCCATGGCCAGCGTGTACTTGTCGTTCTTCAGGCCGTTCTTGGCTTCGTTTTCCACGGTCGCTTCGGTCGGCTTTTGCTTCATGCCTGGCTCGAAGCCGCCGCCCTGGATCATGAAGTCCTTGATCACGCGGTGGAAGATGGTGTTGGTGAAGTGGCCCTTGCCCACGTAGTCGAGGAAGTTGGCAACGGTCTTCGGTGCTTTTTCGGCGTCCAGCTCGGCGGTGATATTGCCCTGGTTGGTGGTGATGAGGATGGTCGTCATGGTGTGTCCTGTTCTAGGGGTTGTTGTGGTTGCGTGATGGTGCAGCTGCGATTGCAACTACGGCAAAACATTATTTTACTAGCTTGTCGCCCTTGAGCAGCGTGACGTTCGTGATCTTGATCGGCACCACCGGCACGTTCTGCATGCCGCGCACGTCGTCGACCACCACGCCCTTGATCTTGTCGACCACTTCCTGGCCTTTGACGACCTTGCCGAACACGGTATAGCCCGAGCCCTTCACGAAGGGATGGTCGATGCCGGAATTGTCGGCCACGTTGATGAACCACTGCGAGGTCGCGCTATCGGGGTTGTCCTCGCGCGCCATGGCGATGGTATAGGGCTGGTTTGACAGGCCGTTGTCCGACTCGTTCTTGACTGGCTTGAGGGTTTTCTTGCCCTCGAATTTCTCGTTCATGCCGCCGGCCTGGATCATGAAGCCGTCGATCACGCGGTGGAAGATCGTGCCCTTATAAAAGCCCGACTTGGCGTAGGCGGCGAAGTTGGCGACCGTCCTCGGCGCCTTTTCCTGGTCGAGCTGGACGACGATCTCGCCCATCGTGGTCTTGATCGCATACTGCGGGCCGACCATGGCCGGCGCCGGGGCCGCCTCCGGCGCTGCCGCCGGTTCGGTGGACTCCTGGGCGAACGCGACGCTGGAAAACACCATGCCGCAGGCGAGGGCGGCGGTGGCGCCCGTCATGCGGGCGAACAGGGAACGACGGGTAATCGATGACGACATCTGGCTTCCTCTGGTGGACCTCGCGCAAGGCGCTGTCAAGGGTTTTCCCGAAAAATAAAGCTGGACCGTATGCGGCCAGCCGGGATTTTATCAATGCTATACTTTACAAACAGGCGTTCGCGAAGCAACGTCACATTCTATCAAATAAGAACAACAACGAGGAGCAGGCGAACCCGACGCCGCACCCGCCCGAGGCGCGCAAGGCTTGCTGCGCCGGGGCCGGTATTGCGGTCTCCGCTTCGCCTGTTTTCGTCTTCCGAAACGGAACTCAATGAGCCAACTCAAGATTTACAACACGCTCGCGCGTGACAAGCAGGTATTCGTTCCCAAGGTCAGCGGCAAGGTCGGCATGTATGTGTGCGGCATGACCATCTACGATTACTGCCACGTCGGCCACGCGCGGATGATGATGGCTTTCGATGTCGTGTACCGCTGGCTGATGGCGTCCGGATTCGACGTCGAATACGTGCGCAACATCACCGATATCGACGACAAGATCATCAAGCGTGCGGTCGAGAATGGCGAGACCATCGGCGCGCTGACCTCGCGCTTCGCGCAATACATGGACGAAGACACGGCCGCACTCGGCATCCTGCCGCCGACCGTCGAACCGCGCGCCACCGAATACGTGCCGCAGATGCTCTCGATTATCGAGAAACTCGCGCAGAAGGGCCTGGCGTATCAGACCGAGGACGGCGACGTCAACTACGCCGTGCGCGGCTTCGAGGGCTACGGCAAGCTGTCCGGCAAGTCACTGGACGACCTGCGCGCCGGCGAGCGCGTCGACGTCAAGACGGCCAAGCGCGATCCACTCGACTTCGTGCTGTGGAAGGCCGCGAAGGAATCCGAACCGCTTGAAGCCAAGTGGGATTCGCAATGGGGCCGCGGCCGTCCGGGCTGGCATATCGAGTGCTCGGCGATGTCGTGCGCCACCCTGGGCGAACACTTCGACATCCATGGCGGCGGCGCCGACCTGCAGTTCCCGCACCACGAGAACGAGATCGCGCAATCCGAAGGCGCCTTCGGCGGCCCGATGGTCAACTACTGGATCCACAACGGCTTCGTGCGCGTGGACAACGAAAAGATGTCCAAGTCGCTGGGCAATTTCTTCACCATCCGAGAAGTGCTGGCGAAGTACGATGCAGAGGTCGTGCGCTTCTTCATCCTGCGCGCCCACTACCGCAGCCCGCTGAACTATTCCGATGTCCACATCGACGACGCCAGGGGTGCGCTCACGCGCCTGTACACGGCGCTGAGCGACATCGACCTGGGCGCCGGCGAGCTGGCCGTGAACTGGGACGAGCCGCACGCGAAACGCTTCCGCGAAGCGATGGACGACGATTTCAATACGCCGCTGGCCGTGGCCGAGCTGTTCGACCTGGCGAGCGAAGTCAACCGCAGCAAGTCGGTAGAAACGGCGCGTCAATTGAAAGCGCTGGCCGCCGTGCTGGGCCTGCTCGAGCGCGCGCCGCAAGCCTTCCTGCAGGCGGGCACGCCGGGCAATGGCGGGCTGGACGAAGCGGCAATCCTCGACGCGATCGCGCGCCGCGCGGCCGCCAAGGCCGCACGCGACTTCGCCCAGGCCGACGCGATCCGCAAGGAACTCGCGGCAGCCGGCATCGTCCTGGAAGACAAGGCCGACGGAACGACCTGGCGCCGCGCATAATGGCAGCGAACAAGGACAAGGCCGGCGGCGTCGCCGCAGGCGCCGGCGTGCAGCCGTCGCCGGATGCGCTGGCGGTGCCGATCTACTGGGCCGAAGCCAAGCGCGAACTGATGCAGCGCGACCGCATCATGAACAAGCTGATCCCCCAGTTCGGCGACCTGCACCTGCGCGGCCAGCCCGATCCGTTCACCACGCTGGCCCGGTCCATCGTGGGCCAGCAGGTGACGCCGAAGGCGGCCGACCTGGCTTGGGGTAAATTACTCGCAGTTTGTCCAAAACTGGCGCCGAGCCAGGTCATCAAGCTGGGCGCCGTCCAGCTGTCGGGCTGCGGCCTGTCCAAGCGCAAGACCGAATACATCCTCGACCTGGCCGATCATTTCAAGGCCAGGCGGGTGCATGCCGACCTGTGGTCGGAAATGGATGACGAAGCCGTCATCGCCGAGCTGGTCCGGATTCGCGGCATCACGCGCTGGACAGCCGAAATGTTTTTGATATTTAATCTGCTGCGGCCGAACGTCCTGCCGCTGGACGATGCCGGCCTGATCCAGGGCATCAGCCAGAATTATTTCTCGGGCGAACCGGTTTCGCGCAGCGATGCGCGCGAGGTCTCGGCCAACTGGGAGCCCTGGCGCACGGTTGCCACATGGTATTTGTGGCGCAGCCTGGACCCCGTTTTGCCTGTTAACTGAGCAAAACTGAGCAATTCAGGCGTTCCGGCTTACGGTAGAATAGCGCCCTGATCCGCCGCGCATAACGGAGCGCGGCCACGACATTACCCCGGAGGTACAATGACTAAAACAACTTTCCTCAATTTTGAGCAGCCGATTGCCGAGCTCGATTCCAAGATTGAAGAGCTGCGTTTCGTGCAAGACGATTCCGCCGTCGACATCTCCGAAGAGATCGACCGCCTGGACAAGAAGAGCCAGCAGCTCACCAAGGACATCTATGCCAAATTGACTCCGTGGCAAGTGTCGCAGATCGCGCGCCACCCGCAGCGTCCGTACACGATGGACTATGTGAACGCGATCTTTACCGATTTCCATGAGCTGCACGGCGACCGCACCTTCGCCGACGACCAGTCGATCATCGGCGGCCTGGCCCGTTTCAACGGCCAGCCCTGCATGGTGATCGGCCACCAGAAGGGCCGCGACACGAAAGAGCGTGCGATGCGCAACTTCGGCATGCCCAAGCCCGAAGGCTACCGCAAGGCGATGCGACTGATGAAGCTGGCCGAGAAGTTCGGCCTGCCGATCTTCACCTTCGTCGACACCCCGGGAGCCTTCCCCGGCATCGACGCCGAAGAGCGCGGCCAGTCGGAAGCCATCGGCCACAACCTGTACGTGATGGCCGAACTGAAAGTGCCGCTGATCGCGACCATCATCGGCGAGGGCGGCTCGGGCGGCGCGCTGGCGATCGCCGTCGGCGACGCCGTGCTGATGCTGCAATACTCGACCTATTCGGTGATCTCGCCGGAGGGCTGCGCCTCGATCCTGTGGAAGACCTCGGAACGCGCGGCCGACGCCGCCGAAGCCCTGGGCCTGACCGCGCACCGCCTGAAGGCGATGGGTCTGGTCGACAAGATCGTCAACGAACCACTGGGCGGCGCCCACCGCGATCCCAAGCAGATGGCGCAATTGCTCAAGCGCGCACTGGCCGACAGCCTGCGCCAGTTCCAGGGCATGAAGACCAAGGACCTGCTCGAAGCGCGTCACGCGAAGCTGATGAGCTATGGCAAGTTCAAGGAAACCCTGCCGCGCGAGGAGTAATCCCCTGCGCCGTTCCAGACACGGGTCCGACCCGGCCGGGCAGGTCCCGGCAACCTTCGCGCAGGCCATGTCCGGCCTGCGCGCGAAGTACGCTCCCACGTCCCTGGCTGTTGCCTGTAGCGGCGGCCTCGATTCGATGGTCTTGCTGCAGCTTGCGCACGACTGGTGCCGGGAATCGGGTATCGCGCTGCATGCCTTCCACGTGCACCACGGCCTGAGCCCCAACGCCGACGACTGGCTGGTGCATTGCGAGCGCAGCGCCAACGCGCTCGGGATCGGCTTCGACCATCGCCGCGTGACGATCCCGAACGACGGCTCCGGCGTCGAGGCCGCGGCGCGCAAGCTGCGCTATGCGGCGCTGGGCGCCATGTGCCGCGCGCACGGCGTGGAGCTGCTCCTGACCGCCCATCACCTCGACGACCAGGCCGAAACCGTCCTGCTGCAATTGCTGCGCGGTTCGGGACCTGCCGGCCTGTCGGGCATGGATGCGGACAACCTGGCGCCCGGTCTGCTGGGCGCCGGCTTGGCGATGGCGCGGCCCCTGCTGCAGCAACCGCGCGCCGCGCTGGAAGCCTATGCGGCCGCGCACGAGTTGCGCTGGGTCGAGGACGAATCGAACCAGGATCCGCGCTACGCCCGCAACGCGCTGCGGCACCAGGTAATGCCGGCGCTGGCGGAGAATTTCCCCGGTTTCCAGGCGCGCCTGGCGCGCGGCGCGGCCCATGTGGCCTCGGCCCAGCGCCTGCTGGACGAACTCGCGGCCCAGGACCTGGCGGCCTGCCAGGATGGCGACGCCATCGACCTCGGTTACCTGGCCGGGCTGGGCGCCGACCGCGTCGACAACTTCATGCGCCACCTGTTCAGCGTGCGCGGCCTGGCGATGCCGTCGACCGCGTGGCTGCACGAGATGGTGGGGCAACTGTTCTCGGCGCGCGAGGATGCGCAATTGAAGGTCACGCACCCGGGCTGCCATATCCGCCGCCACCGCGGCAAGCTGTACCTGACGCCGCACCTGCCGGAACTGCCCGGCATGCGCGACCCCGACGATATCGGGGTACTCGACAAGGCAGGGCAATCCTTCCGCTGGCAGGGCGAAGCCTCGATCGCTTTCCCGGACTATGGCGGGGTGCTGCACTTCACGCCGGCGGCGCAGGGTTTCGATCCTGCCTGGCTGCGCGCGCAAGCCCTGACGATCGATTTCCGCAAGGGCGGCGAACGCCTGAAGCCGGCGCCCAACCGGCCGTCGCGCAGCCTGAAGGCGCACTACCAGGCGCTGGGCGTGCCGGCCTGGGAACGCGAGCGGCTGCCGACGGTCAGCCGCGGCCTCGAGCTGCTGTTCGCGGCGGGCATCGGCATGGATTGCCGGCATTGGTCGGGAGCTGGACGAGAGACGATCGGGCTGCGCTGGGAAGCGTTTCCAGTCTAGATTGTATAGGCAAGTGTATTCCGAAAACGCATTAGGTTATTTTCTTTCCATATAGCTTTTTCGTTCTTCCAGCCTTGTGATGCGGCATTGCAGCATGCTACATTAAGGGTCCCCTTTGATCTTTACACAAGCTGGAACCCTTCCTGATATGGCTTTAATTGTCCACAAATATGGCGGGACGTCGATGGGCTCGACGGACCGTATCAAGAATGTCGCGGCCCGGGTGGCCAAATGGCATGACGCTGGTCACCAAATCGTCGTGGTGCCGTCCGCGATGTCGGGCGAAACCAATCGCCTGATTGGCCTGGCCAGGGAAATCATGCCGCAACCCGACCCGCGTGAACTGGACATGATCGCCTCGACCGGCGAGCAGGTATCGGTGGGCCTCCTGGCCATGGCGCTGCTGGCCATCGGCAAGGATGCGGTGTCGTACACCGGCTGGCAGGCGGGCATCCGCACCGACTCGTCGTTCACCAAGGCGCGCATCCAGTCGATCGACGACAGCCGCGTGCTGCGCGACGTCGCCGCGGGCAAGATCGTCATCATCACCGGTTTCCAGGGCGTGGACGAAGAGGGCAATATCTCGACGCTGGGCCGCGGCGGCTCGGACACGTCGGCGGTGGCGATTGCGGCCGCGCTGAAGGCCGACGAATGCCTGATCTACACCGACGTCGACGGCGTCTACACGACCGACCCGCGCGTGGTGGACGAAGCGCGCCGCCTGTCGAAGATCACCTTCGAGGAAATGCTCGAGCTGGCTTCGCTGGGCTCGAAAGTGCTGCAGACTCGCTCGGTCGAGTTCGCCGGTAACTACCAGGTGCCGACGCGCGTGCTGTCGTCGCTGACCGATCCCCTGATGCCGCTGGAAGAAGAAGCCCAGTCCGGCACCCTGATTTCGTTTGAGGAAGAAAGCAATATGGAACAAGCCGTCATCTCCGGCATCGCGTTCAATCGCGACGAAGCCAAGATCACCGTCCTGGGCGTGCCGGACAAGCCGGGCGTGGCCTATCACATCCTGGGCCCGATCGCCGACGCGAACATCGAAGTCGACATGATCATCCAGAACCAGTCGGTGGACGGCAAGACCGATTTCACCTTCACCGTGCCGCGCGGCGACTACGTGCGCGCGATGACCGTGCTGGAAGGCCAGCAGCAGGCGCTGGGCGCGGCCAAGGTGCTGGGCGACGCCAAGGTGTCGAAGGTGTCGGCCGTGGGCGTGGGCATGCGCAGCCATGTCGGCGTCGCCTCGCAGATGTTCCGTACCTTGTCGGAAGAGGGCATCAACATCCAGATGATTTCGACTTCGGAAATCAAGATCTCGGTGCTGATCGACGAGAAATACATGGAGCTGGCCGTGCGCGCGCTGCACAAGGCTTTTGGCCTCGAGCAAGGTTAACAAATTTCAAAATTTTTGGGCGTGCGTTCTTGACGCGATGAGCACCAGCCCTTAAGATGCCTGCACTCAGCGCTGACGTGCAAACGCCGGTTCTGATGGGAGACGTGGCCGAGTGGCCGAAGGCACTTCCCTGCTAAGGAAGCATACGGCTTATACCCGTATCGTGGGTTCGAATCCCACCGTCTCCGCCAAGTTTGATGAAAGAAGCCACCGCAAGGTGGCTTTTTTCATTGTTGGCGCAATAGACGAGAAGTGCGCCTGCGCGCGCCGGGCATGCAAGCGACAATCGTCGGTTTGACAGCGAGCGTGGTGCCCCCTTTCGCTGCTACGTGTCCCGAGCCGGGCATAATCGAGGCGGCACTGCGGCGTCGCCTGGCAGCCGTATTCGGATAGCCGGGCAGCCGGGCGGCCCTCCCGACCGAAGGCGCGCAGTGGAGCGCCGCGGTGCCCGGGGCGTAACCGGCAGAGCATTCTTGCGGTACGTCGCGCACGGGAGCTCGGCCGGTCCGACGACTGCCTCGGGCCACGCCGCCGGATTCACCTACCACCCAGGAGCATGCATGTCACGTCCCCTCGCTACCCCAGCGGCGCAACAGGTCATCGGCCTCATCGGCGGCATGAGCTGGAAAAGCTCGGCGGAGTATTACCGCCTGATCAACGAAAACGTCAGCCGCCGCCTTGGCGGATTCCACTCGGCCCGGTGCCTGGTGTGGTCCTTCGATTTCGCCGATATCGAACTTCTGCAGCGCGCCGAGCGCTGGGACGATGCGGCCGTCCTGCTGGTCGATGCCGCGCGCCGCCTGGAGCGTGGCGGGGCTGATTTCCTGGTCATCGCGACCAACACCATGCACATCGCGGCGCCGCAGGTGCAGGCGGCAAGCCGCCTGCCGCTGCTGCACATCGCCGATCCGACCGCCCAGGACATCAAGCAGGCCGGCCTGCGTCGCGTCGGCCTGTTGGGTACCGCATTCACGATGGAGCAGGATTTCTACCGCGGCCGGCTTGAACGCGCGCATGGGCTCGACGTGCTGGTCCCGGATGCGGCGGACCGCGCGCTGGTCCACCGCATCATCTACGAGGAACTGGTCAAGGGACAGGTGCGGGACGCATCGCGGCAAGCATACCGCGGGGTAATCGAGCGCCTCGTCGCGAGAGGCGCCGAGGCGATCATCCTGGGCTGCACCGAGATCATGCTGCTCGTGACGGAGCAGGACAGCCCGGTACCGTTGTACGACACGACGCGCATCCACGCCGAGGCGGCAGTCACCAGGGCATTGGGCGAGGCGCGCTGAAGGCCAGCATGCCTGGCGAGTGCAACGAACGCAGCCTGGACTGGCCGCCGCCCGGGGCGACCGTCCGCTACAGGCAGGGCGTCCCTTCCGGCATCGAGCCGAACGATTCGACCGCACGGATGGTCGTCGCCCTGGTGAGCTCCAGCGGGAATGCAATCAGCGGCAGGAATGGCCGATACACGACAGGCCGGCACGTCGCCGCGCTGGTCTCGTCGCAGATGCTGGCGGCGACGAAGCGGATGCAGTTTGCGGCATTGGGATTGGCCATGCAGATCTCGCGATTGTGCCGCGAGCATGTGGGCAACGACGCCGTGGGGATTTCCTGCAGCGTCAGCGCGCCATCGGCGTCACGGGGCAGGGCGAAATAGCTGAACCTGACGCTGTCGTCGCTCACCGGCGCGGCCAGCATCAGGGGGCCAGGCGAATTGCGCCATACCGCGCGCTGGCGGATGGCCGCCAGGGAAGCCGCATCGCCGTGACTGGTGAGCGAGGCCGCATTCGCCGCATGGCGGGTCACTTCGTGCAGGGTGTGAATGGCGAACATGGCCCGCGCCAGTTCGATCACGGCCATGACCAGGGTGAAGAAGACGATTGCCAGGATCGCGAACTCGACTGCCGTCGCGCCTGCCTGGCGGGCGCGGCCGCGCATGGCCGGCCCGTGCCCGCTAGCGGCCCAGGTACCGCGTTTCATAGTGCGCTCCGATTGGCAGGCCGTAGCGGCCAACGATCATCCCGAATACCGGGTCGTACAGGTTGATGCTCACCGAGACGGTGACGGTTTCCGGCAGGGCGCTGGTGCGTACGCCGCGGCAGGGCAATCCTCCGCACGCGACCAGCACGGTGACCTGGTTATCGTCGCCCGGGCTCAGGTGTGCCAGCTCGAGCGTGGCAATCTCGCTCGCGATGTCCGCGGCGGTGATGGCCAGCGCCGGCTCGCGCATTTCCTGCGCCGGGATGGAGGACAGGTACCTGGCGGCGTCATGGGCGGCCTTCTGCGCCGCCGTGTAATGCCACAGGCAGCGCCCGAGCAGCAGCGGAAAGGTCAGCACGACCACGAAGATCGGCAGCAGCAAGGCGAGTTCGACGGCCGCGGCGCCTCGCTGGACGCGCCAGGACGATAAAGGCTTGTTCATGGGTAGAGTACGACCTCTCCAGTCAGCTGGTTTTCAGGGACGATGCCGGTGAATTCGGCATACACGCCCGCTTCGTCGGCCGGCGCCGTCATGAAGAATTTCCCGACCGCGAGCGCCGTGGCGCCCACGTTGGCGCCGGGCGCCACCGGGCAGGCGAGCAGGGGGATGTGCAGAACCCGCCGCTCGACCACCGACATCGCGAGGTGCAGGTCGTCCGCCGGGCGGGTGTAGTGCGCGCCGGGGCCCTGGTGGTAAGGCTGGGTGGCGTTGGGATAGCCGGATGCCGCCGGAGCCGGCGCGCCCGGGTACAGCGTCGACCAGTCGCCGGTGGCGAACCTGGCATAGCCGTTGCGCGGCTCGCTGGCCCCCGGCACATACGCGGAGAACTTGACCGCCTTCGAATGGGCCCACAACGGCCCGTACATGTCGGCCGTGGTCCCCGCCGGCGGCGCGGACAGGTCGGCGATCGTCTGCAGCCGGCCGCCAGCCGTCGACTCCTGCGCGCTCTGGCGGCCGGGCCGTGGATTCATCCAGGCCACGCCGCCGCCGGCGCCGGGCGTGTATGCCTTGATATTGAAGTCGGGCGGCGCGCCATTGGGACTGCAGACGCCGGCTTCGTACTGGTCGAAGCGGGAATTCAGCTGGCGATACAGCGCGGCGATGGGAAATGGCGAACGTACGCGGATGGCGCCCCCGGTGACGCGCGGGATCCACAGGCGCCCGGTGCACACGAAGGGCGCGATCGCGGTGGCGCTGGTATTCGAGGCCGAGCCCAGGCCGCCCGGCGGCGCGAGCGGGTCCAGGGCGAAGTTCGCCGGCTGGACGCCATCCGGGTTGAGCCGCATGAGATTGTAGGTCACCCCGCGACGGAAACCGTATTCCACCAGCTCGACCGCGGCCGGCGGCCCGGGATTGGTGCGCGCCGCGCCAGCCTCCGGCGACATCGCGCAGATTGCCAGGGGCATGACGTGGATCGTCGCGCGGCCCGCGATCGCGGTGTGGCCGATGCCGCTCCGGGGCGCGGCATTCCAGAACAGCGGCATGATGTAGGCTTCGACGAGGCCGACGTCGTCGTCGAGCGCGCGCGTATCGACCCGCGCATAGAAGCGCCTGGCGGCGGAGGCACGGGCGGTGCCTGCATCGACCCACTCGGCCCCGTCCGCCGGCGTGTTGCTGAACCGGATGGCGCCATCGTCCCACGCTAGACGGCTACCGTGCCCGTATGTCAGCCGTCTAGCGGCCTCGCCGGCCTTGGCCAGCGCGGCATCGATGCCGGCCGCCGTGCCATCGAGTTCGCGCGCGGCAGCCAGCGCAATATTCCCCGCGATGCCGTGCAGCTCCGCCTTGCGATTGTAGATGAGCCCGGCGTCGATCGCGAGGCCGCAAAATCCCAGCATGACGAGCAGGAGGATGGCGGACATGACGGCAAAGGCGCCCGCCTGCCTGCGCCTGCTTCGGAGCTTGTGCCGGAATCTCGTGCATGGCGGCGTGGGGGGCACCATGGCTGCTCCTGTTCTTGGTGTTCATGGCGTGGTTCGGCCGATGCACCCATTGTAGGATTTCCATACACGAGGAAATTGACAAGGTACAAAGCCCCCGTCACGGCACGCCTGCCGCGCTGCGATTCAGGCCTGGCGGCCGACCTTCGCGCGATGGCGCTCCTGGAGCCAGGCCACGATGCCGGGCACCAGCGACAGCACGATAATGCCCATGATGACGGCCGTCAGGTTGTCGTTGACCCAGGCGATATTGCCGAAGGCGAAGCCGGCCACCGTCAGCGACACGACCCACAAGGTGCCGCCGGCCACGTTAAACGACAGGAAGGTCCGGTAGCGCATGCTGCCCAGTGCGGCCACGAAGGGCGCCAGGGTGCGCACGATCGGCACGTAGCGCGCCAGCACGATGGTCTTGGGGCCATGGCGCTCGAAAAAGCGTTCGGTGTGGGCGATGTGCTCTGGCTTGATGAATCGCAGGCGGTAGCCGTGTTTCACGCGGTCGCGAAACAGGGTGCCGATCGCGAAGTTGACGATGTCGCCGACCACCGCAGCGACGATCAGTAGCGGAATCAGCACCGGCAGCGACAGCATGCCCTTCGCCGCCAGCGCGCCGGTCACGAACAACAGCGAGTCGCCCGGCAGGAAGGGCATCACCACGACGCCGGTCTCGACGAAGATCACGGCGAACAGCAGGACATAGACGAGGAGCTGGTATTCGGCCGCAAGCACGGCCAGGTGGCGGTCGAGGTGGAGGAACCAATCGAGGACGGTAGTGAGCATGTGGATTTTCTGGTTGGACGGTTGCGCATGCCCGTCGCTTGCTGCAGGGACGGGGCCGATAGTGTAACGCAGGCGCGGCTCGTGCATCCGCTGCGTTCGCGCAGGCCATCGATTCCCGCCTAAAAAAACCTGTCACTGACGGCCAGCCCGGACACGGCGCGTGGAGACGCCAGGGGGCTGACGTTCAGCGCCGCCGCGATCGGGCGCAGGCTGAAATTGTTCAATGCCGCGTCGATATAACCGAGCTGGTGCAGGGTGGGCAGGCGCCAGGCCCGCCATCCGCCCAGGAGCCCGCGATCGCCGATGCTATCATCGGGCAATGAAGATCCTGCTACGTCGCGCCGCTCGCCAGGACCCGGTCCGGACCGGGTCGCGCATGCTGGCGGCCTTGGCCTTGGCCTTGGCCTTGGCCTTGGCGTTGGCAGCCTTGCCGGCGGCCGGCGCGCAGGGCATGGCGCCGGACAGCCTGGAACACCGGCGCTGGCTCGCCTCCGACGGCGGGCCGAGCCAGGTCGGGGCGATCGTCCACGCCGCCGACGGCTATCTCTGGCTCGGCACCAACGATTCGCTGGTGCGCTTCGACGGCTTGCGCTTCCGGCCCCAGTTCTCCGGCGCGCGCGGGGCGCCGCCCATCGTCTCGTCCCTGCTGGCGCAGGGCGACGCCCTGTGGGTCGGCCTGCGCGGTGGCGGCGTGGCGCTGGCGCGGCCCGGCATGCCGCTCGCGCGCGATGCCGGGCCGGGCGCCCCGGCGGGAATCGTATTCGGACTGGCGCAGGACCGCCGCCAGGCCCTGTGGGCCGCCGCCGCGGATGGTCTCGCGCGGCGCGCGGACGGCGCCTGGCGGCGTATCGGCCCGGCCGACGGCTTCGGCGAGGGCGGGGCGCGCGCCGTCTTCGTCGACCGCGGGGGCGTGCTGTGGGCGGCGGGCGAACGCCGGCTGTACTACCTGCGCGAGGGCGAGCGCCGCTTCGTCGACGCCGGCCTGGCGGTCGATGGCGCGGGCCGGATCGCGCAGGCGCCCGACGGCGCGATCTGGTTGACCGAGCGGCATGGCGGCAAAGTGCATCGCGTGGTGCTGGGCGGGCAGGGCGTGTCCGTCGGCACGGCCCGGCTGGATGCGCCGGCGACCAGCCTCGTGTTCGATGCCGCAGGCGGGCTGTGGCTCGGCACCAGTGGCGGCGGCCTGCTGCATGTCGCGCGCCCGGACGGCCTGGCGGCGCTGGCCGGCGCCGGCCGCTTCACGGCCAGGCAGGGGCTGAGCTCGGACTTCGTATGGCAGCTGCACGCCGACCGCGAAGGCAATCTCTGGGTCGGCACCAATGCCGGCCTGGACCGCTTCAGGCCCCGTTTGCTGGCGCCGGCGCCATTCCCGCCCGGCGCCTTGAACGTGGCCCTGGCGGCCGGCGACGACGGCAGCCTGTGGGCCGGACCCGGCAGTGGCGCCGCGCTCCGCCTGCACGCCGGCCGGGTGCGGGCGCTGGCCATGCCGGCCCCGGTCGATAGCGCGCTGCGCGACGCCGACGGCGGCATCTGGATGGCGGGCCGGGCCGGCATCTGGCGCGCGCGGGGCGAGCGGCTGGCCTGGTTCGCCGACCTGCCGCCCGGCGCCCGGGCGCCGGTGCGGGCGATGGCGCGCGACCGCGAGGGCGGCCTGTGGGTATCGATCGACAAGGCCGGCCTGTTCCGGCATGCCGCGGGACGCTGGGAACGGATGGCGGCCGCATCGCACCGCGACAGCCAGCGCATGCCGGTGAGCGCGCTGGCCGCGCCCGACGGCTGGCTGTGGTTCGGCTACCGCGACGGCCTGCTGGAGGCGCGCCGCGGCGGCGAGACGCGGCGCTGGACTGTGGCTGACGGCCTTGCGGTGGGCCACGTCACCGCGCTGGCCCACCATGCAGGGCGCACCTGGATCGGCGGCCAGCGGGGATTGGCCCAGGTCGAGGCGGGCCGCCTGCGGCGCCTGGCCCTGCCGGACGACGGCGCGTTCGATAATATCTATGCCATCGTCCCCGTGCCCACGCCGGACGGTTCGGGCGCCGACCTGTGGCTGCACGCCAGGGCCGGCATCTTCCTGCTCGGGGCCGCCGAAGTCCGGCGCGCCATCGTCACGCCCGGCCACCGCATCCGCTACCGTTCCTTCGACGGGCTGGGCGGGCTGGCGAACGATCCGCACCAGGTGCTGCCGCTGCCGACCGCGGTGCGCGGCGCCGACGGCCGGCTCTGGTTCTCGACCAGCGGCGGCGTGGCGTCGCTCGATCCGGCGCGCCTGCCGCCGGCCGAACCCGGTCCGGCGCCCGCGATCGAAGCCGTCAGCGTCGACGGCGCCATGGTGTCGCTGGCCGCGCCGCTCAGCCTGGAGCCGGGCATGCGGCGCATCGCCTTCGACTACACGGCCCCGAGCCTGGCGGCGCCGGAACGGTTGCGCTTTCGCTACCGGCTGGATGGCTTCGACACTGGCTGGCAGGACGCCGGCCGCGCGCGCCAGGCCACCTATACCGGCCTGGGGCCGGGCGACTACGCCTTCCGCGTGATCGCCCTGAACAAGGACGGCGTGGCGGGGTCGCGCGAGGCGGTCGCGCGGTTCCGGGTCGCGCGGGCCTTCTATCGCCATCCGCTGTTCCTGGGCGGCGCCGGCCTGCTGCTGCTGGGCGCCCTGTGGCTGGTCCACCGGGCCAGCGCGCGCCGCGCCGCCGAGCGGGTGCGCGACCGCCTGCAGGAACGCCACCGCGAACGCGAACGGATCGCGCGCGAGCTGCACGACACCCTGCTGCAGGGCGTGCACGGCCTGGTGCTGCGCTTCCAGGCTGCGGCCGACATGCTGCCCGCCGACGCACCCGCCAGGGAAGGACTGGAGCAGGCCTTGCAGCGCGCCGACGGGGTGCTGGTCGAGGGCCGCGACCGCGTGCGCGCGCTACGCGGCGGTCCGCTCGACGCGCGCGAGCTGCACGAGGCGCTGGCGGCGGCCGGCGAGGAACTGGCCGCCCAATGGGGCTGCGCCTTCGCCCTCGTGGCCAGCGGGTCGCCGCTGCGGCTCCAGCCGGCCATCCTGGACGAGGTGTACCGGATCGGGCACGAGGCGCTGCGCAACGCCTTCGCGCATGCGCGCGCCACCCAGGTGACGTTGGCGCTGGCCTACCGGCGCGGCGCCTTCGTGCTGGCGGTGGCCGACGACGGCCGCGGCATCGATTCGCGCTGGCTCACCGTGCAAGGCCGGCCGGACCACTGGGGCTTGCGCGGCATGCATGAACGCGCCGAGCGCATCGGCGCGCGGCTGGAAATCCTTGGCGGCCCCGGGCAGGCGCAGGGGCGCGGCACGCGCGTCGTGCTCACGCTGCCGGCGCGGATCGCCTACCGGCGTCGCCGGTAAGGCCGTCCAGCCAGGCGGGGAATACGGCGCCCGACCGGCGTCCGACCCGGCGGCCAGCCGCCGTTCGACCGGCGCCAGTTCGGCGCCCAGGAACGGGTACGGAACGTCGTCCGTCCGGCCAGCCGCGCGACGCGGGACCGGCTTGCTCTTATTATTGAGAATGGGATATCATTATCAAATCGATGCCTGGCATCCTTACCCGCGCTACCCACCACCCTCGATAATGAAAATAAAGCTCCTCCCCCTGGCGCTGGGCCTGTCCTGGCTCGCGCCTGCCGTCCACGCCGCCGACCCCGCGATCGTCATGGGCGAAGTGCGCGTCAGCGCCCAGCGCGACGCCGGCACGCTGCGCTCGAGCACGGTCCTGACCTCGGTCGACGTGCTCGGCGCCGACAAGATCGAAGACAGGAACGTCACCAACAGCTGGGAGCTGGTCGGCCAGCTGCCCGGCATCCAGCTCACCGAGACCCGCATGGGTGCCGAATCGGGCAAGGTGACCTTTCGCGCCTTCAATGGCGAAGGCTATATCAATGGCATCAAGGTGCTGATCGACGGCATCCCGAGCAATGTCAATAGCGGCAACCAGCGCTTCATCGACATGATCTTCCCGCTCGAAGTCGACTATATCGAGGTGGTGCGCGGCACCAATGACCCGCGCTATGGCCTGCACAATATCGGCGGAAACATCAACTTCGGCACGCGCCAGGGCGGCAACTATCTCGACGGGCGGTTTACCGTGGGCAGTTTCGATACCCGCGAGGCGCAGCTGGCTTATGGCCGCGAAGCCGATGGCTTTTCGCAGAACTATTTCCTGGCTAAGCAGGATACCGGCAGCTACCGCCGCACGCACGGCGATTCCGACAAATACACGGTCGGCGGCAAGTGGTTCCTGGCCTCGAAGGACAAGTCGCTGACCGGCGGCCTGGTGCTGCGCACCTACCGGCACGACGCCGACGAGCCGGGCTTCCTGACCGCGGAGGAATTGGCGCGCGACCGGCGCCAGTCGCCGGCCAGGAACGCCAACGACTTCACCGAGCGCGCCATGCACCATGCCAGCGCCCACCTGGACTGGCAGATTTCGCCGAACGCCTTCCTCAGCAACAAGCTGTACTACAACGAGTACGAGGACGACCGCCGCGTCACCTTCACCAGCAATCCGGCCGGCCACGCCCCGCGCCAGCGCCGCCAGTGGGACGAGCAGCAAGTCGGCTTCATGAGCACGCTGACCTGGCGCGCCAGCGCGCGCGTGACGGTCGACGGCGGCGTCAACACCGAGCGCCAGGACAATGGCTACAAGCGCCAGCGCTATCTGTACGCGATGCCGACCGACTTCGGCACGCCTGCGGCGACCCAGAACGACGACCGCTACAAGCTCAATAACGTGGGTGGATATGTACAGGCGGTGATCAAGGCCACCGATACCCTGCGGATCGTGCCCGGCTACCGGGTCGACCGCTTCACGGGCCGCAGCTCGCTGCCGGGTGCGCCGGCGACCGGCGCAACGGCCGGCCTGCAGGATTATGGCTGGATCAAGCAGCCGAAGTTCAGCATGGTGTACAGCCCGGCCGCGGACGTGAGCGTGTACGGCAACTGGGGGCGGACCTTCCAGATCCTGACCGGATCGGTCGGGCCGGCCTACCTGGTGCCGGGCCAGGCGCCGTTCGATGCCTCGGTCAATACCGGCAAGGAAGTCGGCATCAAGCTGAAAGCCGGTGCGCGCAGCGACCTGCGCCTGGCGATCTGGCGCCAGGACGCGACCGGCGAAGTGGCGAACATGCCGGCCACCGGCACCACGGTCGGCCTGGGCGAGACGCACCGTGAAGGCATCGACGTGCAACTGTCCGGCAAGATCGGCGACAAGCTCGCGTTGTGGGCCTCGCATTCGCTGCAAAAGGCCGAGGTGGTCAGCGCCTTCGGCGCCGATGGGGCGTCGCTGGCGGGCAAGGAAGTCTTCTCGACGCCGCGCCATATCAGCAACGTGGGTCTCGATTATCACCCGTCGGGGCGCTGGCGCCTGGGCCTGCAGGGCCGGGCGCAGGGCAATTACTACATCGACAGCCCCAATGCGCTGGGCAAGTACGGCGGCTTCGTGCTGTTCGACGCCAATGTGCGCCATGCGATCACGCCGCGCGTCAGCGTCGACCTGCAGGTCAGGAACATCGCCGACCGCCGCTACGAGTACGCGTGGTACGACAATTTCTTCTGGCCGGCTGGCCAGGAGCAGCCGATGTACTCGTCGGGCAACGGCCGCGCAGTCTATGTGTCGCTGAATGTGAAGTTGTAATCCGGCTGCCGTCAATCGGAAACGCGATGTCAGCGCTGGCCAGGGGTGCGCCCGATGGCGATGCGCAGGAATTGCTGGACCGGAGTAACCGGCCTGTCGGAGGGAGGGCAGCCGGCAGTGGCTGGCGCTGCGGCTGGTTCGACGACGGCAGTGGCGCGAACAGCTTCATGAACCCGCGCGCCGTCACGATCTGCTTCCATGGGGGGGCCAGGCGTTGGACCGCCGGGGGGGCGCGACGGTTCAAGCCTCATCCATATTTAACGGGTACAGCGCCATAAAAAAAGCGAGCCGCGCGGCTCGCTTTTTTTTCAAGCTTCGACGGATCAGCCGGCCTGGCCGCTCAGGGCCGCCTCGTAGCGGCGCCCGACCTCGGCCCAGTTGATGATGTTGAAGAAGGCCGCGATGTAGTCGGGGCGCTTGTTCTGGTACTGCAGGTAATACGCGTGTTCCCACACGTCCAGGCCCAGGATCGGGGTGCCGCCCGACATGCCGGCGAACTGGCCCATCAGCGGGCTGTCCTGGTTGGCGCTGCTTTCGACCAGCAGCTTGCCGTCCTTGCCGAGGGTCAGCCAGGCCCAGCCGCTACCGAAGCGGGTCTGGGCGGCCTTGGTGAAGGCGTCCTTGAAACGGTCGTAACCGCCGAGGTCGTCCTCGATGGCCTTGGCCAGCGCGCCCGACGGCTCGCCACCGTCCGGGCTCAGCACGGTCCAGAACAGCGCATGGTTGGCGTGACCGCCGCCGTTGTTGCGCACCACGTTCTGGACTCCCTGCGGCAGCGAGGCTATGTCGGCGATCAGTTGTTCGACGGGCACCTCGGCCACGTTCGCTTCGGCCAGGGCGTTGTTGACGTTGGTGATATAGGTCTGGTGGTGCTTGGTGTGGTGGATTTCCATCGTGCGCGCATCGAAATGCGGTTCCAGGGCGTCATAAGCGTACGGCAGTGGCGGCAATGCGTAAGGCATGATCAATCTCCAATTTGATGGTCAGAAATACTGTTCGGCAGGGTTGGCGGCGGCGCCGCCAACCCTGCGTGACATTACACAACATCAAGCGTGCTTGAGGTCAAGCGGGCGAAGACCGGCGGGAAGAATGGGGTGCGCGAAGCGCACCCGGAGACGGCTCACCGGGCGCCTGGTCCGGTCCAGAATACCAGCATCCGCAGGATGCTGGCGCGCCAGGTGAGCGTGAAGGCGATCGCCAGCGTGGCGCCGGCCACCGCCATGAACCATACCAGCACCGCGATCGACGGCGAATCCACCGTCAGGCAGAGGACCAGCGACAGCAGCAGCGCAGCGGCGCCGCCCAGGCGCAAGGCCTTGGCGAATGCCGCAGTACGAGGAGTGTTGCCCCGCACCTGGGACCAGTGCACGTCCATCGACAGGGCGAACCAGCCCATGCCAGCCACGCAGGCCAGCAGGGCCAATAGCAGGAGCAGCGCGTCAGGCATGGCCGGCCTCCAGCGTCACGTTCTTGACCGCCAGCGGCCTGGCCGCGCGCTGCTGGAGCTTGCGCGCCGCCAGCATCGCCAGCGCGGCGCTGGCCAGCATGAACAGGTCGGCGCCGGCCACCGGCCAGTAGCCGGTAGCCACGGTGCGCAGCAGGTGGTCGCCGGTGGTGATCCAGTTCAGCACCGGTGCCGCCACCGCCAGCACCGCGATGGCCAGGCATTGCTCGCGCCAGGCCGGGGCCAGGCGGCCTTCGGCCACCGCGGCGGTGCGCCACCAGGCATGGGCGCCGGCCGCCAGCCAGCTGCCCCAGAACAGGTATTTCTCCATCGCGCCGCGCAGCGGCCAGCCGGCCGGCATCGCATCGGGCAGCAGGCGGTTGGCGATCAGCATGCACAAGGTGGCCACCAGCATGCCGGTGACGACCGTGACGGCCAGCGCGTCGACCACGCGCGCGCCGCTCACGCCCTGCTTGGCGTGCTGGCGCTTGCGCTTCTCGACGAAGAAGAACAGGCCGGTGGCGATGCAGGCCGCGCCCGACAGGCCGCCCAGCACGTACAGCCAGCGCAGCAGCCAGTGCTTGAAGTGCTGCAGGTGCAGGCCGGTCAGGAATTCATTGATGCGCGCCACAACCGTCGGCGGCGGATCCTCGCGCAGCAGTTCGCCGGTGGACGCCTTGAAATGGATGCCTTCGCCGGCCAGCTGGACGCGGTCGGTGCCGGCGCGATAGACGCTGACATAGCCGTTGGCGTCGCCCACGTGGGTCAGGTTCAGGAAGCCGACGTCGCCGGCCATGCCCTTGGCCGCCCAGCGGCGCTGGGCCTCGGCCACCATGGCGTCGACCGAGGCGATCGGCGCCGCCACGCCGGCGCGGTCGTGCGGCAGGCCGGTTTCCTTCGACTCGAGCACTTCATGGCGATCGTGCAGCGGCGTCAGTTGGGTATGCGTGACCGGGAAATAGATGTAGGCAAAGATCATCAGACCGGTGAAGGCGAAGAAGAAGTGGAACGGCAGCGCGACCACGCCGCTCAGGTTGTGCAGGTCGAGCATGCTGCGCTGCGTGCTCTTGTTCGGGCGGAAGGTGAACAGTTCGCGGAAGATCTTGCGGTGCATGATGACGCCGGTGACCAGGGCCATCAGCATCATCAGGGCCGAGAAGCCCACGATCCAGTAGCCGACGTTTTTCCAGTCCAGCGTCAGGCTGTAGTGCAGCGGATAGAAGAATTCGCTGCCGATCTTGAGTCGGTCGACCGGCAGCAGGTCGCCGGTGCGCGGATCGACGGTGCGCAGGGCCCAGATCGCCGTTTCATGGTCCTTGGCGTTCGGCACTTCATAGCTGGCGAACAGCGCCAGCACCGGGTCGCGGTGGGTGGTATAGGCGCCCCAGCTGCGCGCGGTGTCGAAGCGGTCGGGCAGCGGTCCGTCGGCCAGCGGCGCCGTCATGGCGCGCGCGGCGGCGTCGGGCTGCATGTCCTTGAAGATCGGCGCCAGCATCTTGTCGAACGACGGCATCGGCTGCGGTTCGTAGCGGGTGTCGGGAATGGCCCAGCGGTCGATCTCGCGGTCGAACACCGACAGCGAGCCGAAGAAGAAAACGACCATCAGCACCAGGCCCAGCGCCAGGCCGAACCAGGTGTGCAACCAGGCCATCGTGTGGCGGAAATTTGGAAACATGTCAGGCCCCCGCGCCGATGATCAGGCCCTGCACCCACCAGGCCGCGGCGCTCATCAGCGCGCCGCCGCCCACCAGCACCAGCGCCGCCTTGCGCAATGCCTGGGCGGCGAAGGCCACCAGGAAGGCGACCAGAAAGACCAGGAAGCCGATGATGTAGGACAGGTGTTCGGCGTCGTGGAATTCCAGGCCGGCGCTATACATCAGGGTGATGCCCAGGGCGACGACGCCCCAGGTGAAGGCGTAGCCGCCGAAAATGGCCACCGCGGTGCGCGAGGCGATGTGGCGGGGCGTAAGGGTGATCGAGGTCATGGGCGCGCTGTGTGGGCGTGGCGGTGAATGGGGCCGCAAATGAGACGGCGAATGATAATCATTCTCATGATAGATGCATCACGTCGCCTTGACAAGCGGTCGCACCGATTTTGGACACGTCCGTGACCGACAGGTGACGGCGTCGCCGCGCCGCCCGCCTAGGGCTGCGCCCGCGGCTCGCGCGAAACCGCCATGGGGCGGATCTCCGTGCTCTGCTGCATCGTGTTGCGCCATCCGTCGGGTCCGAGCACCCACATCCGTACATACCGTCCGCGCACAATGGGCGGGCGGTTGCCGCCCTGCGTCTCGGCGCGGAAGCGTCCGGTGACCACTGCCGCGCGGCCATTGTCGAGCATCCGGACTTCCATGTCGTCGACCTCATAGGAGAGGAACTCGAATTCGCTGCGCGCGAGCACCTGCAGGAACTCGGTCTTGGTGCGCGCGCGGCCGCTGGTTTCGACATGGTAGTAGTCGCCGCTGATCAGCGTGCGCAGGGTGGCGATGTCGCGGCGGGCCACGGCCTCGGCGCGTTGCTGCTCGGCCGCGCGCACGGCGGCCAGTCCGGGCGCCTGCGCGCCGGGGTTGGCCGCCGGCGTCGGCGCAGGCCGGACCGCGCCAGCCTGCATGGGCTCGGGCGAGGCGCCGGCCGCAGGGTGGGCGGCGACGAGACAGAGCAGGGCGGTCAGGACGATAGGAGAACGCATGGTCGACGAAAAAGGTTGGGTCGTCGGTAGTATATAAATTCTGAAAGGTAAGTATGTAACAAAGTTTTGCAACATTGTGACATTGCTCGGCTTGCAATTGCTCCGATCAGCCTCGTCGAGGGACCGCGTGGTGTGCTGGGCCAGGCGGACGGGAGCGGGCGCAAGCTGGTCGAGCAGGCCGGCCGCGGCTGTGCGAGGCCAGAAACAGGCCGCGGCTGCATGTTGCCGCTTCCTTCTTCAGCACAATCAGGATAATGTGTCGACACATGGGGGCGGGCCGGCGCCGCTCGCCGCCCAGCCATCTCCAGGAGAACATCATGCATACCGCAGGCGGACGGAACACAGGGGCAGACAAGGGCACGCTGGGCATCGACCTGCTGCGGGTCGGGCTGGCGACGACGATGATCCTGCTGGTGCCGCTGGTTGCCATGCAGTGGACGCGCGAGGTCGCATGGACCGGCCTCGATTTCGCCGCCGCCGCCGTGCTGCTGGCCGGCGCCGGCCTGGCTTGCCTGCGCACCGCGCGCCGGGTGGCGCGCCTGCGGGCGTGGCAGCGGGTGCTGGCCGTCGGCGCGGTGCTCGTGCTTGCCGCCGCCATTTGGGTGGAGCTGGCGGTCGGCGTCGTTCTTGGCGTCGGCAGCTAGCGCAATCGCAGCCCGTCCAGCCGGAACGGCTCGGCGATGAACACCGTATTGCACACCTCGCTCGGATAGGCATAGTCGAAGGCAACCTGGCCGGCGCTGTCCAGCGCGACCAGGCGCGCCTGGGTGCGGGCGGCCAGCGACGAATAGGCCACCAGGTAGTGGCCGGGCGCCCCTTCATATGCTGACGAGCAAATGTCTGACAGTAGCTCACGGTTGGCATCCCAGGTCCAGACTTCGCGCGCGGTGCGCGCTTTCTCGTCGATCGCATAGCGCGACGGCGTGCTGTACCCGCGATTCTGTCCCGCGGGCGCCCCCGCCGGCTGGTTGGCGCTGGCCAGGCCGTTATTGAACAACAGCAGATCGCGGTTCGGCGCTAGCGACAGCGCGTGCTGGCCGATCGGCACCTTGCCCTCGGTCACGCGCAGCGCCAGCGCGCGCAGCGACGGATAGTTGACATACCAGTGCTTGCTGGTGTCGCCCAGCAGCCACCGGATGGCGCCGGTGTCGTAGTCGAGCTTGACGACGAAGTTCTCGCGGCTCGAAACCAGCAGGGCATTGTCATGGGCATCGTAGATGGCCGAATTCATGTGGAACCAGTCGATGCCGTCGCGCACGAAATTGTCGGGGTTGTCGCCACCCGCGCGCATTGCCGCGCGGAAGATCTGGCCCAGGTCCCATTCCTTGCGCACCCGTCCCGAGGTGTCGATCTCGGCGACGATCGATTCGATCAGCCGCACGCCGCCGACTTCCGCATCGAGCTCGGCCAGGAAGCCGGTCTTGCCGCGCGCCAGTTCGTGGTGGAAATTGGTGAACCTGGGGTCGTCGAGGCGGCTGCTGCGCACGCTGCCGTCGACGTCGACCTGGTGCAGCAGCGGCGCGACCTGGTCGCCCACGTAGAAGGCGTCGTCGCCGAACAGCGAAGAGAACGCGTTGCCCGGTCCGGCCCCGGCCCAGCGCACCTGGCCGTCGCTGTCGAGGATGACCGGCGTCGTCACGCCATTCTTGACCAGCATGTAGTCGAAGCCCGGCGAGGCCGCCCCGCGCGCGGTGCGCACCTCGGGCGTGGCGTACAGCGCGGCCGGGCCGGCATCGGCGCCGGTGACGACCGCCAGCGTGGACCGGTGGAGCGAACCGTCGCGAAAGCGCGCGGTCAGCGTGAGTTCGTTGCGGTGGCCGGCGTACAGGCCGAACACGGGAAACGCGATGCGCTCGCTGGCCCCGTCCCAGGCCGCGCGCCGGCCCAGCCAGGCGCGGTCGTAGGTGACCGATACCGGGCGCGAATGCGAGCCCGGACGGGCGGCGATGGTGTAGTGCAGGCTGTCGAGATGCGCGAAATCGCGCAGGGTGTGGCTCAGTTGCGCCACGAATGGCGTGGCGCCGGGGGCCTGGGCGATGGCGCCGATGCCGGCGCGCCCGGCCTGGGTCTTGTCGTCGTCCTTGCCGCCGCAGGCGGACAGGAACAGGGTCAGCAGTAACATGAGGGTGATTGGCGACTTCATCGGTGCTCCTGGAGGTGGGGCCGGGATCCTCGCCACGAGGGCCAGCTCCCGTTGTATTCCCTTTGGCGGCCCCGTGCCCGCGACCCGCGCAAGTCCCTCGCAGGAACTCAATGAAAAGCGCTTGACCTTCCCATCGTGGGAAGGATTATCCTCATGGCATGGATCATGGGAGCATCGAATGAACAATACCATCCTGCATATCGAAGGCATGACCTGCGCCTCTTGCGTGGCGCGGGTCGAGAAGGCGCTGCTTGGGGTGCCTGGCGTCAGCGGCGCCAGCGTCAACCCGGCCACCGAGAAGGCCAGCGTCCAGGGCGGGGCGGCGGCCGAGGCCCTGGCCGCCGCCGTGCGCGCGGCCGGCTACGAGGCGCAAGTGGAACTGCCCGATGCCGGCGGCGCGGCGCCCGCGCGCAAGGAGAATGCCGGCAAGCTGCCGGCCTGGTGGCCGGTGGCCGCCGCCGTGCTGCTCAGCCTGCCCCTGGTGCTGCCGATGCTGGCCGCGCCGATCGGTCGCGACTGGATGCTGCCGGGATGGCTGCAGCTGGCGCTGGCCACGCCGGTCCAGTTCTGGCTCGGCGCGCGCTTCTACCGCGCCGGCTGGAAGGCGCTGCGCGCCGGCAGCGGCAACATGGACCTGCTGGTGGCGCTCGGCACCAGTGCCGCCTATGGACTGTCCCTGTATCTGCTGCTCACGGCGAACGGACATGGCGCCCACGCCGCGCCGCACCTGTACTTCGAATCGTCGGCGGTCGTGATCACCCTGGTCCTGCTCGGCAAGTGGCTCGAAGGCCGGGCCAAGCGCCAGACCCTGGCCGCCCTGGACGCGCTCGGCCGCCTGCGACCCGCCGAAGCGCTGGTGCGGCGCGCCGGCGTCGACGTGCAGGTGGCGCTGGACGCGCTGCGCGTGGGCGACCTGATGGTCGTCAAGCCGGGCGCGCGGGTGCCGGCCGACGGCCGCGTGGTCGATGGCCGCAGCCACCTGGACGAATCGCTGCTGACCGGCGAAAGCCTGCCGGTGGCGAAAGGCCCGGGCGACAAGGCGGCCGGTGGCGCCGTCAATGCCGACGGCCTGCTGCTGGTCGAGGCGACCGCGGTCGGCGCGGCGACGATGCTGTCGCAGATCATTCGCATGGTCGAGGAAGCGCAGGCGGTCAAGGCGCCGATCCAGCGCCTGGTGGACCGGGTCAGCGCGGTGTTCGTGCCGGTCGTGCTGGCGCTCGCGCTGGCGACCCTGCTGGGATGGGGGCTGGCCGGCGGCGACTGGCAGGCGGCCCTGCTCAATGCGGTGGCGGTGCTGGTGATCGCCTGTCCCTGCGCGCTGGGGCTGGCCACGCCGGCCGCGGTGATGGTCGGCACCGGGGCCGCGGCCCGCCACGGGATCCTGATCAAGGACGCCGAAGCGCTCGAGACCGCGCATGCGCTGGACGTGGTGGTGTTCGACAAGACCGGCACCCTGACCGAGGGCAAGCCGCGCCTGCTGGCGCACGAGGGCCCGGATCCGGCGCGCCTGTTGGGCCTGGCGGCCGCCGTGCAGCAGGGCAGCGGGCACCCGCTGGCCGGCGCCGTGCTCGAGGAAGCGGCGCGCCAGGGCCTGGACTTGCTGCCGGCCGCTGCCTCGCGCGCCCTGCCTGGCCGCGGCGTCGAGGCCGAGGTCGGCGGCGCCGTCATCGTGCTCGGCAACCGGCGCCTGATGGAAGAACTGGGCGTGGCGGCCACCGGCGCCGAGCGGCATGAGGCGCTGGGCCGCACCGTGTCCTGGCTGGCCGAACGCCGGGACGGCCGCTGGGCCGTGCTGGGCCTGCTCGCCTTCGGCGACCAAATCAAGCCGGGCGCGGCGCAGGCCGTCGCCAGCCTGAAGCGGATCGGCATCGAGCCGGTCCTGCTCAGCGGCGACAGCTCCGTCGCCGTGCACGCCGTGGCCGGGCGGCTCGGCATCGGGCGCGTGCATGCCGAGGTGCTGCCGGCCGACAAGGCGCAGGTCGTGGACGCGCTGCGCCGGCAGGGGCACACCGTGGCGATGGTCGGCGACGGCATCAACGACGCGCCGGCGCTGGCGGCGGCCGACGTCGGCATGGCGATGGCCACCGGCACCGACGTCGCGATGCACAGCGCGGGCGTGACCCTGATGCGCGGCGATCCGCGCCTGGTGTTCGATGCCGTCGCGGTGTCGCGCCGCACTTACCGCAAGATCCGCCAGAACCTCGGCTGGGCGTTCGTCTATAACGTGGTCGGCCTGCCGCTCGCGGCCTTCGGCCTGCTCGACCCGGTGCTGGCCGGCGCCGCCATGGCCCTCAGTTCGGTCAGCGTGGTGGGCAATGCGCTGCTGCTGCGGCGCTGGAAGGGCGCACCGGCCCTGCCCACGATCGCGCCGGCGCCCGAACCCGACACCGTATCCATTTCAACCACCGGGGCGACGACGCCCCAAGCACCAGGAGAACACACCATGTATGAACTGACCGTGGAAGGCATGAGCTGCAACCATTGCGTGGGCCGCGTCACCAAATCGGTGCAGGCGGTCGACGCCGGCGCGAAAGTGGCGATCGATCTCGACAAGGCCAGCGTGCGCATCGACAGCCAGGCCGACCTCGAACGCATCGTCGCCGCCATCGATGGCGCCGGGTATCCGGTTACGGCGCGCGCCTCGGTTTAGAAAATATGCTGTCCAAAGTATCAAATATGGACGATAAGTCATCAAATTATCTTCCCGGGCGGTGCCAGTTGCGCTATATTTTATTGAAACGACAATAAATACAGGCGCCGCCTGGTCGGCCAGGAAATCAACCTCGCTGCCCCCGCCGGATCCTCCACGGGGAGAGATATGCGACAAGGCGTTCTAGCGGAACCGACGGATCTGGCAAGGCATCCGCCGAGCGGCGCCCAGCTGCGCCACGTGGTCTGGGTGCTGGCCGGCCTGGCGCTCGTCTTTGCCGTGCTGGCGCCGGTGGCGCGCGTGCCGCTGGCGCAGGCGCCGGAATTCATTCCGATGTACGGCTCGGTGCTGATCGGCGCCAACCTGCTGACCGGCATCCTGCTGATCGGCCATGTCCACACCGGACGCTCGCGCGCGCTCGGCATCCTGGTGCTGGGCTACCTGCTCACGGCGCTGATCGCCAGTGTCCACCTGCTGACCTTCCCCGGCCTGTTCGCCGAACAGGGCGTGTTGGGCGGCAACGTCCAGACCACGCCCTGGCTGCACCTCGCCTGGCATGCGCTATTTCCCCTGTTCGTGCTCGGCCATGCGCATACCCCGGCCGACGCAGCGCCGCTGCCGCCGCATTTCATGCGGGTCGGCGCCTTGCTGGTCGTGCTGTTCGCGGCGCTGCTGTTGCTGGTCTCGACCTCGGAAGCCCCGTGGCTGCCGCCGCTGATGGATGGCAAGCGCACGCTGCCCCTCTATCACTGGCTCTCGGGCGGGGTGCTGGCGCTGTCGCTCTGGGTGTTGTGGGCGGTCGTGCGCAAGCAGCCGCGCACCGTGCTCGACGTCTGGCTGGCGGTGGCGATGGCGGCCTGGGTGTTCGAGGTCGGGCTGTCGTGCGTGCTCAATGGCGGCATGTTCGACCTCGGCTTCTACGCCGGGCGCCTGTACGGCCTGGCCGCTTCGCTGTTCGTGCTGGGCGCGCTGGCGATCGACAATATCGCCCTGCATGCGCGCCTGCACGCGACGTTCCAGGAAATGATGGAGACCCGCGCCCACGCCCAGTGGCAAAGCCTGCTGGGAACGGTGCTGCGCCAGTTGCCGGACGGGGTACTGATCGTCGACCGGGCGGGGCGCTGCGTGATGGCCAACGACCAGGCCAGCCGCATGGCGGCCAGCTTCGCGCCCGTCCCGGCGACCGGCCAACCGGCCCCTCACGGTGCGCCGGATGGCGTGGCGGCCATGCTTGACCTGATCCGCGATCCCCTGGCGCGCGCGGTGGGCGGCGAGACCTTCCGCGACGCCCTGCTGGAAAGCGACCATGACGGCCTGCGGCGCTGCTACACGGTCAGCGGCGCGCCGCTGCGCGACGGCGCGGCCGAACTGGCGGCGGCGGTGATCGTGCTGGACGATATCACCGAGCGCACCGAGGCCAGCGTGGCGCTGGCGCGCGCGCTCGACCAGACCCGCTACCTGGTCGAGAACACCCCGCTGGCCGTGATCGAATGGAACCGCGAGCTGGTCGTCACCCTGTGGAATGGGCGCGCCGAAGAACTGTTCGGCTGGCGCCAGGACGAGGTGGTCGGCACCCGGATCGATGCGCTGCCGATGATCCACGACAGCGACGCCGACCAGGTGGGCCTGATGCTGCGGCGCCTGCTCGAGACGCCGACCCGGCATGCCAAGTCGAGCAACCGCAACCTCACCCGCGACGGCCGCGTGCTGTGCTGCGAGTGGTACAACTCGGTGCTGGTCGACGAAGCCGGCGAGATCCAGGCCGTGTTTTCGCTGGTGCTGGACGTGACCGAGCGCGAGCAGGCCATGGACGGCCTGCGCGAGGCCGACCGGCGCAAGGACCTGTACATCGCCACCCTGGCGCACGAGCTGCGCAACCCGCTGGCGCCGATCGCCAACGCGGCCTCGCTCCTGCGCAGCAAGACGCTGGCGCCGGAGCGCATCGAATGGATCGCGGCGATGGTCGGGCGCCAGGCTGCGCAGATGGCGCGCCTGCTGGACGACCTGCTGGACGTCTCGCGCATCGGGCGCGGCAAGATCGAACTGCGGCGCAGCCGGGTGGAGCTCGGGCGCCTGGTCCGCGACACCCTGCAGACCAGCATGCCGCTGATCGAGACCGGGCGCCACCACGTCGTGCTGCGGCTGGTGGACGAGCCCCTGTGGGTCGACGCCGACGCGCTGCGCATGACCCAGGTGTTCGCCAACCTGGTCAACAACGCGGCCAAGTACACGCCGCCGGGTGGGGCGCTCGAGATCGGCCTGCGCGCCGAGAATGGCGAGGCGGTGGCCTGGGTGGCCGACAACGGGGTGGGGCTCGATGCCTGCATGGTCGAGCGCGTGTTCGATCCTTTCGTGCAGGTGAGCAGCGCGCGCCACCTGGCCCAGGGCGGCCTGGGGATCGGGCTGTCGCTGGCCAAGGGCTTCGTCGAACTGCACGGGGGCAGCATCCGCGCCGACAGCGACGGCCCGGGCCAGGGCGCGACCTTCATCGTGCGCCTGCCGCTGTGCGAAGCGGCCGAGCCGGAGCCGGACGCTGCGAGCCAGTCGGCCGGCGGCGCGGTGGCCGGCAGGCATATCCTGGTGGCCGACGACAATGTCGACGCGGCCGAGTCGCTGGCCTGGCTGCTGCGCTCGGAGGGCGCGACGGTCGACGTCGCGCACGACGGCGCGCAAGCGCTGCGGCTGTACAACGCGCATTGCGCCGAGATCGTGGTGCTCGACCTCGGCATGCCCGAGATGGACGGGCTGGAGGTGGCGGCGATCCTGGCCTCCCGCTGCCCGCGCCCCTACCTGGTCGCGGTGACGGGCCGGGGCCGGCAGGAAGACCGCGACGCGTCGCGCGCCGCGGGTTTCGACCAGCACTTCACCAAGCCGGTGGCGCCGCAGCAGCTGATCGAGCTGCTGCGCGCGGTGGGACAGGGCCAGCCTGGCGCCTAGTGGTGGTGGCCTGCGTGGCCCTTGGCGCCGGGCTTGCGCGCGTCCAGCGCCCGGGCGGCAGGCGCCGGCTTCGCATCCGGCGCGCTGGTGGGCGCCGGCAGGTCGCCGCTCCATTCGTGCGCGACGGTGCCGGCCGGGTGACGGTACCAGCCCGGATCGCGGTAGTCGCCGCGCGCCAGTTCCGCGCGCACCTTCAGCACGGTGAACATGCCGCCCATCTCGAGGTTGCCGAACGGGCCGTCGCCGCTCATCATCGGCAGGGTGTTGGCGGGCAGCGCCATCTTCATGTCGCCCATCGAGCCGCCCTTGTCGCCCATGACCATATAGCCTGGCACCAGCTTGTTGATCTTTTCGGCCACGCCGCGGTGGTCGACCCCGATCAGGGTTGGCACGTCGTGGCCCATCGCGTTCATCGTGTGGTGCGACTTGTGGCAATGGAAGGCCCAATCGCCCGGCGCGTCGGCCACGAATTCGATCGCCCGCATCTGGCCGACCGCGACGTCGGTGGTCACCTCGGGCCAGCGCGCCGACTTCGGCACCCAGCCGCCGTCGGTGCCGGCCACCTCGAAGCGGTGGCCGTGCAGGTGGATCGGGTGGTTGGTCATGGTCAGGTTCCCGACCCGGATGCGCACCTTGTCGTTGAGCCGCGCGACCATCGGATCCAGGCCCGGGAACACGCGGCTGTTGATGGTCCACAGGTTGAAGTCGAGCATGGTGTTGGTGCGCGGCGTGTAGCTGCCCGGCTCGATGTCGTACGAAGACAGCAGCATCACGTAGTCGCGGTCGACCGCGTGCTGGCGCGGGTTTCGGGGATGCGTGACCCAGAAGCCCATCATCCCCATCGCCATCTGCTGCATCTCGTCGGCGTGCGGATGGTACATGAAGGTGCCGGCATGGCGCGCGACGAATTCGTAGACGAAAGTCTTGCCCGGCTGGATGCCGGGCTGGGTCAGTCCGGTGACGCCGTCCATCCCGCACGGCAGCAGTTGGCCATGCCAGTGCACGCTGGTGTGCTCGGGCAGCTTGTTGGTCACGAAAATGCGCACCCGGTCGCCCTCGACCACCTCGATCGTGGGCCCCGGGCTCTGCCCATTGTAGCCCCACAGGTTGGCCTGCATGCCGGGCGCCAGTTCGCGCACCACGGGTTCGGCCACCAGGTGGAATTCCTTGACGCCGTCCTTCATGCGCCAGGGCAGGGTCCAGCCGTTGAGCGTGACCACGGGGTTGTAGGGGCGGCCGCTGGCGGGCGCCAGCGGGGCGGCGGTGGCGGCGGAGTCGTGCACCGGGGCTTCCGGCAGCGCGGCGGCGCCGGCCTTGCTCACCAGCGAGGCGCCCAGCATGGTCACGCCGGCGCCGGTCAGGAACGATCTGCGATTGGTCATTGTGCTTCCTTGTTGTCGTGTGCGTGGACCTGCGTGCTCGCCGCCGGCAGGCGGCCGCCGAGCGCGGCTTCGAGGTCGGCTTCGGCCAGCCAGAAATCCTTCAGCGCCTCGATGGCGGCGTGCACCGCCGCAGCCTGTTCGCGCGCGTCGGCCAGCAGCTCGAAGGGGCTGGCCAGCATGCCGTTGTAGCGCAGCAGGGTCTCGCCCGCGATTTTCTGGCGCAGGGGGATCACGTGGTCGCGGTAATGGCGCGCCACGTCGTGGCTGGCGCGGTAGCCCAGGTAGCCGGCGCGCGCTTCGCTGCGCGCATTGACCGCCGTCTCGGCGACCCGGCCCAGGGCCTGCATGTAGACGCCTTCGGCGCGCGCGACGCGGGCGCCGCCCCAGTCGAACAGCGGCAGTTCGAGCGACACCTCATAGCCTTCGCTGCGCGGTTCGTTCGTCTCGCTCTTGCTCGCATAACCCAGGTCGAGCACATTGACCATGCGCGTGGCGCGGGTGAGGCCAAGGTCGGCGGCGGTACCGGCGGCGGCGGCGCGCGCGGTGCGCACGTCCAGGCGCCGTTCCAGCGCCAGCCGTTCGATGCCGGCGAGCGCCACCGGCTGGGCGGGCAGGTCGGGCAGGCGCTCGGGCAGGGTGTAGCCGGCCTGCGCGCCCCATAGCCCGAGCTGGCGCGTCAGGTGCTCGCGCGCCGTGTCGCGCGCGCGGCCGGCGCGCAGCACGGCGGCGCCGGCTTCGGCGTGGAAGGCCGATTCGCGCGCCAGGTCGAGGGCGCTGGCGTTGCCGGCCAGGGTCATGCGCTCCATCAGTTCGCTCGAGGCGTCGGCCGCTGCCGCGACCTGGCGCGCGTAGTCGAGCGCCTGGCCGGCGGCCACCGCCTCGATCCAGGCGCGCCGGGTGGCGATCGCGTGGCGCTCGATGGCGGCGGCCACCTGCAGCGTCGTTTCCTCGTGGCGCCGGGCGGCCATGCGCTGGCGCAGCGGCATGGTCAGGAGGCCGGCCAGGTCGAGCGACACGCTGCGTTCGATCTCGCGGCTGCCGCCGCCGTCCATGCGAGAGAATCCGAAGGAAGGATTGCGCAGGCGCGAGGCCTGGACCAGGTCGGCCTGGGCGATGCCGGCGTCCCAGTAGCTGGCTTGCAGGCCGGGATGGTTCAGGACGGCGATGCGCACCGCGGCGTCCAGGCCCAGCGGCCGTTGCAGCAGGGCGTCGACCTCGTCGTTGAGCGCGCGCCGGTCGTCGTCGCTGCGCAGCAGGCGCGGTTCGACGCCGGTGCGGGCGTAGGATTCGGCGGCACTGGCACGCAGCGCCGCGGCGGGGTCGGTGCTGGCGCAGCCGGCCAGCACCAGCGCCGCGGCGGTGGCCAGCGCGCCGCGAACCATGATGGGCGTCGGCATCAGTGATGTCCCTCATGGTGGTGATGTTGATGCGGGTCGGCCTTCGGCGCCGCCTTGTCGGCCGGCTTGGCGTGGCCGGCATGGCCGGCATGGCCGGCATGGCCGGGATGGCCGGCGTGGCCGGCGTGGTCGGCAGGGGCGGCATGCATGCCGTGGCCCGGCTGGCCGGCGACGGTGCGGTTGCTTTCTTGCCAGCTGCGGTCGGGCGTCGTTCCGGGCGCGGCCGGGGCGCGCTGGACGTGGGCCGGTCGATAGCGGGTCTCGGGGACGGCGGCGGCGGGATCGTCGGCCGTGCTCTGGGCGATGGCGGGCATGGCGGCAAGGCTGGCAGCCAGCAGGGCGGCCGCGCGCCATGGCGCGGCGGTGTGCGTCGGCATGATGTTCCTCTCGAATGAAATGCGGGACGAAATACGTCAAGGCCGCGCTTGGCGCGGCGGGCAATATCAGGCGAGCGGGAAGCGGGGAGGTCGTTCGGGCTGGGCGAGGTCGACCGCGGCCAGACGGCCGGAGGCGGTCACCACGAGGGTGGCGTTCGAGGCTGGCGGAGGCGGCGCGATGCCCGGCGCGGGCGCCATGGCGGCGCCCATGCAGCAGGCGGCGCAGGCGCTGCAGCGGCCGTCGTGATCATGCGTGTCCGGGGCCGGTTCCGGCGTCCCGGCCTGCACGTCGTGGCAAGGGCCGCTCGCGGCGTCGTGGTGCGCGCCGGCATGCACGGCAGGCGGGCCCCCTTGCGGCGCATCGTGCGCGCACGCGAGCATGGCGGCCGAAGCGATTCCCTGGAACGGGATCGCCAGCAGCATCAGCCAGACCAGCACGAGACGAACGGAATGTTTCACGCCGCGATTCTAGCATGCCGCACCGGCCCGCCGGCAAGCATCGCCATTGACGGCGATGCGCGCCGCAGGGCTGCGACGTTTGATACGATGCTTCACTACTTGCCGATGGAAAGGCCTTGAGCGCATGAGCGTCCGCAACCTGCACTACCTGTTCGCGCCGAAGTCGGTGGCGCTGATCGGCGCGTCCGAGCGTCCCGGCAGCATGGGCACGACCCTGCTCGACAACCTGCTGGGCGGCGGCTACAAGGGCAAGCTGTACGCGGTCAATCCCAAGTACGACCAGGTCGGCGGCCTGGCTTGCCACGGCAGCGTGGCCGACCTGCCGGAAGCGCCCGAGCTGGCCGTGATCTGCACGCCGCCCGCCACCGTGCCGCAGCTGGTGCGCCAGCTTGGCGAGAAGGGCACGCGCGCTGCGGTGGTGCTCAGCAGCGGCATGGCCCGCGCCCGCGATGCGCGCGGTCGCAGCCTGCGCCAGGCCGCGCTCGACGCCGCCCATCCCTATCTGCTGCGGCTGCTGGGGCCGAACAGCGCCGGCCTGCTGGCGCCGGGCCTCGGCCTGAACGCCAGCGTGGCGCACAGCGGCGCGCTGCCGGGCAGGATCGCCTTCGTCTCGCAATCCGGTTCGCTGATGACCGGGGTGCTCGACTGGGCGCGCACGCGCGGCATCGGATTCTCCCACTTCATCTCGCTGGGCGATTCGAGCGACGTCGACCTGGGCGACGTGCTCGATTACCTGGCCAGCGACGGCCAGGCCGGCGCCATCCTGCTGTACGTCAGCCAGCTGCGCTATGCGCGCAAGTTCATGTCGGCGGCGCGCGCGGCGGCGCGCAGCAAGCCGGTGCTGGTGCTCAAGTCGCGCGCCGGCGAGGAAGGCGCGCGCGCGGTGGCCAGCGAGAGCGGGGCGCTGGCCAGCGAAGACGACGTGTTCGACGCCGCGGTGCGGCGCGCCGGCATGCTGCGGGTGTATACCACCGAGCAGCTGTTCGCGGCGGTCGAGACCCTGGCCTATGCGCGGCCGCTGCACGGCGAGCGGCTGGCCATCGTCAGCAATGGGGCCGGGCCGGGCGTGCTGGCGCGCGATGCGCTGCGCTACGGCGGCGGCGTGGCAGCCGCCCTGGCGCCCGAATCCCTCGTTCAGCTCGATATGCTGCTGGCGGCCGGATCCAGCGCCAATCCGGTCGACCTCGGCGGCGGCGCGCCGCCCGGGCGCTACGCCGCGGCGCTCGAGATCCTGCTCAAGGATCCGCAGGTCGACGCCTTGCTGGTCGTGCATTCGCCGACCGCCACCGTCGACAGCCGCGAGGTGGCGAACGCGATCGCGCCGCTGGCGCGCGCGGCGGCGCGTCCGATCCTGTCTTGCTGGCTGGGCGGGGCCTCGGTGCTCGAGGCGCGCACCATCGCCGCCAATGCGCGCATGCCGACCTTTCGCACGCCCGAAGACGGCGTGGCGGGCTTCATGCAACTGGTGCACTACCGGCGCAACCAGAACCTGTTGATGGAAGTGCCGCCGTCGATGGTCGGCCACATGGCGCCCGACCGCAGCGCCGCGCGGGCGCTGGTGCGCGAAGCGATCGCCAGCAAGCGCCTGCTGCTGTCCGATCCCGAGACCAAGGCCATCCTGCGCGCCTACGGCCTGGCGCTGGTCGAGACCCGCGCCGCCGCCGACATCGACGCCGCGGTGGCGGCGGCGCGCGCGATCGGCTATCCGGTGGCGGTCAAGATCCTGACGCCCGACGTGATGCACAAGTCCGATTTCGGCGGCGTGACCCTCGACCTCGATTCCGACGAGGCGGTGCGCGCCAGCGCCCAGCGCATGAAGAAGCGCCTGGACGAACTGTTCCCCCAGGCGCGTTTCGACGGTTTTTCGGTGCAGGCCATGTGCCGCCGCTCCCACGCCCATGAACTGATCGTCGGCGCCGCCACCGACCCGGTGTTCGGGCCGGTGCTGGTGTTCGGCCAGGGCGGGGTGGCGGTGGAGGTCACCGACGACCACGCGGTGGCGCTGCCGCCGCTCAACCTGGTACTGGCGCGCGACCTGGTCGACCGCACGCGGGTGGCGCGCCTGCTGGCGGGCTACCGCAACCGGCCGCCGGCCAATCTGGATGCCATCCTGGCGGTGCTGATCCAGGTCTCGCGCCTGGTATCCGATATTCCCGAGATCGTGGAACTCGACATCAACCCGCTGCTGGCCGACAGCCGTGGCGCGACCGTGCTCGACGCGCGCATGCGCCTGGCCCTGGCCGATCGTTCGGGCAGCACGCTCGACCGGCTGGCGATCCGCCCCTATCCGCGCGAACTCGAAGAAACGATAGCCTGGAATGGCGCGCCGCTGCTGCTGCGCCCGATCCGTCCCGAGGACGGTCCGGCCCACCTGGCTTTCTTCGACGCGCTCACGCCCGACGACATCCGCTACCGGATGTTCGTGCGCATCCGCGAGCTGCAGCCGTCGCAGCTGGCGCGCTTCACGCAGATCGACTACGACCGCGAGATGGCCTTCATCGCCACCCGCAAGAACGCCGACGGCGTGAACGAGACGCTGGCGGTAGCGCGGGTGGTGGCCGACCCCGACAATACCAGCGCCGAATTCGCGGTCACCGTGCGTTCCGACCTGAAGGGCATGGGGCTGGGCGGGATCATGATGAAGAAGCTGATCGATTATTGCCGCGCGCGCGGCACCGGCGAGATCGTGGGCGAGGCCCTGCCGCAGAACTCGCGCATCGTCGCGATGGTGAAAAAGCTGGGCTTCGAGGTGACGATCGACGGCGAAGAGGGGATCCGGAAAATGCGCCTTGCATTACGTTAGCGCTTTCCCGCGTTTCGTGACATTCGGAGGATTTTGCGTGCAGTCGCGGTGGTATCGTAGCGCCCAAGCTGAATCATGCCTGCCGCCTTGGCACGTGACGATCCTCCCAGTCCCGGCAACTCGAACCGCGTATCGCTCACGATGTCCCGTCTCGGTCTTTTCTTTTGCGCTCCCTATGCCCTGTTCATCGCGGCCTGTCTCGGCATCGTGTCAATGGGGCACGTCGATTACCGGTCGCAGTTCACCTACCTCGAGCTGCCGATCGCGGCCCAGCTGGCGCTCGCGCACTGGCTCGGCATGGACCGTGCGCTGGCGGTCATTTCGTGGCCGGATGCCTATGGGCTGTTCATGACGCCGGCGTTCATCCTGCTGTATGCGGCCGGGGCGGCGCTCGAGCGCGGACTGGACCGCCGACGGGGCCTGCATACGGCGCTCGACTGAGCGCTAGCCGCGAGCACATAACGGCTACAGCGACTGCCAGCAAACCGTGCGCGAACCGCGCACAATATCATCGGGGATCATCACGTCCCGAGCGGCATGCGACGTGGGACATCCCGGATAGCTGAGCAAGAGGCGGCCTGGCGGCGCGACTGCGCGATGACAGGCGCCGCGCGCCAGTCGCTATAGAATCGACATCCTTTACGCGTGTGCCATGCCAGATCAACCCACAACGATCGCGGTCGAACCCGACCCCGACTACCGCGATGCAAACTTCGTCATCCAGGGCCTGATCGATTTCAATGCCGCGCATGCCGCAGGCGCCGCGCCGCATGAGCTGCTGGTGACGCTGCGCGACGAGGAAGGCCAGGTAGTGGGCGGCCTGTCCGGCGACACCTGGGTCGGATGGCTGCAGGTGCATGCGCCATGGATCGCGCAGGGCATGCGCGCCCGCGGCATGGGGCGCGCGCTCATGGCGGCGGCCGAGCAGGAAGCGATGCGCCGCGCACCCAGGCCTTCCTGGAGACGCTCAGCTTCCGGGCGGTCGGGTTCTATGAAAAGCCCGGCTACACGGCATTCAGCCGCATCGACGGCTTTCCGCCGGGCGGCGCGCGCCATGCCTTGCGCAAGACGCTAGGCGCAGATCCGCTCAGCGCCTGAACCGCACATCCTCGCTCACCACCGCCGCATCGCCCTTCGGCTTCTTGGGCTTCTTCGGTTTCTTGACGATCTGCCCCCTGGCATCCGTTACCGGCACCCGGTGATCCGGCGCGAAGCCCGGTTCCTCAACCCGCTCGAGCGTCTGGCGCGTCAGCACCTCGATCGCCGCCAGCTGCTCGACCTCGTCGGCGCACACCAGCGACAAGGCCTCGCCCGAGGCGCCGGCGCGGCCGGTGCGGCCGGTGCGGTGCACGTAATCCTCGGCCACGATCGGCAGGTCGACATTGATCACGGCCGGCAGGTCGTCGATATCGATGCCGCGCGCGGCGACGTCGGTCGCCACCAGGACCCGCACCTCGCCGGCCTTGAAGCGCTCCAGCGCGCGCAGGCGCGCCGGCTGCGGCTTGTCGCCATGGATCGAATCGGCCGTTATGCCCTTCGCTTCAAGCAGGGCCACCAGCTCGTCGACGCCCTTGCGGGTGCGGGCGAAGGCCAGCACCTGGCCCCAGTCGTGGCGCTTGAGCAGGTGCACGAACAGCTCGGGCTTGCGCTTCTTGTCGACCGGAACGATCCACTGCCTGACCGCCGCCACCGTGGTGTTGCGCGGCGTGGCTTCGATGCGCACGGGGTCGCGCAGCATCTGGTTCGACAGCGCGCGGATCTGGTCCGAGAAGGTGGCCGAGAACAGCAGTGTCTGGCGTTTCTTCGGCAGCAGCTTCATGATGCCGTCCAGCTCGCGCGCGAAGCCCAGGTCGAGCATGCGGTCGGCTTCGTCGAGCACCAGGGTCTTGACTTCGTTGAAGCGCACCGCGTTCTGGCGCTGCAGGTCGAGCAGGCGGCCGGGCGTGGCGACCATCACGTCGACGCCCTTGCGCAAGGCCATCATCTGCGGATTGATGCTCACCCCGCCATAGGCGACCATGGTGCGCAGCGGCAGGCCGGCGGCATAGGCGCGCACGCTTTCGTGCACCTGTTCGGCCAGTTCGCGGGTCGGCACCAGGATCAGCGCGCGCACCGCGTTGGGGCTGACCGCGCCGCTCTTGCTGAGCCGCTGCAGGATCGGCAGGGTGAAGCCGGCGGTCTTGCCGGTACCGGTCTGGGCGGCGGCCATGACGTCGTGCCCGGCCAGCACGGCGGGAATCGCCTGCTCCTGCACGGCAGTGGGCGTGGTGTAGGCGAGGGCGTCGAGGGTGCGGACGATCTGGTCGATCAGGCCGAGGGATGCGAACGACATGGAGGGGAAACCTTGGGACGAAAATGGACAGGCCATAGTTTACCCTGCCGGGGCCGGCATGGCGATACTACCGTGGGCGGGCAGCGACCCGCCCGGCCTCAGGGGAGCGAGGCCGGTTGGCCGATCGCGGACAGGCCGGCAATCGGCTTGACCGGTTCATTGTGTTCGCGGCAGCCTGCCAGCAGCAGGCAGGTCATGGTCAGCGCGGCGGCGAGCATTCGGCGTGGTTGCATGATGGGTCCTCCAGTGGCGGAGAACCCATCATACGCCGGCCGCGCCAGCCCTGGCGCGCGTGCCGGCCGGGCGTCAGAAACTGTAGGACACGCTGGCGCGCAGCACCGGGAAGAATTTATAGTCCGACAGCTTCTCTTGCAGGCGCGCTTCCTCGGCCGCGACATCGCTGGCGAGCACGGTGCAGGTCACGCGCGAGCTGCTGCAGCCGCGGCTGACCAGGTTCAGCTTGGCATTGCCCTGGTAGAAGGCGCCCAGGTCGGCGCTCACGTTCCAGCGCCGGTTCGGGGTCAGCGCATTGCCCCAGCCGATGCCGATATACGGGGCGGCCTTCCGGAAATCGACCTTGCCGTCGAGCGTGCCGACGTCGGACGGCAGGTAGCGGCGTCCATTGATGTGGTAGAAGCCATCGCCCTCGGGACGCGCGCGGCCCGTGATCTCGTTGCCGTTGTAGACCACGCCGCCGGTCAGGCGCAATGCGCTGTTGGCGACAACGTACCAGTCGAACAGCACGTCGAAGGTCTGCAGCCTGGCGTCGGCGTCATACGAGATGCCGCCGGAGCGCTTGTCGCTGCCGTGCTGCAGGTAGTTGATCCCGAAACGGCCGTTGAGGTCGCTCTCCATCGGGACCACCAGGTGGACGCCGGCGCCGGTGGTGCCGAGATCGGCCGTGACGGCCATGCCGACCTGGGCGTGGGCGGGAGCGGCGGCCAGGGAGGCGGCCAGGGTGGCGGCCAGTGCGAGGGCGAGGCGTTTCGGGGACATCGGCGAGACCTTTCGAACAGAAAGGCGAAATTGTAGCGGGTAGGCAGGGGGCCGCGCCTGTCTGAAAATTGTAATCAGAGATAGAAAGCAACACTTTGCGCCGCATTTCCTGGCCGCGTTGACGCCGCCGGGCGCCGGTTTCGTCGGCCCAGTGTCGCGTTCGTCGCATAATGCTGTCTTGCAAGGAATGGCCTGCCTATGCTGGGCCCATTCCCACTTCGAGAAAGCACATCATGTTCGCAAGCCTGTTCCATGTATTTCGCCTGCTGCTGGCCTGGCTGGCGGTGTACCTCGCCCTGTGCATCACGCTCAACGAGACCTGGTTGCAGCACGTCGATATCGACCTCGGCGGTACCGGTCCGCTGCTCGGTTTCGCCCTGTGCGGCTGGGTCTTGCTGGAAGTGTTCTCGCATATGCGCCGGGTGCGCCTGGTCGCCGGCCATCTCGACGCCAGCACCCTGTCCAACCGCCAGCGGCGCCAGATCGAGATCCCGCTCGAGGCCGGCGAAGCCTTCGACATGATCGACGCCGCGATCCGCGAGCTGCCCGGCGCCAACGTGGTCGACAGCGCGCGCGACAGCCTGCAGGTGCGGGCCAAGGTCGAACGCATCGACCCCTACGGCAAGGCCACGGCCAAGCTGTGGGGCCTGGACGGCGTCGGCGCCCGGCGCAACCAGATCCTGGCGACGGTGACGCCGAACGGCGACGTGGCCGGCAGCGTGACCCTGATCTGCGAACCCGAGGCGCCGGCCTGGACCGACTGGTTCCTGGTCGACCATGGCACCAACCTGGAAAACGCCGAAGCCGTGGTGCGCGCCATCGCGCGCCGCATCGCCGAGCGCCGTCGCCTGGAAGCGAATCAGGTGCGCGAGAGCGTGACCGAGAAGGAGCTCACGGTGGCGCGCCTGAACCTGCTGCACGCCCAGGTCGAGCCGCACTTCCTGTACAACACGCTGGCCAGCGCCCAGGTGCTCACCCGCAGCGACCCGGCGCGCGCCGACGCCATGCTGGGCAACCTGATCCAGTACCTGCGCCACTCGCTGCCGCGCACCGAGGATGCGCCGTCGACCCTGGGCGAGGAGCTGGAGCGGGCGCGCGCCTACCTCGACATCCTGGCGATCCGCATGGGGCCGCGCCTCGCCCTGCAGGTCGACGTGCCGGACGAGCTGCGCCGGCTGGTGTTTCCGCCGATGATGCTGCAGACGCTGGTCGAGAACGCGATCAAGCACGGGCTGGAACCCAAGCCGGGCGGCGGCACGGTGTGGATCCTGGCGCGCGCCGTCGACCAGGCGGTGGCGGTGACGGTGGCCGACGACGGCCGCGGTTTCTCGGCCGAGGGCGGCGGCACCGGCATCGGCCTGCGCAACGTGCGCGAACGCCTGCGCCTGGCCTATGGCAATACCGCCAGCTTCGCCATCGTCGCCAACTTCCCGAGCGGGGTGGCGGCGACCATCACGGTGCCGCCGGCGCTGCAGGGCAACGGAGGCCGCCATGTCGAATAAGACCGTTACCTGCGTGGTTGCCGAGGACGAGGCGCTGCTGCGTGACGAACTGGTCAGGCAGCTCGGGGAGCACTGGCCCGAACTGGCCGTCGTCGCCGTGTGCGAGGATGGCGGCAGCGCGCTGGAAGCCATCGAGACCCACCGTCCCGACATCGCCTTCCTCGACATCCGCATGCCGGGCCTGTCCGGGCTCGAAGTGGCGTCGAACATGCTGGCGGCGGGCTTTTCCACCGAGGTCGTGTTCGTGACCGCCTACGACCAGTACGCGCTCGATGCGTTCGATCGCGGCGCGGTCGATTACCTGCTCAAGCCCGTGTCGCGCGAGCGGCTGGCGGCGACCGTGGCCCGGGTGCGCGAACGCCTGGCGCGCGGCGGCCTCGACCCGGCCCAGCTGGCCGGGCTGCTGGCGCGGCTGCAGGTGGTGTCGCCGCCGGCGGCGCGCGCGCAGCCGCTGGTGTGGCTGACGGCCAGCCGCGGCAACGAGACGCGCCTGATCCTGGTCGACGACGTGGCCTATTTCCAGGCCGATTCCAAGTACACGGTCGTGATGACCGCGGATGGCGAGTCGCTGCTGCGCAAGCCCATCCGCGACCTGCTCGAGGTGCTCGACCCGACCATGTTCAAGCAGGTGCACCGCTCGACCATCGTCAACCTGCGCGCGGTGGCCGGCGTGGCGCGCGACGAGAGCGGGCGCGGCACGATCCGCTTGAAGAACCGGCCCGAGACCTTGACGGTCAGCCAGTCGTTCATGGGGCTGTTCCGCAATATGTAGTCAACAATATCGACACGTGCAACGTCATTCACGCCGCCATAGTAGAATCGACATTGCCTGATGGCTCGGTGTTGTTGCCGGGCAGGGTATCGACAGGAGGCAACTTGCGTAGCGATATCGTGATCGTAGGCGGCGGCGCGGGCGGACTCGAGCTGGCCTGCAAACTGGGGCGCAAGCTGGGTCCATCCAAGGTGACGCTGGTCGACAGCCGCCTTTACCATATCTGGAAACCGTCGCTGCACGAAGTCGCGGCGGGCACCCTGGACATCCACCAGGAAGGACTGTCGTATGCCATGCTGGCGCACGACAATGGATTCAATTTCGTGCTGGGCCCGATGACCGGGCTCGACGCCCAAGGCCAGGCGATCGAGATCGGCGCGGTGCGCGCCGCCACCGACAACGAAGAAGTGCTGCCGGTGCGGCGCCTCGGCTATGGCGCGCTGGTGATGGCGATCGGCAGCACCTCGAATTATTTCGGCGTGCCGGGGGCCGAGGAGTTCTCGATCTCGCTCAACGCGACCGAGGACGCCGAGCGCTTCCGCCTGCGCATGCTGCGCCTGATGCTGGCGGTCGAGCAGCAGCGCGAAGAAGGCAAGGAAACCGGCCTCGACGTCGTCATCATCGGCGGCGGCGCCACCGGCGTCGAGCTGGCGGCCGAGCTGCGCGAAGCCTCGGGGGCGTATGCGCGCTACGGTTTCGCGCGCATGGACGTCAAGCGCGACGTGCGCATCGCCATCCTCGAAGGCGCCCCGCGCATCCTGGCGCCGCTGCCGGAACGGGTGTCGGACGCGGCGCGCGACCTGCTCGACAAGCGCGGCATCAAGGTGGTCGCCGATTGCCGCGTCACCGCGATCGAGGCCGACAAGGTCATCGACAACAAGGGCAATGTGTATCCGGCCGACCTGTGCGTGTGGGCGGCCGGCATCCGCGCCCCCGAACTGCTGGGCACCCTGGGCTTGCCGACCGCGCGTGGCGGCGGGCTCGACGTCGACGCCCATTTGCGCGTCAAGGGCGTGCCGAATATCTGGGCGCTGGGCGATTGCGCCGTCTGCATCGACGGCAATGGGGCGCCGGTCCCGCCACGGGCCCAGGCCGCGCACCAGCAGGCGGACTACCTGGTGACGGCCTTGCTGCGCATCGACAAGGGCCAGGCGCCGCAAGACACGCCCTATGCCTACCGCGACTACGGCTCGCTGGTCTCGGTGGGGCAGAGCACCAGCGTCGGTAGCCTGATGGGTTCGCTGCGCGGGGCCAGCTGGTTCGTGCAGGGTGCGGTGGCGCGCACGATGTACGCCAGCCTGCACCTGATGCACCATCGGGCTGTGATGGGCATTACCCGCACCGCGCTGCTGGCGGTGGCGCGGTTCCTGATCCGGCGCAGCACGCCGCTGGTCAAGCTGCACTGAGCGCACCACGCACAAACGACGACGGCGGCCAAGGGCCGCCGTCGTCGTCGATCACCCTGCACCGATCGTCCGATCGTCCGATCGTCAGGCTGCCAGCTGGCGCGGCAAGGTCATCTGCAGGATGGCGCCGCCGGTGTCGGCGCGCGCCAGGGTCAGGTCGCCCCCCAGGTGACGGGCGCGGACGCGCAGCAGGCGCAGGCCGTGGCAACCGTTCGGCGCCCCGGCCAGCGCGTCCTCGCGCGGGCCGACCCCGTCGTCGCGCACGGTGAGCATGGACATGTCGCCGTCATCATCCAGGATCACATCCACGCGCGTGGCCTGCGCATGCGCGGCGGCATTGCGCAAGCCTTCCTCGGCGCAGCGCAGCAGCAGCACGCCGTGCTCGCGCGACCAGGCGCCGTCTTCCTCGGGCAGGCTGGCGCGCGCCGTCAGGCCGCGCTCGGCGCCGAAGGCCGGCACCAGCTCGGCCAGCGCGGCGCGCAGGCCCAGGAATTCGAGCTTGTCGTTCCACAGCGCGAGCTGCATGGTGCGGTTGGTCTCGATGATGCTGGCCAGCAGGGTCTTCATTTGCGCGGCGCGCTCGCGCGCCTTGCCGTCGGCCGGCAGGTGCTGGGTCAGCAGGGCCAGGTGCATGGTCAGGGCCGTCATCGACGAGCCGAGGCTGTCGTGCAGCTGGCGCGCCAGCTGGCGGCGTTCCTGATCCCAGCCGTCGGCCAGCCAGGCCAGCATGTCGGTCAGTTCAGCGGTGCGCGCCGCGACCTGGCGCTCGAGCTCCGGGTCGGGATGCGATGGGGCCGGTTCGGTCATCGTAGGCTCTGTTAAATGTTTCCCAAATCATACAACAGTTGGCATTCCCGCGGCGCGCGTCCGGCGCGGCAAGATCGCCCGGCCGCGTTACCGCACAGCGTGCGCTCCCGTACAGTCCGCGCGGCGGCGGCGGCGCATGCTGTGGACGTGGCCAGCGAGCCATCCACACCAGACAATATCGGGGGTATTACCATGAGCAAGAACGACAAGCAACAGGACGCGATCGCGCTCCTGACCAGCCAGCACGACGACGTCAAGGCGCTGTTCAAGCAGTTCGACGAACTGGGCGAGCGCGCCACCACCAGCAAGAAAAAGCTGGCGCAGGAGATCTGCGAGCAGCTGATCATGCACACGCAGATCGAAGAAGAGATCTTCTATCCGGCGCTGCGCGCGGTGTCGAAGGAAATGGAAGACATGCTCGACGAAGCCGTGGTCGAACACGCCTCGGCCAAGGACCTGATCGCGCAGATCCAGGAAATGGAGCCGGGCGACGACCTGTACGACGCCAAGGTCACGGTGCTGGGCGAGTACATCGAGCACCACGTCGACGAGGAAGAAGAAGACATGTTCCCGAAAGTGAAGAAGCTCAAGCTCGACCTCGACGCCCTGGGCGCCGAGATGGCGGCGCGGCGCGACGAGCTGCTCGCCACGGCCTGAGCCGGCTCTTGCCTGCGCGCCGGCCCCGGCCTCAACCGGCGGTGGCCGGGGCGGGTAGCGCGAGCAGCGCTTCGAGCAGGCGCGCGATCGGCACCGGCTTGACCAGGTGCTGGTCGAAGCCGGCGTCCAGCACGCGCCGCTGGTCTTCCGGCAGGCCGTAGCCGGTCACGGCGATCAGGCGGATGCCGCGCGTGGCCGGGTCGGCGCGCAGGCGCCGCGCCACTTCGTAGCCGTCGATGCCCGGCAGGCCGATGTCGACCAGCGCGGCGTCCGGCTTGCAGGCATGCGCCTGGCTCACGCCGTGCAGGCCGTCGCTGGCCTGGTACACCGGGTAGCCGTGGGCGGCCAGCATGGTCGCCATCATCTCGCGCCCGTCTTCATTGTCTTCGATCAGCAGCACCGATGGCTTGCCGGTATCGACCGGCGGCGCGAGCGCGGGCGCGCACGGCCCATCCGAGTCGGACGCGCCGGCGGGCGCGGCCGGGGCGGCTGGATCGGCATACGGCAGGCGGATCGTGAAACTGGAGCCGCGTCCGGCGCCGGGGCTGTCGGCGGCCACGCTGCCGCCATGCAGCTCGACCAGGCGCCGCACCAGCGACAGGCCGATGCCGAGGCCGCCCTGCGAGCGGTCGATCGAGATCGCGCCCTGCACGAACACGTCGAATACCTGGGGCAGCAATTCGGGCGGGATGCCGACCCCCGAGTCGCGCACGCTGAACACGACGTCGTCGCCGGCGCGCGCCAGCGCGAGGTCGATGCTGCCGCCGCTCGGGGTGTATTTCAGCGCATTGTCCAGCAGGTTCGAGACGATCTGCTCGAGACGGGTCGGGTCGCCGTCGACCCAGCCCGGCGCCAGGTCGACCGCGATGCGGTAGCCGGCGGTGCGGCCGGTGGCGCGGAAGGTCTCCAGGCAGCTGGCCACCAGCGTGGACAGGTCGGTCGACTGGCGCGCCAGCAGGATCTTGCCCGACATTGCCCGCGACAGGTCGAGCAGGTCGTCGACGATGCGTGACAGGTGCTGGCTCTGGCGCTGGATGATGGCGCGGGCGCGCGCCACCGTGTCCGGCGCGGCGCCGGGCAGGCCGATCAGGCTCGAGGCGCTGGTGATCGCCGACAGGGGATTGCGCAGTTCGTGGCCCAGCATGGCCAGGAACTCGTCCTTGGCATGGCTCTTGCGCTCGGCCGCGCGCCGCTCTTCCATCTCGCGCACCAGGCGCCGGTTGGTGGCGGTGAGCTCGAGCGCATGCTGCGACAGCTTCTCGGCCTGGCGCTTGAGTTCCTCGTTCTTCATGGCCAAGGTGACGAACACCGACACCTTGGCGTGCAGGATCTGCGGGATGACCGGGGTAAACAAAAAGTCCGCGGCGCCGCGCTGGTAGGCCTTCAGGCGATCGATCTCGTCGGCCAGGAAGGCGGTGACGAAGATGATCGGGATGTCGGCCGAGCGCGCGCGCTGGTGGATCGCCTCGGCAGTCTCGAAGCCGTCCATGCCGGGCATGTTCACGTCGAGCAGGATGACGGCGAAATCGTGCAGCAGCACCTGGCGCAGGGCTTCCTGGCCGGAGCGGGCCGACAGCACGGCGTAGTTGCCCTCGTCGGCGCGTCCATCGAGCAGGCTGGTCAGCGCGAGCAGGCTGGCCGGGTCGTCGTTGACCACCAGGATCTTGGGTTTATCGCTGTTCGCCACGATGGATTCCGTCAACATTGCCGTGCTTGCCCGACCAGGTGAAGTCTATTCTTGTGTTACGCCCGAGTAAATACCTTGCAAAACAAGCCATCATATCATGTGACATAAGTGCCACTTGGCAAATAAATCAATCGTGCGCGCCCGGAGGATGTTCGATGCCGCACATACGTCGGCAAGGGCCTGTGCGATAGTGGAATCGAACCGGTTCGCTGGAGGACGGGGGCCTACGAGAAAGGACATAATATGAATATCGACACTATTGTAAATGAGCAATTTCACGGCAAGACCTTCCGTGAACTGGCCGACGCACCGCTGTCGGCGCTGCGCGGCATCAGCGCGCAGCAGGCTGCGGCGCTGGGCGACGCGCTCGGCGCGAAGACGATCGGCGAGCTGGCCAATCTGGATGTGATCCGGCATGTCATCGCCATCGCCGCGTTGTCGGGCTGCGAAGGTTTGTCCGGCAAGGAAAAAGCCGAGGAAACCCTGCTCGACGACGCGGTCGAGATGACCTTCCCGGCCAGCGATCCGATCTCGGTCGACGCCGGCATCACCCGCATCGAGGTGGCGCCGGACATGGTGGACGCCGGCCACGACCACCAGCACGCGCAGTCGATCGAAGAAAAGAGCAAGATCCGCGACTGTCCGGTGGAAGAGAAGCGCTGATCCGTTTCCGAACGTGGCGGATCGAACAGGCCACGCGGCGCCCGCCGCGTGGCCTGTTTGCCTTGTGCGATCGCGGGTTGGCGCTGGCGCCGGCACTGCCGCTGGCGTCCTGCGCAAAAGACCGAGCCCGGCGCCCCGCGAAGGGAAGGCCGGGCTCGCCCGAGGAATCCTGAAACGGTGCTGGCTCAGCGATGCTGTCCCGCCAGCTCGACCGGCGTCGCTGCCGGCGCCGCGGCCTGGTTCGGCGCCGCCGACGTCTTGGCTGCGGCCTGGCGGTTCGCGGCCGGCGAGCAGAAGCGGTTCTTGCCGGCGCGCTTGGCTTCGTACAGCGCGTAGTCGGCGATATTGATCAGCGCGTCGACCGATTCCGCGTCGTCCGGGTAGATGCTGATGCCGATCGACGTCGACAGGCGCAGCGTCAGGTCGTTGATGAAGAACGGCTCGGACAGCGCCTCTACCAGCTTGGAGGCCGGTCCCTGGGCGTCGGCCAGGCTGTGGATGTCTCCCAGCACGACCATGAATTCGTCGCCGCCGAGGCGCGCCACGGTGTCTTCCTTGCGCGAGTTCGACAGCAGGCGCTGGGACACCATCTTGAGGATCTCGTCGCCGTAGGCATGGCCATAGGTGTCGTTGATCGCCTTGAAGCCGTCCAGGTCGAGGTACATGACGGCGGCCTTGGCGTGGCTGCGGTTGGCGTGCTGCAGGGCGGTCTCGATGCGGTCCTCGAGCAGGCGCCGGTTGGGCAGGCCGGTCAGGGCGTCGTGCAGTGCCAGTTCCTGCTGCGCCTTGGAGTACTGCGCCAGTTCCTTGTACAGCAGGCGCACCTCGAGCATATTGTGGATGCGCTTGTGCACCTCGAGCAGGTCGAAGGGCTTGCTGATGAAGTCGCGGGCGCCAGCTTCGAGCGCGGCGATCTTGAAGCTCGGCTGCGCGGTCAGGGCCAGCACCGGCAGATAGCCGCCTTGCTCGATCTCCTTCAAGCCCTTCATGACCTGGAAGCCGTTCAGTCCGGGCATTTGCAGGTCGAGCAGGATCAGGTCGTAATTGTGTTCGCGGTGCAGCGGGCAGACCTGTTCAGGCAGCATGGTCGAGCTGACGCAAGCGTAGCCTTCTTCGCGCAATATCTCTTCCATCAGTTCGATATTGTCGGGCGAATCGTCTACCACCAGGATCTTTGCGTTCAAAATGTCTTGTCTGCTCGGCATGCTTTTCTCTTCTCGTCGTATGGAGCGGATTCCCTTCTGGGTGGAATCGGGCTTGAACCCATCACTACTTAGTCTAGCAAACAGCTCAAAATTTCTTGTAGGACAGCGCCGCGTGCGCGGGTAGGAACATCAAGAAACGCTCTCAGCGGCCCAGCCCACGGGCGCCGCCTACCAGCGCACTGGCGGCTGGCGGGCTCACCATGGCGATCGCGGCCATCAACTCGGTCTGCTCGACCGGTTTCGACACGTGGGCCGAGAAACCCGCCTCGAGCGCCTTGAGGCGGTCTTCGGAGCGGGCGAAGGCGGTCAGTGCGATGGCGGCGACCTGGCCGCCGGCCTCGCGCGGCAGCTGTCGTACCCAGGATAGCAGTTCCAGGCCGTCGACCTCGGGCATGCCGAGGTCGCTGATCAGGAGGTCGGGCGGCTCGGCGCGCAGCAAGTCATAGGCTGCACGCGCGCTGGCCGCCAGGCGCACGCTGGCCTGGCAATCGGCCAGGATGCGGGCGATCAGCTCGCGCGCGTCGCGGTCGTCGTCGACCACCAGCACCGAGACGCCGCGCATGTCGCGCACCATGGCCTCGGCCGCCTGCCCGTCGCTGCCGGCGCCGGCAGGCGGCGGCGCCGATTGCAGGATCATCTGGGCCCGCGCCGACTGGGTGGCGCGCGGCGGGGTCTTGGCGACCGGCAGCTCGATGGTGAAGCTGGCGCCCTGGCCGATGCCGGCGCTCTCGGCGCGCACCGTGCCGCCGTGCTGCTCGACCAGGTGCTTGACGATCGACAGGCCGAGCCCGAGGCCGCCGTGGCTGCGCGTCATCGAGGCGTCGGCCTGGCGGAACCGCTCGAACACATGGGTGATGAATTCGGGCCCGATGCCGGCGCCGTTGTCGCGGATCGCGATCGCGACGTATTCCTCGTGCCGCCCGACCTCGATCGTGACCAGGCCGTCGCGCGGCGTGAACTTGATCGCGTTCGACAGCAGGTTCCAGATCACCTGTTGCAGTCGGCCCGGGTCGCCCGCCACCGCCGGCGTCTCGCCTCTGTAGTGGCGCTCGATGCGGATGCCCTTGGCGTCGGCCGCCGGCCGCACGGTCTCGATCGCGGCGTCGATGAAGCTGGCGGGCGCCACGGCCTGCATGTCGAGCAGGACCTTGCCCGAGGTGATGCGGCTCATGTCGAGCAAGTCTTCGATCAGCTGGGCCTGGGCGCGCGCATTGCGCTCGATGGTGGACAGCCCGCGCTGCAGGTCGGCGCCGTCGCGGCTGCCGCGGCGCAGCACCTGCGACCAGCCGAGGATCGCCGACAGCGGTGTCCGGAGTTCGTGCGACAGCGTGGCCAGGAACTCGTCCTTCATCTGGCTGGTGCGCTCGGCCTCGGCGCGCGCCTCGCGTTCGTTCTCGAGCAGCACCTTGCGCTCCTCGGCGGCGCGGCTGGCCGCTTCCACCAGGCGGATATTGTCGACCGCGATCGCGGCCTGGGCCGCGATGCCGCTGACGATGCGTTCGCTGCGTTCGGTGAACACGCCCGGCTCGGGATGGCCGAAGAACATCGTGCCGAGAAGCTCGCCCGAGCGCGCCGTCACCGGCACCGACAGGTAGCTGCGTACCGGCGGATGGCCCGCCGGCAGGCCGAACTGCGGCGCCTTCGCGGCGTGCTGCGGATCGTCGCCGAGGTCGCCGAGGCGCACCAGCGCATCGGCGCGCAGGCCGGGGCCGAACAGGGCGCTGGCGCCTGGTTCGGCGAAGTCCTGGAACGCGGCCGAGGTGGCGCCGGACAGCGTGTACAGCGAAAACAGCGTGCCCGCGCCTTGCTCGCCATAGTGGAAGAAGGCGCCGAAGCGGGCGCCGCAGACGCCGGCGGCGGCGTCGGTGGCGGCCTGCATCAGCGAGCGCAGGTCGCGGGTCGAGGCCAGGATGCTGCCGGTGCTGTTGAGCAGTTCGAGGACATGCGATTCTTCGCGCAGCGCCTGCTCGGCACGCTTGACCTGGTCGACGTCGGTATTGGTGCCGAACCAGCGCACCACGCGGCCGTCGCGGTCGTGCACGGCCTCGACCCGGGTCAGGAACCAGCGGAAATTGCCGTCGGCGCCGCGGATCGGGAATTCCATCTCGAACGGTGTGCCGGTGCGCACCGATTCATCCCAGTGCTCGAGCACGGCCGGCAGCACCGCCGGGTCGTACACGGCCTTCCAGCCCCAGCCGGTGGATTCGCTGGGGGTGATGCCGGTGTACTCGTACCAGCGCTGGTTGAACCAGACGATGGCGCCGGAGGAATCGGCCATCCAGGCCAGTTGCGGGATGGTGTTGGCCAGCGCGCGCAGTTCTTCCTCGCTCTGGCGCAGGTGGTCGTCGGCCTCGCGCCGGGCGCTGATGTCCTGGGCCATGCCGGTCATGCCCAGCACGCCGCCGCCCTGGGCCGGGCTGGCATAGTCGGGCCGGCCGACCAGGGCCACGCAGCGCGCGGCGCCTCGGGCAGGGGGGTGGCCGGCCGCAGCCGGCGGCAACAGGCGGCACTCGAGGTCGAGGTCCTTGCCCTGCGAAAACGCCTCGAGCACGGCGCGCCGCACGCGCGGCCGGTCGTCCTGTACCAGGCGGGCGCGCAGCAGCGGCCATTCGAGGGCAACCCCGGCCGGCAGGCCGAGGATCTCGGCCGCGCGCGCGCCGAAGGTGACGCGGTCGCTGGCGGCGTCCCAGCGCCAGTCGCCCAGGCGGCCGGCGGCGATCGCGAGCTGCAGCCGGTTGTTGTTGTCGACCAGCGCCTGCTGGTCGAGCTTGCGCGCCGTGATGTCCTGGAAGTACAGGGTCAGGCCGTCGGGCGACGGATACACCCGCATGTCGAGCCAGCATTGCAGGCGGCGGTAGAAGAACTCCTTGTTGACCGTGATGCGCTGCTCCATCGCGCGCCGGCAGTCGGCGGCGACCGAGGTGCCGTGCAGGTCTTCGAACTCGTCCCACAGCCGGCGTCCGACCAGGCTGTCGCGGCTCTTGTTGAGCGGCGCCGCCATCTGCAGCGCGCGGCCGTTGATATAGGTGATGCGCCAGTCGCGGTCGACCGCGCAAAAGCCGTCCGTGAGGCTTTCGAGCATGTTTTCCATGCGCTCGGCGGCGCGCTGCAGCGCCTGCCGCGCGGCTGCCAGGTCTTGCTCGGAGACGTGGCACGGGGTGCTGCTGGAATGGTCGGAGGGAGTGTTCATGCCGGGGGTGCGGAACGCCCGAAACCGGGCAGGATGTGTTTCATTGTAGACCAGCCAGGCCGGTCTGACACACACACTTGATGCACACTGCGGCACACTGCGGCACGCGGCTTGCCGGGCGCCGCGTCAGGCGCCCTTGCGCGCCACCCTGGACAGGGCGTCCTGCAGCTGGTCGATCTCGTAGGGCTTTTGCAGCGACTGGTAGGGGAAGGACAGGTGGCGCAGCAGGGTATCGCCATAGCCCGAGGCGAAGATCACGCGCAGCGCCGGGTCGTCGCCGACGGCGCGGGTGGCCAGGTCGACGCCGGACATGCCGGGCAGGCTGACGTCGGAGAACAGCACGTCATAGCGCTGGCGCGCGAGCAGGGCCAGGGCGTCGTCGGGATGGGCCACGCCGTCGGCCTCGTGGCCGAAGGCCTTGAGCATCTCGCACACCAGATACTGGGAATCGACATTGTCCTCGACCACCAGGATGCGCAGGCTGCCGTTGCCGGCGCCTTCTTCGGCCGGCGCTTCGGTGGCCGGCGCCAGCGCCAGCTGCACGCCGCGCACCGTGCCGGCCTCGTCGCGCACCGGCGTCAGGCGCAGGTCGAAGCGCGATTCCTGGTTGCCGTCGAGGCGGCGGAAGGTGAGGGGCGCGTCCTGCACCACGCCGGCGTCGCCGCGCCAGGCGGCGTTGAGCGCCTGGCCTGCCGCCGCGAGCGGAGGCGGCAGCACCGGCGGCACCGAGCCGCCAGGGATGCGGCCGTAGCCGGGACCGGCCAGCTGCGCATAGGCTTCGTTGAACACCACGATCGTCTCCGTGCCCCAGACCAGCAGGGTGGGGAGGGGAGAATTGAGCAGCAGGTCGCTACTGAGCCGCAGCGGCAGGGGCCAGCGGGCGACGTCGCCCAGTGCGGATGCGGACCAGTCGTAGGACGCGGTGCTGCGCGCGGAGGTATCGAGGTCGGGCATGGGCAGTTGTTGTAAAAACGAAAATATGGCCGGCATCCTACACGAAATGCGCAATGCCTGCTCTGGCAACCGTGCGCAGCCGCACAGACACGGTGCCGTATGTGATCCACGGCCCGCAAGCACGCGATGGCGCTGTTCGCGTTATTTATGCGAACCTTTCCCATCCGGGCCGCTCGCACCACTGTCGCGTTAACTCATCAGGTGGCAATGATGCAAGGATTGGTATTCGAAGAAGTGTTCGCGGCACTGACGTCCCTGCAGCTGGATACCGGCGAAGCGGCCAGGCTGCGCGACTGGTTCGCCGCCGCCTGCCGGGTCTTCGCGCGCGACACGGGTATCGCGCATGAGGCCATCACCCTGCGCGCCGGGAGCAGGGCGCGCGGTGCGATCCACCTTAATCACGTCAATGGCTGGCATGCCCGCTTCAAGACCTGGCTCCGGCGCTTCAATGGCATCGCCAGCCGCTACCTGGTGAACTATTCGGGTTGGCAGCGCTTGGTGGTTGACGGCGAGTTGCGTACGCCCGCGCAATTACTGACCGCCACTATTCAATATGCAATTTGTCGTCGAAAAATAACGATCTAACGCGCACAGCGCCCAAAAAAAAGCCCGCTTCCTCAGAAGCGGGCTGAATCTATTTCCTAGGAGGAGAATAGAGGAGACAGGTGCATGATGCTGCGTTGCGGCAAATCAGTCCAATTTATATTTGCAATATCAGTCATAGCTTTAATAAATATCCGAGGCGTTTGTCAAGTGCGCACTGTAGCGTGTGCGCACTTGGTGCGTGCGAGAAAATGTTCTAGGATGGCAACTATGTCATCCTTCTCCTTGTTCGCCCGCGCCGGTGTCGCGCTGCTGTCCTGCGCCTGCGCCGCGCAGGCGCACGCGCAGCCGCCCGAACCAGCCGTCCCGCTGGCCGATTTCTCCCTCGAGCAGTTGTCCGATATCGTCGTCAGCTCGGTCTCGCGCCAGGACGAGCCGCTGGGCCGCGCCGCGGCCTCGGTGTATGTGATCCAGGGCGCGGAGATCGCGCGCTCCGGGGCCACCACCTTGCCCGAGGCGCTGCGCCTGGCGCCCAACCTGCAGGTGGCGCGCATCGATACCGGCGCGTATGCGATCAGCGCGCGCGGCTTCCTGTCGTCGCTGTCCAACAAGCTGCTGGTGATGATCGACGGGCGCAGCGTGTATTCCCCGCTGTTCTCGGGCGTGTTCTGGGAAATGCAGGACGTGGCGCTGGAAGACGTCGAACGCATCGAAGTGATCAGCGGCCCGGGCGGCACCGCCTGGGGCACCAACGCCGTCAACGGCGTCATCAATATCATCACGCGCAGCGCGGCCGACACTCATGGCGGGTATGCCGCCGCCCATGCCGGCGCCGCCGGGAAAGGGGCCAGCGTGCGCTACGGCGGACAACTGGACGGCGGCGCGCACTGGCGCGCCTACGCCCGCGGCCAGGATATCGATGCCCTCGATGGCGACGTGGCGCGCCTCGGCAGCGGCGGCTTGCGGCGCCAGCAGGCCGGCTTTCGCGTCGACTGGGACGCCGAGGCGACCGACGTCACCGTCAGCGGCGACGTCCACGACGGGCGCCAGCGGGCGCGTGGCGTGCAGACCCGGACCGACACGTCGGGCGCCAACCTGCTGGGGCGGATCGAGCACCGGATCGACGCGCGCCAGAGCGTGCGGCTCCAGGCCTGGCTCGACCATTCACGGCGCGACCAGTCCGGCATCGGCGCCCAGCGCCTCGATACGGTCGATCTCGAGGCCCAGCACCTGCTGCGCCTGGATCGGCATGCGCTGACGTGGGGCGCCGGCTATCGCCATAGCCGCGACCGGATCGACAACGGCCCCTTGCTGCGCTTTACGCCGGCGCATCGGAGCCTGCGCTGGTCGCACCTGTTCGTGCAGGACGAGGTGAACCTGGCGCAGGATGTGCGCGCCAGTGCCGGCGTGCGGGTCGAGCACAATGTCTACACCGGCAGCGAAGTGCTGCCCAGCCTGCGCCTGGCCTGGGACGTCGACGAGCGCGCGATGCTGTGGGCGGCGCTGTCGCGCACGGTGCGCGCGCCGTCGCGCATCGACCGTGATTTTTATGTGATCGACCCGCTCCGGCCGGACGCCTTCCTGGTCGGCGGCGGCCTTGATGCGGTCGCCGAGACGGCGCGCGTGGCCGAACTGGGCTACCGCGCCCAGCCGACCCCGGCGCTGTCGTGGTCGGCCACCGTTTTCTATACCGATTTCGAACGCCTGCGCACGCTGGAGCGGGCGGCGGACGATCAAGCGCCGCCAGCCACCTATGTCCTGGCAAGCCTGGGCAAGGGAGCGCTGCGCGGCGTGGAGGTGTGGGCCAACTGGCAGGCCGCGCGCGGCTGGCGCCTGCATGCGGGCGCCGTACTGCAGGACGTGGACGTCGGCCGCGAGCCGGCCAGCCGCGACAATACCGGCCTGAGTTTTCTTGCGGGCAACGACCCGCGCCTGACCTGGAGCGTGCGCAGCGCGCACGACCTGGGGCCGCGCCTGCGGGCCGACCTGGCGCTTCGTTACGTCGCGGGCCTGCCGCAGGCGGCCCTGCCAAGCTATCATGAGCTCGACGCGCGGCTGGCGTGGCAGGTGCACCCCGATCTCGAGATCGCCCTCGTCGGGCGTAACCTGCTGCACCCGCGCCATGCCGAGTTCGGCACGGCGGGCAGCCGCCAGCTGATCGAGCGAACCGTGTTCGCCAGTGCTGTGCTGCGTTTTTGACTGGCCAATGGATTCCATGACAATCATTCAACCTGACTGCCCGCAGCGCCGCCTGGCATGCCGGGCCCTGGCGCTGCCCTTGATGCTGGCCGGCGTGGGTGCGCCGCTGCTGCCGCTGGCGGCCCAGGCCGCGGCGCCGGCGCTCGAGCGGCGCGTCAAGGCGGCGTTCCTGTATAAATTTCTGGGTTACGCCGAGTTTCCGCCGCAATCGTTCGCCGACGCCGCGACGCCGCTCAGCATCGGCGTGGTCGGCGCCGACGACATGGCGGCCGAATTGACCCGGATCGCCACCGGGCGCATGGTGGCGGGGCGCACGATCGCGGTGCGGGCGCTGCGCGAGCAGGACCTGGAGCAGCCGGTGCACCTGCTGTTCGTGGCCGGCGAAGACGCGGCGCGCACGGCCCGCCTGCTGCGCGCCTCGCCGGCCTGGCTGACCGTGACCGAGTGCGAAGGCTGCCTGCAGCACGGCAGCGTGATCAATTTTACGATCGTCGACGAACGGGTGCGTTTCGACGTCTCGCTCGATGCGGCGGAAAAGAAGAATGTGAAGCTCAGTTCGCGCCTCCTGACGGTCGCGAACCGCGTGCAGAAAGGAGCCTCGTGATGCCGATGCACGACACCGGCTCGGTCCGGAGCAAACTGATCCTGATGGCGGTGGCGACCACCGTGGTGGCGCTGCTCACCGCGGGGGTGGCGATGCTGCTGCTCGACCTGCGCACCTTCCAGCGCTACTGGATCGACGACCTCACCACCCAGGCCGACATCGTGGCCAGCGTGACCGCGCCCGCGGTCTCGTTCAACGATACGGCCGACGTCACCCAGAGCCTCACCCTGCTGCGGGTGCGCCCGCAGATCGTGGCGGCCGCGGTGTATGCCGCCAATGGCACCCGGTTCGCCACCTATGTGCGGCCGGACGTGCGGGCCCAGTTGCCCGACCGCCCCGAGCCGGCCGGTTACCGCATCGAGCGCGGCGAAGTGGTGCTGTACCGCGACATCGTCGAGAACGGCGAACGGGTCGGCACCGTCTACCTGCGCTCGCGCTACGGGGTGCTGGACCGGGCCCTGAGCTACGGCGCCATCCTGGGGGGCGTGCTGCTGGGCGCCCTGGTGATCGCGGCCCTGGTGGCGTCGCGCCTGCAGGCATCGATCACGCGGCCGCTGGAGGCGGTGACCATCGTGGCGCGCCAGGTCATGCTGCGGCGCGATTTTTCGCTGCGCGTGCCGGGCAAGGAAAAAGGCGAGATCGGCGTGCTGGTCGAGGCGTTCAACGACATGCTGGCCGAGATCGGCCGCCGTTCGGACGCGCTGCAGGCGGCCAACCGCAAGCTCGAGACCGAGATGGAGGTGCGCCAGCGCGCCGAGGGCGCCCTGATCGTGGCCGACCGCCGCAAGGACGAATTCCTGGCCACCCTGGCGCATGAGCTGAGGAACCCGCTGGCGCCGATCCGCACCGGCCTCGACATCCTGCGCATCCGCAGCGGCGACGCCCAGGCCACCCAGCGCGCCACCGACATCATGGAGCGCCAGCTGCGCCAGATGGTGCGCCTGGTGGACGACCTGCTGGACGTTTCGCGCATCAATACCGGCAAGTTCACGATCAAGATGGGGCGGGTCGAGCTGAAGGCGGTCGTCAACGATGCGCTGGAGGTGGTGCGTTCGTATATCGAGCTGCACGGGCACGAGCTGGTGCTGGAGCTGCCGGACCGTCCGGTATTCCTGCACGGCGACGCCACGCGCCTGGCCCAGATCCTGTCGAACCTGCTCAACAACGCCGCCAAGTACACCAACCGCGGCGGCAAGGTGATGCTCAAGGGGGCGGTGGAAGACAAGACCCTGGTGCTCGAGATCGCCGACACCGGCATCGGCCTGGCGCCGGACATGCTCGACTCGGTGTTCGAGATGTTCGTCCAGGTCGACTCGACCCTGGAGCGCAGCAATGCCGGCCTGGGCGTCGGCCTGTCGCTGGCGCGCAAGCTGGTCGAGCTGCACGGCGGCACCATCAGCGCCCACAGCGAAGGCCTGGGCCTGGGTAGCCGCTTCCTGGTGCGCCTGCCGATCGTGGTCGAGCCCGAGCCGCCGACCAAGCCGACCCCGGCCGCCTTCATCAGCACCGAGAGCTACCGCATCCTGCTGGCGGACGACAACGTCGACTTCGTCAACAGCATCGGCGCCTTGCTGACCGCGATGGGCCACAGCGTGGTGATCACGCACAACGGCCCGGACGCGCTGGCCGCGGCGGCGCGCTTCTGCCCGGACTACGCCTTCCTCGACATCGGCTTGCCGCACATGTCGGGCTACGACCTGGCGCGCGGCATCCGCAAGCTGCCGGCCGGCGCCATGACGGTGCTGATCGCGGTGACCGGCTGGGGCCAGGAGAAAGACCGCCAGCTGGCCTTCGAGGCAGGCTTCGACCACCACATGGTCAAGCCGGTGCGCTTCGAGCAGATAGAGGAAATCCTGGGCACGCGCAGCGTCGTCAAGAAGCTGCGCACGTAACAGGGCGCAAGCGCGTCCTGCGCCCGCGCCCTGCGGGCCGCAACGGCGTGCTCAACCCTGCCTGGTGCGGCGGCGGTGCGCCAGGAAGCCCGGCAGCCCAGCAGCCCAGCAGCCCAGCAGCCATAGTAATGGCCCGCGCCCAGGTTGTCGCTGGCGACGGTCCACAGGTCGAGCGCGCCGCTTTCCCGTTCCCCGGCATCCGTGATCAGGGCATCGTCGGCGCCCTGCAGGCCCGGGCCGGCAATGCCCAGGCCGACGTCGCCGCTGTGGCCGGTCGGGGCGACCGCGGTGTCGAGGCGATGGCCGAAATGTGTTCGTCAGAACCGTTATTTTTTGCGATGGCGACTGGATGGCGTCAGCGCAGGCGAATGATCTCGCTAGAAAGTCATAGAAAGAGACGAGAAATGGGAGCAGGCAAAAACGGAAGCCGGCAAGAGATGGAGACAGAAAAGAAATGGAAACAGAAAAGAAAAATGGCTCAGAATTTCTTCTGAGCCATTCTTTTTGAAACTTTGGTGCGGCTGGCAGGAATCGAACCCACGACCCCTTGGTTCGTAGCCAAGTACTCTATCCAGCTGAGCTACAGCCGCCCGAGGCAGGCATTATAACAGCATGCGACGATCTGGCAAAGCAAGGGTGCGCCGGGGGGGCAGTCAAAGGACGGCGAAAAGAAAAATGGCCCAGAATTTCTTCTGAGCCATTCTCTTTGAAACTTTGGTGCGGCTGGCAGGAATCGAACCCACGACCCCTTGGTTCGTAGCCAAGTACTCTATCCAGCTGAGCTACAGCCGCCCGAGGCACGCATTATAGCGGCATGTGATGAATTCGCAAAGTGCGGACCTGGCTGGGCCACGACAGCAGCGCCGGGTGATGCGCGTCTCGTGCCTGGCTTGCCTGGCTTGCCTGGGTCGCTGCCGTACTCATGCATAGCCAACGATGACTGCGCCAAAGAAAAAAGGCCCAGAATCTCTTCTGGGCCTTTCTCTTTGAAACTTTGGTGCGGCTGGCAGGAATCGAACCCACGACCCCTTGGTTCGTAGCCAAGTACTCTATCCAGCTGAGCTACAGCCGCCCGAGGCACGCATTATAGCGGCGCTTGTTCGCCTTGGCAAAGGGTTATCGCGAATTTTTGCGTTCGCCAGGCCTGCCGTCGCCTTCTGGCGCGGCAAGCGTGCGCGCCAGCGCATCGATCACCGCCCGGTCATTCGCGTTGCACAGCAACGTCGACAGCCGCTCCTGCGGCACGAGGTGCACGGCCTGGCTCTCCCACCCCATCAGTGCAGGATTCCCGCCGACCCGCCGCGCCAGATAAAACCGGGTATAGGTCAGCGTACGCACGCAGTCGACCAGGTGCGCGAGAATTTCGACGCGCAAGCCCGATTCCTCGAACGCTTCGCGAATCGCGGTGGCCTGCAGGCCGGCGCCCGGGTCGACGCGGCCCTTGGGAAAGGTCGCGTCATAGCCGCCGAAACGGTTCGACGGCGCCACCGCCCACACGCGCCCATCGTCTTCCACGATCACGACCCCGGCGGCCGGCGATTTCGATGGCGGCAGCGCGAAGGGCGGCTCGGCGATGTCGGCCTGGCCCGCGACGCCGGCCCATTCGGCGTTGGTGGCGGGCACGTCGAGCCAGGGCGAAAACGGCACGCCGTTCAGCACTGGAGGCAGGGCGCCCAGCGGGATCACGGTCGCCAGCCGGGTCGGATCGCGCCAGGTCGCGGGTGCAGTCGGCAGCGATGGCCGGGCAATCGGCACGGGCTCGCCGCGCTCATTCGGTTGGGGGTGGATCGCGGCGGCGTCGGTCATGGACGATGGAGGCGGGGTAAACAAGCGAGCCCAAAGCAATAAGGGCACCTCTTGCGAAGTGCCCTTATCTGAAGAAGGTTGGTGCGGCTGGCAGGAATCGAACCCACGACCCCTTGGTTCGTAGCCAAGTACTCTATCCAGCTGAGCTACAGCCGCCCAATGCAGGCATTATAGCGGTAGGCGGGCGTCTTGGCAAAGGTTCATTGCCGATTCACGTGTTGCGACGGGAACTGCACCATCGCCGGATCCCGGCGCCGCAAAGAAAAAGGGCCAGATCGCGCGATCTGGCCCTTCGTGTTTTCTGGTGCGGCTGGCAGGAATCGAACCCACGACCCCTTGGTTCGTAGCCAAGTACTCTATCCAGCTGAGCTACAGCCGCCCGAGGCAGGCATTATACCAGCGGGATGTCGTTTCCGGAAGACTCAAAATATTTCACGATAGCAAATTCCTCTGGTAGATTTGGCAAAACGTTATTTCATTGGATCGCTATGCCCGGTTTTACTTCCGCCGTCCGCGCAAGGCTGGCGCACCGTGGTTTGCTCGTGTTGCTATGCCTGTCGACGATGCTTGCCGCCTGCCCGCCCGCTGGCGCCGCCCAGCGCAGCCTGCGTTTCGAACGCCTGTCGGTCGATGACGGCCTGTCCCAACACTCGGTGATCAATATCTTGCAAGATCGCCAGGGCTTCATCTGGTTCGGCACGCAGGCCGGCCTGCACCGATTCGACGGCTACCGGCTCACGGTCTATCGCAACGACACGAGCGACCCCGGCAGTCTTCCCGACAACTATGTATCCGCTTCCTACGAGGATGCCGACGGCTACCTGTGGTTCGGCACCAAGGGCGGGCTGGCGCGCTACGATCCGGCCACCGGCCGTTTCCAGCGCCACGCGCTGTTCGATGCCGGGCGCAGCGTATTGCGTTCGGTGGTGGCCATCGTTCCCGGGCCCGATGGCGCGCTGTGGCTCGCGACCACCGACGGCGTGGTGCGCTTCGACCCGGCCAGCGGGCGGCACCAAAGCCATGTGCATGATCCCGAGGAGCGCGCCAGCCTGCGCGACAATCGCGTCAACGCGCTGGCCTTCGACAACGCCGGTGCGCTGTGGGTGGGCACGGCATCGGGCCTGGACCGCATGGACCAGCGCAGTGGGCGCTTTACGCATTTCGCGGTCGGGCCGCCGGCGGACACCCGGCGCAATACCGTGCTGGCGCTGTCCATGGGGCCGCGCGCGACGCTGTGGGTCGGTACCGCGTCGGGGCTCGAGGCCTGGCGCCTGGACGAGGGCGAGCCGCGGCGCCAGCGCATGGGCGCGGCCAACGGCCTGGGCGAGGTGCACGTCAGGACCCTGTACCATGACAGCGGCGCCCAGCTGTGGGTCGGCACCGAGAACGACGGCCTCAAATGGCGCGACCCTTCCAGCGGCAACTTCATCAGCTATCGGCATGCGGCGCAGGACCCGCACAGCCTGTCGGACAACCAGGTGCCGGCGGTGCTGGTCGACCGCACCGGCACGCTCTGGGTCGGCACCTATTTCGGCGGCATCAACCGCACCGACCTGGCCAGCGGCGGCTTCGCGCGCTATGGCGACACGGAGGGGATCGGTCGCGCGCGGGTACGCGCCATCACCGAAGCGCCCGACGGCCGCCTGTGGGTCGGCACCGTCAGCGACGGCCTGATGCTGCTCGATCCGGTGACCCGCCGCGCCGAGCGCGTTCGCGCCGGCGCGCTGCTGGGCGACCGGGTGACGGCGCTGGCAAACGCCCGCGGCCGGCTGTGGATCGGCACCGCGACCGGGCTGTTGTGGCGCGCGCCGGATGGCCGCATGGGCCGGGTGGCGCTGGGACCCGGCCCGAGCGCCAACCACGTGCAGGCGATCCGCGCCGGCCGCGACGGCGCCTTGTGGGTGACGACCCGCGACGGCCTGACGGCGCTGGCGCCCGGCCACGAGACCACCCGCACCTGGCGCAACGATCCGCTCGACCCGACCAGCCTGGGCGACAACTACGGTCGCGCGCTGCTCGAAGACCGGCACGGCGTGGTGTGGATCGGCACGGAATCGGGCCTGGAACGGTTCGACCGCGCCACCGACACGTTCACGCGCTTTCGCAGCGATCCGGCCGATCCGGGCAGTCTCCGGCATAGCCGGGTCAACTACCTGTACGAGTCGAGCCGGGGCGAATTGTGGGTCGGCACCGCCGGCGGCCTGCACCGCATGATGCGCGACGGCGAGCGCACCTGGTTCCGCTTCTATCCCTTCGCCGAGGCCGAGGATGGGCCGTCGATCGGGGCGATCCTCGAGGACGACGACGGCAACCTGTGGGTCAGCACCACGGGCGGCATCACGCGGGTGGATCCGGTGGGTGGCCAGACCAAGAGCTACACGGCCAAGGATGGCCTGATCGATGGCTCCTATTTCGTGGGGTCGGGCTGGCGCGGCGCCAACGGCCAGCTGCATTTCGGCGGCATCAGCGGCATGACCTCGTTCCAGCCGGCCGCGGTGCGCGACAATCCCTTTCCGCCGACGGTGGCGATCACCGACCTGCTGGTATTGAACAAGACCCGGGCCATCCCCGACCTGCCGACGCGGCGCGAGATCACGCTGTCGCACCGCGACACCGTGTTCACCCTCGAGTTCGCGGCGCTGCATTATGCCGACCCGCAGGGCAACCGCTACGCCTACCGGCTCGAAGGCTTCGACCAGGGCTGGGTCGACACCAATGCCAGCCGCCGGTTCGCGACCTATACCAACCTCGATCCGGGCCGCTATGTGTTCCGGGTGCGGGCCAGCAACAAGGACGGGCTGTGGAGCGCGGACGCCGCCGCGCTGGCGATCACGATCACGCCGCCGTACTGGAAGACCTGGTGGTTCCGCACCGCGGTCGCGGCCGCGATCCTGGCGTCGTCCTACCTGGCATACCGGATGCGGGTGCGCGCGCTGGTCGAGCAGAAAGGGCTGCTGGCGCGCGAAGTCCACGCCCGCACCGCCGAACTGCTGCTGCAGAAAGAGGGGGCCGAGCGCGACAAGCGCGAAGTCGAGCGCCAGAAGGAGTCGGTCGAGCGCGCGCACCGCAATATCGCGCTGCTGTCCGACATGGGGCGGGTCCTGACCGCGAACCTGGACAACGAGGCGATCATGCGTACCTTGTACCAGCACGTGGTGGCGCTGATGGACGCGCCGGTGTTCGCGGTCGCGCTGTGGCGCCCCGAGCGCGAGGCGCTCGAGCTGCCGTATGCGATGGCGGTCGGGCGGCGCATGGCGCCGCGCGAACTGCGCTTCGATCCGGCGCGCCACCTGCTGTCGTGCTGCGTGGCCGAGGGCCGCGAGTTCGTGCTGTCCGACGTCGAGGCCGAGCTGTCGGCCTGCCTGGCGCGACCGGTGAGCGTGCTCGATGCCGTCTCGGTGTCGGGCGCGGCGGCGCAGGCGCCGCGTTCGCTGCTATGCGTGCCGGTGACGGTGGGCGAGCGGGTGCTGGGCGCGGTGACGGTGCAAAGCCGGGAGGCGGGCGCCTACGGCCAGGTCCACCTCGACATGCTGGGCACCCTGGCCGCCTACGTCGGGGTGGCGATGGACAATGCCCAGGCCTACGAGCGGCTCAAGGAAACCCAGGCCCAACTGGCGGCGCAAGAGAAGATGGCGTCGCTCGGCTCGCTGGTAGCGGGCGTGGCGCACGAGCTGAATACCCCGATCGGCAACAGCCTGCTGATGGCCAGCACCCTGCAGGAGAGGACGGACGCGGTGGCGGCGCGCTTTGCGCAGGCCACGCTCAAGCGCTCCGACCTCGAGGATTACATGGCGGCTTCGCGCGAGGCGTCGGAACTGATCGTGCGCAGCCTGCACAGCGCGGCGGAGCTGGTGAGCAGCTTCCGCCAGGTGTCGGTCGACCAGGCCAGCGCCCAGCGCCGCCGCTTCGACCTCGCGCAGGCCTGCCACGAGATCGCGGCGACGCTGATGAATACGGTGCGCCTGGCCGAACACCGGCTGGTGCTCGACGTGCCGGCGGGGATCGTGATGGACGGTTTCCCGGGCGCGCTGGGCCAGGTACTGATCAACTTCGTCAACAACGCCATGCTGCACGCCTTCGAGGGGCCGGGCGGCGCCATGACGATCGGCGCCGCCCCGCACGATGGCAGGGTGACCGTCAGCTTCCGCGACGACGGGCGCGGCATCGAGGCGGCGCACCTGGGGCGCATCTTCGATCCCTTCTTCACGACGCGCATGGGGCAGGGCGGCACCGGGCTGGGGTTGAACATCGTCTACAACATCGTCACCACCCTGCTGGGCGGGACGATCCGGGTCGACAGCACGTTAGGGGTCGGCACGGTGTTCGTGCTCGACCTGCCGCTGCGGGCGCCGGATGCGCCGGCGGGCGAGGCCACACCGCGATGAGCCGGACTACGCCGACCCCACCATGTTCTGCGGCGCGCCGGCCCGCCAGGCCTCGATATTGTCGACCAGCATGTCGGCCAGGGTCTGCATCGCACCGGCGCTGGCCCAGGCAATATGTGGGGTGAGGATGAAGTTCGGCAGGCGCAGGCCGAGCAGGGGATTGCCGGACGACGGTGGTTCCTTGCTCAGCACGTCGAAACCGGCGCCGATGCGGCCTTCCATCAGTACGTCGGCCAGCGCGGCTTCGTCGACCAGGCCGCCGCGCGCGGTGTTGATCAGCAGCGCGCCCGGCCGCATCAGGCCGAGTTCGCGCGCGCCGATCAGGTGCCGGGTCTGGTCGGTGAGCGGCAGGTGCAGGCTGACGACGCTCGACGTCGCCAGCAGTTCGTCCAGCGGGAGCTGGATGACGTCCGGTTCCGTGACCGGCGAACGCGATGTGGTCGTCACTTCCATGCCGAAGGCGCGCGCGATGCGCGCGACCTGCTTGCCGAGCGCGCCGTAGCCGACGATGCCGAGCCGGCTGCCGGACAGGTCGCCGATCGGGTGGTCGAGCAGGCAGAAACGGCTCGACGCCTCCCATTTGCCGGCTTCGACGTCGAGGGCGTAGGCGCGCAGGTTGCGGCGCAGCGCCAGCATCAGGGTGAAGCAGTGCTCGGGCACCGAGACCAGCGAATAATCGCGGATGTTCGACACCACGATGCCGCGCGCGCGGCAGGCGGCCAGGTCGATGTTGTCGGTGCCGGTGGCGGCGACGGCGACCAGTTTCAGGTCGGGCAGTTGCGCGATCGCCTCGGCGCGCAGCGGCACCTTGTTGGTGATCGCGACGGTGGCGCCGGCCAGGCGCTCCACGACCTCGTCCGGGGCGGTGCCCGCGTGATCCTGCCATGCATGCGCGAAGCCGGGCACGCGCACATTGGCTTGCAGGCTGTCGCGGTCGAGGAAGACGATACGGTCCATGATGTCCTTTGGGCTGCGGGCAAAACGGTATTGTAGAGCAGACGTGGCAAAAGACAGGAGAGCCTGTCTTTTGCTGGAGAGCGGCGCGCGGGGCGCCGCCGGTCGGTGGATATGGTGGGGCTCGAGCCGGCTTCTGGTGAGGGCCCTGAGCGGTTACAACAAGCTCGTTGCGCCGGATTACTGCGACTTGGCGACGCTGTCGGCTTTCGCTTCGGCCTGATCGGCCTTGGCTTCGGCCTTTTTCTCGGACGCTTTCGCTTCCGCCTTGGCCACGTCGGCCTTCGCTTCGGCGGTGGCCTTCTCTACCTTCTGGTCGGCCTTGGCGACTTCTTTCGCGTGCTTGGCGTCGGCCTTGGCGGCATCCTTGGCGACTTCGGCCTGGGTATGGGCGGTGGCGGCAGGCGTCTGGGCGAACACGGAAGTAGCGAACAGACCAGCGATCAGGGTAGCGGCGATTTTGCTCATGGTGTCATTCCTTTATGGTGGTTTGAAACTCGGTTGATCTCAGGTGGGGCTCCGTGGAGTCTCCCCGTGTTACTGAGCTGATAACGGGCGCCGATACGGCCCAGTTGACGCGCTTTACATCCGCTTACATTTATCGCAACGACGAGGGGAAGCGTTCGCTGCCGTACGGTACGCGGAGCGGGGCTGGACTAGGCTGTCGTCAACGCGTTACGGAAGGTGCCGCCATGCCGGATCTACTCAAAGCCTATAAAGCCAAGCGCAATTTCGCGATCACGTCCGAGCCGGCCGAAGGTGGCGCGCCGGGCGAGGATGCCCTGACCTTCGTCATCCAGAAACATTGGGCCAGCCGCCTGCACTACGATTTCCGCCTCGAGCTGGAGGGGACGATGAAAAGCTGGGCGGTGCCGAAAGGACCCAGCTACGACACCCGTGACAAGCGCATGGCGGTGCAGGTCGAAGACCACCCGATCTCGTATGCCGACTTCGAGGGGACGATTCCCGCCAAGCAATATGGCGCCGGTAAAGTCATCATCTGGGACAAGGGGACGTGGGAGCCGCTGGAAGATCCGCACAAGGGCTTTGCCAAGGGCAGCATCAAGTTCGAGATGCATGGGCACAAGATGCATGGACGCTGGACCCTGGTGCGCATGAAAGGGCGCGGGGAGAAGCAGGAGCCCTGGCTCCTGATCAAGGAGAAGGACGAGTATGCGCGCCCGTCCGAAGAATTCTCGCTGGTGGACGAGATGCCGGACAGCGTCAAGAGCCTGCCGATGCCGGAGCGGGCGCAACGCAAGGTCGACGCATTGGGTGAAGGGGACAAGGCGCCGACGCCGACGCAGCGCAAGTCGGCAAGGAAGGCGGCGGCCAAGCCTCCAGCCAGGTCCCGGGCCGCGACACCGGCATCCGGCAAGGTCGCGCTGCCCGAGACGTTCTCGCCCGAGCTGGCCACGCTGGTCGACGCGCCGCCGCCCGACCATGGGAACTGGGTATTCGAGGTCAAGTTCGATGGCTACCGCATGCTGGCGCGCATCGAGGACGGCGAGGCGCGCCTGATCACGCGCAACGCCAACGACTGGACCGACAAGCTGCTGCCGCTCAAGCGTGAACTCGAGCGCATGAAGCTGCCCGACGGCTGGTACGACGGCGAGATCGTGGTGCACGACGACAGCGGCAAGCCCGATTTCGGCAAGCTGCAGCTGGCCTTCGACGGCAAGCACGCCGAGCAGATCGAGTTCTTCCTGTTCGACGTGCCGTATTTCGATGGCCACGACTTGCGCGAGCTGCCGCTGGTCGAGCGCCGCGGCCTGCTCGAACAACTCCTCGCCAGGAAGAAATCGGACAAGGTCCGCTTCTCCGCCGAATTCGGCAGCAAGCCCGACGAGCTGGTGGTCGCCGCCTGCAAGATCGGTCTCGAAGGCGTGATCGGCAAGCGCCGCGATTCGCGCTATGTGTCGCGGCGATCGCCCGACTGGATCAAGCTCAAGTGCGGGCTGCGCCAGGAGTTCGTGATCGGCGGCTTCACCGATCCCAAGGGCTCGCGCACCGGCATCGGCTCGCTGCTGCTCGGGACGTATGACGAGGACGGCGTGCTGCGCTATGCCGGCAATGTCGGCTCGGGCTTCAACCATGCCTCGCTGGCGTCGATCGCGAAGAAGCTGGAAAAACTGCGTAGCGACGACAGCCCGTTCCCGCCGCGCGCGGTCCCGGGCCGCAAGCACCATTGGGTCAAGCCGGTCCTGGTGGCCGAGGTCAGCTTCTCCGAGTGGACCAGCGCCGGCGCGGTGCGCCATCCGGTCTTCCAGGGCCTGCGCGAGGACAAGCCGGCCAAGGGCATCACACGCGAAAAGGCAGAGCATATGAAGGATGTGGCGAACGAGGACGATGACGAGCCGGTCGCGGCGCCCGGCAAGCTGCCGGCAACGATGAAGATCACCAATGGCGACCGGGTGATCGACAAGGAAAGCGGCGCCACCAAGCTCGACCTGATCCGCTACTACGCGCTGGTCGGCGAACTGATGATGGAGCACCTGAAGGGGCGCCCGGTCTCGCTGGTGCGCGCGCCCGAAGGCGTGGGCGGCGAGCTGTTCTTCCAGAAGCATGCCGACGTGCGCAAGATGCCGGGCCTGCGTCACCTGGCCCAGTCGCTCGACCCCGACCATCCGCCGATGCTGGAGGTGGCCGGCGTGGAGGGCATCCTGTCATCGGCACAGTGGAACGTGGTCGAGATCCATACCCAGAACGCGCTCAAGGGCACGTACGACAGGCCGAACCGCATGGTGTTCGACCTCGACCCGGGCGAGGGTGTCGAGTGGCCCGCGATGCAGGAGGCGGCCCAGCTGATGCGCGCCTTCCTCGAGGAGCTGGGCCTGCCCGCTTTTCTCAAGACCAGCGGCGGCAAGGGCTTGCACGTGGTGGTGCCGATCAAGGGAAGCCATGGCTGGGACACGGTGAAGGGCTTTTCGCAAGCCATCGTGCACCATATGGCGGCCACCTTGCCGGACCGGTTCGCGTTCAAGAGCGGGCCGAAGAACCGGGTCGGCAAGATCTTCATCGACTATCTGCGCAACGGCCAGGGCGCGACCACGGTCGCGGCCTGGTCGGCGCGGGTACGGCCCGGCCTGGGCATCTCGGTGCCGCTGCGCTGGGAAGAACTGGCGGGCCTGAAGTCGAGCACGCAGTGGACGGTCGCCAATGTGCACACGCGGCTGGACGAGGGCAATGCGCCGTGGGAAGGCTATGCCAAGTCTGCCAGGACGCTCACGAAGGCGATGAAGGCGCTGGGCTACGCGCCGTGATGCGGGATGCCGCGGCGTCGCCGGCGCGCGGCCCGAAAACGTCCCAGGCCAGGGCGGCCAGCAGGCCGAGGACGAGGAACTCGAACAGGAACTGGCTGTAGCCGAGCATGCCCGCCAGCGGCGCTTGCGCCATGAAAAAGCTGAACAGCAGGGTCATGCCGAGGATCCCCTTGAGCAGGGCGACCAGCAGCGCAGCCGCCAGCAGGCGCACTGCCTTCGATCCCGGCAGCCGGTCCCAGACGAGCGCCAGCAGGAGGGTCGCGCCGGCCGTGGGTTCGAGCATCGTGACATAGGCCGCCAGGGTCACGTGGAACGGATACGGGAAGACATATTGCGGCGGCAGGGCGAGTGCAACGACGTGTTCCATGAGTGGCGCCAGCGCCATGCCGAGCAGCGCTTGAGCGCCCATGCCGACCGCCCCCGTCGCCATTGCGACGATGATCAGTCCACCACGCATCCAGCGCACCGCGGCCACGCACAGCACGGCCTGTATCAGCAGCCGCAGCAGGGGCTCGGCCAGGCTGATGGCCGAATATGCCCAGCCGCCCGTCACGATGCCGCTCATGATGCCGCCGCGCGCCGTCTCGCGGATGGTCAACAGCAGGACGAAGACGATCAGGGTCCGCGTCATGAAGCCACGCGCTTTCAGCGGCGGCTCGGCCAGGCGCAGGACAACCAGCACGGCGCCGATCGCGATCGACAGGTTCAGCCAGCGGGCCCAGTCCGGTGGCTGCGACATGGGGAAAGGAATACCCGCTGCCAGCATTGCCACGTGGACCGTCAGCGCGATGGCGCTTGCCGCGACCAGGCTGGCGGCGAGCAGCAAGGGGCGTCCGGGGGCGGGAAACACGGGCATGCGGGGCTCCAGGTTAGCCGTATGAACGGCATCGCCGGCGAGTATGGCCGAGCCGCGCCCGCGCCACAATTCCCATCTCGTGCAACACAAAAAGCCGCCACGCGGAACGCAGGGTTCCGGTGGCGGCAAGGGATGGAGACGCGAGACGCTCTAGTCGACGTTGCGGCCCAGCGCCTTGAGCGATGCGCGCACGCCGCGGCCATAGTCTGGATCGGCCCGGTCGAAGTGGCCCAGCTGGCGCTGCAGGATGTCGTCGTCGACCTGGCTCAGCGGACCGGCCAGGTTGTCGCACAGGTCCTGACGCTCTTGCGGCGACATCAGGCGGAACAGGTTGCCGGCCTGCGTGTAGTCGTCTTCCTGGCCGCGGAAGTCGAAGCGGCCGGCATTGCCGTCCAGTGCGAGCTCGCGTTCGCCATGGCCCATGCCGGTGGCGCCGGCGCCCACGCTGTCCAGACGCTGGTAGTTGCGCGCCGAACCGCCGTTGGCGATCGCCATCGCGCCGTCGCGCTGGTGGTGATGGAACGGGCAGCGCGGCGCGTTCACCGGCAGGTGCTGGTGGTTGGTGCCGACCCGGTACAACTGGGCGTCGTGGTAGCCGAACAGGCGGCCCTGCAGCATCTTGTCCGGCGAATAGCCCAGGCCCGGGACCACGTTCGACGGCGAGAACGCCGCCTGCTCGACCTCGGCATGGTAGTTCTCGGGATTGCGGTTCAGTTCCAGCACGCCCACCGGCTGCAACGGGAAGTCGCCATGCGGCCAGACCTTGGTCAGGTCGAACGGATTCCAGCCGGTGCGCGCGCTCCAGGCGTCGAGCTCCTGGGCGGTGGCCACCTGCACCTTCACGTCCCACTGCGGGAAGTCTTGCGCGGCGATGGCATTGAACAGGTCGCGCTGGGCGTAGTCGGGATCGGCGCCGGCGATACGGGTTGCCTCGACCGCGCTCAGGTTCTTGATGCCCTGGCGCGTCTTGAAGTGCCATTTCACGTAGACGCGCTCGCCACGCTCATCGACCAGGCTGTAGGCGTGGCTGCCGAAGCCGTCCATGTGGCGGTAGCCGTCCGGCGTGCCGCGGTTCGAAAACAGGATCGTGACCTGGTGCAGGCTTTCCGGCGCATGGCTCCAGAAATCGAACATCATGTTGGCCGACTTCAGGTTGGTCTGCGGATCGCGCTTCTGGGTGTGGATGAAGTCCGGGAAGTTGATCGGATCCTTGATGAAGAAGATCGGGGTGTTGTTGCCGACCAGGTCCCAGTTGCCTTCCTCGGTATAGAAGCGCAGGGCGAAGCCGCGCGGATCGCGTTCGGTGTCGGCGCTGCCTTTTTCGCCGCCGACGGTCGAGAAGCGCAGGAAGACCGGAGTCTGCTTGCCGACGTGGGAGAACAGCTTGGCCGTGGTGAGGCGGCTGATGTCATGGGTGACGGTGAAGCTGCCGTAGGCGCCCGAGCCCTTGGCGTGCACGACGCGCTCGGGGATGCGCTCGCGGTTGAAATGCTGGAGCTTTTCGATCAGGTGGAAATCCTGCAGCAGCAACGGGCCGCGCGGGCCTGCGCTCAGCGAATTCTGGTTGTCGGCGACCGGGATGCCGGAGGCGGTGGTCAGGCGGGGTTGGTGCATCGTGTTCTCCTCATTGCGTTGAAATCCATGAGATAGATTCTACGGAGCAATCGCTATAAGGAAAAGATAATTGGTTTAATTATTATGATAGATTTTTACAATACATTCGGTGGGCGTGATGGCGGGGGCGCTGCTGCCGCCCCGGCCGTTCAGTGATCGTTCTTGAAAATGCCGCGCACGTTCATCGCCATCAATGCAAGCTGCAGGGTGATCAGGGCCCATGCTTCGTCGTGCCAGCCCCAGATAATCCACATCACGTTACTGAGGATGAACATCCAGAATCCGAACACCCGGCGTTCGGCGCGCTTGGAGCCGATCAGGAAGGCGGCGTACAGGCTGACCACCATGGCCGGCCATTGGAGGAAATCGATCAGTCCATCCATCCTCACGCCGCCTTCTTGCGTGCCGGGGCCTTGGCTGCGGCCTTGGCGGGCGCTTTCCTGGCTGCCGCCTTTTTCGCGGCCGGCTTGGCGGCGGATTTGCGCGCCGCGGTTGTACTGGCCGTCGCGCGCGTCGACTTCGCGGCGCTCGTGCGGCTGCCGGAACCGGCCGCCGTCTTGCGCGCACGCGGTACGTGGACGTCGTCGTCATCGTCCTCGTCGTCCGCGGGTTTGCGCGACTTGCGCGGCGGCGGATCGTCGTCATCGTCGTCATCGTCTTCCAGCGCCGCCAGCGCGGCCTTGGCCGGCTTCTTGCCCAGGCTGGCCTGGAGCAGGGCGACCAGGTCGATGACCTTGCCGCTGCTGCGCTTTTCTTTCTCCGGCTCGGGCTGGGTGATGGTCTTGGTCTGCTTCGCCTTGATTTTCTTCTTCACCAGGGCCAGCACGTCTTCGCGGTAGGTGTCGTGGTACTGCTCCGGCTCCCAGTCCTCGCTCATGCCCTCGACCAGGGCCATCGCCATCTTGAGTTCCTTGACGGTGACGGCGGCGGTCTTCGAGTCGGGCGAGGGGATCTTGAGTTCACCCGCGTCGCGCATCTCGTCCGGATAGCGCAGGGTGTTGAGCACGATGGTGTCGCCCACGCAGACCAGCGCCGCCAGGTGCTGCTTGACGCGGATGACGACGCGCGCGATGCCGATCTTGCCGGCCTCGCGCAGGGTTTCGCGCAGCAGCGCGTAGACCTTGGCCCCGCCCTTGCCGGGGGCCAGGTAGTACGGCTGGTCGTAGTAGATCAGCGGCACCTGGTCGGCATCGACGAAGGCCTGGATGTCGATGGTCTGGGTCGCTTCCGGGTTGGCGCGGCGCAGGTCTTCGTCGGACAGGACGACGTATTCGCCGCTCTCGTACTCGTAGCCCTTGACGATGTCGTCCCACGCCACTTCCTTGCCGTTGCCCTTGTTGTAGCGCTTGAAGCCGACCGGCGAGAAGTCGCGCCGGTCGAGCATCGTCAGGTCCAGCCCCTTGCTCTCGACCGCGGTGTACATATCGACCGGAATGTGGACCAGCCCGAAACTGATCGCCCCCTTCCACATGCTGCGCATGGACGCCCTCCTTTCAGCCGACCGAGCCGGTAATCGGCAGCACGATGCCGGTGATATAGCCCGAGCACACGGGCGAGGCCAGGAACACATAGGCCGGCGACAGCTCCTCGGGCTGGGCCGGGCGCTGGTAGTCGGTCTGGGCGCCGAACTCCTTGAGCTGCTCGGGCGGCTGGTCGGCCGGGTTGAGCGGGGTCCAGACCGGGCCCGGCGCCACCGCGTTGACCCGGATGCCCTGTTCGATCAGGCTCGAGGCAAGCGACATCGTGAAGGCATGGATCGCCCCCTTGGTGGCCGAGTAGTCGAGCAGCTTCTTCGACCCTTGCAGGCCGGTGACCGAGCCGGTATTGATGATGGACGCGCCTTGCTTGAGGTGGGGCAGGGCGGCGCGCGCCATGTGGAAGTAACCGTAGATATTGGTGCGGAAGGTCTCGTCCAGGCGCTCCTCGGTGATGTCGAGCAGCGAGTTCGCATGCTCCTGGAACGCCGCGTTATTGACGAGCACGTCCAGGCGGCCGAATTCGGCGACCACCTTCTCGACGGCCTCGTTGCAGAACGCGGCATCCTTGACGTCGCCCGGAATGGTCACGCAGCGCCGGCCCTCGGCCTCGACGCAGCGTTTGGTCTCGGCGGCGTCCTTGTGTTCGTTCAGGTACATCACGGCCACGTCGGCGCCTTCGCGCGCGAACAGCACCGCGACCGCGCGGCCGATGCCGGAGTCGGCGCCGGTGACGATGGCGCTCATGCCTTCGAGCTTGCCGCTGCCCTTGTAGCCCTCGGCTATGAACCTGGGCTTGAGTTCCATCTGCGCCTCGATGCCGGGCTTGGCCAGGTGCTGGCCGGGCATCGGAGTTTCCGGCTGCCGCACGCCGGTCTGCACCGCGCCGTCGTCGCCACCCTTGGCCTTCTGCATGCTGGCGTCGATCTGGTCCTGGCGGTTCTGGATGGCCTTCTGCTTGTTCGCCACGTCGTCCTGCTGTCCCATCGTGCTTCTCCCATGAATATGCGTTCGATCTGGAGAGTATTGGACGCACTGCGAGGCGCGACGGTGCGGTTCCACACACAGCGCCGAGGTTATGGCACACTCGCGGGGAAAACATGCCGAATCGGTAATGCCCGGAAACGTTTTGGAGGATGAGGATGCAAGCAGAAGGCGCACGCAGGGCCATGGCGGACATCGACTACAGCTGTCTGTTCGTGAATCCGGTCGGCCAGCGCCGCGCCGATTTCCAGAGCGCCTGCGCCGGCGTGTTCTCGCAGCTGCGGGTGGCGTCCGGGGCCGAGCAGGCGCGCGGCCTGCTGGCGCGCGAGCCGGCCGACCTCCTGATCCTGGACCTCGAGCGCTGCGAACTGGGCATCGACCTGGCCGCCCTGGGCGCCCTGGTGGCCGAGCGCGAGGGCAAGCCGACCCTGGTCCTGTGTCCGTTCACCAATGCGCGCTGGCTGCCGGCCCTGATGGCCTTCGGCCCGATCGACTACGCCATCGGCCCGCTGCGCGCGCAGCAGACCCGGGCCCTGCTCGACGCCCGCCTGCGCGCCGGCTTCGCGGCGCCGGCCGCGCCGGGCGCCAATGAAGACGCGCTGCGCGCGCTGCTGGCGTTGCGCGCGGCCAGCCTGCAGGCCCTGGCCGACGCCGACGACAGCGTGCGCTTCGCCGAGCGCCTGTGCGCCGCCGCCTCAGGCTGGCCGGGCGTGGTGCATGCGGCCCTGTTCCAGCACCGCGACGGTGACCTGCACCTCGAAGCCGAGCAGGGCGTGGCCGGCCTGCGCCTGATGACGCTGCTCAAGTACGAGAGCCGCCTGCTGCAGTCGCCGCTGCGTCATGCCTTCCCCGGCCTGCTGGCCGCCGCCACCGGCGAGTTCACCTTGCTGGATGCGCCCGAGAAGGCGGGCGAGCCCGGGCTGGCGTCCAGCCTGGAAGGCTTCGGCGTGCGCATGGTGGTCGGCCTGCCGATCCCGGCCCAGGGCCCGGGCGGGCCACGCGGTTCGCTGTGCCTGATGTTCGACCATGCGCGCACCTTCTCGCGCGCGCAGCTGCAGGCGCTGGACGACCTGGCCCAGCTGGCCGCCCATGGCTTGCGCATGGCCGAGGTCACGCGCGAGAACGAGGCGCTGCTGGCGCGGGTGACGCACCTGGCGACGGTCGATGCGCTGACCGAGGTCGCCAACCGGCGCCATGGCGAACACCTGCTCGAGCAGGAAATCAAACGCGCGCGGCGCTACCGCCTGCCGCTGGCGCTGGTGGCCTTCGACATCGACCGCTTCAGCCAGGTCAACGACAGCTACGGCCATCCGGTGGGCGACATCGTGCTGCGCACCGTGGCCGAGACCGCGCGCGCGCTGCTGCGTTCGAGCGACGTGCTGGTGCGTTCGGGCGGCGAGGAATTCCAGGTGATCGCGCCGCATACCAGCGCGATCGACGGCCTGAAGATGGCCGAGAAGCTGCGCGCGGCGATCGAGCAGGTCGAGATCCCCGGCTGCGACCATGTCACCATCAGCCTGGGCGTGGCCCAGCTGGGCGAGAGCGAGAGCGGCGATTCGCTGGCGGTGCGGGTCAATGCCGCGCTCGCGCGCGCCAAGCGGGCCGGGCGCAACTGCGTCGAACTGGCGATGTCCTGAGCCGCTAGCTGATAAACCGAATATGCTTATTCGGTATTTATGCTACGCTAGCGGCCTTTCAAATAGGCAAGTTCTTCCAGGGTGATCATGCTTCAGTGGCTGCGCGAATACCGGCGCGCCGCGCTGCCGGGCGACATCAGCGCCGGCATCGTGGTCGCGATGATGATGATCCCGCAGGGCATGGCCTATGCGCTGGTGGCCGGTCTGCCGCCGGTGGCCGGTATCTACGCCAGCATCGTTCCGCCGCTGCTGTACGCGCTGTTCGGCACCAGCAGCACGCAGTCGGTGGGACCGATGGCCATCGTGTCCCTGATGACCGCTTCCACCCTGGCGCCGCTGGCCACGCCCGGCACCGCCCTGTACGGCGTGCTGGCGGCCCAGCTGGCGCTGATGTCGGGCCTGGTGCTGCTGGCCTGCGGCCTGCTGCGCATCGGCTTCCTGGCCAACTTCTTCTCGCGGCCGGTGATGAGCGGCTTCACCATCGGCTCGGCGATCGTGATCGCCTGGGGCCAATTGCCCACGCTGGTCGGCGTCCGGCTCGAACCGGCTGCGGCGTCGCACTGGCAGGCCTATTGGCCCAGCCTGGCGCTGGGCCTCGGGTCGCTGGTCCTGCTGGTGGCGGCGCGCAACGGCCTGGCGCCCTTGCTGCGCCGGTTGCGCCTGGCGCCGGCCGCGGCGGACATCGCAGCCAAGCTGGCGCCGATGTTCGTGGTGCTGGGCGCCACCGCCCTGGTGCCGTTGCTGGGCCTGGAGCGGCTGGGCGTGGCCACCACCGGCGCCGTGCCGGCCGGCCTGCCGGGACTCAACCTCGCTACCTCGTCCAGCCATTGGCAAGCCTTGCTGCAGCCGGCGCTCCTGATCGGCTTCATGGTGTTCCTGATCAGCATGTCGGGCGCGCAGGCGCTGGCGCTCAAGCGCGGCGGCGAGAAGCTGGCCAGCAACCGCGAGCTGGTCGGACTGGGCGCGGCCAATGTCGGCAGCGCCTTGAGCGGCGGCTTTCCGGTCACCGGCAGCATCTCGCGTTCGGCGGTGAACTTCGCCGCCGGCGCCAATACCCAGCTGGCGAGCATGATCACCGCCGGTCTGCTGGCGCTGGCGCTGGTGGCGCCCACCGGCTGGCTGGCCCTGCTGCCGCTGCCGACCCTGGCCGCGACCATCATCGTGGCAGTGCTGGGCATGCTCGACTGGAGCACGCTGCGCACCGCCTGGCGCTACGACCGCGCCGATGCGCTGGCCTTGCTGGCGACCGCCGGCGGCGTGCTGGCGCTGGGCGTGGAAGCGGGCGTGCTGGTGGGCGTGGCGCTGTCGATGGGGGCGCTGATCTGGCGCGCCAGCCGGCCGCACATCGCGGTGCTGGGGCGTATCCACGGCACCGAGCACTTTCGCAACGTCGACCGCTATTCGGCCGAGACCACGCCCGGCCTGCTGATGCTGCGCGTCGACGCAGGCCTGTTCTTCGGGAATGTGGAGGCGGTGAACGCGCGCATCGACGAAGAGCTGGCGCTGCGTGCCGGCACCCGGCACCTGGTGCTGGTGCTGTCGGCGGTGAATGCGATCGACACCTCGGCCCTGTTCGGCATGCAGGAATTGAATACCTCGCTGCGCCAGCGCGACGTGACCTTGCACCTGGCCGAAGTGAAGGGTCCGGTGATGGACCGGCTCAGGGACAGCGATCTGCTGGACCAGTTGAGCGGGCAGGTGTTCCTGAGCGCGGCGAATGCCTGGGACCGGCTGGCGGGGTCGAGCGCCGCGGGCCGGCCGCAGCCGGCCGCCTAGGCCCACGGAAAAAAAAAGAAGGATCAGGCGCGCCTGCGCTGCGCTGCGCCGTCGTCCTTGTCCTTTTGCTCCAGCTCGATCGGGGCCGCGTTCTCGGGATAGAGCGCGGTGACGTCCTGGTAGACGGCGCGGATGGCCGCCATGTCGCGCTCGACGTCGCCCGACAGCGCGAGCGTCTCGGTCACCCGCAGCTCCTTCTTTCGATAGTCGAAGCTCACCAGGAGCAGCGGCACGTCGGCGGTGCGCGCCAGGTGGTAGAAACCGCTTTTCCAGTGCGGACGGTAGCCGCGCGTGCCTTCCGGCGTGATACCGACCCAGCACCAGTCTTCCTGCAGCATCTGCTGGGCCAACTGGCGCGTGGCGCCCATCGGCGCGCGCCGGTCGACCGCGATCCCGCCCCAGTAGCGCATCAGGCGTCCCATGACGCCGCGGAACAGCGAATCCTTGGCCAGCCAGCGAAATGGCGTGTCCAACGCCCATTTGGCGACCAGCCCGATCGGGAAATCCCAGTTCGAGGTGTGCGGGTAGACCACGGCGATGCCGTGCGGGCCGGGCAGCGGCTTGAAGTACAGCTTCCAGCCGAACAGCTGCAGCACGCGCAGCGCGGTGCGCTGGCGCAGAGTGGGCAGGGCGGCTGGGCGCTGCAGGTAATCGCTCATCGGGTCTCCGTTGCGGCGCAATGACATGTTGCCATGGGAATCCTGATTGCGCTCTAGAAAATCAAGCGTGGGATTCTAGCCCGTGCGGGGAGGGGGGACAAGCAAAAATGCTGGCGCCAGGTATGCGCTGTGGTTATCATGCCGCTGTTCGAACGACAAGCCGACGGCGAGCAAACACACCTGTCATGACGATGCATATCACGATTTACCACAATCCCCGCTGCGGGACGTCGCGCAACACCCTGGCGGCCATCCGCGACGCCGGCCACGAACCGGCCGTGATCGAGTACCTGGCGCATCCGCCGACGCGCGAGGCGCTCGCGCGCATGATCGCCGACGCGGGCCTGCTGCCGCGCGATGCCGTGCGCCGCAAGGAAACCCTGTACGGCGAGCTGGGGCTGGACCGGCCCGAGGTCGATGACGCCGCCCTGCTCGACGCGATGGCCGCACACCCGATCCTGATCGAGCGGCCGTTCGTGGTCACGCCGAAGGGCGTGCGCCTGTGCCGGCCGTTCGAGCGGGTGCGCGAGATCCTCTGACGGCCGACGCCCCTGGCCGGCCCCGCTTGACCTGAACGCCGACGGCGCCGGTCGCCGGCAAAGCGGCGGCGAACGATCGCGCCGCCGGTCGGCACGGCGGTGAACAGGCGCATGTGAGGCGTCTGAGGTGTGTGAGGTATGTGATGCGTTGCGGCGCGCCGGCCGGACGATGCCGGCAGTTGACGGTCAGGGCGGCGCGGCCGGCATGGCCCCGATATCGGCCTTGCGCATCGGCCGCGCGCCGGTGTTGCCGCTGCCCGGCGGCGCCGGTTCTGCCGGCAAGCCCTGGCCGATCGCGGGCGAGCCCGGGCGCAGGCGGAAGTCGGGCGTGCCGGTCGCGCTGTAGTCGACGAACTGGGGCGGCGCGCTGATGCTGCCGGTGTGCTCGCGGCCGGGCGAGAGCTTCCAGTCGTCGCCCGCGTTCTGGTAGACGAGGTTGTTGCGGAAGCTATTGTGCTTGCCGGTTGCCCCCTGTTCGAGAATGCCATGCCCATTGTCGTAGACAATGTTGTTGCTCACATGGGTATGGTCGTTCGGCCCCGTGCTGTGATAGAACTCGCCGCCCCCCACCACGATGCCGCTGCCCGAGGCGGCGACGGTATTGCCGCGCACGGTGACGCGGTTGGCGTCGTGCCACAGATGGATGCCGGCGCCGGACACGCGGTAGATGACGTTGTCGCGCACGCTGGCAGTGGTGCTGATGTAGATGCCGTGCATGAAGCGGCAGCCGGGTGGACCGATGTCGTGCACGTGGTTGCCGGCGACGACCGCGTCCACGCCCTTGTAGTAGCTGTCGATGCCGATGCCGGCGCCGCCCTTGGGCTCGCACGGCACGTCGTTGCCGATATGGTGGATGCGATTGCCCTGCACGGTATTGTGCGAGCCGCCGTTATAGATGCCGCTAAGCCATTTCATGCCGCTCTGGTACTGTGTGCCGTCGATCTCGAAGCCGGCGATGTCGACGTAGCTGCCGCGGTTGTCCCAGGCCGCGCTCTGGCGCGCGTCGAGCGGCGGCACGATGCGGGCGCCCCAGCGCTCGGTGCTCTGGAACACGATGCGCGCTTCGGCGGTGCCGCTGGCGGTGGAGCGCACGCCGCCGGAATAGATGCCGGGCGCCACGTGCACCGTGGTGCCGGGCGTGGCGACCTGGGCCGCGCGGGCCAGCGTGCGGAAGGGTTCGGCGCGGGTGCCCGGATTGCTGTCGGACCCATTGGGCGCCAGGTAGAGATGGGTGCGCACCAGTTCGGGCACCACCAGTTCTTGGTGGCCGCCGTCGCGCAGGCGGCAGCCGGCCAGCAAGGGGCCCGCGAGCAGCGGGCAGGCCAGCAGCCAGAACAGGATCAGGTGCATATCGATCGAGATCTCGGGCAGAATCCGGAACATCGCGTTCTCGCTAGGAGCAGGTGACGCGACCAGTCTGATCCGCCTTAAGCGTGGGGGATGCCGGATCGATCAAACTCGTCCTTGAGGCTGCGCAATGCAACCATGCGGCGGACGAAGGCCCCGTCCACTAAGGGGCTACGACCACGGGCATGTAGGTGTCGAGGAATTCGGCCGGCATGCGCCGCGGGCGGCCGCTGCCGATCTCGATGCAGACCAGTTCCCAGCGTCCGCGCAGGACGGTGGCGCGATCGCTGTCGCGCACCAGCTGGAAGCGGCGCTCCATCGACAGCCTGCCGTCGCCGCCCACCAGCCAGGTGGCCAGGCGCAGCGCTTCTCCCTCCAGGGTGGGCAGCAGGTATTCGTAGTCTCCGCGCCGGATCGCCATCGCGCGGTCCAGGCGCCGGTAGTCGTCGAGCGACAGGCCGAGGCTGTGCGAGTGGGCCCAGCCGGCCTGCTCGCACCAGCGCACGTAGACGGCGTTATTCGTATGGTTCAGGCCGTCGATGTCGCCGGCCTGCGGCGTGACGGGCAGGATGAACGGATGCGGGTAATCCCAGTCCAAGGCAAGTCCTTTGCAAGCGCGGCGGGCGCCGCGAACCCGGACATTATATGTTCACGCTGATCTTGCTGCCGGACCTGCCGCCGGGCACGCAACGCAAGCTCGACGTGACGCCCGAGAGCAGCAAGCTGCACGGCAAGTTCGCCAGCCGCGCGGAGCGCGAACACGCCGCTGCCAGGCTGCGCGAGCGGCCGCCGCTGGAGTGCGGGACCGATCGCGCACGGCGCCGGTTGGCTGAGGCGTGTCAGCCGATCAGCCCTTCGGCGCCGTCATCGCGGCCTTGATCGCCACGCAGCGCTGCTCGTTCTGCAGGGTGTCCAGCAGCGAACGGCGGGTGAAGGCCGACAGGCCCTTCATCCCGTCCGCGGCGCGGTTCAGGCGCTGCACGCTCCGTGGCGTGCAGGCGGTCGGGATCATGGTGGTGGCGTAGGCGCGCATGTACACCGGGCCGGCCGCCTTGTCGAGCGCCGGCAGGCGCGCCAGGCGCGCGTCGGCGTCCGCCTCGCTCAATGCGCCCTGTTCGGCCGGGAACACGCTCCACATCGCAGTGCGGATGCGAGAGAACGGCAGCGGCGACTTGAGGTCTTCGATCTTGCCGACCCACTCGGCCTTGACCTTCGGATCCGGACGCGCAGCGGTGGCCGCCACCGCCGCCACCTGGCCGGCGTCGGACTTGTCGCGCGCAGACTCCAGCGCGATCAACTGCTCGGAACCGGCGTAGTCGTAGCGGTTGAGGTGGGCGATGATGGACCAGCGCAGTTCCTGGCTGACCTGCAGGCCGGCCGCGTCGACCTTGCCGCCCAGGATGCCGGCCAGGCGCGCCAGCGCCTCCGGGCTGCTCGCCACGCTCACATACAGGCCGAACCAGCGGCGCTGGACGTCGGCGTCGGCCTGGTGCGCGAGCACGCCGTCCCAGGCCATTTTTTCCAGCGCGGCGTAGGTCTGCTTGGCGTACCCGGACTTCAGGTCCATCGCATCGAGGTACTGCTTCGATTGCTCGACCTTGCCCAGCACGTCGCCGAGCAGGGTGTAGTCCTTCTCTTGCGGCGCATTGTTCAGGGCCACCGCAATGAAATCGTTCAGCGGCAGCTTGGCGTCGCGCACGCCGTCCCACAGGCTTTGCCACAGCATCGCGCGCAGCAGCGGATCGTCCACTTGCGACAGCCTGGTGCGCGCGGTATCGAACGAGCGCTGGTCGAGCTGAACCTTCGCATAGCCCCAGTCCTGGTAGTTCGGGTAGACCAGGTCGGGGCAGGCCGCGCCGTCCAGGTCCTTGACCGCAGTGGTCGCGCCCTTGTAGGTCACCGGCACGTTCTTGATGAGCGACAGCTTGCCGCCGTCGATCTTGAACGCCGCCACCTGTACGCGCTGCTCGCGCAGGGTCGGCAGCTCCGCGCCCGGCGCGGTTTGCGTGAGGGAGAAGTCCTTGATCTTGCCGTTGCTGCAGCGGTAGTTGGCGGCGATCGTGTTCACGCCGGCGTGGTACAGCCATTCTTTCGTCCAGCCCGACAGGTCGCGGCCGGCGGTCTTGGCCAGCGTATTGATGAAATCGTCGAGCGTCGCGTTCTGCCACGAATACTTGACCAGGTAGTTGTGCACGCCCTTGCGGAACACTTCCTCGCCCAGCAGGTGGCGCAGCTGCTTGAGCGCGGCGGCGCCTTTCGAATAGGTGATGGCGTCGATATTGTCGAAGGCGTTGCTTGAGGACGGCACCGGCACCTCGATCGGGTGGGTGCTTGCGGTCTGGTCCTGGATGTAGGCGCGCTGCTTGCCGGTCTGGTAGAACTTCTGCCACGAGTCCTTGAACTCGGTCGATTCGGCGGTGGCCAGGATGCCCATGAAGGAGGCGAAGCTTTCGTTCAGCCACAGGCCGTTCCACCATTTCATGGTGACCAGGTTGCCGAACCACTGGTGGGCCATTTCGTGCATGATGACTTCGGTCATCGACTGCTTCTGGTCGGCCGTCATGCTGGCCACCCCGTAGCGCGCTTCGGCAAAGGTGATGGCGCCGGCGTTTTCCATCGCGCCGTACAGGAAGTCGGGCACGATCAGCTGGTCGTATTTCTCGAACGGGTAGGGGATGCCGAAGTACTCGTCGAAGAAGGCCAGGCCGGCCTTGGTCTGGCGGAACCAGTCGCCCGGCACGACCTGCTTGGCCAGAGACTGACGCGCGAACAGGCGCATCGGATACTTGCCGCTATTGTCTTCCCAGACCTGGTAAGGGCCGGCGTGCAGCGAGAAGTTGTAGGGGCTCAGGCGTTTGGTCTGCTTGAAGGTCCAGCGGCGGTTGGCGCCGGCATCGGTGATCTTCGTCTCGCGCGTGGTGGTGACCACATGCCAGTCTTTCGGCGCGGTGACGCTGACGGTGTAGCTCGCCTTCAGGTCGGGCTGGTCGAACAGCGGGAACATCTGCTGGGCGGCGACCGGCTCGAAGTGCGAATAGGTATAGACGCGGCCGTCGGCCGGGTCGACCATGCGGTGCAGGCCCTCGCCGTTGGTGCTGTGCAGGCGCTCGTAGGCGACGGTGACGCTGTTGCGGCCCTTGGCCAGGTCGCCCGGCGCGATGGTGATGAACCAGTCGTTGTAGCGCGCCTTGACCGGCTTGCCGTTGACGCTGACCGACTTCACGGTCGCCTTGTTCAGGTCGAGGGTGACGGCCGAGCCGGCGTCCTTGAGATCGAAGGTGACGGTCGTGGTGCCGGCGAAGGTCTCTTTGCCGGTCAGGGTGAAGTCCAGCACATAGTCCACGTTCGAGATGCGTGCCGAGCGGGCAAACGCGTCGTCCTGCGACAGGAAGGCCGTTTCGGCGCGAGCCGGGGCGGCTTGTTGGGCGGGCGCCGCCTGGGCGGCGGCGCCGAAGACGAAGGCGGAAGCGACGGCAAGCGCCATCGCGCGGCGTGCGGGAAAGTTCACTGAATATCCTCTCTCTCTCGGGTGGGCGCATCTGGGTGCGCGAAGTGTCAATCGCACAAGAATAGCACTAACATTCCACGCTGGACACCCATTGGAGTGATTGCGTACCTCGCCGGGCCTGGCGTATGTACAAGGCGTGCAGGCGCCACGCCGGTGTCGATGCGCATGAAAAACGGGACCGCACGGGTCCCGTCGAGGAGGGCGCCGCGCTTCGCCGGCATGAGGCAGCGAAGCGGCGGCGAAAGCGTGAATCAGGCCGCTTCCAGGGTCGGATAGTCGGTATAGCCGACCGCACCCGGATGGTAGAAGGTGTCCGTATCCGGGACGTTGAGCGGCGCATTGAGCTGCAGGCGTTTCGGCAGGTCGGGGTTGGCGATGAACAGCTGGCCCCACGACACCGCATCGGCGGTGCCGCTGGCGATCAGTTCCTCGGCCTTTTCGCGGGTGAGCTGCTGGTTGGCGATCCAGACGCCGCCGAACTCCTTCTTGATCATCGGGCCCAAGGCGTCCGGACCCTGGCCTTCGCGGGTGAAGATGAAGGCGATCTTGCGCTTGCCCAGCTCGCGCGCCACATAGCCGAATGTCTCGGCCGGGGTCGAGTCGCCCATGTCGTGCGAATCGCGCGCCGGCGCCAGGTGCATGCCGACGCGGTCGGCGCCCCACACGTCGATGCAGGCGTCGGTCACTTCGAGCATCAGGCGCGCGCGGTTTTCGATCGGGCCGCCGTAGGCATCCAGGCGCTTGTTGGTCGAATCCTGCAGGAACTGGTCGAGCAGGTAGCCGTTGGCGCCGTGGATTTCGACGCCGTCGAAGCCGGCCTTCTTGGCATTTTCGGCGCCCTTGCGGTAGGCGGCGACGATGCCGGGGATTTCCTCCAGGTCGAGCGCGCGCGGGGTGACGAAGGGACGCTTCGGACGCAGCAGGCTCACGTGGCCGTCCGGCTGGATCGCCGACGGCGCGACCGGCAGCTGGCCGTCCAGGAAGGACGGATCCGAGATGCGGCCCACATGCCACAGCTGCAGGAAAATGCGGCCGCCGGCCTTGTGCACGGCGTCGGTGACGATCTTCCAGCCTTCGACCTGTTCGTCGGACCAGATGCCCGGGGTATCGGCATAGCCGACGCCCATCGGGGTGACCGAGGTCGCTTCGGACAGGATCAGCCCGGCCGAGGCGCGCTGCACATAGTATTCGGCCATCAGCGCGTTCGGCACGCGCGCGCCGCCATCGGCCCGCGAGCGGGTCAGCGGCGCCATGACGATGCGGTTCGGCCATTCGAGGGCGCCGACCTTGATCGGATCAAACATGGTAGTCATTCGGGGTTTCCTAAAGTCCGTCGTTCAGTTGTGCGAGGAAGGATTGAATCGCTTCCTCGTTCCGTTGGAAGAAGATCCATTGGCCGACGCGGCGCGTACTCACGAGCCCGGCGCGCTGCAGGGTGGCCAGATGCGCCGACACCGTCGATTGCGACAGGCCGGTTTTCTTGTCGATCAGCTTGCAGCACACGCCTATCTCGAGCGGGTGTTCCTGCTCGATGAAGTGCTGCTGCGGATCCTTGAGCCACTGCAGGATCTGGCGCCGCACCGGGTTGGCCAGGGCCTTGTGGATCGCGTCGATGTCCATGGGTTCTTCCTTGTATCGGATTCTTTCGATCCGAATATCGTCATCTTACGATATTGGTGAAAAATTTGCTGGCGGCGGATCGATTCTGCGCGCGCGGCGCTCTGCCGCGCAGCTTTCAGGTCTTATTCCTGCTCGCGGCCGAAGCTGGCGTTCGGGCGGGTGAGGTAATACCACTCGGTATTGGCGGCGGCGTTCGCGGCCGGGAACAGGATGCGGCCGCCGAATTCGGCCAGCACCGGCGTGCCGTCGGCGCGGTGGCCGAGCAGTTCGCCTTCGCTCACCGGATCGAAGCTCTTCCACGGGCGCACGAAGGCGTCGTCCGCATGCAGCTTGTCGTGCACGACGACCATCGACAGCGCTTCCATCTGGTCGAAGGCCACCGGCGCCGGATCGCTCGCGGCGATCAGGCCCAGGTGGGCCAGGGTGTTCATGATGGCGCGGTAGGCGACGTCCGGCGCGGCCGGGTCGTCGTGCTGGCCGCATTCAAGCGTCAGCGCGTAGCCGCCGGTGCTGCGCATGTATTCGGTGGTGCCGACGCCGTAGCGCAGCACGGTTTCCAGTTCGTCGGCGCTGCGGCTGCGGCGCTGCACGCCGTCGCCATAGGTGGCCAGCCAGCCGTCGACGAAGCGGCGCACGCCCAGGCGGCGCGCCCAGGCGCGTTCCTTGGCGGCGTGGCGGAACGGCTGCAAGGTTCCATCGTTGTCGAGCGGCCCGACCATCACGAATGGCTCGCCGGTGGCGGCGAACGAGTGCAGGTCGAGCAGCACGTCGTGCTGGCCGAGCAGGGGGCAGAGCCAGTTGGCGACCTGGTCCTCGAAGTCGAGCGGCTTCTCTTTCGGGAACAGGTCGCGGTTCAGGTTGCGGTCGCCGTTGCGGGTGTTCTGCGCATAGGCCAGCGGATTGACGATCGGGACGAAGGTGACGCTGCCGGCCGCGATGTGCAGCGCGCCGCTGTCGATTTCTTCCATGACCCGTTCGATCGCCCTGGTGCCGCATACCTCGTTGCCGTGGGTCGCGCCCATGATGATGACGCGCGGGCCGGCCTGCAGGCCGGTATAGTTGATGGATTTGAACTGGAACTGGCGGGCGGAAGTCATGGGTAGCGTGGGCCGGAGAAAATAGGTGGCGATATTCTATCGGACAATCCGCGCATGGTGAGAAAGGCGCGGCCGCCGCGCGCCCATCGGCAGGGAGTAGAGGATGTTGCAGCAGATTGCGGCCAGTCGGCCGTTACGCCGTATGGGCGTGGTGATGTTGACGATGGCGCTTGGCACCGGTGCGGCCGAGGCCTGCCGCCGCGCGCCGGAACAGCAGATCATGAGCCCGGATCGACAGCGCGCATTCGCCCGCGACGTCCCGGTGGCCGGGGTGGTGAGTGCGCTGCCGGCAGGCGGCGACACGGTCGCGTACCGCTTCGTGGTGCTCAAGCGCCTGGCCGGGCCGGCGCCCGAGAGCTTCACGCTGCGCGGCATCGCATCCGATGCACGGTTCGCCTCGCCGCGCGGCGAGGCGGCGGACCACGACGGCCGACGGGCGTTTCGATGCCATCGACAAATGGCTGACGTATGTAGAAAGCAGGTTGGGCGGGCGTAAGCTGGCCGAGTAAGTGCGGGAATCAGCCCTGCGCTTCGATCACCCCGAACCCCGCCGGCGCATCGCCCAGGTAGGCCAGCACCGCATGCGCCTGGATATTCGCGTCATACTGCGCATTGGCGGCGATGGCGGCGCGCAGCCCCGGCACGATGTCGGGCGTGTGCGGCTGGCGGTAGGCCTTGATCAGCAGGTGCACCAGGTCGGCCGGCGCATCGGCGCGGCGCAGGCGCGACTCGATGATGCCCAGCAGCGCGCGCTGCATGCGCGGGGTCGGATTGCGGATCTCGCCGAACACATAGGGCGTGTTGGCGATCGCGGCGCAGACGATGCTTTCCATGCGGTCGCCCTTGAAATCGGACGGGATGTCGAAATACGCCTTGTTCCAGCGGGTGTGCGGGTAGGCGTGGCCGGGCGGGAAGCGGTCGGCGTTTTCCAGGCCCATGGCCCGGCTTGCGCGCGACCACAGGTCGCCGAGGGTGTCCAGCAGTGCCATTACGAGATGTCTTGCGCTTGTGTCATCCCGCGAGTGTAGCGCATGGCCGCGGACCTCGCATAGGGGGCAGCAGGGCGGCTTGGGGCGCCCTGCTGCCAGTCGTTCAGACGAACCTTCCGGCTCGGAAATCCTCCACCGCCTGCTGCAGCTCGGCCTGGGTATTCATCACGAACGGGCCGTACTGCGCGATCGGCTCGTTCAGCGGGCGTCCGGCCAGCACCAGCAGGCGGGTCTTCTCCAGCGCCTTGATGCGCACGCCGTCGGCGCCGGGCGCATTGTCGAGGATGGCCATGCGCGCCTGGCCGACGCCCTTGCCCTCGATGACCGCCTCGCCGCGAAACACGTAGACGAAGGCATTGTGCCCGGCCGGAATCGGCTGCTCGAAGGTCACGCCGGCCGGGATCTCCAGGTCGAGGTACAGCGGCTCGGTATGCGCGCGCTGCACGGCGCCATCCACCCCGTGGGTGCTGCCGGCGATGACCTGCACCGTCACGCCGTCGTCCAGCGTGAAGCGCGGCACGTCCTCGAGCGGGATGTCGCGGTACCAGGGCGCACTCATCTTGTCCTTGGCGGGCAGGTTGAGCCACAGCTGGAAGCCTTCCATCAGGCCTTCGTTCTGCTCCGGCATCTCGGAGTGGATCACGCCGCGCCCGGCGGTCATCCACTGCACGCCGCCATCGCTGATCATGCCTTCGTGGCCGGCGCTGTCGCGGTGGCGCATGCGGCCGGCCAGCATATAGGTGATGGTCTCGAAGCCGCGGTGCGGGTGTTCCGGGAAGCCGGCGATGTAGTCGCCCGGCTTGTCGCTGCCGAAGGCGTCGAGCATCAGGAACGGATCCAGGCGGCGCTGCAGGGGGCCGGTCAGCACGCGGTTGATCTTCACGCCCGCGCCATCCATCACGAACTGGCCGTTGATGGTGCGCTCGACGCCGCGCGTTTTCCGTACTGGGGCGATGGCAACTGCGGTGGTCATGCTGTTCTCCTGTTGGTTGCGCCGCCTGGCGGGCGGCAGACGTTGTCCGATCAGGCCAGTGCTGCCTCGATGGCTGCATCGGCCGCGGCCTGGCCCTTGCTGACCGCGTCCGGACCCATGGCCATGCCCGACGAATAGATGAAGGTATGGTCGTTCAGGCCGAGGAAGTTCAGCAGCGCGCGCATCTGCGGCACTTGCGGGTCGGCGCTTTCTTCGTACACGCCGCCGCGCGCCGCGGCCACGTACACTTTTTTATTCTTCAGCAGGCCTTCAGGGCCGGTCTCGGTGTAGCGGAAGGTCACGCCGGCGCGCGCCACGGCGTCAAACCAGCTCTTGAGCTGCACCGGCATCGCGAAGTTGTACATCGGGGCGCCGATCACGATCACGTCGGCCGCCTGCGCTTCCGCGATCAGGGCGTCGTCCAGGGCCACGCGGGCCGCCTGCTCGGCGCTGCGCTGGTCCGCCGGGGTGAACAGGGCGCCGACGGCGGCGCCGTCCAGCAGCGGGTGCGGCTGGGCGCCGAAGTCGCGGTGCACGACGGTCGCGCCCGGATTGGCGGCGCTCAGCTTGTCGACGATCTGGCGGGTGACGCGGGTCGATTCCGATGCGTCGCCGCGAACGCTGGTGGTGATGTGCAGGATGTTCATGGTAAGCCCCTTCGTTTGGTAGAGAGTTTCGATGGGGACACTTTAGCAATTCCAAAATCGATCTGGAAGCCAGTAGAATGGATAACATTATTCTGCTGATGGGACAATCATGGACGTAGAACCGAATGACTTGCTGCTGTTCGCCCGGATCGTCGAGTCGGGCAGCTTCACCCGGGCGGCCAGCCGCGTCAACCTGCCCAAGTCGACCGTCTCGCGGCGCCTGGCGCTGCTCGAGACGACCCTGGGCGAGCGCCTGCTGCAGCGCACGACCCGCAAGCTGGTGGTGACCGAGTTCGGCGCCAGCCTGTACGAGCACGCGCGGCGCCTGGCCGACGAAGTCGACGCCGCCGGCGCGCTGGCCCAGCACCGGCAGGGCGAACCGAGCGGCAAGCTGCGGATCTCGGCGCCAGGCGACTTTGCCAACAGCGGCCTGAACGAGGTCATCGCGCGCTTCCTGGAGCGGTATCCGGCGGTCAAGCTCGAAATGGACCTGACGCCGCGCCGGGTCGACCTGGTGGCGGAAAATTTCGACATCGCGATCCGCATGGGCGACCTGCCGAACGACGCGACCTTGAGCGCGCGTCCGATCACGCTCGAGCAGCCCGGCCTGTATGCGGCGCCGGCCTACCTGGCGCGCCGCGGCATCCCCGAGCATCCCGACGACCTGGCCGAGCACGACGTACTGTGCATCCTGAGCCGCACGGGCGGCGCCGTGCCGTGGACGCTGGTGCGCGGGAAAGTGCGGTGGGAACGCGCGCTGAACGCGCGGCTGACGGCCAATTCGCCCGACCTCCTGGCGCGCATCGCGTCGCGCGGCGCCGGCATCGCGCTCAGTTCGACCTTGTTCGCCCAGCCCTATATGCAGACCGGCGAATTGGTGCGGGTGCTGCCGGAATGGGATATGCCGACCGCCAACGGCTGGGCGGTGTTCCCGAGCCGTAAGCTGATGCCGGCCAAGACCCGGGCCTTCCTGGAGATGATCGAAACGGCGTGCACCGAGAAGGGCCATAGCCCGCATGCCGCGGTGGCGGCATTCAGGGCGCGCGCCGCGCTCGAGGACGAGCGCGGCCAGGGCGCTTAGCGGGGGCGCTCGCCCATCGCTTCGCCCAGGCGCACCTTGCCCTCGGGCGCCCAGTCCGGATTGAAGTCGATGGCGCCGCGCTGGAACAGCATCACGACCGTGGAGCCGAGCAGGAAGCGGCCCATCTCCTCGCCCTTGTCGAGCGAGACCTGGCCTGGCTCGTAATGCCAGTCACAAATCCGCGGCATGCGCGGCGGATTGACCACGCCATGCCAGACCGTGGCCATGCTGCCGACGATGGTCGCGCCGACCAGGGTCATCACGAAGGTCCCCAATTGATCGTTCTCGAACACGCACACCACGCGTTCGTTGCGCGCGAACAGGCCAGGCACGCCGCGCGCCGTGGTCGGGTTCACCGAGAACAGCTTGCCGGGCACATAGATCATGCGCGTCAGGCGTCCGTCGCAAGGCATGTGGATGCGGTGATAGTCCTTCGGGCTCAGGTAGACGTTGGCGAAGTGGCCGTGCTGGAAGTGCGCGGCCAGGGCCTGGTCGCCGCCGACCAGTTCGGCCGTGGTGAACTTGTGGCCCTTGGCCTGGAAGATCTGGTGGTCGTCGATGTCGCCGAACTGGCTGATGGCGCCGTCGACCGGGCACACGTAGTCGCTGGCCGCCAGCGGACGCGCGCCGTCGCGCAGCGGGCGGGTGAAGAACTCGTTGAAGCTCGGGTAGCTGGCGATGTCCGGGTTGGCGGCCTCGCTCATGTCGACGCCATACTTGCCCACGAACCAACGGATCAGGCTGGTGGTCATCGATCCGCCCTTGTGGCCGGCGACGCGGCCGGCGAAGTTGGTCATCGCCTGCTTCGGCATGACGTATTGAGGCAAGACTTTTAATCGGGACACGGGCGATCGCCTTTCTTCGAAAAGTGCGCATTATAGCGGGCGTACGACGCTGGCATGCCGAATGGAAACGATATTTCCATTGCAAGGCATGTCTGAGTGTACTCCAGGTGCTGGCACAGTGGCGAACGCTGGATGGCATGCTTTTGCGTGGAAGTATTGATTGCTATAGGGTGGAAGTAGGTAGTTCTTTATGTGGGAAGAATAATCTTCCATTAAAATGTTTACATTGTTCCAGTGATAGGCATATATTTCCTCCGTACATACCCAATAACGAGGAGATTCCCAGTGCCAGTGCCGAAACGACCCCGCCGTCCAATTTGCCTATTTGTGCTGGCGGCGTTTGCCGGCCCCGCTGGCGCCCAGGAGCCTGTGCCGCAGGTGGAGATCAAGGGCAGCAGCGCCAGCTACGATCCGCGTCGTGACGACACCGCGACCCGCATCGTGATCGGGCGCGAAGAGCTCGGCCGCTATGGCGACCGCTCGGTGCTCGATGTCCTCAAGCGCGTGCCGGGCGTGACGGTCGACGCCAGCCAGGCACGCGGCGGCACGATCCAGATGCGCGGGCTCGGCGCCGGCTACACGCAGATCCTGATCAACGGCGAGCGCGCGCCGGGCGGCTTCGACTTTGATTCGCTGTCGCCCGATGTCATCGAGCGCATCGAGGTACTGCGTGCGGCCACCGCCGACCTGCCGACGCAATCGGTGGCCGGTACCGTGAATATCATCCTGCGCCATGTGGCGAAGAAGGGCGAGCGCCAGCTCAAGCTGGGCCTGCTGCAGTCGTCGCAGTTCAAGGGGCCGAACGCGGCGCTGCAGCTGAGCGAGCGCGGCGAGGGTTTCGCCTGGTCGCTCGCCGGCGATGCGACTACCGAGCGCTACGAGCGCGCCTGGAGCATCTTCGAGGAGACGATTGCGCCTGGCGGTGGGGTCGACGTGTCACGCCTGACCAGCGCACCGGAAGAAGGCCGCATGCGCCGGATGAACCTGACCCCGCGGCTCGAATGGACGCTGGCGGATGGCGACACGATCACTATCGAAACATTCGTCAATGTGAACCGCTTTCGTAATCGGACGCAGCTGTCGGTCGCGACCGGGATCGGTGCGCCGCCGCCAGTGCCGGAATTGGTCACCCGGATGCGCGCCGATGCCGAGGACCTGCGCGCCGACCTGTCCTGGACCACGGGCCTGGACTCCGGCGCGACGCTGGAAGCCAAGCTCGGGCTGCGTGGCGAGAATGCCATGAACACGATCTTCCGCCAGGGCCTGGACGCCCGGGGCCTGGCCGTGACCGATGGCCAGGTCGACGCGGGGTGGCGAGATCGCGGCATGAATTCGACCGGCAAATACATGCGCAAGCTGGAAAACGGCCATGCCATCGCGGCCGGTTGGGACGGCGGCCTTGGCCGGCGCGACGAGAGTCGCAACGAACGCGACGCGATCCGCGTCTTTCCGCCTGGCTTGCCGCTCGACGAGACCTTCGAGGCGCGCCTCAGCCGCCTGGCGCTCTATGCCCAGGACGAATGGAATATTACCCCGCAGTGGTCGATGTATCTTGGGCTGCGCTGGGAAGGCATCCGCATCCGCGCGGATGGCGATACCTTCGAATCCACCCGCAGCAGTTCGCATGTCTGGAGCCCGATCATGCAGACACTGTGGAAGATCCCGGACCGCAAGGGCGACCAGCTGCGCTTCGCCGCGACCCGTACCTACAAGGCGCCCGACCTCTACAGCCTGCTACCGCGCCGCCAGGCCTATGAAAACAATAGCGCCACCGAGGCCGACTTCCAGGGTAATCCCGACCTGAAGCCAGAGTTGGCGTGGGGCTTCGACGCCAGCTACGAGCACTATTGGGCCGAGAATGCGATGGTCTCGCTCGGCGCTTCGCTGCGCCGGCTCGAGGACTACACCAGCAACCGCATCTATTTCGATGGTTATCGCTGGATCTTCACGCCGGTTAACGATGGCCGTGCCGAGACCCGGACGCTCCAACTGGAAACCAAGTTTCCCCTCAAGTCGTTGTCCGAGCAGCTGCCTGCGATCGATGTGCGTGCGGGCGTGAGTCGCCACTGGTCGCGGGTCGAATCGGTGCCGGGGCCGGACAACCGGCTGGAGCGGCAATCACCGTTGTCGGCCAACTTCGGCGTGGATTACAACGCCGGGGCGCTATCGCTCGGCGCCAGCGTCGCCTTCCAGCGCAACGGGCACGTGAGGGTGACGGCCAACCGCGGCTATTATTCCGAGGCACGCACCGATCTCGAAGCCTATGCGGCCTGGCGCTTCGACCCGAAGCGCCAGTTGCGGGTGTCGCTGGCGAACCTGCTGCACGAGGATTCGGGGTTCGAACCGACTTACGCCGACCCCATTGCGGGCGTCGAGAAGCGGCGTTTCCATTATCCGGATGCGGTACGCCTGCAGGCGAACTACGAGATCAAGTTTTGAATCACGCCAGAAGCACCGGGGCGGTCAACGCCTAGGTCTTCACGCTGGCACACCGGTGGCTGCGAAAGTAACGCCAGGCCAGCACCAGCGCCACCGCCTGCATCGCCGCGCACACGAAGAAGCTGCTGCCGACCCGCCAGTCGTCCTGCGGCAGGCGGCTGACCGCGCCGAGGATGGCGGTGCCGAGCAGCGGCGTGACGATCACGCCCAGGCTGCCGATCGATTGCAGGGAGCCCATCAACTCGCCCTGCTGCTCGGGCGGCGACGACTTCGACACGATGCCCTGCAGCGCCGGGCCGGTGGCGTAGGCCAGCACATTGGCCAGGATGAAGACGTACATCGTCCATCCCTGCGTGGCCAGGCCGTAGGCGATGAAGGTCAGCATGCCGGACGCGAGGGCCAGCAGCGACAGCCGCACCTCGCCGAAGCGCCGGATCAGGATGCCGAGCAGCCCGGCCTGCACCACCACCGAACCGAGGCCCACGCAGAACAGGGCGATGCCGTTGTCGCGCGGCGTCCAGTCGAAGCGGAAGGTGGTGTACAGCACCCAGGTCGACTGCAGCATCATCTGGGCGAAGGTGGCCAGCGTGATGACGACGACCAGGCCGCGGATATCCTTGCGCCCCACCAGGCGCAACAGGGCCGACAGCGGGTTCAGGCGCGCCAGCCGGAACGGCTCGCGGCGCCCGGCCGGCAGCGACTCGGGCACCATGAAGTATCCGTAGACGAAGTTGGCGGCCGACAGCGCCGCCGCCACGTAGAACGGCAGGTGCAGGTTGGCGTCGCCCAGCACGCCCCCCAGCATCGGGCCGCAGATGAAGCCCAGGCCGAAGGCGGCGCCGATCTTGCCGAAGGCCCTGGCGCGGTTCTCGTGGGTCGAGATGTCGGAGGCGTAGGCCGAGGCGACCGACATGCTGGCCGACGACATGCCGCCGATGATGCGGCCCACGAACAGCCAGGCCAGGCTGGGCGCCCAGGCCGTGACCAGGAAGTTCAGGCACATGCCGGCCATCGAGTACAGCAGCACCGGGCGGCGGCCGACGCGGTCGCTCAGCGCCCCCAGCGCCGGCATGAACAGGAACTGCAGGATACCGAAGGTCGCCGCCAGCGCCCCGTACCACAAGGCGCGCTGGTCCGGCCCATCGACGAACTGGTCGAGCAGCAGCGGCAGCACCGGGACGATCAGGCCGATGCCGAGCATGTCGATGAAGATGCAGACCAGGACGAAATTGAGCTTGCCGGAGATGGGTTGCGGTAAGGCGGTCGAACTGGTCATGGACACCTCGGTCGATACGGGTGGGCTATCTTAGCATCGCAGCCAGGCCCGCACGCATTCCCCCCCAGGGGACGTCAAGCCGTCCCGGCGCCGCTCCATTCGGCTGCGAACTCTTCGCGAAACGCCAGCAGCTGGCCGAGCCGTTGCCGGCCGAGTTCGCGCGCCGCCGCCGTCTGCATCATGTCCGGCAGCTTGCACAGCTTGACCATGATGTGGTCCAGCGCGTACTTGCGGTCGTCGTAGTCACGATCGAGGCCCAGCGGGTCGCCGGGATGGGCCAGCCCGCTCTCCATCCGGCCCGCGATATAGAACATGCGCGCCAGCCCCACCAGGCCCAGTCCGTCGAGGCGGTCGGCGTCCTGCACGATCCGGGCCTCGATGGTCTCGGCCTCGATTGCCGCCGAAAAGCTGTGGGCCTCGATCGCGTGGGCGACGGCGTCCAGTTTCCCGGACGGGAAGCCCAGGTGGGCCAGTTGGTGGCGCGCGAGCCGCGCCGAGCGGCGCGATGCCTGGTCGCGTTCCGGGTCGTTCTTCGGCAGGTTGACCAGGTCGTGCAGGTAGCTCGCGGCCAGCACGACCAGGCGGTCGGCCTCGGGATGATGTTCGAGAAGGTGTTGCGCATTGCGCCAGACGCGGTCGAGGTGGGCGCTGTCGTGGGCGCCGTCGGTATCGGCGCCGCCGGCGGCCATGGCGGCCAATTTGGTGCGCCAGCCGGCGAGTTCGGTATTGCTTGATTCGATCATGCGTCGTGTTCCAGGGGGGGGGCTAAAAGCGAGGGCGGCACGGCGCGCTGCGACAGCGCGTCGGCACGCAGGTTCTTGTGGCGCGGGATCCAGCGCAGCCGCGCCTGCGGCAGCCGGGCGAGCAGGGCGCGCGCTTCGCCGCGCAGCGCGCGCAGGGCGGGAGCGCTGGCGCAGTCGGGGGCGTTGACGTCGTCGATCACGACCTGGCTGTCGCCCAGCACGAGCAGGTCGGTCGCACCATGCTCGAGCGCCACGTGCAGCAGCGCGTTCAGGGCCCGGTACTCGGCTTCGCTGCTGTTGCCGTGGCCGCCGTCGAGCGACAGCTCGATCCGCTCACCGGCGGGGCCTTCGAGGACCGCCCCCAGGCCGCAGCGGCCGGGGTTCGGGCGCGCCGAACCGTCGAACCAGGCGCGCCAGGCACTGTCGCCCGGGCCTGCTGCGCGGCTGCGCGCGGCGGCGGCCGACGCGTGGCGCCGTGCGGCCCGCTCCTCGGCATGTTCGCGCCGGGCCTGGCGTTCGTCCAGCAACCGGTCAAGCCCGGCGCGACCGGCACTGCGTGTCAACACTTGCAGCAAGGCGTCGCGCGCCGGTAAGCCAGTGCGCGCCGCCAGTTGCCGGGCGGCGGCCAGTTCGGTCTTGAAGGCCGCGGCTTGCAGCGTACTCAGGTCATTCATGGCGAGAGCATAACCGATTCCAGATTGTTGACAGGTGTTAAGACTTTTGAAACACTGCCTTGTCGAGTTCAATCACAGGAGAAGGTATGCGCCAGAATCGCCGTGCTGTCGGTTTGTCCCTGTTTGCCCTGCTGGCCGGCGCCGGCCTGGCGCCGATCCAGGCCGTCGCCCAAGCGGCCAGGCCCGTGAAGGCGGCCAGGCCGGCCGTCAAGCGCTACACCATCGAGCAGTTCATGGCGACGACCTCGCTGACCGGCGCCTCGTTCAGCAAGGACGAGAAGCAGATCCTGTTCAGCAGTAACGAGTCCGGCATTTTCAACGTCTACACGGTGCCGGTTGCCGGCGGCAAGCCGCGGGCGCTGACGACGTCGGGCGACACCACCTATTCCGTGGCGTACTTCCATAACGACGATCGCGTCCTGTTCACGCGCGATGGCGGCGGCAACGAGCAGAATCACCTGTACGTGCGCGAGCTCGACGGCAAGGAACGTGACCTGACCCCGGGCGACAAGCTGAAAGCCTCGTTCGCCGGCTGGAAACCGGACGGCAGCGCCTTCTATGTCGCCAGCAACGAGCGCGATCCGAAATTCTTCGACCTGTACCTGTATGACGCCGCCACCTATGCGCGCAAGATGGTGTACCAGAACGACAGCGGCATGAACGTCTCGAGCATCAGCCGCGACGGCAACTGGCTCGCCTTCGACAAGCCCAGCACCACCTCGGACAGCGACGTCTACGTCTATGACCTGCAGACGCGCGAGATGAAGCACATCACGCCGCACACGGAGCCGGCCAGCCATTCGGCCGCGACCTTCGACCCGGCATCGAAGCGCCTGCTGTTCACGACCAATGCCGATGGCGAGTTCGCGCGCATCAAGGGCTATGAGCTGGCCAGCGGCGAGGTCAAGGACGTCGAACAGGCCGATTGGGACCTGCTGGATACCAGCTACTCGCGCAACGGCCGCCACCGGATCAGCCTGGTCAACCGCGACGGCAGCATCGAGGTGCGCATCTACGACGCCGCCGGCAATCCGGTCGCCCTGCCCAGGCTGCCGGGCGGCGAGATGCGCCAGGTGACCTTCTCCGAGAGCGGCAAGCTGATGGCGTTCTACCTGAACGGCGACCGCTCGCCGAGCAATCTGTACGTGCATGACTTCAGGAGCGGCAAGACGACCCAGCTGACGCGCAGCCTGAACCCCGAGATCGACCCGGACGACCTGGTCGAGGCCGAGGTGGTGCGCTTCACGTCCTTCGACGGCATGGTGATCCCGTCGATCTACTACAGGCCGAAGGGCGCCGCGCCGAATGCCAAGGTGCCGGCGGTGGTGTTCGTGCACGGCGGGCCGGGCGGCCAGACCATGCGCGGCTACAGCGCCCAGATCCAGTACCTCGTCAACCACGGCTACGCGGTCCTGGGCATCAACAACCGCGGCAGCTCGGGCTATGGCAAGACCTTCTTCCGCGCCGACGACCGCAAGCACGGCATGGAGCCGCTGTGGGATTGCGTCGAAGCCAAGACCTGGCTGGCCAGCCAGGGGTATATCGATCCGGAGCGGATCGGCATCATGGGCGGCAGCTATGGCGGCTATATGGTGCTGGCGGCGCTGGCCTTCCGGCCCGAAGCCTTCAAGGTCGGCATCGACATCTTCGGGGTCAGCAACTGGGTGCGCACCCTGGAGAGCATTCCGCCGTACTGGGAAGCGCAGCGCAAGGCGCTGTACGACGAGATCGGCGACCCGGTGAAGGACAAGGATTTCCTGGTCGCGACCTCGCCGCTATTCCACGCCCGCCAGATCCGCAAGCCGCTGCTGGTGGTCCAGGGCGCCAACGACCCGCGCGTGATCAAGGCCGAAAGCGACGAGATCGTCGAGGCGGTGCGCAAGAACGAGGTCGAGGTCGAGTACATCGTGTTCGGCGACGAGGGCCACGGCTTCTCCAAGAAGAAGAACGCGGCGGAGGCGAATGCGAAGATCCTCGCTTTCCTGGACAAGCACCTGAAGCGCTGATCCAGGAATCACTGCGCCTTTCCGCCCGCGATCAGTAGCGGTAGGGATTGTCCGGCCGGCGGTCGTGGCGGTTGCGCACGCCGTCGCCATCGCGGTCGCGGTCATGGCGGTCGCGGATGCCGTCGCGGTCGCGGTCGCGGCCGTGATGGCGGTCGTGCTTGTGGTGGCGGTCGCGGTCCCAGCGGTCGCGGTCGCGATGGTCGCGCACATACACCGGCGGCGGGCCGTAATGGTGGCTCGGGCCACGGTTCCAGCGCGACGGTTCCATCACCCAGCGCCCGCCGCGATGGTGCCAGCTCGGCGGGGCATACACATAGCCCGGGCGCGCCACGATGTAGTGGCCGGGCACCCAGTGGTGGCGGTGCGAGCGCCATTCCCAGTAGCCGGGCGCCCAGACATGGCCGCGGCGCGGGGCCGGGACGACTTCGTAGATGGGCGGCGGCGGCGCGGCGCCGATCACGACCGAAATGTGCGGCTGGGCCTGCGAGGCCGATGGGGCGAAGGCAGCGGCGCCGATGGCGAGCAGGGCTGCGATCAAAATAGGGGATTTCATGTTGGTCTCCAGATCCTTGAGCGGATGCTGTGGAATATAGCAATCCGGGAAATGGGACGTAGGGTTTGAAGCAAGTTCTTACATTTGAAACAGATCGGCGGATTTGGCCGGCCCTGGCCGCCGCGCACCGCATCCGGACTGCGCCCGGGCGGCACGTCGGCGACGCGCGGCGCTCACATCCGGCTCCCGGCGGTCACGGTGTCCAGGGCCAGCAGCTGCGACTTCTCTGCGGCGTCCAGGCGCTTGGCGCTGACCGTCACGACCGCCATCTTGGCGCCGCTGGCGATCGCTGCGCTGCTGGCGCCGTGGCTGTCGGCGCGGGCGTTCGGGACCTTGGCCAGGTAGCCCGCCGGGACGGCGACCAGGGCGGCGGCGATGAAGACGGCTTCCATGTGCTTGATGACGTTCATGTTGTTTCTCCTTGACGTTGTTGAGGGGTGATTGGTGTGTCGATGTATCCACTGTATGCCAAGCCCCGCATGGTCTCCAGCGACATGCGACGAGCCGCAGAAAACAGGGAGTGAGCTGCGTCAGGCGGCACATGAACCTCGAAGTGGCCCAGCGTTTTTCATCCTCCCCCGGCTAGCTGAGCGCGAAGGGCGCGTGGGCGCCGCGTCAACCACCGGATTCGCGCATGACAGGCATGCTCACCACCCTGATTGTCCAGCTGGCCGCCTCGCGCACGGCGCGGCGGCGCTCCCGCAACCTGCGCGCCGGGGCGCGCCCGCAGGCGTCCAGCAGCAGCCTGTCTTTCTCGCTGGGGCCCGCATGGCTGTGGGCGGCGCTGGTCGCGATCCTGGGGGGCGGCGTGGTGCTGGCGCTGCATGCGCGCGCACTGCCCGACGGCGTGGCCGAAACGCCGGGCGCGGTCGCGCTGGGCGCCCTGCAGCCGCTCGCACCCGGGCTCGACTTCGTGGTGCCGCGCGAGAGCGGCATCTCGCTCACCCAGCACGGCGGCCTGGCGCTGCTGGTCGCCAGCGGCATGCGCGCCGGCCCGGCGGTGCGGGTGGACCTGTGCACGCAAATGCTCGACCCGGCCCAGCCGCGCATGCTGCCGCTGCGGATCGGCTACCCATTCGACGAGGCGGCGCGGATCGCGCACGCGACCAGCGCGCCGCCGCGCAGCGTGCTGCTGGCGCGGGCTGGGTCAGGCATGCCGCGCATCGACATCAAAGGCCATGCCGGCGCGGGCGGCGCCGGGTTGACGATCGCCTGGAACGCCGGCGCCGCCACTGCTGCCTGGGCGGGCGACGCCAGCGGCGGCGCTGTCACGCGCGCCCGTGAGGGCCGGGCGGTGCTGGGCAATAGCGGCTGGCTGCTGTGGGGCAGCGAGGCCCTGCGCTTCACACGCCAGTCCAGCGCTGCCTGCCCGCAGGCGGGCGAATTGGTGTTACACCATTACCAGCAGGGAGCAACTGGCGGCGCCGCGGCCCTGGTGCAGGCTTTCCCGGCGCAGGGCGAACCGGTGTCGTTGCGCCTGGCGCCTGGCGCCTGGCAGGTTCCGCTGCTGCCTGGCCCCGGCATGGAAGACCAGGCGCTGTTCGAGGCCCTGGTTGCGCGCGGCCTGCTGCGCCTGGGCCGCGACGGCCTGGTCGAACTGGCGCCGCGCGACCTCCTGGCCTGGCAGCAGGCCGGCCATGAGGCGCGCGCGCCGCTGCCGGGCTGGGAAGACCATGCACTCGACGCCGCCGACCGCCGCCTGCTGGAGCGCCTGCACCACCGCGCCGACGGCGCCTATGTGCGCGAGCAGGTGCGCATCTTTAATAGCGAACGCCGGCTGGTGGCGTGGCGCACGCGGCCGGGCGCCGATGCGCCCTGGCACGCCCTCGTCGGCGGCGCGCCGGCGCCGCGCGAGGCGGGCTTGCCGGTGGCCGCGATGCGCCTGTTCGCGCGCCTGCCCGAGGGCTGGGAACCGTGGAACCGGGTCGGCGGCTGGGAAGGCGGCCGCCAGGGCGCACTGGTGACCCTGAGCGCGCCGGCGGCTGGCCGCCCGGTTGAATTGCTGGTGGCGGGACGGGTGCGCGGCGTGACCGGCGCGCGGGTGGTGGCGCAGGGCGCCTGCGATGGCCGCGCCTGTCCGGACCGGGCGGCGGTGGCGCACCTGGTGCTGGCCCCCTTGGGTGGCGCGGCGTCGATCTCGGTGCAGGTCGAGCCGCTCGACCTGGCTGCGCTGTCGGGCGGCGCCGACGCCGCCTACCGCCACCTGGCGGTGGTCAAGGGCCGCCTGGCCTGGCAGGCGCTGCCCGCCGGCGGCAGCAACTCGCGGCCGGCCGCCGCGGCGCCGGTAGACCTGCGCGACCGCAACGGCGCGCCGTTGTGGGCCGATGGCGCGCCGGCGGCGCCGGCGGTGCGCGCCGGCCTGGCGCCGCTGCTGGGCGTGCACCGCCAGCATGACGGCAGCGTGGCCGGCATGCTGGCGCGGATCAAGGGCGCAAGCCACGAGGCCCAACTGAGCATCGACCTGGGCCTGCAGGCGAAGGCCCAGCTGCTGCTCGACTGCATCGGCCTGCGCGGCGGGCGCTGGGACGGCCAGGCCTGCGTCGGTGGCGCCGACGCCGCGCCAGAGCGGCGCGCCGGCCTGGTGCTGCTCGATGCCGGCAGCGGCGACATCCTGGCGGCGGCGTCCAGCGGCGGCGGGCAGGCCGACCCAAGCCAATGGCGCGAGTTGCGCGACTTCGACCGCGCCGACCCGGCCCGCAGCCCGCTGCGCAGCGCCGCCTTCCAGCACGACGGCGGCGCGCACCGGGCTCCTGGCTCGACCTTCAAGGTCATCACCGCGCTGGGCCTGGAGCAGGCGGCCCGCGACGACGCGCGCCTGGATGGTCTGCTGCAAGGACTACCGCTGGCGGAAGTGGACAGCGTGGCGCGCGATGGCGGCTATGGTTTTGAAACCGGCGCGCCCAGCTATCCGGCCGGAGGCCAGCGCGCACGCATCACCAATTTCCGCGACCAGCTCACCAGCACCCGGGCCCAGGACGGCCGCCTGGGCCTGGCGCAGGCGATGGCGCACAGCGTCAATACGTGGTTCGCCTGGAGCGCCGAACTGAGCGACCGCAGCCTGATGGGCCGGCCCGACGGCGGCATGCCCGGCGCCCGCGCGCTGGAGCCGGGCGCGCTGGACACGGTACGGCCGGTGGCGGCGATGGCGGAGCGGCTCGGCTTCGGCCGGGCGCTGCGGCTCGACGGCGGCCTGCTGCCGCCCGACTACCGCTGGGGCGAGTGGGATGCGCTGCAGGCCAGCGCGTCGCGGCTCGATCCGATCGACAGCCGTCACCAGCTGCGCCAGATGGCGATCGGCCTGCGCATGCAGGCCACGCCGCTGCAGATGGCGCTGGTGGCGGCCGCGGTCGGGGAGGGGCGCACCGTCACCCCGCGCCTGCTGCTCTCGCTCGACGGCCGCCCGGCGCAAGCCGCGCCGCACGAAGCGCTGGGCGTGCGCCTGGACCGGGTGCGCGCCGGGATGAAGGGCGTGATCGACGGCGGCACCGCCGCCGGCGCCTTCCGCGCCGCCAGCTTCGACGGGCTGCGCCCGGGGTTGTACGGAAAGACCGGCACGGCGCCGGTGGGCCACGACGAGCTGGCGACCGTGTGGTTCATGGGCTGGCTGGAGCCAGGCAGCCTGCCGGGACAGACCCGGCGGCTGGCGTTTGCCGCCTTCGTCAGCCATTCGGCGGCGACCGGCGGCGGCCATGCGGCGCCGGTCGTGGCGGCTTTATTGCAATCGATGACAGAACAATCGTTGGAAAAGAGGGACAAATAGCGGTCTTCTGCGCGCCTCAAGGGGGTGTTTGTATGGCATCATCTGTTTCAATCCGTGACTGAGACGGAGCGAAACAGAGGATGGGCAAGGTATGCGTTTGCCGGGAACCCGGTATCAGGAGCACGGTTGGGAGCAGGTCCGCAAGCTGTTGGGGCAATGCTCGCTGCACGCGTGCGCGCGGCTCGGACCCGCCACATTGCTGGAAGCGGATACCGGACAGTCCCTCGGCGCCTATGTCGAGGCGGTGGGGCAGGCGCTGCAGGCGGCCGGCGTGCGCGGGCAAGCGCCCGGCAACAGCTACGGCGATACCACCGGCGAACTGGCCCTGACCCTGGTCTACGAACTGCAGGCCCGTCCCGCCGACTGGGCCGCGCTGTGCGCCGCGGTGGCGGCCGAACATGCCCGCATCGGCGCGTTCTGGGAGCATGCCGGCGGCGATGCGCTGCTGCGCAAGAAATTCAACGACCTGTACGCTGTCCTGCGCGACAAGGTCGACAGCGACAACTACCAGGCCGCCTGCGGCCGCCCCTGCAGCCCGAACCGCATGTATGCCTACCGCATGCTCGATACCGCCTACCACGAGGTCGCGCGCCTGTTCGAGGGCTGGCGCGAGCACGCGGCGCAAGTTGGCGCCATCCTGGGCCGCGAGGTGGCGGCGATGCCGATCGAAGTGCGCCAGCTGCGCGCGATCGGCGACTGCAAGCCCGAATGGATCATGCGCTGGAGCGAAAGCCAGGCGCTGCATGCGGGTGCGCCGGGGCCGCTGCACACCCGGTCCAAGCGCTTCGCCAGCCTCAAGAACAGCCCGGACAAGATCGGCGCCATGCTGCGCGAGATCGGCGAGTACGAACTGCTGTCGGCCAACCGCGACCAGGACTGGCTGCACGACGCAAGCGAGGCGACCGCCTGGCTGGACGATTACTGGCGCGTGCTGGGCGAATCGGAGCAGGGCGCCACGCCGGGGCCCGACCAGATCCTGGAAGCGCGCCAGGATGCGCTGGACGCCGATCGCGAGGAGCCCGATGCCGCGCTCGACGCCGTCCCGCCGGAAGCGCACGACCCCGCGCGCCTGGCCCTGGTCGCGCACCAGGTTTCACTCCCCCCCAACTATCTGTTGCTGGCAACGCTGGGCGAGGATCGCGCCAGCTGGGCGGCGCGCCGGATGGCGCAGGACACGCTGCCGGTCAGGCTGGCGGTGTACCTCAAGCTGCTCGGGCCGTTCGACGACAGCTATCCGTCCGAATGGCTGGATCCCGACAGCGGCGAGCTGCCGACGATGCAGCAGCTGGCCGGACTGGACGGGATCTCGTTGCCAACCTTGCGCAAGCGGCGCGACGCCGCGATCGCGCGCCTGAACGAGATGGCGGGAATGGAGGAGGAAAGACGATGGGCATGACGGAACTGGATCGCAAGCTGCAGGCCACGGCATTGCTGGGACGCCGCGTCGAGGGCGATCGCCTGGTGCTGGCCGACACGGTGCTGGCGCAGGCGCTGGACGGCAGCCGGCCGTTGACGCACGGAGAACGCGCCGCCCTGCAGGCTTCGCCCCTGACCCTGCGCCGCCTGCGCCACCTGGCCGGGGTCCGGCGGGCGCAGGCGCAACCGGACGCCTGGCGCGGCAGCCGCGGCCTGCTGCGCGCCGCCGACAGCGGCGCCGGCCTGGGCCTGCTGCGCACCGACGACGGCATGTGGCGCCTGCACTTCGTCGATACCGGCGGCGCGCTGTCGGTGATCGTCCAGCTCGACCCTGACGCGGCGGGAGCGGCCGCGCTGCTGGCCGCGCGGCCCCCGATCGCGGTGCGCGACGGCGGCGGCGCGCTGGTCCTGGAAGGTACACTCGATGCCGACGGCGAGTGCGAAGGCCCGTGGCCCTTCGCCGACCTGCCGGCGGCGCATTTCCAGCAGCATGGCGCACGTTTCGAGGTCATCCCCAACGTGCGGCCAATCACATAGACATGGTGTAGTTCCGATACCCGACAAGGACGACGATGCTAGGTTCGCTGATCAAGAGCACGCTGCAGGGCACGCTGAGGTTCCCGCAGCGGCAGCCAGAATTCGATGCCACGCGCCTCGGCAGCGCGGCGATCGCGCTGCCGGCGCCGAACGGCCTCGTCGTCCCCGCGGCGTGCGCCGCCGTGCTGGTCGACCGGAGCGGGCGCAGCCGGCGCCAGGCAGCCGGCAGCCGCATCGCCGTCCTCGAGGGCGAGAGCGCCTGGTGCGTCCATCCCGGCCCCTACACCTGCGAACTGTTGCCGTTCGCGGGGGCTCCCGAGATCGGCCTGCGCGTGCATTTCGCGATCGATGCCAGCGATCCGCGCGCGACCCACCAGCGCTTCGACCTGTTCCTGGCCAGCGAGGCCGGCTGTACCGTCGAGTTGACCGGCTTCGCCGGGCTGGCGCAAACCGCGCTGCAGCGCGAGCTGGCCCAGGGCAACCTGGAACTGCCGCCCTGCACGACGCTCGAGGAATGGAATGCCTTCCGTTCCGGGTTCAACCAGCTGATGTATACGCGCTTCGGCGTGACGGTCGACGATTGCGTGCCGGTCGACCTGGGCGCCGCCAACGACTACGCGGCCATGCTCGACGCGCGCCTGGCCGCGCGGCCCGATGCGATCCAGCCGCCGGCCGCCGCGCGCGAGCAGGCGGCCGCGCCGCATTCGGCCACCCCGCAGCAAGCGTTCGTGCCGGCCTGCGAGGATGCGCGCGCACTGCGCCGCCTGTTCCTCGAGCTGCCGTGCCTGATGTGCGCGGTGCGCATGGCGGTGATGCCGGCCGACCAGGGGCGCTTCCGCCAGCATCAGGAGCTGCTGCGCCGGCTCGACCTGGTCAGCCTGTCGGTCGGCACCATGCCGGCGCTGGAGCTCGCCGCCCCCGGCCAGCCGCTGGCGCAGGACGAGCAGCTGCGGCGCGCACGCCACAGCCGCCGCGCCGCGGCCGCGCTGGACGAGGCCTGGGCGCTGCTGGCGCGCCTGAAGGTGGCCGGCGAGGGCCCCCTCGATGCCTTGTTCGACGAGGCCGACCGCATCGTCGCCAATCTCGAGGCCGAGGCCGGCGCCAGGCGCGCCGTGTCGGCGCGCGAGGTGGAGGCTGACTTCGAACCGGAGGAAGCGTGAACGTGGCGGCAAGCCTGGAAACGAGCGTGTGCCGCAGCATCGCCGCCGACGGCGGCATGCTGGCGATCACCGCCACGCGCCGGCCGCGCGCCGGCCGCGCCGACGTCAAGTGCAGCGTCCCAGGTGCGCCCGCCGTGGCCGAGCGCATGCAGCAGGTGGTGCGCCTGGCGCGCCATGCCGAGGCGCGCTTCGACAGCCGCGACCAGGTGGTGCTGAGCCTGGACCGCGCCCCCGGCGACGGCGAGCGCGATTGGGAACTGGCGGCGGTGCTGGCCGACCGCATCGTGCGCGGCGTGTTCACGCCGCAGCGCGAGGTCGTGGCCAACGGCTGGTCCGATGCCTGGCACCTGGGCCGGATCGATGGCCGCCGGCTGGCGGGGGCGCCGGCCGGGGTGCTGCTGGGCGGCGCCGACGCCTTGCCCCACCTGGGGGCCCTGAACGGCCAGCCCGATCCCGGCGCGGGCATCTCGAGCGCGCGCGCCTGGTTCCCGATGCACAGCGGCGGCGAGCACGATGGCCTGGGCTGGGTCGAAGTCAGCGTGCGGCCGCTGGCCCGGCTCGGCGAGGGCGAGGACGACCCGGTCAGCGTGCCGGACGTCGATGCGGTGCGCCAGGCGCAGGTGGCGGCGGTGCTGGCCGGCGCCCGCCATTTCGACGGCCGCGGCCAGGGCCGGTGGCGCACCACGGTGCGTTTCGGCGAGCCGCGGTTTTCGGGCGACTCTTACCAGCTGGCGCTGGTGATGGCCGACCGCATGGCGCGCGGCCGCGAGTTCGCGGCGCGCGGCAGGGTGATCGCCACCGGCGCCTCGCGCGCCTGGCATGCGGGGCGGGTCGAGGCGGTGGAGGCGCTGGCGCCGAAATGCGCGCTGATCGCGCGCGAGGCCGCCCCCGGCGACCGCATCCTGCTGCCCAAGGATTGGGAAGCGGCCCTGCCGCAGGGCCTGCGCGAAGCCTTGCGCGCGCGCGGCGCCAGCCTGGCCTGCGTCGAGCGGATCGGCATCATCTAGCGGCTCGCGGCGGCGCCGGATCGACCGGATCGCGCCCGGGCACGGGTGCGGTCCGCGCCGCAGGCATGGCCCTGCTAGAATCCACGGGTTGGACGGCAGGTTCGCAATTCAAAGTGACAGGCAGTAGGCAATGGAACGGAGTCGGATATGTTGCAGATGTTCGGAGTAAAAGGCGGTCGTTGCCCGCGTTGCGAGTGCAAGAATGCGCTGGATGCGCGCTATTGCGCCGGCTGCGGCGTCATCCTGGGCGCGCCGCGCAACAAGCCGGTGCTGGTCGAGAACCGCTGGGTGCCCGGACCCGACGAACTGGCGGTATTCTTCGGCGTGCGCGAACTGTCGGGCCTGTTCGTCAAGACGCTGCGGGTGCCGGCCACCGCGCGCGGCTTCATCCTGCAGGGCGACAAGGCCACCGAGGTGCCGCAGGGCGAGTACGAGATCGAAGGCTTCTTCACCCGCCTGAACCACCTGCTGCGCGACCAGCATGCCGAGATCCTCGTCACGCGCACCGGCGCGCTGCCCGTGCATTTCGAATTCGACGACGTGCCGACCTGCGAGCATCTCGATATCGCGCTGCGTTTCTCGGTCAGCGTCAGGATCGAGAACGTGCCGGCCTTCGCCCGCCACTTCATGACCACGCCGGGTACGATCGGCGCCGGCGAGTTGCGCGAGCTGCTGTCGCACCCGGTGCGCCAGCTCGCGCTCGAATTCATCGGCGCGCGCTCCATTCGCGAGCTGGCCGCCAACGGGCAATTGCGGGCCCAGCTCGACGAACGCCTGCAGGGCGGACTCAAGGCGCTGCTGGCCGGCTACGGCCTGGCGGTGACGGCGGTCGAGACGTTCGAACTGCGCCACGATAAATACGACGCCAACCGCGCCCGCATCGGCAGCCTCTGGCTGGCCAGCGACGAGAAGCACGTCCAGCTGGCGCACAGCCGCCACCTGGACGAGCTGTACTCGGCCGAGGAATGGCAGCGCATCAAGCGCAGCGAAGAAGAAGGCCGCCTGCGCCTGCGCCGCGCCGAACTGCGCCAGGACGACGCGATCGCGCGCGCCGAGCTCTCCCTGCAGGGCGCCGACCGGGCGCACGGCGTGCGGGCGCGCCAGATCGAGCTGTACGGCCGCATCCTCGAGGCGCAGTCGCGCAAGCAGGCGCTGGCCAATGGCGCGGCCGAGGTGCTGGCCGAACTCGAACACGAGATGGCGCACAAGCACGCGCAGCGCGCCGACGAAGCCGCCGAGTGGCAGCATCTGCGCGCGCTGGCCGCCGTGCGCATGCGTGCCGATGTCGCCAGCGCCCAGCAGGAAGCGACGCAGGCACGCCAGCTGGCGCAGCAGCGCTTCTCGCAGCAACTGCTGCAGCAGCAGATCCGCAACAAGATCGAACAGGCGCGCCAGATCGAAGATGCGTCGCGCCAGCGCGCCGAGTTGGAGCGCCTGCGCGAGAGCGAACAGGAAGCGGCGCGCCGCCTGCGCGACATCGATGAAGCCGAACACGTGGCCCGCTACCAGGCCCTGTGCCTGGAGAACGAGGCGCGCCGGCGCGAGGCCGAACGGGCGCAGGAATGGGAAGACGAACAGGCGCGCCAGCGCATCGACAGCGCGCGCCGCGGCGCCGGCCGCGCCGATGCCCAGGCCCAGCACGAGAAACTGCTGCGCACGATCGAGGCCGACGCCAGGCATGCACGCAGCATGCAGGACGTTGCCCTGGACGCCGACGAGCGCCGCGCCGGCATCGCGGAGAACGCGCGCGCGGCCGACCGCGCCCACGAGATCGAGCTGGTCCGGCTGGCGATGGCGCGCGCCGAGGCGCTGGGCGCGATGGACGATACCGCCAAGCTGGCCCTGGCCGAGGCGCCGAATGCCGCGGTGCTGGCCGACTACCTCAAGACGCGCGTGCATGCCACGATGGACGGCGGCCAGCTGGCGGCGCTGGCAGGCGTGGCTGGTGTCGGCAGGATCGACGCCGCCGTGGCCGAGGCGCGGCTGGCCGCCGAACAGGCGCGCCGCGAACTCGAGGTCGACAAGGACCGCCGTCACCAGCTCGACCTGCTGGCGATGCAGAACGACGTGAACAAGTCGGCCCTGACGTCGCAGGCGGCCCTGGCGGGCAACCTCGTGGCGACTGCGGCAGCGGCGCGCCAGTGCGTCCACGGCCACCCGGTGAAACCGGAAGACCGCTTCTGCGCCGCTTGCGGATCGACGCTGCCTGCATGAATCGAGCGTGATGCAGACTGCCATCGACAAGATTCGCGAGCTGCGCGCGCTGCACGAGGACGGCCTGTTGAGCCGCCAGGAATTCGACCTGCGCAAGAACGCGATCCTGGATGCCGCCTATACGCCGGCCGAGCGCGCCGCGGGCCAGGCCGCCGGCTTCGACGCCGGGCCGGATGCGCCGCCGGCGCGCCCCGGCACCGAGATCGGCCTGATGGCGGGCCAGGAAATCGGCCCGCAAACCCGCCGCTACCGGCTCGAGCGCCTGATCGCCCACGGCGGCATGGGCCAGGTGTGGCAGGCGACCGACCTGGCCACCCATGCCGAGCTGGGACACAGCGCCCAGGTCGCGCTCAAGATCCTGCCGCCGCACCTGACCCAGGCCGCCAGCCACGCCAAGCTCCTGATCCAGGAGGCCACGCGCGCGCGGCGCCTGGCCCACGAGCACATCGTGCGCGTCTATGAGTGGGCCCAGGATCCGGCCACGTCCAGCTATTTCATCATCATGGAATACCTGGAGGGAGAAGACCTCGATGCGGTCCTGGCGCGTGAGGTGCGCTTGCCGTTGGACCGCGTGCTGGCGCTGCTCGACCCGGTGGCCGAGGCCCTCGACTACGCCTGGGACAAGCACCGCCTGGTCCACCGCGACATCAAGCCCGGCAACGTTTTCGTCACGCACCGGGGCGAGGTGAAGCTGCTCGACTTCGGCATCGCCGCGCGCGCCCGCGCCAGCGGCGCCATGTCCCCCCTCGATGCGCCGGCCACGTCGGGCACCGCCGGCTACCGGGCGCCGGAAGCGGTAAGCGAAGGCGTCATTCCAGAGCCGACCCTGGACGTATTCGCGGTCGCGGTGATGATCCACCAGTTGCTGACCGGCGTGCTGCCGGGCGAGCCGGGCGGCAAGGTGCCCGAAACGCTGGGCGCGCGCCAGTGGGAAGTGCTGCGCGGCGGCTTCGGCCGCGATCCGTCGTCCCGGCCGGCGACCGTGCATGCCCTGCTCGCCGCGATCCGCGCCGCGGCCGGTCCGTCGGCCGAGGAGCTGGCCGCGCAGGAGGCGGCCCGCCGCGTCGAGCAGGAAAAAGAGGCGCGCGAACTGGCCGCGCGACGCAAGGCGGAGGCCGAAGCGGCGGCCGCCGCCCAGGCCAGGCTCGACGAGCAGCGCCGCCTCCAGCTGCGCGAGCAGCAGCGGCGCGAACGCGCGGCGGCCGAGGAAGCGCGCCAGGCGCGCAAGGAATTGCTGCGCCAGCAGTTGCTGGCCAAGCGCGACGAAGAGGTCGCGAAGACACAGGCGGCCAAGGACGAAGCGGCGAAGTTGGCCCAGGCGAAGGCAGCCCAGGCCAGGGCCGCCGCCGCGTATCTCGCGCAGCAGAAGAAGGCGAGGGAAGGGGAGTCGGCAAGGGCCGCGGACCAGGCGGCAGGCGAGCCACCAGCATCGGCGCCTGCCGCCTCACTTCCCGCCGCCGACGCCCACGGCATCCTGCATGACCCATTCCTCGACGGCGGCGGCAGCGGCCCGGCGCTGGTCCTGGTCCAGGCCGGCCGGTTCGAGATGGGTTCGCCGGAACACGAGCGCCGCATCGCGATGGCGGCCGGCTCGCAAAAGAACTGGATCGCGCGCGAGACGCCCCAGCACTGGGTCGGCATCGAGCGTCCGTTCGCCATGGGCCGCTACCCGGTCACGGTCGGCGAATGGCGCGTCTTCGTGCAGGCCAGCGGCTGGCAGCAGCATGGCGAAGTGGATTGGGAGTCGCCCGGTTTCCCGCAGCGCGACACGCATCCGGTGGTCGGCGTGAGCTGGTTCGACGCGCTGCAATATGTCGCCTGGCTGTGCGAGGCCACCGGCAAGCGCTACCGCCTGCCGAGCGAGGCCGAATGGGAATACGCCTGCCGCGCCGGCAGCAAGACCGCATTCAACGTGGGCGACACCATCGCGACCACGCAAGCCAATTTCGACGGCAGCTTCACCTATAACGGCGGACCGCGCGGCGAGTTCCGCCACGGCACCACGCCGGTCGACGCCTTCGCGCCGAATGCCTGGGGCCTGCACGATATGCACGGCAATGTCTGGGAGTGGGTGCAGGACGTGGTGCACGACAACTACGAAGGCGCCCCGACCGACGGCAGCGCCTGGGAACTGGGCGGCGACCAGGTGCGGCGCATCCTGCGCGGCGGGTCCTGGCTGTATAACCCGCGCTACCTGCGCTCGGCGCTGCGCAACGGCTTCTCGGCCGTGCTGTCGAACGATATCGTGGGTTTCAGGGTGGTGCGCGAACTGTAAACCGGTGTACAGTCGAGCATTGCCTTTTCTACCAGGACTTCGCCATGGCCATCGCACACCTGTTCAAATCGCACGACAAAGACCTGGGCGGCGGGTTCACCGTGCGCCGCATCCTGCCGGCGGCGGCCCGGCAATCGGTGGGGCCCTTCCTGTTCTTCGACCACATGGGTCCGGTCGACGCCGAACCCGGCACGCGCCACGACGTGCGGCCGCACCCGCACATCGGCCTGGCGACCGTGACCTACCTGTTCGAAGGCGCGATCATGCACCGCGACAGCCTGGGCACCGAGCAGCGCATCGAACCCGGCGCGATCAACTGGATGACGGCCGGCAGCGGCATCGTGCACTCCGAACGCACGCCCGAAGACCTGCTCGACCGCGCGCGTCGTACCCACGGCCTGCAATTGTGGGCCGCGCTGCCGCGCGAACACGAAGAGGCGCCGGCCGCCTTCAGCCACACCCCGGCCGACCAGATCCCCGAGGTGGTGCTCGACGGCGCCAAGGTCAGGGTGCTGGTCGGCACGGCACTGGGCAAGACCTCGCCGGTGCCAACCTTCGCCGAAACGCTGTACCTCGACGTGCACCTGGCCGCGGGCGCCGCGATCGAGCTCGAAAACTTGCCGCAAGAGGCTGCGCTGTATGCGCCGTTCGGCGCCATCGAGGTCGACGGCGAGCCGATCGCCGCCAACACGATGGCGATGCTCGAGCCCGGCGCCGCGGTGCGGGTGACGTCGGCGCAGGGCGCGCGCTTCGTCGTGATCGGCGGCGCGCCGCTGGACGGCAAGCGCTTCATCTTCTGGAATTTCGTCTCGAGCAGCCGCGAGCGCCTGGAGCAGGCCGCGCGCGACTGGGAGGCCGACCGCTTCGTGCCGGTGCCGGGCGAAACCGAACGCATCCCGCTGCCGCCGCTGCCGGCGGCCTGGAAACACGACTGACTTGACGCACGGCCAGCGTTCGCAAGGTGGCGCGGACAGGCGTAAGCTGGCGTCACCAACCTGGTTTCATGAGGTGATGCCATGAAGATTCCTGAACACCTGCGGGCGCCGGCGATCGTGTTTGCCCTGCAAGCCGCATTATTGGCAGGCGCGGCGCTGGTCTTTTTGATCCTGGTACCGCCGCACGGCTAAGGGGCGGCAGGGGGCGGCAGGGGGCGGCCGTTCAGGCGCTGAGTTCGGCGCTAAACACGTGGCTGCGATGCGCGTCGCCGCCGCGCAGGCCCGTGTGCGCCTCTGGATAGGCATGCGCCGCGAAGCGCGCCCCGATGCCCAGGCCTGTCTGCTGAAGGCGACCCAGGCCGGCCTCTGGCGCGAGCGGGGTCTCGCGGCCGCTGTGGCGGTCGCGTTGCCAGAAGCCGCCGTCGCGGTGGAACAGCAGCGGCAAGGCCGCGGCGCGCGGCATGCTGGACGATTGCGGCGCCGCGCGCGCGTCGGGGGCGCAGTCGGGCGCCATGACATAAAAGCATTCGGCGCGGGCGCCGGCATCGAGCCGGTGCAGCACGACGGCGTGGGCCATCAAGGCCGTCACCTCGAGCGTGACGATGCCCTTGATGCTGGCCGTCAGTTCGATCTTCATGCCGAGCCGCAACTGGACCGGCATGTGCTTGCCGGGCCACACGCCGTCGAGCAGCAGGCCGAAGCGCGACACGTCCTCGATCTCGAAGCCATGGCGGCTGCGGCGGATGACGGCGTGCCGGCCCGACAGGCGGCGCGTCAGGCCGCCGTATTCCATGCCGGCTTCGCCGTGATGGGCCAGCAGCAGCTCGGCTTCGGGGGCGATGGTCTCGAAACGGCCCAGCACGCACTCGTCGAGCGCGAACAGGCGCACGTGGCGCTGGGTGGCGGAATCGGCCTCGGCATGCACCAGGCAGGCGGCGCTGGCCGGGCAGGGGTGCTGCGCCGCCGTGGCCGGCATGTCGATCTCGATCAGGTCTTCGTCCCAGGCGATGGTCGACATCCCGAGGTCGATCTTGCCGCCACCGCTGTCCAGGTTGAGCTGGGCGATCGAGGCGTTGCGCGCATTGACGTCGATGTCGATCCGGCCGCCGCCGAGCGCGCCGCCGGCCGCATGCATGCGCGCGATGCCGGCGTCGTCGGCCGTCACCCGCACGTTCTTGTGGGTGGCGAGGAAGGTCTGGTGGATCTCGCCCAGGCTGGCGTCCTGGCGCGGCACCAGGATCACCGGCGAGCAGGTCCAGGTGCGGCCGGCGCCCTGCGCCTGCGGGTGGCGGCTGTGCAGCTCGATCTCGATGCGGTACTGGCCGTGTTCCAGGCCGCGTGAGGAAAATTCGAGGAAGAGCGGGCGCCAGTCGCCGCGCGAGGTGCGCTGGAAACCGTCGCTTTCGCCGCCGTGCAGGCGCAGCGCCGAGCGCACCAGCATGCGCACTTCGGGCGCGCAATCCATCGGCATGCCGCGCAGCTCGAGGCGGATCGCCTGGCGGCCGCCGGCGGCGCGCGGGTCGAAACCGCTGATGTGCAGCTGGGGGCGTTGCAGCGGGAAGCTCCGCTCGACCGGCCCTGGGGCGAGATCGGTAGTGCGCCGGCTGCGCAGGGCGGCGATGGCGTCGAAACTCGACGGCAGGCCGGCCGCCGCCGGGCTCGCTGCAGGCGCGGGCGCAGGCTCGGCTTGGGCATGCCCGTGCGCGCACGTGGCGTCGCCGGGCAAGACCCAGACGGTGCAGTGCGGATGCGCGGGATTGCGGCAGCGATTCATGTCAGGATGACAAGTTGAAAGATGGTCGAAACAAACATTGCTAGCTTACGCTGTTTTTGACGCGCGCGGCGCGCCAAGTACGTTGATTAACAACATTATTTTCGAAAAGCATTATTTTCGCTGGTGGCTTCCAGCCGGGTGCGATCCCCGGTCGGCCTCGACCGGAAGCACGGTTTCGTCCGCATGGCGCGCCAGCGGACGCACGACCAGGGCCGTCAGGTTGTCCGGCTGCAGGCCCGGAGGCGGGTCGTTCTCGAGCCGGCCAAAGAGTCGCTCGACCAGGGTCGCCGCATCTGGCGCGCCTGCCGCCAGCGCCGGCCAGCCGGCCACGAAACCGTCCGGCTGGGTGCATGACCAGAAGCCGTCGGTGGCCAGCAGGTAGGCCGCGCCGGGGCGCAGCGGGAGCGGACGGCGGTCGGCCAGGTGGCCCAGCCAGCAGGGCAGGTTGTGCGGCGTCAGGGCGAACAGGGGATCGGACAGGCGCGCCGGATCGGCGAAGGCGTTGCCAAGGATGAATGCCTGGGCGATCTGCGGCGTATGGCGCCCATGCACCTGGCGCCACCAGCCCGCTTGGTCGAGGCGGCCGGCGAGGGCGGCGACGGTCGCCGGCACATGGTCGACCGTCATGGCGGCGGCATGCGTGGCGTCGAGCTCGTACAGGCGCGAGTCGCCCACGTGGTAGAGCAGCGGCGCGGCGCCGGGCGGCAGTTCGAGCAGGGTCAGGGTGGTGCCGGGCCGCGCCGCGCCGGCGCCCTGCGGCGCGAAGCGCGCCTGCAGGCTGGCGTGGATGGCATCCAGCCGCCCCGCGAGCGCGTCCAGGGTGGCGCAGGGCGGCATCTCCAGCAGCGCGGCCGCCAGCGCTTCGGCCGCCTCGCGCCCATGGCCGTGGCCGCCCATGCCATCCAGCACCGCCAGCCGTCCATGCCCCGCCGGCCAGCCGTCCACGGTCGCGCAATACGGCTGCTGGTCCTGCAGGCGGCAAGCGCGGCCGTCGAAATCGATGACGACGAAATTGTCCTGGTTCTCGGCGCGGGTGGACGGGCCGCAACCGACACGGCTGGCGACCGCGACATCGAACACGGGGGCGAATCGGAAATCGGCGAGGGTGGCAGGCATTGGCAAAATGATCAGGTAAGTAGCGATACTGTACTACCTAACAAGAAGCATCGATGGTCCGATTAGATGGGATTTTTCCGGCTACCCGTCATCAATGCCAGCGCATTGAGCACGACGCAGGCGCCGGCGGCAGCCAGGGCGGCGCGCACGCCCCAGGCGTCGGCGACCAGGCCCCAGAACACGCTGCCCGCGGCATACCCGCCGGACATCACGAACAGGTAGATCGACAGGGTGCGCGCCCTGACCTCGGCCGGGAACGACAGCTGGGCGGCCGCGTTCAGGGTCGAGACGGTGGTGGACCAGGCCATGCCGCCGCACACGACCAGTGGCGCCAGCAGAGCCAGGGAGCGCAGGTGCGACATGGCCAGCAGCATGGCGCCATACACCAGCAAGGCGCCGGCCAGCAGGCCGGTGCGGTCGACCCGGGCCCGTACCTGCGGCAGGAAGAAGGCGGCCAGCACCGCACCGCCGCCCAGGCAGCCCATCAGGGTGCCATACACGCCGGCGCGCAGGTGCAGCACCTCGCGCACGAACACCGGCAACAGGCTGGCGAAGGCGATGGTGGCGAAGAATACCGAGCCCACATTGCGCAGGATGCGGCGGTAGCGCGGGCAGCCGAAGGCGGTGGCCAGCCCCTGGCGGAAGCGGTCCACGAAACGGTCGCGCACGACCGGCCGTGCTTCTGCCTCGCGCCACCAGTGCCAGTACACGGCCAGCAGGCCGGCGAACGAGAGCGCATTGGCGAGGAACAGGGCGCCGGCCCCGATCCAGCCGAACAGCAGGCCGCCCAGCGCCGGACCGAGGACGGCCGACAGGTTGTACGACAGGTTGTTGAGCGTGGCGGCGGCTTCGACCTCGTCGGGCTCGACCAGGCTGCCCATTGCCGCCTGCCAGGCCGGCCAGATGAAGGCGGTGCCGATGCCCAGGCAGAAGGTGATCGCCAGCACCGGTCCGCTCGAGACCTTGCCGGTCCAGACCAGCACGGCCATCGCGCCCGCGCATACGGCATTGAACAGATTGCAGAAGAACAGGAACTTGGGGCGGTGCACGGCGTCGGCCAGCACGCCGGCAAGCAGTGCGAACAGGAACACCGGCGCATAGGTCGCAGTCTGCACCAGCGAGGTGATCGAGGCCGATTGCGACAACGAGGCGACCAGCCAGGCCGCGGCGAAGGTCTGGACCCAGGTGCCGAGGTTGGACACCATGTTCGCCAGCCAAACGCGGCGGTAGCGGACGTGGCGCAGCGGCTGGGTCAGGGGGATCCTGCGGCGCTTGGGGGCCGTGCCGGCGGCAGGGTGGAAGAAGGCGAGGAAGCTGGCTTTCGGCATGGTCCACCATGGTAGGACGGGGTCCTTGCGCCCGTCAATTAAATTGCATTAGAGAAAATCAATGCTGTGGTATGTTTACGCTCCACGCAACACCGTCAAGACATGCCATGGACATCCGGCCGCTGGTCGACACCGATATTCCGACGCTCGCCCCCGCCATCGCGGCGCTGCTGCGCGAGCTGGCGCTGGAGTTCGTCCTGCACGAGTCGACGCGCGAGGGCGCGGCGACCTTCCTGGCCGAAAACGACCAGATGGGCGTGCGCGCCTTCCTGGCGCTGGGGCATGTCTACCACGTCGCGCTCGACGAGGGGCAACTGGCCGGCTTCATCGCGATCCGCGACAACAGCCATCTGTTCCACCTGTTCGTCGGCAAGCGCTGGCAGGGGCGGGGACTGGCGCGCACATTGTGGAATGTGGCGCGGGCGGCGGCGGTGGCGCGCGGCGGCGACGGCAATTTCACGGTCAACTCGTCGAACCATGCGGTGCCGGCCTACGAGGCCTTCGGCTTCGTGCGGGTCGGGCCGACGCAGTGCGTGAAGGGCTTGTACTTCAATCCGATGCGGCTCGGCTGGGCCGATGACGGCCACGCCTGAGCCCGTCGGTCGGGCGCAAGCCGTGCGTAGTCGAAGCCGGGGCATCAGGTAGAGTAGCGGTCCAAGGCGGGCGCCCGGCCCGCCAGCGGCGGGCGTCGACCGTTTGCCGCGACTTTCCACGCTATTTTCATGACGATCGAGTTGATACTGGCCGCGGCCAGGAGTTTTTTGTTCGTGCTGGTAACGATGCTGCCGATCCTGAATCCGGCCGCCACTGCCCCGATTTTCCTGAGCATGACCGAAGGCGCGTCGCCCGCGACCCGCGCGCTGCTCGCGCGCCGCATCGCGCGCAATATGTTCTGGCTCATGACCGGCTCGATGCTGGTCGGTTCGTATGTCCTCGACTTCTTCGGCATCTCGCTGCCCATCGTCCGCGTCGGCGGCGGCCTGATCCTGGCGTCCGTCGCCTGGCGCCTGCTGGGCGCCACCCCGACCACGCTGGACAGCCGCACCGCCCTGGCCGAGGCCTATACGCCCGACCATGCGCACCGCCAGGCCTTCTATCCGCTGACTTTCCCGATCAGCTGCGGCCCGGCCTCGATCGCCGTCGCCATCACGGTGGGCGTGGCCCTGCACGATGTGCAGATCGTGGTGTCGCTCGCGCGCATGGGCGGCGCCTTGCTGGCGCTGGCGCTCATCGGCGTCGTGCTGTATCTGGCATTCCGCTACGGCGAGCACCTGCTGCGCCTGATCGGCGAGGCGGGAACGGCCGTGTTCCTGCGCCTGACGGCTTTCATCCTGCTCTGCCTCGGGGTGCAGATCGTGTGGGACGGCCTGCGTGAACTGCTGCTCGAGGTGACCTCGGCGCCGCTGCACATGGCGGCGCTCCAGGCGTTCGCTGGCAATGGATAGATTGGGTGAGCGTATGGGTGGGCCGGCCCGCTATACTGTTGGCCCATGTCCAGTCTCTTTCCGCAGTTCGCTCCGGGCGCCAATCATCGCAAGGAACGCGTTATCGCCGTTGCCGCCACCCTGGCGCTGCACCTGGCCTTGATCCTGGCCTGGCAGGCGGCCGGCAAGCTGCCGCGGATGTCGGTAGAAGGCAGTGACGAAGCCATGCAATGGCTGTCCTTGCCAGCCCTGGCGCCGCGCATTGCGACCCCGGCGCCTCAACCGGAAAAGGAGATGCGGCGCGCGAGCGTTCCTGTTCCGGTGCCTGAGAGCCGCAGCGGACCGGTTCCGGATGCGCCGGCGCCAACCCCGCCCGCCGTGGACGGGCAGGCCGGGGCCACGCCCAGCGCCGCCGACATCCTGGCCAATGCGCGGCGCAGCGTGGGCGAGATCGACCGCGCCCTGCGCAAGGAAAATCGGCCCCTGATCGTCGCGCCACCCGACAGCGCGCACATCCGCATGCGCGAAGGCATGGAACATGCGCACGCCATGGCGCCGCCACGGCTGTGGGAAGCGCCGAAGGTCGAGGAACTGGTGAACAACACGGGCGACGGCGCGCGCCGCACGCGGGTCATCAGTGGCAGGGGCACCTATTGCATCACCGAGCGGGCGCCGACCACCAATATCGAGATGATCGAGATGCATGGCAAGCAGCGCTTCACCAACTGTCCGACGCACGAGGAGCCGGCCAAGCAGCAGGTCTGGCGTACCGCGCGCGACTAGCGCGTCCGGGACGCAGTCGTATGACGCTCGTCCGCCCGCCGCAGCCACAGGCTGCTGGCCCAGCCTTCGACGTCCTTGCCCGCGATGCTGGCGCGCACCTGCCACCAGTCGCCGTCGCGCAGGCCGGTCGCTTCGACCCGCGCGCCGGCCGGCACCACCAGCAAGCGCTCGGCTCCGACGCCGCCAGCCACGCGCAGGTTGAGCGCGTCGTGCACGCGGTAGCGCGCGCCCGCGACGGGCAAGTCGATGCCCGTCGCTTCCTGCGCTTGCGCGGATTGCACTGGTTGCGGTACGGGGAGCGGGGCTGGGGCGGGGCTGGCGAGCAGGGCCAGCAACAGCGTACCGCCGGCCGCCGTGCCCAGTCCCAGCACGCCCAGCGCGCGCGCATTCGGCCGGCGCCACCAGGCGCGCGGCGTCAGCCAGGCGCAGGCGCACAGGGTCAGCACCAGGGCGGCGCCGTAGGCCGCCGCGTGCGTCATCGAGACCATCGTCGCCCTCAGGCGTCGAAGCGCAGCACGTAGTGGCCCGCGACCAGGTGGTGGCCGGACGGGATCAGATACGGCTGCTCCTGCGTCGCGACGTCGATCTGGGCCACCAGGGCGAGGTGCTCGTCCAGGTGGTACAGCGCCTGGGTCGGCGCCAGGCGCGCCACGCGCAGGCCGTCGCTCGAGGCTTCCCAGCTGAAGGCATTACGCGACAGGCCGAGGCGGTCGGCGCTGGCGGCGGGCGCGCCGTCTCCCTGGCGCACGAACTGCGGCGTGTCGAGCACGCGCAGCGCGCCCAGCGACGGCATGCCGCGCCCGAAGGTCAGGCGCGTGCCGGATGCCGCCGGCTGCGAAGGGCCCTGCGGCAGCACCAGCAGCGCGCTGTAGCGCTCGGCCAGCTGCTGGCGCACCGCCAGCAGGCGGATGCTGGCATTGTCGAGCGGAGAGAATTGCGACGGCACGGCGATGCGCTGGCGCCCGGCCGGGGTGATCGCATGCAGTTCGTCGGCCTCGTCGACGGCGAAGTGGATGACATTGTCCTTGCCCGGCGCGCACGGCAGCAGCTGGGCGTTCAGGCCGACTTCCAGGGCCTGGGCGCCGGTCTCGCGGTAGCGGCTCAGGCGCGGCAGGGCCAGCGCGGCCAGGGTGATGCGATGACGGGCCACCGGGGCGTAGGTGGCGTCGAGTTCGGGGGCTGGGGCCGGCATGGCCTGTGCCTGCGGCGCGGCCAGCGGCATCGCGGTCAGGTCGGAGGCGGGGGGCGTGACGGTACGCGACTTCCACACGGCCGGGCTGCGCTGCGGCGCGGCGCTCGGCGCAACCGGGCTGGCACTCGGCGTCGGCTGAGGACGGGCGGTGGCCCCGGCGCGGCTGATCTTGAGCAGCAGGCGCTGGGCGCCGGCGCCCTTGCCGCGCAAGACGTAATAGCCGTTGGCGGCGTCGAAGCGGCATTCGAAGCCGTCCTTGGGCCGCACCTGCAGTTCGAGCGGGGCGTCCGGGCCGTCGTTCACCAGCAGCAGGCCGCCTTCCGCGCCGAACGGCCAGCCCGGCACCGCGAAGGTGGCGCCGGCAGCGTCCTGGCCGATCAGGGTCAGGCGCTGGTTCGGGTAGATCGCGCATACCGGCTGCCAGATGGCGCTGTCGCGCGAGGCGGTCACCGTGTACTGGACCTGCTCGCCCGGCGCCGGCAAATAGACGGCGTGGCCGAACTTGACCTCCACCTCGCCCGGGGCGACGCCGTCGCTGCCCAGCACGTGGTAGCGCACTTCGTCGCCGCCGAGCAGGTCGCCGAAATCCTTCTGGTGCAGGGCGGCCAGCGATTGCGCCAGGTCGCGCACGCGGGCGCCGCGGGTCAGGTGGCGGTCGTCGTCGACCTCGTCCTGCGGCAGCACCAGGGTCACGTGCGAGAAGCAGCGGGTGGCGGCGCGTCCGCGCTGCTCGCGCGGGGAGCGCTCGAGCAGGTCGCGCAGCAGCGGTCGGCGCGAGAACAGCGCGAGGCCCGGCGCCTGCCACAGGGCGTCGGCGTTGAACACGTCCTGGACCTTGCCTAGGACTTCGTGTTGGACGTAAACCGGCATGATTGACTCTCCTCGTTGAATTGGGTGCTCGCCATGCCGAACGCTAGCAGGGGGCAGATGAAAAACAGCAGGTGCGAGCCGCCCGCGGACAGGAAACTCATGGGCTGGCCCATGATCGGGAACATCGCGAGATTGGTGCCCCACGACAGCAGCAGGTGGCCGGCGATGAAGGCGGCGCCCCCGCACAGGGCGAAGCACTGGAAGCGGCCGACCCAGGCGCGCCGGAAATCGTTGGCCCGGTTCGCGCAATGCCAGGCGCCGGCGGCGGCGCGCAGCAGCGCGGCCAGGAACAGCGCCTGCAGGGTCCACAAGGCCAGGCCGGCCGCCAGGCCGTGGCGGTGCAGCAGGAAGGACGGCGCGAAGTCGTCCTGGATGGCGGGGATGGCGAGCGCCTCGCCGGCCGCGCCGCCCAGCGCCGCCATGCCCAGCAGCCGGTCGGCGCCGAGCCAGCCGCCCTCGGCGATGGCGCGCGAGCCGAGCAGCATCTGCTGGCCGGTGTGCGGGTGGATGGTCGGCTCGCTCCAGACCTGGAAACGCTCGGGATAGAAACCGAAGGCGCCCAGCAGCTCGCCGCCGGCGCGCATCGTCACGGCGCCCGCCGCCAGCAGGCAGGCCGCCACGATGACCGAGGCCAGGGCCGCGCGCCGTCCGCGGCTGGCGCACCAGGCCAGCAGCATCGCGCCGCTCCACACCAGCAGCAGCACCAGCGGAGAGTAGTCGTCGACCCGCACCAGCGCCGCCGCGAGCAGGAACAGGAACAGCAGCACCGGCGCCGCCATGCGCAGCCAGAAGCGCCAGTCGCGTGGGCCTTGCTGACCCTGGGCGGCGCCGCCGGCCGCCAGCGCGAGGCAATGGGCGCTCAGCGAAGCGAGGGCGAACTTGGCGAATTCGAAGGGCTGGATGTCGAACACGCCGGTCTCGCTGCCGAAGCAGACCTGCAGCAGCAGGCCGCCCAGGGCGAGCGCGGCGAACAGCAGCAGTATCCGCTCGGTGACCGGGCGCGACACCGCGCCGTGGGCGAAGCAGGACAGCAACAGCAGGGCCCCCGGCAGGCCGACGCCCAGCAGCGCGCTCGTGTCCTGGAAGTGGCGCAGCCAGGCGGTGTCGCTCGCCCCCAGGCCCATCTCGAGCTGCACCAGCAGGCCGGCGCCCAGCAGTAGCACGGCGACGGATGGCAGCAGGGCGGCGCGGCGCGGGTAGAGCAGGGTGAACCAGAGCGTGGCCCATCCCAGCAGCAGCGAGATGGCGGCGCCGGGCGCGCCGGCGGTGCGCTGGGTAAGCAGCAGCAGCGTGCCGCATGAGGCCAGCAGCGCCGCCGCCAGCGGGCGCGCGAGGTCGCGCCGGGCGCCGCGCTGGCGCAATGGCGGGACGACGAGCGCCAGCGCCGCCAGCAGCACGGCCAGGGCGGCGGCCCATGCCAGCGGCGGCGGCGCCGGCAGGGCGAGCAGGTCGCGCCGCTCCCAGCGCCAGACGACCGCGGCCGGCAGCTGGTTCGACGGCGCAGCCAGCAGGGCGACCTGGCGCGACGGCGCCAGGCGCAGGGTGGGACCATCCTCGGTGAGCCTGAACAGGGTGCGGCCGACGGCGAAGGCGTCCACGCCGGCCAGCGGCAGTTCGCGCTGGGCCGCGTCGGTCCAGCGGGCGCCGCTGGCGACCAGCACCGGCTGGGCGCCGCGCGCCGACAGGCCGATGCGGCCATCGTCCTGGCGCAGCAACATGGCGTCGCCGGGCTCGATCGCGGCGGCGGCGAGGCGGTTGCCGCAATGGAGCAGGCCGCCCAGTCCCAAGGGACGGTCGAGGCGCATGGCCTGCGGCAGCCAGCGGTTCCAGGCCGCCACGAGGCGCGCCGACAGGGCCGTGTCCGGGCAGGCCGGCTGCGGCCGGCCGTCGCGCAGCAGGGTGGCGCCGTCGTAGTCCCAAGTCTGTTCGCCGTCGTCCAGGGCGACGCGGCCATCGCTTGCCGCGACCACCTGCAGTTGCAGGGCGCCGGCCTGGATGCGCTGGCCGGCCACGAGCGGCAGGTCGCTGCTGCGCCGGCGTTCGTCGCCGCTGCGCAGCACGACCGGCTGCTGCGGCTCGGCGTTGCGCAGCAGCCAGCCGCCGTCGAGATCGCGGCGCAGCACCAGCTGGCGCGGGGCGGCGCGCGGCGCGCCCAGTTCCTGGCGGCCCAGCATGACCGATTGTCCGGCTTGCAAGGTCACCGCGATCTCGTGCGGCGCCCAGGCCGCCGGCGCCTTCAGCAGGGCCAGCAACTGGACGGCGCACAGCAACGCGAGCAGGCTCCAGGACAGGATGGCGCCGAACGGCGGGCGCTTCATGCCGCGCTCCGCAAGGCCGTGGCGTCCAGGGCGGCGAGCGCGTCGGCCAGGCCACGGCTGATGTCCAGCGCATGGGGCGGACGGTCGGCAGGGCGTTCGGCCAGCAGGGCGCGCAGCAGCACGAGGCCGGGCGCGGCGGCCGGGCCGAGGCGGTTGCAGAACAGCGCGGCTTCGTCCGCTTGCAGCACGGGCGGAGGGGCCTGGCGTCCGGCCAGCAGGCTGGCCGCCGCATCGCGGCCATGCGCCTGCCAGGCCTGGCCGCAGGCGCTGCTGTAGCGCAGCAGGCGGCCGCAGGCCAGGTAGTAGAGCAGGGCGCCGAGGGCGAAGTAGTCGGTGCGCGCCTCGGTGGCATAACCTTCGGGGTTGGGGAAGAATTGTTCCGGCGCCTGCCAGTTGGCGGTGCCGGCATAGGTGTGGGCGCGCAGGTCGTCGAGGCGGCGGTTGGTGCCGAAATCGGCCAGCTTGAGGTTGTCGCTGGCCGCGTCGAGGAGCAGGTTGCCCGGCTTGAGGTCGAGGTAGCGCCAGCCGCTGGCATGGACCTTGGCCAGCGCCTGGTTGACCTGCCCGATCCAGGCCAGGGCGCGCCGCGGGGCGATGGCGCGTCCGTGCGCGGCTTCGCGGTTCAGCCAGGTGGCCAGGTCGCCGTCGAGCAGTTCGAGCGCCATCGCCGGCATGCCGGCGTGTTCGCCGCTATCGAGCAGGCGCACGATGTGGCGCCCGTCCCAGGGAGCCAGGCCGCGCAGGAAGGCGATCTCGGTGCTGGCGCTGGCCAGCCAGCGCGCGCGCAAGGCTGACGGGGCACGCTCCATCTGCTCGAGGTTGACCAGCTTGAGGGCCACGCAGCCGTTGGCGTGCAGGCAGTCCGCGCGCCAGACGACGCCATAAGCCGAGCCGGCCAGCGCCTCGCGCAAGCGGTACTGGCCGCCGGCCAGCGAAACGACGGTGCCTGCTTCGTACATGGTGTCCCCCGAACCTGGCGCATGGCGCCGATGCGGGGAACTAGCGGAGGGTGGACGAAAAAAAGCCGCGCATTGCGCGGCCCGTGGGATTAGCGGTAGTGTCCGTGGTGGCCGCGGCGGTCGTCGCGATCCCAGCGATCATGGCGGTCGTGGCGGTCGTGGCGATCCCAGCCGCGTCCGCGGTGCTCGACGTAGACCGGACGCGGTTGCACGTACACCGGGCGCGGCTGGACATAGACCGGACGCGATTCCACATATACTGGACGCGGCTGCACATAGACCGGGCGCGGCTGCACGTACACCGGTTGCGACTGGTAGTAGCCGCCGTGGTGGCCGTAGTGGCGGCGGTCGTCGCGGGTGCGGATGGAGTTGCCCACCGCGGCACCGATCACGCCGCCGGCGACGGCGCCGCCGGTGCCGCCGACCGTGTGGCCGACGACGGCGCCGAGCACGGCGCCGACAGCCGTATTCGTACCACGATCACCGGCCATTGCCGCCGGCGATACCGCGACAGCGGCCAGCAGCACAGCACCAAGGGTTGTCGATTTGAACATGGTTTTTTCCTCGTACCCTGGCGGAGATCGGGATGATGACTGCGACACCGGGTATGGACGTACTATATTCCCGGCTCCAGATTGTGCCATCCGTTAATACAGATTCTTACAACTGCATCTCAGCCGGTAACATTCCATCTTGCAAGCGGCGAGGGCCGCCCCATCTAGGCACGACCACCATCTTCCTGTTCCTGCCATGCGCCCGAGCCGTAGCTTTCTCGTCGTCCTTTCCCTGCTGGTCCTGTTGCTGGTCTATATCGGCATGCGCCTGTTGCCCGACCTGGGACTGGGAATGGCTGGCGGCGCCGTCGGCGTGCTGCTGCTGGTCGCGCTGGGCGCGCTGGTGCCGGTTGGCCTGATGTCGTCGTCGCTGCGCCGGCGCCACTGGTCGAATCCCGTCGCCTGGCTCGGCCTGCTGTCGATGGGCCTGTTCTCTTCGCTGCTGGTCGCCACGCTGCTGCGCGACCTGGTCTTGCTGGCGCTGCTGGCTTTCGGCGCGCTGACGCCGGCGCTTGCCCATGGCAGCGCGCTCGCCGTGCCGCTGGTGGCGCTGGCCGTGACCATGGTCGGCTACGTCAATGCGCGCCGGGTGGCGCGGGTGGTCGAGGTCGACGTGCCGATCCGCGGCCTTCCGGCCGAGCTCGATGGCTATGCCATCGCCCAGATCTCGGACATCCACGTCGGCCCCACCATCAAGCGCGCCTACCTGAACGCCATCGTGAACAAGGTCAACAAGCTCGGCGCTGACGCGATCGCCGTCACCGGCGACCTGGTGGACGGCAGCGTGCAGCGCCTGGCCATGCATACCGAGCCGCTGGCGCGCCTGAAGGCGAACGATGGCGTGTTCTTCGTGACCGGCAACCATGAATACTATTCCGGCGCCCTGGAGTGGATCGCCGAAGTGCGGCGCCTTGGCCTGACGGTGCTGATGAACGAGCACGTGGTGCGCCGGCGCGGCGACGTCACCCTCGTGATCGCCGGCGTGGCCGACTATACCGCCCATCACTTCCACCCGGAACACAAGAGCGATCCGCAGCGCGCCGTGCATGGCGCGCCGCCGGACGCCGGGGTCAAGGTCTTGCTGGCCCACCAGCCGCGCAGCGCGTCCGCCGCCGCCGTCGCCGGTTTCGACCTGCAATTGTCGGGCCATACGCATGGCGGCCAGTTCTTCCCGTGGAACCTGTTCGTGCCCTTGCAGCAGCCTTTCGTTGCCGGGCTCGCGCGCGTACGCGAGATGTGGGTCTATACCAGCCGCGGTACCGGCTATTGGGGGCCGCCGAAGCGCTTCGGCGCGCCCTCGGAAATCACCCTGCTGCGCCTGGTGCCGGCCTGAGCGAAGGTGTTCCAGCTGTCGCATGTACGTACGGCAAGAATTAGCAGCGAGGAGTTGCCGAATGCGCTATTGTTTGAGTCCTTTCGACACAGTGAGGATTTCACGCATGAAACGCCGTCTCCGCCATCTTCCCGTCATGAGCGTCCTTGCCGCCGCGCTGCTCGGCGTTCCCGCCCTGGCCGCCGGTCCCGGTAACGATCCGGCCGCGCTCGCCAAGATCCGCGATACGGCGATGCGCAGCGACTACGCCTGGCAGCGCACCGAAGACATGACCGACCTGATCGGTCCGCGCCTGTCCGGCTCGCCGGGCGCGGCGGCGGCGGTGACCCAGGTGGCGGACGCCATGCGCAAGCTCGGCGCCAAGGTGACCTTGCAGCCGGTAAAAGTGCCGCATTGGGTGCGCGGCATCGAGACCGGCGAGCTGGTCGAGTACACCGGCCGCCCGCAGGGCGTGACCCAGCGCGTGGTGCTGGCCGCGCTGGGCGGCTCGGGCGCGACCCCGGCCGATGGCTTGGTGGCCCCCGTGCTGGTGCTCAAGAGCTTTGACGAGCTGAAGACCCGCGCCGCCGAGGTGAAGGGCAAGATCGTCCTGTTCGACGTGGCCTTCGACCAGCACATGGCCGACCGCGGCCTGGCTGGCCATGCGTATGGTCAAGGCTCGGCCTACCGCCGCAATGGCCCGCGCATGGCGGCCGAACTCGGCGCAGTCGGCGCGCTGGTGCGTTCGGTCGGCGGCGCGGCCTATCGCCTGCCGCATACGGGTTCGTCGGGCCTGCTCGAGAACGCGCGCATCCCGTCCGCCGCCGTGACGGCGGAAGACGCGATGCTGATGGCGCGCCTGGCCAAGCGCGGCCCGCTGAGCATGAAGCTGGTGCTGACCCCGCAAAACCTGCCCGATGCCGACAGCTTCAATGTGATCGCCGACCTGCCGGGCACCGAGAAACCGGACGAGATCGTGATCGTCTCGGGCCACCTCGATTCCTGGGACCTGTCGCCGGGCGCCCATGACGATGCCGCGGCCGTCGCCAGCGCGATGGCCGTGATCGACGTGCTGAAAAAGCTCGACTACAAGCCGCGCCGCACCATCCGCTTCATCGCCTGGATGAACGAGGAGAACGGCCAGCGCGGGGCGAGCGCCTATCTCGCCGCCGAACAGGCGAATGCGGGCAAGCACTTCGGCGCCATCGAAAGCGACAACGGCGTCGGCCGTCCCTTCGGCCTGCGCGCCAGCGTGACGCCGCAGTCGGTCAAGCTGTTCGCCCCGCTGCAAGCGGCGCTGCAGCCGATCGGCGCCAATGTATTCCAGCGCCAGGATGTGCTGGCCACCGGCGACCTGGCCGGCCTGGAGCGTGCAGGCGTGCCGAGCTTTGCGCCGATCGTTGACACCTCGAGCTATTTCGACTACCACCACACGCCGGCCGACACGCTGGACAAGGTCGATCCGGACATCCTGCGTCGCCATGTGGCGCTGATGACGGCGACCGCCTGGTACCTGGCCAATATGGAACAGGACATCGGCCGCTCCAGCGTGCCGACACCCTGAGCCCGTGATGGACGGCGGCCCGCTCAGGCCGCCGTGCCGATCCGCCGGATCGCGCGCGCGTGGCCGCGGTAGGGCCGGCCATAGATGGTCTGGATGCCGCTGGCGAAGTTCTGGCCCCAGACCAGCTGCGCGCGGGTGGCATGCGGCTCGCTCGACCAATACCAGTTGCGCTCGAACGATTCGCGCAGGTTCGCGAATAGCAGGGCCAGCTCGCGCCGGGTCGGCAGCGCGCCGCCATGGCCGTTGGCCCAGTCGACGGCGGTGGGCCAACTGACGTCGGCGGAATCGCCCGGCAGCAGGACCAGGTGGTAGTCGGGTTCGTCCTTGCCCAAGATGAGGCCGGCGTATTCTTCGCCCTCTTGCAGCATTCCCCGGATTTGCATGTATTCGCCCATTGAATTCACCTCGCGTTAAGTAGCAGGGATAAGACTGCCGAGCGCGGCGTTTGGTTTCGCCCACGATTCGATCTACATCATGCCGACGTTTGATTTCCAAAGTGCAAAATTCTTTGGGGATCTGATATCACGCGGAAAAATTTCTTCAACTGAATTGAACTCAGGAAGTTTTCTTCGCTCGAAGAGGTACGTTGATTATTTCTGGCAAGGACCCCGATGAAAAAAAACCTGAGCTTCGCTGCGTCATCGCGCGTCAAGGCCGTGTTGTGCTGCAGCGTTGCCGTTCTTCTTTCCGCCTGTGGCGGAACCACCGATGACTTCGACAGTCAGCAGTCGCCGAACGCCATGACGGCCGGCGAGACCACGGTGGCGGCACGCGCCGGGACCACCGCGGTGGTCGGCGCCGGGCCCGAGGCGCCGGCATCGCTTGCGCAGCGAACCACCATGCCCGAGGTCACCGCGCAGGCGGTCGACGGCGGCGCGCCGGGGCTCCCGCCGGCGACGCCAGCGCCCTGCCTCGCCGGCGCCGGGCCGGCCGCCCGGGCCGCGGACGGCAGCGCCCCGGCCGCGAACGAATTCAAGCTCAGCGGCTATCAAGATCCTTGCGCGGCATCGGGCGCCGCCGGCCTGCAAACCCAGCAGCTTCCCGCCGCGTAAGCGCGCTTCACCGTCCGCCGTGCCTGCCAACGCGGGCGCAACCATCCTGACCACATGCCCGGCCCATGTCACGCATCGCCGGGCCGGCCCATTCATACGAAGATTTAATGATCACAGAAAATATTTCTCAAAAAAAGTTGAACTTAGGAAGTTTCCAGCGCTCAAAGGGTTACATTGTTGACTGGAGTAAGACCCACATGCACGCCCTCGCTACCTTCGCTTCGACCCGTACCAACCTCACCCGCGCTGCCGGCGCCGTCGCTTTGCTGGCCGCCGCCATGTCGGCCAATGCCGCCGCCATCCCGACCACCCCGAACAATTTTTACGTCTCGCCGACCGGTTCGGACTCCGCCGCCGGCACCAGGGCGGCACCGTTCAAGACCCTGGCGCGCGCCGCCCAGGTCGCCACCAGGGCTGGCACCACCGTGTTCGTGGCGCCAGGCACCTATGCCGGCGGTATCAGGACCACGGCCAGCGGTACGGCGAGCAACCGCATCTACTGGGTCTCGACCACGAAGTGGGGCGCCAAGATCGTCCCGCCGGCCAACTCGACCAACAAGACTGCCTGGGACAACCGCGGCAACTACGTCAGCATCATCGGCTTCGACGTCGACGGCAGCAAGATCGGCAAGGGCACCAAATGGGTGCTCGGTATCTACACCGGCGGTTCGCACAACGTCATCGAGGGTAACCGCGTGCACCACATGGCGACCACCATCCCGTGCAACAGCGCCGGCGGTTCGGCGATCGGCGTGGACAGCTATTACAAGGGCGTCAAGGGCGATGTGATCGGCAACGTCGTGCACGACATCGGCCCGGCAGGCTGCACCTATGTCCAGGGCATTTATCACAGCACCTCGGGCACCATCAAGAACAACGTCGTCTACCGCGTGGGCTCGGCCGCGATCCACCTGTGGCACGACGCGACCGACCTCCAGATCGTCAACAATACCGTGAGCTCGTCGGTGTTCGGCATCATCGTCGGCGGCGGCGACTTCTACTTCACAAAGGCCGGCGCCAACAACGTCCACGTGCACAACAACATCGTGTACGACAACAAGTACGGCATCTCGGAGCAGGGAACCACGGGTAAAGGCAATACCTACAAAAACAACCTGGTCACGAAAAACACGACCTATAACTTCCAGCTGCGTAACGGCTTGACCCATACCGGCACCATCAGCTCGGAACCGCTGTTCGCCGGCTACTCGCGCACCGCGGCCAGCCCGGACTACAAGCTGTCGACCAGCTCGCCGGCAATCGGTCGCGGCCTCGCCACCTATGCGCCGAAGACCGACATCGAGGGAAAAGCACGTGGCAGCAGCATCGACCTGGGGGCCTACCAGCGTTGATCGACCGGTAGTGCCGGCGGTATCGGCGGTACTGCAAATGGCCCGGACGTTCGCACGTCCGGGCCATTGTCCCAAGCGCTGTTCGCGTTGGTTAGGCAAACCTGCTCATGTGCACCCGCGTGGCAAGGTAGCGCAGGAACGCCGCGTGGCTGCCCTGTCTGCCATGCGTGCGCGAGTCGCGCACGGTGCGCGCAGCAGACGGGCTCGCCGGCGTGCATCGCACCCCCAGTGTTCGCTGACGCCATCGCTTCGTGCAGGGGCGGCGTGCCAACGTCCCGCTGCCCTTGACGGCATGGTCGAGGCGGGTGAACAGGCGTGCCTGCCCGTGACGCGAAAAAAAAAGACGAACCAACGCGCACAGCGCCGTGTCTTAGTCGGCGTCGGTATCGATGGGCTGCGCCACTTCGGGCCCACCCAGCCCGGCCCGGTTGACCAGCGTGCTGACCGGATGCCATTCGAAGGCGTCCGAAGACAAGGCGGCGCGTCGAGCAAATGCCAGCGCTTCCTCGCTCGACAGGGCCGGATCGAGCCAGGCCTCGGCATCGCGGGCGTCCAGCACCACCGGCCGCCGGTCGTGGATGTCGAGCATGCCGCCAGATGCGTCGTCGGTCACCAGCACGAAGCCGGCCTCGGCCCGGTTCTCGGTAAACGTCCCAAAATTGGCCAGGGCCAGCATGAACAGCGGCGCGCCGTCCTTGCGGTGCACATGCCAGGGCTGCTTGTGGCCTTTTTCTCCGGTCCATTCATACCAGCCCTCGGCCGGCACCAGTGCGCGGCCCGACTTGAGCAGGCCGCGCCAATAGCGGTTGGTGAGCTTGTCCATGCGCGCATTGATCGTCACCGGTACCTTGCCCTTCGCCCAGCGCGCCTGGTAGCTCCAGTACACATCGTCCACCCGCCGCTCGCCGTCCTGGATATGCAGCACGGGCCGGTAGGTGCCTGGCGGCACGTTGTAGGCCGGCGCCGATTCGCTGTCGTACACGGCGTCGAGCCAGCCGATCGCGCTGGCGTAGTTGCGAGCCGTCTGGCTCTGGTCGAATCGTCCACACATGCATCGATCTTAGCGCAAGCCGCACGAACGCAGCACGCCGCAGGCGTGCGGGGTTTGGCCGCGCCGGCGCGCGATGGTATGCTCCGGGATCATGTGATTGACAAGGAGCAGGTATGGCAGCAGGCTGGTGGACCGTATTGAAGACCGTCCCCTGGAGCGACGTGATCAGCGCCGCGCCCCAGGTGGCGACCGGCGCGCGCCGTTTGTGGGACACCGTCAACCGCAAATCGGGCGCGGTAGATCTCGCCACCGGCTTGAGTCCCGAAGCGGCCGCACAGGAAGACGACATCATCGGCCTCCTGATCGCGCGTTCCGAGCAGAACGATGCGGAGCTGAACGACTTGCGCAACCAGATGCGCTCGGCATCCGAGCTGATCGCCAACCTGGCCGACCAGAACGCCCAGCTGATCGCCAAGATCGACGTGCAGCGCCAGAAGATCACCTGGCTTGGGGTGACCGCCGGCCTCTCGGCGCTGCTGGCCGTGGCTGCCTTGGTCCTCGTTGCCGTACGCACCTAGATGAAGCTGGTACTGATCTGCGCGACCCTGTTCGTCTTCATCTCCATGCTGCTGAACGGGGCGCGCCGGCGCGGCAAGCTCAATGACGGCGCCAACCGCGCCGTGACCGGCCTGGCCAACTCGATGCGCATCTTCGTGTATGGCCTGCTGTTCTTCGTGGCGATCGTCTGCGTGGCGATGGCCTGGCATATGCTGCAGTCGCCGCCATGACGCCCGGCGCCCCTGCCGGCGCCAGTCTTGTCTCTTCCGCACGTACAGGGATTTCCGGTATGATTTGAATTGTTTCTCAAATTCAACATTTCCCGATCCGTGAATCCAAGCAAGCCAGAAACCATCACCAGCCTGCCGTCGCGGGTACTCAATCTCGTCGACTGCGGTGTGATCGTGCTCGACCGCGAGGGATGCATCGTCGTCTGGAACGGCTGGCTGGTGCCGCGCTCGGGCCGCGGGGCGGCGCGCGTGCAGGGCCAAGCGCTGATCGACGTCTTCCCCGGCTTGCGCGGTTCGCGGGTCGAGGCGGCGATCCTGGCCGCGCTGCTCGAGGGCGCCGTGACCGAGCACGTCGCGTCATCGAGCAACCGCTCGCCATTTCCCCTGCGCGAGCCGGGCAGCTTCGACGGCGCGTTGATCGACCAGGCGATCGCCGTCACGCCTTTCGACGAAGCAGGCCAGCGCTACTGCCTGGTGGAGATCCGCGATGTGAGCGGTGTGGCCGTGCGCGAGCGGCGCTTGCTGGAGCACGCCGAGTCGCTGCGCGCGCGTTCCTACATCGATGGCCTGACGGGCATCGCCAACCGGCGCCACTTCGACGTGGCGCTCGACCGCGAGCTGCGGCGCGCCCTGCGCGGCGACGGCACGCTGGCGCTGCTGCTGGTCGACATCGATTCGTTCAAGGCCTACAACGACCACTTTGGCCACCAGCAGGGCGACAGCTGCCTGACCCTGGTCGCCCAGGAGCTGGCCGGCATGCTCAAGCGGCCGGCCGACCTGGCGGCGCGCTATGGGGGCGAGGAGTTCGCCGCGGTGCTGCCCGACACCACGCTCGCGCAGGCGCGCGTGCTGGCCGAGCGCATCCGCGCCCACGTCGCCGGCCTGGGGCTGGAGCAGGCGCCCGCCGCCCACCATCGGCAGGTTACGCTGAGCATCGGCGTGGCCGCCTTCGACCGCGAGCGCCTGAACGGGCCGGAAACGCTGCTCGCGGCCGCCGACCAGGCCCTGTATGCCGCCAAGCGGGGCGGGCGCAACCGCGTCGTGGCCGACGGCGACGTGATGGACGCCGCCGGCTGACGCGACGCTGGCTGAGGCGACGCCAACTGAGGCGACGCCAACTCAGGCGACGCCAACTCAGGCGACGCCAACTGGGGCAACGCTACCGGATGCTTCAGGCCGACAGCGGCATCTTCTCGATCAGCTTGTCGAGCGTGATCGGATAGTCGCGCACCCGCACGCCGGTGGCGTTGTAGATCGCATTGGCCACCGCGGCGGCGACGCCGCAAATCCCCAGTTCGCCGACGCCCTTGGCCTTCATGGGCGAGGACAATTCGTCCGCCTCGTCCAGGAATATTACTTCCTGGTGCGGGATGTCGGCATGCACGGGCACCTCGTAGGTGGCCAGGTCGTGGTTGGCGAAGAAGCCGAGGCGTGTATCGACCACCAGGTGTTCCATCAGCGCGGCGCCGACGCCCATCGTCATGGCGCCGATCACCTGGCTGCGCGCCTGTTTCGGGTTGAGGATGCGCCCGGCCGCGCACACGGCCAGCATGCGCCGTACCCTGACTTCGCCGGATACCGCGTCGACCGCGACCTCGACAAAGTGGGCGCCGAAAGTCGACAGCTGGTTCTTCTTGTCGAGGCCCCCGCTGAACTCGATCGTGTCCTCGGCCACCAGTTCGCCGCCGGCGGCCGCTTGCGCCAACGGCAGGCTGCGCCCGCCCGCGCGCACGGCGCCATCGGCGAACTCGGCCTCGCGCTCGCTGACGCCGAGTTTGGCCGCGACCTGCTCGCGCAGCTTGGCGCAGGCGGCGTACACGCCCGAGGTCGAGCTGTTGGCGCCCCACTGGCCGCCCGAGCCGCTTGACGTCGGGAAGCTCGAATCGCCCAGGCGCACCTCGACCCGATCAAGGGGCACGCCCAGCATCTCGGCCGCGGTCTGGCCGATAATCGTGTAGCTGCCGGTGCCGATATCGGTCATGTCGGTTTCGACGATCACCTTGCCGTCCCGGGTGAGCCGCACGCGCGCCGCGGATTTCATGACCGGGCTATTGCGGAAGGCCGACGCCACGCCGTATCCGACCAGCCAGCGGCCGTCGCGCGCCTGGCCCGGCTTGGGATTGCGCTTGTTCCAGCCGAACTTCTCGGCGCCCATGCGCATGCACTCGATGAAACGGCGCTCGGAGAACTTGCGGATCGGCTTCTCTGGATCGACCTTGGTGTCGTTCAGGATCCGGAACTGGACCGGGTCGATGTTCAGCTTCTCGGCCATCTCGTCGATCGCCACCTCGAGCGCCATCATGCCCGGCGCCTCGCCAGGCGCGCGCATCGCATTGCCCTCGGGCAGGTCGAGCGTGGCCACGCGGGTCGCCGTCATGCGGTCGGCGCCGGCGTACAGCAGGCGGGTCTGCTGGGTGGCGACCTCGGAGCTGCCCTTGGGCAGGTTGCCGTTCCACGATTCGTGGCCGATGGCGACGATCCGGCCGTCGCGGCCGGCGCCGATGCGGATGCGCTGGATGGTGGCCGGGCGATGGGTGGTGTTGTTGAAGATCAGGTGACGGTGTAGCGCCACCTTGACGGGGCGCCTGGCTGCGCGCGCGCCCAGCGACGCGAGCAGGGCGTCGGCGCGCAGGAACAGCTTGGAGCCGAAGCCGCCGCCGACATAGGGCGAGATCACGCGCACCTTGTCTTGCGGGATGTTCAGGGTCTTGGACAGGTCCTTGACCGCCCAGTTGATCATCTGGTTCGAGGTCCATACCGTCAGCTTGTCGCCTTCCCACACGGCCGTCGAGGCGTGCGGCTCCATCATCGCATGCGACTGGTCGGGCGTGGTGTAGGTGGCGTCGAGCTTCACGGGCGCGGTGTCGAAGCCGCGCTGGAAGTTGCCGGCGCTGGAGTCGGCCGGGTCGGATTCCCAGTCGGGCTTGACGGCTTTATCTTTCTCGGCCGCGAGGTCGAACTTGCCTTTTTCCTCGACATACTTGACGCGCACCAGGGCGGCGGCGGCGCGCGCCTGCTCGAAGGTCTCGGCCACCACCAGCGCGACCGCCTGGTGGTAATGCTCGATCTTCGGTCCGGCCAGCAGGTGGGCGACGTTCATGTCGCCCTTGCCGAGCTTGCCGGCATTGGCGGCCGTGACCACCGCCAGCACGCCGGGGGCGCGGCGCGCGGCCTCGATCTCGACCGCGGCGATGCGGCCCTTGGCGATGCCGGAGCCCACCACGAAGCCGTGGGCGGCGTCGGGGACCTCCTTGTGGTGCTCGTAGGCATAGGGCGCGGTGCCGGTGCACTTGAGCGGGCCATCGATGCGATCGAGCGGCTGGCCGATATAGCGCAGGCGGTCGATGGGATTGGTGGTGGCGGGAGTCGTGAATTTCATGGAATCAGCCTTTCTTTGCTGCGTTCATCGCTTCCGCGAGCGTGCGGTGTACCAGGGCCACCTTGAAGGCATTGTCCTCGGTGGTACGGGCGCCGGCCATCAGGCGGTCGGCGACGGCCTTGGCGCCTTGCGCCATCTGGCGTTCGGCCTCTTCGACCCGCCACGGCTTGTGCGCCACGCCGCCGACCGCCACGCGGCCGCTGCCGTCGGGCAGGATCACGGTGGCGACCGAGACCAGGGCGAAAGCGTAGGAGGCGCGGTCGCGCACCTTGCGGTAGGCGTGCACGCCGCCCAGCGGCTTAGGCAACTTGACCGAGGTGATCAGTTCTCCAGGTTCGAGCACGGTCTCGATATGCGGTGTGTTGCCCGGCAGGCGATGAAAGTCGGCGATCGGGATGCTGCGCATGCTGCCGTCGGCCTTGACGGTCTCGACTTCGGCGTCGAGCAGGCGCATGGCGATCGCCATGTCGCTCGGATGGGTGGCGATACAGGCGTCGCTGGCGCCGACCACGGCGTGGTGCCGGGTGTAGCCGCCGATCGCGGCGCAGCCGCTGCCCGGCTGGCGCTTGTTGCACTTTTGCGCCGTGTCGTAAAAATAGGGGCAGCGGGTGCGCTGCAGCAGGTTGCCCGACGTCGTCGCCTTGTTGCGCAACTGGGTCGAGGCGCCGGCCAGCAGGGCGCGCGACAGCACGGCATAGTCCTTGCGCACGCGGGCGTCGGCCGCCAGGTCGGTATTGCGCACCAGGGCGCCCACGCGCAGGCCGCCGTCGGTCGTGGGCTCGATGCTGTCGAAGCCCAGGCCATTGACGTCGACCAGGGCGGCCGGGGTCTCGATCTCGAGCTTCATGAGGTCGAGCAGGTTGGTGCCGCCGGCGATGAAGCGGGCGTTGGGCGTGCGGGCGACCAGCTGGGCGGCCTGGGCCGCCGAGGTGGCGCGCTGGTAGGTGAATGCCTTCATGCCTTGACCCCTCCCACGTCGGCGATCGCATCGATGATGTTCGAGTAGGCGCCACATCGGCAGATATTGCCGCTCAGGCGCTCGCGGATCTCCTCGGCGCTCAGCAGGGGCTTGGCGTTCAGGTCGGCGGTCACGTGGCTCGGGATGCCCTGGCGTATTTCTTCGAGCACGGACACGCTGGAGCAGATCTGCCCGGGGGTACAGTAGCCGCACTGGTAGCCGTCGTGCTTGATGAAGGCGGCCTGCATCGGGTGCAGCTTGTCCGGCGTCCCAAGACCCTCGATGGTGGTGATGCTGGCGCCTTCGTGCATGACCGCCAGCGACAGGCAGGAATTGATGCGGCGGCCGTCCATGATGACGGTGCAGGCGCCGCACTGGCCCTGGTCGCAGCCCTTCTTGGCGCCGGTCAGGTGCAGGTGCTCGCGGAGGGCGTCGAGCAGGGTGGTGCGTGTGTCCAGTTGCAGGCTGACCTGCTTGCCGTTGACGGTGAAGGTGACGCCGGTGGTGACCGGCGCCGGGGTCGTGCTGGTGTCGTCGGCCGACTGGTTCGCCGCCGGCTGGGCATTGGCGAGGGGCACGGCGGCAGTCGATGCCGACAGGGCGCCGGCGATCAACAGGTCGCGCCGGGTGAGCTTGACGTCGCTGAGTGGGTTCATGCTGGGGGCTTCCTTCACTTGATTGCGTTGCCCACGCCCAATCCCGGCGTCAGGACATCGGCGCCGATGGGAGTGGAGGGCCTTGCGGATGTTATCGATTTGATTCTAAGCCAGGCGCGGGAAAGGCCGCGTTCCCTTGAAACCTGAAGTTCCGGCGACCCGGTCGGTGCCGGCGCGCCACGCGCGGCGCGGAGGCGACACGCATCGCGGCCGGCCGGATGGGCGCGGGCGGTGTGGCGCGAAGGCGGTGGTATGCCAGTGGCGTGCCAGTGGTGTATCTACTGCTGCAGCACGTAGTCTCCTGGCGCGGGCTTTGCTGTCGGCAGCGGTGCCGGCGGCGGCACATGGTTGCCGGCATGGCGCGCGAGCCATTGATCCCATGCAGGCCACCAACTGCCCTCGACCTGCGGCACCCGCGCCAGCCAGCGATCGGGGTCGATATATGGGGCGTCATGGCGGTGCACGGCGATCTGGTAGCTGCGATTGATGCTGCCCGGGGGCGAGACCACCCCGGCGTTATGACCACCGCTGGTCAGGATGAAGGTGACCTCGGTGTCGGTCAGCGGGATGATTTTATAGACCGAGCGCCAGGGCGCGACATGGTCGGTAAGCGTGCCCACGGCGCAGATGGGGACGTCGATATCGCTCAACGAGACGGGGTGGCCACCGGCCAGGTAGCGCGAGCTGGCCAGGCTGTTGCGCAGGAATAAGCGATGCAGGTATTCCGCGTGCATGCGGTAGGGCATGCGGGTGGCGTCGGCATTCCAGGACATGAGGTCGGTCTCTTGCTCGGGCAGGTCGAGCAGATAGTGGCGCAGGCGCCGCGACCAGATCAGGTCGTTCGAACGCAGCAACTGGAAGGCGCCGGCCATCTGGCGCGTGTCGAGATAGCCCTGCTGCCACATCGCCGCCTCGAGGAAGCTCACCTGGCTGTCGTCGATGAACAGCGACAGTTCGCCAGGCTCGGTAAAGTCGACCTGGGCCGCCAGCAGCGAGATGCTGGCCAGGCGCCGGTCGTGGTCGCGTGCCATCGCCGCGGCGGCGATCGCGAGCAGGGTGCCGCCCAGGCAATAGCCTGCCGCATTGACCTTGCCGGCGCCGGTCTGGGCCACGATGGCGTCGAGCGCGGCCATGATGCCCAGCTGGCGGTAATCGTCCATGGCGAGATCGCGGTCTTCGGCCTGGGGATTCTTCCAGGACACCATATAGACCGTGTGCCCGCGCTCCACCAGGTAGCGCACCAGGGAATTATGCGGCGACAGGTCCAGGATGTAGAACTTCATGATCCAGGCCGGCACGATCAGGAGCGGCACCTCGTGGACGCTGGAACCGGCCGGATCGTAGCGCAGGAGCTCGATCAGCCGATTCTGCATGACGACCTGGCCCGGCGTGATCGCGACTTCATGACCGGGCCGGTACTTGACGCCGGGTGGTTTGCCAGTGAGCAAGCCGTGCACGTCGCGCCAGGCGCGCACGGCGCCGCTGGCCAGGTTCATGCCGCCGCTGGCGAGCACGGCCCGCTGGACCACCGGGTTGGTGGTGACGAAATTGGACGGCGCCGCGCAATCGAGCAGTTGCCGCGCCACGAAAGTGACGACGTCGGCGTGGTGCGGCGCGACACCGCGCACGGTGGACGTGGCGCGGTGCCACCACTGCTGGCTCAGCAGGAAGCCCTGGCTGAAGTGGCGCCATGGCCAGCCGTCCCACGCCGGATCGCTGAAGCGCTTGTCCTGGGCCAGCGGACGCACCGGATCGGCCGCACCACCGGCCGGCGCGGCCAGGTAGCGCAGCCAGCGCTGCCAGCCGAGCACGGCGTCGGTCGCCAGTTCGTGCTGCTTGTCGGGCGACATCATGAGGTGGGTGGCCCAGTCGAACCAGGCCAGGCCGAGGGCGGCCGGCGACAGGTTGCCGGTCATGCGCCCCAGCCAGGCCCACAGCACGAGGTCGGCGTGGACTTGCCCGCCGCCGGCGACACGGGCATGGCGATGGGTGCCGCCGAGCCAGGCGCTGCCCTCCAGGCGGCGCGTGCTGTCGGCAGCGTCGGGGCGGGTGTCGGGCGCCATGGCGGTCGGTCGGCGCGATGCGCTCAGTGCGCCACCAGCAGCGGCGTGGTGCTGCCGGCCAGCAGCGCGCGGGTGACGCCGCCGAGCACGAACTCGCGGTAGCGGCTGTGGCCGAAGGCACCCGTGACGAGCAGGCCGGCGTCGTGCTCGCGCGCCACCTTGAGGAGCGCCTCGCCGGTGCTGCTGCGCGTGGTCTCGATGACGACATCGACCTTGACCCCATGGCGCGCCAGGTGCAGCGCCATGTCGGCGCCTGGTTCCTCGCCGTGAATCTCGGCCATGGAGCCGGGATTGACCAGGACCAGCTTGACGGCATCGGCCCGGCGCAGCAGCGGCAGCGCGGCGGAGATCGCCCGGATCGCCTGCATGCTGCCATCCCAGCCGACGACGGCGGTGCCGGGCAGGGGCCGGTCTTGCCAGCCGGGCGGCACCACCAGCACCGGGCGCGCGCCGTGCAGGGCGATGTACTCGGGCAAGCCGCGCGCCTGGGCCGGCATGCCCGGCACCGCAATGGGCTCGGCGTCGCGGCTGACGATCACGAGGTCGGCGTAGCGCGATTCGAGCAGGAGGGCGTAGTGGGCGTCGTCTTCGAGCATGCGGGTCTCGAGGCTGTCGACGCCCAGGCGCCGGGCGGCGGTGTCGAATGCCTGCAGGCGCGCCTCGACCGCCTCGCGCACGCCGTTGAAATCGGATTCGGGCATCATCGGCGCGCCCATCGAGCCCACCAGCAGGGAATAGTCCAACCACGAAATGCCGGTGGCGGCGCTGCCGACGAGGTGGGCGTCGAAGGCCGCGGCCAGCGCGGCTCCGGCGCGCAGGCGCGCTTCCTGGTCGGGACTGCCGTCGACATGAACCACGATGGTCTTGTACATGCGCATTCCTTTCTTTTCGGTAAAAGCGGACTCGGGTGGACGGGCGCCATACGGGCCTGTCAACTTGGATCACCCTGGAACCACTTTATTCCCGGATTTGCCGCGTGTCAGGGCCGTGGTTGATGTGAATCAAAAAAGAGGAAAAGAAGGAAGGGTCGGGCATTTCCGCGAGTGCGTACGACTCCTCTGACGCAACGACACGGCGCTGATTACCTCCTTTTGGCCTTGCGATGGCCGGGCGCGGCCGCATACTAGTGTCATTACCGGCGATGTGGTCGGTTCTCTTGTGTCTCCATCTCGGCCCTGCCGAGGACTCGGCCGTTGCCCGCTTCATGCGGCAGCGGCCTTTTTTTGGGCGCTGTTCGCGTTAATTATGCGAACCTCTCCCATCCGGGCCGGTCTACGCCACTGTCGAGTTAACTCATCGGGTGGCCATGATGCAAGGCTTGGTGTTCGAAGAAGTGTTCGCGGCACTGACGTCCCTGCGGCTGGACACCGGCGAAGCGGCCAGGCTGCGCGACTGGCTCGCCGCCGTTGCCGATCATGGCGCGTGCCTCGACCTGATTGCCAGGGCCGCCGGGACGCCATGCTGCCCGCATTGCCAGTGCCCACGCGTCCATCGCTGCGGCTCGGCCAGCGGCCTGCAGCGCTGGCGTTGCCTGGCCTGCTGGCGCAGCTACAATGCGCTGACCAACACACCGCTGGCAAGGCTGCGCAAGAAAGCCGCCTGGCTCCCCTATCTGCAGTGCGTGCTGGAGTCGCGCACGGTCCGCGCAGCCGCCAATCTCGTCGGCGTGCACCGCACCACCAGTTTCCGCTGGCGTCACCGCTTCGTGCCGGGGGCGGCGCGCAAACGTCCAGAACGCCTCGAAGGCATGGTCGAGGCCGACGAGACCTATCTGCTGGAATCGCAAAAGGGATCGCGCCACCTGACGCGTCCGCCACGGCGGCGCGGCGGCGTGGCCACGCGCCGTGGTGTCGGCCGCGAACATGCATGCCTCCTCGTCGCGCGCGACCGGAGCAGGCGGACACTGGATTTTCACACCGGGCGCGGGCCGGTCAGCGCCGCCCGGCTCAAGGATTGCCTGCTGCCCGTGCTGGCGCCGGACGTGCTGTTGATCAGCGATT